>Ga0209238_1000003_pt1 | contig 448393 bp, 388 predicted proteins | sample GraSoi013_1_20cm_FD_185823 | JGI IMG/M metagenome (GOLD analysis project Ga0209238, IMG submission 185823) | Grasslands soil microbial communities from the Angelo Coastal Reserve, California, USA - Sample 10_02_2013_1_20cm (SPAdes) (version 2) | ecosystem: Environmental > Terrestrial > Soil >...
TCATGAGCGTTTTTGGCTTCAAAGAGCCGAGTTCCAAAGAACTTGGCTGTTCGCCTCAAACGCCCACGCTTATCGGCTGTATATTTTTAAGGATCGAAGCAGAGAATTTCTTCTTTACTTCCGACTCGCTGCGATCAGCGAAGCCTTGAATTCTAGCACAGTTTTTAGCGTCGTTGCAATCAAATTTCTTCGATCTTTTCAACGCCAGCGATCTGCATCGCTTCTCTTCAGCAGAGCCTTGCATTGTAGCACGTTTTTTGACGTTCTTGCAAAACCCTGGAAGCTTCACTTTTCAGACATTTGCATGTCATCGAGTGCAGGGGCGCAATTCTAGCACCAATCCTGGCGGATGACTGGCGTCATCCGCCAGGATTTTTTTCAGGCCGTCGCCAGAGCCTGTTCCAGGGCATCGACGAAGAGGCTGGCCACGTCGCAGCCGGTCTGGTCGTAGATCTCCTGGAAGCAGGTGGGGCTGGTCACATTGATCTCGGTGATGCATTGCCCGATGACATCGACGCCCGCCAGCAGCAGTCCACGCTCCATGAGGATGGGACCGATCTCCTCGGCCATGGCCTTGTCGTGCTCGCTCAGCGGCTGGGCCACGCCCTTGCCGCCCGCTGCCAGGTTGCCACGCACTTCGTTGCCCTGGGGAATGCGTGCCAGGCAATAGGGAACCGGCTTGCCTCCGATGACGAGCACACGCTTGTCGCCCTGGGTGATCTCAGGCAGGAACTTCTGCACCATGACGCTGCTGGCACCGCCCTGGTTCAGGGTTTCGATGATGCTGCCCAGGTTGCGGCCATCGGCGCCGACCCGGAAGATGCCCATGCCGCCCATGCCGTCCAGCGGCTTGAGGATGATGTCCTGATGCTCTTCATGGAAGGCACGGATGTCCTGTGCACTGCGGGTGACCAGGGTGGGGCCGATGAATTGCGGGAATTCGAGGATGGCCAGCTTTTCCGGATGGTCCCGCAGCGCCCTGGGCTTGTTGAAGACCTTGGCGCCTTCACGCTCGGCCTGTTCGAGCAGGTGCGTGGAATAGAAGTATTCGGAATCGAAGGGCGGGTCCTTGCGCATGAGGATGGCGTCAAAGCCTGCCAGTTCAGCCAGCCCCTCCTGGGTTGTCTCGAACCACTGCTGCGCATCCCCCGTGAGCTGGATGTGCCGCACATGGGCGACGACCTTGCCGCCACGCTGCCAGGAAAGCTGCCTGGGTTCACAGGCCACGATGGAGTGGCCGCGCCGCTGTGCCTCCCTCATCATGGCGAAGGTGGTGTCCTTGTAGGTCTGGAACGATTCGAGCGGATCGGCAACGAAGAGGATTTGCATGGCTTGTGTGCGGAAGGCGGCGGCCCGTGCCTCGCCTATATATAGGAAGCAAAAGGGGGTGCCCGGGCCTGGGCCGCATGTCAGCTGGCCCGTGCACGTCGGTAATGTTGCACAAATAGCGCCAGGCTGCCTGCGACCACGCCCCAAAACGCCGAGCCGACTCCGGCTATCACCACGCCGCTGAGCGTGACCAGGAAGGTGATCAGCGCCGCCTCCCGGTGCTCCTCTCCCTGCAGGGCCGTGGCCAGGCCGCTGCCGATGGAGCCCAGCAAGGCCAGTCCCGCAATGCAGACCACCAGTTCCCTGGGGAAGGCGGTGAGCAGCCCTGTGACCACGGCGCCGAAGATGCCGATGACTATATAGAAGAGGCCGCAGACGGCCGCTGCCGTATAGCGGCGTGATTTGTCCTCATGGGCCTCGGGCCCCATGCAGATGGCGGCGGTGATGGCGCTGAGGTTGAGCGCGTATCCGCCAAAGGGGGCCAGCACCAGGGTGGCGATGCCAGTCATGCTGATGATGCGGGAGATGGGCAGGTTGTAGCCCGTGGCGCGGATGACGGCCACGCCGGGCAGGTTCTGCGAAGCCATGGTGACGACGAACAGGGGCAAGGCCAGGCTCACCAGGGCGGGCACGGAGAACTCGGGCATGGTGAAGACCGGCCAGGCAAGGCCTGCATGCACGGCAGACCATTGCATCTGGCCGGTGAGCGCCACCCAGGCGATGGAGACCGCCAGCGTGGCGATGACCGCATAGCGCGGTGCCAGGCGGCGCGACAGCAGATAGGTCAGCAGCATGACCAGCACCAGGGGCAGCGCGTGCCTGGCGGCGGCAAAGGCCTGCATGCCGAAGTTGGCAAGTACGCCCGCCAGGAGGGCGGCAGCGATTTCCATGGGGATGCGGTTCATGACGCGCTCGAACCAGCCTGTGACACCCACCAGGATGATCAGCCCCGCGCTGATGATGAAGGCGCCGACGGCCTCGCCCATGGAAAAGCCTCCGGCAAGCCCCGCCGTGGCCAGCACGGCAGCGCCTGGTGTGGACCAGGCGACCATGACGGGCATGCGCAGTATCAGCGAGGGCAGCAAGGAGCACAGGCCCATGCCCAGCCCCAGCGCCCAGACCCAGGAGGTGATCTGCTCGGGTGTGGCATGGAAGGCCTGGGCGGCCTGGAAGACCAGGGCCACCGAGCTGGTGAAGCCCACGAGCACGGCCACGAAGCCGGCCGCAAAGGCGGAGGGACTCAAGTCACGGAGAAAGCGCATCGCGCGATTCTGTCACCACAGTCGCGGATCGTGCGATGCGCGGGCGACGCCTACAGCTCGATCTTGGAGCCCAGCTCCACCACGGAGTTGCTGGGCAGGTGCAGGAAGTCGGAGACACGGCTGGCGTTGCGGTGCATCTGGGCGAACAGCTTTTCGCGCCAGGGCGCCATGCGGTGGCTGATGCGCGGGATGATGACATCGCGCGACAGGAAGTAGCTGGTCTCCATGGCGTCGAGCTGGCAGCCCCGGGGACGCAACAGGGACAGCGCCGCCGGCACGTCGGGTTCGTTCTTGAAACCGTAGTTGATGATGACCTGCCAGCAGTCGCTGCCCAGGGCCTCGATCTCGGTACGCTTGTCCAGGCCCACCCAGGGAATTTCGTGGTTGCGCACCGTGACGAAGATGTTCTGGCTGTGCAGCACCTTGTTGTGCTTGAGGTTGTGCAGCAGGGCGTTGGGCACGGTGCCAGGCTCGCCGGACAGGAAGACGGCCGTGCCCGGCACCCGCGCCGGGGGATGGCGCCAGACCGATTCGAGGAAGCTCTTGAGGTCGATGGCATCGGCCTGCAGCTTTTGGTGCAGCAGCTCGCGGCCCTTGCGCCAGGTCATCATCAGCGAGAACACCGTGCCGCCGATCAGCAGCGGGAACCAGCCGCCATCGAACAGCTTGAGCAGGTTGGACGAGAAGAAGGCCAGGTCCACCAGGAAGAAGAAGCCGGTGGCGGCAATGCACAGGGCCAGCGGGTAGTTCCAGCGGTAGCGGATCACGAAGAAGGTCAGGGTGGTGGTGATCAGCATGTCCAGCGTCACCGCAATGCCGTAGGCGGCCGCCAGGTTGCCGCTGGAGCGGAACAGCACCACGGCCAGCGCGATGGCAACGAACAGGCTCCAGTTGACCAGGGGCATGTAGATCTGGCCGGCCTCGCGCACGCTGGTGTGGCGCACTTCCAGGCGCGGCAGATAGCCCAGCTGTATGACCTGGCGCGTGACGCTGAAGGCGCCCGTGATCAGGGCCTGCGAAGCGATGACCGTGGCCATGGTGGCCATCAGCACCAGGGGCAGCAGGGCCCAGGCCGGGGCCATCATGTAGAAGGGATTCTTCACGGCGGCCGGGTTGGCCAGCAGCAGCGCACCCTGGCCGAAGTAATTGAGCGTGAGGGCAGGCATGGCCACGGAGAACCAGGCCAGGCGAATGGGCTTCTTGCCGAAGTGGCCCAGGTCGGCGTAGAGCGCTTCCGCCCCGGTCACGCACAGCACGACGGCGCCCAGAATGATGAAGCTGGTGCCGGGGTTGTCCCAGATGAAGCGCACCGCGAAGTGCGGGCTGATGGCCGCCAGGATTTCCGGATGGCCGGCGATCTGGTGTATGCCCAGTGCGGCGATGGTGGCGAACCAGACCAGGGTGATGGGGCCGAAGAAACGCCCTATCCCTGCCGTGCCGTGTTTCTGGAACCAGAACAGCAGGAACAGGATGACCAGGGTCAGCGGGATCACGGCCTTGGTGAAGTGCGGGGACACCACCTCCAGGCCCTCGACGGCCGAAAGCACGGAGATGGCCGGCGTGATCACGCCGTCGCCATAGAACAGCGAGGTGCCGAAGATGCCGATGAGCAGCAGCACGCTGCGCAGGCGCGGCTTGTCCTTGACGGTCTGCGAGGCCAGGGCCAGCATGGCGACCAGGCCGCCTTCGCCGTTGTTGTCGGCGCGCAGCACCAGGACCACGTATTTGAGCGAGACGATGACCGTCAGCGTCCAGAACAGCAGCGACAGGACGCCGTAGACGTTCTCCTGGGTGAACGGCACATGGCCGGAGCCGAACACCTCCTTGACCGAGTACAGCACGCTGGTGCCGATATCGCCATAGACCACGCCGATGGCGCCCAGGGTGAGCGCGGCCAACGAAGATTTGGTTTTCTGCACAGGTCTATGCGCCATCCCGTGGGGAGATGGCTTCAGTCAATTGAAATGCCGGCATTGTCCGCTGTCCTGATGACGAGCGCATCGGACAGCACCCCGATCAGTCGTAGATTTCCGCGTTGGGGTTGGTCGCCTCCAGCTCATAGCTGGCCGCCAGCATGGCGACCCGGGCCACCACGCCGTACATGTAGAAGCGATTGGGCATGCTGGCACCCGGGCGGGCGCCGATCTGGGGCAGCTGGGTGCTGTGCTGGAAGGCCAGCGGCACGAAGCCGGCACCGGGCGCGTTGAGGTTTTCGTCCACGTCGCGCTCGGGGTGCATGCGGTAGAAGCCGCCGACCACGTAGCGGTCCATCATGTAGACCACGGGCTCGGCCACGGCGTTGTTCATGCGCTCCTGGGTGAGCACGCCTTCCTGGATGATCACGTCGTGCACGGTCTGGCCGTCCTTGATCATGCCCATCTTGTTGCGGCTCTTGCGCGGCAGCTCGGCCAGTTCCTTGGCGTCGCGCACGGTCATCACGCCCATGCCATAGGTGCCGTTGTCGGCCTTGACGATGGCAAACGGCTTTTCCTTGATGCCGTATTCCTTGTACTTGCGGCGCACCTTGGCCAGCAGCACATCGACCTGCTCGGCCAGGCCTTCCATGCCCACGCCATTGGCGAAGTCGATGCCTTCGCTGCGCCCGAACAACGGGTTGATCAGCCAGGGATCGATGCCCAGCAGCTTGCCGAAGCGCTTGGCCACTTCCTCGTAGCTCTGGAAATGGCGGCTCTTGCGGCGCACGCTCCAGCCTGCATGCAGGGGCGGCAGCAGGTATTGCTCGTACAGCTCCTCGACGATGCCCGGCACGCCGGAGGACAGGTCATTGTTGAGCAAGATGGTGCAGGGATCGAAATCCTTGAGGCCGATGCGGCGCTTGCTGCGGATCACCGGCTCCAGCGTCACCGTGTCGCCATGCGGCAGGGTGACGGTGGTGGTCTTCTTCACATCGGGGCTGATGGAGCCGATGCGCACATTCAGACCGGCCATGTTGAAGATGCGCTTGAGCTGCACCACGTTGGCCAGGTAATGGGTGTTGCGCGTGTGGTTCTCGGGAATGATGAGCAGGTTGCGCGCTTCGGGGCAGATCTTCTCGATCGCCGCCATGGCCGCCTGCACGGCCAGCGGCAGCATTTCGTCGGTCAGGTTGTTCCAGCCGCCAGGAAACAGGTTGGTATCCACGGGCGCGAGCTTGAAGCCGGCGTTGCGGATGTCCACCGAGCAATAGAAAGGCGGCGTGTGTTCCATCCATTCGAGCCGGAACCAGCGCTCGATCGCCGGCATGGAGTCGAGGATGCGCTGCTCAAGCTCGTTGATCGGGCCTGTCAGGGCCGTGATGAGATGTGGAACCATAAAGACCCTCTGGGTACGGCGGTGGGGGGCAATTGTAGAGATTGGACCATGGTCTAAGTGTTTTCCCTAGTTTCTTCGGCATCATCGGCGCCAGAAAGCCGGGGAAAGCAGCGCCATGAAGCTGAGGATTTCCAGGCGCCCCAGCAGCATGGCCAGGGTGCAGATCCAGGTCTGGAAGTCGGTGAGCACAGCATAGTTGGAGCTCGGCCCCAGCGCGCCCAGGCCCGGTCCCGTGCAGTGCACGCTGGCCAGCACGGCGGAAAAGGCGGTCACCGGGTCCAGGTCGGTGAGCAGCAGCACCATGCTGAGCGTGATCACGGTGGCGCCATAGACCAGCATGAAGGCCAGCACCGAGAAGATCATGCGGTCGTCCACCACGCCGTTGCCCAGCCGCACGGGCTGCATGGCGCGCGGGTGCACGAGCCGCGTGAGCTCGCGCCGCGCCTGCTTGAGCAGGATGAGCATGCGCACCATCTTGATGCCGCCACCCGTGGAGCCCGCGCTGGTGGCCACCCCCGACAGCAGCAGCATGAGCACGGGCGCGAAGACGGGCCAGCTCAGGTAGTCGACGGTGGTGAAGCCCGTGGTCGTGGCCACCGAGACCACGTGGAAGATGCCATAGCGCAGCGCCTCGACAGGCCCGTACACGCCCTTGGCCCACAGCAGCAGCGCGACGATGAGCCCGCCGCCCAGCAGCACGGCCAGCGTGGCGCGCATTTCGGGATCGCGCCAGAAGCCGTCCCAGCGGCCCTTGCGCATGGCCACGAAGTACAGCGCGAAGTTGCAGCTGGCCAGCAGCATGAAGACCAGGGCGATCAGCTCGATCAGCGGCGAGTCGAAGTAGGCGAAGCTGGCGTCGTGCGAGGACAGGCCGCCCAGGCTCACCGTGGCGAACATGTGCATCAGCGCATCCAGCGGCTCCATGCCCGCGGCCCAGAAGGCCAGTGCACAGGCCAGCGAGAACACACCGTAGACGCCCCACAGGCCCTTGGCGGTCTCGGTCATGCGCGGCGTCAGCTTGGTGTCCTTGATGGGGCCGGCGGCCTCGGCGCGGAACAGCTGGGCACCGCCCACGCCCAGCAGCGGCAGGATGGCCACGGCCAGGATCAGGATGCCCATGCCGCCCAGCCATTGCAGGAAGGTGCGCCAGACGTTGATGGACACAGGCAATGCATCCAGCCCCGTGAGCACGGTGGCGCCCGTCGTCGTCAGGCCCGAGACGGCCTCGAAATAGGCATGGGTGAAGCTGATGCTCAGGCCCACATGGCCCAGGCCCAGCACCAGCGGCAGCATGGCGCACAGCGGCAGCACCACCCAGACCAGGGTGACGAGGATGACGCCGTGGCGCGGCTGCAGCTCGCGCCGGAAATGGTCAAGGCCTACCCACAGCGACAGCCCCACCGCCGCCGTGATGCCGATGGCCCAGGGGTAGATGCGCCAGATGCCGTCGTCGGCAAACCAGGACACGGCAAAGGGCAGCAGCATGGACAGCGCGAACATGACCATGAGCATGCCAAGCACGCGCAGGACGGGGAACAGGTCGCGCATGGGTATGGGCTCAGAAGAAGGTGGCGCTGACGCGGAACAGGTTTTCCACGTCCCGCACCAGCCGCTTGTGGGGCAGGAAGAAGACCACGTGGTCGCCGCTCTCGATCACGGTGTTGCCGCGCGGGATGATGACCTCGGGCTCGGCGCCGGCCGCGATCTCGTCGGCCGGCACGCCTTCGGGAATGCCGCGCACGATGAGGCCGATGTGCGCATCCTCGGGCACGCGCAGGTCCTCGACCTTGCGGCCGACCACGCGCGAGCTCTTGCGGTCGCCGCGCGCCACGATCTCCAGCGCCTCGGCCACGCCCCGGCGCAGGCTGTGCACGGCCTGCACGTCGCCGCGGCGCACATAGGCCAGCAGCTCGCCGAGCATGGCCTGGGCCGGCGACAGCGCAATGTCGATCTGCGTGCCGTGCATCAGGTCGGCATAGGCGCGCCGCGTGATCAGCGAGAGCACGCGCCGCGCGCCCATGCGCTTGCCCAGCAGGCTGGCCATGATGTTGTTTTCGTCGTCGTCGGTGAGGGCCAGGAACAGGTCCACGTCCTCCACGCTTTCATCGGCCAGCAGGTCCTCGTCGGTGGCATCGCCGTGCAGCACCAGCACCTCGGCCGGCAGCAGCGAGGCCAGGTCCTGGCAGCGCTGCTCGTCGGGCTCGATGATCTTGATGTGAAAGCGGCCCGGCACGCGCGACAGCTGCAGCGCCAGGCGCAGGCTGACCTGGTCGCCACCGGCGATCATGATGCGGTAGACGGGGCGCGAAGGCCGGCCCGCGGGCTGGTGGATGGCGCGCAGCACCTCGGCCACATGCTCGCGCGCGGCAAGGATGAAGACTTCGTCGCCGGGCTCGATGCGGGTGTTGCCGTCGCAGCGCACGAAGCGGTCGGGCTCCTCCAGGAAACGCCGGTAGATGGCCACGATGCGCATGGCCAGCTCGGGCATGCAGTCGCGCAGCTCGCCGATGTGCTTGCCGACGGCAGGGGCGCCGTCGCGCGCACGCACCGAGGCCAGCGCGGCGCGTCCGCCCGCGAAGGCGCGCACCTGCATGGCTTCGGGGAACTCGATGAGCTTGCTGATGTAGTTGGTCAGCGATTCCTCGGGGCAGATGATGCGGTCCACGCCGAAGCCTTCCTTGCCCAGCAGCGTCTCGTCATCGCCAAAGCCCGAGGAGCGCACGCGCGCGATACGGGTGGGAATCTCGAACAGCACCTGGGCCAGCTTGCAGCACACCAGGTTGGTTTCGTCGAGCGCGGCGCAGGCGATCAGCAGGTCCGTGTCCTTGGCTCCGGCCTCGGCCAGCACCTGGGGATCGATACCGTTGCCCACGACGCCGCGCAGGTCGAAGCGCGACTCCAGCTCGCGCAGGCGGCGCGCATCGGTGTCGATCACCGTGATGTCGTTGCGTTCGGACACCAGGCTTTCGGCCACGCTGTAGCCCACACGGCCGGCGCCAAGAATGATGATTTTCATGGGTTCATTGCGGTGCTGCGGTGCCGGCGCGGGGCATCCCGGCGCGGGGCGTCCCGGCAGGGTGCCTGCCGGCGCGCAGCAAGGTCCGGTCAGGTGCGGACTTCGCCTTCACCCAGCACCACGTATTTGAGCGAGGTAAGGCCTTCGATGCCCACAGGACCGCGCGCATGGAACTTGTCGGTGCTGATGCCGATTTCCGCGCCCAGGCCGTACTCGAAGCCATCGGCAAAGCGCGTGCTGGCATTGACCATGACGCTGGCCGAGTCCACCTCGCGCAGAAAGCGCTGGGCATGCATGTGGTCGCGCGTGAGGATGGCATCCGTGTGGTGGCTGGAGTAGCGGTTGATGTGGGCGATGGCTTCGTCCACACCCGCGACGATCTTGACGCTGATGATGGGCGCCAGGTATTCCTCGCTCCAGTCCTGCTCGGTGGCCTCGGCCAGTTGGGCACCGGCCACGGACTTCAGGATGGCCAGCGATTCGGGGCAGCCGCGCATCTCCACGCCCTTGGCGGCGTAGATGGCGCCGATCTGCGGCAGGAACTCGGCCGCCACGCCGCGCGCCACCAGCAGGCTCTCGCTGGCGTTGCAGGGGCTGTACTTGTTGGTCTTGGCGTTGTCGGCCACCTTGACGGCCATGGCGATGTCGCAGGGATCATCGACATAGGTGTGGCAATTGCCGTCCAGGTGCTTGATGACGGGCACCTTGGCCTCGCGGCTGATGCGCTCGATCAGGCCCTTGCCGCCGCGCGGGATGATGACGTCCACGTAGTCGGGCATGGCAATGAGCTGGCCCACGGCCTCGCGGTCCGTGGTCTGCACCAGCTGCACGCCGTGCTCGGGCAGGCCGGCCTCGGCCAGCGCCCTGGCCACGAGGGCGGCCAGGGCCTTGTTGGAGTCGATGGCCTCGGAGCCGCCGCGCAGGATGCAGGCGTTGCCGCTCTTGATGCTGAGGCTGGCCGCCTCGATGGTCACGTTGGGGCGGCTCTCGTAGATCATGCCGAACACGCCGATGGGCACACGCATCTGGCCCACGCGGATGCCGCTGGGCATTTGCTTCATGCCGATGATCTCGCCGATCACGTCGGCCATGGATGCCAGCTGTTCGCAGCCCTGGGCACAGGTTTCCAGCACCTTGGGCGTCAGGCGCAGGCGGTCCACCATGGGAGCGGACAGGCCGTTGGCCACGGCGCGGTCGAGGTCACGGGCGTTGTCGGTCTGCAACGGCTCCACGTTCTCCCGCAGCAGGCGCGCCAGCGCCAGCAGGGCGCGGCTTTTGACGGCAGCCGAGGCTCGGGCCATCTGGGCGGAGGCCACTTTGGCCTGAACGCCCAGGTTGTGGGTGTATTCGACGATATTGAGCGCGTTCATTCCGAGATTCTCGCCGAGTTGCGCCCATTTGCGCACCGGGACCGGGCATGCCCCGCGCCGACATGCGGCTGCGATGAGGCCGGGATGCGTCTGCGCACGGCCGCCAGAGGGCAAACCCCGCGTTGCGGCGGCCGGCAGGATGTCGCGGCCACCCTACACTGCTGCCCAGTACGCAGAGGTTTCCCGCCATGTCCACCAGCCACGACACTCTTCTCGCCGCCCAGCAGCTCGCCCAGCTGCACGCCGGCTTCGCCCAACTGGCACAGCAGCAGCTGTCTGCCGCCGTGCTCGGACAGCAGGCCAGGGCCTCATCGGAGTTGCTGCAGGCCCTGCCGCCGCGCTACGGCGAAGTGCTGCTCAATCTGCTGGACCGATTGGAGTCCAGCGCGCTGTTCAGCGAGGAAAGCTGCTCCTTCAGCCAGAAGGACCTGCTGGACAACCTTGAGACCTGGGCCACCAAGGCCCAGGCGCAGCTGGAAAAGACGCGCTAGGAACGGTACGTCAGCCCTTGGCGCCGGCCTGGGCCAGGTCCACGGCCAGGCGGCGCAGGGCCTGCCAGCCGTCGCGCGGCCAGCCTTCGAAGGCCAGGCCCTTGACGATGCCGTCCACCGCGTGGGCCGATTGCAGCAGGCGCGCGGCCTGGGCGTCAGTGATGCGCGGCAGCAGGCGCTCGAACAAGCGTTCCTTGACGCCCCAGATGCGCTGGGCGCGCAGCGCCATCGGCAGGGGCTGGCCTGCGGCCATGGCGTCCCTCACGCGGCAGATGGCGCGGATGTCCTCTGCCAGGGTCCAGTGCACCAGCACCTCGGCCGTGCCTTCGGCCTGCAGGCCATCGAGCATGCGCGAGACGCGCGCCAACTGCCCGCCCAGCACGGCCTCCGACAGCTTGAACACGTCGTAGCGCGCCACATTGAGCACGGCCTGCTCGACCTGGGCCTGGCTCAGTTCACCCTCGGGATGCAACAGCGCCAGCTTCTGGATTTCCTGGTGCGCGGCCAGCAGGTTGCCTTCGACACGGTCGGCAAAGAACTGCAGCGTGCGCTGCCCTTCCTCGCCGGGTGCCACGCGCTGGCCCTGGGCCGCCAGCCGCTGGGCGATCCAGGCCGGCAACTGGGCGCGCTCAATGGGATCGATCTGCAGCGTCATGCCCTGGGCCTCCAGCGCGCTGAACCAGGCCCCCGTCTTGGTGGCCTTGTCCAGGCGCGGCAGCAGGACCAGGGTGAGCGTGCTGTCGTTGCCCCGCGCGGACTCGGCGATCTGCTGCAGCGCGGCGCCGCCGTCCTTGCCGGGCTTGCCCGAGGGAATGCGGATCTCGACGATCTGCCGGTCGGCGAACAGCGACAGCGAGCCACCGGCCGCCAGCACGGCGCTCCAGTCGAAATGCGCGCCGGCCACGGTATAGCTGCTGCGCTCGGTATAGCCGGCCGCGCGCGCGGCGGCGCGGATGGCGTCGGCCGCCTCCTGCTGCTGCAGCGGCTCGTCGCCGTGCAGCACATAGAGCGGGCGCAGGCCCTTGGCCAGATGGCCGCCAAGCTGGTTCAGGGCAAGCTGCATGGGGCTCAGGTCAGGCTCTTGACGGCGGCCAGGCGGCGCAGCAACTGCTGCACGATGTCGGTGCGCATGTCCTTGTAGAGCATGGCTTCTTCGGCTTCCTTGGACAGCGCGTTGGTTTCGTTGTACGTCACATCGCGCTGCTGCAGGATTTCGGTCTCGGGAATCGGCTCGTCGCCATTGGGCGTGCGCAGCTTGAAGCGCACGCGCAGGCGCAGCTGCAACTCGCGCACCTGGCCCAGCGCGTTCATGCCGACGATGACCCGCTCCTGCCGCTCGCTGACGATCTGGAAGATCGCTTCGGCATCGTCGGGCGATGCCGGATCGCGCAGCACGGTCAGCTTGTCGCTGGCACTGGCCAGATTGCGCGACAGCTCCCGCGCTACCGGAGAGCCCCGGCCCGCCTGGATGTACAGCGAGCGGAACACGAAGGTCGGCACCCCCCGCAGGCGAAAGCCGCAGGCCCCCAGCAGCGGAGCCAGGGCCAGGGCGGTGAGCAGGGTACGTTTTTGCATGCTTGGTTCCTTGTGGGCGCCGGGCAGGCCCGGCGCCCAGGGGGTCAGACCACGACGTTCACGAGGCGGCCAGGCACCACGATCACCTTCTTGGGCACGGCACCGTTGGTGAACTTCTGGCATTCCTCGTTGGCCAGGGCGATGCGCTCGATCTCGGCCTTGTCGGCCGTCGAGGACACCAGGATGGCCCCGCGCAGCTTGCCGTTGACCTGCAGCACCAGAGAGATCTCGTCCTGCACCAGAGCTTGGGGATCGACCTGGGGCCAGGGCGCATCCAGCACGTCGCCCAGGTGGGCGGCGTAGCCCAGCTCGCTCCACAGCGCATGGGCCAGGTGGGGCGTGGCCGGGTAGAGCACGCGCAGCAGGATGCCGAAGCCTTCGATCAGCGCCACCTGGGCGCCCGCGTCGTCGAAGGACTTGAAGTCCTCCAGCGCGTTGATCATCTTCATGGCGCCCGAGACCACGGTGTTGTACTGCATGCGCTGGTAGTCGTATTCCACCTGCTTGAGCACGGTGTGGATCTCCAGGCGCAGGGACTTGGCGGCCTTGCCGAACTCCACGTCGTCCAGCGACTTGGCGCCGGCCACGCTTTGCACGGCACCGGCCATGTCCATCTGCGACAGCTTGGCGCCGAAGTTGTAGACGCGGCGCAGGAAGCGGTAGCTGCCTTCGACGGCGGCATCGTTCCACTCCAGCGTCAGCTCGGGCGGCGCGGTGAACATGGTGTACAGGCGTGCGGTGTCGGCGCCGTACTTCTCGATCAGCTCCTGCGGATCGATGCCGTTGTTCTTGGACTTGGACATGGTGCCCACGCCCTCGTAGTCGATGTCCGTGCCCACGGGCAGCAGGCCATCGGCGCTGTCCACCTCGGCCTTGAGCTTGGCGCCCACGATCTTGCCGGTCTCGTCGAACACATGCTCGACATCCTTGGGCCAGAAGTACTCCTTGGCACCCTTGGCCGTGCGGCGGCTGTAGATGTGGTTGAGCACCATGCCCTGGGTCAGCAGCTTGGTGAAGGGCTCATCGACCTTGACCAGGCCCAGGTCACGCATGACCTTGGTCCAGAAGCGCGCGTACAGCAGGTGCAGGATGGCGTGCTCGATGCCGCCGATGTACTGGTCCATGCCGCTGCCGCCGGTGGCGGCATTCTGGTCCCGCATCCAGTACTCAGCACCTTCCGCCACCATCTGCTCGCTGTTCCTGGCGTCGCAATAGCGCATGAAGTACCAGGACGAGTCCACGAAGGTGTCCATGGTGTCGGTCTCGCGGCGCGCGCTCTTGCCGCAGCAGGGGCAGACCACGCCGGCGTGGAAGGCCTCGCTCTTGATCAGGGGGTTGCCCGAGCCATCGGGCACCAGGTCCTGGGGCAGGACCACGGGCAGGTCCTTGGCGGGCACGGGCTGGGCGCCGCAGTCCTCGCAGTGGATGATGGGAATCGGCGTGCCCCAGTAGCGCTGGCGGCTCACGCCCCAGTCGCGCAGGCGCCAGGTGGTTTTCTTCTCGCCAAGGCCCTTGGCGGCCAGCAGTTCGGCCACCTTGTCCACGGCCGCCGCATGGGGCAGGCCGTCGAGTTCGCCGGATTCGATGCAGACAGCGCGCTGCTTGTCGCCGTACCAGTCGGCCCATGCCTCGGTGCTGAAGGTCTCGCCTTCGACCGCGATGACCTGGCGGATGGCGATGCCGTACTTCTTCGCAAAGGCGAAGTCACGCTCGTCATGTGCGGGCACGCCCATGACGGCGCCGTCGCCATAGCTCATGAGCACGTAGTTGCCGACCCAGACCTCGACCTGGGCGCCCGTCAGCGGATGCGTGACGAACAGGCCCGTGGGCAGGCCTTCCTTTTCCTTGACCGCGAGTTCGGCCTCGGTGGTGCCGCCCTTCTTGCACTCTTCGATGAAGGCGGCCAGCTTGGGGCTCGTGGCGGCGGCGTGCAGGGCCAGCGGATGCTCGGGCGCCACGGCGCAGAACGTCACGCCCATGATGGTGTCGGCGCGCGTGGTGAACACGTACAGGCGGCCGTCCTGGATGGGCTGGCCGTCGGCGCCACGGATGTCGTGGGTGAACGCAAAGCGCACGCCGGAGCTCTTGCCGATCCAGTTTTCCTGCATCAGGCGGACTTTTTCAGGCCAGCCGGTCAGCGTGGCCTTGTCGCCACCCACCTGGACATGGTCCAGCAGCTCCTGGGCGTAGTCGGTGATCTTCAGGTAGTAGCCGGGGATTTCGCGCTTTTCGACCGGCGCGCCCGTGCGCCAGCCGCGGCCGTCGATGACCTGCTCGTTGGCCAGCACGGTCTGGTCCACCGGGTCCCAGTTCACGACCTGGGTCTTGCGGTAGGCAATGCCCTTTTCCAGCATCTTCAGGAACAGCCACTGGTTCCACTTGTAGTAGTCGGGGTCGCAGGTGGCGATCTCGCGGCTCCAGTCGATGGCCAGCCCCATCGCCTGCATCTGCTTTTTCATGTAGGCGATGTTGTCGTAGGTCCACTGCGCGGGCGGCACCTTGTTCTTGAGCGCAGCGTTCTCGGCCGGCAGGCCGAAGGCGTCCCAGCCCATGGGCATGAGGACGTTGTAGCCCTTCATGCGCAGCTGGCGCGTCAGCATGTCGTTGATGGTGTAGTTGCGCACATGGCCCATGTGCAGCTTGCCGCTGGGGTAGGGCAGCATGGAGCAGGCGTAGAACTTGGGCTTGGCCTGGTCTTCGGTCACGCGGTAAGCGTCGCGGGCGGACCAGTGGTCTTGCGCTGCGCGCTCAACGTCGATGTGGTTGTATTTCTCTTGCATGGTGCTGCGGCCCAGGGGCCTGACAAGGTGGATTGCCGGAATCAACCGGCGATTTTAGGCCCCCGGCCCGGCCGTGCCCGAAGCCGCCCACAAGCCCGCAGGCGGTACTGCGTCATCGGCGGCCGCTTGCCCGCCTGTGGCACGGGGAAAAGCCGCACTGCGTATGCTTGCCAACTCTGCGGCGCCATGCCGCAGGCGTTCCTCCATCGCCAGCCCGGGCTTGCGCAGGAACCGATGCGCATCTCCCGGGCATGCCGCCACCGCGCGCGGCCTCATGGTGCCGGCCGCAGGCAGGCCGGCACTGCAATGCCCTGGAGTTTTTCTTGCTGAACTGGTCTTTGATTTCCGGCTGGGATCCCGTCATGCAGGCCCTGGCCGCGCTGTGTGCGCTGGTGCTGCTGGCCCGCTCGGCGGGGTTTGTCGTGCAATGGCTGCTGCTGCGTGTGCTTCCGCGCATGCGCAGCACGCTGGTGGAGATGGAATGGGCGCAGGTGCTGCTGCACGACAGCGTGCTGCAGCGGCTGGCCAAGGCCGTGCCTTCGCTGGTCATGCAGTCGGGCGTGCAGGCCATACCGCAGCTGCAGCCGCAGTGGGCCACGCTGATCCTGAACCTGGCCATCGCCTGCACCATCTACCACGTGGCCCGCGTGATCAGCGCCCTGCTCAACGCCATGAACGAGGCGCACGAGCTCAAGGAAGAGCGCAAGGCCACGCAGGCCCACTCGATCAAGAGCTATGTGCAGCTGGGCAAGCTGCTGGTGTTCCTGATCGCCATCGTGCTCATCGTCGCCACGCTGGTGGACCGCTCTCCGCTGTTGCTGCTGTCGGGCCTGGGCGCGGCCTCGGCCGTGCTGATGCTGATCTTCAAGGACACCATCATGTCCTTCGTGGCCGGCGTGCAGCTGGGCTCCAACGACATGCTGCGCGTGGGCGACTGGATAGAGATGCCCCAGGTCGGCGCCGATGGCTTCGTGATCGACATCGCGCTGCACACGGTGAAGGTGCAGAACTGGGACAAGACCATCACCACCATTCCCACCTGGCGGCTGATGAGCGACAGCTACAAGAACTGGCGCGGCATGTTCGAGTCGGGCGGGCGCCGCATCCGCCGCTCGCTGCACATAGACGCCCACACCATCCGCCTGCTGACGCCCGAGCAGCGGCAGAAACTGGCGCTGCTGGAGCCCCTGAAGGACCATTGGACCCGCAGCGGCGACCTGCGCATGGCCGACGCGCCTGCAGGCAGCGAGATGGCCGCGCAGCAACTCAGCAATCTGGCCGTTTTCAAGGCCTATGCATACGCCTACCTGCTGCGCCATCCGCACATCCACAAGACGCCGAACATGTTTTTGCTGGTGCGCACCATGGAGCCTTCTCCCATGGGGGTGCCGCTGGAGCTGTTTTGCTACACCAGCACCACGGTCTGGGTGGAGTACGAGGCCATACAGGGCGCGATCTTCGACCACCTGATCGGCATGCTGCCGCTGTTCGGACTCAGCCTGTACCAGCGTTCCTCGGACCATGGCCAGCATCTGCGGCTGGCGGGCAGCGAGCGCTGGCCCGAAGGGCAGGAATAGGTTCGCGGGCGCAGGCCCGGCGGCGCTTCAGCGCCCGGCGCCGGAGGGGCCCAGGACGGCGGCGGACCGGCCCTCCTGGCTTCGCGCAGGCTCCGCCACGAAGCCCATGCGCGTCAGGCCTGCCGCGTGTGCCCAGCCCATGAGCTCGGCCACGCGGCCATAGGGCACGGCCTGGTCGGCACGCAATTGCAGCTCGGCCTGGGGATTGCGGGCGCCAAGCCGGGCCAGGCGCTCGCGCAGTGCCTCGGGCGTGGTGGGCTGGCCCTGCACCCAGAGCGCGCCCTGCGCATCGACCTCCAGCAGCAGCGCATCGTCCTCGCCCGCTGCCGCCATGGGCTGGGTGCCCTGGGCCTGGGGCAATTGCACGCGCAGGGAGGCGGCCAGCATGGGTGCCGCAAGAATGAAGATGACCACCAGCACCAGCATCACGTCCACCAGCGGGGTGACGTTGATGGCGTGCATGGGCTGGGGGGCGCTCTCCTTGCCGCTCAGTCGTCCGAAGGCCATGTGCGCTCCTGCCTGGCCGCCCGGTCAGGGCGCGTCCATGGGGCCGGCCGGCAGGCCGGCGACGGGCATGCCGTCATCCGGCTGCACCTGCCCGGGCTGCTCCAGGCCGAACATGGCCTGCAGGTCATGGGCAAAGCCTTCGAGCAGGGCTTCCATCTGGGCGGCGGCGCGGCCCAGCAGGTTATAGGCCAGCACGGCTGGCAGGGCCACGGCCAGGCCGGCTGCCGTCATCACCAGGGCCTCGCCCACAGGGCCGGCCAGTTGCTCGATGCCGATCTGTCCGCTGCCGGCCAGCGTGGCCAGCGCGTGGTGTATGCCCCAGACGGTGCCCAGCAGGCCGACGAAGGGCGCCGTGGCGCCCACGGTGGCCAGCAGGGTCTGGCCCCATTGAAGCTGGTGGCTGGCCGACTGCAGCGCCTGGCGCAGGCCGCGCGTGAGGCGCACGGAGCGCGCTGCGCGCCCCGAGAGCGCCATGCCGCTGCTGCCCGTGGGCGCGAGGGCCTGGGATACGGCCCCGGCCATGGGCGCCACCAGTTGCTGGCGATCGCCCTCGGCCATGCGGGCCTGACCCGTGGCCAGGTCCGGCGCACTCCAGAAGGCCGCAATGGCCTGTGGAACGCGGCGGCGGCTGGCGGCCATGAACCAGATCTTCCAGACGATGACCACCCAGCTGGCCACCGACAGCGCCAGCAGCAGCAGCGCCGTGCCGCGCGCCACGGCGTCGCCTTGCTGCCACCAGAGCCAGAGTGGACCGGTCATGGTATTTATCTCGCCCGTATGGCCAAAGAGAGGTATGCGGCGCTACGGCCCAGGGTCTGTGCCATCACAGACCCAGGACATCGTTCATGTCGTACTGGCCCGTTGCCTTGCCAGCCAGGAAGCGCGCCGCCCGCAGGCTGCCCTGCGCATAGCCGGCACGGCTGCTGGACTTGTGCGAGATCTCGATGCGCTCGCCCGTGCCCGCGAACAGCACCGTGTGGTCGCCGATGATGTCGCCGCCGCGCACGGTGGCAAAGCCGATGGTGTTGTCCTCGCGCGCGCCGGTGTGGCCGAAGCGCTCGTAGACGGCGCGGTCGGCCAGCTTCGTGCCCTGGGCTTCGGCGATGACCTCGCCCATCTTGAGGGCCGTGCCCGAGGGGGCATCGACCTTGTGGCGGTGGTGGGCCTCGACGATTTCGATGTCATAGCCGCTGGACAGCGCCTTGGCCGCCATCTCCAACAGCTTGAAGGTGACGTTCACGCCCACGCTCATGTTGGGCGACAGCACCACGGCCGTGCGCTGGGCGTACTCGGCGATGCGGGCCTTTTCCTCGTCGCTGAAGCCCGTGGTGCCGATGACCAGCTTGACGCCCAGCTCGGCGCAGATGGCCAGGTGGTCCATCGTGCCTTCGGGGCGCGTGAAGTCGATCAGGCAATCGGCCTTGGACAGCGCGGCACGCACATCGCTTTCGATGGCAATGCCGCTGGGCTGGCCCAGGAAGGCCGAGGGATCGGTGCCCAGCGAAGGGCTGTCGGCGCGGTCCAGCGCGGCGGCCAGCGCAAGGTCATCGCTTTGCGCGATGGCCTCGATCAGCATGCGGCCCATGCGGCCGGAGGCGCCGGCCACGGCCACACGCAGGCGCTGGTTGTTGCTGGAGGAAGTGGCAGTCGTGGCGTTCATGTCGGGAAAGGGATGCACAAGCTCAATGCATGGACAGCAGGCAAAAGCGGCGCCAGACAGGCGCTGCGGCGGCCTTCATCCACGGAAAAACGCCCGCATGCCTTGCGGCGCGCGGGCGGCGATATCAACGGGCGCCGGATTCCAGTGGCGGGTAGCTGGCCGCTGCGGGCGGCGGCTCGGCGGCCACGGGCTCCTCCACAGGCTTGGCGGCCGGGAACTTGGACAGCTGCTCCTCGCTGGCTTCCAGCGGCGGAATCTTGCCCAGCTTCTTCTTGGAGCCCAGGCTGGCGACGAATTCGGCCTCGGTGGGCATCTCGTCGCCTTCTGAGCGGGCAAACAGGTCGCCGTTGAAGAAGACGGTCAGCTTGCGCACCTGCGAATCGACGCCGGGGCGCTTGATGGTGAACACATATTCCCAGCGGTCGGCGTGGAATACGCTGGTGACCAGCGGCGTGCCGAGAATGTCGCGCACCTGCTGGCGGCTCATGCCGGGCTGCAGGGCCTCGACCTGTTCACGGGAGACGAAGTTGCCTTGGACGACCTCGACCTTGTAGGGAGTGACGACATTGGCGACTCGGTGCGCGGCGCCATCGAGGCTGCTGCAGCCTGCCAGCGCCACCCCGATCGACAGCATCAGGGCCGCACTCGTGCGGCAACGGGCTTGAACATGCATTGGTATCAGCATAGGGATATGATCGTGGATCATTGTAGCGGCTGGTCCCTAGGGCTTGCGATCATGCGACGCCCCTGGCACCAGGGCCATTTTTGTTCGCCGCCCCGCGCCTGCCATGGTGGCAGTCCAGCGGGCAGTCTCTGCCAAAGACCCAGACATGAAGAACATCGACGAACTCAAGAGTACCGGCCTGAAGGCCACGCTTCCCCGCCTGAAGATCCTGGAGATCTTCCAGACGGGTGCGCAACGCCACATGACGGCCGAAGACGTGTTCCGCGTGCTGCTGGACGAACGCTCGGACATCGGCCTGGCCACGGTCTACCGCGTGCTCACGCAGTTCGAGCAGGCCGGCATCCTCATCCGCAGCAATTTCGAGAGCGGCAAGGCCGTCTACGAACTCAATGAAGGCCAGCACCACGACCACTTCGTGTGCACCAGCTGCGGCAAGGTCGAGGAGTTCTACGATCCCGATATCGAAAAGCGCCAGAACCTGATCGCCAAGGCCAAGGGCTGGGTGATCCAGGACCATTCGATGGCCCTGTATGGACACTGTGCGGAGTGCGCAAGCCGGGCAACCAAGTAAGGCCGGGTCCCTCAGAAAAAGCGGAGTGCTTCACACTCCGCTTTTTTTTGCCTTTTACTTTTTGCTACCGGCGCTTTACAGGGCGAAGCACATGGGCGGAGGATGCTGGCGTCCAATGGATGCCCCCTACCCACCGAGACACCATGCGCCGCACATCGCCGTTCGCCATCGCTCTCACGTTCTGCGCCATCACCCTGGCCACGGGCTGCGCGCCCCTGCAGGCGCCGCCCTCCTCCGCAACGCCCGCAATCCAGGCCCTGCCCGATGCCCCCCTCACCGCCGCGCAGCGCCAGCAATGGCTGGACCGCGTGACCTGGGGCGCCACCGACAGCGAGGATGCACAGCTGCAGCGCCTGGGCTTGAAGGCCTGGCTGGCCCGGCAGTTGCAGCCCGGCCCCCGGCCGCTGCCGCCGCAGGCACAGCAGCGGATTGACCAGCTGGGCATCAGCCAGCGCCCCATGAACGAGGTGCTGCTGGAACTGGAGACCCAGCGCAAGGCCGTGCAGGAGGCGGCATCGGCCGATGAAAAGGCCACGCTGCAGCAGACCTACCAGCGCACGCTGAACCAGTTGGGCAACGATGCCCAGAAGCGCTTCGTGATCCGCGCGCTGTACTCGCCGGCACAGCTGCAGGAGCAAATGACCTGGTTCTGGATGAACCATTTCAGCGTCAGCCTGCGCAAGGCCGATATCCGCGCCTGGGTGGGCGACTACGAGGAGCAGGCCATACGCCCGCATGCGCTGGGCAGCTTTCGCAGCCTGCTGGAAGCCTCGCTGCGCCACCCGGCCATGCTGCGCTACCTGGACAACGCCAGCAATGCGGCAGGCCGCATCAACGAGAACTACGCGCGCGAACTGCTGGAGCTTCACACCATGGGCGTGGGCAGCGGCTACACCCAGGCCGATGTGCAGGAGATGGCGCGCATCCTGACCGGCGTGGGCATCAGCCTGCAGCCGGCCGGCACGCCGCCGCCGCGCATGCGCCCCGAGCGCCAGGGCGACTACCTGCGCTCGGGCTTTTTCGAGTTCAACCCCAACCGGCACGACTACGGCCCCAAGTCCTTCCTGGGCCAGCCCATGCACGCACGCGGCATGGCCGAGGTCCAGGAGGCGCTGGACCGCATCGTCGCCTCGCCGGCCACGGCGCAGTTCATCGCGCGCAAGCTGGCGGTGTTCTTCATTGCCGACGATCCGCCGCCCGCCCTGGTGCAGCGCACGGCCCAGGCCTTCACGCGCAGCCGGGGCGATATCGCGGCCACCGTGGCGGCGCTGCTGACCGATCCGGAGGCCGCCCGCTTCGGCCGCAAGTTCCGCGATCCGCTGCACTACGTGCTGGCCGCCACGCGGCTGTCGGTGGACCAGCGCGTGGCGGCCGACGTGGCGCCGGTGCTGGGCTGGGTCAACCGGCTGGGGCAGAACCTCTATGCGCACGAGACGCCGGACGGCTATCCGCAGATGCAGTCCGACTGGGCCAGCTCGGGCCAGATGGCGGCGCGCTTCGAGGTGGCGCGCCAGATCGCCACGCGCAGCGCCGTGCTGTTCCGCGCCGACCCCGCAGACGCGCTGGAGAAGCCGCCCTACCCCACGCTGTCGGAATTGGCCAGCGTGCGCCAGCGCCTGCCGCAGTGGAGCCAGGCCACGCAGGCGGCACTGGCCCAGGCCCGCAATCCGGCGGACTGGAATACCTACTTCCTGTCCGCCCCCGAAATGATGTTCCGCTGACCCCCGGGAGACTGTCCATGCAGCGACGCCACTTTCTGTCCCTGGCCTCCACCCTGCCCTTTGCCGCCCACCTGGGCCGGCTGCAGGCCGCCACGCCCCGGCCAGCCACGCCGCGCCTGCTGCTGGTGTTCCTGCGTGGCGCCTATGACAGCAGCAACCTGCTCGTGCCCACGCACAGCGACTTCTACTACGAGGCCCGCCCCAGCATCGCCATTGCCCGGCCCGGCGAGGCCCGGGGCGCCCTGGCGCTGGACGACCGCTGGGGCCTGCACCCGGTGCTGCAGGACAGCATCCACCCGCTGTTCCAGGCAGGCCAGGCCTGCTTTGTGCCCTTTGCGGGCACGCACGACCTGTCGCGCAGCCATTTCGAGACGCAGGACTCCATCGAGCTGGGCCAGGGCCTGGACGGGCGCCGCAGCTACCAGTCGGGCTTTCTGAACCGGCTGGCCCAGGTGCTGGGACAGGATGGCCGCACGGCGGTATCGCCCATGGCCTTCACGCCCCAGCTTCCGCTGCTGCTGCGCGGCAGCCTGCCGGCCGCCAACATGGCGCTGGCATCCGTGGGCAAGGGCGGCCTGGACGATCGCCGCAGCCAGGCCATTGCCGCCATGTACGCGGGCACTGCCCTGGGCCCGGCCGTGCAGGAGGGCTTTGCGGTGCGTGATGCCGTGCAGCGCAGCGTGCAGGAGGAAATGGACCAGGCCGGGCGCAATGCCATCAGCGCACGCGGCTTTGCCCTGGTGGCGCAGCGCATGGCGGCCCTGATGCGCGAGCGCTTCGACCTGGGCTTCGTCGATGTGGGCGGCTGGGATACGCACGTGGCCCAGGGCGGCGCCACGGGCGCGCTGGCCGGGCGGCTGGACGAGCTGGGCCGGGGCCTGGCCGGCTTTGCCCAGGAGATCGGCCCCGAGGCCTGGCGGCATACGGTGGTGGTGGTGATCAGCGAGTTCGGCCGCACCTTCCGCGAGAACGGCAACAAGGGCACGGACCACGGCCACGGCACGACCTACTGGCTGCTGGGCGGCGGGCTGTCCTCGCGCGCTGGCGGGCGCATCGTGGGCGAGCAGGTCGAGGTCAACCAGAAAAACCTGTTCCAGAACCGCGACCATCCCGTGCTCAACGAGTACCGCGCCGTGCTGGGCGGCCTGTTCCAGCGCATGTATGGATTGAGCCCGGCCCAGCTGCAGCGCGTGTTCGAGGGCGTCACGCCCCGCGATCTTCAGTTCATCTGACCCTCTGACTACGCTGCAGGGCCTGCAGGGAACGGCAGTGGCGCCGGCACGGCCACGCCGGCCAGCTTGTCGGGGTTGCGCAGCGTGTAGATGCAGCGGATCAGGCCGTCCTCGACCAGCAGCGTCTGCACGGACTCCAGTTCGCCGTCGATGCAGCGCAGCAGGCCCGGCAGGCCGTTGACGCGCGCCAGATGCAGGCTCTGTTGCTGGCCGTTGCGCCGCATGCGGCGCGTGGTGGCGAAGTACAGCAGGGCCAGGCGCCGGCCCGTCTCCAGCACGCGGCCGAACGAGGGCACCTTGCCGCCGCCGTCGCTGATGAGTTCGGCATCGGGCGCGAACAGCGCCTGGATCTGCGCGAAGTTCCCGCCCTGCACGGCCTGCGCGAAGCGCTGCAGCAGCGCGGCATGGGCCTCGGGCGGCGCGGCAAAGCGCGGGCGGCCGGCCTGTACATGGCTGCGGGCGCGGTGCACGAGCTGGCGGCAGGCGGCCTCGCTGCGGCCCAGGGCCTGGGCCACCTCGGCATAGTCGGCATCGAAGATCTCGCGCAGCAGGAAGGCCGCACGTTCGTCGGGGGTGAGCTGCTCCAGCACGAACATCAGGGCCGTGGACACGTCGTGGGCACGCTCCAGCAGGTCTTCGGCCGAGGGCGCGGCCTCCTCGGCCCAGGGCTGGACCAGGGGCTCGGGCAGCCAGAATCCCTGGTAGTGCTCGCGCTCGGCGCGCAGGCGGCGCAGCCGGTCTATGGCCAGGCGCGTGGTCACGGAGACCAGCCAGGCCTCGGGCTGCTCTATGCCGGCGCGCTCGGCGCCATGCCAGCGCAGCCAGGCTTCCTGGACCAGGTCTTCGGCATCGGCGCGCTGGCCCAGCATGCGGTAGGCCAGGCCGAACAGGCGCGGGCGGTGGCGCTCGAACAGCGCCAGAGGATCGTCGGTGGCGGAGGAGGTCTGCATGCCATCAAGACGCGGGAGCGTGGCGTTTTGTGACAGACAGGGCCGGCATGGTGCTCGGTGCCTTGGTGACTCAGTGGGGCTGCGGAGCCTGCATCACGCTGGGATCGGTATGGATCAGCTCCAACGGGTAGCGGCGGCCGGCCAGGTAGTCCTCGATGCTTTGCATCACCAGCGGGCTGCGGTGCTGGGCTGCGCAGGCCTTGAGTTCGTCCAGCGTCATCCAGACCGTGCGCAGAATGCCGTCATCCAGCGGCTGGCCGGGCCGGAAGTCACCCAGCTCGCCCGTGAATGCAAAGCGCAGATAGGTGATGTCCGAACCCGTGCGCGTGCGCACGAAGCGGTTCAGGTAAATGCCGACCAGGGCCGTGGGCACGAAGTCGTGCGCGGTTTCCTCATCGACCTCGCGCACGCAGGCGGCGATGGGCGACTCGGCCGGGTCGAGATGGCCTGCGGGCGTGTTGTAGCGCACGCCATCGGCCGTGTCTTCTTCCACCAGCAGAAAACGGCCATCGCGCTCAATGATGGCCGCCACAGTGACATTGGGTTTCCAGCGATCGGGCATGGCGCGCATTATGACCAGAGGCGGCCGCCACGTCCCGGCCAAAACCCCATCAACACGCCCTCAACACGCCCTGCCGGCCACCCGCGCGACACCGCGCCTATAGCGGCCGGACCATGTACAGCGCACCATCGCCATAGCTGTCCAGGCGCTGCTGCTGCAGCGGGTTCACCAGCGCCTGCACGGCATAGCCATGGCGCTCCCAGTAGCCGCGCGAGCCCTGCACCGAGACCAGGGCCGTGTGGCGCAGGCCCTCGGCACGCGCCCTGTCCCACAGCGGCGCCAGCAGCGCGCGCGCCAGGCCCTGGCCTGCAGCGTCGGGGTGCACGGCCATGTCGTGCAGGTAGAGGGTGTCGGCCTGCTCCACGGCTTCGAAGTCACCGTGCAGCGGGGTGATCTTGGCCATCCGGCTGCGGTAGGCCGCGAGGTAGGCGCGCACCCGGCCGCCCTGCTCCAGCGCCAGCGAGCAGTTCGCCGCGCTGGCCAGGCGCCGCGCAAAGACCTCGCCGCTCTCGGCATAGTCCGCGCCATAGCAGGCCAGCTGGATGTGCAGCAGATCGGACAGGTCGGCAGCGGTCAGTGCGCGGACATGGAAGCGGCCAGCGAGGGGCGGTGGAGAAGACATGGACAGGTCATTTGAGCGCCGATGGCAGGCCCGCCAGGGTAAGCGATGGCCCATGCCCCAGCATGCCCTGCCGGAATCGGTGCTGCCGGTGCAGTCAATCCTTCCAGCGCTCGCGTATGTCTTCCAGCTGCGGGCGCAGGCCGATGAACAGCGGCACAAGGCGCGGGTCGAAGTGGGCGCCGGCCTGCTGCTCTATGTGCTCCATGGCGTCGTCCACGGTCCAGGCGTGCTTGTAGGGGCGCTCCGTGGTGAGCGCGTCGAACACGTCGGCCACGGCCACGATGCGCGAGGCCAGCGGAATGTCCTCGCCCGCCAGGCCCTGCGGGTAGCCCGTGCCGTCCCATTTCTCGTGATGGGTCAGCGCAATGCTGTAGGCCATCTGCAGCACCTGGGAGTCGTGCTCGCCGATGATCTCGGCGCCGATCTGCGGATGGCGGCGCATGACCGTCCATTCCTCGGCCGTCAGCGGGCCGTTCTTGAGCAGGATGGCGTCGGGGATGCCGATCTTGCCCACGTCGTGCATGGGCGCGGCGTTGAGCAGGTCGTCGGCCCACTCGTCGGTGCAGCCGGCCGCCAGCGCCAACGTCTTTGCGTAGTGGCTCATGCGGATCACGTGCATGCCGGTTTCGTTGTCGCGGTACTCGGCCGCGCGGCCCAGGCGCTGCACGATCTGCAGGCGGGTGCTGCGCAACTCGTCGAGCTTGACCAGCGACAGGTGGTTGCGCACCCGCGCGCGCACCACGGGCGCACGCACGGGCTTGACGATGTAGTCCACCGCGCCGGAGGCAAAGCCCAGCGCCTCGTCCTGCCCGTCCGACAGGGCCGTGATGAAGATCACCGGGATGCGGGCGGTGTCGGCCTGTGCCTTGAGCTGGCGGCACACGGCGTAGCCATCGAGCTCGGGCATCATGATGTCCAGCAGGATCAGGTCCGGCTGGTGCTGTGCCAGCTGCAGTGCCTTGCGCCCGTCCGTGGCGAACGAGAGCCGGTAGTCCTCGCCCAGGATCTGGCGCAGCACATGCAGGTTGGTCGGGTCGTCATCGACCAGCAGCAGGCGCGGGCGCTTGTCCGTTGCCAGTAGATTGGGCGCATTCATGCTCTGTCTCCATCGATCGAGGGCAGTTGCTGCTGCAGCTGCTGGGCGCATTCCTGCGCACGCTCGAAGTCGAAATTATCCAGTGCCTGCTGCAGTGGTTGCAGCTGTTCGGCCGTCAGCATGCGCACCAGGGCCTGCATGGCCTGCCCGTCCAGCTCCCCGCTTTGCAATGCGGCAATGATGCGCTCCAGCCAGGGCCGGGCATCGGCCGGCAGGCAGGACGCGCCGCCCTGCGGCCCGGCATCGGCCACGGGCGGCGCCGGTGCCGTGCCGCCGGGCAGCGCCTGGCCCGCGACCTCGGCCACCGGCATGGCGGCCGGATGGCGCTGGCGCAGCTCCTGCGTCACCGCATCCAGCGCCTGCTGCAACTGGTCGATGAGGGCAAGCAGCTGGGGCTGCGGGGCGCCATCCTGCGCATGGCCTTCCAGGCGCGATGCCAGGCGGTATACGGCCTGCAGCCCCAGGTTGCCTGCCGCGCCGCGCACGCGGTGCGCCAGGCCCACCAGGGCTTCGGTCCCCGGACGCTGCAGGGCGCGGCGCAGGCGATCGGCCAAGTCGAGCTGCTCGTTCAGAAAGCGCCGTATGGCGGCCACCAGCGGATCGACCCGGCCCCACAGCGCAATGCCCGAGGCCCAGTCCACCGTGACATCGGGCAGCCCCGCCTGGGCACTGGCGGGCGCGGGCGGCCTGGCCTCCTTGAGCGCCACCTGCAGCGACAGCAGCCGCGCGATCTCGGCCTGCAGCCGCGCCATGTCCAGCGGCTTGGAGGCAAAGCCGTCCATGCCGGCGGCGCTGGCGTCGCTGCGGTCCTTCTCCAGCACGCTGGCCGACAGCGCGACGATGGGCACGGGCCGGCGCTGCAGTTGCCGCTCCCAGACGCGGATGGCACGCGCCGCCGCCAGGCCGTCCATGCCCGGCATCTGCAGGTCCATCAGCACCACGTCGAAGGGCGGCTCCTGCGCCTGCACGCGGCGCAGCGCCTCGGCGCCGTCATGCGCCAGCGCCATCTGGTGGTTCTGGCTGGAGAAGTTGATCTGCAGCAGCTCCAGGTTCTCGGGCACATCGTCCACGGCCAGGATGTGCAGCGGCGGCAGGCCGCGGCTGACCGCGCCACGCTCGGGCAGCTGGTTCTCGCCCACGGGCAGGGGCAGGCGCACCTCGAACACCGTGCCCACGCCCACGGTGCTGTGCAGCTGGATGCTGCCGCCCATGAGCTCGGCCAGCTGGCGCGAGATGGTCGTGCCCAGGCCCGTGCCGCCAAAGCGCCGCGTGGTCGAGGCGTCGGCCTGGGCGAAGGGGTCGAAGATGCGGTGGATCTTCTCGGGCGCGATGCCGATGCCCGTGTCATGCACATCGAGCTGCAGCACGCCCTGCTCGTAGCGCACGCGCAGCAGCACATGGCCACGCTCGGTGAACTTCACGGCATTGCCCAGCAGGTTCACCAGGATCTGCTGCACGCGCATGCCGTCGCCGCGCAGCGCGGCCGGTGTGTGCGGGTCGTAGTCCAGGCGCAGGTCCAGGCCCTTGCGGTCGGCCGTGATGCGCAGCGACGCCAGGATCTGCTGGCACAGTTCGCGCACCGAGAAATCCTCGATCTCCAGCTCCACCGCGCCCTTGTCGAGCTTGGCCGTGTCCAGGATGTCATTGAGCAGGCGCAGCATGGAGCGCGCCGCGTAGTGCACCGTGTCCAGGTAGCGCGCCTGCGTGGGCTGCAGGGCGGTTTCGCGCAGCGCCTCGGTGAAGCCGATGATGGCGTTCATGGGCGTGCGGATTTCGTGGCTCATGTTGGCCAGGAAGGTGCTGCGCGCGGCGGCGGCCGCCTCGGCATGCTCCTTGGCCAGCACCAGCTCCTGGGCCAGCTTGCGCTGGGCACTGATGTCGGTGAGCAGCTTGACGATCTTGTAGGGCCGGCCGTCGGCGTCGCGTATGGGGTTGTAGGTGGCCTGCACCCAGATGCGCCGCCCCTCGCGCCCGCAGCGCAGGAATTCGCCGGCCTGGAACTCGCCCTCGGCCAGGCGGCGCCAGAACTGCTCATGCTCGGGCGTGTGGGCATAGCCGGGCTCGCAGAACATGCCGTGGTGGCGGCCCGCGACCTCGTCGAGCCGGTAGCCGAACAGGTCCAGGAAATTGCGGTTGGCGCGCAGCACTTGGCCCAGCAGGTCGTACTCGATGGTGGCCAGCGACAGGTCGATGGCGCGCACCGTGCCCTCGAACTCGGCATTGCGCGCGCGCGCCGCCGTCTGGTCCATGATCACGCCGTCGATCCAGGTCAGCTCGTCGTGCTCGTTGAAGACGCCGCGCCCGGTCTCGGACACCCAGCGGGTGCTGCCGTCGCGGTGCAGCAGGCGGTAGTCGGCGTTGTAGGTCTGGCGCCGTGACAGCGAATGCGAGACCGCAGCCTCCAGCCGGTCGCGGTCCTCGGCATGGATGAGCCGGTCCCAGCCCGTGAGTCCATCCGTGAAGTCCTGCTCCGTCCAGCCGGTCAGCTCCTTGATGGAGCGGCTGAGCAGCAGCGGCGTCCACTTGCCGTCGTACAGGCAGCGGAAGGTGGTGCCCGGCACGTTGTTGATCAGGGTGCGGTACTGCTCCTCGCTGCGGCGCAGCGACTGCAGCATCTGGCGGCGCTCGCGGATGTCGGTCACAAAGCCCACGAACAGCGGATCGCCCGCAATCGCCACCCGGCCCACGGCCAGGCGCACGGCGATCTGCGTGCCGTCCTTGTGCAGGGCATGGACATCTCGGCTGGAGCCGAGCAGGCCTGCAAAGCCCGCGGCCAGCTGCTTTTCCAGCGAGCCGCCCTCACCATCGCAGCCCGACGCGGGCATGAGCAGGCTGGCGCTGCGGCCCAGCACCTCCTGCGCCGTCCAGCCCAGCAGCCGCTCGGCCGCGCCGTTGAACGAGACGATGCTGCCGCGCCCGTCGATCATCACGATGCCGTCCACCGCCGTATCCACCACGGCGCGCAGGCGCGACTCGCTGCGCTGGACCTGCCGGTAGATCTGGCGGTAGCGCAGCGTCATGTTGACCGCGAGCACCAGGCCGAAGACCAGCACCACCACGCCCACGATGGAGAACACCAGCAGCGCATGCGTGGGCGCCTCCTGCTGCGCCAGCGCATCGATACCGGGCTTGAGGCGCAGTGCGTACAGGCCCGCATAGTGCATGCAGGAAATGGCCAGGCCCATGACTATGCCGGCGACCAGGGTGGGCCACAGGCGGCCCGTGTTGCCCAGCCGAAAGCGCACCCACAGCGACAGCATGGCCATGGTGGCGGCCACGATCACCGACAGCAGCACGCCCCAGGGGTCGTAGAGCATCAGGCTCCAGGTCTGGGCCGCCGCCATGCCGATGTAGTGCATGGAGCCAATGCCCAGCCCCATGAGCACGCCGCCGCCGACCAGCGCCTGGGCGGACAGCCGGGGCCGCACCATCAGCGTCAGCGCCAGCCAGGACGCCAGCATGCTGGGCAGCATGGACAGCGCGGTGATCCAGGGGTCGTAGTCGCCGAAGGTGCAGGGCACGAAGGCAAGCATGCCGATGAAGTGCATGGCCCAGATGCCGGCGCCCAGGCAGAAGGCGCCGGTCAGCACGCCGGTGCGGCGTATCCGGGGCGAGGCGGCATTGCGCGCCAGCCCCGCGATCTGCATGGCCATCATCGACGTGGCCACGGCCACCACCACCGACAGCGCCACCAGGCCCGGATGCAGCCACTGGAACCACTGCGGATGGGGTGCCCATCCGAGCACAAAGATCTCGTCCCAATTCATGGCGCCCCCCCTGAATGGCACAGGGCCACGGCACCTGCCTGCCCGCCATCGATAGTCTTCATGTCTTTGATAATCATTTTCGATTGGCCGCAGCTATTGATCACACCTAGCATGGAGTCTCATCACGAGAAAAGCCCCGAGGAAAGCCCCATGACCCGCATCCGCCAGACCCTGCACCATCACCGCCACACGCTGATGAAAACCGCCAGCTACTACGTCATCCACGTCACGGTGGCGGCGGCCGTGGCCTATGCCGTGACCCGCAACCTCTGGGCCGCGCTGACGCTCAGCCTGCTGGAGCCCACCGTCCAGGCCGTGGCCTTCTTCTTCCATGAAAAGCTCTGGGAACGGGGCCTGCGCCGCCGTGCCGATGCCGCCGTCATGGCGCCGCCCACGGCTGCAGCCTGAGCCTGCCGGGAGCGCGGAGATGAACATGCCCATGCCGGCACCCATGCAGCCCCTTGGCGCAGACTCATTCGGGAAATGGCTGGCCGAGACCCTGGCCAGGATGGTCGATGGCGGCACGGGCTGAAACCCGGCCCTGCCGTGGCGGCAAGAGAGGTGGACATGGCGGCGCATGGTGGCAAGAACCCGGGAAATGCGAAATCGTTGGTATCAAGGCGCTGCTCGTACGGCCCAGGGCCGACACGGAATCCATGCATGAATGTCGGCGCAATCGGGGCGGACTGAAGCCCTGGCACCGGCCACAATGCCAAACATTGTCAAGCGCATACACTGCAAAAACCTGAGCACAAGCTGTGCAAAAACCTGTGCACATCCTGATATCAAACCTGTGAATTTCCTCTTTACAAGGCTGTGATGAACCCATTCATCCATGGTGCACGGCCAGCAGGGCGTCAATGAACACCCGGGCCGCACGCCCAGGGGCCACGGCATTGCGCCAGACGGCGAAGAAATCGCACAGATAGAAAAAGCGGTGCGGTGCCACGGCCTGCAGCAGGCCCTGGTCCTGCATGGCCTGTGCATAGTGATCGGGCAGAAAGCCCAGGTAGCGGCCCGATCGCACCAGCATGGCAATGGCCTCCTGGTCAAAACCGGTGGCCTGGCGCTGCAGGCCGGCCTGGTGGCTGAGCGCCATGTTGGGCGACTGGTAGCCCAGGCCTGCGAAGGCATGCGCGCCCAGGCTGTCCCAGTCCAGCGCATCATGGTCGGCGCCATGCAGCGGATGGCCGGGAGCGCAATACAGCTGCATGCGCTCGCCAAACAGCCGGGCGCTGTCCAGCGCGCCCGAACTGGGTGCCGATGGCAGCACGCCCACCTGCCAGCGCCCCTCCATCAGCCCGCGCTCGATGGCCTGGATGGAGGCCACATGCAGGCGCAGATGCAGCTGCGGCGCCTGGTCGTGCAAAACGCCGATCGCCTCGGGAATGCGCGACTGCGGATTGCCCACGGTCTTGTCGAACAGCGCCACGTCCAGCGTGCCGGCCAGCCGGCCATGGATGTCGTCCACCTGGCCCAGGAAGCCTTCCACGCCACCGAGCAGTTGCAAGGTGGCCTCGTAGATGCGATGGCCTTCGGGCGTGAGCGCAAAGCCCGCGCGCCCGCGCCGGCACAGCGTCAGGCCCAGGCGCTCCTCCAGGTCCTTCATATGGCGGCTCAGCGTGGAGCTGCCGATGTTCAGCTCCAGCTCGGCAGCCGACATGCCGCCGCACTCGACCACGGCCTTGAACACGCGCAGCAGGCGCAGGTCCATGTCGCCCAACTGGCCCAGCGCGGCGCGCGCACGCCCGTCCCGCGCCGGGCGGCCTGGGGTGCTGTCCATCGAAAAATCCGCCATCGCCCTTCGCCTCCCGGTGCCCGCCTGAACCGGCCACCACTACAGGGGAGCCACTATAGGCGAGCACCAGGGCGGAGACGGCCATGGATTCCCACAATGCGCGCTCTCCGGGCCCGGATCGGCAAGCCCCTGCTCACTTGCAGGAATCCGCAAGTGAACCTCGATATCACGCACTTCGAGAAATCAAAAGGCACGATCACAATGGGCCGGTTCCTTTATTTCTTTCCCGGCCCGAGGAGATCACCATGACCCTGGTTCCCACCGAACAAGGCACTGCAGCCGCCACGCGCACCGATGCCGCCTGGCTTGACGCCCACTGGATGCCCTTCACCGGCAACCGCGAGTTCAAGGCGCGCCCGCGCATGATCACCAGCGCCCAGGGCGCCTACTACACCGATGCCGACGGCCGCAAGATCTTCGACGGCCTGTCGGGCCTGTGGTGCTCGGGCCTGGGCCATGGCCGCCGCGAGATCGCCGAAGCCATCGGCCGCGCGGCCCAGCAGCTGGACTATGCGCCGGCCTTCCAGTTCGGCCACCCGGCCTCGTTCGCGCTGGCCAACAAGATCAAGGAGCTGACGCCTGCGGGCCTGGACCATGTGTTCTTCACGGGCTCGGGCTCGGAGGCGGCCGACACGGCGCTGAAGATGGCGCGCGCCTACTGGCGCGCCAAGGGCCAGGGCGGCAAGACCCGGCTGATCGGGCGCGAGAAGGGCTACCACGGCGTGAACTTCGGCGGCATCTCGGTCGGCGGCATGGTGGGCAACCGCAAGACCTTCGGCCAGGGCGTGGAGGCCGACCACCTGCCGCACACGCAGCCGGCGCTGGGGTCCTTCCACAAAGGCATGCCCGCCACCGATGGCCGCGCGCTGGCCGACCGGCTGCTGGACCTGATCGCACTGCATGACGCCAGCAACATTGCGGCCGTCATCGTCGAGCCCTTCTCGGGCTCGGCCGGCGTGGTGATTCCGCCGGCCGGCTACCTGCAGCGCCTGCGCGAGATCTGCACGCAGAACAACATCCTGCTGATCTTCGACGAGGTCATCACGGGCTTCGGCCGCTGCGGCGCCATGACGGGGGCCGAGGCCTTCGGCGTCACGCCCGACATCATGAACATCGCCAAGCAGGTGACCAATGGCGCCCAGCCCCTGGGCGCCGTGGTGGCCAGCAGGGAGATCTACGACACCTTCATGGCGGCGGGCGGCCCCGAGTACATGCTGGAGTTCCCGCACGGCTATACCTACTCGGCCCACCCCATCGCCTGCGCAGCAGGCGTGGCCGCGCTGGACCTGCTGCAGCGCGAGGACGGCCCGGGCCGCGTGCGCGCGCTGGCCCCGTTCTTCGAGCAGGCCGTGCACAGCCTCAAGGGAGCAAAGCATGTGGCCGACATCCGCAACTTCGGCCTGGCTGCGGGCTTCACCATCGAGTCGCTGCCCGGCGAGCCGGCCCGCCGTCCCTACGAGATCGCCATGAAGTGCTGGGACAAGGGCTTTTACGTGCGCTACGGCGGCGACACCATCCAGATCGCGCCGCCCTTCATCAGCGAGAAGGCCGAGATCGAGCGGCTGGTCAGCGCCCTGGGCGATGCCCTGACGGAAACGAACTGAGCATCTCCGGCACATGAGAAAAGCCCCTGGGCCGTGAGGCCGCAGGGGCTTTTTACATGGCAACGGCAGGGCTGCGGAATCAGTCCAGCGTGATGCCCGCGTTCTTGATCACATCGCGCCACTTGTCCACTTCCACGCGCAGGAACTGGGCCGAGGCATCGGGCTTGAGGCCCGAGGGCAGCACGCCCATGGCGTCCAGCTTTTCCTTGACCTCGGGCGCGGGCAGGGCCTTGGCGATCTCGGCGTAGAGCCTGTCCACGATGGGCTTGGGCGTGCCTGCGGGCACGGCCGCGAGGAACCAGGCATCGGCCGTGAAGTCCTTGAGGCCGGCCTCGGACATGGTGGGCACGTCGGGCATGGACTGCAGGCGTTCGTTGTGGGCCACGGCCAGGGCGCGCACCTTGCCGGCCTTGAGCTGCGCGGCAATCGTCACGGCCGTGAGAAAGCCGAAGTCGGTCTCGCCGGCTGCCAGCGAGACCACGGAAGGCGCGCTGCCCTTGTAGGGCACGTGGCCGATCTTGACCTTGGCCTGCATGGCATACAGCTCGGCGCCCAGGTGGTTGGGGCCGCCCGTGCCCGACGAGGGGTAGTTGAGCTTGCCGGGCTGGGCCTGGGCCGCCGCCGTCAGCTCCTTGAGCGAGTGGAACGGGCTTTGCGCGCCCACGGTGAGCACCAGCGGGCTGCGTGCCACCAGGCTGATGGGCGCGAAGTCGCGCAGCGGGTCATAGGGCAGCTTGGTGTACAGGCCCTTGGCCATGGCCATGCAGCCCACATCGCCCAGCACCACGGTGTAGCCGTCGGCCGGCGCCTTGGCCACCAGGTCGCAGCCGATGGTGCCGTTGGCGCCGGGCTTGTTGTCCACCACCACCGTGGTGTGCATGCTCTCGCCCATCTTTTGCGCCAGCAGGCGGCCCAGGATGTCGGTGGAGCCGCCAGGCGCAAAGGGCACGACCAGGCGAATGGTCTTGGACGGATAGCTGCCTGCGCCCTGGGCATGGGCGAAGGGCGCCGCCAGCGTGGCCGCCAGCGCCAGGCCGCCGGCCAGGGCGCGCCACAGGGCAGGGGTACGGGAAGATGCGAAAGGGGTTTGTCTCATGCTGTTGTCTCGTGAGGGGTGGAATGCGTGAAGGCCGAGCGCGCGGCAGCATACCAGCAGCGGGCGGCGCGAAACGCGTGGCCTGGGCCGGCAATGACCGGCGCGGGACAGTTCAGGAGGCCGCGCGCTTGCGTGCTGCGGCGGGACGCGCCGACGGTGACTTGGCGGGCGCCTTCGGAGCCGCCTTTGCGGTGGTCTTCGCGACGGCTTTTGCGGCGGTCTTTGCGGCCGGCCTTGCCGTTGTTGTTGGCGCTGCTTTTGCTGCCGGTTTCGGTGCCTTTTTTGGTGCAGTCCTCGGCACTGCCATCGCCGGCTTTTCCACCGGCTGCACGGCGCGTTGCGGACGCGGGCTGCGCAGGCTGTCGGCATCCAGGATGAGCCGCCCCTGGATGCGGCCCTTCATGCGCTTGACGCTGCTGGCCGCATCCCGCATGTGCTGCTGCATCAGCGCATGCACCTTCACGGCATCGCGTTCGCGTGCGGCCTGCACGATGTCGCGGTGGATCCGGGCATTGGCCTCGCCAAAGCGTCGGTGCTCGGACTGGGGCGTGCGGTTGGCGAAGACGATGAGCTGGCGAATCATCTCGTTGATGAGCTCGCAGGTGAAGCGCAGGAAGGGGTTGGGATTGGCCGCTGCAAGGATGTCGTGGAAGTTCACGTCCTCGCGCCGCTGGCTCACCAGGTCCTCGCTGCTTTGCGTGGGGTCGCAGCAGGCGATGCTGTGCTCCAGCGCGTCGAAATCCGCCTCGGTCAGATGGGGTACGGCGCCTGCCGCCAGCTCGGGCTCCAGCATCTGACGCACCGTGTAGATGTCGTCGATGGTCACCTCCTGGAAGAACAGGTAGTTCTGCATGAACTGCAGCGTGCGGTCCAGCGGCACCTCGACGACCGTGCCACCGCCCGAAGGGCCGGTGGAGATGGTGATCAGCCCCTGCACTTCCAGCGATTTGAGGGCCTCGCGGATCGTGCCCTTGCTGACCTGGAACTGTGCCTGCAGCTCGCTTTCGCGCGGCAGGCGGTCGCCGGGGCTGAGGTTCTTTTCGGTGATCAGGCGCTTGATCTCCTGGGCCACGAGATCCGGGCGCTTGAGCTGCCGGATTGCCAGGGTGGGCGACTTGGGTGTATCCATTGTTGTGTTCTCCGGAAGGGCACCGGATCGTGTCCGCGCCCAGTCTGCATGCGGGTTTGGTGCAGTATGCACCGCCATGGCGCGTGGCCGTGCCCGCCTAGGGTTAGCACGCGCCCTATTTCTTCTATTTATCACTATAAATATGAATCAAGGAGCCTGCACGCACCCATTTCGACTGGCATGCAACTTGCTCTGAAAAGCGTACCCGGGCCGCCGCGCCTTCAGTCCCCATCACGGAGATCCCATGCAACGTCGTCACCTCCTGCAACTCTCGGCACTGGGCGCATTGCCCGCATCGCTGGGCCTGGGCCGCAGCGTCTGGGCGCAGTCCAAGGACAGCATCCAGTTCGCCTGCCCCGTGCCCATGTCGGGCGCCTTCGCGGCCAACGGAAAGTATGCGGATCTGGGCATGAAGCTGGCCATCGAGCAGTACGGCAAGGCGCTGGGCCGCCCGCTGGCCTACACCGTGCTGGACACCGAGGGCAAGCCCGCCACGGCCGTGCGCAAGCTGCAGGAGTCTTCGCAGCAGCAGGGCACGCGCTTCTTCGCAGGCGGCATCCTGTCGTCGGAGGCGCTGGCCATGGGCAAGGAGGCCGAGAAGACCGGCGGCATCTTCATCACCACCGCAGGCGCCGACGAGATCACGGGCAAGGACTGCAACAGCGCCACCTTCCGCTGGTCGGCGCCCACCTTCGGCGCCATCGAGCAGACCGTGCGCCCGCTGGTCGAGGCCCTGCCCAAGGCCAAGCGCTGGTACACCATCACACCGCAGTACGTTTTCGGCGACGGCCTGCTGACGGCGGCCAAGAACATCTTCAAGGAAAAGGGCATCGAGCATGTGGGCAACAGCTACCACTCGCTGACCGAAAAGGAGTTCAGCGGCTACCTGACCAATGCCGTGGCCGCCAAGCCCGACGTGCTGCTGCTGCTGAACTTCGGCGCCCAGTCCTCGGACACGCTGCGCCAGGCCATCAGCTTCGGCATGAACAAGAACATGACCATCCTGATCGCCTGGGCCTCGGGGCTGGAGCAGTTCGAATCGCTGGGCGCCGACCTGTGCGACGGCGTGTACTTCGGCGCCCAGTACTGGCACACGGTGGACACGCCGCTCAACCGCGATCTGGTGCAGCGCTGCAACGACAAGTTCAAGGCCAATCCCAACTACAGCCTGGCCGGCCACTACATCTGCACCAAGCTGATGATCGACGCCATCATCAAGGCCGGCACGGCCGACCCCAAGGCCGTGGTCGCCGCGCTGGAAGGCATGAAGTACCAGGGCCTGACGGGCGAGGAAGAGGTGCGCAAGGCCGACCACCAGGTGCTCAAGAGCTACTACCTGCTCAAGGGCAAGGCCAAGTCCAAGATGAAGAACAAGGACGACTACGTGGATGTGGTCAGCTCAGGCAAGTCCTTCCTGCCCGTAGATCAGACCGGCTGCAAATTAGCTTGAGATGGAAGGCACCCCCTGAGGCGCTGCGCGCCTTCCTCTCCTTCGGGAGGGGGACGACACCCTCGCGGCGGGGCGGCCCTTGCTCGGTGTCCCCGAGTTGGGCCGTGCCGGTTCAAGGGCTCAGCCCTGTGTCGCACGGGGTTCAAACCATCGCGCATTCCGCGCCGCCTCCTTCGTCCATCGTTTCGGACCCTGTATGAGCATCTATCTGCTTCAGACCATCAACGGGATCGGCATAGGCATGCTGTATTTCCTGTTGGCCGTGGGCCTGTCCATCGTTTTCGGCCTGCTGCGTTTCGTGAATTTCGCGCACGGTGCCTTCTACCTGCTGGGCGCCTATTTCTGCTACCAGATGACGCGCTGGGGCATGAGCTTCTGGCTGTCCCTGGTCGTGGTGCCGCTGGCCGTGGGCGCGCTGGGCTGGCTGGTGGAAAAGCTCATGCTGCGCCATGTGTATGCCAAGGCGCATGAGTTCCACATCATCGTCACCGTGGGCCTGGCCCTGGTGGTGCAGGAGCTGGTGATCGTGCAATGGGGCCCGCTGGGCGACAGCGTGGCCGTGCCCGATCTGCTGCAGGGCGTGGTGATGTGGGGCAGCTTCGTCTATCCCAAGTACCGGCTGTTCGTGATCGGCTTCACCGCCGTGCTGGCCGTGCTGCTGTGGTGGCTGCTGGAGGGCACGCGGCTGGGCAGCGCGGTGCGCGCGGGCAGCGAATCGACCGAGATGGTGTCCCTGCTGGGCGTGAACGTGCTGCGCATCTTCAGCCTGGTGTTCGCGCTGGGCGCGGCCACGGCGGCGCTGGCCGGCGTGCTGGCTGCGCCCATACGCGGCGCCGAGCCCTTCATGGGCGTGGAGGCGCTGGGCGTGGCCTTCGTGATCGTGGTCGTGGGCGGGCTGGGCAGCTTCGGCGGCGCCCTGGTCGGCGGCCTGCTGATCGGCATCGTGCAAAGCGTGATGAGCACGCTGTGGCCCGAGGGCGCGCGCCTGATGATCTACGTGGCCATGGCCGCGGTGCTGCTGCTGCGACCCCATGGCCTGCTGGGCCGCAAAGGATGAAGACCATGACCAGGCATTCCCATCTCCTTCTCGCGCTGGCCATCGTGGTCGCCATGCCGCTGTGCATGCAGTCGGGCTCGCTGGCCAGCGAGGTGCTGATCTTCGGCCTCGCGGCCATGGGCTGCAATCTGCTGCTGGGCTACACGGGGCTGCTGTCCTTCGGGCAGGGCATCTTCTTCGGCCTGGGCAGCTACACCATCGCCCTGCTGCTGACGCGCTGGCCCCTGCCCATGCCGCTGGCCCTGCTGGCCGCCACGGCCATGGGTGCCGTGGGCGCGGCCATCGTCGGCTGGGTGGCCATACGACAGCGCGGCACCTACTTCGTGATGCTCACCCTGGCGTTTGCGCAGATGTTCTATTTTCTGGCCTACTCGGCCACGGACATCACCGGCGGCGACAACGGCCTGCTCGATGTGCCCCGCCCCGCCCTCGCGGTGGCCGGCCAGACGCTGTGGCCGCTGGCCACGCCCTGGCAGTACTACGGCTTTGTGGCCGTGCTCTTTCTGGTGGTGTTCTGGCTGCTGCGCCGCGTCTGCGACTCCATGTTCGGCCGCACCCTGCTGGCCGTGCGCGACAACGAGGAGCGCGCCGCCGCCGTGGGCTACGACCTGAGGCTGCTGAAGCTGCAGGCCTTCGTGATCTCGGGCGCGGTCACGGGCCTGGCCGGCGCGCTGCACGCCATGATGACGGGCATCGCCCCGCTGTCCAACGCCGAGTACCACACCAGCGAAATGATCCTGGTGATGACCGTGATCGGTGGCACGGGCAACCTGCTGGCCTCGGTGCTGGGCGCGGCCTTCTATGTGCTGCTGGGCGACTGGCTGTCCACCCTGTGGCCACGCTGGCTGCTGCTGCTGGGCGTGGTGCTGATGATCGTGAGCCTGGGCCTGCAGCGCGGCCTGTGGGGCCTGGGCGAGAGCCTGTGGGCCCTGGTGCGCCGCAAAGGGCCGGCAGATGCCGAGGCGGCCGCTGCAGAAACCAAAGGAGGCCAGGCATGAGCGCCGCAGCATCTCCCATCCTGCTCGAAGCCGTGGGCGTCGAGAAACGCTATGACAAGTTCGTCGCCCTGGGCGGCGTGGACCTCAAGGTCCGCGCCCACACCGTGCACTCGGTGATCGGCCCCAACGGCGCGGGCAAGACCACGCTGTTCCACATGCTCACGGGCACCAAGAGCGTGAGCGGCGGGCGCATCGTGTTCGACGGCCACGACGTGACGCGCGAGCCCGACCACCGCCGCGTGCGCCGTGGCATGGCACGGTCCTTTCAGGTCACCAGCCTGTTCCTGACCCTGCCCGTGCGCGAGAACCTGCGCCTGGCCGCGCAGGGCGTGGCGCCCGCCAGGGCCCTGGACTGCTGGAACGCGCCCGTGGGTGCTCGCGCCCTGGCCGATACCGTGGCCAGCGTGCTGTCGCGCCTGGGCCTGGAGCGCCATGCGGACACGCCGGCCGGCAACCTCTCGCACGGCCAGCAGCGGCGGCTGGAGGTGGGCATGGCCCTGGCCGCACGGCCCAAGGCCATCTTCCTGGACGAGCCGACCTCGGGCATGGGCATCGACGACCTGGACGAGATGAAGCGCCTGATCCAGGGCCTCAGGGACGAGCACACCGTGGTCCTCATCGAGCACAACATGAACATCGTCATGGACATCTCCGACACCATCACCGTCATGCAGCAAGGCCGCGTGCTGGCCGAAGGACTGCCCCACGAGATCCGCGCCGACGAGCGCGTGCGCAGCGCCTATCTGGGCAACATGATCACGGGAGGAAAGGCATGAGCGGTCCCCTGCTTTCGGTCGAGGGCATACACGCCCACTACGGCAAGAGCCATGTGCTGCAGGGCGTGTCGCTGCAGGTGCAGGACGGCGAACTGGTCACGCTGCTGGGCCGCAACGGCGCGGGCAAGACCACCACGCTCAAGTCCATCGCGGGGGTGATGCAGCCCTCGCAGGGGCAGATCCGCTTCGGCGGCGAACCCGTGCACCGGCTGGCCACGCACCAGGTGGCCCAGCGCGGCATCTGCCTGGTGCCAGAGCACCGCGGCATCTTCAAGCTGCTCACGGTGGAGGAGAACCTGCTGCTGGGCCAGCGCAAACGCTCGCCCTGGCAACTGGCCGACATCTACCGCATCTTCCCGCGCCTCAAGGAGCGGCGCGGCAACGGCGGCGGCCAGCTGTCGGGCGGCGAGCAGCAGATGCTGGCCATAGGCCGCGCCCTGATGAACGCGCCGCGCCTGCTCATGCTGGACGAGCCCGTCGAGGGCCTGGCGCCCGTGATCGTGGAGGAGATCGTGGCCCAGCTCAAGACCATCAAGGCCGCTGGCGTGGCGATCTTGCTGGTGGAGCAGAACCTGGAGGTCTGCACCCAGCTGGCCGACCGCCACTACATCATCGAACAGGGTGCGATTGCGCACGAGGCAGGCAATGCCGCTTTCCTTTCCGATGACGCCATCAAGGACCGGTATCTCGGTGTAGGGATCGCCTGATCCACCGCCTTTCGCATTCCCAGGAGTCATTCATGGATCTCAGTACCCCTCTTGCAGCCACCGCCGTTGCGGCCGGGCTGCGCACCGACGGCGCCCGCCTGTGGCAATCGCTGATGGACCTGGCGCGCATAGGCGCCACACCCAAGGGCGGCGTGTGCCGCCTGGCGCTGACGGACCTGGACCGCCAGGGGCGCGATCTCTTCGTGCAGTGGGCGCGCGAGGCCGGCTGCAGCATCCGCGTCGATGCCATCGGCAACATCTTCGCGCGCCGCGCGGGCCTGGACGATGCGCTGCCGCCCGTGATGACGGGCAGCCACATCGACACCCAGCCCACGGGCGGCAAGTTCGACGGCAACTACGGCGTGCTGGCCGGGCTGGAGGTGCTGCGCACGCTCAACGATGGCGGCGTGCGCACGCGTGCCCCGGTGGAGGTGGCCGTGTGGACCAATGAGGAAGGCTCGCGCTTCGTGCCCGTGATGATGGGCTCGGGCGTGTTCGTCAATGCCTTCACGCTGGAGCATGCGCTGGCCCAGCGCGATGCCCAGGGCGTGAGCGTGGACGAGGCGCTGCGCGCCATCGGCTATGCCGGGCCGGCCGGCCCGGCGCCTGCGGTGGGCGCGTATTTCGAAGCCCATATCGAGCAGGGTCCAGTGCTGGAAAACCATGAACGCGTGATCGGCGTGGTCAGCGCCGCGCTGGGCCAGCGCTGGTACGACGTCAGCGTGCAGGGCATGGAGGCCCATGCCGGCCCCACGCCCATGGAGCTGCGCCACGACGCCCTGCTGGCCGCCAGCTGCATCGTGGCCGAGGTCAACCGCATCGCCCTGGACCGCCTGCCGCATGCGCGCGGCACCGTGGGATCGCTGGAGGTGTTTCCCAACTCGCGCAACGTGATCCCGGGCGGCGTCAAGCTCAGCGTGGACCTGCGTGCGCCGGACGACGGCCAGTTGCTGGACATGGACGCCGCACTGCGCGCGGCCTGCGAGCGCATTGCCGCTGCGCGTGGCGTAACCATTGGCGTGGAGCAGGTCGTCTACTTCCCGCCCCAGCCGTTCACGCCGCACCTGGTGGAGGCCGTGCGCACCAATGCCGCCGACCTGGGCTACAGCGCCATGGACGTGGTCAGCGGCGCGGGCCACGATGCCGTCTACCTGGCCCGCGTGGCGCCTGCGGCCATGATCTTCGTGCCCTGCGCCGACGGCATCAGCCACAACGAGATCGAGGACGCCGAGCCCGCCCACCTGGAGGCCGGCTGCAACGTGCTGCTGCGCGCCATGCTGGCGGCCGCGGGCGTGGTGCAGGCAGCGGACGGCGGGGTGCCGGCATGAAGATCCTGATCGCCCGGCTCAACCACGAGACCAATACCTTCTCGCCCGTGCCCACGCCCATCGAGGCGTTTGCACCCACCTATGGCGAGGCGGCCTATTCGGCCAACAAGGGCATGCGCACGGCCATGGCCGCCTTCATCGACCTGGCCGAGGCGGCGGGCGCCACCCTGGTCACGCCGGTATCGGCCACCTCCAATCCCAGCGGCCCCGTGCATGCGGCCGCCTACGACGAACTCACGCACCGCATCGTGGCGGCCGCGCCGGGCTGCGATGCCATCTTGCTGGACCTGCACGGCGCCATGGTGGCCGAGAACAGTGCCGATGGCGAAGGCGACCTGCTCGAACGCGTGCGCGCCGCCGCGCCCGGCGTGCCCGTTGGCGTGGCGCTGGACCTGCACGGCAACATCACCGAAAAAATGGTGGGCAATGCCGATGTGATGGTCGGCTTCAAGACCTATCCGCACATCGACATGTACGAGACCGGCGAGCACGCGGGCCGGCTGCTGCTGGACATGCTGGCCGGCCGCGCGCGCTACGCCGTGTGCTGGCACCGGCTGCCGCTGATGAGCCACACGCTGCGCAGCACCACGCTGGACGGCCCCATGCTGGACGCCGTGAACGCCGCGCGCGCCCTGGAAGCGGAGGGCCTGCCCGCGGTCTCGGTGTTCGGCGGCTTCTCGCTGGCCGACATCGCCGCGCCCTGCGTGAGCGTGGTCGCCACCTGTCGCACCGAGGAGCGCGCGGCCACCCAGGCGAGCGTGGACGCGCTGGCCGCCCGGATCTGGCAGCGGCGCGCCGACTTCATCTACCGCAGCGAGCCGCTGGCCGATTCGCTGCGCCGCGCCCAAACCCTGGCCGAAGGCGCCGACCGCCCCGTGCTGCTGCTCGACCACGGCGACAACTGCATGTCCGGCGGCACCTGCGACACCATGGACGTGCTGCAGACCGCGCTGGAGCTGGGCCTGTCAGGCATTGCCGTGGGCCCGCTGTGCGACCCCGAAGCGGTTGCCTCGCTCACGGCGGCCGGCGAAGGCGCCGAGGTGGAGATCGCGCTGGGCAACAAGGTATCGCTGGAGCGCATCGGCCTGCACAAGCAGCCGCTGCGGCTGCGCGGCACGGTGCGCGCCGTCAGCGACGGCGCCTACACGGTCAGCGGCCCCATCTACACGGGCCAGCGCTGCCACATGGGCCGCACGGTCTGCCTGGACACGGGCGCAGCGCAGATCGTGATCACCGAGCAGACGCACGAGCCCTGGGACCTGGGCGTGTTCCACTGCGTGGGCATGGACCCGACGTGCTTTCGCTTCGTGCTGCTCAAGTCGCGCATGTACTGCCGACCCGTCTTCGTGCCGCTGTCCGCCGGTCTGGTCGAGTGCGACAGCCCCGGCGTGACCACCTCGGACTATTCGCGCTTTCCGTTCGCCCGGGTCAGCCGCCCGGTGTTTCCGCTGGACGCCATCTGATGGACGCCATCTGATTGCCCGGCTTTGCGGCGGCGCGCAAGCAAAGACCGCCGCCGCTGCGGGGCATTGGGCAACCAGGCATCACAACAGTTTCACAGCAGGGCCCGGCTATTGCCTGTCGGCCTACAATCGGTTCCCCCCTACCTCGGCCGACGGCACGCGGGCTGATCCGCGCGTGCGTTGGCCATGCCTTCGCTGGAGACGCTTGATGTCCGACAACACGGCCCCGACCCCTTCCGATAAACGTGCCCAGCTGCGCCGTGCCGCACTCGAATACCACGAGTTTCCCAAGCCCGGCAAGTTGACCATCGTGCCGACCAAGCCCATGGCCAACCAGCATGACCTGGCCCTGGCCTACTCGCCCGGCGTGGCAGCGCCTTGCGAAGAGATCGTCAAGGACCCGGCCGCCGCCTTCAAGTACACGGCGCGCGGCAACCTGGTGGCCGTGATCTCCAACGGCACCGCCGTTCTGGGCCTGGGCGACATCGGCGCGCTGGCCTCCAAGCCGGTGATGGAAGGCAAGGCCGTCCTGTTCAAGAAGTTCGCGGGCGTGGACGTCTTCGACATCGAGATCAACGAGAAGGACCCGCAAAAGCTGGTCGATGTGATCGCCGCGCTGGAGCCCACCTTCGGCGCCATCAACCTGGAAGACATCAAGGCACCCGAGTGCTTCTTCGTGGAGCGCGAACTGCGCCGCCGCCTGAAGATCCCCGTCTTCCACGATGACCAGCACGGCACGGCCATCACCGTGGCAGCGGCCATGGTCAACGCGCTCAAGGTGGCCGGCAAGAAGATCGAGGAGGTCCGTCTCGTGGCCTCGGGCGCGGGCGCCGCTGCCCTGGCCTGCCTGAACCTGCTGCTCAAGGTCGGCCTGCGCCGCGAGAACGTGTTCGTCACCGACCTGGCCGGCGTGGTCTACGAGGGCCGCACCGAGCTGATGGACGAGGACAAGGCCCAGTTCGCGCGCGCCACCGAGCTGCGCACGCTGGGCCAGGTCATCGAAGGCGCCGACGTATTCCTGGGCCTGTCCGCTGGCGGCGTGCTCAAGCAGGACATGGTGGTCAAGATGGCCGCGCGTCCGGTGATCTTCGCGCTGGCCAACCCCAACCCCGAGATCATTCCCGAAGACGTGAAGGCCGTGCGCAGCGACGCCATCATCGCCACGGGCCGCTCGGACTACCCCAATCAGGTCAACAACGTCCTGTGCTTCCCGTACATCTTCCGCGGTGCCCTGGACTGCGGCGCGACCACCATCACCACCGAGATGGAAATCGCCACCGTCCACGCCATCGCCGAGCTGGCCCAGGCCGAGCAAAGCGAGGAAGTGGCGGCCGCCTACGTGGGCGAGCAGCTGACTTTCGGCCCTGAGTACCTGATCCCCAAGCCCTTCGATCCGCGCCTGATGATGAAGATCGCCTCGGCCGTGGCCCAGGCCGCCGCCGAGTGCGGCGTGGCCCAGCGCCCGATCCAGGACATGGACGCCTACCGCGCCCACCTGCAGACCTTCGTCTACGCCTCGGGCACCATGATGAAGCCGCTGTTCGCCGCGGCCAAGAAGGCCGCCAAGAAGCGCGTGGCCTACGCCGAGGGCGAGGAAGAGCGCATCCTGCGCGCCACGCAGATCGTCGTGGACGAGCGCATTGCGCGCCCCACGCTGATCGGCCGCCCGGCCATCATTGCCCAGCGCATCGAGAAATTCGGCCTGCGCCTGAAGGAAGGCACGGACTACGACGTGGTCAACGTCGAGCACGACGAGCGCTACCGCGACTTCTGGCAGACCTACCACCGCATGACCGAGCGCAAGGGCATCACCGTGCCCATCGCCCGGATCGAGATGCGCCGCCGCCTGACCCTGATCGGCTCCATGCTGCTGCACAAGGGCGAAGTCGATGGCCTGATCACCGGCACCTGGGGCCAGACATCGCACCACCTGCAGTATGTGGACCAGGTGATCGGCCGCCGCGCCGGCGTGCAGACCTATGCCTGCATGAACGGCCTGCTGCTGCCCGACCGCCAGGTCTTCCTGGTGGACACCCACGTCAACTACGACCCCACGGCCGAGCAGCTGGCCGAGATCACCATCATGGCCGCCGAGGAAATGATGCGTTTCGGCGTCAAGCCCAAGGCCGCCCTGCTGTCGCACTCCAACTACGGCTCCAGCAACCAGCCCAGCGCCGTCAAGATGCGCCAGACCCTGGAGCTGCTGCGCGAGCAGGCCCCGTGGCTGGAAGTGGACGGCGAGATGCACGGCGACGTGGCCCTGGACGGCAAGGCCCGCGCCCAGCTCATGCCCAACAGCACGCTGCTGGGCAACGCCAACCTGCTGGTCATGCCCAACATCGACGCGGCCAACATCAGCTACAACCTGCTCAAGCAGGCCGCCGGCGGCGGCATTGCCATCGGCCCCGTGCTGCTGGGCGCCGCCCGTCCCGTGCACATCCTCACGCCGAGCACGACGGTGCGCCGCATCGTCAACATGACGGCGCTGACGGTGGCGGACGCTAACGCTAATCGGTAAGCTCCCCCTGAGCAGCTTCGCGGCTTCCCCCTCTCTACCCGCTTCGCGGGGGAGGGGGACGGCGCCCTCGCCGCGAGGCGGCTCTTGCTCGGCGCCCCTGGTTTTTCGGCCGCGCGCGCTTTTTTTGACAACGGGCGGCATCTGCATTGAATAGCAGGCAACTCAGGCGCAGAGTTGCCTTCTCACTGTTCAATCCCCAGACATTTCCTTGGTCAAGCTGCCTGTTTTTTGGGCAGAACTTGCATTTTGAGGGGTGTTCCGTCACACTAGCGGGTCGAGATTTCAGGGCTTCCCTGGATTTCTGAAAGGTGTAGTTGATGCTGAAGGCAGCCGCCGCCAAGGCGTACCAGTCCGGTCTAGCGCTCATCGTCGGGGCCGCCTTTGTGCTGTCGCCCTCGCTCGCTGATGCGCGCCGCTCGGCGCCCGAGAGCGTGGAGACGACGGCGGCCATGGCCACCGTCCCCCTGTCCGAGTTGCCGCGCGAAGGCCGTTCCACGTATACGCTGATCCTGCGCGGTGGGCCTTTTGCCCACGACAAGGACGGCACGGTGTTCGGCAACCGCGAGCGCATCCTGCCGCGCCAGTCGCGCGGCTATTACCGTGAGTACACGGTGCGCACGCCCGGTTCGCGTGACCGTGGAGCCCGCCGCATCGTCTGCGGCGGAGAGCCCCAGCAGCCCGATGCCTGCTACTACACCAGCGACCACTACAGCAGCTTTCGCAAGATCATCGAATGACCTCGACCCAGTCTCTACAGCCAGTTCGACCCTCCGTGTCCGACGCAGTGCGCTGGCAGGGGTCTGCATTTCATCCACAGCCCAGGGATGCCGAAGGCCATGAGCCCGTCCCCGCAGGCCACATCCACGTTAGAGAAAGAGCCACGGAGATGGATGCACCACTTCGTAAGATCCCCGACACCCCTTTGCGGAACGTGCGCGCCAACATCGTGCAGTCCATCCGCGCCTACAGGGTGGAGGATCTGCAACAGGCGGCCGAGACGCTGGGGTGCCATTTTCTGTATGCCAACCTGGCCCATGCGCAGACCAAGGCCGACATCCTGGAACTGCTGGCCACGCAGTTCTTCTTCCCCGCGCATTTCGGCAAGAACTTCGACGCGCTCTACGACTGCCTGACCGACCCCATCCACAAGGCCGGCCCGCAGCCGGGCTTTGTGCTGGTGCTCGACCAGATCCCGACCACGCCCAAGTTCGACAAGGAAGTGCGCGAGCAGCTGCTGGACAGCTTCCGCGACGCGGCCGAGTACTGGGCCGAGCGCAAGATTCCGTTCCGCTGCTTCTACTCGTTCCTGTAAGCGCAGGACATTGAAGGCCCAGAGCCCACAGCGCCCAATCGGGTGCTGTGGGCTCTGCAGTCGCTGGGCGCCGCCTGTGCCTAGGCGCGCGTGAACCGGGCGGCGAGTGCCTCGTATTCGGACACCGGCACTTCCTCGGCGCGGCGCTGCAGGTCGAATTCCCCGTCAAATCCCTTGGCTTCCAGCCAGCGCCCCAGCGTGTTGCGCAGGATCTTGCGCCGCTGGCTGAAGGCCACCTGCACCATCTCCTCCAGCAGCTTCGCGTCCAGGGCCGCCGGCGACTCGCGCGGGACCATGCGCACGACGGCGCTGTCCACCTTGGGCGGCGGATTGAAGCTCTCGGGCGGCACGTACAGCACGCTCTCCATCGCATAGCGCCACTGCAGCATGACCGTCAGCCGCCCATAGGCGGCCGTGGAGGGCGACGCCACCATGCGGTCGATGACCTCCTTTTGCAGCATGAAATGCTGGTCCTCGACCACGTCCACCTGCTCGAGCAGGTGAAAGAGGATGGGGCTGGAGATGTTGTAGGGCAGGTTGCCCGCAATGCGCAGCTTGGGCACGCCCAGGCGCGCGGCAATGGCACGGAAGTCCACCTTGAGCACGTCGGACTCGACCACATCGAGCTGCTCGTGCAGGCGCAGGCGCACGGCCAGGTCGCGGTCCAGCTCGATCACGGTGAGCCGGCCCAGGCGTTCGACCAGGGGCTGGGTCAGGGCCATCAGGCCCGGCCCGATCTCGACCATGGACTGGCCCGGCCGGGGGTCGATGGCGCTCACGATGCCGTCGATGATGCCGTCATCGGTCAGGAAGTTCTGGCCGAAGCGTTTGCGAGGAATGTGTTTCATAGAAAAAGCAAGGCGGTGCGCCATGGCACCGCCTTCCATTGTGGACTGCCGCAGCCGCAGCTGCTCGGGGGTTGTCTTATTGCGGAGGCTCGCGGTACTCGACGTAGGCGCGGCCACGCAGCTCCTGAAGCCAGGCCTGGTAGTCGGTTTCGAGCTTGCGCTCGCGCACCACGTTGCGAACCATGTCGCGCTGCTCGCGCGGCGTCAGCGCAGCCTGGCGGCGCTCGATGAGCTGGATCAGGTGCACACCGAAGCGCGAGACCAGCGGGTCGCTGACCTGGCCGGGCTGCAGCGCATTGAGCACCTGCTCGAACTCGGGCACGAACTGGCCGGGCGAGGCCCAGCCCAGGTCGCCGCCGTTGCGCGCGCTGCCGTCCTGCGAGAACTCGCGGGCCAGCGATTCGAAGCTGGCCTGGCCGCTGTCCACGCGGCGCTTGTAGTCGGCCAGGCGCTTGGCGGCATCGGCCTCGGTCATCTGGTCGCCAATGCGCAGCAGGATGTGACGCGCATGGTTTTGCGTGACCACGGACGGCATGCCGGCCTGCGACTTCTCCAGCACCTTGAGCACGTGAAAGCCCGCGCCCGAACGGAAGGGGCCGACGATGCCGCCCTGCGCCGTCTGGCCCACGGCCTTGGTGAACAGCTCGGGATAGCGGTCCAGCGGGCGCATGCCCATGGCGCCGCCGCCCTGGCCGTCGGGCACATCGGAGAACTCCTTGACCACGGCCAGGAAGTCGCCTTGCGTGCGGGCGGCCTCGGCGGCCTGCTTGGCGCGGGCCTCGCGCTCGGCCACTTCGGCGGGGCTGGCGTTCTCGGGCACGGAAATCAGGATGTGGCCCAGGTTCACGGCGGCCGGTGCCTTGTCGGCACCGCCGCTGCGCTGCTCAGCCAGGTAGCGATCGATGTCGGCATCGGTGACGCGCACGCGGCCGTCCACATCGCGCTCGCGCAGACGTTGCAGCGTGATCTGGCGGCGCAGCTCTTCACGGAACTGCTTTTCGTTCACGCCTTCGGCCCGCAGGCGGGACTGCAGGCCAGCCTTGTCCAGGCCGTTTTGCCGCGCCACATTGGTCAGCGCCTGGTCCACGGCGTAGTCATCCACGCGCAGGCCCGTGTCCTTGGCTTCCTGCAGCTGGGCCTTTTCGACGATCAGGCGCTCGAGCACCTCGCGGGCCAGCAGCGCCTCGGGCGGCATCTGGCCGCCCTGCTCGGCGATGTTCTGCGCCACGCGCGCCATGCGGGCACGCACTTCGTTGTTGGTCACCGGCTCGGAGTTGACCACGGCGACGATGTAATCGGCCGAGCGCACGCCTGCCTTGGCGCCGCGATCGCGCGACGAGGGCAGGTTGGTGGCGTCCAGCGCACGCGAGACGGAGGCATCGCCGGCCTGGGGCGCCCTGGACTGGCCCGGAACACGCAGGCCTTGCGCCTGGGCTGTGGTGGCCAGCAAGGCCAGCGCCACAGCGGCAGCTGCGCAGCAATGGGTCTGGGAAAGAAAACGCATGGGAGAGATGCCTTGCAAAAAGCGTGTTTGGAGCGTTGGCTCTAATCGTAGTTGGTGAAGCGGCTGGGAGGCGTCACGGACTCGCGCAGGTACTGGTAGCGCGGCACATTCTGCTTGAGGCTGCGCTGCGGGTCTGCACCCAGGCTCAGCCGCGAGAAGCCGACGAACTCGATCTGGAACAGCAGCCGGGTGTTGGACTGGGTGATGGAGCTTTGCAGGCGCTCCAGCACCACGCGGCCAATCCAGCAGCAGCCGTCGTACTCCAGCCCGACCACGGTATCGACGAGCTTGCGGTCCTTCAGGCTGTAGTTCAGTCGGCCCACCGTGTACCAGCGCCCGCCGCCCTGGCCACGGCCGGCGCCCAGGTCGCGCCCCTTGTCGCCCCACAGGTCGTTGATGGGCCATTGCCAGCCCACATCGACCAGCTTGCTGGCGTCGGTACGCGCCACGGTGTCGTACTGGGTACGGTAGGCCACGTTCACCGTGCGGTAGGAGCTGGGGCTGTAGCGCGCACCAAAGGTGGTACGCACCGAGCGGTTGAGGTCGCGGTTGTACTGGGTCGTGCCTTCGGTGGACCAGGCATCGGTCCAGTTGATGGCCGCGCCCAGCAGCACGTCGGACAGGCGGCTGGTGGCCGGCACCTCGCCGGGCAGGATGACCTTCTGATCGGAGAAACGCACGCGCTGCGCAATGCCGAAGCGCGCCTTTTCCGCACCCGTGGTCCCGTCGATCAGGCGCGTGGTCGCGCCCAGGGTCAGCAGGTGGTTGTCGGCAATGCGGTCCTGGCCGTTGTAGTCGTTCTCGGAGTAGATGCTCGCGAAGTTGAAGTCGTTGCGCGCCGTGTCATACAGCGGCAGAAAGCTCTGGTCGCGGTAGGGCGTGTAGGTGTAGAAGGCGCGCGGCTCGAAGGTCTGCAGCAGCTGGCGGCCGAACAGCGTAGTGTCGCGCTCGAACACCAGCCCGCTGTCCACGCTGACCGTGGGCAGCGTGCGCGAGGCATTGCGGCTGCCGTTGCTCATCAGGCTGTCCACCTGGTAGTTGCTGGTGTGCAGCTGGATCTTGGGCGTGATGAAGGCGCCCGGCGACAGGAAGGGGCGGCTCACCTGGGCCAGCATGTAGCTGCGCTGGCCGTTGTTGTAGGTCATGCCGGCCAGCGGCTTGTCGATCTCGAAGCGCGTGGTGTCGGCCACAAAGCTGAAGTCCAGGCCGTGCGGCAGGTCCAGCGGCGTGTAGCGCCATTGCAGCTGCGGCTTCATGCCGTAGGGCGGGGCAATGGGCGCCGTCACATCCTGCATGGTCTGCCAGTACAGGGTGCGCAGGGTCAGCACATTGTCGCCGCGCGCCCAGGACAGGTTCACATCGTTGGGCAGCAGGCGCTCGCGCAGCGATTTCGCGGCCAGCGGGAAGTCGCGCCAGTAGTTGTCGTCGCTGACGCGGTTGAGGTTCATGTTCAACCCCAGGCCACCGATGGGCGAGTCGATGACACCCCGGTGCTGCAGCGAGTAGGCCCAGCGGTCCCGGTCGCGCTGGCGGTCGCCGGGCATGTAGGCCGCATAGGCCTCGCCCGAATAGGTCGGCTCCAGGTAGCGGAACTGGGCGCCCAGGTTGACGCCGCGCTTGCTCATGACCGAGGGATACAGGGTCATGTCGCGGTTGGGCGCAAGGTTCCAGTAGTAGGGCTGCGTGTATTCGATGCCGCTGAGCTTGTCCAGGCCCATGGTGGGAGGCAGCAGGCCCGACTTGCGCTTGTCCGACAGCGGAAAGCTCATGCGCGGCACGGGCAGCACGGTCACGCCCTTGAACTGCAGGGCCGCGCCCTCGGCCACGCCCACTTCCTCGGCCATATCGATGTGCAGGGTCCGGGCGCGCAGCATCCAGGCCGGCTCCCAGCTGGCCTCGTCGTCGCGCTGGCAGGTGGTGTAGGTGGCGTCGTGGACCACGGCATGGTCGCGGTCGATGAAGTCCACGCGCGAGGATTTGCCGTAGGCGCCATTGGCCAGGAAGCGATATCCGGCGTTGTCGAAAAAGCCCTTGAAGGCATCGACCTCCAGGTCCAGCTGCGTGCCCTCGTAGACATTGCCGGCCTGGTTGATGTGCACTGCGCCCGAGGCATTGACGCGGTCGTCGGGCACCTGGTACTCGAGCCGGTCGGCGCGGATCATGGTGTCGCCGCGGCGCAGTTCGGCATTGCCCTCGACCACCGAGTTGATGTCCGGCTGGCCGCTGAGCGCGTCACCGCGCACATAGACGGGCTGCTGGGAGCGCACCGCCTCGGGATAGGTTTCCTGCATCAGCGTGCTGGGGCGCAGCGGGCGGACTTGCTGCAGCCGGCCTTCGTCGGCTGCAGCGGGCTGGGCCTGGGCCATCGTGGAGCCACCGGCCCATGCGAGAGCCACAAGCCAGGCCAGCGGGCGTACAGCGGGGCGCGCGGGCGCGCGGGCAGCCAGCGGATCGGGGAGCGGCGGTCGGAGGTACACGGTGGTCAACAGCGGCGGGTGGACAAAGGCGCAAGCCTAGCATCACCGCCGGGCATTCGCCGGGGTGGCGGTTTGTAGAATCGCGATTATCCATGAGCCATCCAAACACCCCCACGGCCGGCGTTGTCTGGGCCGACCCCGCCCGCCACGCCGCCTTCGACGCCTGGCTGGCCCCGCTGTCCGCCCGCCACGCGCTGCGCCCCGAAACCCTGCGCCCTGCCTCGGCCGATGCCAGCTTTCGCCGCTATCTGCGCCTGGACACCAGCGCGGGCGCCAGCCTCATCGTCATGGATGCCCCGCCGGACAAGGAAGATTGCGCGCCCTTCGCCAAGGTGCAGGCGCTGATGGCCTCGGCCGGGCTGGCCGTGCCGCAGATCCTGGACTGGGATGCGGCGCACGGCTTCATGCTGCTGTCCGACCTGGGCGGCCACACCGTCATCGAGGCACTGGACCCGGAAAAGCCCCAGGACGCGGAAGCCTGGTACCGGTCGGCGCTGGAGGTGCTGATGGCCTGGCAGACCGCCTCGCGCCCCGACGTGCTGCCCGCGTATGACGACGCGCTGCTGCGCCGCGAGCTGCAGCTGTTCCCCGACTGGTATATCGCGCGCCACCGCGAGACCGTGCTCGACGACAGGCAGCAGGCCACGCTGGCCAAGGCCTTCGACCAGATCGTGGCCCACAACCTGGCGGCACCCAGCGTCTTCGTGCACCGCGACTTCATGACGCGCAATCTCATGCAGCCCGTGACCGCCAGCGGCCCGCTGGGCGTGCTGGACTTCCAGGATGCGGTCTATGGCCCGGTGACCTATGACATCGCCAGCCTGCTGCGCGATGCCTTCATCAGCTGGGAAGAGGACTTTGTCATCGACATTACCGTGCGTTACTGGGAGAAGGCGCGCAAGTCGGGATTGGTCGGCGCGCGCAGCCAAAGCGGCTGGGGCGACGATTTCGGCGAGTTCTACCGGGGCGTGGAGTGGATGGGCCTGCAGCGCCACCTCAAGGTGGCCGGCATCTTCGCGCGGCTGACGCTGCGCGACGGCAAGCCCCGCTACCTGGCCGACGCGCCGCGCTTCATCCACTACATCCGCTCCACCTGCAGCCGCTACCGCGAGCTGACGCCGCTGCTGCGCCTGGTCGACCAGATCGAAAACATCCAGCCCCAGGTCGGCTGGGCCTACGGGCGCGTCTGAGAACGGATACGCCATGCCACGCTTTCACTGCCCCATTGCGCTGCGCAGCGGCGCCGACATCGACCTGCCGCCCGGCGCGGCGCGCCATGTGCAGGTGCTGCGCCTGCAGCCCGGCGACGGCATCACCCTCTTCGAAGGCCGCGCCGGCGAAGGCTTCAGCGGCGGCGAGTTCGAGGCCACCGTGCTGCGCATGGGCCGCAGCGACGTGGCCGTGCGCATAGGCGCGCACCACGCCGTGGAACGCGAGCCCCTGCGCCCCGTGCACCTGCTGGCAGGCATCACGGCCAACGAACGCATGGACTGGCTGGTGGAGAAGGCGGCCGAGCTGGGCGCCGCCAGCATCACCCCGCTGGTGGCCGAGCGCAGCGTGCTCAAGCTCAAGGGCGAGCGCGCCGAGAAAAAACTCGCCCACTGGCAGGCCGTGGCCGTATCGGCCTGCGAGCAGTGCACGCGCAACCGCGTTCCCCCGCTGCACACCCCGGCAGACCTGGAGGACTGGCTCGAGAGCGGGGCGCAACAGCTGCCGCCCGGCACGCTGCGCCTGCTGCTGTCGCTGGGCGAGGGCACGCGGCCGCTGGGTGAGGTCCTGGATGCCACGGCCGAGGATGCACCCGTGGTCTTTCTCTCCGGCCCCGAGGGCGGCCTGTCGCCTGCCGAGGAGGCCCTGGCCCGTGCCCAGGGCTTTGTGCCCGTCACGCTGGGGCCACGCGTGCTGCGCGCGGAAACCGCGCCCCTGGCTGCGCTGGCGGCGCTTACGCTGGCCTGAAGCGGCCCAGCCAGTCGCGCAGCCGCGCGAACACGGGCGCGGCGAAGTCATCGCGCTCGTTGAACAGCTCGTGGTAGGCGCCGTCAAAGCACTGCGCCTGTACCACGGCCGGTGGCGCGCGGTCGGCAAAGGCCTGGCTGCCGGCCGGCGCCACCAGCCTGTCGTCCCCCGCCCACATCAGCAGGCTGGGCACGCCCCACTGCCCCGCGCGGGCCAGCACCTGCGGGCCGCCCTGCGCCAGAAAGCGCGCCAGCCGTGCGCTGATGCGGTCATGGCACAGCGGATCGGCGCGGTAGGCATCGCAGACCGCCACGTCATGCGAGAGATAGGGAATCTGCAGGCCGTTGGACACGCGCAGGTCGGGCACCAGGCGCGGCAGCGTGCCCACGAGCAGCTTCTGGATGGGCGACAGACCCACGTCGAAGGCCGGCGAAGACAGCACCAGCGCATCGACAGGCCGGATGGCACGCGCCACGAACAGCGCAGCCACCAGGCCGCCCAGGCTGTGGCCCAGCAGCACCAGCGGCTGGCCAGCGGGCTGCTGGGCACGCGTGGCATCGACCACGGCGGCAAGGTCATCCAGCAGCCGGCCATCGGCCGTCAAGCCGCCGCGCGGCCCTGCCGAGCGCCCATGGCCGTATTGGTCGTAGCCGCGCACCGCATAGCCCCAGGCATTGAGGCGCCGGGCCAGCGCCTCATAGCGGCCGATGTGCTCGCCCAGGCCGTGCACCAGCAGCACGGTGGCGCGCGCCTGGCCCCCGTCCACGGGCCAGTCGCGCAGCGACAGCTCGGCGCCGTCGCTGGACGCAAGGCGCGTGACCTGGCCTTGCGAGGCAGGTGCGGGAACGGGTGCGGGGGCCGGCGCTGCCATCACGCCACGCCAGCAGCGCCCGCCTCGGCGGCTGCCTGCGCCCCGGCCATGGCAGCGATCACCTGGGCCACGGCGGCCGTGAGCTTCTTGGCATAGGGCACGTGCAGGAATTCATTGGGACCGTGGGCATTGCTCTTGGGACCGAGCACGCCGCAGACCATCATCTGGGCCTTGGGAAAGCCCTGGCTGAGCATGTTCATCAGCGGAATCGTGCCGCCCTGGCCGATGTAGCCGCAGGAGGCGCCGAAATGCGCCTGGCTTGCCGCGTTGAGCGCGTCCTCGAACCAGCCGTCCATGGCCGGCGCATTCCAGCCGCTGGCGCCCGACAGGCCCTGCCAGGTCACACGGGCCTGGTAGGGCGCGTTGTCCTCCAGCAGCGCCTTCATTTCCTGCACGCAGGCAGCGGCATCGACCAGGGGCGGCAGGCGCAGGCTGAGCTTGAAGGCGGTATAGGGGCGCAGCACGTTGCCGGCGTCCTGCAGCGCGGGCAGGCCCTCGGCGCCGGTCACGCTCAACGTGGGCTCCCAGGTACGCTTGACCAGGGCCTGGACCGGGTCGGTGGTGGTGGGCAGGGCGAACAGCGTGGAGCCGCCGCAGTCGTAGTGCGCCCAGGGGAAGCGGGCATAGGTCTCCTCGCCCAGGATGGCCGCCGTATCGCGCATCTGCGCCATGCGCTCGGCCGGCACCTCGCAGTGGAAGCTGGCAGGCAGCAGGCGCCCGGTCTTGCTGTCCTCCAGCCGGTCCAGCACCTGACGCAGGATGCGGAAGGACGACGGCACGACGCCCGAGGCATCGCCCGAATGCACGCCCTCGGTGAGGATTTCCACCTTCAGCGTGCCGCTGGCCATGCCGCGCAGGCTGGTGGTCAGCCACAGCTGGTCGTAGTTGCCGGCGCCGCTGTCCAGGCAGATCACCAGGCCCACATCGCCCAGGCGCGGACGCAGGGCATCGACATAGGGCAGCAGGTCGCGCGAGCCGCTTTCCTCGCAGGTCTCGATCAGGCCCAGGATGCGCGGGTGCGGCACGCCCTGGCGCTTGAGCTCCTGCACGGCCGCGATGCTGGCGTAGACCGCATAGCCGTCGTCGGCGCCGCCACGGCCATAGAGCTTGCCGTTCTCGTACTTGGGCGTCCACGGGCCCAGGTCGCTGCGCCAGCCGTCGAACTCTGGCTGCTTGTCCAGATGGCCGTACATCAGCACCGTGGGGCTGGAGGCCGCCTTGTCCTGCGTGCCCTCCACCTCGAAGAACAGCACCGGCGTGCGGCCGGGCTGGCGCACGATCTCCAGCGTCAGGCCGGCCACCCTCTGCGCCAGCACCCAGTCGGCCGCATTGCGCAGCACGGTCTCCAGGTGGCCCTGCTGCTCCCAGTCGGGCGCGAACATGGGCGACTTGGCGGGAATGGCGATGTACTCGGTCAGCGCCGGGACGATGCGATCGTCCCAGGAGCGGCTGATCTGGTCAAGCGCGGCTGCGGGCTGCAGCAGCTGCGAAGGGGTGCGTGCGTTCATGGCGGGTCCTCGTGTCATGGGTCGGCGCACCGTTCGAGCGAAGCCAGCGCCGCGATCCGGTCATTGTGCGCCAAGGCGGCACGGACCCCGGACACCCCGCCGCCAACGACTACGATCGCGCCATGTATATCGGAGAACTCGCCCGACGCGCCGGCTGCTCGCCCAAGGCCGTCCGGCTGTATGAATCACGGGGCCTGCTCGGCGCCGTGGCACGGGCAGGCAGCTACCGCATCTATGGCGAGCAGGACCTGGTGCTTGTGCAGCGCATCCGCCAGGCGCTGGGACTGGGCTTTCGGCTGGACGAGCTGCACGGCCTGCACCGCATCCATGAGGCCGCAAGCTGGGAAGCCCTGGCCCGGCTGCTGCGCGAGCGCAGCACCCAGGTTCAGGCGGACATCCGGCGCCTCCAGGCACAGCAGTCCCAGTTGGCGGCGCTGGAGCGCGAACTGCTCGAATGCAGCCTGGAGACGGCAGGTACCCAGGGCGCCTGCGAACCCGCATTGGCCTGAGCACGCGGCCTGAGCCCGGGTGCTTGACCCTGCCCCAAGGGGCAAGGCGAACATGGGCTCCATGTCTCCAAGCACCTCCCGCCCTCCTGCCGATACGCATCCCCAGCGCATCCTGATCATCCTCGGCCACCCGTCGGCCAGCAGCCTGTGCGCAGGCCTGGCCGACGCCTACGCACAGGGCGCACGCGACAGCGGCGCCGAGGTACGCCTGCTGCGCCTGGGCGAACTGGACTTCGACCCGCTGCTGCATGCCGGCTACCGCCAGGACCAGCCCCTGGAGCCTGACCTGCAGCGCGCCCAGGCCGACATCCTCTGGGCCAGCCACCTGGCATGGGCCTATCCCACCTGGTGGGGCGGCCTGCCGGCCTTGCTCAAGGGCTTCATCGACCGCATCTTTCTGCCGGGCTTCGCCTTCAAGTACCGCAAGGGCTCGGTGCTGTGGGACCGGCTGCTGGCCGGCCGCACGGCCGACCTGCTGGTGAGCATGGATTCACCGCCCTGGTACTACCGTTGGGTGGCGCACATGCCGGGCCACCACCAGATGCGCCGCGCCATCCTGGAATTCAGCGGCATCCGGCCCGTGCGCATACATAGCTTCGGCCCCGTGCTCGGCGCCGAGGCCGCCCGTGTGCAGCAGTGGCTGGAGCAGGCGCAGGCAGCAGGCCGGCGCGCGGCGGCGCGCCGTCTCAAGGCTTCGGTTTGAGCAGGTCATCGATGGCCGCGCGCCCCACCGACGGATCGTCGGTGAAGATGCCGTCGATGCCCGTGCGCAGAAAATCGTCCATGTCGGCGCGTGCATTGCCGCGCCGGGCGCCGTCCTGTGCGGGCGGCGATTTCAGGCTCAGGGGCAGGAAGGCGTTCTCGGGTCGCAGCGTCCAGGGATGGACCAGGAGCCCGGCACGGTGGGCATCGGCCACCAGCGCCGTGGGCGCCGCATTGGCGCCCTGCACCACGGGGATCACCATGCTCTTGCTCGGCCCTATGCCATTGGCATAGCGCGCGATCTCGGCCAGGCCTGCGGGCGTGACCATGTCGGCATAGCCGGGGCCCGTGCCGCGTGCCACGCTGTCATAGGGCTTGCCCTTGGGCGCCAGCAACTGCACCAGGCGCAGGCTGCTGCGCGCACGCATCCAGCGCAGGTTCTCGACCTCGAAGGACTGCACGAAGACTGGCGCCTGTGCATGGTTCCAGCCGTTGTCCGCAAGCAGCTTCAGCAGCACGGGCTCCAGCGGCAGGCCGATGGACTGGAAGTAGCTCGGGTGCTTGGTCTCGGGATAGATGCCTATGGTGCGGTTCGTGCGCGCGCTCTCCGCCTTGGCCAGGTCGATGACCTCCTGCAGCGTGGGCACCTCGAAACGGTCATTGAACTGCACATTCGCCGGGCGGATCGCCGGGATGCGTTCACGCGCACGCAGCGTCTTCAGCTCGGCCAGCGTGAAATCCTCCACGAACCAGCCCGTGATCGCCTGCCCCTCGATGGTTTTGGTGGTCTTGCGCGCCGCGAACTCGGGGCGGTCGGCCACATTGGTGGTGGCCTCCTTGAGGCTGCCGTCGGCCGCGAGGATGGCGATGGCGTTCTCATGCCGCGCCACCAGCACGCCATCACGCGTGATGACCAGGTCGGGCTCGATGAAGTCGGCGCCCGCGCGTATGGCCTCCCGGTAGGCCTCCAGCGTGTGCTCTGGCCGCAGTGCCGATGCGCCGCGGTGCGCGATCAGCGCGGGCCGGGGAGGCCAGTCCGCGGCCTGCGATGGGGAATTGGCGGCCTGCGGCGTGGCGCAGCCTGCCAGCAGCAGGCCGGCGGCCGCGCCGGCCAGGGCCAGCGCGCGGCGGCGTGGGAAGCGGTTCATGTCTGCCTTTCGGGTTCGCAATCCGTCGATTGTGCGCGCCACCCATGACACGGGCATGGACCGGACCGCCGCTCAGGCGTGCTCGAAATGGAAGACGGCCGTGCCCGCCATGAGATTGGGCAGGGTGCGCACGCTGCGGCCATCCTGCAGGCCGAAGGAGTCCAGGATGCGCAGCCGGTTGCGGGTGGCCAGCACCTCGAAGTCCTTGTAGGTGCCCACGCGGATATTGGGCGTGTCATACCACTGGTAGGGCAGGCGCCGCGTCACCGGCATGCGTCCGCGCAGCACGGACAGGCGGTTGGGCCAGTGCGCGAAGTTGGGGAAGGCGACGATGCCCGCGCGCCCTATGCGCGCCGTCTCCTGCAGCATGGTCTCGGCATTGCGCAGATGCTGCAGCGTGTCGATCTGCAGCACCACGTCGAAGCTGTTGTCCTGGAAGATGGCCAGGCCGTCCTCCAGGTTCAGCTGCAGCACGTTCACGCCCCGGCGCACGCAGGCCAGCACATTGGCGTCGTCCAGTTCCACGCCGTAGCCGGTGCAGCCACGCTCGCGCTGCAGGTGCGACAGCAGGGCGCCATCGCCGCAGCCCAGGTCGAGCACGCGCGAGCCCTTGGGGATCAGGCGCGCAATCGCCTGCATGGTGTTCAGCTCGGTCATGCGGCCTCCTTGGCGGCTGTCGTGGTTTCCTGGGCGATGTTGTCAAAGTAGGAGCGCATCACCTTCATATAGCGGGGGTCGTCGAGCAGGAAGGCGTCATGGCCGTGGGGCGCGTCGATCTCGGCGTAGCTGACGTCGCGGTTGTTCTCCAGCAGCGACTTGACCAGCTCGCGGCTGCGCGCGGGGGCAAAGCGCCAGTCGGTGGTGAAGCTCACCAGCAGGAAGCCGGCCTTGGCCACGGACAGCGCCCGGGTCAGGTCGCCGCCATGCGCGCGCGCCGGGTCGAAATAATCGAGCGCACGCGTGATCAGCAGGTAGGTGTTGGCGTCGAAGTAGCTGCTGAACTTCTCGCCCTGGTAGCGCAGGTAGCTCTCGATCTGGAACTCCACGTCCTGCGTGCTGTACTTCAGGTCCAGCCCCTCCCTCAGCTGGCGGCCGAACTTCTGGTTCATCACGTCGTCGCTGAGGTAGGTGATGTGGCCGATCATGCGGGCGATGCGCAGTCCCCGCGCCGGCACCACGCCGTGTTCGTAGAAATGCCCGCCGTGGAAATCCGGGTCGGTGACGATGGCGCGGCGCGCCACCTCGTTGAAGGCGATGTTCTCGGCATTGAGGTTGGGCGCGCTGGCCACGACCACGGCGTGGCGCATGCGGTCAGGGTGGCGCAGCGACCACGACAGCGCCTGCATGCCGCCCAGGCTGCCGCCCAGCACGGCGGCCAGCTGGCCAATGCCCAGCCGGTCCAGCAGCCGGGCCTGGGCGTCCACCCAGTCCTCCACAGTGACCACGGGGAAGTCGGCGCCATAGATCTTGCCGGTGTCGGGATGCGCGTGCATGGGGCCGGTCGAGCCAAAGCACGAGCCCAGGTTGTTCACGCCGATCACGAAGAACCGGTTCGTATCCACGGGCTTGCCCGGGCCGATCATGTTGTCCCACCAGCCCTCGCTCTTGGCCTGGCCCTCGTAGACGCCTGCCACATGGTGGGAGGCATTGAGCGCATGGCAGACCAGCACCGCGTTGCTGCGATCGGCATTGAGCTGCCCGTAGGTCTCGTAGGCGAGGTCGTAGTCCCGGATCGAGCCGCCGCCCTGCAGCGGCAGGGGCTCGTCGAAGTGCATGGTTTGTGGTGTGGCGATGAAGGACATGAAAAAACCCGGCATCGCTAAAAACGAGGCCGGGTTCTCTGGTGTCGTCTTTAGCAGGATTTATAAAGCGCCCGCAAGCAGAAGCAAATCGGCGCATGAAGGCTCATTATGCCAAAACGCCCGTCCCCGGAAGGAACAGGGCCAGCACGCCCAGCACCAGGAAGATCACGGCCGACACCACATGCACCAGGCGTATGGGCACGCGCTTGACCAGCTTGTCGCCCAGCCACACCACAGGCGCGTTGGCCAGCATCATGCCCAGCGTGGTGCCGGCCACCACCCACAGGTAGGCGTTGTACTTGGCCGCCAGCATCACGGTGGCGATCTGCGTCTTGTCGCCCATCTCGGCCAGGAAGAAGGCCACCAGCGTGGTGCCGAAGACGCCCCAGCGCGAATGCCCGGAGACCTCGTCCTCGTCGAGCTTGTCAGGGATCAGCATCCAGATCGCCATGGCAATGAAGGACAGGCCCAGGATCCAGCGCATGGCGTTCTCGCCCAGGTAGCTGGTGATCCAGGCGCCCACGGCACCGGCCAGCGCATGGTTGACCAGCGTGGCCACGAAAATGCCCGCAACGATGGGCCAGGGTTTGCGAAAACGCGCGGCGAGCACCAGCGACAGCAGCTGGGTCTTGTCCCCCATCTCGGCAAGTGCGACGACGGAGGTTGAAATCAGGAAGGCTTCCATGGTGTGGGGATTTATCCGGCCGGATAGAGCACGCATTGACCACGCTCCGACTCCGGCCTTTGGATCGGTGCGCGGTCAATGGTCTCGATCGGTCACACGCAGCATTGCACTGCGCGCCGCATACGCCATAGGCCAGCGAAGGCCCAAGTTTGTTGACGCATGCATCCGGCCACTGAGCCGAACGATCTACTCCCCAAAGACTGAGGCGGCGATCATAGCAGCACCCCGATCCGCATGCCGGCCACCACTGCCGCCACGGCACTTGCTTATGCGCTGCCGCAATTTCAGGGTTACTCCCAGGGGCATTCTGTGGCGGGCACGACGAATTTTTGCGAAACAGTAATAACGTGCGAAAACTTCTGCCACATAATGGGCAGGCTTTCGTTCGGGCTTCGGCTCAATGAGGGCGAGTGCGTTTGCGTCTCTAACGTTGTCATCCCGTGTTGACTCCCTAGGGCTCCATCGCGTTTTCCAGTTTTTTCAGGAGTCCTCCATGGGCAACAAGCTTTACGTCGGCAACCTGCCGTACACCTTCCGTGACAGCGATCTGGAGCAAGCCTTCAGCGAATTCGGCGCCGTCAACAGCGCCAAAGTGATGATGGAGCGCGACACCGGCCGTTCCAAGGGTTTCGGCTTCGTCGAAATGGGCAGCGATGCCGAAGCACAAGCTGCTATCCAAGGCCTGCACGGCCAAAACCGCGGCGGCCGTGACCTGGTGGTCAACGAAGCCCGTCCGATGGAGCCCCGCGCTCCCCGTAGCGGCGGCTTCGGCGGCGGCTTTGGTGGTGGCGGCGGTGGCGGCGGCTTCGGCGGCGGCAACCGTGACGGCGGCTACGGCGGTGGCGGCGGCCGTCGCAACAGCTACTAAGCACTCGCTTAGAGCTTGCGTTAGCAAAAAAATGGGGCCTTCGGGCCCCTTTTTTGTTGCCAAACGTTATCAGCTTGTGTTTTCGAGCATTTATCTTTTTGATTTTTGTGCTTCATAATTTGGTTTCGGGCAGACCCGTTCGAACGCTATGTGTTTAGGAAGGTTGGACAGGCTCTTGTATACAAAGAACCTGATGTCTGTGCGTCCTGAAGCCGAGCGCAAACCAGTGAGCATTGAGGAGTTGAGGAGTTTTTGATGGGCAATAAGCTTTACGTCGGCAACCTTCCCTATGGTGTGCGTGACAACGACTTGGAGCAGGCATTCAGCCAGTTCGGCGCTGTCACCAGCGCCCGGGTCATGATGGAACGCGACACAGGCCGCTCCAAGGGATTCGGGTTTGTCGAAATGGGCAGCGATGCCGAGGCACAGGCAGCCGTTCAAGGCATGAATGGCCAGCCATTGGGCGGGCGCAGCCTCGTGGTGAACGAAGCGCGCCCCATGGAGCCTCGTCCCCCGCGCTCGGGCGGCTTTGGTGGCGGCGGCGGTGGTGGCGGCTATGGCCGTGGTGATGGCGGCGGTGGCTACGGTGGCGGTGGCCGCGGTGATGGCGGCGGCTACGGACGCAGCGATGGCGGCGGCGGTGGTGGCTATGGCCGTGGTGACGGCGGTGGTGGCGGCGGCTACGGCGGCCGTGGCGATGGTGGTTTCCGCAGCCCCTATGGCTCCGGCCCCCGCAATGGCGGCCGTGGCGGCGGCTGGGGAAACAACAATAACAACGGAGAATGAGACCCCGGTCTCCATGTTCTCCCAAACAAGAAAAGGCTCCTTCAGGGAGCCTTTTTTGCGGGTGCAAGTTTATGCATGAACATATTCCCTGAGCACGACGAACTTCAGGGATTTTTCGAATGACGATGTTTGCGCTTTCGTCCTACAAGCAGCCGATCAAACAAGGGGTTTGGCAGAATTTTCATCAAACGGCCAACCCACGCCATTTGCCAGGGGATGATGGCCAGGCTGCGCCCGGCATCAATGGAACGCCAGGCCCTTGCAGCAAACTCATGGGGCTGCAATAGGAATGGCATGCCATAGCGGTTACCGCGTGTGAGGGGTGTATCTACATAACCAGGAAGCAATGTAGTGACTTTTACGCCACTACTGCGCAATTCACCGCGAAGGCTTTCGCAATAGGCAATGACTGCAGCCTTGCTGGCGCAATAAGCACCATGTCCCGGCAGGCCGCGCAGCCCGGCCACGCTGGCGATACCGACCAACTGCCCGCTGCCACGCTGCACCATGGGCGCGATAAAGGGATGGAAACTGGCCGCCACGCCCATGGTGTTGACGGCCAGCACCTGCTGCATGGTGTCGATATCCTCGCGCATCGAGGTGTCCACACCCCAGCTGACGCCGGCATTGGCAATCACGACATCGGGCAGGCCCTGCTGCTGCTCACAGCGCCGGGCGGCAGCGATGATGCTGTCGGGCGCGGCCACATCGGCCTCGTAGATGGCGAAGCGCGACGCCTCCAGGCCCTGCTGCGCAGCCCATTGCGCCATCACGTCGCCACGCCGGGCAACCAGTGCCAGCGACCAGCCTTGCTGGTAGGCATGCCAGGCCAGGGCCTGGCCTATGCCGCTGGATGCGCCGGTGATGAAGGCCAGGGGTGCCGGGCTGCGCGAGGATGTCGTCATGGCTTGTTCTCCATCGGCAGGGCCTGCGCTTGCGCTGGCGCCTTACTTGGTCCTTGACGGCTGCAGGGTGCCGCGCACGCGGCCCTGCAGCTTCATCACCAGATCCAGGTTGCTGTACTGCATGCTGTCGGCCGTGAAACGGTCGTTGCCACGGGTCAGCACCACGGGCTGGTTGGAACTCACTCTTTCCTCGTTGGGCCAGGCGTGCAGGAATTCGCCCTGGAATTGCAACTGCGGTTGCGGCTGTTTACCTGCTGTCACAAATGGCTCGCGCGTGACGACGGCATTGCCAAACATCTGCACCTCGGAACCATCGGCATTGCTCAGCGCCCGCTTGGCGCTGCCGCGCGTGATGCGGCCTTCAGGCGAGACCGCGAACATGCGCACGTTGTCGATTTCGAGGGTGTCGGTATCCGGATAGTGGCGGCCCACGCTGCCCTCGATCTGGCTCTTGAGCCGCCCCGTGGCGTCGAAGCTCTTGATCGAGAAATCCTTCATGAAGTAGTCGGGCTCATGCGCCACGGCCTTTTCGGTGCCGCTGGCCACGGGCTGCGGTGCATTGCGCACCAGCCACCAGGTGCCCAGCGCCAGCAGACCCATCAGCAGCACGGGCAGGTACAGGGAAAGCCGGTCACCGACGCGGCGCCAGGCCTGGATCATGATGCGTATTCCGCCAGCAGCCCGGCATAGGCGCCACGCGCGGCCAGCAGCAAGTCGCACAGCTGGCGCACCGCCCCTTCGCCACCGCTGCGCGGCGTGATCCAGTCGGCCACGGCCAGCACCTCGTCATGGGCGTTGGCCGGCGCGCAGGCAAAGGCGGAGCGCCGCATCACGGGCAGGTCGGGCCAGTCGTCGCCCATGGCTGCCGCCTGGTGCCACTGCAGGCCCAGCTCCCCCAGAATGGCCTCGGCGGCAGGCACCTTGTCTTCCGTGCCAAAGCGCGCATGCGTGACGCCCAGGTTGCTCAGCCGCAGGCGCAGGGCCGGCGAATCGCGGCCCGTCACCACGGCGGGCGTGATGCCGGCCTTTTGCAGCAGCTTCAGGCCATGGCCGTCCAGCGTGTTGAAGCGCTTGAGCACCTCGCCTTCGCCAGAGAACAGCAGGCCGCCATCGGTGAGCACGCCATCGACATCGAAGAAGGCCACCCGTACATCCTGTGCCAGCAGCAGCAGTTGTGCGTCCCAGTTCTGCACGGGCGTCAAAGGAGCGCGTGCCATCAGATCACCTTGGCGCGCATCAGGTCGCGGATATGGACCACGCCGCGCAGCTGGCGCTGCGCATCGGCCACCAGCACCGCGGTGATGCCGTGCTCCTCCATCATGCTGGCGGCGTCCACGGCCAGCGCGTCTTCGGCGATGGTGCGGGGCCCCTTGTGCATGACATCGCCGGCCTGCAGCGCGCGCAGGTCGGTGCCGGCCTCCACGCGGCGGCGCAGGTCTCCGTCGGTGAAGATGCCCTGCAGCACGCCTGCCGCATCGACGATGGCCGAGCAGCCCAGGCCCTTGGCGCTCATCTCGCGCATCAGTTCGACAAAGCTGGCATCGGCCCCGACCTTCGGCAGTTCATCGCCGCTGCGCATGACATCACGCACATGGGTCAGCAGCTTGCGGCCCAGCGCGCCGCCCGGATGGGAGCGCGCAAAGTCCTCGGCGCCAAAGCCGCGCGCATCGAGCAGGGCCACGGCCAGGGCGTCGCCCATGGCCATCTGCGCCGTGGTGCTGGCCGTGGGCGCCAGGTTCAGGGGGCAGGCCTCGCGCTCGACACGGGTGTTCAGCACCCAGTCGGCATGGCGGGCCAGCGTGGATTGCGCGCCGCCTGTCATGGCCACCAGAGCAATGCCCTGGCGCTTGATGGCCGGCAGCAGCGCAGCGAGCTCATCGGCCTCGCCGCTGTTGGACAGCGCCAGCACCAGGTCGATGCCGGTCACCATGCCCAGATCGCCATGGCTGGCCTCGGCCGGATGCACGAAGAACGCAGGCGTGCCCGTGGAAGCCAGGGTGGCGGCCACCTTGCGCCCGACATGGCCGCTCTTGCCCATGCCCATCACGACGACGCGGCCGGACAGCCGCAGGATGCGCTGCACCACTTCGCCGAACACGCCATCAAGGCGCTGCGACATGGCTTGAAGGGCATCGGCCTCGATGCCCAGGGTGTCGCGGGCCAGGCGCAGGGCACGGGGCGTGTCCAGCGCATCCAGGGTGGCAGCATCAGAATTCATCTGGATGATTTTAGGCGGTCTGGCCATCCGGCGGCGGCGGTCGCCATCGGGCGCCTGGGTACACTGGCCCGTCTTCTCCAGCCCCCGATCCAGCGCCATGCATACCACCCCCAGCGTCAACGACTACCTGCGCACGCACATACGCACCGTTCCCGACTGGCCGGCGCCCGGCGTGCAGTTCCGCGACATCACGCCGCTGCTGCAGGACCCGCAGGTCTTTCGCGTGATGACCGACGCCTTCGTGCACCGCTACATGCAGCGCGGCATGCGCCCCGATGTGGTGGCCGGGCTCGATGCGCGCGGCTTCATCCTGGGCGCCGTGGTGGCCCACGAATTGGGCGTGGGATTTGTACCCATCCGCAAAAAGGGCAAGCTGCCCTTCACCACGGTGGAGGAAACCTATGAACTCGAATACGGCAGTGCCACCGTGGAGCTGCACACCGACGCCGTCAAGGCGGGCGACCGCGTGCTGCTGATCGACGACCTGATCGCCACCGGCGGCACCATGATGGCCGGCAAGCGGCTGCTGGAAAAACTCGGCGCCACCGTGATCGAGGGCGCGGCCATCGTGGACCTGCCCGAGCTGGGCGGCTCCACCTTGCTGCGCGATAGCGGACTGCCGCTGTTCACGCTGGTGGATTTCGCCGGCCACTGAGCCAGGCCGCAGCCCGGTCAGCGCAGTTCGCCGTACTGGGTGACGCCCAGGTCCAGGTGGTCCAGCGTGCTGTGGGGAAAGTCCGCACCGCGATCGCCTGCGCCCGGCCCGAGCAAGGGGCCCGAGCGGCGCACACCAGCGGGAGCCGCTGCAGCAGAGCCTGCAGAACCCGCTCCCCGCCCGGCTGCGGGCATGGCCGCCACGGCGAGCTTGAAGGCCGCCATTTCCTGATCGTCTATGGGTTCGAAGGGCGCCATGTCCTGCCTGCGGCGCTGGGGCGCTGCAGCCTCCATCGCGGCCGCCACCGGGACGGCCATGGGCGGGGCGGGACGCGGGGCGCGCGTCGCCGCGGAATGCACCTGGGCTTGGGCCTGGGCTGCAGCGTTCTGGTCGCTGACCCGCCAGTACACGGCCGTCACGACCGCACCCATGCGGGCCTTGGCCGCCTGGGCCAGCATGGCCTCGATCTCGCTGAGCCGCGCGGTTTCGCTGGCATAGGCCCGCGCCAGGTCCATCATCACCACGAAGCGCTGGCCCACGTTGTCCAGCGAGAGCACCTTGAACTTGTAGCTGGCCGACAACACACCGGCACGCACCATGACATCGCGCACCACACCGTAGAGCTGCTCACGGCGCTCGGAACGCTCGCTGCGGCGCCCGCCAGGCCCTGCATCACGACGCGCCACGGCACTGGCCTGGCCATCGTCTCCGGGCGAACCACGGCCCTGCTCCGGCACAGGCTTGCGGGAAAACCAGTTGAACACAGACATGGGGGCTCTCATTGTCACGAATAGTCACAAACTCGCGGCATTGTGCCTGCAACTTTGCGACATTTCGAGCACGGGCGCAGCAAAACCGCTGTATCAATTTGTCGCAGCGCAAAGGCCGGCCTGTCACCGCCCCGCGCCCGCAGAGCGTCCCGCCCCAGGTGCTGCCCGGGAGCCTTTCAGGTACTGGCCACCCGGCGGCGGCTGTCCACAGCACGGCGGGCAAGCACCTGGCCGGCCGCCATGACCAGGGCCAGCGCCACACCGGGCTGGCGATTGCTGAGTTCGGCGAAGCGCATGGCCGTCAGGCACCACAGCCGTCCCGGCGCAGCCGCCTGCACGGTGGCATGGCGCGCACGGTGGGCGAAGAAGGCGCCCTCGCCCAGGATGGAGCCCGGGCCGACGATGGCCAGGCGGATGCGCTCCTTCGCATCCTGGTAGTGCACGCTGAGGCTGCCGGACTCCACGAAGTACAGATTGCGGTCCAGCGAACCTTCGGCAAACAGCAGCTCGCCCGCCGCCAGCGTGACCGGCACCAGGTAGGGCGCCAGCAGATCCCATTGCTCCAAGGTCAGTGCGTTCTGCACACCATCGACAGCCACGGCCGACGACATGGCCTGGGCCAGTGGCCGCAAATCATTGTGGGAGGAAGAAGACATGGCGGATCCGGTTGGAATTGGGCCGCGCACCCGCGCCAGGGCTGCGCCCGGCGGCAGGCAGCGACGAGGGCCGCTGCGGCACGCCGCATGCTAAGCGACGGCAGCGGGCACGCCAATGCCGACAAGCGGGTTTTCGACGGCAAATTTTGTAGCAAAAGATAAGTATTGCAGCAACTCTGCTGGCTGTGCGAATGGGTCGGGGCCATCCGGCAGCCCGGTCACTTGCCGATGCAGAAGCTGGAAAAGATCACGCCCAGCAGATCGTCGGAGCTGAATTCCCCGGTGATGGAGTTCAGCGAGACCTGGGCCAGGCGCAGTTCCTCGGCCAGCAAGTCCAGGTGGGCGGCCTGGGCCGCCAGCTGCAGCTCGGCCTCCTGCAGGTGGGCGGCCACGGCCTGCAGTGCCTCCACATGGCGCGCGCGCGCCAGGTACAGGCCTTCTGGGGCCGACTGCCAGCCGGCCACGTCCAGCAGGCGCCGGCGCAGTGCATCCAGGCCATCGCCCGTGCGTGCCGACAGTGCCACGCTGCCTTCACGGCCGCCATGCTCCTGCATCCGGGCGGGTTCCGCGCGATCGGTCTTGTTCCATACATCGATGACGGGCACCTGGCGCGGCAGCTTCTGGGCCAGGGTTTCGGCAATGGCGGCATCGGCAGCGAGGTAGTCGTGCTCGCCCATGCGTGTGAGGTCGTGCAGGAAGAGCACGGCATCGGCCGCGGCGATCTCGTCCCAGGCGCGCGCGATGCCGATGCGCTCGACCTCGTCGCTGCTCTCGCGCAGGCCTGCCGTGTCGATCACATGCAGGGGCACGCCTTCGATCTGGATGGTCTGCTGCACCTTGTCGCGCGTGGTGCCGGCAATCGGTGTGACGATGGCCAGCTCCGCACCGGCCAGCGCGTTGAGCAGCGAGCTCTTGCCCGCATTGGGCTGGCCCGCGATCACGACCTTGATGCCTTCGCGCAACAGCGCACCCTGGTGGGCGCGCGACAGCACCTGGTCCAGCTTGCCGCGCAGCCGCGCGAGCTGGCCGCTGGCATCGGCCTTTTGCAGGAAGTCGATCTCTTCCTCGGGAAAGTCCAGCGTGGCCTCGACCAGCATGCGCAGGTGCACCAGCGCGTCGCGCAGGCCATGGATTTCCTCGGAAAAAGCGCCCGACAGCGAACGGCTCGCACTGCGCGCGGCGGCCTCGGTGCTGGCGTCGATCAGGTCGGCAATGGCCTCGGCCTGGGCCAGGTCGATCTTGTCGTTGAGAAAGGCACGCTCGGTGAATTCACCGGGCTGGGCCAGGCGCAGGCCCGGCAGCACGCTGCGATGGCCTTCGCGCGGGTCTTGCGCAGCCTCCAGGCAGCGCGCCAGCAGCAGTTGCAAAACGACGGGGCCGCCGTGGGCCTGCAACTCCAGCACATCCTCGCCGGTGTAGCTGTGCGGCGCCGGGAAGAACAGGGCCAGGCCGTGGTCGATGGGGCCGCCCTGGGCATCGCGAAACGGCAGATAGGTGGCCTCGCGCGGCTTGAGGTCGCGCCCGCACAGCGCCCGCACCAGCGGCGCCACGCCCTTGCCGGACACACGCACGATGCCCACGGCACCCCGCCCCGGGGCGGTGGCGATGGCGGCGATGGGGTCGTTGTGGCGGGGCAGCATGGATGGAGCTTTCTTGGGAGGGATTTCAGGCCGCCGATGATAGGCCGCCCATGGAAAAAGCCCGCCGAAGCGGGCTTTGGAGCCAGGGCCTTCGCAGGCTTACTTGGCCGGCGTGGACTTGCCGAATTTGGGCAGGTTGAACTGCGGCGGCACGCCCATGCGGGTGTTGATGATCCACTGCTGGGCGATGGACAGGATGTTGTTCGTCAGCCAGTACAGCACCAGGCCGGCCGGGAAGAAGAAGAACATCACGCTGAAGACCAGGGGCATGATCCACATCATCTTGGCCTGCATCGGATCCGGCGGAGCGGGGTTCAGCGCGGTCTGCAGCAGCGAGGACAGGGTCATCAGCACGGGCAGGATGAACAGAGGATCCTTGGCCGACAGGTCGGTGATCCAGCCGATCCAGGGCGCGTTGCGGATTTCCACGCTGGACAGCAGCACCCAGTACAGCGCGATGAATACCGGGATCTGGATGATGATGGGCAGGCAGCCGCCCATGGGGTTGACCTTTTCCTCGCGGTAGATGCGCATCATCTCCTGCTGCATCTGCTGGGGCTTGTCCTTGAGGCGCTCACGCATTTCCATGATGCGCGGGTTGATGGCCTTCATCTTGGCCATCGAGGAGTAGGCCTTGGCATTGAGCCAGTAGAAGGCGATCTTCAGCAGCAGCACCAGGGCCACGATGGACCAGCCCCAGTTGCCCAGGAAGCCGTGCAGCTTGTCCAGCAGCCAGTACAGCGGCTTGGCCAGGATGGTCAGCCAGCCATAGTCCTTGACCAGCTCCAGCCCGGGCGCCAGCGATTCCAGGCGCTTTTCGATCTGGGGACCGGCGAACAGGCGCGCTTCCACGCTCTTGCTCTGGCCGGGCTCGATGGTGCCCACCGGCGTGATCATGCCGACGGCGTAGAGGTTGTTGTCCACCTTGCGCAGGAAGTTGTCGCGCTGGATGCCTTCGGCCAGCAGCCAGGCGCTGGCGAAGTAATGCTGGACCATGGCCACGTAGCCGCCCGAGGACGACTTCTCGACGCTGGCCTTGCCGCTCTCGATGTCCTTGAACTCGACCTTCTGGTACTTCTTCTCGTCGGTGTAGACGGCCGGGCCCGTGAAGGTGGAGTACATGGTGGACTGTTCGCCTTCGGGCTTGTTGCCGTCGCGCACCAGTTGCAGGTACAGCTGCGGGCTCACGGCCGCCGTGCCGGTGTTCACCACTTCATGGCGCACGCCGATGTCGTAGGCGCCGCGCTTGAGCGTCCAGATCTTGACCAGCTTCACGCCACCCATGTCGGGCGACTCGAAGCGCAGTTCCATCTGGTCCTCGCCGTCCTTGAGCTCGCGCGCGCCGGGCAGCGCGGTCATGGTCGTCTTGTGCGTGGGGAAACCGCCGCCGATCAGGCCCGACTGGCCCAGGTACACGCGGTGCACGCTCTCGTCGAACAGCACCACGGGCTTGTCCTTGTGCACGGAATCCGCGTACTTGAGCAGTTCGGCATGGCGCAGCGTGCCGCCCTGGCTGTCGAAGGTCAGGCGCAGCACGTCGGTGCTGATGGTGACGTTCTGGCGCGGGGCTGCCTCGGGCGCGGCGGCAGCCCCGCCAGGCACTTCGCCGGCACCGGCCGTTGCCGCAGCAGCCGCCGAGGGCACGCTGGCATCGCCGGGCGCCTTGCCCGTTTCAGGTGCCGGGGCCGTGGCGACGGCAGGCGCGGGGAAGAAAGTGGCCTTCTTGCCGCTGTGCACTTGCCATTTGTCCCATAGCAAGACCAGCGAAAAGCCAAATATCACCCACAGGATGGTGCGGCGAATATCGTTCATGAAGACTTCTTAGGTGAGGAAGGTTGGGTGTTTTCGGGCGCAGCCGTCAGGCTGGTGAACAGCCTGGGCTTTTGCTCTGGCACAGGGTCATGCCCCCCGTCACACCACGGATGACAGCGCGCCAGGCGGCGCAGCGTCAGGTAGGAGCCTACCGCAGCGCCGTGTTGCTCCAACGCTTCAAGGGAATAGGCCGAGCAGGTGGGCGTGAAGCGGCAGGCCGAGCCCAGCCAGGGACTGAGCATCAGCCGATAGCCGCGCACCAGCGCCATCAGCAGCCGCTGCATCATGGCGCAACCCCGATGCTCTCGCCAGCGGCTGCGGCGCGTTCCTGTGCGGGCTGCGGCAGCTCGGGCGCAGGCTGCGACAGGCGTTTCGCCGCATAGGCGAACAACTGCTGCAGCTCGGCGCGCACGGCCTGCCGGAGCACATCAGAAGTGGCGCTCACGAACTGGCGCCGGTCAAAGCCCGAGCGCAGCCGCACCACATGGGCGCCTTGGAGCATCAGGGTCTCATGCTCGCTGCCCACGGCATAGATCTGCCGCTTGATGGTGTGTCGCGTCACCGAGCGGCGCGCCCAGCGCTTGGGCACCATGGCGCCCAGCCAGGCATCCTGGCGCACGGCGCCAACGCCGAACAGGGCCTGCGGGTCTTGCGACCCGGGCCCTGTCGGTGGCGCCATGGCGCCGCCCTGCTCCGTCAGAACGAGACGGTGCAGGGCGAAATGCGCGGTACGCGATACCGTACCGGCAGCCATGGCGGCCTGAAACTGCGGACGTGTTTTCAGCCGTTGCATGCCAGCACCCCGTTCAGGGGTTCAGTGCAGCGAGCAAACCGCCCAGCAATGGCTGGCCTTAGACGGCCAGACGCTTGCGGCCCTTGGCGCGGCGAGCGTTGATCACGGCGCGGCCGCCCTTGGTCTTCATGCGGACCAGAAAGCCGTGGGTGCGGGCGCGACGGGTCTTGGAGGGTTGGTAAGTACGTTTCATGTTGGTTCCTAGAGAAGGTTCAGTTTTGCACCGGTCCCGTATCCGGCACGCTACACGCAGTGCAGCCAGCAGCCGCCACAAAGGCAAACCGCCAGGCCACCTGCCAAAAATCTGCACGATGCACTTGCCATGTGCAGCCCAAGGAGCAACCCCGAGAGGTTTCGCCCAAGGCCGCCAGCGGCAGCATGCAGACCCGATGCAGACGGGCGGGACATATCACCCTGAACACATTCAGGGAAACCCGCGATTATCACAGCGTTGTCCACTTGATGCAATGCCCTTCGAACCCGAAGGATGCCTGCCCATTTTGCGACAAGGCGGAGGACAAGCTTCTGATATTTTGTGGATAACTTCCGCAAAAGCTACAATGGCAGCCTCGCAACAGTTCCTCCTATCCACAACTAGACTTCGACAATGACAGAGGAACCTACGAACGATGCAGGCCAGGGCCTGTGGCAAGTCTGCGTTGAGCAACTGGGGCAGGAAATGCCCGAACAGCAGTTCAACACCTGGATCAAGCCCCTGACCGCGCACGTCGCCGAAGACTTCTCCAAAGTCACCGTCTACGTGGCCAACCGCTTCAAGCTCGACTGGATCCGCGCCCAATATGCAGGCCGCATCTCGGCCATGCTGGAGTCGCTCTATGGCCAGCCGGTGACGCTTGAGTTGGCACTTGCTCAGCGGGAAAGCGTTGTGCGGACTTACGTCCGCCCCTCCTCCAGCGAGCGCTCGGCCCCACCGGAAACCATCGTCACCTCGGTGCCCACGGTCACCAGCGAAGACGCGGCAGCGCCCGTCTTTCGCACGCGCCTGAACGCCGCGCTGACCTTCGAGACCCTGGTGGAAGGTACGGCCAACCGCATGGCACGCTCGGCCGCCATGCATGTGGCGGGCTCGCCCGGACACCTGTACAACCCGCTGTTCATCTACGGCGGCGTGGGCCTGGGCAAGACCCACCTGGTGCATGCCGTGGGCAACAAGCTGCTGGCCGACAAGCCCGACGCCAAAGTTCTCTACATCCATGCCGAGCAGTTCGTCTCGGATGTGGTCAAGGCCTACCAGCGCCGCACCTTTGACGAATTCAAGGAGCGTTACCACTCGCTGGATCTGCTGCTGATCGACGACGTGCAGTTCTTCGCCAACAAGGACCGCACGCAGGAGGAGTTCTTCAACGCCTTCGAGGCGCTGCTGGCCAAGAAGAGCCACATCGTGATGACCTCGGACACCTATCCCAAGGGTCTGGCGAACATCCACGAGCGGCTGGTATCGCGCTTCGACTCCGGGCTGACGGTGGCCATCGAGCCGCCCGAGCTGGAGATGCGCGTGGCCATCCTGATCAACAAGGCCCGCGCCGAGAACGCCGAGATGCCCGAGGAAGTCGCCTTCTTCGTGGCCAAGAACGTGCGCTCCAACGTGCGCGAGCTCGAAGGCGCGCTGCGCAAGATCCTGGCCTATTCGCGCTTCAACCAGAAGGAAGTCTCCATCCAGCTGGCCCGCGAGGCCCTGCGTGATCTGCTGTCCATCCAGAACCGCCAGATCAGTGTGGAGAACATCCAGAAGACGGTGGCCGACTACTACAAGATCAAGGTGGCCGACATGTACAGCAAGAAGCGCCCGGCCAGCATCGCCCGGCCGCGCCAGATTGCCATGTACCTGGCCAAGGAATTGACCCAGAAGAGCCTGCCCGAGATCGGCGAGCTGTTCGGCGGGCGCGACCACACCACCGTGCTGCACGCGGTGCGCAAGATCGCCGGCGAACGCCAGCAACTGACCGAGCTGAACCAGCAGCTGCACGTGCTGGAGCAAACTCTCAAAGGTTGATGAAAACTCCCCCGTTCTGGTCGTATGTACGCGGCAAAATGGGGGATTCGAGCGGCAAGAGGGGGCTCATTTGTGAGCCGCCGCTCCTACCGAGACCCGCATCCTTAAATCAGAGGTTGACATGATCGTCCTGAAAGCCACACAAGACAAAGTTCTCGCGGTCCTGCAATCGGTGTCCGGCATCGTCGAACGCCGCCACACGTTGCCCATCCTGGCCAACGTGCTGATCAAGAAGACCGGCAACGCATTGCAGCTGACCACCAGCGACCTGGAAATCCAGATCCGCACCACCGCCGAGCTCGGCGGCGACACCGGCGACTTCACCACCACCGTGGGCGCGCGCAAGCTGATCGACATCCTCAAGACCATGCCCGGCGACCAGACCGTGAGCCTGGAGACCCAGCAGGCCAAGATGGTGCTCAAGGGCGGCAAGAGCCGCTTCACGCTGCAGACCCTGCCGGCCGAGGACTTCCCGCTGGTTCAGGAGGCTGCGGCCTTCGGCCCTTCGTTCAGCGTGCCGCAGAAGGTGCTCAAGGACCTGCTGGGCCAGGTCTCCTTCGCCATGGCCGTGCAGGACATCCGCTACTACCTCAACGGCATCCTGTTCGTGGCCGAGGGCAAGCAGCTGTCCCTGGTGGCCACCGACGGCCACCGCCTGGCGTTCGCAAGCAGCCAGCTGGACGTGGAAGTGCCCAAGCAGGAAGTGATCCTGCCGCGCAAGACCGTGCTGGAGCTGCAGCGCCTGCTGTCGGATGCCGGTGGCGAGAACCAGCCCCACATCGAGATGCAGTTCGCCAACAACCAGGCCAAGTTCACCTTCGGCGGCATGGAGTTCGTGACCAAGCTGGTCGAGGGCAAGTTCCCCGACTACAACCGTGTCATCCCGCGCAACCATACCAACAGCGTGACCCTGGGCCGCGCCCCGCTGCTGGCAAGCCTGCAGCGCACGGCCATCATGACCAGCGACAAGTTCAAGGGCGTGCGCCTGACGGTGGAGCCCGGCACCTTGCGCGTGGCGTCCAACAACGCCGAGCAGGAAGAGGCCATGGACGAGCTGGACATCGACTACGGTGGCGACACCATCGAGATCGGCTTCAACGTCACCTACCTGATCGACGCCCTGTCCAACATGAGCCAGGACATGATCAGGATCGACCTGCAGGACGGCAACAGCTCGGCCCTGCTGACCATCCCCGAGAACGACAGCTTCAAGTACGTCGTGATGCCCATGCGCATCTGACCGCGCGCCACACGACACCGATGCCTGACACATTGCGCAGCCCCTGCACCCGCCGCCCGGTGGCACAAGCCGGTGCAAGGCGCGCAACCACCCTACCCGACTCGTAGCCCGCAGCGCGCGTCCCTACGCACCGCGCCAGCGGCCGAATCGAACATTTTCAAGCGAAGCGACAGCTTCCGACGGAACTACCCCAGGGCCTTCCATGACCGACGAGAACAAGCCAGAAAACCAGACCATTGCCCCCGAAGGCTCAGACTCCAGCGGCTATGGCGAAGGCGCGATCCAGATCCTCGAAGGCCTGGAGGCCGTGCGCAAGCGCCCCGGCATGTACATCGGCGATACCTCCGATGGCACGGGCCTGCACCACCTGGTCTTCGAAGTGGTGGACAACTCCATCGACGAAGCCCTGGCCGGCTACTGCGACGACATCCTGGTCACCATCCATGCCGATGGCTCCCTGTCCGTCATCGACAACGGCCGCGGCATCCCCACGCGCGTGAAGATGGACGACAAGCACGAGCCCAAGCGCTCGGCGGCCGAGATCGCCCTCACCGAACTGCACGCGGGCGGCAAGTTCAACCAGAACAGCTACAAGGTCTCGGGCGGCCTGCACGGCGTGGGCGTGTCCTGCGTGAACGCGCTGTCCATCTGGCTCAAGCTCAACGTGCGCCGCGATGGCGAGGTCTACGAAATCGACTTCTCGCGCGGCCACGTGCAGAACCGCCCGATCGAGATCGTGGACGGCGTCGAGGTCTCGCCCATGCGCGTGGTCGGCAAGAGCGACAAGCGCGGCACCAAGGTCCACTTCCTGCCCGACACGGAAATCTTCACGCAGAACCATGAGTTCCGCTACGAGATCCTGGCCAAGCGCCTGCGCGAACTGTCCTTCCTGAACAACGGCGTGCGCATCCGCCTCAAGGACGAGCGCGACGGCCGCGAAGACGACTTCTCCGGCGCCGGCGGCGTCATGGGATTCGTGCAGTTCATCAACGCCAACAAGAAGGTGCTGCATCCCACGGCCTTCCACGCCAACGGCACGCGTCCTGCGGAAAGCTACGGCGGCATCCCCGGCACCGAGATCGGCGTCGAAGTCGCCATGCAGTGGAACGACAGCTATGCCGAGCAGGTGCTGTGCTTCACCAACAACATCCCGCAACGCGACGGCGGCACCCACCTGACGGGCCTGCGCGCCGCCATGACGCGCGTGATCGGCAAGTACATCGAGCAGAACGAACTGGCCAAGAAGGCCAAGGTCGAGGTCAGCGGCGACGACATGCGCGAAGGCCTGTGCTGCGTGCTGTCCGTCAAGGTGCCCGAACCCAAGTTCAGCAGCCAGACCAAGGACAAGCTGGTCTCCAGCGAAGTGCGCGCGCCCGTGGAGGACATCGTCGCCAAGGCGCTGACCGACTACCTGGAAGAAAAGCCCAACGACGCCAAGATCCTGTGCAGCAAGATCGTCGATGCCGCGCGTGCCCGCGAGGCCGCGCGCAAGGCCCGCGAGATGACGCGCCGCAAGGGCGTGCTCGACGGCATGGGCCTGCCCGGCAAGCTGGCCGACTGCCAGGAAAAAGACCCGGCGCTGTGCGAGATCTACATCGTCGAGGGTGACTCCGCCGGCGGCTCCGCCAAGCAAGGGCGCGACCGCAAGTTCCAGGCCATCCTGCCGCTGCGCGGCAAGATCCTGAACGTGGAAAAGGCCCGCTACGAAAAGCTGCTGACCAGCAACGAAATCGTCACCCTGATCACGGCCCTGGGCACCGGCATCGGCAAGGCCACGGCCGAATCGGGCAAGAGCGGCAGCGACGACTTCGACCCCAACAAGCTGCGCTACCACCGCATCATCATCATGACCGACGCGGACGTGGACGGCGCCCACATCCGCACCCTGCTGCTGACCTTCTTCTACCGCCAGATGCCGGACCTGGTCGAGCGCGGCCACATCTACATCGCCCAGCCGCCGCTGTACAAGGTCAAGAACGGCAAGGAAGAGCTGTACATCAAGGACGGCCCCGCGCTCAACCAGTACCTGCTGCGCATCGCGCTGATGAACGCCAGCGTCAGCACCGGCGGTGCCAACCCGCGCACGCTGGACGGCGAGGAACTGGCCAAGCTGGCCAACATGCACCTGGCTGCCGAGACCGTCATCGACCGTCTGTCCAACTTCATGGATGCCGAGGCCCTGCGCGCCATCGCCGACGGCGTGCAGATCACGCTGGACAGCATCGAGGCGGCACAGGCCTGTGCCCCCATCCTGGAGGCCAAGCTGCGCGAGTTGACCACCACGGGCGTGCCCGCCGAGGTCACGGCCGAAATCGATCCAGTCTCCGAAAAGCCCGTGCTGCGCATCAGCCGCCACCACCACGGCAACATCAAGAGCTCCATCCTCACCCAGGAGTTCGTGCGCAGCCACGACTACGCCGCGCTGGCCGACGAAGCCCAGAACTTCAACGGCCTGCTGGGCGAAGGCGCCAAGGTCACGCGTGGCGAAGGCGAAAAGGCCAAGAGCGACAAGGCCGGCGACTTCCGCCAGGCCATGCAATGGCTGCTGCACGAGGCCGAACGCACCACGGCCCGCCAGCGCTACAAGGGCCTGGGCGAAATGAACCCCGAGCAGCTGTGGGAAACCACAATGGACCCCACCGTCCGCAGCCTGCTGCAGGTGCAGATCGGCGACGCCATCGAGGCCGACCGCGTGTTCACCATGCTCATGGGCGATGAAGTGGAGCCACGCCGGGAATTCATCGAGACGAATGCGCTGCGGGCGGGCAATATCGACGTGTGATGGCGCAGGTTTCATCCATCTCGTAGAACCTTCGACGTCGCCATCGAGCTGTTGACCCTGCAGTGCGGCATTGGATTGCACAGCATGGCGCCAACAGCAACGCAAAGCCCGGGATCAGCATGCCCCCTGATACCCGGGCACCAGCGCATCGCCAGATCAAGCGTGCAAAACAAAGGCTGAAAGAGAATGTCGATCGATCCGAGAATCGGCGGCATTCTTCACCCGGGCCATGAAGTGATGCCTCAATTGATGCATTCGCATGCGCGAGAAATTCGGAGCAAGCCGTTTTGCTGAATGCAGAAACGGGCATGTCCAACCAACGACATCAACCGCCGGGCCTTCTTCTGCCTTGATGCACGACCGGCTCGAGAAACAACTGCCGAAAGTAATCGCGAAACGCCGTCATCGCTGGGGAAAATTCGATGCCTTGCTTCCACCCAAGCCCGATGTTCATCGTTGGCACGGCGTCGCGCAGACTGATGGTTTCAATGCGCTTTCCCTCCAGCGACCAAGGTCGATAAACCATATCCGAGAGAACGGTCACGCCAAGGCCATTCGCCACGGTGCTGCGCACTGCTTCTACAGAGCTCGTGCGCAGCCTGATCTGAGGTTGGTACGGCGTCTTGCTCCAATATTTCATTGCAGTGCCCGCAGCCTCGTCCACGGTGAGCAGGATGTAGGGCTCGGCAGCCACATCGGCCAGCGTGACTTCCGCCTTTTCGAGCAGCGCATGCTTGGCCGGCACCCACAGTCGGCGTTGCGAGCCAAAGAATGTCTCGAGCGACAGCTCGCGCAGCACCACATTGGAGGTGAGCAGTACTCCCATGTCGTATTGCTGCGTGATCAGCCCCTCCTCAATGGCTTCACGCACTACCTCGTGCACCTTGACCTTGATCTGCGGATGCAATTGCTCGAAACGCTGAAGGTGATGGGGCAAGAAGTAGCCGAGCACCGTGTAGGTGGCGGCAATGGTCAGCGTCCCCTCGACATTCACTCCCTCATGCGGCATGCGGATCGCCTCGTCTGCAGCCGAGAGCACGGCATAGGCATGGCTCAGAAACCGCCGTCCGGCCCGGGTCAGCTCCACGCCATGAGGCTGTCGCTCAAACAGCTGCTGCCCCAGCATTTCCTCCAGCTCCCGGACTGCCGTGGTCACCGCCGATTGCGAGATGTTGAGTTGCAGTGCCGCATGTGAGATGCGCCCCACTTCGGCCACCGCCGTGAAGTACTTGAGCTGGCGAAGGGTCAGAGACATGGTGCGGCCTTCCTGGGGTATTTACTTATCTCTCAAAAATTACATGCCAGCGCGCGCAAATCCGATACCGAGTATTCACTGATCTGCAGGGTAGCGTTCATTGCAGGCAGTCGGAGTATCTGTTTTTCAGATATCGCATCGCCTGTAAATAATGCTTTTCAGCCGATTTTCAGCTCACTAATCTTCACCTTGTCCCGCATTGCTGCCATCTGGCCGTGCCAACAACACAAGGCAAAAACGTGAAGAAGACGCTGATTGATCTGAACTCCGACATGGGCGAAAGCTTCGGTCCATGGGCCATCGGCGATGGTGTGGACCAGGAATTGATGCCGTTGATCAGCTCGGCCAATATCGCCACAGGCTTTCATGCGGGTGATCCGAACATCATGCGCAAGACGGTGTTGTTGGCCCGGGAAAACGGCGTGGGCATCGGCGCGCACCCGGGCTTTCGCGACCTCGTGGGCTTCGGGCGCCGCCATATCAATGCACCGGCCGACGAGCTGGTGAACGACATGGTCTACCAGCTCGGCGCGCTGCGCGAATTCGCGCGGCTGGCCGGCATGACGCTGCAGCACATCAAGCCGCACGGCGCGCTCTACATGCATGCGGCGCGCGACGAGGCGCTGTCGCGCGCACTCGTCACGGCCCTGCAGCAGATCGAACCGACGCTGCGCCTGTTCTGCATGGAATCGTCCGTCACCTTCCAGGTGGCGTGCGAATTGGGCCAGCCCGTGGCGCGCGAGTTCTATGCCGACCGCGACTACGACCTGAGCGGCTCCATCGTCTTCACCCGCCGCGTCGGCGCGCTCGACCCCGAGGCCGTGGCCGCCAAGGTGCTGCGCGCCTGTACCGAAGGCGTGGTGCGCACGGTCGAAGGCCAGGACCTGGCGATCGGCTTCGACTCGGTCTGCATCCACAGCGACACGCCCGGCGCGCTGGCGCTCGTGCAGGCCACGCGCCGAGCACTGGCCAAGCACGGCATCGAAGTTGCAGGTTTTGCCGGTGCGGCTGCGCCGGCGCAGCCTTGAGTTTTCCGTTCTTCCCGCTTTCGTTCCTGTTCCCGCTTTCCAGGAGTGCATCGATGCCCGCTACCCATGAAGTCCTGAGCCCGCTGCCGGGCACCTTCTACCGCCGTTCGGCGCCTGACGCGCCGCCATTCAAGGCCGAAGGCGACACCGTGGCCGTGGGCGATGTGATCGGCCTGGTCGAGGTGATGAAGCAGTTCAGCGAAGTCACGGCCGACGTGGCAGGACGGCTGCGGGGCTTTGCCGTGGAGAACGGCGAACCCGTCGATCCTGGCCAAGCGCTGGCCGTCATCGAAACGGCGTGAGGCCCGGACCATGACCGCCGCATTCGACAAGCTGCTCATCGCCAACCGCGGCGAGATCGCGGTGCGCATCATCCGCGCCGCGAAGGAACTGGGCCTCAAGACCGTCGCCGTCTACAGCGACGCTGACGCGCAAAGCCTCGCGGTGCGCATGGCCGACGAAGCCGTGCGCATTGGCCCGGCGCATGCCACCAGGAGCTATCTGAGCGTAGACGCCATTCTTGAAGCGGCAGCCGACAGCGGCGCCGGCGCCGTGCATCCGGGCTACGGTTTCCTGTCGGAGAACGCCGCGTTCGCCGAGCGCATCGAGGGCGCGGGTCTGGTGTTCGTCGGCCCGACACCGCACGCGATCCGCACCATGGGCGACAAGGCCGCCGCGCGCGCCGCGGCCATGAAGGCCGGCGTGCCCACCGTGCCCGGCAGCGTGGGGGCAGTGACAGATGCCGACACCGCCGTTGCGGTGGCAAAGGACATCGGCTACCCCATCATGATCAAGGCCTCGGCCGGCGGGGGCGGGCGCGGCATTCGCGTGGCGCACGACGAAGCCGAGCTGCGCCAGCAGTTCGCCACCGCCACGGCGGAGGCGCAGGCCGCTTTCGGCAACGGCGAGGTGTACCTCGAACGCTTCATCCGCCAGGCGCGCCACATCGAGGTGCAGATCCTGGGCGACGGCCAGCGCGTGGTTCACTGCTTCGAGCGCGAATGCTCGCTGCAGCGACGCCGCCAGAAAGTGTGGGAAGAAGCGCCCTCGGCCGCCATCAGCGAGGCCACGCGCGCGGCGCTGTGCGAATCGGCGCTGCGGCTGGCCCATGCCGTGGCCTACCGCGGCGCGGGCACGCTCGAATACCTGTACGACGACGACACGCGCGAGTTCTTCTTCATCGAGATGAACACGCGCATCCAGGTCGAGCACCCCGTCACCGAGATGATCACCGGCATCGACCTCGTGAAGGAGATGCTGCGCATCGCGCTGGGCCAGCCGCTGCGCCTGCAGCAGGAAGACATCCGGCTGACCGGCGCGGCCATCGAAGTGCGCATCAACGCCGAGAACGCCGCGAAGAACTTCATGCCCAGCCCGGGCCTCGTGTCGCAGCTCGTGGTGCCGGGCGGCCCCGGCGTGCGCTTCGACACCATGCTGTTCCCCGGCTGCACCGTGCCGGCGTACTACGACTCGCTGCTGGGCAAGCTGATCGTGCACGACACCGATCGCGCCGGTGCACTGGCCCGCATGCGGCGCGCGCTCGACGAGCTGCAGGTCGAAGGCATCCACACCACGATCCCGCTGCACCGCGCACTGTGCGAGGACGCGGGCGTGGCGCAGGCCGCATTCCACACGGGCTTTCTCGAAACCTGGCTGGCGTTGAATCCGCTGGCCGACGCACCCGCCCCACTTGCGGAGGTGACCGCATGACCGCTGCCAGCACCCTCCCCACCCAGGCCCGCTACAGCTTCGGCGGCGACGAGCACCTGTTCGTCGAGATCAGCGAAGAGATGTCGCTGCCCGCGTTCTTCAAGGGCATGGCCATCTGCAATGAGCTGCGCCGCCGCGCACAGGCGGGCGAGATCACGGGCGTGACCGAGATCTGTCCGGCCAACGCCGCCTACCTCGTGCGCTTCGATCCCGATGCGATCGCGCCCGACGCACTGCTCGCCACGCTCAAAGACATCGAAGCGGGCCTGGGCGATGCCGACCTGCAGATGCAGACGCGCATCGTCGAGATTCCCGTGCTCTACAACGACCCGTGGACGCACGAGACGCTGATGCGCTTTCGCGAGCGGCACCAGGACCCGTCGGGCACCGACATCGAGTACGCGGCGCGCATCAACGGCCACGTCTCGGTCGAGGCCTTCATCGAGGCGCACTCGTCGGCGCCCTGGTTCGTGTCGATGGTCGGCTTCGTGGCCGGCCTGCCCTTTCTGTTCCAGATGGTCGAGCGCCAGCGCCAGATCCAGGTGCCCAAATACCTGAGCCCGCGCACCGACACGCCCAGGCTCACGCTGGGCCACGGCGGTTGCTTCAGCTGCATCTACTCGGTGCGTGGTGCGGGCGGCTACCAGATGTTCGGTGTCACGCCCGCGCCCATCTTCGACCCGGCGCAACGGCTGTCCTACCTGAAGGAGCTGATGGTGTTCTTCCAGCCCGGCGACATCGTCAAGTACAAGCCCATTGACCGCGCCGAGTACGACCGCCAGATCGCGCAGGTCGAGGCCGGCACCTACGCGCTGCGCATCGCGCCAGTGTCGTTCTCGCTCAACGATTTCCTGGCCGACCCGGGCGGCTACAACCAACAGCTCCTGAAAGTGCTCCATGGCGATTGAAGTGCTCAAGCCCGGCCTCGCGACCAGCGTGCAGGACGCCGGCCGCCCCGGCTACTACCACCTGGGCATTCCGCTGTCGGGTGCGCTCGACCAGCAAAGCCTGGTGCTCGCAAACCTGCTGGTCGGCAACGACGAAGGTGCGGCCGTCATCGAAAGCACGCTGCTCGGGCCCGAGCTGCAGTTCGACGCGCCCGCGCTGGTGGCCGTGACCGGCGCCGACGCGAAGATCAAGCTCAACGTCAATGAGGTGCCACGCAATACTGCATTCGCGGTGCAGGCCGGCGACAGGCTCGGCTTCGACTTCATGAAGCTCGGCGCGCGCATGTGCATCGCCGTGGCCGGCGGCATCGACGTGCCGGTGGTGCTGGGCAGCCGCTCGACCTACAGCTTGGGCGCATTCGGCGGCTTCAACGGACGCAAGCTGCTGGCCGGCGACAGACTGCCCGTGGGAGTACCGTCCGCCACCGCCCGCGCGGGTCGCACGGTGCAGGCCGCATTGCTGCCGGTGCTCGACAAGGAAGTGGTCCTGCGTGTGCTGCCGGGCATCTACTTCCACCGACTGCAGGAGGTGTCGGTGCAAAGCTTCTTTGCCGACACCTGGACCGTCGGTTCCGAGGCCGACCGCATCGGCTACCGCTACAAGAACGGCACGCCGCTGAAGTTCCACGAGCGCACGCCGCCATTCGGCGCGGGTGACGACCCGTCGAACATCGTCGATGCGGGCTACCCATACGGTTCCATCCAGGTGCCGGGCGGACGCGAACCGATCATCCTGCACCGTGATGCGGTCTCGGGCGGCGGCTACGCGATGGTGGGCACCGTCATCAGCGCCGACATGGATCTCATCGCCCAGATGCAGCCAAACCACAAGGCACGCTTTGTCGAAGTCGATATGGCGCAGGCACTCGAAGCACGCGCCGAGCGGCGGCGAAGAATCGAGCGCTTGCGCGCAGCGCTCTCGGCCTGAGCGCGGCCCTCTTCGTCCCTCTCAAGAGAGCCGATGACAACCAAGGAAGCGGTCGAGTTCGCCACTCTGGAATGGGTGCCGTAGTTCAACCACCATCGCCCGCCTGGACCCATCGGGCATCACTCTAGCCAGCCTCGAGCCTGCCCGCCAAACTCATCCCACAGCGCCTGCGTATGCTCGCCCAGCGCGGGCACGGCGCCCATGGCGGCTTCGGCATCCGATAGCGTGGCCGGGGGCAGCAGGGCCTGGATGTTGCCGGCGGGCGTGGCGACTTCGCGCCAGCGTTGGCGCGCCTGCAATTGCGGATGGTTCCAGACCGCGTGCATGTCGTTGAGCGGCGCGTTGGCGATGCCGCCTGCATCCAGGCGCTGCATGGCCTGTTCGCGGCTCAGGTGGGCCAGCACGGATGCGATCACCGCATCGAGTTCCGCGCGGTGCGCCACGCGCTGCAGGTTGGTGGCAAAGCGCGCGTCCTGCGCCAGCGCAGGCTGCTGCAGCACATGGATGCAGAAGCTGTGCCATTCGCGGTCGTTCTGCAGGCCGAAGATCAGGCTCTGGCCGTCACCGGCCGTGTACTGGCCATAGGGCGCGATGGAAGGATGGGTCAGCCCGCTGCGCGCAGGCGCCGTGCCGCCGTAGTGGGCGAAGTTCAGCGGGTAGGACATCCATTCGGCCAGCGCCTCCAGCATGGAAACCTCCACGCGCAGGCCCCGGCCTGTGCGGGCGCGCTGCAACAGCGCAGACAGGATGCCCGAGTAGGCATACATGGCGGCCGCGATGTCGGCGATGGAAATGCCCACGCGTGCGGGCTGGTCGGGCGTGCCCGTGACCGAGATCAGGCCGGCTACCGCCTGGATCAGCAGGTCGTAGGCCTTTTTGTCGCTGAGCGGGCCGCCTTCGCCATAGCCCGATATATCGCAGACGATGAGACGCGGATATTTCTCATGCAGGCTGTCGAAATCCATGCCCATTCTCTGCATGGCACCCGGGGCCAGGTTCTGGATCAGGATATCGGCGTTTTCCAGTATTTTCCCGACGATATGCTGCCCTTCGGCGGTCTTGATATCTGCGGCCAGGCTTTGCTTTCCCCGATTGGCCCAGACAAAAAAGGATGATTCACCATGGACCTTGTCGTCATAGCCCCGTGCAAAATCCCCATCGGGTAATCGCTCCAGCTTGATGACCCTGGCACCCAGGTCCGCCAGCTGCCGGCTGGCAAAAGGCCCTGCCACGGCGTGTTCCATGGCCAATACCGTCAAACCATCCAATGGGCGTGTCTGCATTTTCTTGAACGAGGCGAATATTCGATTCGCCGCATTCTAGAAGTGCGACCATCACCCAGCCAGTCGGCATTTTCTAAGCAGAATTTCAAATCTTCTAAGGCAGGGATTCCTGCACGGCGCCTTCCTCGGGCAAAGGCTGGGCCGCCACATAGGCCACGAAATCGCGGGCATAGGCGGGCAGGGTTTCGGGTTCGCGCGTGACCACCTTCTGCTCGCGCTGCGCCCAGGCCTCGTCCAGGCCCACGGCGGCCAGCCTGTGCGCCTGCAGCGCCGGCCGGGCAATGGAGCGTGGCACCAGCGCAATGCCCACGCCTTCCTGCACGCACTGCAGCACGGCCTCGAATGTTGGTGCGTGCACACGTACCCTGGGATTCATGCCCAGCCTGGAGGCCATGCCTTGGAGGTAGAGGAAGTTGCTGGTCTTGCGGCCGATCGAGACCAGGTCGTAGGTCAGCGCGGTTTCCAGCTGCACCCTGCTGCTGGCGGCCAAGGGGTGGCCAGCGGGCACCACAAACACCAGTTCATCGTGGCCATAGGTGATGGCATGCAGGCCATGCAGATCGATCTGGCCGGCCACCAGGCCCACGTCGGCATTGCCGTCGAGCACGGCGCGCACCGTGTCTTCGCTCAGGCGCTCCTCCAGGTCCACATTGACGTTCGGATAATGGGCCAGATAGCGGCTGAGCACGGGCGCGATTCCCGTCAGCGTGCTGCTGTTGGCAAAGACGCGGATATGGCCCGATATTCCGTTGATGTGTCTTTGCATTTCTCCGTGCAAGCGGTCCACGCTGCCGAAAATGGAATCGGCGTATTTCTTGACCGTCATTCCCGCCGGGGTCAGCACCATGCCTTTGGACGTTCTTTCAAACAGCGATGCACCCATGGCCTGCTCCAGATTCTTGAGCCGGTAGCTGGCCGATGGCGCCGTCAAATGCATTTCGGCCGCGCCTGCGCTGAGGCTTTTGGCCTGGGCAATGGCAAGGAAAACCCTGAGATCCGTCAATTCATATCGCATCCGTTGCATGCCCGCCGGGAGCATTTCCTTGGTGTTAGACGGTTTCTAACCGCCCTATCAATGATTCGACTGGCCGCATTGGCCGCGCATTTCTATAGTCGGCGCCAGGAGACAACGGAGAAAATTATGGACTTCAAGACGGCAAGACGCCAAACCCTTCTCACCGCCCTGCTTCTGGCCGCCGGCGCGGCCGCATCGCAGGACTATCCTGCGCGCCCCATCAAGCTGGTGATTCCCTATGCGGCAGGCGGCCCCACCGACACCTTCGGCCGCGCCATGGCCGATGTCTGGAGCCAGAAGCTGGGCACGCCCGTGGTGATCGAGAACCGCACGGGTGCCGGCACCCTGGTGGGCACGGAGGCGGTTGCCAAGGCAGCCCCTGACGGCTACACCCTGCTGCTGACCACGGTGGCGCATGCCGTCAATCCCTACATCCACGACAAGCTGGGCTACCGCACGGAGGAAGACTTCGCGCCTGTGGGACTGCTCGCCAGGGCGCCGCTGGTGCTGGTGGTCGACAAGCGGCTGCCCGTGCAAAGCCTGCCGGATTTCCTGGCCTATCTGCGGGCGCGGCCCGGCCAGGTCAGCTATGCATCGGCGGGCGTGGGCAGCGCTCCGCACCTGGGTGCGGAGCTGCTGAACCTGATGGCGGGCACCCGGGCCCAGCATGTGCCCTACCGGGGCAGTGCGCCAGCCATACAGGACCTCATCGGCGGGCACCTGGCCTTCATGCTGGACAGCGCTCCCACGGGCCTGGCCCAGGTCAAGGCGGGCACGGTGCGCCTGCTGGCCACCACCATGGCCCAGCGCCTGCCGCAGACACCCGACACGCCTGCCATTGCCGAGCAGGTGCCCGGCTACGAGGCCTATACCTGGAACGCCGTGTTCGCCCCCGCAGGCACGCCGCCAGCGCTGATTGCCCGCCTGCAGTCCAGCCTGCAGGCCACGGTGGACGATGCCGGGCTGCAGAAAAAGGCCTACGACATGGGCCTGGTGCTGGAAAAGCAGCCCCGCCCCCAGGCGCTGGCCGCCTTCCTCAAGCAGGAGCTGGACAAATGGGGCAAGGTCGCCCGCGCCGCCCACATGAGCGCGAACTGAGGAGAGTCGCCATGCCACGCCACCCATCCCTGTGCGCCCAGCGCTATTTTGAAGACTTCGCGCTGGGCGAGGTCTTCGCCCTGCCATCGCGCACCATGACCGATGCCCTGTTCGCCGCCTTCCAGCTGGCCAGCGGCGACAACCATCCCGTGCACTACGACGTGGAGTACTGCCGCGCGCGCGGCATGCCCCATATGCTGGCCCACGGCTACCAGGTGGCCATACAGACGGCGGCGGGCGCCGGCCTGTTCCCGCACATGGTCGAGGAATCGCTCAAGGGCTTCCTGGAGCAGGGCAGCCGCTTCCTGGCCCCCGTCTATGTGGGCGACACGCTGTACTGCACGCTGACGGTGTCCGAGCTCAAGCCCGGCAACACCACGGGCGTACTGACCCTGGCCACCGAGGTGCTGAACCAGCGCGACGAGCGGGTGTCGGACGGGTTTCAGAAATACCTGTTGAGGAAGCGGCCGGCCTGAAGGCCAGGGGATGGATGCAGGGGCAGCGTCCCCCAAAGACCCGCCCCCTCGCTTGGCTACGCCGGCGCGGCAACCGCCGCCGGGCTTTCTGACGAAAAATAGCGGCCCTGCACACGCCCATCCCCCCACCATGAGATCCCCCATCAGCATCGTCGACGTCGACCGCCTCGACTCCTGGAGCAAATACAAGCCCGGCATGTGCGACAGCTGTGCGGCCAACTGCTGCACCATGCCGCTGGAGGTGCAGCTGCCCGATCTGGTGCGACTGGAGCTGGTGGATCCGTTCGAGGTGGACAACGTGGAGCCCAAGCTCATCGCCAAGCGGTTGATGAAGATGCGGCTGATCGACCACTACAACCCCAAGCACAACATCTTCACCATGGCGCGGCGCGCCAGCGGGGATTGCAATTTTCTGGATGCCCAGTCACGGCGCTGCACGGTATACGACAAGCGGCCCGAAACCTGTCGCCTGCACCCCAAGAAGGGCCCCAAGCCCGGCTTTTGCGCCTACGGTCACAAGGACCGCTGACAGCAGCTGTTGCTCAAGACTTTCAACTCCTGCAAGTTCCAGCAATAGCCAAAAGCGCTTGAAACTGGCACAACCCAGGCCAGGGACGCCGAGGAAGGGCCGTCCCGCACCGAGGGTGTCGTCCCCCTCCCCCGCGAAGCGGGTAGAGAGGGGGAAGCGGCGTAAGCCGCTCAGGGGGAGTTGCCAGGCAACCCCGGCAGCCAGATGCGCGCCTGCAGGCCCGGATGCATGTTCTCGAAGCCCAGCTTGCCGCCGTGCAGCTGCACGATGGCCAGCACGCTGGCCAGGCCCAGGCCATAGCCTTCGCGGTCCGATTCGGCGCGGTAAAAGCGGGTGCTCATCTTCTCGCGCGTTTGCGCGTCCACGCCGGGGCCGCGGTCCTGCACGATGATTTCCACGCCCCAGGCGCCGCCGTCCATGCCGTGCTCGTGGGCCACGCCCGCGCGCAGCTGCATGTCGGCACCGTGGTCGCTGTCGGGCAATGATCCGTACTTGATGGCGTTGTCCACGAGGTTGGCCACGGCACTGGCCAGCAGGTCGCCGTCACCCAGCGCCATGGGCATGCCCTCGACATCCAGGCGCAGCACGCCGCCCGCGTCCTCGACCAGGGGCTCGTAGAACTCCACCACGTCGACCAGCAGGGCGCGCAGGTCCACGGGCGCGAAGTTCTTGCGGCTGGCGCCGCTTTCCACTTCGGCGATCTGCAGCAGCTTGTCGAACACCACGCCCAGCTCGGCCACTTCCTGGGCCACCAGCGCCAGCGTCTCGTTCTTTTCCTCGGGCGTGGCCTGCTGGGCATTGCGCAGGCGCAGCAGGATGCGCGTCAGCGGCGTGCGCAGGTTGTGGGCGATGGTGTTGGAGACGTGGCGTATGCCGTCCATCAACAGCTCCAGCCGGTCCAGCATGGTGTTGATGTCGCGGTTGAGCAGCGTGAACTCATCGTCGCGGCGCGTGACCGGAATGCGCTGGCGCAGGTCGCCCGTGGCCACGCGCGCCATGGTGCTGCGGATGTCGGCGGCACGCTCTTCCACCACGCGCCGGAAGGCCCCGGCGCCCAGCACGGCCATGCCCAGGGCCACCAGGCCGGCCAGCAGGCTTGCGCGGCCGAACAGCTCCTCCACATCGCTTTGCACCTGCATGTCGCTGCCCACGGCCAGCAGCTTGCCGTCGGACAGCTGGGCCACGGCCACGCGGCCGGCGATGATCTTGCCATTGCGCCGCACTTTGAGGTCGCGCACGCCCATCTCGGTGAGCCGGCGCGCCGGCACCACGTCGGCATTGCCGATGATGGGGTTGCCCTCGCCATCCATGAGGATGAGGATTTCCGTATCGGTGTTGACGCCGTCCAGCAGGGTCTGCTGGATCTCGGCCTCCAGCGCGGGCTCGCCGTACTTGTCGCGGTGCTCGACCAGGCGGCGCATGTGGTTCTCGGCCTGGCGATCGGTTCGCATGCGCAGCACGCCCACGGTCTGCACGTAGAACACCGACAGCACGATGGACATGGTCAGCACCAGCAGCACGCCGTAGGTCAGCGCCAGCCGGAAGGCCGTGGAGCTCCAGGGCTTGGCCAGCGACATCGGGTCAGGCCACCTGCGGCAGGTCCTGCGGGCGGTCCGACAGGCTGTAGCCCACGCCGCGCACGGTGTGGATCAGCGCGGGCTCGAAGCCCTTGTCCACCTTGCCGCGCAGGCGGCTGATGTGCACGTCGATGACATTGGTCTGCGGGTCGAACCGGTAGTCCCACACCGACTCCAGCAGCATGGTGCGCGTGACGATCTGGTGCGCATGCTGCATCAGAAAGGCCAGCAGGCGGAACTCGCGCGGCTGCAGCGCCAGCGGCTGGCCTGCGCGCTCGGCGCTGCGCGTGAGCAGGTTCAGCCGCAGGTCGGCCAGGCGCATCTCGCGCGCAGGGGCCGGGATCTGGGCGCGGCGCACCAGGGCCTCCAGGCGCGCCGAGAGTTCGGAGAAGGCAAAGGGCTTGGTCAGGTAGTCGTCGCAGCCGGCCTTGAGGCCGCGCACGCGCTCGTCCGTGGCCGACAGGGCGCTGAGCACCAGCACCGGCGTCTGCTTGCCCATGGAGCGCAGCGTCTGCAGGATCTGCAGGCCGTCGAAGCCGTTGGGCAGCATGCGGTCGAGGATGATCACATCCCAGCTCTCGCCCACGGCCATGGCGATGCCCTGCACACCATCGCTGCACACCGCCACCTGCGCGCCCTGCTGGCGCAGGCCTTCGGCGATGTAGCGCGCGTTCAGCGCGTCGTCTTCGATGATGAGATAGCGGTACATGCGGGCGGCAGGGCCTGACTCGAAACTGAGGCAGACACTATACGGCGCGCCAGACTCCGCCGAGATCGGTGGGGATGCCGGCATGTTTACCACCTCTTTTCAGCCTTGGGCTGCGCTGCGCGGCATCGCACCGCATGAAACTGGCGTGATCCGGACCAGGCACACCGGGGGTGCCACCCAGGGTCCGACCGCCCCTCCCGCACAGCAGGAGGGGAAGGGCGTCAAGCGCCTCAGGGCGCTGCCCACATCGGCAGATCGCCGCTGGCCACGCGCACCTGCCACTCGGCCAGCATCATTTCCTTGACCAGGTCCAGGTGCTCCAGGCGGTGCTCGTTGATCGATCCCAGCGAATCGATCAGCTCCAGGATGGAGCCCTGGCCCAGCTTGTAGGCGTCCTGGGCCATCTGGTTGAGCGGCGCGATCTGGGCCAGGCCCTGCTTTTCGTAGGCGCGCACGGCATCGCGGCGCAGCTTCAGTTGCTTGATGGCGCGCTGCAGCTCGGTGCGCGCCTCGATCAGCGCGGCGTCGTAGCGCAGCTGGGCCTGTTCGGCCTCGACCTGGGCTCGGGCGATGGGGCCTTCGCGGCGGTCGAACAGCGGCAGCTCCACCGACACGCCGATCTGGTTGTAGTTGCCGTCAAGCCGGTTGCGCACGCGCGCCACGCTCACGCTGGGCGTGGGCAGGGCTTCGCGGCGTTCCAGCTCGACCTTGTGGCGCAACTGGTCCAGCTCGGCCTGGGCAGCGACCAGGACCGGCAGGCGCTGGCGCGCAGCTTCCCACAGCTCTTGCTCGTTGAGCAGCTGGCCCACGGGCACGGCCTGCAGGCTGCCTGTGGCGCGCGGCGCCCATTGGGGCAGGGCGGCCAGGGCGGCGGCGTGCGAGGCGGCGTCCTGCCAGTCCGACTGGGCCTGGCTGACCTGCATGGCCATCTGGGCCTGCTGCAGGCTCAGGCGTGCGCCGTCATAGCGGCTGCGCGCGCCGGCCTCGATCTGGCCGCGCACGATATTGCCTGCGCCGTTCAGCGCCTCCTGCGCCTCTTCCCAGACCTTCAGGCGCTGCTGCGTCATCAGCAGGTCGATGAAGGCCGTGGCTGCATCGTTGAGCGTGGTGGCCACGGCCACCTCGACATTGGCACGCGCCGCCGTCTCGCCCTTGCGCGCGTTCTCCATGCGCAAACGCCGCTGGCCGAAGATGGGCAGCGGCTGCTCGATGCCCCACTGCTTCTCGCCCGGCTTGCTGCTGTACGACGCCGTGGGATTGGGAAACGCCGCCGCCGTGCGGCTGTCCGCCTGCGCAATCCCGATCTGCAGCCGCTGCGCCGCCAGCTGGGGCTGATTGCGCACCACCATCTGCAGATACTCCTGCATCCCCACCGGCTGCTGCGGCGCAGCCGCCGGAGCCACCTCGGAGGCAGGCGCCGCAGTGATGGCCGGCACAGCGGGCACAGCCTGCTGCGCAAGCGCAGAACCCGCCCCGCAGCACAGCGCCACAGCCACAAACAGGGCCCGATAACGGGCGCTGCCTGCAAAACCGGCGCGACCAAAAGCCAGGGACGCCGAGCAAGAGCCGCCTCGCGGCGAGGGCGTCGTCCCCCCCGCGAAGCGAGAGGGGGAAGCGGCGAAGCCGCTCAGGGGGCTATCACTCTTTTTCATCGAGTTCTTCCTGCGTCAACATGTTCTTGGGGCCCAGCAGCGCATAGAGCACGGGCAGCAGCACCAGGGCCACCAGGGGCAGCACCACCATGCCGCCCACGATCACGGAGGCGAAGGGCTTTTGCGTCTCGCTGCCCACGCCCGTGGACAGCGCCATGGGCAGCAGGCCCAGCAGCGCCAGCAGCGCCACGAGCACGATGGAGCGCATGCGCTCGGCAGCGCCCTCAACCAGGGCCTGCATCATGGGCATGCCCTGCCGTCGCAGCTCCTCCACGGCCGAGATCACCAGCAGGCCGGCCAGCGCCACCTGTCCCAGCAGCGCGATGAAGCCGATGGCCGCGCTGATGGACAGCTCGATGCCCGCAAAGTGCAGGGCCGCGATGCCGCCCACCATGGTGAAGGGCGCGCACAGCAAGATGATGCCCGCGCTGCGCGCCTGGCCCAGCGCGCCGAACAGCAGGGCGTAGACGATGATCAGCGACAGCGGCACCACGATCTTCAGGCGTGCAGCGGCGCGCTGCTGGTTCTCCCACTCGCCGCCCCAGACGGCCTGGTAGCCCTCGGGGATCTTCACGTTCTTCTTGAACGTGGCCAGCGTGTCCTTGACCACGGAGCCGATGTCGCGGCCTTCCACGTTGAACTTGAGCGCCATGTAGCGCGCATTGCCTTCGCGGAAGATGGAGGAGTTGCCGATCTTGATGGCGACCTGGCCCACCGAATGCAGCGGCACCGAGCCGCCGTTGGGCAGGGGGATGGCGATGTTGCGGATGCGCTCCTCGTCCATGCGGTCCACATAGGGCAGGCGCACGCGCACGGGCACGGGGTACTCGCCCTCCCACAGCGTGGTGGAGATGTTGCCGGCCAGTGCCGCCTCCAGCGTCTTTTGCGCGGTCTCCATGGCAATGCCCTGGCGCGCCAGCGACTGGCGGTCGAACTCCACGTGGACCTGGGGTGCAGGCGCATCGCGGTACAGGCCCAGATCGACCACGCCGTCGATGTCCTTCACCAGGTCCACGGTCTGCTGCAGGATGGAGCGCAGCTGCGGAATGTCGGGGCCGAAGACCTTGAGCACCACCTGGCCGCGCGCGCCGGACGTCGATTCCTCCACGCTGTCGCGGATGGGCTGGGCGAAGTTGAACGACACGCCCGGAATCTCACTCAGCGTGGCGCGCATCTGCTCGATGAGCTGGGGCTTGGTCAGGCCCTTGCGCCATTCGCCGTGGCCCTTCAGGCGCACCAGCACCTTGGCCAGATTCAGCGTCTCGTTGTCGGTGCCGGACTCGGGCCGGCCCTGCTCGGTGGTGACGGTGATCACCTCGGGGAAGGTCTTCAGGCGCAGGCGCACGTCGCGCAGCACTTCCTGGCCCTTTTCCAGCGAGATCGATGCGGGCATCTGCACCAGCACATAGGCATCGCCCTCATCGAGTTCGGGCAGGAATTCCGTGCCCAGCCAGGCGGCCGACACGCCGGCAGCCACCAGAATGGCCAGCGAGGCGATGACGATCATGGCGCGGCGGCGGCCTGCGTCCAGCACCTTGGCAATCCAGTGCTGGTAGCCGTGGTGGGCGCGGTCGAAGATCTTGGGCTCTTCCACCATCACGTGCTGGGGCTTGAGGAACAGCGCGCACAGCGCCGGCACCAGGCCCATGGCGAAGACCAGGGCACCCAGCAGCGCGAAGCTGTAGGTCATGGCCAGCGGACGGAAGATGCGGCCCTCGATGCTTTCCAGCGAGAACACGGGGATCAGCGCCGCGATCACGATGGCCATGGCGAACAGCGTGGGCTTGGCCACGGCCACGGCCGAGTCGATGATGATGTGGCGCATGTCCGCCTGCGTCTGCGGCTTGCGCATGCGGGCGTTGCGGATGATGTTTTCGGCCAGCACCACGGCGCCGTCCACCATGATGCCGAAGTCGATGGCGCCCATGGAGATCAGGTTGGCCGGCATGCCCAGCAGGTGCAGGCCGATGAAGGCCACCAGCAGCGACAGCGGGATCACCGTGGCCACGATCAGCGAGCCGCGCAGGCTGCGCAGGAACAGCCACAGCACGCCCACGATCAGCGTGGCGCCGAACAGCAGGTTGTGCTGCACCGTGCCCAGCGTGTGGCCGACCAGGTCGGAGCGGTCGTAGTTGGTCTCCATGTGCATGCCCTCGGGCAGGCCGCCGTCATTGAGCGCGGCCACCTTGGCATGGATCTGGTCCAGCACCACCGAGGGGTTCTCGCCGCGCTTGAGCAGCACGATGCCCTGGACCACGTCGTCGGCATCGTCCATGCCCACCGAGCCCTGGCGCGGCGTGTGCGACTGCACCACGCGCGCCACGTCGCCAATGGTCACGGGCGCGCTGCCGCGCATGGCCACCACCACGCCCTGGATCTCCTGCGGCGTGCGCAGCAGGCCGATGCCTCGGATGATCAGCGACTGCTCGCCGCGGCGCATCAGGCCGCCGCCCACGTTGCGGTTGGACTTGGACAGGGCATCGCTCACGTCTTCCAGCGACAGGCCCAGCGCATACAGCTTCTCTGGATCCACCTCGACGTGGAACTCCTTGACGAAGCCGCCGATGCTGACCACGTCGGCCACGCCCTGCACCTGCTTGAGCACGCGCACCACGCGCCATTCCTGCTCGGTGCGCAGCTGCGCCAGCGTGTGGCGGTCGCTCTTCAAGCGGTAGTAGAAGATCTTGCCCAGCGGCGTGTAGTCAGGCGCCATCTCGGGCGTGACACCATCGGGCAAATTGGCCTGGGGCAGGCGCTGCGACACCTCGGCGCGCGCATGGAAACTGTCGGCATCGTCATTGAAGACGAGGTTGATCATGGCCAGGCCGAAGTAGCTCTCCGAGCGCAGCGACACCAGGCCCGGCGTGCCGTTGAGCTCGCGCTCCAGCGGCTGGGTGATCTGGCGCTCCACCTCCTCGGGGGCCAGGCCCGGCGCCTGGGCAATCACGCCGACCTGCACATTGGTCACATCGGGATAGGCCTCGATGGCCGTGTGCAGGTATGAGTACACGCCATAGATGGCGATGATCAGGGTGGCACACAGGGCGACGAGCCGCCGGTGCACCACAAACGCTATCAGGGAACGCAGCATTGATGAGTCTCCTGGCCGCGATCAGAGCAGCTGGCTGGCTGCGCCGTCGAGCAGCAGGCCACCGCGCACGACGATCTTTTCACCCGACTTCAGGCCCGACACCACGGGCACCATGCCGCGCGAGGGCCGGCCCAGCACCACGGTGCGGGCCTCGAACTGCTGCTCGCCGGTCTGCACGAAGACGATGCTGCGGCTTTCATCCTTGATGAGCACGGCCGTCACGGGGATCAGCATCTCGTGCTCGTTGGAGACCTGCAGGCCCACGCGCGCCTGCATGCCGGAACGCAGCACGGGGTTTTGCGCATCGAGCTGCACGATGACGGAGGCGCGGCGCGACTCCTTGTCCAGCGTGGCGCCCAGGTGGCGCACCGTGCCGGTCAGGGGCTTGGGCAGCTGCGGCACATCGACCTGCACGGCACTGCCCAGGCGGATGCCGGGCAGATCGCTTTCAAAGACATCGGCCACCACGTTCATGGCGGCGGGATCGCCGATCAGGAACAGCTCGCCGCTGGGCTCGACCGAGGCGCCGACCACGGCCTTGCGCTCGGCCACCACGCCGGCGCGCGGCGCACGCAGCACCAGCCGGTCGCCACCGCCTTGCCCCAGCAGCGCCGACGTGCCCTGGGCACGCGCCAGCTCCTGGGCCGACTCGCGCAGCTTGGCCTGGGCCGCACGCAGATCCACTTCCACGCCCACGCCCTTGTCCACCATGGTCTGCTGGCGCCGCACTTCCACGGTTGCCACGTCATGCGCGCTGCGGGCAGCTTCCACCTCGTAGCGCACGCGCAGCGCCTCGGGGCTGACCAGGGTGGCCAGCTCGTCGCCGGCCTTGACGATGTCACCCACGTGGGCACGAACCGACACCACGCGCGCGGCCAGCGGCACCGAGACGGTGGCCACGCGGTCCTCGGCAAAGGCAACGCGTGCGGGCGCCCAGGCCATTTGCGTGCCCTGCGGATCGGCCACCACGGCAATGTCCAGCATCTTCAGCGACTCGGGCTTGACCCGCACCACGCCGGCCGGCGCGGGCGCCTGCGCGGCAGGTTCGTTCTGTGCCGATGCCTTGGATGCATCGCAGCCCGCCACAAGGCAGGCCACGGCGATGACAGCGCATGCCGATGCCGCCGGAAACCGGGCTGCCTTGGGCAGGCCCGCAAATGTCTTGATCATTCTTGCCCCTTCAATCCATGCCTGGAGCGCAGGGACTGCAGCGAGCCGACCCTTGTCTCCTGAGATGAAACAGATGCTAGAAAACGCATCTTCCTGCGTGCGTGAAGCCTTCATTACCGTTTGGTAAGACATTCGCGTACCTGGGCCGGCGCCCGGGGCTGCTCCCCGGCAGGGATCGCCTGGGCTTTTTCGAGAACCAGCGCGATCCGCTGCGCCGCTGCGCCGCTGCGGACCTGCCGCCTGCGGTGCACCAGGGCCCCAGCCGCAGCGGCCGCAGACCTGTGGATATCCCGGGGAAAAACGCGCTCTGCAAAGCCAAAGATCTGCACAGGCCCTGTTTTCCACAGTGGTGACAACTTCCACCATCTTCTGGAAATCGCGGGAAATCTGAATCCATGAAAAACCCGTTGCAAATCAACGGTGAATGGCGACAATCACCCAATCAATCCACAAGCATGCCAACAACATGCACACAGGATTGATCACAGGCCGAACGCCCTGGCCGCTGTGGGCAAGACTGTGGATGCGGCCACGCGCATGGCCATCAACGGCCATGGGAACAATCCAGGAACAGCCGGTGGACAGATGTCCATCCCGGTGACCGATACCCACCTGTGCACACATGCGATTGGCGGGTTCAGTGATCCATATGACGGGCAGCTTGTAGGCTGTACGGCATACGAAAAACGCGCTTTGTGCGCTGTATTTCATAAGATTTCGCATCTTATTTAATACATATCACTGTACGAATCTTTATAAACAGATGGACCAAGATGATCCATCTGGTCAAAACACGCCGAAATGCATGAAAAAAAATGGGCTGATCAGGCCCTGAAATCCTTTGATGACGTGGTCGGGGCCATCCCAGGGTTCCGAAATCGTGAGGGGCAGCGAAAAATGGCGGCCCAGATCGCGCAGACCTTCAGCCAGGCCCAGCTGGGAAAAATCGATGAGGGCGCACCGGAGCCCACCCGGTCCATTGCCGTGGTGCAGGCCGGAACGGGGGTGGGCAAATCGCTGGCGTACAGCATTCCCGCCATTTCGATGGCGCTGGCGCGCGGCACCCGGGTGCTGATTTCCACGGCCACCGTCGCCCTGCAGGAACAGCTGGTGAACAAGGATCTGCCCGCGCTGGCCCAGCAGCTGGAGCAGCCCTTCAAATTCGCGCTGGCCAAGGGGCGGGGCCGCTTTGTCTGCAAGCTCAAGCTGGAGCGGCTGGCCAGCACCGGCGAGGCCCAGGACGAGGATCTGGACGATCTGTTCGCCGAAGAAAAGGCGCAGGCCCAAAGCCGCGTGGCACGCCCGGCCCAGGAGCTGGAGGCGCGCATGCAGTTCTACAAAAGCATGGCCAATGCGCTGGCGTCCCAGGCCTGGGACGGCGACCGCGACTCTCTGGAGACCCCGCCCGAGGCCGAGGCCTGGAGCCCCGTGGCGGCCGAATCCTCGTCCTGCACCGGCAAGCACTGCCCGGCCTTCAGCAACTGCGTCTACTACGAGCGCCGCAAGGACCTGGTGGCCGCCCAGGTCATCGTGGCCAACCACGATCTGCTGCTGTCCTCCCTGGGCGCGCGGCTGCTGCCCGAGCTGGACAACTGCCTGCTGGTGCTGGACGAAGCCCACCATCTGCCCGCCACGGCGCTGGGCCAATTCGCCGGCGAGATGGACCTGAGCCGCCTGGGCTGGATAGACAAGCTGACCAGCCGCGCCCTGCGCGTGAATACCCTGGTCGAAGTGGAGGAACTGGCCGATCTGCCCAGCCATGCCAGCCAGTTGCGCCAGCAGCTGCAGGAACTGGCGCGCCTGGTGATGGAGCTGTACGGCGATACGCTCAAGTCGCAAAAGGACAGCTGGGGGCCGGCGCGGGTGCGCGCACCGCGCGGCATGCTGCCCGAGCCCCTGCTGGAGCCTCTGGGCAAGGCCGCCCACCATGCCAACAGCTTTCTGGATGCGCTGCGTGCCATCTCCAAGGCACTGCGCGCCGCCATCAAGGACAATCCAGAGGAAGCACGCAGGCTGTCTACAGCTTATGCACAGGTTGGCGCACTGGCTCCCCGCCTGGAATCCGTCTATGACACGGCCCAGCTGCTGATGCAGCAGCCAGCGCAGGATGACGACAGCAGCCGCGTTCCCAATGCCAAATGGTTCACGTTGGAGACAGATGGCGAGTACATCGTGGTCAAGGCCCATGCCAGCCCCATCCTGCCCGGAGCCACGCTGCGCCACCATCTGTGGTCCCAGGTGCGCGGTGCCGTGCTCACGTCGGCCACCCTGACCAGCTGTGGACAATTCGACTTCTTTTTGCGCGAGGCAGGCCTGCACGACGATGCGGCCGTGACCACGCTGGAAGTGCCCAGCCCCTTCGACTACGCGCGCCAGGGCACCCTGGTGGCGCGCGAAACCGTGGCCGACCCCAAGGAGGCCGCCCGCTTCACCCAGGAGATGGTGGACGCGCTGCTGGGCGACCTGTCCCACGTGCAGGCCGGCGCCCTGGTGCTGTTCACCTCGCGCGAGCAGATGCGCCTGGCGGTGGATGCGCTGTCCACGGCCATGCGCTCGCAGGTGCTGGTGCAGACGGCCATGCCCCGCGCCCTGCTGCTGGCCCGCCACCGCGACGCCGTGGAGATGGGCGAGCCCTCCATCATCTTCGGCATGCAGTCCTTCGGCGAGGGCCTGGACCTGCCCGGCGCGCTGTGCGAGTCCCTGTTCATCACCAAGCTGCCCTTTGCCCCGCCCGATGACCCCGTGGGCGAGGCCCGGGCCGAATGGCTGCGCAGCAGCGGCCGCAACCCCTTCAATGAGCTGGTGGTGCCGGCCACGGCGATCCGCCTGGCCCAGTGGGTGGGCCGCGCCATACGCACCGAGGAAGACCAGGCCCATGTGTATTGCTATGACCGGCGCCTGGTGAACACCAGCTATGGCCAGCAGTTGCTCAAGGGCCTGCCGCCCTTTGCCTTGCAGCGCCGCCCGGCACGCTGAGCCGGACCCTGTGGAAAGCATGCGAAAAACAGGCTGCGCCCTGTCGCCACTGCATTCCCCTGCATACGCAAGTCATTGATCACGGCTGATTTTTTCAATCAGCGAGCCTGCCGATTGCCCACAGGCCACTTGCACACAGCCTGTGGGCAACCGTATTTCCCGGCTCCCGCATCTCCCTACATGCCCTCTGCAGCACGGTCCCGGATCCCGCTGGATACCGCTGGATCTCGCAGACCGTGCCTGCTCCCCGGCCCGGCCGTACCCGCCCACATACCCCGCCAACAGGCCTGCAGAACGCCCAGGACGCGCCTGCGCGGGCAACCCAGGGCCTGACAGCTGCCAAGCCTCCACGGTCCTCTGCAGGCCGCTGAAGCGCTCGGGCTGATTCACGTCCTCTTGCCCTGGTGCGCCAGCAGCCATCACTTTTCGTGATTGCCCTTGCCTGGACTGGATCTGCTGCTCCTGATCTGGATGCGCAGTCCTCTTGCAGGCCGGCAACAAGGGGTTGAATTTTTTTGAATGGCCGAACACTGCCTCTGGCGCATCCGCTTGCGTCCGCTTGGCAAACCGCGTTTTCCTGAAGTCTTCCACGTCCAGTGCACAGCCCGTTGTGGAAAAGCGCCCGTTCCACAGCGTTCCTGCGAGGCCGCGAGGAAGTCTTGTCTTCGTGCGTCTTCATGCATACGGCCATGGCGCGCGAGCCGATCCGGAATTTTTTTGAACACAGGCGCGCCAATTTCGCTGGAGCAGTCCCTCGTCTGGACATGCCCAGGCTCCAGACAACCTGGCACGTCTGTTTTTTTTGAAAAACCGTTCGGCCTTCGCTTCCCGCGTGACTTCGCCTTCGGTTGTTCTTTGATCTTCTTATAAAGAATAGTCGTAGTAGTAGAGGCATGACATCTCTGTGGATAACTCACTATTCCTCAAAAAAAACAATGTCTTGCCCGATTGAAAAACATGTGATCAAAGCCCTGTTCCCGGTGTCTCCCGAACGGGGATAGTTTGCCTGTTTCGATTTTTTCTGTGGATAACTGTTGAGTTGGTCTTCATCTATCCACAGTTTTGTGCGAGGTGCATTTTTTCCTTTATTGAACTTCAAGTTATTGATCTATAAGGATTTTTCGGTTTATCCAGATGAAAAGAAGGCTTGCCAGACATGGATGAGCACATGGTCTGGCAGTGCTGTGACCTGTTGACAGGCCGTTTTTCCTGACGAACCGGCTGCCTTTTTTATCCCGAACGGTCTTGCCGCTGTGAAAAACCGCCCTTGGCTGTTATTCCTATCTCTCTTATTTTTTAATTAGTAGTAGTAGTAAGTGAAGCGCTTAATTGTTGATAACTGAATTTATCTTATAAAAATCAACATCTTAAGACACTTCAAACCCTGTGGTGGATGCAGCTTCGCTGCTGCACCCGTTTTGGGCACAACTTTCCATGGCGCATCCTCCTTGTGGATAAGCATGGATTTACGAGATTTTTATGCCCAGGTTTTTCCACAGGGCGGCTGAGGACAAAAAAAGACCACCTCTAAGGTGGTCTTGCCGGGATCCGCAACCGTGATCAGAAATGGTGGGCGTAGCGCAGCTGCAGGAAGTTTTCGCCGGGGTTGGGTTTCTTGATGCCTGCGTTGGAATGGTGCTCCAGCCGCAGCACCAGCTCATGCTGGCCCTGGCTGCCAAACAGGTAGCCCACGCCGATATGGGTGGCGAAGTTGTAGCGCGTGGGGAATTCCTTCTCGTCCGTGACGTAGCGACGGTTCAGCGCCCAGCTCAGGCCCACGCCGGTTTCTGCAAACCAGGGCGACTGCCCGTTGCTGGGGCGCCAGCGCACGGTGGGATTCACGCCGATGACCCAGGTGCCGCGATCGCGACCCTCCAGCGGTGCCGACCAGCGGGCGCCCCAGACATCCCAGTAGCCGCTGAGCTGGCCGCCCCACAGCGCATGGCGCCAGTTGCGCCAGGGCACGGTGACGCCCACGGTCCAGCTGTCGGCACTGTGCTCGGCCGCGCCGTATTGCAGGTACATGGAAGGGGAGGATTCCGGCGTGGACTGCGCCTGCGCCGCCAGGGGCAGGACGGCCGCTGCACCGGCCAGCAGCACGGCGGCAAAACTTGCGGGTCGTCCTGGTCGCTGTGGTCGCCCTGAACGTTCTGGTGGATTTTTGCGCGCCGTTGCGTGGTTCTGGCAGCTGGATGGCGTCGTTTGAGTGTTTTTGGGGGCCATGATCTTCTCCGGGGCAGCACACAATGCTGTGCCTGTTCCACTCTAGGCAGTCCGGGGAAGATCGGGGAGTCAGCAAAAAAGCCCTTGCACTGTCGGCTGCCTGACAAGGCGTCCGTGCAAGGGCTGGCGCGAGCAATCCGGCTGCCCGCTGGTGGCGGGAAGGCCAGGTGGCTGCTTACTGGGCGGGTGCCGGGGCAGGGCGGGCCTGGCCGCTCTTGTGGTCATGGCGCGGGCCGTGGTCCATGCCGTGGTGGCCGGGGTGGCCCTTGTGCAGCGTGGCGGCATCGAAGGTCTTTTGCTGGCTGGCATCCAGCTGGGCGTAGAAGGCCTTGGTGGCTTCGCCGCGGCGATCGGCGTCGGCCGCGCGCTGGGCGCGCATTTCACGCATCTTGTCGATGCGCTGGGGCGTGGTCAGCTTGGCGAAGTCCTCGCGCTCCATGCGCTGGGGACGCTCGCCGGGCTTGAAGGTGGCCGCATAGGTGTTCCATGCGGTTTCCTGGGCCGGCGTGAGCTTGAGGTCGGCCTTGAGCTTGGCGATGCGCTGCTGCATGTGCTCCATGCGGTCGCCGTGCTTGTGCATGGCGCGATCGGGCTTGGGCGCTGTGGTGGTAGCGGCGGCGGCGGGGGCTGCCGCCGCGGCGGTCTGGGCGTACGAGGGCAGGGCGAACGATGCCAGCAAGGCGGTGGCAGCGGCGGCGCTGGCGAGGGTGCGGCGGAAGGTGGTGGTCATTCCAAAATCCTTTCTGGAGAGGGTGACTGAAGGCCGCCGTCAAGGCACTTGGCGAGCCCTGTGCAGCGGATGATTGAAGTGTGGTCGTCCGATGTATCGGGGCAGTGAGGTTTTGCGCACGGCTTGTAAAGAATTGACAAGCTTGTGCAGCGCCGTCCGGTGCCAGGCATGCACAATGACCGGGCGGGGCGCCAAGGCATGGCGCCCCTGCTGTTTTTTCTGTTTTCTCCCTCTGGATGGAGGCGGCGCAGCCCGGTGTTGCACACCCCTGCTGCGGCGCAGCCGCAGTCCGTCCGAGCAAAGGTTCGCTATGTTCAAAAACATGATCGTCTATCGCATTGCCGAGAGCTGGCAGGGCGATTTGCAGCAGCTTGAAGAAGCCCTGGGCAAGAGCCCGTTTGCCGAGTGCGGCGCCACGCAGGAGCGCAGCGCCGGCTGGGTGCCGCCGCGCGGCGAGCCCCATGGCCCGCTGGCCGAGTCCGTGGCCAATCAGTGGGTGATGCGCTTCATGACCGAGGCCAAGATGCTGCCGGCCAGCGTGCTCAACCGCCGCGTCAACGAAAAGGCTGCCCACATCGAGGCCACCGAAGGTCGCAAGCCCGGCAAGAAGGAAAAGAAGGAACTCAAGGACGAGGCCAAGCTGGACCTGCTGCCCATGGCCTTCACCAAGCAGGGCGCCATGTGGGTCTGGCTGGACCCGCAGGCCCGCACCCTGGTGCTGGACACCGGCAGCCAGGCGCGCGCCGACGAGGTGGTCAGCTCGCTGGTGGAGGGCCTCACAGGCTTTGCGCTGGCCCTGGTCGATACGCAGACCAGCGCCCAGGCCGCCATGGCGCACTGGCTGACCACGCAGGAAAGCCCGGCCGGCTTCTCGATTGACCGCGAATGCGAGCTCAAGGCCGCCGACGAATCCAAGGCCGTGGTGCGCTATGCGCGCCATCCGCTGGACATCGACGAGGTGCGCCAGCATATCGAGCACGGCAAGCTGCCCACGCGCCTGGCGCTGACTTGGGATGACCGCGTGAGCTTCGTGCTGACCGAGGGTCTGCAGCTCCGCAAGATCGCGCTGCTCGATGCCGTGATGGAAGGCCAGTCGCAGGACGACGGCGGCTTCGATGCCGATGTGGCGATTGCCACGGGCGAGCTGTCCAAGCTCATCCCCGATCTGATCGAGGCGCTGGGCGGGGAAGGGCGCACGGGCCTGGGCCAGGATCTGCCGGCATCGCTGCAGACACCCGCTGCCCAGACTCCTACAGCGACACAAGCGACACCAGCGGCACCGCGTGCAGCGGCATCGGGCCGTGGTGCGCTGACGGGGCCGGCCCTGGCGCCCGTGGATACGGCGCCTGAAGAAGCGCCTTTCTAGGCCGGCAGGCGGCTGCGGTGGCGATGTTTCATGTGAAACATCGCCACGCCCAGGCGGCGCTCAGACTCTTTCAAAGATGGCCGAGATCCCTTGGCCGCCACCAATGCACATGGTCACCAGCGCATAGCGGCCGCCCGTGCGCTGCAGCTCGGCGATGGCCTTGGTGGTGATGATGGCGCCCGTGGCGCCGACCGGGTGGCCCAGCGAGATGCCCGAGCCGTTGGGGTTGACCTTGGCCGGGTCCATGCCCAGCTGCTGGATCACGGCGCAGGCCTGGGCCGCGAAGGCCTCGTTGGCCTCGATCACGTCCATGTCTGCAATCTTCAGGCCCGTGCGCTGCAGCACCTTCTGCGTGGCCGGCACGGGGCCTATGCCCATGTAGGCGGGGTCCACGCCGGCATGGGCGTAGCCCACCAGGCGCGCCAGCGGCTTCAGTCCCAGGGCCGCCACGCGATCGCCTGCGGCCAGGGCCACGGCGGCGGCGCCGTCGTTGATGCCCGAGGCATTGCCGGCCGTCACGCTGCCGCCTTCCTTGCGGAACGCGGGCTTCATGGTGGACAGCAATTCGATGGTGGTGCTTGCACGCACATGCTCGTCGGTATCGAAGACCACGACGCCCTTGCGCGTGGCGATCTCCACGGGAACGATCTGCTCCTTGAAGTGGCCTGCCGCAATGGCAGCGGCCGCGCGCTGGTGGCTGGCTGCCGCCAGTTCGTCCTGCATTTCGCGGCTGATGTGGTAGCGCTCGGCCACGTTTTCGGCCGTGATGCCCATGTGCATCTTCTGCCAGGGGTCGTGCAGGATGCCCAGCATGTAGTCGATGCTCTTGGCGTCGCCCATGCGCGCGCCCCAGCGGGCGGCCTGGTCGAAGTAGGGGCCGCGGCTCATGGACTCGCTGCCGCCGCCGATGGCCACGTCGCAGTCGCCCAGCGCAATGGCCTGGGCGGCAGAGACGATGGCCTGCAGGCCGGAGCCGCACAGCCGGTTGACGTTGAAGGCCGGCGTCTCGATGGGGCAGCCCGCATCGATGGCGGCCACGCGCGAGAGGTAGGCGTCCTTGGTATCGGTGGGGATGACATTGCCCATGACCACGTGGCCGATGGCGTCGGGCGCCAGGCCCGCGCGCTCGATGGCCGCCTTGACGGCCGTGGTGGCCAGCTGGGTGTTGGGTACGTCCTTGAGGCTGCCGCCGAAGGTGCCGATGGCGGTGCGCGCAGTGCCGACGACGAAGACGTCGCGTGGGGTCATGGTGAAGCTCCTCGAAGCGATGAACACGGGGGATGGAGTGCATTGTGCCGGGCAGGCGGCAGGCAGCGCAGCCGCCTCGGCGTCAGTTCCGGGCGCAGGTCAACGTCCCTCGAATTGCGGCGTCTGCTTGGCGTGGAACGCCGCAATGCCGCGCGGCAGGTCGGCCGTGCGCGCACAGGCGTCGAAGGCGCAGGCCTCGGCGGCCAGCTGGTCGCGCAGGCTGCGGTCCAGGCCCGCGCGCATGAGGCGGCGCATATGGCCCAGCGCCACCGTGGGGCCGGCGGCCAGGCGCTGGGCCAGCTGCTGCACGGCGGCGTCGAGTTCGGCGGGCGGCAGGACGCGGTTGATGAGGCTCAGGCGCTGCGCTTGGGCGCAGTCCAGGGTCTCGCCCAGCATGGCGATCTCCAGCGCGTTGCGCAGGCCCACGATGCGCGGCAGTGCCCAGGAGGCTCCCACGTCGCAGCTGGCGCCCAGGTTGATGTAGGCCAGGTTGAAGCGTGTGCCCTCGGCCGCGTAGACGAAGTCGGCCTGCAGCATCAGCGACAGGCCTGCGCCTGCCGCCGCGCCGTGCACCTTGGCGATGACGGGTGCATCGAGCTGGCCCAGCAGCGCCACGGCCTCGTTGAGCGGCGCCAGCAGCTCGGCCGCGCCGCGCACGGGGTCGGCGGCCAGCGTGTCCAGGTCGCCGCCCGCCATGAAGGCGCGGCCCGCGCCTTCCAGCACCACGCAGCGCAGCGCGCGGTCCTGGGCCAGGGTGCGCACGGCGTCGCGCAGTGCCAGCGCCATGGGCACGTCGATGGCGTTGAGGGCGGCGGGGCGGTGGAAGGTCAGCGTGGCGATGGCGCCTTCGCGGTGCAGCAGCAGCGGGGTGTCTTGCGTGTCGGTCATGGGAGCGGATCAGTGGTACAGGGCGTCGATTTCGGCGGCGTAGGTCTTGTAGATGGACGAGCGGCGCACCTTCATCGTGGCCGTGACTTCGCCATCGTCGTGGTCCAGCTCCTTGGTCAGCAGGTGGAAGCGCCGCACATGCGAGACCTGGGCCAGGCGCGCATTGCCCTGCGCGATCTCGGCATCGATCAGCGCGCGTACCTCGGCCATCTCGGCCAGGGAGCGGAAATGCGTGAAGGGAATGCGCCGCGCCTGGGCCCATTGGCCCACCGTCTCGTAGTCGATCTGCACCAGCGCGCCCACGAACTTGCGGCCTTCGGCCACGACGATGCACTCCTTGATGAAGGGGCTGGCCTTCATGGTGTTCTCGATCTCCGAGGGCGTGAGGTTCTTGCCGCCGGCGGTGATCATGATGTCCTTGAGGCGGTCCACGATGCGCAGCTGGCCGCCCTGCACGCGCACCACGTCGCCCGTGTGCAGCCAGCCGTCCTGCAGGCTTTGCGCCGTGGCCTCTGGGTTCTTGTAGTAGCCCGCGAAGACCATGTCGCCCTTGATCAGGAGCTCGCCGCTGCCGTCGCCTTCGTCACCGGGCTGGCCGCCATGGCTGGCGATGCGCCACTGCACGCCTTCGGTGGCCACGCCCACGCTGCCCACGGCCACGTCGTCCAGGCGGTGGCCGGTAACCATGCCCGTGGATTCGGTCAGCCCGTAGACCTCGATCAGCGGCACGCCCAGCGTGCGGAAAAAGCGGACCACGTCGGGCGGTATGGGCGCGGCGCCGGTGAGCGCCACGCGCGCCTCGCGCAGGCCGATGAAGTTCTGCAGCGCGCGCAGCACGCTCCAGTAGCTGGCCGCCCAGGCCAGGCGCTCGGCCAGGCTCCACTGCCTGCGGGGCTTTTCGGCCAGCGGCGCGCAGGCCGCCATGGCGCGCCGGTAGAGCGCGCGGCGCAGCGGCCCGGTCTCCTGCATCTTGATGCTGATGGCCGCATGCAGCTTTTCCCAGATGCGCGGCACGCCCAGGAACATGTTGGGCGCCACTTCGCGCAGGTCTTCCTGCACCGTGCGGATGGACTCGCCAAAGTGCACCTGCGAGCCCAGGTAGACGGGCACGAAGCTGGTCAGCATCTGCTCGGCCACGTGGCACAGCGGCAGGTAGGACAGGTGGCGAGTGCCGCCGTCCAGCCCCAGCCGCTCGGCAATGCCGGGCACCACGCCGCGGATGTTGCGGTAGGTGATCATGGCGCCCTTGGGCTTGCCGGTGGAGCCTGAGGTGTAGATCATCAGCCCCACGTCATCCAGCGTCTGGCGTGCCAGCGCCTGTTCGATGGGGGCGCGGCTGGCGGCCTGGGCGCCCAGGCGCTCGACCTCGTCGAAGGTGGCGATCAGGGCGCGGACCTCCGGCGCGAAGCTGCGCAGGCCCTTGGTCTCCATGACGATGATCTTCTTCAGGCGCGGCAGCTGGGGCAGGGCGGCCAGCAGCTTGTCGGTCTGCTCCTGGTCCTCGCAGACCATGATGTCCACATCGGCATGGCCCGCCACGTAGGCGACTTCGGGCGTGGGGCTGGTGGGGTACACGCCCACGGTGATGGCGCCGATCAGGCCCGCGCCCATCTGGGCCAGCACCCACTCGATGCGGTTCTCGGAGATCACGCCCATGTGGCCGCCTGGCGGCAGGCCCAGCTGCGCCAGGCCCAGCCCGAAGTGGCTGGCACGCTCGTGGTAGCGCGCCCAGCTGGTGGGCTTCCAGATGCCGAAGTCCTTTTGCCGTATGGCCACGCGCAGGGCATCGCTGCGCGCGCGTTCGGCCAGCATCTGGGGCAGGGTGAGTTCGGGAAGGTTCTTCATATCAATGACCCATCGCGCTGCCTGTGACACTGGCGTGCCCCCACACGGGAGCACCGAGGAAGGGCCGCCCCGCACCGAGGGTGCTGTCCCCCTCCCTCGCGAAGCGAGAGAGAGGGGGAAGGCGCGAAGCGACTCAGGGGGTGCTTCATGACAACCAGCGCTTGCGGCGCTTGTAGTGCTTCAGGTCGCGAAAACTTTTTGCCTCGCCGCCACCACCCATGCCCAGGTAGAACTCGCGCACGTCGGCATCCTGGGCCAGGCGTTCGGCCGGGCCGTCGATGACGATCTTGCCGTTCTCCATGATGTAGCCGCTGTGCGCCACGGCCAGGGCCACGGTGGCGTTCTGCTCGACCAGCAGCATGGAGGTGCCGCGCTCGGCATTGATGCGCGCGATGATGGTGAAGATGTCCTCCACCAGCTTCGGAGCCAGACCCAGCGAGGGCTCGTCCAGCAGCATGAGCTGGGGCTGGGCGATCAGCGCGCGGCCAATGGCCAGCATCTGCTGCTCGCCGCCCGACAGGTAGCCGGCCAGGCCTTTGCGTCGCTCATGCAGGCGCGGGAAGTAGCTGTAGACCAGGTCGAAGTCGGGCTTGACTTGATTGCGGCCCGTGAGCGCGTAGGTGGCGGCCACGAGGTTTTCCTCCACCGTGAGGTCCTCGAACACGCGCCGGCCCTCCATCACATGCGACAGCCCCAGGCGCACCAGCTGCTGGGGCGCGTACTGCGCGGTGGACTGGCCGTTGTAGCGCACGCTGCCGCTGGCCAGCAGGCCGTCCTCCAGCGCCAGCAGCCCCGAGACGGCCTTGAGCGTGGTGCTCTTGCCCGCGCCGTTGCTGCCCAGCAGCGCCACGATCTGGCCGCGCGGCACGGCCAGCGACAAGCCCCGCAGGGCCTGCACGACCTTGTTGTAGATGACCTCGATGTTGTTGATTTCGAGGACCTTGTCCGTGGGCTGCTCGGTCATGTGCGGGCGTCTGTTCGGACGACGGTCAAAGTGCGATCCAGTCAGAGGCGGGCAGCATCTTCTGCGCCTTCATGTCCGCCTTGTAGACGCGGCCCACGGGAATCGAATTGCCCTTGATGGTGATGGGCACGCCGATCAGTCCGCCCGTGTCGAAGTCCTTGATGGAATTGAGCGCGGCCTTGAGGTTGGGGCCGGTGAGCGGCTTGCCCGCGTCCAGGCAGCGCCTGGCCGATTCCACGAACAGCATGGCCGCCAGAAAGCCCTGGATATAGGCCGTGCTCTGGTACTCGGGGCGCAGCGCGCGGATCTTGTCCAGCATGGGCGCCTTGGCCGAGGTGTCGTAGTAGTAGCGGTAGGGCATGACGCCCATGAAGCCGTCGCCGGCCTCGCCCATCTTCATGACGGTGGAGCTGTCCATGGTCCAGAAGGTGCCCATCCATTGGCTGGTCATGCCCATCTGCTTGCCCTGCTGGATGAACTCGGGAATGGGCGCGAGGATGTAGCCGTGGAAGATGGTGTAGTCGGGCGCGGCGCGGCGCAGCTTGATGACTTCGGTGGACACGTCCACGCTGCCGGGCGGTGTCATCAGCTTGGCCACCACGTTCAGGCCCAGCTTCTTGGCGGCCGCCTCGCTGGCCTCGATGGGGTCGCGGCCGAATTCGGAGTCGGAGTAGACGAAGGCCACCTTGGCGCCCGGCTTTTCCTTGGCGATGTGCTTGAGCAGGATGCCGAACATCTCCGTGTAGTCGGGCCCCACGAGGAACTGGTTCGGGTACTTGGCCGGGTTGTTGAGCTCGGTGGCGAAGGAGGCGCCCGCCATGAGGATGGCGCCGTTGCGGTCCAGCTCGGGGTTGATGGTCTTGGAAAAGCCCGTGGAGTCGCCGTAGTAGAGGTTGACCTTGTTCTGGCTGGTGATTTTCTTGAACGCGGCCACGGAGACATCGACCTTGTAGCCCGTGTCCTCGGGCACGTAGCGGATCTTGCGGCCCTTGATGCCGCCGGCCTCGTTGACCATCTTCACGTAGTCGCCCATGCCGGCATTGATGCCCACGCCCGCGAAGGCGAACACGCCCGTCATGGGGATGGAGCCGCCGATCACGATGTCTTCGCCGCCAGCCTGGGCGCGGGCGGCCAGCGGTGCGGCCAGGCTGGCGCCGGCCGCCAGCAGCAGGCTGCGGCGGCGCGAGGAGGTCGGGTGTTGCTGCATTGCTTGTCTCCTTTTGCTTGTCGTGCGCGGCGCCGCCTCAATTGCGGAAGGGCCACAGGTGGAAGAAGCGGCGCAGGCGCCGCCACATTTGTGCGAGCCCCTGCGGCTCGAAGACCAGAAAGACGATGATCAGCAGCCCGAACACCATGGTGCGCACGGGCGACAGGAAGACGGCCAGCTCCGAGCCGCCGGGCAGCAGGTCCACGATGAGCTTGAGCAGCTCCGGGACCATGGTCATGAAGACCGCGCCCAGGATGCCGCCCAGGATGGAGCCCATGCCGCCGACGATGATGGCCGCCAGAAAGAAGATGGACATCAAGAGGGGAAAGCTCTCGGGCGTGACCACGCGAAAGAAGTACGCCCACAGCCCGCCCGCCACGCCCGCGTAGAACGAGGACAGCCCGAACGACAGCAGCTTGTAGCGCAGCAGCGGTATGCCCAGCACCTCGGCCGAGATGTCGCGGTCGCGGATGGCGATGAAGGCGCGACCTATGCGTGTGCGAAACAGGTTGGCCGCGCCCAGCAGCATCAGCAGCGTGACGGGCACGATCACCCAGTACAGCCGGAACGAGGTGTCCAGCGCCACGCCGAACACCGTGGCCGGCTGCAGCGTCAGGCCCGCCGTGCCGCCCGTGAGCCTGAGGTTGGCGAACAGGAAATGGGCGATGAACGAGGCCGCGATGGTGGCAATCGCCAGGTACAGGCCCTTGACGCGCAGCGAGGGCAGGCCCACCACGATGCCGCCCAGCATGGCCACGAAGCCGCCAGCCAGCAGGTTGAACAGTACGGGCGTGCCCCAGCGCGCCTGCACGATGGCCACCGTGTAGGCGCCCAGTCCCATGAAGGCGGCCTGGCCCAGGCTGACCAGGCCCGTGTAGCCGGTGAGGATGTTCAGCCCGGTGGCGCCGGCCACGTTGATGCTGACCAGGCAGGCCAGGTACAGCCAGTAGTCGCTGGCCATGAAGGGAAACAGCAGCAGCAGCGCGCCGGCCATGGCCAGCCAGATGCGTTGCGTGCGGGAGTCGTACAGCGCCGCATCGGCGATGTAGCTTTCCTTGAGGGTGCCTATGCGCATGCTGCCGTCTTTCTGAAGCTGTCTAGAGCCGCTCGATCTCGTGCGTGCCGAACAGGCCGTAGGGCCTGAGCATCAGCACCACGACCAGCACGATGAAGGTGGCCAGCAGCTTGTACTCGCCGCCCAGGTAGGCGCCGGCCAGCGCCTCCACCAGGCCGATGAACAGGCCGCCGACCAGGGCGCCCAGCACGCTGTCCAGCCCGCCCACGATGACGACCACCAGCACCGACAGGCCGAACACGCCCATGCTCGACGAGATGCCGCCGATGGAGCCGACGATGATTCCCGAGACCGCCGCGATCATGGCCGACACCACCCAGGCCAGCGAGAAAACGCGCGGCACGTTGATGCCCACCGAATAGGCCGCTGCCTGGTCGCTGGCCGTGGCGCGCAGGGCCACGCCGCCGCGCCAGTAGCGGAACACCAGCAGCACGGCCGCGATGAAGACCACGGCCACGGCTGCGCCCCAGGCCACCTTGGGCGCGAGAAAGGCCTCGCCGATCATCACGGGCTGCGTGGGCATGAACTCGGGCAGGCGGCGCTGGTCGGCCGTCCAGATCAGCTCCACCAGGCCCACCAGCACCGAGGCCAGGCCCACGGTGACCATGAACACCGAGATCGGCGGCTCGCCCAGCAGCGGCCGGATCATCGTGCGCTCGATCAGCGCGCCCAGCAGCCCCGTGCCCAGCACGGCGGCGGGAATGGCCAGCCACAGCGGCAGCGTGAACATGGCCGCAAAGGTGAAGAACAGGTAGGCGCCCACCATCAGCAGCTCGCCGATGGCGATGTTGACCACGCGCGTGGCCTTGTAGACCACCACGAAGGCCAGCGCGGCCAGCGCATACAGGCCGCCTGCGGCCAGGCCCGTGAGGGCGATCTCGAACAGGTAGGCCCAGTCCATCATGCGGCTTCCTGTGCCAGGGCAGGCTGCGGCGTGGCGGGCTCTGGCCGGGTGGACGTGCCGCGCAGCCGGCGCCGCAGCTCGCCCACATCACCGGCGCCCAGGTAGGCCCGGTTCACCTCGGGATCGGCCTGCACCACGGCGGGCGTGCCCTGGGCGATGACCTGGCCGAAGTTGAGCACCACCACATGGTCGGACAGGTCCATGACCATGCCCATGTCGTGCTCCACCATGAGCACGGTCACGCCCCATTCGGCGCGCACATCGAGGATGAAGCGCGCCATGTCCTCGGTCTCCTCGCGGTTCATGCCGGCCACGGGCTCGTCCAGCATCAGGATGCGCGGCTGCATGGCCAGGGCGCGAGCCATCTCCACGCGCTTTTGCAGCCCGTAGGACAGGGCGGCCACGGGCGCATGGCGGATGTGGTCTATCTCCAGGAAATCGATGATGCGCTCCTCGATGTCGCGGCGCAGCTCGGCCTCCTCGCGGCGCGCGCGGCCCAGGTAGAGGAGGGCGTCGAGCACGTTGGTGCGCAGGTGGGCGTGGCGGCCCAGCTTGATGTTGTCCAGCACCGTCATGCCCCGGAACAGCGCAATGTTCTGGAAGCTGCGCCCCAGGCCCAGCCGCGCGCGGCGCGGCGCCGGCGTGCGCGTGATGTCCTCGCCCTGGAAGCGGATGGAGCCGCCCGTGGGCCGGTAAAAGCCCGAGATGGTGTTGAACAGCGACGTCTTGCCCGCGCCGTTGGGACCGATCACCGCCGTGATCGAGCCGGGCTGCACATCGAAGCCCACGCCCGACAGCGCCTTCACGCCGCCAAAGGCGAGCGTGACGCCATCGACCTGCAGCAAGGGGGCGGGCGGGCCGCCGTCGGGGTGTGTCTCCATGGCGCTCTCGTGCGTTGGTTCGTCGAGCCGGGCAGGAGCCTACTGATGCGTAGGCTGTTTACTTTGGAGTAGATTCTGGTTGTCGCCCTCCGCATGCAGCATCGGTGATTTCCCCGGTGCACCCGCCGCCATGAAGCAATCGAGCCCTGAAACCAAGACCCGACCCAGCCCCAGCCCCGGAACCCGCGCCGGCAAAGGCCGTGCGGCGCCCTCCGTGGACTCGCCCTGGAGCGGCACGCCCGACCGCGAGCAGCAACGCGAGGCCAAGCGCCAGGCCGTGCTGCAGGCCGCCGCCCAGTTGTTCAACGAGCGCGGCTTCTCCGCCACCTCGCTGGACGACATCGCCGCACGGCTGGGCGTGAGCAAGCCCACGCTGTACTACTACGTCAAGAACAAGGACGAGATCCTGCTGCAGTGCGTGAACCAGGGCCTGGCCATGACGCTGGAAGGCATCGAGGCCTCGCGCCGCGCAGGCGGCCAGGCCGTGGACCAGCTGCGCGCCTGCATGCAGGTCTATGCGCGCATCGTCACCATGGACTTCGGCATGTGCCTGATCCGTGTCGGCGACGAACAGGTCCCCCCCGACAGCCGCCGCGAACTGCGCCGCCAGAAGGCCGCCATAGACCAGGCCTTCCGCCGCCTGGTGGCCGCCGGCGTGCAGGAGGGCTCGCTGGCCCCCTGCGACCCCAAGATGACGGCCTTCGTGATTGCCGGCGCACTCAGCTGGATAGGCCGCTGGTACCAGCCTGGCGGCCAGTACTCGGCCGAGGAAGTGGCGCAGCAGTGCATTGATACCTTGATGGGGGGCGTGTTGCGGCGGGCGGATGTTCTCGATACGCCCAAGTTATCCAAGCCACCCAAGGTGGGCAAGCCTGCAAAGCGTGCGAAGGCGGGCGGCTGAAGCGCCGTTCCCTGCCGTGAGACACGCTACGGCGCCGCACTCTCCTGCGCCGCCAGATCATCCAATATCGGGCAGTCCGGCCGGTCGTCGCCGTGGCAGCAGTGCACCAGGGTCTTGAGCGTGCGCTGCATGGCCTGCATGGCGGCGATGCGCTCGGTCAGTTCGTCGATGTGGCGCTGGGCGATGGCCTTGACCTGGCTGCTGGCGCGGCTTTTGTCCTGCCACAGGCCGAGCAGGGTGGCGATCTCGTCCATGGAAAAGCCGAGGTCGCGCCCCCGGCGGATGAAGCGCAGGGCGTGCACGTCGGCCTCGGCGTACTGGCGGTAGCCACCGTCCGTGCGGTGCATGGGCGGCAGCAGGCCCTGGGCTTCGTAGTGGCGCACCATGCGCGCCGAGACACCGGCGCGGCGCGCGGCCTCGCCGATGGAGACGGGCCAGTGCTGTGCGGGGTGGGCGGACATGGTGCGTGCCTTTCGGATGCCTTCGGGTGTCTTTGAGGTGTCTCTCAGGCGACCTTGTAGCCTTCTTCGGCAATGGCGGCGCCCAGTGCCTCGCGGCTGGCGCTGCTGTCGACTTCCACGCGCTGGGCGGCGCGATCGATTTTTACCTGGGCCTGGTCATCCACGCCCTGCACGGCCTGGGTGACGGCGCGTTCGCAGTGGCCGCAGGTCATGCCCTGCACGGTGAAAACATGTTGCATCTCTCGCTCCTGGTTGGGGCGCGCCGAAGTGGCGCAAGCCATGGACGGCATGTTGAACCCTGACACCATGGCAAGGTCAAGCGTCTGGCTGGACAAGGGTTGATTTGGCCCAATTCGATGTGAGTCGGCCGGCTCAATGATCCGCTGCAATGGCCGATAGATCGAAAAGAGCCGTGAATAGGCAAAAACCGTCATAGGCCATTGGCGATCATCTGACAAACTGCAACAATTTGTATTTACGTTGGCGCTATGCATTTGGAGACCGTGCGGGCGCCTTGACTGACAGAGAGGAAAACGGTCATGAACTTGTTGGGAATGATGCGGGCTTTCACGATCCGCACGCGGATGCTGGGTGCCATCGCCATGGTGCTGGTACTGCTGGGTCTGCTGGGCGGAGCCGGGATGCTGGGCATGTTCCGCATCCATGGCATGAGTCAGCAGTTCATGCATACCTCGTACGCCAAGATGGGCTACATGGTGGAGTTGCGCGCCGAGCTGGGTGCCGTGCGCGCCCATGAAAAGGACATGATCATCCAGTACGAGCGTGCCGAAGAGGTGCGCAAGGCCCACACCCAGTGGCTGGCTGCCATTGACCGCGTGAAATCCGTGGCCGAGCGCTTTCTGAAGGACGAGGACCCGGCCGACGATGCCATCGTCAGCGGCATCTCCGAGCGCGTGGACCGCTACCGCCAGCAGTTCGAGCACATTGCGCGACAGCTGGAGGCCGGTGGCTATGACACGGCGACCACGGCCAACCGCATGAGCGGCAAGGCCATGGCCGAGGTGGCCGAGGTCGAAAAGCTCATCGCACAGCTCGACCAGCTGCTGCGCCAGCAGGTCGATGCCATGGCCGCGGAGGAGCAGGGCGTGGCCGAGCAGACGCAGTGGATCTTCGTGGCGGCCGTGGTGCTCACGGTGCTGGTGGTGGTGCCGCTGACGCTGATGAACATGCTGTCCATCTGCCGCCCCCTGGTGCAGGCGCGCCAGACGGCGCTGACCATTGCCCAGGGCGATCTGTCGCAGAGCGTGAAGGTGGAGGGCAAGGACGAGGTGGCCGATCTGCAGCGCGCGCTGGACCAGATGCAGCAGAGTCTGGGCTCCATGGTGACCCAGGTGCGCGACGCCAGCGGCAACATCGCCACGGCCAGCCAGGAGATCGCCACGGGCAACCAGGACCTGTCCTCGCGCACCGAGCAGACGGCCAGCAATGTGCAGGAGACAGTGGCCTCGCTGTCCCAGCTCACGGCCACGGTGCAGCAGACGGCATCGTCCTCGCAACTGGCCAACCAGCTGGCGGCCTCTGCCTCGACCACGGCCACGCGCGGTGGCGACGTGGTGGCCCAGGCGGTGGTCAGCATGCAGGAGATCACGACCTCCAGCCGCAAGATCGGCGACATCATCGGCCTGATCGACTCCATCGCCTTCCAGACCAACATCCTGGCGCTGAACGCCGCCGTGGAAGCGGCGCGCGCCGGCGAGCAGGGCCGCGGCTTTGCCGTGGTGGCGGCCGAGGTGCGATCCCTGGCCCAGCGCTCGGCCCAGGCGGCCAGCGAGATCAAGGCGCTGATCCAGACCAGCGTGCAGGCCGTGGACGTGGGCGTGCGCCAGGTCGAGGACGCGGGCAAGACCATGAAGGAAATCGTGGACAGCGTGCAGCGCGTGGGCGACATCATTGGCGAGATCACGGCGGCTTCCAGCGAGCAGTCGGGCGGCATCGGCCAGGTCAACCAGGCTGTGGGCGATATCGACCGCATGACGCAGCAGAACGCAGCCCTGGTCGAGGAATCGGCCGCCGCCGCCGAGTCGCTGCGCGAGCAGGCCGCGCGCCTGGCGCAGGTGGTGGGCCAGTTCCGCATTGCCGGTGCGGCCGTGGCGTCCATGGGCTCGCATGCTTCCTATGGCCGTCCCTCCCAGGGCCAGCCCAGCCTGGCGCCGGCTGCAGGCCGCGCCTCGCTGGCCTCTGGCCGGGACACGCGCGAGACCCAGCTGCTGGAACACGCCTGAGATAGCGGACGCAGGGACAGGAGCCTGACTCCTGCTCCACGTGGATCGTCTGAATAAAAAAAGCGGAGTGCGATGCACTCCGCTTTTTGTTTGTGCGGCCGCAAATCAGGCCTGGCGCGCGAACGGGTAGTCGATATAGCCCTCTGCGCCGCCGCCGTAGAAAAGGCTGGAGTTCCAGGGGTTCAGCGGCAGGTCGTCGCGCAGGCGGTGGACCAGGTCGGGGTTGGAGATGAAGGCCTTGCCGAAGGCCACGATATCGGCGTGGCCGTTTTCCACGGCGCGCAGCGCCATGTCGCGGTCATAGCCGTTGTTGACCATCCAGGCGCCCTGGCCGCCGGCCTCGCGGTAGGCGGATTTGAGGGCCGCGTAGTCGAAGGGCCGGTCGGGCAATTCACGCGGGCCGCCGGTGGCGCCTTCGATGATGTGGATGTAGGCCAGGCCCAGCGGCGCCAGCTGGCGCACCACGTATTCGAACAGCGGCTGGGGGTCGGCATCGGCGATGTCGTTGGCCGGCGTGACGGGCGACAGGCGGATGCCCACGCGGCCGCCGCCCACGGCATCGGCGGCGGCGCGCGTGCATTCGAGCAGCAGGCGGGCGCGGTTCTCGATGCTGCCGCCGTAGTCGTCATCGCGCTGGTTGGCGCCGGTCTTGAGGAACTGGTCCAGCAGATAGCCATTGGCGCCGTGCAGCTCCACGCCGTCGAAACCGGCCGTCTCCACGGCATTGCGCGCGGCCACGGCGAAGCTGTGGACGATGGCGGGAAGCTCGTGCTGGGCGAGCGCGCGCGGCGCGGAGGTGGGCACGAACTGGCCCTTGCCCGAGTCCTCGTCGATCACATAGGTCTTGGATTTGGCCGCCACCGGGGACGGCCCCACGGGCGCCTGGCCTTCGGGCTGCAGCGAGGTGTGCGAGACCCGGCCCACATGCCACAGCTGGGTGACGATGCGCCCACCGGCCTTGTGCACGGCGTCGGTCACGCGCTTCCAGCCGTCGAGCTGCTCGCTGCCGTACAGGCCCGGCACATGGGCATAGCCCTGTCCCTGGTGGCTGATGGCCGTGCCTTCGCTGATCAGCAGGCCGGCGCTGGCGCGCTGGGCGTAGTAGGTGACCATGATGTCGTTGGGCAGGGCCTGGGGTGCGCGGTTGCGCGTCAGCGGCGCCATGGCGATGCGGTTGGGCAGGCGCAGTTCGCCAGCCTGTATGGGATCGAACAGAGAGGTCATGCAACGGGGCTTTCTGTGCGTGAAGCAAAAGCGCCACCCGTGCGGGCGGCGCGGCGTACGGCACAGATTACGCCCATGGAATCAATCGTGCAGGCCAGGGATTTGCGCGCTGTCGTGCAGGCGACGGTGCTGTGCCACGAGTCGGCCCAGCGCCTGCATCTGCGCCGTCACGAAGCTGCGCGTGGCGGCATCGGTGCACAGGCCCTGGCTGTCGAATTTCTGCGTCGCCTGGCCCACGAACACCTCGGGCCGGGCCAGCACGTCGGCTTCCATGCACTGCAATACCTTGCGCAGTTCGTACTGCACGCGCGCCCCGCCCAGCGGGCCGGGCGAGGCCGAGACAAGGGCCACGGGCTTGTGCCGAAAGGGTTGGTCGTCGCCACGCGAGATCCAGTCCAGCGCATTCTTGAACATGCCTGGAATGGAGAAGTTGTACTCGGGCGTGGCCAGCACCACGGCGTCGGCACGGCGGATGCGCTCGCGCAACTGGTGCACGGATGCGGGCATGCCCGTGGCCAGCAGGTCGGCATCCAGCGGCGGCAGCGCGCGCCAGTCGCAGACCTGCATCGTGGCCTGGGGTGGCAGGCATTCGCCCGCCAGCTCCAGCAGCAGGCGGTTCAGGGAATGGCGGCGCAGGCTGCCGCACAGGCCGATGATGTCCATGGCGTCAGGCCTGCAGCGGGATGCCGACCTGCTGGATGACGCCGCGCCAGCGCGCGATCTCGGCGCCCACCATGGCTCGCATCTCCTCGGGGCTGCAGGGCGTGGCCGCGCTGCCGGCGCTGGCCAGGGCCTGGAGCAGGTCGGGCTCCTTCAGGGCCTTGTGGGCTTCGGCGGCCAGCCTTTGCACCACGTCGGCGGGCGTGCCTGCGGGCGCGGCCAGGCCCAGCCAGGAGTGCACCTCGAAGCCGGGCAGCACGGCCGAGGCCGGCGGCACCTCGGGCAGGGTGGGCCAGGCCTGGGCGCTGGTGACGGCCAGGGCGCGCAGCCGGCCCGACTTGATGTGCGGCATGGCCACGGTCAGCGTGTCGCTGAGCACGTCCACATCGCCCGCTATCACGGCCTGCACGGGTGCGCCGCCGCCCCGGTAGGGCACGTGCAGCAGCTGTACCTTTGCCGTGGAGCCCAGCAGCTCACCGGCCATGTGCTGGGTGGAGCCCACGCCCACCGAGGTGAAGGTGATGCGTCCCGGCTCCTTGCGGGCCATGGCCAGCAGATCGGCCAGGGTCCTGGCGGGATGCTCGGCACGCACGGCCACCACGAAGGGAAAGGACGAGACGGTGGAGACAAAGGCGAAGTCCTTGACCGCGTCGTAGGGCAGCGATTTGCGCAGCGCGGCCGACACGGTGTGCGCACCCGTGAGCATGACCAGGCTGTAGCCGTCCGGCACCGCCTTGGCCACGAAGTTGCTGGCAATGGAGCCGCCCGCGCCGCTCTTGATCTCCACCACCACGGGCTGTCTGAGCGATTCCTGCAGCTTCTGGGCCACGAGCCGGGCCACCACGTCGGCATTGCCGCCCGCGCCAAAGCCGTGGATCAATTGAATGGGCCGGCTGGGAAAACCGCCCTGGGCCCGGGCCGTGGAAAGGGAGAGTGAGGCGGCGCCTGCAAGCAGGGCCGTGCGTCGGGTGATGGCAGTCATGTCATGTCTCCTTTTTTTGTATTGCGCGCTGTGGCTGTGTCCAGTGGCCTGGCTGGCTTGGCTGGCTTGGCTGGATTGGCAGGCTTCGCTGGCGTTGCGGCTAGCGGTCCGCGCGTGCGTAGCCGGTCTGGGCGCCGTAGAGCTTTTCGCGCTGCGACCAGTCGTGGGTCTCGTTCCACAGGGCCAGCACCTGCATGGCCTCCTGCTCGAAGACCTGGTGGCGCGCCGCGTCGGCCGTGCGCGCGGTCAGCTCCAGGCGGTGGCCCGAAGGGTCGAAGAAGTAGATGGAGGTGATGAAGTCGTCGTGGTTGGTGGGACCCACCACGTCAATGCCCCGGTCCAGCAGGTCCTGCCGGGCGCGCAGCACGGTGTCCACGTCGGCGACCTCGAAGGCGAAGTGCTGTATCCAGCCCGGCGACTCCATGTCCTTCATCTGGCCCGGGTCCCTGGGGCACTCGAAGAAGGCGATGGAGCTGCCGTCCTCCATCTCGAAAAAGATGTGGATGTGCGGGCTGTACTGGCCCGTGGAGGGCACATGGTCCTCGCCCATGGCGTGGGTGAAGCGCAGGCCCAGCACCTCGGTATAGAAGCGCACGGTCTCGGCCGCGTCCTTGCAGCGGTAGGCGGCGTGGTGAAGCTTTTTGCACAGCATGGATGTCTCCTGTCAGTCGGTGGAAAGGGGGCCGGAAGCGGAGGCGGGGCCTGTGGCGCCGTGGAGCGGCTCCTGGCAGCCGCTCCACTGGGGCTGGAAGAAGGGGGCCGGGACCAGGAACTTCGATTCCTGGCTTTGCAGCAGCGGCAGCATGCGCGCCACATAGGCCTGCCAGCGTGGCTCGGCCAGCAGGCGGGCGCGGCGCTCGGCGCGCTCGTTCAGGTCCGTATAGGCCCACAGGTGGACGATCTGGTTGAGCGGCCCCGAGTCGCTGGTGTAGTAGCCGACCATGCGGCCCAGAATGCGCTGCTGCAGCTCCAGGCCCTCTGTCTGGTAGAGCGCCATGTAGTCCCGCCATTTGCCGGGGTGGGCGGTGTAGGTGCGTTGTTCGACGAGCATGACGTGCCTTCTTTCAACCGAGGCTGTGGCCGCCGTCGATCACGATGCGCGTGCCCGTGGCCGTGCGCAGATGCGTGGCGCAGGCGAGGATGGCCTGCGCCACATCGCCGGGCTCGACCACGCGGCCCAGCGGCGTGTGCGCGGCCTTTTTCTCCAGCTCCTGGCGGCTGCGGCCCTCCACGAAACCGGTGTCCACGGCGGCGGGCGAGACGCAGAGAAAGCGCACCGGGCCGAAGGCGCGCGCCATGGACACCGTCAGCGTGTCCAGCGCGGCCTTGGCGGCGCAATAGGCCATGTTGCTGCCCAGGCCCGTGAAGGCGGAGACCGAGGACACGTTGACCACGGCGGCGTCCTGCGAGGCGCGCAGCAGCGGCAGCAGGGCCCGCGTCACGGCATAGGTGCCGCCCACGTTGGCGCACAGGATGCGGTTGAACAGAGCGGGCTCCAGCGCATCGATCTGCGCGTGCGCGATGCGCTCGGTGAAGCCCGCGCAGTTGACCAGCAGGTCCACCCGGCCCAGGTGCTGCTGCAGCCACTGGGCGGCGGTGGCGTGGCTGGCCTCGTCTTGCAGCGACAGCTGCAGCGTGTGGTGGCTGCCCGGCAGTTCCTCGCGCAGCGCCTGGGCGCGGTCGCGGCCCTGGTGGTAGCCGATCACGACGGTGGCGCCCTCGCGGGCCAGGGCCCGCGCCGTGGCGGCGCCTATGCCGCTGCTGGCGCCGGTGACGACGGCGATTCTGTCTTGCAATGGCGGATGGGAGAGTTGCATCATTCGGAAATCCGTGGCGCCCGGCCTTGCCGTGCCCTGGCCGGGCCGTGGTTGATCGGCTATTCCGATTGTTTTCAAATCGCCCGGCGGCGCCACTCAGTTGTCCGATAAACGAACATGACCTCATCGTCCGATGCCGGCTCCCTCAAGCGGGGCGTGGCCTTTCTCAAGCTGCTGGCGACCGGGGGCGTGCGCGGTTGCCCGCTCAGCGAACTGGCCGAAAAATCCGGCGTGCCCCACCCTTCGGCCCACCGCATCCTCAAGCAGCTGATTGCCGAGCGGCTGGTGGTGCACGACGCCCAGACCCACCGCTACCGGCTGGGGCCGCTGGCCTTCGAGCTGGGCCTGGCCGGGTCGATGCTGCACGACATACGCGACCTGTGCGAGCCGGCCATGGCGGCGCTGTCACGTGAAACCGAGGACACGGCCTACCTGGTGGTGCGCAGCGGATTCGAGGCCGTGTGCCTGCACCGGCTCGAAGGTGACTTCCCCATACGCACGCTGGTGCTGCAGGTCGGCAGCCGGCGCCCGCTGGGCGTGGGCGCCGGGGGGCTGGCCGTGCTGGCCGCCATTGCGCCCGAGGAGCGCGAGGCCATCATCGAGCGCGTGGCGCCCGCCCTGCCGGCCTTTGGCAAGCTCACCGATGCGGGGCTGCGCCTGGCCTGCGAGGAAACGGCCCGTGCAGGCGTGGCCGTGATCCAGAACCGCGTGAGCCTGGGCGTGACGGCCGTGGGCGCGCATTTTTGCGACAGCATGGGCCAGGCCATGGGGGCGGTCAGCGTGGCCGCGCTGACCCAGCGCATGACGGCGGCGCGCGTGCGGCGCATCGCCCAGCAGGTGCGCGCTGCGGCGGCCCAGATAGAGCAGCGCATCCGCACGCGCAAAAGATAAGGGGCCGGCTGGTCCACACCAGCCGGCCCCTTGTCGGCCCCTTGTGCCGCCGAGCCCGGGCTCGGCGCTGCTTACTTGAGCAGGCCTTCGGCCTTCATCGCGGCCTGCACGGCAGGGCGGGCCAGCACGCGCTCGCGGTAGGCCAGGAGGTTGGTCAGCTCGGAGATGTCCACGCCCACGAACTGGGCCCAGCCCGTCACGGTGAACAGGTAGGCGTCGGCCACGGTGAACTGCTCGCCCATCAGGTAGTCGCGGCCATTGAGCTCGCCGTCCACCCACTTGAGGCGGTCCAGCACGCGCTGGCGCACCACGGGCTTGTAGTCGTCGGGCGTGGCGGGGTTGAACAGGGGGCCGAAGCCCTTGTGCAGCTCGGTGCCGATGAAGTTCAGCCACTCCTGAAGGTGGTAGCGGGCCATGGTGCCGTTGGCCGGCGCCAGCTTCTTCTCGGGGACCAGGTCGGCCAGGTACTGGACGATGGCCGGGCCTTCATGCAGCGTGTCGCCGTCGTCGAGCACGAGGAAGGGAACATAGCCCAGCGGGTTGATGCCGTAGTAGTCCGTGCCGTCCTGCAGCTTGTGCGTCTTGGTGCTGGCCAGGACCGGCTCGTAGGCCAGGCCTGCCTCGTGCAGGACGATGTGGGGAGACAGAGAGCAGGCGCCAGGGCTGTAGTAGAGCTTCATGGTGGATGGCTTCCGATCAGGGTAAGAAAGACAAGCGCCCATGCTAACCCCATGTGCAGGGGCTGCGCATGATGGGACCGCGCTGGCGGCAGGGTTCAGGCCGACAGGCGCTGTGCAGCCCAGAGCACCTGTTCCAGCACGGCCTTCATGCCCAGCTGGTCCTGGGGCCGCTGCAGGCGGCCGGCGTCGTCGAATGCCTGGCCTGCCTGGCCCACGGCGTGGCTCACGGGGGCCAGCCAGCACTGCAGGTTCAGCAGCAGCGGCGCCAGGTGCGACTGGGCCCGCAGGCCGCCCAGGCCGCCGGGCGAGGCGCTGGCCATGCCCACGACCTTGCCGCGAAAGGGCAGGGTGCCATCGGACCAGACCGGATCACCGGCCACGGGGCTGGAAGCCCAGTCGATGGCGTTCTTGAGCAGGGCGGGGTAGCTGCCGTTGTACTCGGGCGAGCAGATCAGCCAGGCCGGGTGGCTGTGCAGCGCGGCCTTGAAGCGCAGCACGTCGGGCGGCGTGCCGCTGGCCTCCAGGTCGGCGTTGTACATGGGGATGTCGAAATCCGACAGCTCCAGCAGCGTGGGCTGGGCGCCCAGTTCGCGCGCCATGCCGGCGGCGGCGGCGGCCAGGCGCCGGTTGTGCGATTGTTGGCGGGTACTGCCCGCGAAGATGAGGATCTGCATGGCCGCCATTGCATCACAGGCCCTGCACATGTTTCTTGCAAGCGGGCCGCCCTGCGGGCGGCGGCGCGCAGCATCCTGCGGTGCACACGTGTTCGCCGCACTGTTTCACGTGGAACACCGGCGCAGTGCCGGCCCGGTGGCGGGGCCGGCCGACCCCTTGCAAGGCACTGGTGCGGCAAAGGTGGGAAAATCGCGGGTTCCCCGCTGGGTTCCCCTCGCTACATGAACGAGGGCCACCTGCCATGAGCGCCGGAGCGTGAGTGCTCCGTGTCGGGGGCTTGGGCCGGGCAGGCCCCCGGAGTGATAAGCATGTTGTACCCACAGGAATTTGATGTGATCGTGGTCGGTGGCGGCCACGCCGGCACCGAGGCCGCGCTGGCCGCTGCGCGCATGGGCTGCAGGACGCTGCTGCTGAGCCACAACATCGAGACCCTGGGCCAGATGAGCTGCAATCCCAGCATCGGCGGGATCGGCAAGGGCCATCTGGTCAAGGAAGTGGATGCGCTGGGCGGCGCCATGGCGCTGGCCACCGATATCGGCGGCATACAGTTCCGCATCCTCAACAGCTCCAAGGGCCCGGCCGTGCGTGCCACGCGCGCCCAGGCCGACCGCATTCTCTACAAGGCCGCCATCCGCGACATGCTGGAGAACCAGCCCAACCTGTGGCTGTTCCAGCAGGCGGTGGACGACCTCATGGTCGAGGGCGACCGCGTGGTGGGCGCCGTCACCCAGGTCGGAGTGCGCTTTCGCAGCCGCACCGTGGTGCTCACGGCGGGCACCTTCCTGGACGGCAAGATCCACGTGGGCCTGAACAACTACGCGGCAGGCCGCGCGGGCGACCCGCCGGCCGTCAGCCTGTCGTCGCGGCTCAAGGAGCTGCAGCTGCCCCAGGGGCGCCTGAAGACCGGCACGCCGCCGCGCCTGGATGGCCGCAGCATCGATTTCTCGCAGTGCGAGGAGCAGCCCGGCGATGGCATGCCCGGCGGTGTCAACGAAGGCGTGCTGCCCGTGTTCAGCTTCATCGGCAATGCGGCCATGCACCCGCGCCAGATGCCTTGCTGGATCACCCACACCAACGAGCGCACGCACGACATCATCCGCAGCGGCTTTGACCGCAGCCCCATGTTCACGGGCAAGATCGAGGGCGTGGGCCCGCGCTACTGCCCCAGCGTCGAGGACAAGATCAACCGCTTTGCCGACAAGGAAAGCCACCAGATCTTCCTGGAGCCCGAAGGCCTGACCACCAACGAGTTCTATCCCAACGGCATCTCCACCAGCCTGCCCTTCGACATCCAGTACGAACTGGTGCGCAGCATGAAGGGGCTGGAGAACGCGCACATCCTGCGCCCCGGCTACGCCATCGAGTACGACTACTTCGATCCGCGTTCGCTCAAGAGCAGCTTCGAGACGCGCCAGATCCAGGGCCTGTTCTTCGCCGGCCAGATCAACGGCACGACGGGCTACGAGGAAGCGGCGGCCCAGGGCCTGTTCGCCGGCCTCAACGCCGCACTGCAGTGCCGCGGCCAGGAAGCCTGGCTGCCGCGCCGCGACGAGGCCTATCTGGGCGTGCTGGTCGATGACCTGATCACCAAGGGCGTGACCGAGCCCTACCGCATGTTCACCAGCCGCGCCGAGTTCCGGCTGCAGCTGCGCGAGGACAACGCCGACATGCGCCTGACCGAAGCGGGCCGCGCCATGGGCCTGGTGGACGATGCGCGCTGGGATGCCTTCAGCCGCAAGCGCGATGCTGTTTCACGTGAAACAGAGCGCCTGAAGTCCACCTGGGTCAATCCGCGCATCGTCACGCCCGAGGAATCGGAGCGTGTGCTGGGCAAGTCCATCGAGCGCGAGTACAACCTGTTCGACCTGCTGCGCCGCCCCGACGTGGGCTACGGCAAGCTGATGAGCCTGAACGAGGGCCGCTATGCCTCGGCCGATGTGCAGCCCGACGTGCTGGGCGATCTCAGCGCCTCCGTGGTAGAGCAGGTGGAGATCGCGGCCAAGTACGCGGGCTACATCGACCGCCAGAAGGACGAGGTCCAGCGCGCCGCCCACTTCGAGAACCTGCGCCTGCCGGCCGAGCTGGACTATATGCAGGTGCCGGCCCTGTCCTTCGAGGTGCGCCAGTCGCTGCAAAAGCACAGGCCCGAGACGCTGGGCCAGGCGTCGCGCATGTCGGGCGTGACGCCGGCGGCGATCTCGCTGCTGATGGTGCATCTGAAGAAGGGCGGCTTTCGGGGCTTTGCACCGGATGTGACTGATGCGAAGGGCGAGGAGGCATCCGCATGAGCCAGGAACTGCGCGCTCCGCTCGAAGCCGGCCTGCAGGCGCTGGGGCTGGACCTCACCCCCGCCCAGATCGATACGCTGATGGAATTCCAGGCCCTGCTGGGCAAGTGGAACAAGGTCTACAACCTCACGGCCGTGCGTGATCCGCAGGAGATGCTGACCCATCACCTGCTCGACAGCCTGGCTGCCGTGCCGGCGCTGCAGCGCCATCTGGCACAGATGCCTGCGCGCGAAGGCCGCACCGCCATGCTGGACGTGGGCTCGGGCGGCGGCCTGCCTGGCGTGGTGTTTGCCATCTGCTGCCCGCAGATCGACGTGCACTGCGTGGACACGGTGGGCAAGAAGGCCGCCTTCATCCAGCAGGCGGCGGCCACGCTGCGCCTGCCCAACCTGCGCGGCATCCACAGCCGCGTGGAGCAGCTGACCACGCGCTATCCGCTGATCAGCTGCCGTGCCTTTGCCTCGCTGGCGGACTTCACCAGCTGGTCGCGCCAGGCGCTGGAGGAGGGCGGCACCTGGCTGGCCATGAAGGGCAAGCACCCCGACGATGAAATCGCCGCGCTGCCCGCCGACGTGCAGGTGTTTCACGTGGAACCATTGAAGGTGCCGGGCCTGGATGCCGAGCGCTGCATCCTCTGGCTGCGCGTTTGCGCCTGATTTTTTTACCGAATGGCACACTGCCGCGTTGCGGCGGGGCCATGTTCCACATGCGCTGGCCATGGCCCTCGCATAAACTCCCAGCTTTCATCGCTCAGGGGTCAGTATGTTCGGCATCTCCGATTTCAGCGCATTCGTTGTTGCCATTCTTCTGTTTTTGCTGATTCCGGGGCCGGGCAATCTGGCGCTGATCACCTCCACCGGCAAGGGCGGCATACGTGCCGGAATGGCGGCCTGCGCCGGCGTGCTGGCGGCCGACCAGGTGCTGATCTGGATGGCCGTGGCGGGCGTTGCCGCGCTGCTGGCCTCCTATCCCACGGCCTTCCATGCCGTGCAGTGGCTGGGCGCCGCCTACCTGGGCTGGCTGGGTTTCAGGATGCTCACGGCCAAGCCCGGCGACAAGCCCGTGCTGCACATCGAGCCGCGCCACTACTTTCGCCAGGCCGGCCTGATCACCCTGATGAACCCCAAGTCCATCGTGTTCTACATGGCCTTCTTCCCGCTGTTCGTGGATCCCGCAAGCCACCAGGGCCTGCTCACGTTCGCGGTGATGGCGGCCACGGTGGCCGCGCTGACCTTTCTCTATTGCCTGATCGTGGTGCTGCTGACCGCGCATCTGGCCGAGCGCATGCGCGCCAATCCTGCGGTTTCCCGGGTTCTCGAAAAGACTGCGGGCGTGTTCCTGATCGGTTTTGGCCTCAAGCTGGCCATCGCCAAATAAGCGTGTAAATACCATGGCCAAAATCTTCTGTGTCGCCAATCAAAAGGGCGGGGTCGGCAAGACCACCACCGCCGTCAACCTTGCAGCGGGCCTGGCCAAGGTCGGCCAGCGCGTGCTGATGATCGACCTGGACCCGCAGGGCAATGCCACCATGGGCTCGGGCGTGGACAAGCGTGCGCTGGAGCTGTCGGTCTACGACGTGCTGCTGGAGAACGCCAGCGTCAAGGAAGCCGCCGTGCGTTCCGAGGCCGTGGGCTACGACGTGCTGGGCGCCAACCGCGAACTCAGCGGCGCCGAGATCGAGCTGGTCACCCTGGAGCGCCGCAACGATCGCCTGAAGGGCGCCCTCAAGGCGGTCGATGCCGACTACGACTTCGTGCTGGTGGACTGCCCGCCCAGCCTGTCCATGCTCACCTTGAACGGCCTGTGCGCGGCCCATGGCGTGGTCGTGCCCATGCAGTGCGAGTACTTCGCGCTCGAAGGCCTGACCGACCTGGTCAACACCATCAAGCAGGTGCATGCCAACATGAACCCCGACCTGCAGATCATCGGCCTGCTGCGCGTGATGTTCGATCCGCGCACCACGCTGCAGCAGCAGGTCAGCGACCAGCTCAAGGAGCACTTCGGCGACAAGGTGTTCGACACCGTCATCCCGCGCAATGTGCGCCTGGCCGAGGCGCCCAGCTATGGCGTGCCTGGCGTGGTCTTCGATCCGGGCGCCAAGGGCAGCAAGGCCTTCATCGATTTCGCGCACGAGATGGTGCGCCGCATCAAGAAGATGTGAGAGCCATGCAAGGTTCGACACAACACCCCCTGAGTCGCTTCGCGCCTTCCCCCTCTCCTGCGGGAGGGGGACGACAGCCTCGCTGCGGGGCGGCCCTTGCTTGCTGTCACTGGCCTTGGGCCACGCCGGTTTCATGGGCTTTAGGCGCAACTCAGCGCATTGGTTATTTAAATGGCTGAGCAGACCATGCAAATCGACGTGACTGCCGAGGACGTCTGGCTGCTGCCCGGCTGGCAGAACTCGGACGCCGATCACTGGCAAAGCCGCTGGGAGCAGCGCCACGGCTACCGCCGCCTGGAGCAAAACGACTGGGACCGCCCGCTGCGCGGCGACTGGAGCGCGAGGCTGCAGGAGACGGTGCTCGACGCCCCGCGCCCCGTGGTGCTGGTGGCGCACAGCCTGGGCTGCATCCTTGTGGCCTGGTGGGCGGCGCATTCTCCGCTGGCCGCCCGCAAGGTGCGCGGCGCGCTGCTGGTGGCCCCCGGCGATACCGAGCAGCCGCAGCTGCGCGAGCAACTGCCCGGCTGGTCGCCCGTGATGATGCAGCGCCTGCCGTTTGCCTCCATCGTGGTCGGCAGCGACAACGACATTTACTGCAGCGCCCAGCGCGTGCAAGCCATGGCCGATGCCTGGGGCGCACGCTTTGTCGACGCAGGGCCTTCGGGCCATCTCAACACGGCCAGCGGGCTGGGCGACTGGGACAGCGGACACGCGCTGCTGGCATCGCTTTGACAAGGACAACACCATGGTGACCAAGAAACCCAAGGGACTGGGACGCGGGCTGGAAGCCCTGCTCGGACCCAAGGTCCACGACAAGGAAGAGGGCGGCGGCCCGGTGGCCGAGACCGGCCTGCCCAGCATCCTGCAGCTCGACGTCATGGTGCCTGGCCAGTACCAGCCGCGCACCCACATGGACGAGGGCGCGCTCTACGAGCTGGCCGAAAGCATCAAGGCCCAGGGCATCATGCAGCCCATCCTGGTGCGCCGCCTGGCCAAGGGCGACCACGCCGGCAAGTACGAAATCATCGCGGGCGAGCGGCGCTTCCGTGCGGCCCGCATCGCCGGCCTGGCCGAGGTGCCGGTGCTGGTGCGCGAGGTGCCCGACGAGGCCGCCGCCGCGATGGCGCTGATCGAGAACATCCAGCGCGAGGACCTCAACCCGCTGGAAGAGGCCCAGGGCCTGTCGCGCCTGGTCAAGGAATTCGGCCTCACGCACGAGCAGGCGGCCCAGGCCGTGGGACGCTCGCGCAGCGCAGCCACCAACATCCTGCGCCTGCTCAACCTGGCCGACCCGGTGCAGACCATGCTCATGGCCGGCGACATCGACATGGGCCATGCGCGCGCCCTGCTGTCGCTGGACCGCGCGGCCCAGATCACGGCCGGCAACCAGATCGCGGCCAAGAAGCTGTCGGTGCGCGAGGCCGAGGCCCTGGTCAAGAAGATCGGCGCCGACTTCAGCCTGGTGCGCCAGAAGTCAAAGAAGGACGGCAAGTCGCGCGACATCAAGCGCGTGGAAGAAGAGCTGTCCGACCTGCTGATGGCCGATGTCGAAGTGCGCATCAAGAAGTCCGTGCGCCGTGGCGGCAAGCTGCAGGAAATGGGCGAAGTGGCGATCCAGTTCGGATCGCTCGATGCGCTCAACGGGCTGATCGAACGTTTGCGCGGTGATGCATCGGAGTAATGGCAATATCTGTAACCGTCTGTGATCTGTCGTTCTCCAGCAAAGCAGCGCTTTTTCGCAAGGATGAATCCCGGTATATTTGCGCGCTGTTATGCGGGGTAATTGTGTGTAATCGATGGCTGGCGACGCCGCCTGGCCGTGGACGCCCATCGCCCTGGCGCTGATTCACCTAGACCAGACCAAGAGGATTACAACGTGAAGAAGTATCTTGCCCTGACCGCCATCGCTGCCGTGGCGCTGACCGGCTGCGTGACCACCGACATGCGCATGGGCTCGCCCGAAGCCAAGACCGTGGCCACGGGTGCCGCAGGCGGTGCCAGCGCCGAGAACGCCAATACCGAGCTGGAGCGTTGCGACTCCTCGCTGGGCACCATCTCCCTGGTCGAGAACCAGACCGCGGGCTGGTACACCATCCTCACCCAGCAGTACCGCCTGCCGCCCACCTCGCAGCTGCTGCGCCTGATGATCCAGCAGTCCAACTGCTTCATCGTCGTGGAACGCGGCGCGGCCGGCATGGGCGCCATGGCGCGTGAACGCGCGCTGATGGACTCGGGCGAAATGCGCGGCGGCAGCAACCTGGGCAAGGGCCAGATGGTGGCCTCCGACTACGGCCTGTCCCCCGAAGTGATCTTCAACCAGAGCGATGCCGGCGGCATGGGCGGCGCCATCGGCGGCCGCGCAGGCGGCATCTTCGGCGCGCTGGCTGCAGCCACCAAGACGCGCGAGGCCTCGGTCATGCTGGCCCTGGTGGACAACCGTTCGGGCGTGCAGGTGTCGGCTTCCGAAGGCTCGTCTTCCAAGACCGACTGGGGCGGCATGGGCGCGCTGTTCGGCGGCTCCGCCGGCGCCTCGCTGGGCGGCTACACACGCACGGCCGAAGGCAAGGTGATCGCCGCCGCCTTCATGGACGCCTACAACCAGATGGTTCGCGCGCTGCGCAACTACAAGGCTCAGACCGTCAAGGGCCAGGGCCTGGGCGGCGGTGGACGCCTGGGCGTGGACGGCGGTGCCGCACCGTCGCAGACATCGGCTCCGGGCGCCAATGCCGCCGGCATGTCGCTGCGCGCCGCACAGCAAAAGCTCAATGCCCTGGGCTACACCGCAGGCACGCCTGACGGCTCCATGGGCAAGAACACCCAGAACGCCCTGCGCGAGTTCCAGCGCGACCAGAGCCTGCCGCAGACCGGCCGCCTCGACCGTGCCACCTCGCAAGCACTGCAACAGCAATGAGATGCAGCATCCCCTGAGTCGCTTCGCGCCTTCCCCCTCTCCTGCGGGAGGGGGGCATACGGGCGGCCGGCGACAGCCTCGCTGCGGGGCGGCCCTTGCTCGCTGTCCCTGGTTTGGGGCGTTTCGGGCGCATAGGTCGCGCTCGTTTCATGGGCTGTGGGAGGCGCGTCGCGCAATGAGGCTCTGACATGCGGCGCCTTCCCTGGCCGGCCCCGGCCCTTCTTGCCTGGGCGGGCGCCTGGCTTGTCTACGCCGCGCTGCAATCGACCCTAGGGCCGCTGGCCGCCTGGCTGGCGGCCTGTTTTTTGGGCGTGCTCGCCAGCCTGCTGGCCACGCCCTGGTGGCGGCGCCTGGCCGTGGCGGCGGGCTTTCCGCTGTCCTGCCTGATGCTGTGGGGGCCGGGCGGCCTGGCCGCCATCAGCCCCTGGCTGTGGCTGGCGGCGCTGGGCCTGCTGACCCTGGTCTATCCGCTCAACGCCTGGCGCGATGCGCCGCTGTTTCCCACGCCGACCGATGCGCTGCAAGGCCTGGCCGATGCCGCGCCGCTGCCCGATGGCGCGGCCGTGCTCGATGCCGGCTGCGGCCTGGGCGACGGCCTGCGCGCGCTGCGCGGCCAGTACCCGCAGGCGCGACTCAACGGCATGGAGTGGAGCTGGCCCCTGCGCTGGCTGTGCGCGCTGCGCTGCCCCTGGGCCCGCGTGCGCCGTGCCGACATCTGGCTGGCCGACTGGAGCAGCTACCAGATGGTCTACCTGTTCCAGCGCCCCGAAAGCATGGGCCGTGCGGCCGTCAAGGCCGCCACGGAGCTGCCTGAGGGCGCCTGGCTGGTCAGCCTGGACTTTGCGCTGCCCGGCGTGGAGCCCTCCTGGCAGCGCCAGGGACCGGGCCGCCACAGCCTCTGGCTCTACCGCATGCCGCTGGGCGGTGCCGGCGAGGCCGTGGTGCATGTGCCCGAGCCCGAGGAAACGCCCTACGAAAAGGCCCTGCGGGAACTGCAGGAACGCCGGTGAGGGGCCGTGCCGCCTACTTCTTCGCGCTGGCCTTGCTCACATAGAGCGACAGCGCGGCGATATCGGCCTCGCTGAGCGTGGCCTTGAACGAGGGCATGGCGCCTATGCCGTCGCGCAGGGCACGGGCCACGCGCGCGGCGTCGGGCTTGAGCTCGTCGAGCACGGGGCCGATGGCGCCCTCGGCGCCCGCGTCCTTGAGCGTGTGGCACAGCGCGCAGGCGGGCGTGGCCGTGGCGAACAGCTTCTTGCCCAGGGCCATCTGGGCCGCTTCATCGGCAAAGGCGGGGGCGGACAGCAGGGCGCTGCCGAGCAAAGTGCTGCCCAGCAGGGCGGTGTGGACTAGGTGTTTCATCGTGAACATGGCAATGGGGGTACGGGCCCGCCACGGTCTGGCGCCGTGTGCGGGAGGTGACGGGAAGGGGGGCGGGATGGGCGCGCGGGCCGTGCTCAGGCCACGGTGACGGTCACGGCGTGGTCGGCCCAGCTGGTGTTGTTGTAGCCACTCTGGTTTTCACCGCGCGTCTCGGGCTGGACCCGGCCGCGCGCGTCGGTGGCGCGGCTGGCCAGCACATGCGTGCCCTTGGGCAGGCGCGCCTGCAGCACGAACTGGCGCCAGGCGTACTTGCCCAGGTCGGGGCCGACCAGGCGCGCGGCCTGCCAGCTCTTGCCGCCGTCCGTGGACACCTCCACGCCCTTGACGGCGTCCATGCCGCCAAAGGCCACGCCGTGGATCTGCACCAGGCCGGCGGCCTGCCCGCCATCCTCGGGCAGGGGCGAGTTGATCCAGGACTTGACGCTCATCTCCTGCACCGAGGGCTGGCTCGGGTCGCCCTTGCTGCCGGGCGGCGAGATGCGGTAGCCGTGGGACATGATGTGGGCCTCGCTCTCGCGCGGCGTGAAGGCCAGCTGCTTGATGTACTTGATGTTGTTCACGCCGGTGTAGCCGGGCACGATCAGGCGCAGCGGCCCGCCATGGGCCAGCGGGATGGGCTCGCCGTTCATCTCCCAGGCCAGCAGCGCGTCTTCCATGGCCGACAGCGGCACCGAGCGCTCGACGATGACGCTCTTGGGGTCCAGGCCCGCGGGCAGCACCTCGCCGCCCGTGCCCGTCATGTAGAGACCGCCGTCTGACACACCGCCCAGGGCCTTGACCACCTCGCGCACGGGTACGCCGCTCCAGATCACGCAGCCGGCCGCACCCACGGTCCAGGCCGTGCCGCTGGGCTTGCTGGGAAAGAAGGCCCGGCCATTGCCCGAGCACTGCAGCACCATGGCCACGGTCTCCAGTCCCAGGGACTTGAGCTCGCGCAAGCTGAGGCTGCGGGGCTGGCGCACGCCCTCCACCTGCAGCTGCCAGGCATCGCGGTCGGCCACGATGGATTCGGGTGGCGTGGGCAGGTTGTTGCGCACATAGAGCTGGTCGCTGGGCGTGATCACGCTGGTGCCGAAGGCGCCGCGCCGCGTCTCTATGGTGGTGGAGCTGTGGACGATGAGGGCATCGGCCTTCTTCCAGCCCGCGTAGCCGGGCAGGGGCTTGGCCACCGGGGCTGCCGCAGCTGCGGGTGCCTGGGCTTGGGCTTGGGCTTGGGCCAGTGCGCCCTGGTGCAGGCCGGCCAGGCCTGCGGCGGCCAGTGCGCTGGCGCTGCCGGCCAGCAGGCTGCGGCGCGCGGGGGAGGTGGGCGATGTCGGCAAGTGGTTCATGGTTGTCTCCTCGTGGTGGTTGTCATGGGGGCGTGTCATGCGGCGTCTCATGGGGCGTCTCATGGGGCATCTCATGGGGCAGGGGTGCCCAGGGCCTTGCTGGCCACGGCCAGGGCCTGTTTCTTCTGGGCCACCAGCACCAGCGGCCGGCCTTCGCGCGAGCGAACGACCTGCCAGTGCATGTTGGCCCACCAGCCCTGGCCGTCGGCCAGGCGCTGGGGCTGGTCGAAGGCCAGCACGGTGACGATGCCGCCCTTCTCGAAGAAGGTGGTCAGGTGGTAGGCGCGCGTGCCGTCGATGTCGCAGGGCCGCATCAGCTGGGTGTAGCCGGGCAGCTTCTCGCCGGCCGGCAGGTCCATGCGGCGCGCGACCTCGGCCTCGGGCATGAAGCTGCCGCGCAGCGTGCGCTCGTAGTACTCGTGCTCGATGGCGGCGCGCACCAGCTCGGGCGGGCGCATGGCAAACACGGCCGTGGCGGCCGAGCTGCCCACCAGCAGCGCGGCAATCAGCCGGCGCACGCCGCTGCGCGCATGCCAGGGCGTGTGGCGCAGCAGATGGGCGGGCGGCTCGCCGTGCGGTCCGGGGTCGAAGGCCAGGGCCAGTTCGGCGCGTGCGCGCAGGTCGAAGGCCGATTCGTCGGTCGTGTCCGGGGCAGTCATTTCAAGCCTTGGTATCGGGTGGCGCGCAGCGGGGTGGGGCGCAGCGGGATCACGCTGGCAGTCTCTGGAGCAGGCGCCGGGGCGGCCTGCTCCAGTGCCGCCTTCAGCGCATCGCGGGCGCGTGACAGGCGCGACAGCACCGTGCCCGGCGCAATGTCCAGGGCCTCGGCCATCTGGGCCGTGGGCATGTCGTCGAAGTAATAGAGCACCAGCACCTCGCGGTGGATGGGCGCGATGCGCGCCAGCGCCTTGACCACGTCGAGCCGGTCGTCCAGCGCCGAAGGCGAGGGGGTGGGGGCGGGATGCTGGTCCAGCGCCTCGTCATCGCTGACCAGATGGGCCGATGGCGCAAGGTGCCGGAAGGCATGGCGGCGCATGATCTGGAACAGCCAGGCCCGCGCCATTGCGGCCTCGCGCAGCTGGTGGCGAAAGCGCCAGGCGCTGGTGAAGCAGTCCTGCACCACGTCCTCGGCCAGCGCGCGCGAGCCGGTCAGCGCCCAGGCGCTGCGCAACAGGAATCGGTAGTGCTCGCGCACCCACTGGTTGTAGCGCGACTCGGCGGTGGAGATCATGCGGCATAAGAGCACGCAGGGCGCCGCCCTATTCCATGGGCTGGCCTTAGGCAAACCCTATATCGGATCAGCTATCGCGAAGAGGCGATGGTTCCCAGTAATTCCCTGGTCGGCCGCGATACAGCGCCTGATCCGACCCTGTGGGCAGCGGAGCCGGCCTGCTGCCCGAAGAACCGTGCCGGAGGCATGCCCACCGTGCGGTGCACCATGGCGCTGAAGGCGCTGGGGCTGTAGCCCAGCTCGGCGGCGATCTGCTGTATGGGCAGGCCGCGCGCGGCCAGGCTCAGGCCATGGGCCAGCACGACTTGCTGGCGCCAGGTGGTGAAGCTGCAGCCCAGCTGCTGCTGGAACAGCCGGGCCACGGTGCGCGGGCTGGCGCCGGTGTCTGCCGCCCAGTCGGCCAGGCTCTCGTGCTGGGTGGGGTCGGCCACCACGGCCTCGCAGAGCATGCGCAGCCGCTTGTCCTGGGGCATGTTCACGCCAAGGTGGACTTCGCTGGCCCGGCGCAGTTCTTCCAGCAGCAGGGCGCTGAGATGGTGCTCGCGCTGCAGCGTGGCGGCGTCGGGAGCGGGCTGGTCATCGCTTTGCTTGGGCAGGGCCGTGATCAGCTCGCGCATCAGCGGCGAGACCTCCAGCACGCGGCAGCGTGCCCAGTCCTGCGGGTTGCAGGCCACGCCGCAGGACGGGAGGTCCGGCAGTACGGGGCCCTGGGCCGGATCGTCCTGCAGCACGTAGATGGAGACGAGATCGGCTTCCTCGACCATGGCCACGGCGTGGACCAGGCCGGGCGGAATCCACACGGCCTTGGAGGGTGGTGCGATCAGCGTGCCCTGGGGGGCCGACAGGTGCAGCACGCCGTCCAGCGAGATGGCGATCTGTGCCCAGCTGTGGCTGTGCGGTATGACGCGCGTGCGTGCCGACAGGCGGTGCTGCTTGGCGCGCACGGGGCGCTGGGGCGTGGGCACGAACAGGTGCGGATGCAAGGCCTCCACCGGCTCCATCGGCCGGGCCCTGCGCACCGACCGCAGCGCGGCTGCGGGGCAGGCGCTGGGCAGGGTGTCGGCACAAGTGTCGGCAAGGGTGTGGGCAGGGGTGCCGGGCGTGGAGACAGGCTTTGGCATGTTTGCGATAGAAGTTGGCAGACTATCGCATACAAGACGAAACGCTGCTGCCTAAGATGCGGCCCATGACCGCCTCTTCTTCTTCCATGCCGGACGCCGTGGCTCCGGACCCGCTGCGCAGCGATGTGCGCACCATCGGCCTGATCGGCCTGGCGCATGGTTCCTCGCATTTCTTCCACCTGCTGCTGCCGCCGCTGTTCCCGTGGCTGATCGCCGAGTTCGGCTACAGCTATGCCGAACTCAGCGTGATGGTGTCGCTGTTCTTCGTGGTCTCCGGCGTGGGACAGGCCATGGCCGGCTTTGCCGTGGACCGCTTCGGCGCGCGCCCCATTCTGTTTGCGGCGCTGGGCAGCTTCACCGTGGCGGGCGTGGTCGCCAGCCTGGCACAGGGCTATGGAATGCTGCTGCTGGCAGCCTTCTTCGCGGGCCTGGGCAATGCGCCCTTCCACCCGGTGGACTTCACCATCCTCAACAAGCGCGTGTCGGCCAAGCGCATCGGCCATGCGTTCTCGGTGCACGGCCTGTCGGGCAATATCGGCTGGGCGCTGGCGCCGCTGTTCATGGCGGGCATCACCACGGCCACGGGCTCGTGGCGCCTGGCCTGCCTGTGCGGCGCGGCCCTGGCCGCCGTCATCCTCACCATCATGGTGCTCAACCGCGAGGCGCTGGACGACCGTGCCGCCGATGCCCACGCCCCCGCGGCGCGCGCCGCTGCGGCCGCCGTGCCGCAGGAGCATCCCATGGCCTTCCTGAAGCTGCCCTCGGTCTGGCTGTGCTTCTCGTTCTTCTTCTGGAGCACCTGCGCGCTCAGCGCCATCCAGAGCTTTGCCAGCCCCGCCATGCAGTCCATGTACGGACTGCCGCTGAGCGTGACGGCGCTGATCGTCACGGGCTACATGCTGTGCGGCGCGGCAGGCATGCTGGCCGGCGGCTTCCTCGTGGGCCGCGTGCAGCGGCTGGAGAAGGTGATCTCCATCTGCATGCTGGGCTCGGGCGTTGCGCTGTTCCTGGTCGGCACGGGCTGGCTGCCGGCCATGGCGGCCGTGGCCGTGGCCTCCATCGCGGGCCTGGGAACGGGCCTGGCCGGCCCATCGCGCGACATGCTGATCAAGCGCGCCGCGCCGCCCGGCGCCACGGGTCGCGTCTACGGCACGGTGTATTCGGGCCTGGACCTGGGCTTTTGCCTGGCCGCGCCGGTGTTCGGCTACATGCTGGACCACGGCATGAGTCACGGCGTGTTCTACGGATCGGCCATTGCCCTGGTGCTGAGCGTGGTGTCGGCCGTGGTCGTGGGAGATGGCGTGAGCAAGAAGGGCGGCATGGCGCTGAGCGCGGGCTGATCCCGGGTCTCGCTCCCCACAAGGCCCCGCAAGCCAAGGCTTGCGGGGCCTTTGCTTTGGGCGGTGAGATGGACAAAACAGGCACGGCAATTGCGTGCGCCCTGCGCGGCGCCTGCTATCGTGCAGGCACAACTTTTTCAACACAGGAGACCTGTCCATGCGTTCCGCCTTCGCACCGCTTTCCCTCATGTTCCGCAGCGCCCCGCTGGCGCTGGCCCTTGCCATGGCCGGCCTGTCCGGCAGTGCCCTGGCTGCGCCCAAGGCCGATATCCAGGCGCTGGCGCAAAAGCACCAGCAGCCCTTGCTGGACACGCTGCGCGACCTGGTGCACATCGAGTCGGGCAGCAAGGACATGGAGGGCGTGGAACAGATCGCCAACTACGTGGCCGGCAAGCTGCGCGAGCAGGGCGGCAAGGTCGAGATCCTGCAGCCCACCGACGTCTACCGGCTGGGCGACACGCCCGAGAAGATCGGCCCCATGGTGCATGCCGAGTTCAAGGGCAAGGGCACCAGCCGCATCATGCTGATCGCCCACATGGACACGGTCTACCTGCGCGGCATGCTCAAGGACCAGCCGTTTCGCATCGATGGCGAGCGCGCCTACGGCCTGGGCATTGCCGACGACAAGCAGGGCGTGGCCCTGATCCTGCACACCGTGGCCATGCTGCGCCAGCTGGGCTTCGACAACTACGGCACGCTGACCGTGCTGATGAACAGCGACGAGGAAATCAGCTCGCCCGGCGCGCGCAGCACCATCACGCGCATGGGCGCCGAGCAGGATGCGGTCTTCTCGTTCGAAGGCGGCGGCACCGACGGCGGCGTGCGCCTGGCCACCAGCGGCATCGGCGCGGCCTACCTCAAGGTCGAGGGCAAGGCCTCGCACGCGGGCGCCAAGCCCGAGGACGGCGTGAACGCGCTGTACGAACTGTCGCACCAGCTGCTGCAGATGAAGGACCTGTCCAAGCCCGAGACCGGCCTCAAGCTCAACTGGACCGTGGCCAAGGCCGGCACCAACCGCAACGTCATTCCCGCCGAGGCCACGGCCCAGGCCGACGCCCGCGCGCTGCGCGTGGCCGACTTCACGGCGCTGGAGCAGGCCATGCAGGCCAAGGTGGGCCACAAGCTGCTGGACGCCAGCAAGGTGCAGCTCAAGTTCGAAGTGCGCCGCCCGCCGCTGGAGGCCAACGAGGCCTCGCGCAGCCTGGCCAAACAGGCGCAGACCATCTACAGCGATGAGCTGGGCCTGAAGATGAGCGTGATGGAAAAGGCCACGGGCGGCGGCACCGACGCGGCGTTTGCGGCGCTCAAGGCCAAGGGTGCGGTCATCGAGGGCTTTGGCCTGAGCGGCTACGGCGCGCACTCCAATGATGCGGAGTATGTGCAGCTGAACACCATCGTGCCGCGCCTGTACCTGGCCACGCGCATGATCATGGATCTGTCGAAGTAGCCCCCACGCTCCCCTGCTTCGCATGGTCCGCTGCCCCTGGCCGGGCGCCCCCCGAGGGGGCCGCGTTTCGCCTTGGGGCGGCCCGGCGGCGAAACCTGGCGCACTCTGCAGATGGCGGGGGCAAAAAGCAAAAAAGGGCATGCCTTGCGGCATGCCCTGAAGGCGCATCGTGGGGCGCTCTGTGTTCTTTACTGCGAAGAGATGTTCTTGTCTTTCGCGATCTTGCTCCAGCGCGTGAAGTCGGCGTTCAGGCGCGCCTTCATGGCCGCGCCGTCCTGGTAGGTGGCGATGGCGCCTGCGGCCAGCATCTTCTTTTGCAGCTCGGGCTCGGCCAGGATGAGCTTGAGCTCCTGGTTCAGGCGCTGGACCACGGCGGGCGGCGTGTTCAGCGGGGCGATCAGGCCGCCCCAGGTGTCGGCGTCGAAGCCGGGGAAGCCCTGCTCGGCCACCGACTTCACATTGGGCAGCAGCTGCTTGGCCTTTTGCGAGCTGACGGCAATGGCGCGCAGCTTGCCCGCCTGGATGTGGGGCAGGGCCGCGACCACGTCGGCGAACATCACGGCGATCTGGCCGCCGATCAGGTCGGTCACGGCCGGCGCGCTGCCGCGGTAGGGCACGTGCTGCATGTCGAAGCCGCCCAGGTCCTTGAGCTGCTCCATGGACAGGTGGCCGAAGCTGCCCGTGCCCGAGCTGGTGTAGTTCAGCGCGGGCTTGGCCTTCCTGGCATGCTCGATCAGCTGCTGCAGGTTGGTCACGTCTGGCAGCTCGCGCGGGTTGATGACGATGGCCATGGGCAGGTCATAGACCGTGGCCACGGGCAGGAAGTCCTTGCGCACGTCGTACAGGTTGTTGTTGAACAGCATGGGCGCCAGCAGCGCGGGCATGCCGAACATGGACAGCGAGTAGCCGTCGGGCTGCGACTTGATGAAGGCCGCCGTGCCCACCGAGCCCGAGGCGCCGGGGCGGTTGTCGATGACGATGGTCTGGCCCAGGCGCTCGGTCAGGCGCTGCGCGACGATGCGCGCGGCCGTGTCGGTGGGGCCGCCGGGCGGGAAGGCCACGGTCAGCTTGATCAGCTTGTCGGGCCACTGGCTCTGGGCCCGGGCGGCGGGGGCCAGCGTGGCGATGGCGGTGGCGCAGGCGGCGGAAAGGATCTGGCGGCGCGAGGCCTGGAAGGGGGTGGAAGTCATATGTCTCCTCAAGCGGGAAGGGGTGGAAGTGAGAGCCGTGGAGCGGTCTGGGCGGGAACGTCTGCGCGCTCTCAGATGATGTTTTTGGCGCGCAGTGCGGCGCGGGCCTGTTCGTCCAGGCCCAGGCGCTGCTGCAGCACCTCGTCGGTGTGTTCGCCCTGGTGCGGCGGCGGGCGGCGCACGGGCAGGCGCTGGCCGTCCAGCGCATAGGGCGGGGCCAGCACGGACTGGCTGCCGGCCTCGCTGTCCTCGAAGCGGTGCAGCAGGCCGGCGTCGGCCGTGCGCTGCGAGTTCAGGGCCTCGAACAGGCCCAGCACCTCGCCGCAGGGAATCTGCGCGGCCGTCAGGCATTCGAGCAGTTGGGCGCGCGTGAAGCGCAGCAGCTCGGCCTGCACCAGCGGCATCAGCAGCTCGCGGTTTGCCGAGCGTGCGGTATTGGTGGCAAAGCGCTCGTCGGCGGCCCACTCGGGCTTGGCGATGACGTCGGTGCAAAAGCGCTGGAACTGGCCGTTGTTGCCCACGGTGATGACCAGCGGGCCGTCGGCCGCCTCGAACACGCCGTAGGGCACGATGGACGGATGGGCGTTGCCGAACTTGGGCGGGTCGCCGGCCTTGAGCAAGGCCTCCATGCCGTAGTAGCTGGTGATCATCAGGCCGCAGTCGTACAGGGCCATCTGCACATGGCGGCCGCGCCCGCTGCGCTCGCGCTCGTAGAGCGCGGCCAGGATGGCCTGGGCCGAGTACATGCCCGTGAACATGTCCACGGCGGCCACGCCGAACTTCAGCGGGCCCTGGCCCTGCTCGCCGTTCATGGCCATGATGCCGGACTCGCCCTGCACCACCAGGTCGTAGCCGGGCCGCGTGGCCTCGGGGCCGCTGCGCGAGTAGCCCGAGATGGAGCAGTACACCAGGCGCGGGTTCAGCTGCGACAGCTGCTCGTAGCCCAGCCCCAGCTTCTCGGCGCCGCCGACCTTGAAGTTCTGGATGACCACGTCGCTGTCGGCCGCCAGCTCGCGTGCGATGCGCAGGCCCTCTTCGGCCTGCAGGTCCAGCGTGACCGAGCGCTTGTTGCGGTTGGCGCTGTTGAAGTAGGAGGTGTTGCGCTGGCCCACGCGCACGCCCCAGTCGCGCGTGTCGTCGCCGCGGCCCGGGTGCTCGACCTTGACGACATCGGCGCCCAGGTCGGCCAGCGCCATGGCGCACATGGGGCCGGCCAGCACGCGCGAAAGATCCAGGACGCGCACGCCGTCCAGCGGCAGGGAAGAGGGGAGAGCACTCATGCGAAACCTTGTCGAACCACGAAAACCGCAACGGGCCGGTGATGCCCGGGCAGGCCCGCATTCTTCATTCGTTTATGGACTTTGACAATCGTGCTAAAAAATGGACATTGTGTGTACTGAGGTTTGACAATGGATCTGGGCGGACTGTCCCTGCTGGTGGACATCATCGAAGCCGGCAACCTGAGCCGCGCCGCCGTGCGCCTGGGCATGAGCCGCGCCAACGTCAGCCACCGGCTCAACCAGTTCGAGCGCCAGATCGGCCAGCAGCTGCTGCGCCGCACCACGCGCCAGGTCGAGCCCACCGAGCTGGGCCTGCGCCTGTATGCCCATGGCCGCGCGATACGCCAGGAAGCCATGGCGGCGGACGAGTCGGTGGACAGCCTGGGCCAGAGCCTGCAGGGCACCGTGCGGCTGAGCGTGCCCAGCGGCTACGGCCAGCTGCAGATGTCGGGCTGGCTGACGGAGTTCATGCGCATGCATCCGGGCATCACGCTGGAGGTGATCTTCGACAACGACATCGAGGACCTGATGCAGGGCGCGGTGGACTTCGCCGTGCGCGTGATGACCGAGCCGCCTGAAAGCCTGGTGGCCTGCAAGCTCGGCGATGTGCTCTACGAGGCCTGCGCCACGCCGCAGTTCCTGGCGCAGCATGGCCAACCCGACTCGCTGCTGGCGCTCAAGCGCGTGCCGCTGATCACCTCGGCGCTCACGGGCCAGAAGCTGCGCACGGCGGGCATGAACGGCGCCCGGCCCACCGAGCTGCGCATACGCCCGCGCCTGATGTCGCCCAACTTCCACTTCCTGCGCGATGCCGTGCTGCAGGGCCTGGGCGTGGCCGTTGTGCCGCGCTACATGGTGGCGGCCGAACTGGCCAGCGGCGCGCTTGAGCGCCTGCCGCTGCCGCCGGGCAGCCTGGACTTTCTGGCCACGCGCCAGTACCTGCTGTACATGCCGTCCCACTACCAGACGCGGGCCATCACCACGCTGATCGACTTCCTGCGCGAGAAGGCCGCGGCGGAGGGACTCAGAGGCTGAAGATCTTGCCGGGGTTCAGGATGTTCTTCGGATCCAGCGCCTGCTTGATGGAGCGCATCATCTGCACCGCGCCGTCGCCGGCTTCCTCGCGCAGGAAGTCCATCTTGTGGATGCCCACGCCATGCTCGCCCGTGCAGGTGCCGCCCAGCGCAATGGAGCGCGACACCAGCTGGTGGTTGAGCTGCTCGGCGCGCGAGCGCTCGTCCTCGTTGTCCGGGTCGATCAGGTAGCCGAAGTGGAAGTTGCCGTCGCCCACGTGGCCGACGAGGAAGTAGGGGATGCCGCTGTCGTCGGCCTCGCGCACCGAGTCCAGCAGTGCATCGGCCAGGCGGCTGATGGGCACGCAGGCGTCGGTGGTGATGCAGCGGCAGCCGGGGCGGCTGGAGACAGCCGCGAAATAGGCGTTGTGGCGGGCCGTGAACAATCGCGTGCGGTCCTCGGGACGCTCGGCCCATTCGAAGGCATTGCCGCCGAACTCGCCCGCAATGTCCTGCACCATCTCGGCCTGCTCCTTGACGCCCGTGGGCGAGCCGTGGAACTCCATCAGCAGCATGGGTTCCTCGCGCAGCGTGAGCTTGCTGTAGGCATTGACCATGCGCACCGAGTTCACGTCCACCAGCTCCACGCGGGCGATCGGCACGCCCATCTGGATGGTCTGGATCACCGTGCGCACGGCGGCCTCGATGCTGGGGAAGGAGCAGATGGCCGCGCTCACGGCCTCGGGCAGCGGGTACAGGCGCACCGTGATCTCGGTGACCACGCCCAGCGTGCCTTCGCTGCCCACGATCAGGCGCGTGAGGTCGTATCCCGCGCTGCTTTTCTTGGCGCGCGTGCCGGTGCGCATCAGCTCGCCGCTGGCCGTGACCAGTTCCAACGCCAGCACGTTCTCGCGCATGGTGCCGTAGCGCACGGCATTGGTGCCGCTGGCGCGCGTGGCGGTCATGCCGCCGATGGAGGCATCTGCGCCAGGATCGATGGGGAAGAAGAAGCCCGTGTCCTTGATGGCATCGTTGAGCTGCTTGCGCGTGATGCCGGGCTGCACGGTGACCGTCAGGTCCTCGGCGTTGACCGAGAGAATGCGGTTCATGCGGCTCAGGTCCAGGCTGATGCCGCCCTCGACGGCCAGCAGATGGCCTTCGAGCGAGGAGCCAGCGCCGTAGGGGATGACCGGCACGGCATGCTGGTCGGCCAGCTTCAGCGCATCCTGCACGTCCTGCGTGCTTTCGGCAAAGACCACGGCCGCAGGCGGGGGCGCCTGGATGGCGCCCTCGTCGCGGCCGTGCTGTTCGCGCACCGCCAAAGCCGTGGAGCACTGGGCGCCGAAACGCTGGGCCAGGGCTTGGAGGAAGGCTTCGGGGATGGGGCGCTGAGCGAAGTCAGGCTGCAGGCGGACGGGGGCGACAGGGGCGTTCATCGGTGTTCTCCAGGGGGAACTGGAAAGAATACCACCGGCCCTGCCGCCCAACCGTGTGGGTCAGCCGCCTGGCATCCGGGTGTCAGCGCGGCTGGACAGCCTTGCTGAATTCATCGCGCGACAGCGATCCGTTCTTGTCGGCATCGATCTGCGCGAAATTGCTGCTCACGGCGGGCAGGGCCTCGGCCTCCTTCTTGCTCAGCTTGCCGTCCCGGTTGGTGTCGGCGCGGTCGAATGCGGCTTGCACGTCGTTGGCGCCGGCCGACGATGGAGTGGGTGCGGCTTGCACACCAGTTGCAGGGCCGCTACCGGCTCCAAAGGAGGCCTGCGAAGGAGGCGCAGCGGGAGTAGATGTCTGCGCCATGGCAGCAACGCTGCCCAGCGAAATGGCCGCGAACAACATCACGCTGCGGATTTCAAAACCAGAGACTTTGCGCAGTTGAGAGGTCATGTGTCGAACTCCTTGTCGAACGTGGAACATGACTGCATTCCATCTGCTGCAGCGCAGCAGGGCCAGCACTTTTGCCGGCTGTTGCCTGCTACAACATTTGCGTGCCGCCTGTAACGCACAATTGGGTGTTGGGCCGTTACGGGTCCAGCTTTCCACCCCCGCACCGCCAAGGAGAACGCCCATGGGCAACCGTTTGACACAGATCGCCACGCGCACCGGAGACGACGGCAGCACGGGCCTGGGCGACAACACGCGCGTCTCCAAGAACAGCGGCCGCCCGCACGCCATGGGCGATGTGGACGAGCTCAATTCCCACATCGGCCTGCTGCTGTGCGAGGCCCTGCCCGACGAGGTGCGCGAACTGCTGGTCGATGTGCAGCACCAGCTGTTCAACCTCGGTGGCGAGCTGTCCATTCCCGGCTATGAACTGCTCAAGGATGACGCTCTGCTGCAGCTCGATGAAGCGCTGGCCCACTACAACGCGCAGCTGCCCCGGCTGCAGGAATTCATTCTGCCGGCCGGCAGCCGCGCCGCGGCCCAGGCCCATGTCTGCCGCACGGTGGCACGCCGCGCCGAGCGCATGGTGGTGGCGCTGGAGCAGGGCGAGGCCATGCGGCCCGCGCCGCGCCAGTACCTGAACCGCCTGTCGGACCTGCTGTTCGTGCTGGCGCGCGTGCTCAACCGCATGGATGGCGGCGACGACGTCTACTGGAAGAGCGAGCGGATGGCCCGCGCGCAGTCCGCCGAAGAGTGAACCTGCACTGAACCTGCGCCAATCCCGCGCCAATCCCGCGTTTAGGACGGCCCATGCGCCTGCGCCACATCGAGGTCTTCAATGCCGTCATGCAGACCGGCAGCGTCAGCGCTGCCGCACGGCTGATCAACATCACCCAGCCGGCCGTCAGCCGCACCCTGCAGCACGCGGAGCTGCAGCTGGGCTTTGCGCTGTTCCAGCGCGCACGCGGGCGGCTCACGCCCACCAATGAGGCGCTGGCGCTGTTCCCCCACATCGAGAAGCTGTTCGAGCAGCTCGACGAGGTCCAGCGCCTGGCCGACAACCTGCGCCATGGCCAAGCCGCGGACCGGCTCACCGTGCTCACCGTCTTCGCACTCAGCCGCGAGGTGCTGCCGCGCGCCGTGGCCGGCTTTCGGCGCCGCCACCCCCAGGTGCAGGTCCATGTGCAAGCGCTGCACACCCCCCAGGTGGTCTCGGCCCTGCTGCTGCAGGAGGCCGACGTGGGCTTCGTCATCAGCTCCGTGGGCCAGCCCGCGCTGGAGCATGAACTGCTGGCCGAGGTGGACATGTTCTGCGTGCTGCCCAAGGGCCTGCTGCCGCCCTCGCGCGTGCGCGAAGAGGGGATGGAGCTCAAGGATTTGGCCGAGCTGCCCGTGGTCGCTCTCGATGCGCGCGACCCGCTGGGCATGCGCCTGGGCCAGGCCTGCCGCGAGCACGGCGTGGGCCTGTCGCCCGTGGTCACCGTGCAGACCTACCACGCAGCCCTGTCCATGGCCGAGTACGGCCTGGGCGCCGCCATCATGGACGGCTGCACCGCCCTGGCCGCCGACCGCCGCAAGGTCCATGTCGTGCCCCTGCTGCCGCGCATCACGGTGGGTGTGAATGCACTCAGCCTGCCCCAGCGGCCGGGGTCGGTGCTGGCGCGTGCAATGACCGAGGAAATGCGCAAGGCCTTGCGCGAGTTGCTGGCTGGTTGAGGCCGTTCATACAAGCATGCCTGCTGGACTGCGGCTGATGCGCCGTGGTCATTGGCACGATCGATTGTCAAATTCAACTGAATTCTCATGATCGATTGATTTGCTAATGAGAATTATTCACAATCATTACCCGGGATCTGACAACTGCATCGTCATGAAGGAGGGTCATGAGAAATTCAGGAGCTTTGCGTCCGCGCTGGCAGGTCGTTGCCTGGGCATGTGCTGCTCTTGCCTTTGCCGGTGGGCTGGCGCTCATCTTTTTTGCCGAACCAGCGCCTGAGGTCAGGCATGCACAGGTGAGCGCAACCAAGCCACCTGCGCAAGCTTCCAGGCCTGCTGCGCCAGCACCTGAAACTCCCGCTCCACCGGCGATCGCTTCCGTACCGGCGCCCGTGCCGGTGGCGCCCCTCACGACACCTCGAGCCAAGGCGTTTCCTGCCGTTGTCGTGGATGCATCGGCGGAGATTCTGTACAACCGGCTTGCCCGCAGCGAGGTCACGCTGGACCAGGCCGGCGAAGTCGCCAAACTCCACAAGGCATTGGAGCCTTGCTGGATGGCGTCCCTCTATGAGCGCATGGCGCTGCTGGTTCCGCCGGATTCCGATCCCAAGGGGCACGCAATGGCGCAACGGCTGGCTCGGGAGCAGAGGGCCAGTGCGCGCCCTGGCTGCGGACAACTCCCGATGGACGCATACACAAGGGCCGATGAGTGGACTGCCCGGCTCGCGGTGCAGGGAGATCCTCAGAGCATGATGGACTATGGCGGAGCCTACTGGACCCGGGGTCTGGAGCATGCGAGAACGGATCCAGAGCGCCTCGCCGAGTATCGGCGCACCACCCTGATATACCTCAACGCCTTGATCGACCAAGGCTATGTCGATGCGCTGATCTCGATGGCCTCCATCAGAAGTAACCCCACATGGGGGGAGCCGCAGCCTGCCGAGGTGTGGGCATATGTCTATGCCGACGCCAAGGCCAAAGGCAATGTGTCATCGCAAGCGAACCTGCTTCAGAGCATCGACCAACGAGTGCCGCCTGAGGGCCGTCAACGCGCGAGGGATATGGCCCAGGAGTTGCTGAGGAGATGCTGTGGTGGCTAGCCAAATAACTTCGTTGTCACCGCGCCTGCCCCAAACGTGGCGCTCTGTGATCATCATCGCGCTTGCCGCGTTACTCATCGCAGCGAGTTGGCGTGGCGTCTCCGACACCCAGGAAGATCCGCGCGGGTGGAACAACACCGAGATTGCTCGATTCATCCTGGAGACGGTCAACTCGTCCTTGTCGATTGGACAGTGGAAGCCCGGAGATACAGTGACCATCTGTCAAGCAGGATCCAGTAGATGCATTTTGGTGGCCTACATCAATCCGATGTCTCACGATGCGTGGGCCAAAGCAAAAAATGTCGATTCACGCAATCAACCTCCCGATGTCTCGCTATGGGAGCGCTTGATCAAGTGGATTCTGGGTCGAGGTGGTATGCCTCCAACAGGTTCCTTGGAGACCCTCATCGCTGATTGGGGCGAAGTGCCACCCGGGACGGTCACGGTCGAACCACTCCGGCCTGATGACACGCTGACAAAGTGCACTGGTTGCCATGGTTCGGATTGGCAGCAAATAGCCCAGCAGCCGGCATGGGAGCCGTTGCGAAGTGTGGAGGCCAGCGGTTGGCTTGCCTTGATTGGCGCCGCAGCCATGTCGGTGGATGCCCGACATGGCTGGTCCAAGGACGACTGGCAACTCGTACGGAGATTGAGCGGCGACATGACATAGGTGGCTGCGGGACCGGGTTCTACAGATCGTCCGCCTCCATCTGCCCCACCAGCCTCTGCGCCGACCCGAACGCCAGCGTCAGCCCCAGCGCGCCGTGCCCTGTCTGCAGCCACAGGTTGCGCGGACCGCCGCGCTGGCGGCCGGTGAGGGGCAGGCCGGTGGGCGTGGCGGGGCGCATGCCGGTCCAGGGGTGCAGGTTGCCGTCCAGCGGCAGGTCGGCGAAGACCTCCTGCGTGGAGCGGCGCAGGCTGGCGATGCGGCGCGGGTCGGTGCGCGTGTCCCGGCCCACGATCTCCACCATGCCGGCCACGCGCAGGCGTTCGCCGATGCGTGCGAAGACGACCTTGCGTGCGGTGTCGGTGACGCTGACCCGGGGTGCGGCGTGCGGCAGTTGCGCGGCGGCATCGGCGGTGATGCTGTAGCCCTTGAGCGGGTAGACGGGAATGCGCAGGCCCAGCTGGCGCGCGTGGACCGCGCTTTCCCAGCCGCTGGCCAGCACGTAGTGGTCGGCGCGCAGCGGCAGCGGGCCTGCGGCGGTGCGCAGGCCGGTGATGGCGTCGCCTTCGCGCTCGAAGCCCTGCAGCTCCACGCCGTAGCGCAGTTCGGCGCCGCGTGCGGTGAGCCGGGCGGCCAGTTGCTCGCACAGCAGGCGGCAGTCGGCGGCGGCCTCGCTGGGCGTGTGCACGGCGCCTGCAATGCGCTGGGCGTAGCCGGCGAGCGCGGGTTCGATGCGCGACACTTCGGCGGCGTTGACGATGCGCTGCGGCGCACCGCCCAGGCCCGCTTGCAGTGCCACCTGCTGCGCGGCGGCATCCAACGCCTGCTGGGTGGGGTAGAGCACCAGCTTGCCGGGCGTGTGCAGGTCGCAGGCCAGTGCTTCGTCGGCCTGGAGCGACTCGAAGGCCTGGCGGCTTTCGGCGGCCAGGGCCAGCAGGGCGCGCGTGCCTTCGGCCGAGGCATGGGCATTGCAGGCGCCCAGAAAGCGCAGTCCCCAGGCCCATTGCGCGGGGTCGGCGCGCAGGCGGAAGGCCAGCGGCGAATCCTTTTCCAGCAGCAGGCGGGGCAGCATCTTCCAGATGCCGGGATCGGCCAGCGGCTGCACGTAGGAATAGCTCAGCTGCGCGCCATTGCCGCCGCTGGCGCCCTGGGCGGGGCCCGGTGCGCGGTCCAGCACGGTGATGCGGTGGCCGGCCTGCTGCAGCGCCCAGGCCGTTGCCAGGCCGACGATGCCGGCGCCCACGATGCAGACATGCATTGATCGTTTCTCCATGCAGCCGCACTGTAGGCCGCGCGCGGCAGGCTGCGCCATGGCATTTGGCACACGGGCCATGCACGCAGGTTATGGCCGGGGGCTGCTGCTGCGGGCAGGCGGCCAGCCCATAACCGGCGGGCATGGACCGGCCCGATATTGTCATTCCGCAAAGGCCGCAGCCCTTCCTACACTGGCCGCACATCCACCAAAGACGAGGAGACAAGCATGCAACTTCACACCACCGCGCTGTGCGCGGCCCTGGCCCTGGGAGGCCTGGCTGCGGCCCATGCCGACACGCTGGCCAAGGTGCGCGACAGCGGCCGCATCACGCTGGCCTACCGCGAGTCCTCCGTGCCCTTCAGCTACCTGGACAACGGCAAGCCCATCGGCATGACGGTGGAGATGTCCCAGGCCGTGGCCGAGGCCGTGAAGAAGGCGGTGAACCGGCCCGATCTCAAGGTGCAGTGGCAGGCCGTGACCTCGCAGAACCGCATGCCGCTGCTGGCCAACGGCACCATCGACCTGGAATGCGGCTCGACCACCAACAACACGGTGCGCGGCAAGGAGGTGGCCTTTGCCATCAACCATTTCTACACGGGCACGCGGCTGCTGGTGAAGAAGAGTTCGGGCATCAAAAACTACGCCGACCTCAAGGACAAGACCGTGGCCATCACCACGGGAACCACCAACCTGCAGGTGCTGCGCAAGGCCAATGCCGACAAGGCCTGGGGCATGAACATCGTCATGGCCAAGGACCATGCGGACGGCTTCCTGCTGGTGGAGAACGACCGCGCCGCGGCCTTCGGCATGGACGACATCCTGCTCTTCGGCCTGATCCCCACGGCCAAGAACCCCGGGGACTTCGAGGTGGTGGCCGACTCGCTGCAGGTCGAGCCCTATGCCTGCATGCTGCGCAAGGACGACCCCCAGTTCAAGCAACTGGTCGATGGCGTGATCGGCGACATGATGAAGTCGGGCGCGTTCGCCAGGCTGTATGACAAGTGGTTCATGCAGCCCATTGCCCCGAGGAACGTGGCCCTGGGCCTGCCGATGAGCGAGCAATTGCAGAAAAACCTGCAGGACCTCAGCGACAAACCTGCTTTTTGATTTCGGATCGCAGCATGCAGCAGCAGCTTCAGCCCCCGCGCGCGGTGGGCATTCTCGGGGGCATGGGCCCGGCCGCAGGCGCGGATTTCGTGCGCCTGTTCGTGCAGGCCTGCACGGCGCACCTGCAGCAGCAGGGCCTGCCCGTGCATGACCAGGCCTATCCCGAGCACTGGCTGGTGCAGCTGCCCATGCCCGACCGCAGCGCCGCGCTGCGCGCGGACCCGCAGTCGCCCACGGGGCCGGCCCAGCACCTGCTGCAGGGCGTGGGCCGCATGGCGGCGCTGGGCGTGCGCAGCGTGGCCCTGGCCTGCAACACGGCCCATGCCTGGCATGGGCAGCTGCAGGCGCTGTTTCCGCAGCTGCATGTGCTGCACATTGCGCGCCAGGCCGCCCTGCACCTGCAGGCCGGCGGCGCGCAGCAGGCCATCGTGCTGGCCACGCAGGGCACCTACGACAGCGGCCTGTACGACGCGGCACTGGCCGAGTGCGGCATCACCGCGCTGCAGCCCGATGCACAGGGCCGCGCGCGGCTCATGCAGGGCATCTACGACGGCGTCAAGCAGGGCGACATGGACCTGGCCGCGCGCTGCTTCGGCGAGGTGCTGGCCCCGCTGCTGCAGCGCCATGGCGATGTGCCCGTGATCATGGGCTGCACCGAGATCCCGCTGGCCCTGCCGCAGTCGCCGCTGGCGCGCGGCGCCGGGCTGGTGGACCCTGCCTGGATCCTGGCCCAGGCCCTGGCCGGTGATGCGTATGGGCCTGTGGCGATTCAATAAGTCTCCAGATGCAGTCGGCCTTCGCGCTTGAGGCGCGCGCCGACCTGCTCCCAGTCCAGCCCGGCTTGCTGCGCCACGTCGCGCAGTGCCAGCACCACGCCTTCCTCCATGCTCTTGAGCCCGCAGACGTAGAAGTGCGCGTTGTCGTCGCGCAGCAGGGCCGCCAGGTCGGCCGCACGTTCGCGCAGCAGGTCCTGCACGTAGCGCCGGGGCTGGCCGGCCACGCGCGAGAAGGCCAGGTTGTTGTCGATGAAGTCGCGCGGCAGGCTTTGCAGCGGGCCGAAGTAGGGCAGCTCCTGCGGCGTGCGTGCGCCGAAGAACAGCATGAGCTTGCCGCCCTCGAACCTGCCGCTCCTGCGCAGCCGCCTGCGCCATTCGGTCATGGCACGCATGGGGGCGCTGCCCGTGCCCGTGCAGATCATCACGATGTGCGATCGGGGATGGTTGGGCATCAGGAACGACTGGCCAAAGGGGCCTATGACCTGGACCCTGTCGCCGATGCGTGCGTCGCACAGGTAGTTGCTGGCCACGCCGCGCACGGGGCGGCCCTGGTGGTCCTGGGTGACGCGTTTCACGGTCAGCGCCAGGTTGTTGTAGCCAGGCCGCTCGCCATTGCGCGCACTGGCCACCGAGTACTGGCGCGCCACATGCGGGCGGCCCTGGGCATCGGTGCCGGGCGCGATGACGGCGATGGACTGGCCTTCGAGCACGGGAAACGGCTGGCTGCCGAAGTCCAGCACGATGTGGTGGGTCTCGCTGTCGAATCCCGCCTCCGTGCAGTTGAGGTTGCCGACCACGGTCGCCGTGACGGGGCTTCTGGGGCCATGCAGGTTGGTGTACGGATGGGCGGCTGACCAGGGCGGCACGGTGGCGCCGTAGCTGGCGCTGCGCAACACCTGGGTATCGGCCTGGTCGTCGGGCCGGGACGCATCCGCACCGCGCGTGGCGGCCGCCGCGATCACGGCCTGTGCCTGGCTCAGGTCCTCGGCGGCAGACGCATCCCCTGCGTCCTGTGCCTGGACCAGCACCTCAGGCGGCAGCTCCTCGGGCAGCTCGTCCCAAAGCAGCTGCTCGGCCACGGGATAGGCGCTTGCCAGCGGCACCTTGCGCCAGTTGTCGATGGCACCCGTGGGGCAGGGCGAGACGCAGTCCATGCAGCCGTTGCACTGCTCGGCCAGGACCACGTAGTTGCGGTCATCGTGCGTGATGGCGCCCACGGGGCAGGTGGCCTCGCAGGTGTTGCAGCGAATGCAGATCTCCGGGTCGATCAGGTGCTGCGTGAGGATGCCGTGTTCTACCAAGGCGACTGTCATGGGCGACTCCCTGCTGGCGCGGCGCTTCAGTTGAAGCGCACGTATTCAAAATCCACGGGCTGGCGGTTGATGCCCATGACCGGCGGCGCGATCCAGCCCGCGAACTGGCCCGGCTCCACGCAGCGGCCCATGAGCGAGGCGACGAAGGCGCGGTCGGCGTCCGTGGGCAGCCATTCGCCCTCGCGCATGCGCCATTCCTGCTCGCTGACCACGCGGCCGTCGGGGCTCATGCGCACGCCGGCCAGCGCGCCGATCTGGCGGTTGAAGGCCTTGTGCGGCACGGTGAGGCGGAAGTCGATGCCGGCCTTTTCCATGACCTTGTTCCAGCGGCCCACGCCTGCGTTGGAGTCCTTGATGTAGTCGTCGCGCAGCACCTCGTTGAGCGCGTTGAGCATGGGCACTTCCTTTTCCTGCAGCCTGCCGTCCACGACCTCCAGCACCTTGTAGTGCTGGTCGTGCAGGCGGTGGTCGTCCGCGCGCTTGCCTTCCTCGTAGCGGCCCTTGAGGCCGCTGCTGTAGAAGGTGGCGGCATTGCTGGACTGGTCGGCGCCGAACAGGTCGATGGTCACGCTGTAGTGGAAGTTCAGGTAGCGCTGCAGCGTGGGCAGGTCGATCACGCCGGCCGCGCGCAGGCGGCCCACGTCGTCGGTGCGCAGCTCGTTCATGACCTGGCAGGTGCGCTGCAGCACGCGCGAGACGCCGGACTCGCCCACGAACATGTGGTGGGCCTCCTCGGTCAGCATGAACTTGGTGGTGCGCGCCAGCGGGTCGAAGGCGCTTTCGGCCAGCGCGGCCAGCTGGAACTTGCCGTCGCGGTCGGTGAAGTAGGTGAACATGAAGAAGGACAGCCAGTCGGGCGTCTTCTCGTTGAAGGCGCCCAGGATGCGCGGGTTGTTCTCGTCGCCGGACTGGCGCTCCAGCAGGGCCTCGGCCTCCTCGCGGCCGTCGCGGCCGAAATGCTTGTGCAGCAGGTAGACCATGGCCCACAGGTGGCGGCCTTCCTCCACGTTGACCTGGAACAGGTTGCGCAGGTCGTACATGGACGGCGCGGTCAGGCCCAGGTGGCGCTGCTGCTCCACCGAGGCGGGCTCGGTATCGCCCTGGGTGACGATGATGCGGCGCAGGTTGGCGCGGTGCTCGCCGGGCACGTCCTGCCAGGCCTTCTCGCCCGCGTGGTCGCCGAAGTGCACCTTGCGGTCGGCCTCGGCCGGGTTCAGGAAGATGCCCCAGCGGTAGTCGCGCATCTTCACGTGGCCGAACTGGGCCCAGCCCTGGGGGTCCACGCTGATGGCGGTGCGCAGGTAGACGTCGTAGTCGGTGGAGCCTTCGGGGCCCACGTCGCCCCACCAGTTCAGGAAGTTGGGCTGCCAGCTCTCCAGCGCGCGCTGCAGGGTGCGGTCTTCGCCGAGGTTGACGTTGTTGGGGATCTTCTCGCTGTAGTTGATGGCGCTCATGGTGGGGTCTCCGTGGATGTTTCGGGGCGTGCCTGCGGTCAGACGCGGTTGAAGTCGAAGCCGGCCTTCTGGCCCGTGCCGTAGAGCTTGAGAGCGCCCTTGTCGCCCACGGCATTGGGGCGGTTGAAGATCCAGTTCTGCCAGGCCGACAGGCGCCCGAAGATGCGCGTGACCATGTTCTCGCGGCTGGCAAAGCGCAGGTTGGCCTCCAGGCCCGTGAGCGCATCGGGCGACATGGCGGCGCGCTCTTCCATGGCGATGCGGATCTCGTCGTCCCAGTCGATGTCGTCGGGCGCGGCCGTGACCAGCCCCAGGGCCAGGGCCTGGTCGCCGTCCAGCGCGCGGCCCGTGGCGGCGCGCGCGGCCTCCAGCGGCGCGGCCTCCTCGTAGAAGCGGCGCTGCAGGCGCGACTGGTCGTTGACCAGGGGCAGGAGGCCGAAATTGAACTCGTCCAGCTGGATGCGCGGGGCGCGCTCGGTGTCATCGGGCAGCACCAGCATGTAGGCGCGGTCGGCCGCGAAGGCCAGCTCGGCCAGCATGCCCACGAAGCAGGAGCCGGGCTCGATCAGCGCGAACAGCGTGCGCGAGGACACATCCAGCCGCGCAAAGCTGCGGCGCAGCAGGCCCAGCGTCTCGCGCGCCAGCCAGTGGTCCTGGTGGGCCAGCAGGGCTGCGTCTGCGGCCAGCACGGCGGCGGCATCGCCTTCGGTCTTGAGCAGCCAGGTGCCCACGTCCAGCTCATTGGTGCGCAGGTGCAGGATGGCGTCGTCCAGCTCGCGGCCCATGGCCAGCGGCCACCAGGCGTCGCCGGCCTGCTCGATGGCTTCGATGGTGGCCGGCTGCGGGCCTTGCCCAAGCGTGGGCGCCTTCACGGTCAGCGTGGCGCTGCGGCGCGCGCGGTCGATCTGCACGCTGACATGGCGGTAGTGCAGCGCGTCGTCCGTGGCTTCGCGTTCCAGGCGCGTGAGCGTGATGCCCTGCGCATTGGCGGGGCGCGTGCTGCCCTCGGCCAGGCGCTGCGCGCGCTGGGCCACCACGGCCTCGAACTGCGCGGGCTTGGCCACGGCATCGACCAGGCGCCAGTCCACGGCGCGCTGGCCGCGCACGCCTTCCACGCTGGTGCAGAAGATGTCGGCCAGGTCATGGCGCACATGGCGCTTGTCGGTCACGCGCGTGAGGCCGCCCGTGCCGGGCAGCACGCCCAGCAGCGGCACCTCGGGCAGGGAGACGGAGGAGGAGCGGTCATCGATCAGCACGATGTCGTCGCAGGCCAGGGCCAGCTCGTAGCCGCCGCCCGCGCAGGCCCCGTTGACGGCGGCCAGGAACTTCAGGCCCGAGTGGCGCGAACTGTCCTCGATGCCGTTGCGCGTCTCGTTCGTGAACTTGCAGAAGTTCACCTTCCAGGCATGGCTGGACACGCCCAGCATGAAGATGTTGGCGCCCGAGCAGAAGATGCGGTCGCGCCCGCTGGTGACGATGACGGTGCGCACCTGCGGATGCTCGAAGCGGATGCGATTGAGCGCGTCGTGCAGCTCGATGTCCACGCCCAGGTCGTAGCTGTTGAGCTTGAGCTTGTAGCCGGGCCGTATGCCGCCGTCCTCGGCGATGTTCAGCTGCATGCGGGCGATGGCGCCCTCGACGGTGAACGACCAGTGGCGGTACTGGGCGGGCTCGGTGCGGTAATCGACAGTGGGGCTGGACGGGTGCATGGACGGCCTCTTGGATGAAAAATAGTGCAGTCGCAGATACGGTGCAGGCACAATTATGCAGACTCATCCAAAAAATGCACGCAACAACACGCACGATAGTGCGTGTTTTGTTGATATCCAGGGTAAACCCCAGCAGTGCAGGCGAAAAAAATCCAGGCCTGGGACCTGGATGCCGTGGGTTGCTGCCGCCGTCTCAGCGTGCGGGCAGGAACAGTGCCTTCAACTGGTCGAAGCTCTGCTCCAGCGTCTGGCCGCTGGTATCCACCACGTGGTCGGCCTTGGCGTAGAAGCCGGCGCGGCCTTCGAGGATGCTGCGCAGATCGTCCATGGCCTCGGGATTGGCGGCCATGGGGCGGGTGTCGCCCTGGGCCACGACGCGGGCCATGTGCTCCTCGGGCTGGGCCTTGAGCCAGACCGTGGTGCAGTGCGACAGCAGTTCGTTGAAGGTGGCCGGGTCGGAGACGATGCCGCCCGGCGTGGCGATGACCACGTCGCTGTAGATCTGCACGGCCTCCTCCAGCGCGCGGCGCTCGTAGCGGCGGTAGGCGTTGGCGCCGTACAGGTCGTGGATGGCGCGCACGCTGCAGCCGGCAATGCGCTCGATTTCCTGGTTGAGTTCGAGGAAGGGCACGCCCAGCTGCTCGGCCAGCATGCGGCCCAGTGTGGACTTGCCCGCGCCGCGCAGGCCGATCAGTGCGATGCGCGTGTGGCGCTGGCGGTCGCTGGGCGCCGTGCCCAGCAGCTCGCCTGCGGCCAGGCGCACGCGGCGCAGGTCCTCTTCATTGCGGCCTTCCAGCAGTTCGCGGATCAGCAGCCATTCGGCGCTGGTGGTGGTCACGTCGCCCAGCAGCTCGGCCATGGAGCATTGCAGGGCCTGTGCAATATGGTGCAGGACCAGCACCGACACATTGCCCGTGCCGTATTCGAGGTTGGCCAGGTGGCGCTCCGAGACATCGGCCGCCGCCGCCAGGGCGCGCCGCGTCATGCCCCGGCGCGAGCGCAGGCTGCGCACACGCTCGCCCAGCGCCTGCAGCACCTGGTTCCTGGGGGCTTCTGAGAGGGAATCCGCCGCCCCGGCGGACTGGGCTGCCGTCTCGAACTGGTCCATAGAGTTTCCTTGAAGAGGGCGTGAATGATAAACAGTCGGGGTTAACACCAGCCATGCAATATAGTGCTTGACGCTCGGTGGTGTTCTAACTATCTTTCTGATGCACGCACAATATTGCATGTTGTGCGGAAGATCACAAGTCGGGCCGGATGCCCGATGTCGAAGGAGACCCCGATGATCGACTTCACCCAGCCCTTCAATTTCGCCGCGCACCTGTTCGCGCTCAATGAGGGGCGGCCCGGCAAGATCGCCTACATCGACGACCACGGCACGCTGAGCTACGGCCAGCTGCAGCAGCAGGCGCAGCGCATGGCCAGCGGCCTGCTGGCGGCGGGCATCCACCGCGAGGAGCGCGTGCTGCTGCTCATGCACGACCGCCATGAATGGGCCGTGGCCTTTCTGGGCGCGCTGTATGCGGGCGTGGTGCCGGTGGCGGTGAACACCTTGCTCACGGCCGACGACTACGCCTACATGCTGGGCCACAGCCGCGCCCAGGCCGTGCTGACCTGCGATGCGCTGCTGCCCCTGCTGCGCCAGGCGCTGGACCGGGCGCCCAACGAGGTGCGCCATGTCTGGGTGGCCGGCGACGAAGCGGCGGCGCGCGCCGCAGGCTTTGCGCCGCTGCAGCCCTGGCTGGCGGCGCAGCCGCCGCTGCCCGCACCGGCGCCCACGCTGGGCGATGACCCGGGCTTCTGGCTGTATTCCTCGGGCTCCACGGGCAAGCCCAAGGGCGCGGTCCACACGCATGCCAATCCGTACTGGACGGCCGAACTCTATGGCGGCCCGGTGCTGGGTCTGGGCGAGGGCGACATCTGCTTTTCCGCCGCCAAGCTCTACTTCGCCTACGGCCTGGGCAATGCCCTGAGCTTTCCGCTGAGCGTGGGCGCCACCGTGCTGCTGATGGCCGAGCGGCCCACGCCCGAGGCCACCTTCGCGCGCTGGGTGCAGCACCGGCCCACGGTGTTCTTCGGCGCGCCCACGGGCTTTGCGGGCATGCTGGCCTCGCCGCTGCTGCCCGCGCGCGAGCAGGTCAGCCTGCGCATGTGCTCCTCGGCCGGCGAGGCGCTGCCGGCCGAGATCGCCCAGCGCTTCAAGGCGCATTTCGGCGCCGACATCGTGGACGGCATCGGCTCCACCGAGATGCTGCACATCTTCCTGTCCAACCGGCCCGGCGACATCCGCTACGGCACCACGGGCAAGCCCGTGGACGGCTACCGCGTGGAGCTGCGCGGCGAGGACGGCCGCCCCGTGGCCGATGGCGAGGTGGGCGACCTGTTCATCCAGGGGCCCAGCGCCGCCCTCATGTACTGGGGCAACCGCGACAAGACGCGCGAGACCTTCCAGGGCGGCTGGCTCAAGAGCGGCGACAAGTACGTGCGCGACGCCGATGGCTACTACACCTATGCCGGGCGCAGCGACGACATGCTCAAGGTCAGCGGCATCTATGTCTCGCCCTTCGAGGTCGAGGCCACGCTGATGCAGCACCCGGCCGTGCTGGAGGCCGCCGTGATCGGCAAGACCGACGCAGACGGCCTGCTCAAGACCAAGTCCTTCGTCGTGCTCAAGGACGGCTGCAGCGCCACCGAGGCCGAACTCAAGGCCTTCGTGAAGCAGCGCCTGGCCGCCTACAAGTACCCGCGCTTCATCGAGTTCGTGGACGAACTTCCCAAGACCGCCACCGGAAAGATCCAGCGCTTTCGCCTGCGTGAACGCGAGGCCAGCGTCGGCTGAACAGCCCCTTCCGATTCCCCTGACAAAAGCAAGACCCATCGACCACAAGGAGACACGCATGAACACCGATCGCAAACACTGGGCCGTCCTCGCCCTGACGGCCTCCCTGTCCTGCGGCGCATATGCGCAGGACAGGATCAAGGTCGGCTTCATGCTGCCTTACAGCGGCACCTATGCGGCGCTGGGCTCGGCCATAGAAAACGGCTTTCGCATGTTCGTGAACGAGCAGGGCGGCAGGCTGGGCGGGCGCGAGATCGAGTTCTTCAAGGTCGATGACGAGTCCGATCCGGCCAAGGCCACGGACAACGTCAACCGCCTGATCAAGCGCGACAAGGTCGATGTGCTGGTGGGCACCGTGCATTCGGGCGTGGCCATGGCCATGGCGCGCGCGGCCAAGGAAAGCGGCACCGTGCTCATCGTGCCCAATGCGGGTGCCGATGCGGTCACGGGCGCCATGTGCGCGCCCAACATCTTCCGCTCGTCCTTCTCCAACTGGCAGTCCTCCTATCCCATGGGCGTGGTGGCCGCCAGGCAGGAGGGCAAGAAAACCGCCATGACCATCACCTGGAAATACGCGGCCGGCGAGGAGATGACCAATGCCTTCAAGGAAGGCTTCGAGAAGGAGGGCGGCAAGGTCAGCAAGCAGCTCACCGTGCCCTTTCCCAACGTGGAGTTCCAGGCCCTGCTGACCGAGATCGCGGCGGCCAGGCCCGATGCGGTGTTTGCCTTCTTCGCGGGCGCGGGCGCCGTCAAGTTCGTCAAGGACTACCACGCGGCCGGCCTGCACAAGACCATCCCGCTGTACGGCTCGGGCTTTCTGACCGACGGCACGCTGGAGGCCCAGGGCGAGGCCGCCCAGGGGGTGCTGACCACGCTGCACTACGCCGACGAGCTGGGCACGGAGCGCGACCGGCGCTTTCGCTCCGCCTATGCCCAGGCCTACAAGCTGATGCCCGATGTGTATGCCGTGCAGGGCTACGACGCCGCCCAGATGCTGGGCGTGGGCCTGAAGGCGGCGGGCGGCGACATCGCGAAGAAGGCCGAGTTCCGCCAGGCCATCGAGAAGGCCACCATCCCCAGCCCACGCGGCGACTTCACCATCAGCAAGTCGCACAACCCCGTGCAGGACATGTACCTGCGCAAGGTCGTGGGCAAGGAGAACCAGCGCATGGGCGTGGCCATCAAGGCCCTGGGCGATACCGGCCGCGGCTGCCGCATGTGAGGCGCGGGGCGCACTCATACGGACGAATACGCACGCATACGGACATCGCCATGGACCTTGCCACCTTTCTCGTGCAGTGCCTGAACGCCGTCCAGTACGGGCTGCTGCTGTTCCTGCTGGCCTCGGGCCTGACGCTGATCTTCGGGATCATGGGCGTGATCAACCTGGCCCATGGCAGCTTCTACATGATCGGCGCCTACATGGCCTTTGCGCTGTCCCCGCTGCTGGGCCAGCACTTCATCACCATGCTGCTGGCCGGCGTGGCGCTGACCGTGGTGCTGGGCTATGCGCTGGAGTGGGCCTTCTTCAGCTACCTCTACGAGCGCGAGCACCTGCAGCAGGTGCTGATGACCTTCGGGCTGATCCTGGTGTTCGAGGAGCTGCGCTCGCTGCTGGCGGGCAACGACGTGCATGGCGTGCCGCTGCCCGGCTGGCTGTCGGGCAGCTTCTCGCTGGGCGGGCTCATGAGCTATCCGTGGTACCGGCTGTTCGCCTCGGGCGTGTGCCTGCTGGTGGCGCTGGCGCTGTACTGGGTGGTCAACCGCACGCGCCTGGGAATGATGGTGCGCGCGGGCGCCAGCAACCGCGACATGGTGCGCGGCCTGGGCATCGACGTGAAGCGCCTGTACCGCATCGTCTTCGCCATCGGCGTGGCGCTGGCGGCACTGGCGGGCATGATCGCCGCGCCCATGAGTTCGGTCTATCCGGGCATGGGCGGCAACGTGCTCATCATCTGCTTCGTGGTGGTGGTGATCGGCGGCATCGGCTCGATCACGGGCGCGCTGCTGGCCTCGCTGCTGGTGGGCTTTGTCGATACCTTCGGCAAGCTGTTCTTCCAGGAGCTCAGCGGCATGAGCGTCTACCTGCTGATGGCGGTGGTGCTGGTGGGGCGGCCCCAGGGCCTGATGGGGCAAAGGAGCTGAACAATGGCCGTATCCAATCCTTCTCCGGCCCTGCTGGCGGCCGCCGTGCAGCCCCTGCAGCCTGTGCAGCCCGCAGAGATGCCGCAGCGCGCCTGCCGATGGCAGGCCTGCGCCGTGCCGCTGGCCTGCGTGGCGCTGCTGGCGCTGGCCGGCCCCTGGTGGTCGGACTATCTGTCGGGCCTGGTGGTCAAGACCATGATCCTGGCCATCTTCGCGCTCAGCCTGCAGCTGCTGGTGGGTGGCACGGGCCTGGTGAGCCTGGGGCATGCGGCCTTCATGGGCCTGGGCGCCTATGCCGCCGTGCTGTCCGCAGGCAACGAGGGCGGCAGCCTGCCGGCCATGCTGGGCTGGGCGCTGCTGGCCTCGGGCGGCTATGCGCTGCTGGTGGGCCTGCTGAGCCTGCGCACGCGCGGCATCTACTTCATCATGGTGACGCTGGCCTTCGCACAGATGGCCTACTTCGTGGTCCACGACACGGGCATCGGCGGTGGCAGCGATGGCATCTACCTGATGGCCCGGCCCGCGCTGGGCGCCATCGACATGGAAATTCCGCGCGTGCAGTACTACGTGGTGCTGGCGGCCCTGGTGCTGGTCTATGCCTTCCTGGCCGGGCTGCGCCAGTCGCGCTTCGGCGCGGCGCTGGCGGGCATACGCGTCAACGAACAGCGCATGCGTGCGGCCGGCTTCACCACCTACGGGTACAAGCTCGCGGCCTTCGTGCTGGCCGGCATGCTGGCCGGCGTGGCAGGCTTTTTGCTGGCGGTGCGCGATGCCGTGGTCAACCCCGAGCTGCTGTCCTGGCACCACTCGGGCGAGGTGCTGCTGATGGTCATCCTCGGCGGCCTGGGCTCGCTGCGCGGCGCCGTGCTGGGCACGGTGGCCTTCATCGCGCTCAAGGAGGTGCTGTCCACGCATGCCATCGTCGGCCCCATGGCCGACCACTGGCAGCTGAGCCTGGGCCTGGCCATCATCGTGCTTGTGGCCCTGCTGCCGAAAGGACTGATGGGGCTGATCGGGCTGGCGGGCCTTGCACGGCAACGCGCTGGAGTGCACAACGAGGTCCACCACAAGGAGGCCGGACATGGCTGATGCGGCACTGCTTTCGGTGCGCGGCCTCACGCGCCGCTTCGGCGGGCTCACGGCCGTGGGCGGCGTGGACCTGGACCTGCACGAGGGCGAGGTCCATGCCGTGATCGGCACCAACGGCGCGGGCAAGTCCACCCTGGTCAACATGCTCTCGGGCGAACTGGCGGCCAGCGCGGGGCGCATTGCGCTCGCGGGCCAGGACGTCACGCGCATGCCCCAGCCCCGGCGCGCGCGTGCCGGCGTGGGCCGCAGCTACCAGCGCACCACCATCTTTCCCGAGTTCTCGGCGCTGGAGAACTGCCGGCTCGCGGCCCAGGCGCAGATGGCGCTCAGGCCCTGGCAGCTGGGCCTGTCCGCACAGCGCTGCGCGGCCAGCGTGCGCCAGGCCCATGCGGCCCTGGAGCGTGCGGGCCTGGCCGGGCAGGCCCAGGCCGTGGCCGGCACGCTGAGCCACGGCGCCAAGCGCCAGCTTGAAGTGGCCATGTGCCTGGCCACCGGCCCGCGCGTGCTGCTGCTGGACGAGCCGCTGGCCGGCATGGGCGCCGAGGAGACCGAGCGCATGCTGGCCCTGCTGCAGGAGCTCAAGCGCGGCCATGCGGTACTGCTGGTCGAGCACGACATGGACGCCGTGTTCCGCATCGCCGACCGCATCACCGTGATGGTCAACGGCAGCGTGGTGGCCACGGGCACGCCAGCGCAGATCCGTGTCGATCCCGTGGTCCGTACTGCGTATCTGGGAGAAGACGATGACTGAGCCCATGTTCGCCATCGACGAGCTGCATACCTACTACGGCGACAGCCACATCCTGCAGGGCGTGAGCCTGGCGCTGGGCGCGGGCCAGGCCGTGGGCCTGCTGGGGCGCAACGGCATGGGCAAGACCACGCTGATCCGCACGCTCATGGGCTATGTGCCCGCGCGCCGCGGCCGCCTGCGCGCCGATGGCCGCGACTGCACGGGCGCACCGCCCGAACGCATGGCGCGGCTGGGCATTGGCTATGTGCCAGAGGGGCGCGGCATCTTCCCCAACCTCAGCGTGCGCGAGAACCTGGTCATGAGCGCCCGCCCCGGCCTGCAGGGAGAGCGCCACTGGACGCTGGAGCGCGTGCTCGACACCTTCCCCCGGCTCGCGGAGCGCCTGGCCAACGGCGGCGACCAGCTCTCTGGCGGCGAGCAGCAGATGCTGTCCATAGGCCGCGCGCTGATGACGCACCCGCGCCTGCTCATCCTCGACGAAGCCACCGAAGGCCTGGCCCCCCTGGTCGTCGCCGAAATCTGGCGCGTGATCGCCGCCATCCGCAGCACCGGCATCTCCACCCTGATCGTGGACCGCGACTACAAAAAGGTCCTGGCCCACACCGACCGCGCCGTGGTCATGGCCAAGGGCCGGCTGGCGCTGCAGGCCGACTCGCGGGAGCTGCTGACGCAGCCGGAGCGCCTGTCGGAGTTGCTGGGGGTTTGAGATGGTGGTGGGCGGAGGACTTCCAGGCGGTATCAGAAGATGCCGCATTGCTGGAATTCCTCTCGCAGCCTTGCCACGACAGGGGCCAGCTCCAGCGCTTCAAGCCGGTTCTTCTTCAGGAAGGCGGCCCACTGCGCCTGCTTGGCCGCATCGCTGCTGAAACCATCGCTCAATCCGGCAGGCAGGCCCGCGGGCAGCGCGAGTTGGCGGCGCTCGAAGGTCGCTTTCATGGCGCGCCGCAGTTCGGCAGGGTCCAGCGTGCCTTCGGTCATCAACACCCAGAGATCGAAGTAGTCCTTCATCCGGGTATTGGCCATGCCCAGCAGGCATATCGCGTGGAGTTTTTCGGCCACCACGGTGTACTTGGGGTAGCTGCGCAGTTGCGGTGCGGGCAGGCCGTCGAGCAGCACGGGGTAGCGGATGGCTTGTGGCGATGGTGTCACGGCATCGCCGAAGCCTATGTCCACCTGCAGCGTGATGCGTGCACCGTCCAGCGTGGCGCGCAGGTCAATCCGTACTTCGCCATAGCCGGCTTCCTTGCGGATGGTGGTTCCACGCACCGACGCGGCATCGAAGGCAATGCCGTCGTCCACGGCAATCCCGCAGATCTCGCGGAAAGCGCTCACCGCCGAGTCAACGTCGTCCAGGCCAAAGCCCAGCAGATCGGCGTCGCGGGTCGGCCTGTGCGGCTGCTCGTACCAGATGGCGAACAGCAGTGCGCCCTTGAGCAGATAGCTGTCCGCATGGGGCGAGATGGACAGGCGGTACAGCAGGCGCTCCAGGCCATAGTGGGTGAGCGTGAGGTTGAAGTCCTGCCTGCGGGCGTCCGCGCATTGCTTCAAACGTGCACGGATCGAGGCTGCGATATCGCGGCTCATGCGGCGATGCTTTCGAGATAGGGGCGCATCACATTGCTGACGCGGTCGATGGCGGCGTAGTGCCAGAGCGCGTCGGCCGTCAGCTTGCCCTGCGCCCATCCGTCGCGCAGTGCTTCCAACGCCACATCCAGGCCGATCTTGTTGCGGTACTTGAAGCAATCGGCCACGGTCTTCGATGCGTTGAAGACGGCGACACCGACGCCATCGATCTGCAGAGTTTCCACGCCTTCGGACAGTGCCGCACCGGACATGCGGATGGCGCGCAATGCAGGCTGGTCTATGCGGGGCGTGGGCGAGTGATGGGGAATGGCCATCCACACCTCGAAGGGTGCCTGCGTTCCTATGCCGTGGACCCGCAGCGCGGACAGCAGGCAGACCACCCCTTGCGGTACGCGCAGGGCCACTTCCGCCAGCGAGCGGTGCTCGCTGAGCGGCCGGCCCGGCAGGCTGTACAGGCCGCGTGCAACGCGTTCAAGGCGGCCTGCCGCGACCAGCCGGCTCAGCGCCATGGTCGGCAGGCCAAGCGCGGCAAGGTCGCGTGCGCGCAGCAGCGGCCGTTGTTCGGCCAGTGCCAGAACGGCTTGTTCGAGCGCGGAGCCAGGAGCGGGCATGCCGGAGTCTGTTGTATTGATTAGGCAATTATCAATAACTGAAGAAGAAATACAACGGACGACAGCAACGTGACCGAGAGCGCGACGGTTCCCGGTCCATCAAGCGGTCAGGGCTGTGCCGCCACCGGCGGCTGCGCCGCGAGCTTGACGTTCTGCGCATGCGTGGGCGGCAGCAGCGCCATGGTCAGGCTGCAGGTGCAGGTCAGGCGGCCGGTTTCGTCGTGCAGTTCGATGGCCCAGACATGGGTGGTCTGGCCCAGGTGCACGGGGCGGGCCGTGCCCGTGACCCAGCCCTGGCGCGCGGCGCGCACATGGTTGGCCGAGACGTTCAGGCCCACGCTGCGCCAGCCTTCGGGGATGGAGCAGGCCGCGGCCACCGAGCCCAGGGTTTCGGCCAGCACCACGTTCACGCCGCCGTGCAGGATGCCGTAGGGCTGGCAGGTGCGCTGGTCCACGTGCACGCGGCCGCGCAGGAAGTCGTCACCGATCTCGGTGAACTCGATGCCCAGGTGCGAGACGGCCGTGTCGGCGCTCAGCGAGGTGATGTCTTCAAGGGTGAAGCTGCGCTTCCAGATCGGCATGGGAGAAGTCCTGTGGGTGCAACGAAAAAGACGGCCCCGGGGGCCGTCCTTGCATGCTACGCCAGTCCGGGCAGCCATGCCGATGGCTGCCTGTAGCCCAGGAGACTGCGCGCTGGCGCGCTGGCGCGCTTGCGCAGTTCAGGCGCGCATGTCGCCCGTTTCGACAAAGCGCTGGTGCCAGCTCAGCGCTTCGCCCAGGATGTGCGGCGTGTGCAGCGCGCCCTGGCGCTGGGCGCGGTCGAAGTAGTCCTGCAGCTGGGGACGGAAGTCGGGATGGGCGCAGCGGTCGATGATGACTTGGGCGCGCTTGCGCGGCGACAGGCCGCGCAGGTCGGCCAGGCCCTGCTCGGTGACGATGATCTGCGTGTCGTGCTCGGTATGGTCCACGTGCGAGCACATGGGCACGATGCAGCTGATCTTGCCGCCCTTGGCCACCGAGGGCGTGACGAAGAAGGACAGGTAGCCGTTGCGCGCGAAGTCGCCCGAGCCGCCGATGCCGTTCATCATCCCCGTGCCCATGACGTGGGTGGAGTTGATGTTGCCGTAGATGTCGGCCTCGATCATGGAGTTCATGGCGATCACGCCCAGCCGGCGCACCAGCTCGGGGTGGTTGCTGATCTCCTGGGGGCGCAGGATGATGCGCTCGCGGTAGAAGTCGATGTTCTCCTCGAAGTCCCTGTAGGCGCTGCCGGACAGCGAGATCGAGGTGGCCGAGGCGCGGCTCATCTTGCCTGCGCGCAGCAGGTCCAGCATGCCGTCCTGCAGCACCTCGGTGAAGCCCAGCAGGTTCTCGAACGGCCCCGTCAGCAGGCCGGCCAGCACGGCGTTGGCCACGTTGCCCACGCCCGACTGGATGGGCAGCATCTCCTTGGGCAGGCGTCCCATCTTCATCTCGTGCGCGAGGAAGTCGATGATGGACGCGGCGATCAGGTTGGAGTTGGCGTCGGGCTGGGCGAAGACGTTGTCGCGGTCGCCCTTGTGGGTCTCGACCACGGCGACCACCTTGGCCGGGTCCACGCGCAGGTAGGGCTCGCCGATGCGGTCATCGGCATGGGTCAGGGCAATGGGCACGCGGCGCGGCGGGATGGCCGTGCCGTAGTAGATGTCGTGCATGCCTTCCATCTTGGCCGGCGGCTTGGTGTTGACCTCCAGGATCACCTTGTCGGCGATCTCCAGCCAGGTCTTGTTGTTGCCCACGGCGGTGGAGGGGATGAGGCGTCCGTCCTCGGTCACGCCCAGCACCTCGACCACGGCCACGCTCATGGGGCCCAGGAAGCCGAACCACGCATGCTGGGCCACGTGGGACAGGTGCATGTCGATGAAGTCGATCTCGCCGGCATTGATCCTGGCGCGGCAGGTCGGGTCGGTGTTGAAGGGCAGGCGCTGGCCCAGTGCGCCGGCCTCGGCCAGGGCGCCGTCCATCTCGGCGGCCGTGGAGGCGCCGGTCCAGACATTGATCTTGTAGGGCCGGCCGGCCGCGTGTTCGCTCTTGGCGTGCTGGGCGATGGCCTGGGGCAGGGCCTTGGGGTAGCCCGCGCCCGTGAACCCGCTCATGCCGACGTTGACGCCGTGGGGGATCAGGGCGGCGGCCTGCTCGGCCGTCATGGTGCGCGAAAGGAATTCTGGGAAACGTACGCGGTCTGCGAGGGACATCTATGGCTCCGGCTGACGGCTCGCGCCAGCCGGCAGGGTGCCGCAGCGCTGGCTTGCAAGCCTAAAAAAAACCGCCCCATGCAAGAACGCAAGGGCGGTATATCTCCGGAAACCGATGGTAGCAGCGCTGGCAGGGGCCCTCGGGTTTCCCCGTAAAGGCCCTGCCGCGCAGTCAAAGGTTCAAAGAATATTTGCGTGTGCTCACATTCAGTGAATCAGTGGCTGATCGTCGCGTGCGTGATCCAGCAGCGCGTACAGGATGATGGCGCCGAAAGTCGCGGTCCCGATGCCGCCCAGCGCGAAGTCGCCGAACTTGAGCGTGAAGTCGCCCGTGCCCAGGATCAGGGTGATGGCCGCCACGATCAGGTTCTTGTTCTGCGAGAAGTCCACGCGGTTGTCCACCCAGATCTTGGCGCCGGCCACGGCGATCAGGCCGAACACCACGATGGACACGCCGCCCATCACGGGCAGCGGGATCGCCTGGATCAGCGCGCCGAACTTGGGCGAGAAGCCCAGCAGCACGGCCAGGACGGCGGCCACGAAGAACACGGCCGTCGAGTAGATGCGCGTGGCGGCCATCACGCCGATGTTCTCGGCATAGGTGGTCACGCCGGTGCCGCCGGCCGCGCCGCTGACCATGGTGGCCACGCCGTCGCCGATGAAGGCCCGGCCCATGTACTGGTCCAGGTTCTTGCCGGTCATGGCGGTCACGGCCTTGATGTGGCCCAGGTTCTCGGCCACCAGGATGATGACCACGGGCACGATGAGCACCATGGCCGGGCCGCTGAACACGGGCGCGTGGAATTGGGGCAGGCCGAACCAGGCGGCATTGATCACGCCCGACAGGTCCACGGGCTTGCCCATGCCCAGCACATTGGTGAACAGGCCGTACAGCAGGCTGGCGGCGATCAGGCCCACCAGGATCAGCAGGCGCTGCACCATGCCGCGCGTGAACACGGCCACCAGGCCCACGCAGACGAAGGTCAGGGCCTGCATCCACGACTCGAAGTTGTTGGCCGCCATGTTCTTGACGGGGATGGCCGCCAGGTTCAGCCCGATCACGGCCACCACGGCGCCCGTGACCACGGGCGGCATGAAGCGCTCGATCCAGCGCGTGCCCACCATCTGCACCACCAGACCGATCAGCGCATAGACCGCACCGCAGGCAATGATGCCGCCCAGCGCCACGCCGATGTTGCCGTTGGCGCCCTTGCCGCCATAGGCCGTGGCTGCGATCACCACGCCGATGAAGGCAAAGGACGAACCCAGGTAGCTGGGCACCTTGCCGCCCGTGATCAGGAAGAAGATCAGCGTGCCGATGCCGCTCATGAGCACGGCCACGTTGGGATCGAACCCCATGAGGATGGGCGCCAGCACGGTGGAGCCGAACATGGCGATCACGTGCTGTATGCCCATCAGCCCGGTCTGGGGCCAGGGCAGGCGCTCATCGGGGCCGATCACGCCTCCCCGTTGCAGCTGGTTGGCGGATTTTTCCGTCCATTGGAAAAGGCCCATGTGGCATCGCTCCTTGTAAAAAATTGGCGCGATATTAGAGGCATTTGTTTTCTGGCAGGTGGGGTGAAGCGGAAATTTTTTCCCAGTGTTTGTGCGCAGATACGCGATCCGGCCCGCAGACTTTGTCGCCCAGGTGCCAGGCTAGTGGCTTTCCCGTCTGGGCTCGCGGGCAGCGCGCGCGTACCGTGGCCGGTCATGAGCCATACCCCTGCCTTCATCCCCCAGATCCGCCTGTACCAGGACTGGCTGCGCGAGCGCCACGGCCTGCAGTTCGACAGCTACGACGCGCTGTGGCGCTGGTCGGTGACCGACCTGGACGCCTTCTGGCAAAGCATCTGGGACTACAACGCGCTGCAGTCGCCCACGCCGCACACGGCCGTGCTGGAGCGCAACACCATGCCCGGCGCCCAGTGGTTTCCGGGCGCCCAGATCAACTACACGCGCCAGGCGCTGCGCCATGTGGATGCCGCCCATGCGGCCGGCATGCCCGCCGTGGTCAGCCGCAACGAGACGGGCCGCCACCGCGAACTGTCCTGGCCCGAGCTGCGCCGCCAGGTCGCCGCCCTGGCCCTGCACCTGAAGGCCCAGGGCGTGGGCCGCGGCGACCGCGTGGCTGCCTACCTGCCCAACATCCCCGAGGCCATGGTCGCCCTGCTGGCCACGGCCAGCCTGGGCGCCGTCTGGAGCATCTGCGCGCCCGACATGGGCACCAACGCGGTGCTGGACCGTTTTCGCCAGATCGCGCCCAAGGCGCTGATCGCCGTCGATGGCGTGCACTACGCCGGGCGCGATATCGACCGCATGGCCGTGCTGGCGGAGCTGCGCGCAGGCCTGCCCAGCGTGGAGCATGTGGTCCTTGTGCCCAACCTGGATCTGCAGGCGAGGCTGGCCGATGCCGCCGACTACGGCCAGGTCACGGCGCGCGACGACGCGGCCACGGCGGCCTTCGAGCCCGAATGGCTGCCCTTCGACCACCCGCTGTGGATCGTCTACTCCAGCGGCACCACCGGCCTGCCCAAGCCCATCGTCCACGGCCATGGCGGCATGGTGCTGGTGGCCCTGCAGCTCAAGGCCCTGCACAACGACGTGGGCTGCAGCTACCACCCCAACAGCTGGGGCGAGCGCTACCACTGGTACAGCTCCACGGGGTGGGTGATGTGGAATGCCCAGGTCTCGGGCCTGCTGGGCGGCACCACCTGCGTGATCTTCGACGGCAGCCCCGGCGGCAGCAAGGACAGGCCCGACTGGGGCGTGCTGTGGCGCTTCGCGGCCGAGACCGGCGTGACCAGCTTCGGCTCGGGCGCGGCCTTCTACGCCAACTGCATGAAGGCCGGCGTGGACCTGGCCCAGTGCGGCGACCTGTCGCGCATCCGCAGCCTGGGCACCACGGGCTCGCCGCTGTCGCCCGAGGTGCAAAGCTGGGGCACGGCGCAGTTCGCAGGCATGGGGCGGCCTGACATCTGGTGGAACAACATCTCGGGGGGCACCGACTTCGCGGGCGCCTTCATCGGCGGCCACCGCGAGCTGCCCCAGCAGCCGGGCATCATGCAGTGCCGCCAGCTGGGCGCGGCCGTGGAGGCCTGGAACGAGCAGGGCCAGCCCGTCATCGACGAGGTGGGCGAGCTGGTCTGCACCCAGCCCATCCCCTCCATGCCGCTGTACCTGTGGGGCGATGCGGACGGCAAGCGCTACCTGTCCAGCTACTTCGACATGTACCCGGCCGGCCATGGCCGCGCGCCCGGCGGCGGCGACGGCCCCGCCGCCATGGGCCCGGTCTGGCGCCACGGCGACTGGATACGCATCCTCCCGGAGGGCGGCTGCATCATCTACGGCCGCAGCGACGCCACCATCAACCGCCACGGCCTGCGCATGGGCACCAGCGAGATCTACAGCGCCGTCGAGGCCCTGCCCGAAGTGCTGGACTCCATGGTCGTGGACCTCGAATACCTGGGCCGCGAAAGCTTCATGCCGCTGTTCGTGGTGCTGCGCCCGGGCGTGGATCTGGACGACGCCCTGCGCGCCCGCCTGCAGGGCGCCATCCGCCAGGCCCTGTCGCCGCGCTTCGTGCCCGACGAGATCGTGCAGGTGGCCGAAATCCCGCGCACGCTCAGCGGCAAGAAGCAGGAGCTGCCCATCAAGAAGCTGATGCTGGGCCAGCCGCTGGACAAGGTGGTCAACAAGGAGGCCATGGCCAACCCGGGCTGCCTGGACTGGTATGTGGGCTTTGCGGCGCAGCATGCCAAGGCACAGGCCGCCTGATATTCAAACGGTATCAGTGGCTCGGTTTTTAATATTGGACTGCGACAGACCGGCTGCCTAGAGTGGGGTCCAACCATGGAGCCCTGCAATGAGCGTGCTTGATTCCCTTGCCCTGACCCGCATCCCCGCCGAGGACGAAGCCCTGCGCGCCGAGGTGCGCGCCTTCCTCGCCCAGGCCATAAGCGGCCTGCCGCCCCATGTGCGTGCGCGCTCCTGGGGCGGCTACAGCGCCGAACTGAGCCGGCAGCTGGGCGAAAAGGGCTGGATAGGCGTCACCCTGCCGCGCGAGTACGGCGGCGGCGGGCGCAGCGCCTTCACGCGCTACGTGCTGGTGGAGGAATACCTGGCCTGCGGCGCGCCCGTGGGCTCGCACTGGATTGCCGACCGCCAGAGCGGCCCGCTGATCCTCAAGTACGGCACCGAGGCGCAAAAGCGGTTCTACCTGCCGCGCATCTGCCGGGGCGAGGCCTTCTTTTGCATCGGCATGAGCGAGCCCGGCGCGGGCTCGGACCTGGCCAGCGTGAAGACGCGCGCCGTGCCGAACGGCAAGGGCTTCGTGCTCAACGGCCAGAAGATCTGGACCACCAACGCCCACCACTGCCACTACATGATTGCCCTGGTGCGCACCTCGGGCGAGGCGGGTGACCGGCACAAGGGGCTGTCCCAGGTCATCGTGGACCTGTCGCTGCCGGGCGTGACCGTGCGGCCCATCACCGACCTCTCGGGCGACAGCCATTTCTGCGAAGTCTTCTTCGACAACGTGCAGCTGCCGCCCGACGCCCTGATCGGCCAGGAAGGCCAGGGCTGGGAGCAGGTCACGGCCGAGCTGGCCTTCGAGCGCAGCGGGCCCGAGCGGCTGTTCTCCAGCATCGTGCTGTTCGATGAATGGCTGGCCTGGCTGCGTGCAACGGGCGAGCGCAGCGAAGGCGCGCTGCGCCTGGCCGGCCGCGTGTTCACCGAGCTGGCCCCGCTGCGCGCCATGTCGGTGGCCGTGCAGGACAAGCTGGTGCGCGGCGAAAGCCCCATCGTCGAGGCGGCCCTGGTCAAGGAGCTGGGCACGACGCTGGAGCAGTCCATTCCCGCCGCCATCGCCGATGACCTGTTCGCACGCGAGGCGTCCGAGGTTCCGCTGGAGCTGCTGCGCACCCTCAACTACGTGACGGAGGTTGCGCCTTCGTATTCGCTGCGCGGCGGCACGCGCGACATCCTGCGCGGAATGATTGCGCGTGGTTTGGGGCTTCGTTGACACGAAGCGCCCCCTGAGCCGCTGCGCGTCTTCCCCCTCTCGCTTCGCGGGGGGGACGACACCCTCGGTGCGGGGCGGCCCTTCCTCGGTGTCCCTGGTGTTAAAGGTGCGCCAGTTTCAAACGGAACGCCCAAGGCCTGGCGTCATGTGTCATGAATGGAGAGAGACATGGAAGACGATTTGTTTGCCGATGCCGCACGCCAGCTGCTGCAGGGCGAGTGCACGCCCGCGCGGGTGCGCGCCATCGAGGCCGGGGGTTCGCCCCGGGCGCTGTGGCAATCGCTGGAGCAGGCCGGCTTTGCCGATGCCCTGGTGCCTGAGCACGCGGGCGGCGCGGGGCTGGCGCTGGCGCAGCTGTTCGATGTGTGGTCGCAGGCCGGCGCCCATGCGCTGCCCGTGCCGCTGGGCGAAACCATGCTGGCGCGCGCGCTGCTGGCGGGCGCGGGGGCGGAGCGTCCACCAGGCGCCATCGCGTTGGTGCAAGGCCTGCTCCAGCCGGATGGCAGCCTGCACTGCGAACCCGTGCGCCTGGGCGCGGTGGCGGACAGCGTGCTGGTGCAGCATGCGCAGGGCTGGAGCCTGCTGCCCGTGGCGCAGGCGCAGTCCAAGCCGGCGGCCTTCTGCCTGGACGTGAACCTGCGCTGGAGCGCCGAGCAGGTCCGCGCGGCGCCTGCTCCCGCTATCGCCCTGCCGGGTGGGCTGGACCTGCGCACGCTGCAGGCCGGCCTGGTGGCGGCGCAGCTCGCGGGCGCACTCATGGAGGTGTTCCAGCGCACGCTGCAGTACGCGAATGACCGCCAGCAGTTCGGCCGCCCCATCGGCAAGTTCCAGGCCATTCAGCACCAGCTGGCGGTGATGAGCGAGCATGTCTTCGCCGCGCGCATGGCCGCCCGGCTGGGCTGCGCGGGGCAGGGCATCTTCCCTGAGCGGCTGCGCGTGGCCGTGGCCAAGGCGCGCTGCAGCCAGGCTGCGCTGGCCGTGGCCGAGGCAGCCCACGCCATCCACGGCGCCATGGGCTTCACCGAGGAATACGACCTGCAACTGCTCACGCGCCGCCTGCATGCCTGGCGCCAGACGGCTGGCTCCGAGTCGTACTGGCATGGCGTGGCGGGTGCCGCGCTGGTCCATGGCCACGCGGGCAGCACCCTGGATCTGATCCGCTCCACCACCGATATCACCGCCGATATCACCGCCTGACAGGCTCTCGAAGGAACCCATCCATGCCCTTTCTGAACATCGCGCGCGACGGCGCCATCTGGACCCTCACCATGAACCTGCCCGAGACGCGCAATGCGCTCACGGGCAACACGGCCGTGGAGGAATTCGTGCAGGTCTGCGACGAGATCCGGCGCGATGCCTCGGTCAAGGCCGTCATCCTCACGGGCGCCGGCCCCATCTTCAGCTCGGGCGGCAACGTCAAGGACATGCAGCGCTTCTTCGACGACGCGCTCACGCCCGACGCCATCCGCGAGGAGTACCGCCAGGGCATACAGCGCATTCCGCGTGCCCTGACCCAGCTGGACGTGCCCGTGATCTGCGCCATCAACGGCCCGGCCATCGGCGCGGGGCTGGACCTGACCTGCATGTGCGACATCCGCATCGCCAGCGAGACGGCCACCTTTGCCGAGAGCTTCGTGCGCGTGGGCATCGTCCCCGGGGACGGCGGCGCCTGGCTGTTGCCGCGCGCCGTGGGCCGCGCCAAGGCGGCCGAGATGGCGTTCACGGGCGAGGCCATCGACGCTCAGCAGGCCCTGGCCTGTGGCCTGGTCAGCCGCGTCGTGCCCGCCGACCAGCTGCTGCCCACGGCGCGCGCGCTGGCCGACAAGATCGCCGCCAACCCCGGCGCCGTGATGCGCATGACCAAGCGCCTCTTGCGCGAGGGCGAGCACAGCACGCTGGAGTCGCTGCTGGAGCTGTCCGCCGGCTACCAGGCCCTGGCGCACAAGACCGCCGACCACCGCGAGGCCGTGATGGCCTTCGTGGAGAAGCGTAAGCCCCGGTTTCAGTGACCGGGCCCGCCCGGCCCCCGCCACGGGGGCATGGGCCGTGTGTGACACAACACAAATGGACACTCCCCGGTGCCGGCCTCCCGGCGGGAGTGGGCGCCCATGTACTGCGCACACAGTACACTTTGCGCGTCGAGAGGCAACTCTCCCATCCACCGCACTCCCAGTCCCATGGCCGTTGAAACGACGAGTACTGCCCGCCCCAGCTTCGACCTCAAGAGCGCGCAGCTGCCCGTGGTGGCCGTGACCCTGCGGGATACCGACGTACGTGCGCTCGTGGCCGACCTGGCCCAGCGCCTGGCCGACGACCCGGATTTCTTCGACAACGACCCCGTGCTGATCGACCTGGCCCATGTGCGCGAGGCCGAGGAGTCCATCGACTTCGCCGTGCTCGTGGAGGCGCTGCGCTTTCACCGCACCGTGCCCGTGGCCGTGCGCGGCGGCAGCCCGGCGCAGATGGAGGCGGCGCGTGCCGCAGGCCTGGCGCCCGCGCCCGAGGCCGCACCCGTGCGGCCCACGGTGCCCGAGATCGAGATCCAGGAAGTCGTGCGCGAGATCGAGGTGGTGCGCGAGGTGCCTGCTCCCCAGGCCGACGCCCTCATCGTGGACAAGCCGCTGCGCTCGGGCCAGCGCGTCTATGCGCGCGGCACCGACATCGTGGTGCTGGCCATGGTCAGCTATGGTGCCGAAGTCATCGCCGACGGCAACGTCCATGTCTACGCGCCACTGCGCGGCAGGGCCATCGCCGGGGCGCGCGGCAACACCGAGGCGCGCATCTTCAGCACCTGCATGGAAGCACAGCTGCTGTCGATTGCCGGCATCTATCGCACAATCGAGACCGATCTCCCGGCGGACGTGGCTGCCAAGCCCGCCAAGGTGCGTCTCGACGGCGAGAAAATCCTCATCGAGCCGGTATGACACCGGACCCCTCTTCTTTGCTCTCCAGTCTTTAAGGAACCGTGCAAACATGGCCAAAATAGTCGTCGTGACCTCCGGCAAGGGTGGCGTGGGCAAGACCACCACCAGTGCCAGCTTCGCATCGGGCCTCGCATTGCGCGGGCACAAGACCGCCGTCATCGATTTCGACGTGGGCCTGCGCAACCTGGACCTGATCATGGGCTGCGAGCGCCGCGTGGTCTACGACCTGATCAACGTCATCCAGGGAGAGGCCAACCTCAACCAGGCCCTGATCAAGGACAAGCAGTGCGACAACCTCTTCGTGCTGGCCGCCTCCCAGACGCGTGACAAGGATGCGCTGACGCAGGACGGCGTCAAGAAGATCCTGGACGACCTGGCGGGCATGGACTTCGAGTACATCATCTGCGACTCGCCGGCCGGCATCGAAAGCGGCGCCCTGATCGCCATGCACTTCGCCGACGAGGCCCTGGTCGTGACCAACCCGGAAGTCTCCTCCGTGCGCGACTCCGACCGCATCCTGGGCATGCTCAGCTCCAAGACCGCGCGCGCCATTGCGGGCGAGAGCGTCAAGGAGCACCTGCTGATCACGCGCTACAACCCCAACCGCGTGCAGGACGGCCAGATGCTGTCGCTGGAGGACATCCAGGACATCCTGCGCATCGAGCTGATCGGTGTCGTGCCCGAATCCGAAACCGTGCTGCAGGCCTCCAACCAGGGCATCCCCGCCGTGCACATGCAGGGCTCGGACGTGGCCGAGGCCTACCAGGACGTGGTGGCACGCTTCCTGGGCGAGGAAAAGCCCATGCGCTTCACCGAAGCGCAAAAGCCCGGCTTCTTCAAACGCATGTTCGGGGGGAGGTAAGCGGCCATGTCCATGCTCTCTTTCCTGCTCGGAGAAAAGAAGAAGACGGCCTCGGTGGCCAAGGAGCGCCTGCAGATCATCCTCGCGCGTGAGCGCGTGGGCGGCAATGGCGGCGGTCCCGACTACCTGCCTGCGCTGCAAAAGGAACTGATGGCGGTGATCTCCAAGTACGTGGACATCGACGTCAACGACATCAAGGTGCACCTGGAGCGCCAGGAAAACCTCGAAGTGCTCGAAGTCAAGATCGAACTGCCCGACGCCTCGCGCTGAGCGCTGCCACGGCCTGGGGCCGTGGCTTCATGCAATCCTGAAAGGGTTGCGGATGGCCAGGCTGCCGATGGCCTGGTCACAGTGCTTGCTCAGTCTCTTGCATTGGATTCATCGCGGCTCCAACGCAGTCCGGCTGGCATGCGGCAAGACTTTCGCTCCATTGGAAGATTTGCATGCCCGGGCTTTCTGGATACGGTAGTCGATTGTCCACCCGGGGGCCTGCAGCAGTTCACTCCGCCGCAGGCAGCATGGCCTCGCTCTGCGCACGCGCGGCGGCGGGGCGCACCCACAACAGGTAGGCAGCGCCCAGCAGCACGATCCACAGGCCGCCCACGACCAGGGCTGCACGGGTGTGGGGGAAGTAGCCGAGCACGCCCAGCACCAGCAGCATGAAGGCGATGGCCGCCAGCGGCGCGGCGGGCCACAGCGGGACCGGGAACTTCAGCGCGGCCACCTGCTGCGGGCTCATGCGGCGGCGCGCCGCGAACTGCGACAGCAGGATCATCAGCCAGACCCAGACCGTGGCGAAGGTGGCGATGGAGGCGATCAGCAGGAACACGTCCTCGGGGATCAGGTAGTTCAGCACCACGCCGGCCAGCAGCGCCACGGCCATCACCACCACCGTCATCCAGGGCACGCCATGGCGCGAGACGCGGCCGAAGCCGGCGGGGGCCTGACCCTGGTGCGCCATGCCGTAGAGCATGCGGCCGGCGCCGAAGATGTCGCTGTTGATGGCCGACACGGCCGCCGAGATCACCACGATGTTGAGAATGGTGGCGGCCGAGGAAATGCCCAGGCCGCTGAAGATCTGCACGAAGGGGCTGCCCTGGCTGCCGATCTGCGGCCAGGGGAAGATGCTCATCAGCACGAACAGCGTGAGCACGTAGAACAGCAGGATGCGCAGCGGCACGGCGTTGATGGCGCGCGGGATCACGCGCGCCGGGTCCTTGGCCTCGCCGGCCGAGATGCCGATGATCTCGATGCCCCCGAAGGCGAACACCACCACCGCCAGCGAGGCGATCAGCCCCGAGACGCCATGGGGCATGAAGCCGCCGTGCACCCACAGGTTCTGCACGCCGGTGGGTGCCTGGTCGGCTGCCATGCCGAAGCCGAACACCATGATGCCCAGGCCGCCGCCGATCATGGCGATGATGGCCGCCACCTTGAGCAGGGACAGCCAGAACTCCATCTCGCCGAACACCTTGACCGAGCACAGGTTGAGCGCGCCGATGAAGCAGACGATGGACAGCACCCAGATCCAGCGCGGCACCTCGGGAAACCAGAACCCCATGTAGATGCCGAAGGCCGTGACGTCGCCAGGCAGACGATGACCATCTCGAAGGTATAGGTCCAGCCCGTGACGAAGCCGGCGAACGGCCCCAGGTAGTCGCTGGCGTACTGGCCGAAGGAGCCGGGCACGGGGTTGTGCACGGCCATCTCGCCCAGCGCGCGCATCACCATGTAGACCGCCGCGCCCGCCAGCAGGTAGGCGATCAGCACCGAGGGCCCCGCCTGCTGTATGGCCTTGGCCGAGCCGTAGAACAGCCCCGTGCCTATGGCCGAGCCCAGTGCCATGAAGCGGATATGGCGGGCCGACAGCCCTCGGTGCAGGCTGCCTGCAGATGGTGAACTCATGTGCTGTCTCCCCCCGTCATTGGTGAAATGGCTGCCGCATCCACAGGCTTCATCAGCCTGTGGATGGGTCTGCGATCAGATGTATAAGCCTGTATATACAATATGCGCAGACACCGATTTCCCGGACCGGGGATTACCCGGAGGCGGGAAGAAACGGGAATGGGGGAGGCGCCGAAAGAGGCGACGGGAGTGCTGCCGCAGGCCCCGGGCTCAGCCCAGGCCGCCCGTGTGCATGCGGCCTGCGTGGTACAGCAGCGGCGTGTGGCCGGCCTGGTGGCTGCACTGCTCGACCTCGCCGATGAAGATCACATGGTCGCCTTCTTCATGGCGATGGCGGTTGCGGCACTCGAAGACGGTGGTGGCTTCGGACAGCAGCGGCACGCCCTGGGCCGAACTGCGCCAGGCGGTGTTGGCGAAGCGGTCCACGCCCTTGCGCGCGAACAGCTCGGCCAGGGGCTTTTGCGAGGCCGACAGCACGTGGATGGCGTAGTGCGAGCAATGCTGGAACACGGGCAGCGAGGCCGCCGACAGCGCCATGCTCCACAGCACCAGCGGCGGCGTGAGCGAGACGGAGTTGAACGAGCTCACGGTGACGCCCACCGGATGGCCCTGCGGGCTGCGTGCGGTGACGATGGTTACGCCCGTGGCGAACTGGCCCAGCGCGTCGCGGAACTCGCGCGACGAGAACGGGGACTGTGGAGGCAGGGCGGCCATGGCGGCGGGAGGCAGTGCGGAATTCACGGGTGCAAGAACCAGGCGGCAGCAAGGCCGCAGCAGGGCTGCAGCGTTTGGGACGGGCGCCCGGAGCCGGGCAGCAACCTTGCATTATGGGTGCGGATGCCGGCAGAAGCGGCCGATGGGGCCTCTGCCAGGGAGGTCTTTGCCCTGTGTGCGCGGCGCCGGCTCACAGCGCCATGCTCATCTGGGCGGGCGCGGCGTTCTCGTTCAGCCAGGCCGTCATGCGGGCCCGCGTGCAGCGCTGCAGCTGCATCAGCAGCGCATGCTCGGGCCAGGCCAGCGCGTGGCGCAGGCACAGGTCCTGCTGCATGCGCGCCAGCAGGGCGGCGGCCATCTCGGCATCGGCCAGCGCCCGGTGGGCACGCTCGGCCACGGGCAGGCCCAGGTGGGCGGTGAGCCGGCTCAGGCTGTGGCTGGGCGCCTCCGGGTAGATGCGGCGCGACAGCAGCACGGTGCATGCAAAGGGCTGGGGCGCGGCCTCGCCGGCCAGGGCCAGTTCGGACTGCCAGAACTTGCTGTCGAAGGCCGCGTTGTGCGCCACCATGGGGGCGCTGCCAACGAAGCGGGCGGCATCGCGCATCACCTCCTCGGCGGGCGGCGCAGCGGCGACCATGGCATTGGTGATGCCGGTCAGCCGCGTGATGAAGGGCGGTATCCAGGCGCCCGTGCGCATCAGGCTCTGGAAGCGGTCCACCACCTGGCCGCCCTCGATCAGCACGATGGCGACCTCGGTGGCACGCGCGCCCTGGGCGGGCGCCATGCCCGTGGTTTCAAAGTCGATGACGGCAATCGGCTGCGGCATGGGGCGATTGTGCCCGGCAGTGCCCGACCGGCATGCCGGGGCGGCTATTCCTCGGCCTGGCTGCCGTCGGCCGCGCCCAGGCGCTGCACGACCTGGTCGAGCAGGGCGTAGAGCTGCTCGATCTCTTCATGGCCCACTAGGCGCTCGATCTCGGCATAGGTCTCGGAGGAATGCGGCGCGATCTCGGCCACGATGGCGTGGCCGGCCGCCGTGAGCTCGAACTCGGCGCCGCGCATGTCGCTGGCGTGGCGCGAGCGCTCCACCAGCTGCCGGCCTTCCAGCGTCTTGAGCAGGCGCGAGAGGCTGGGCATGCTGATGTAGGTGGCCTGCGACAGCTCCATGGGCCGCAGCCTGTGCGTGACCGCCGCCATGGCGCGCAGCACGCGCCACTGCTGTTCGGTCAGGCCATGGGCGCGCAGCATGGGCCGAAAGCGCACCATGACCGACTCGCGGGCGCGCAGCAGCGCCATGGGCAGGGAGCGCGAGAAGGCGCGCAGCGGCTCGGGGGCAAAAGAGGTCGTGGTCTGGGGCATGTTCGGCAGCATCTGTCGGCTGGATTCTATGCAGCCGCCGCTCCCTCCCCGGAGCGGCGTTGCGGGCGCCTTGTCAGGCCGGGGCCTCAATAGGTCTGGCTTTTCGGCGCGGGGGCCGCTGCCTGCTTGAAGCGCGCAGCCAGCGCGCTGGTGGCCTGCACCAGCACGCTGGTGTCCAGGCCCACGGCCGTGAAGGTGCAGCCCAGCTCCAGGTACTTGCGCGCCAGGGCCTCGTTGGGCGTGAGGATGCCGGGCGCCTTGCCGGCGCGGCGTATGCGCGCGATGGCGTCGGCAATCGCCTCCTGCACCTCGGGGTGTCCGGGGTTGCCGATGTGGCCCATGGAGGCCGACAGGTCGGCCGGGCCGATGAAGACGCCGTCCACGCCCTCGGTGGCGGCAATGGCGTCCAGGTGGGCCAGCGCCTGGCGTGTCTCCACCTGCACCAGCACGCAGACCTGGGCGTTGGCTTCATGGGCGTAGTTGGCGCGCCGGCCCCAGGCCGATGCGCGTGCGCCGCCCATGCCGCGGATGCCGCCCTGGCCGTCGGCCTGCGGATAGCGCGCGGCGCGCACGATGCGTGCGGCCTGCTCGGCCGTGTCCACCATGGGCACGAGCAGGGTCTGCACGCCGATGTCCAGGTACTGCTTGATCAGCATCTCGCCGACCTCGCCGTGTCCCATGGGCACGCGGGCAATGGCATGGCTGTCGGGATAGGCCGCGATGGCCTGCAGCTGCGCCAGCAGGGTGCGCGTGTCGTTGGGCGAATGCTCGCCGTCGATCAGGAGCCAGTCGAAGCCGGCGCCCGCGCAGATTTCCGCCGAATAGGCGTCGGCCAGGCCCAGCCACAGGCCGATCTGGGGTTGGTCGGCCGCAATGGCGGCCTTGAAGCGGTTCACAGGTGTCTGCATGGTGTGATTGTCCGGGCCTCAGTGGCCCATGCACAGGTACTTGGTGCTCAGGTATTCCTCTATGCCGGCGGCGCCGCCCTCGCGGCCCATGCCCGACTGCTTGACGCCGCCAAACGGCGCCACGGCCGTGCTGATGATGCCGCTGTTGATGCCCACCATGCCGTACTCCAGCGCCTCGCCCACGCGCCACACGCGGCCCACGTCGCGGGCGTAGAAGTAGGCAGCCAGGCCGTACTCGGTGTCGTTGGCCATGCGGATGGCCTCTTCCTCGGTCTTGAAGCGGAACACGGGCGCCACGGGGCCGAAGACCTCTTCCCTGGCGATGCGCATGCGGTCCGTGGCGTTGGCCAGGATGGTGGGCTCGTAGAAGGTGCCGCCCAGCGCGTGGCGCTTGCCGCCCAGCACGACCTCGGCGCCGTTCTTCACGGCGTCGGCCACCAGTTCCTCGACCTTGTCCACGGCGGCCTGGTCGATCAGCGGGCCCTGGCCCACGCCGGCCTCCAGCCCGTTGCCCACCTTGAGGGCCTGCACGGCGACCTTGAGCCTGGCCATGAAGGCGTCGTACACGCCGTCCTGCACCAGCAGGCGGTTGGCGCACACGCAGGTCTGGCCGGTGTTGCGGTACTTGGAGGCCATGGCGCCTTCGACGGCGGCATCGAGGTCCGCGTCGTCGAAGACGATGAAGGGCGCGTTGCCGCCCAGCTCCAGCGACATCTTCTTGAGCGTGGGCGCGCATTGCTCGGCCAGCACGCGGCCCACTTCGGTGGAGCCCGTGAAGGTCAGCTTGCGCACGGCCATGCTGGCCGTGAGCACGCCGCCGATGGCGCGCGAGGAGCCCGTGATCACGCTGAACACGCCCTCGGGAATGCCGGCGCGCTGGGCCAGCTCAGCCATGGCCAGGGCCGACAGCGGTGTCTGCTGCGCGGGCTTGACGATGATGGTGCAGCCCGCCGCCAGGGCCGGCGCGACCTTGCGCGTGATCATGGCGGCCGGGAAGTTCCAGGGCGTGATCGCGGCGCAGACCCCCACGGGCTCCTTGGTCACGATGATGCGCTTGTCGGCCCAGGGCGCGGGCACGGTGGAGCCGTAGATGCGGCGCGCTTCCTCGGCAAACCACTGCACGTAGGAGGCCGCGTAGGCGATCTCGCCGCGCGACTCGGCCAGGGGCTTGCCCTGCTCGCTGGTCATGATCAGGGCCAGGTCTTCCTGGTTCTCCATCATCAGCTCGAACCAGCGCTGCAACAGGCGCGCGCGGGCCTCGGCGGTCTGCTGCTTCCAGAGGGCGAAGGCGCGCTCGGCGGCGGCGATGGCGCGCTGCGTCTCGGCCTCGCCCATGCGGGGCACATGGCCGACGGCTTCGCCCGTGGCGGGGTTGTGGACGTCGATGCGGCTGCCATCGTCGGCGGCCAGCCATTGGCCGTCGATCAGGCAGAGGTTCTTGAGCAGGCTGGGGTCGCGCAGTGCAAGCGGCATGGGAAATCTCCAATAGGGGCGGGGCAGGCGTCGGGACGACGGCGCCTAGACAAAACGGAATTGCAGGCGGCCCAGCGGGCCGTAGTCGGCATCGAACAGGTCGCCAGGCTTGGCCGCCACGGGGCGCGTGAACGAGCCGGCCAGCACGGTCTGGCCGGCCTCCAGGGCCTCGCCCCAAGGCGAGAGCTTGTTGGCCAGCCAGGCCACGCCGATGGCGGGATGGCCCTGCACGCCGGCAGCCAGGCCGGTCTCCTCGACCACCCCGTTGCAGCGCAGTATGGCGCCGCACCAGGGCAGGTCAAGCACCCCGGGAACAGCCTGCCCGGCGCCGACCACGATGCCCGCATTGGCCGCGTTGTCGCTGATGGTGTCGTAGACCTTGCGCATGGCCTTGGTGTGGCGGTCGAACTGCTCGATGCGCGCGTCGATGATCTCGATGGCCGGCGTCACATGGTCGGTGGCGTCCAGCACGTCCTGCAGCGTGATCTCCCTGCCGCCGGGCAGGCCGGGGCCGCGCAGCGGCGCCTTGAGCACGAAGGCCAGCTCCACCTCCACGCGCGGCGCGATGAAGTGGGCGGCCGGGATGTCCAGCACCTGGCCCGGCGTGCAGCGGTAGAGCATGCTGTCGAGCAGGGTGCCGTAGTCGGGCTCGTCGATCTGGCTCGATATCTGCATGGCGCGCGAGGTCAGGCCGATCTTGTGGCCGATCACCTTGCGCCCCGCCGCGATCTGCAGACGCACCCATTCGCGCGAGACGCGGTAGCCATCCTCCACGGTCATGCCGGGAAAGCGCTTGGAGAAATGCTCGACCTGCACGCGCGTCTTCTCGCTGCGGTCGAGCTCCTGGGCCAGTTGGGTCAACAGTTCTTGGGAAAACATTTCAAGGCCTGGAAAAGAGAGGATGAAGGGTGCTGTGCTTGCCGTCGTAGACCTGGCCCGGGCTTTCATCGACCTGCACGGTCAGGCCCAGGTGGCGCTGCGCGAACAGCGGCTGCAGATGGCGGCGCGCGCAGGCCAGCAGGGCGTCGCCTGCCTGCTGCTGCACGGCGGCCGAGCGGCCCCGGCCCATGCGCAGGTTGATGTAGATGAAGCCGTAGTCGCCATCGCCGCCGGCCGCACGGCCTGCAGCCCCGCCATCGGCCACGGCGCTGTGCGGCGCGGGGTAGGCCAGCACGCGCGTGCCGCCCGTGGGAAAGACCTGGGCGCCGTCTTCGGCACGCACGGTGAGCATGGTGTCGGCCAGGGCGCGGCACAGCTGCGTCATGTCGGTGTGCGCGTCCAGGCTGGCCGTGTAGAGGATGACCACGTGCGGCATTCAGGCCACCTCCATGGTGGCGGCCGTGCAGCTCACGGCGAAGATGGGAATGGGCTGGCAGTACAGCACCTGGCCCGCGCCGCGCGCGGCGGCGGCCACGGCGATGAAGCTGCGGATCTCGAAGCCGCCCTGGCCGCCGTCGCGGTAGGTCTCGGCGTCGGTGTACGACAGCAGCGCGTCCCGGTCGTTGCGGCACCAGCGGTCCATGAACTGCTGGTCCCATTCCCAGTTGACCTTGCCCGAGTCGGGCGTGGCCGGCCAGTGCGAGATGCCGCCCGTGCCCACGATGGCGATGCGCTCGGGCGCCTTGTCGCAGGCGCGGCGCAGGGCCTCGCCAAAGGCCCAGGCGCGGTGCAGCGGCGTCAGCGGCGGGCCCTGGCAGTTGATGTTGACGGGGATGATGTCCTTGTCATAGGCCGGCGTCAGAAAGTGCAGCGGGACCATGATGCCGTGGTCGAACTTCCACTCCTCGGCAAAGGCCACGTCCACGGTCTGCATGACCTCGGTGATCAGGCGCCGCGACAGCTCGGCATTGCCGGGGATGCGGTGGCGCTCTATGCCCAGCCAGGCCGGGTCCTCGATGGGTCCTTCGTAGTGGTCGGCCATGCCGATGGCATAGGCCGGCATGTTGTTCATGAAGAAGTTGGCGAAGTGCTCGGCCGCGATGACGATCACGGCATCGGGCCGCGCCGCCTCCAGCCGTGCGCCCATGTCGCGGAAGGCGGCATGGAAGGCATCCCTGGTGGCCGGATCGGCCAGGTGTGCGCGGCCCGTGATGCCGGGCGCGTGGCTGCAAACGCCTGCAAATACCAGACTCATCTCAAACTCCTGCGATCTTTTCGTTGGTGGCTGTCGTCATCGCGTAGACGCCCGCGCGCACCGGTCCGTGCTTTTGCACGCCGTCGCGCATGGCCTGCAGGTAGTCGGCCCAGGGCATGCCCAGCAGCGGCGCGAAGTGCATCAGCAGCTGGCCGTTGCAGCCCAGCACGTAGAGCTTGCCGATGTCGCCATGGAACATGGCTTCGTACTCCTCGGGCTCCAGCGCGTACTCGGCCAGCAGCGCGGCGCGGTCCTCGGCAAAGCGCCGCTGCACCTCGGGCTCGCGGTTGAGCTGGAACAGGAATTTCTGCATGGTGTACAGGCTCATGGCGGCTCCCGGTGTCTGCCTCAGCCCAGCGTGATGTTGGCGCGGCGGATGATGGCTTCGTACTTGGCGATTTCGCTGGTGACGAAGGCTGCGAACTGCTGCGCCGTGCCGGCCTGCGAGACGATGCCGCCGCGCGCGAAGGCGTCCACCACGGCGGGCTCGGCCAGGGCCTTGACCACGGCGGCGTTGATGCGCTGCACCAGCGCATCGGGCGTGGCGCCGGGTGCCAGCAGCCCCTGCCAGGAGTTGGATTCCAGCGCCACGCCCTGCTCGGCCAGCGTGGGCACCTGGGGAGCGAACTGCGAGCGCTGGCGCGTGGCCATGCCCAGTGCCACCAGCTTGCCGCTTTGCACATGGCCACGGAACTCGGGCCAGTTGCCGAACATCACGTCCACCTGGCCGCCCAGCAGGTCGGCCAGCGCCGGGCCCTGGCCCTTGTAGGGGATGTGGACCATGTCGATGCCCATCTCCTGGCACAGCAGCGCGCCCGACAGATGGGCCGAGGTGCCGTTGCCGAACGAGGCATAGCTGAGCTCGCCGGGCCTGGCCTTGGCGCGGCTGCGCAGGTCGGCCAGCGTCTTCAGGCCGCTGCCCGGGTGGGTGGCCAGCACATGCTCGGACAGGCCCATCAGCGCCACGGGCTTGAGGTCGCGCGTGGTGTCGTAGGGCAGGTTCTTCACCAGCGTCTTGTTGGCCGTGAAGCTGTTGGCCACGCACACCAGGGTGTAGCCGTCGGCCGGCTGCTTGGACACATAGTCCACGCCGATCACCGTGCCCGCGCCGGGCTTGTTCTCCACGATCACAGGCTGGCCCAGGGACTTGCCCAGCTCGGTGCCCACCAGGCGCGCCACCAGGTCGGTGGTGCCGCCCGGCGTGAAGGGCACGATGATGCGCAGCGGTTTTGCAGGCCAGGTGCCGGCCGGGCTACCGGGCTGGGCCTGGGAAAGGCCCGGGAGCATCAGCGCTGCGGCCGTGGTGGCTGCGGTGGATTGCAGGAAATGGCGGCGTTGCATGTCTTGTCTCCTCGGTTCTCTTTGTCGTTGTCGCTGGTCGCCCGTTCAGACGCCCCAGTGCGGAATATGGTGCGAGCCCAGCGATACGGCCACGTTCTTGGGCTCGCAGAAGACCTCGTAGCTCCAGCTGCCGCCCTCGCGGCCCGTGCCCGAGGCCTTGGTGCCGCCGAAGGGCTGGCGCAGGTCGCGCACGTTCTGGCTGTTGACGAAGCACATGCCGGCCTCGATGGCGGCGGCCACGCGGTGGGCGCGGCCCACGCTCTCGGTCCAGACGTAGCTGGACAGGCCGTACTGGATGTCGTTGGCCAGGCGCACGGCCTCGGCCTCGTCGCTGAAGGGGATGATGCAGGCCACGGGGCCGAAGATCTCGTCCTGGGCGATCTGCATGCGGTTGTCCACGTCGGCAAACACCGTGGGCAGCACATAGTTGCCCTTGCGCACGCGCTCGGGCAGCACGGGCGCATCCAGGCCGCCGCACAGCATGCTGGCGCCTTCCTTCTGGCCCAGTTCGATGTAGTGGCGCACCTTGGCCAGGTGGCTGGCGCTGATCATGGGGCCGACGATGGTGGATTCCTCCAGCGGGTCGCCCACGGTGATCTTCCTGGCGCGCTCCACGAAGCGGTCCACGAACTTCGCATAGATGCCCTTTTGCACCAGGATGCGGCTGCCGGCCGTGCAGCGCTCGCCGTTGTTGGAGAAGATCATGAACACGGCCGCATCCAGCGCGCGCTCGAAGTCGGCGTCGTCAAAGATCACGAAAGGGCTCTTGCCGCCCAGCTCCATGCTGAACTTCTTGAGGCCGGCGGCCTGCACGATGCGGTTGCCGGTCTGGGTCGAGCCCGTGAACGAGACGGCGCGCACATCGCGGTGGCGCACCAGGGGCTCGCCCGCGTCCTTGCCGTAGCCGTGCACCAGGTTGAGCACGCCGGGCGGAATGCCGGCCTCCAGCGCCAGCTCGCCCAGGCGCGCGGCCGTCATGGGCGACAGCTCGCTCATCTTGAGCACGGCCGTGTTGCCGAAGGCCAGGCAGGGCGCCACCTTCCAGGTGGCCGTCATGAAGGGCACGTTCCAGGGCGAGATCAGCGCGCACACGCCCACGGGGTGGAACAGGGTGTAGTTCAGGTGCGTGGGCGTGGGATAGGTGTGGCCGTCCACGCGCGTGCACATCTCGGCAAAGTAGTAGAAGTTGTCGGCCGCGCGCGGCACCAGCTGCTTGCCCGTCTGGGCGATGACCTGGCCACAGTCGTTGGTCTCGGTCTGCGCGATCTCGGGCACATGGCGGGCGATCAGGTCGCCCAGCTTGCGCACGAGCTTGGCGCGTTCGGTGGCAGGCGTGTTGGCCCATTTCGGGAAGGCGTTCTTCGCGGCGGCAACGGCGGCCTGCACCTCGGCCTCGCCGCCAGCGGCGACCTCGGCCAGCACCTCCTGGGTGGCGGGGTTGACGGTCTCGAAATAGTCCTTGCCGGCGACGGCCTTGCCGTCGATCAGGTGGTCAATGCGCATGGGGATTCCTTGGCGTGTGCGATGGGTTTCAGGAGGCGGCCGGCGCGTCGCCGACGATGGTGTTGACCAGGCGGCCCAGGCCTTCGATCTCGGTGACGATCTCGTCGCCCACGCGGGAGTCGGCCACGCCGTCGGGCGTGCCGGTGAGGATGAGGTCGCCGGGGTTCAGGGTCATGAAGCCCGACAGGTGGGCGATCAGCGAGGGGATGTCATGCACCATGTCGCGCGTGCTGCCGTCCTGCTTGAGCTCGCCGTTGACCCAGCTGCGCAGACGCAGGTTCATGGGGTCGGGCACATCGGCCGCATCGACGAACCACGGGCCCACGGGCGTGGCGCCGTCGCGGTTCTTCACGCGCAGGTTGGGCCGGTAGAAGTTCTCCAGGTAGTCGCGTATGGCGTAGTCGTTGGCCGTGCAGTAGCCGGCGATCACGCTGTAGGCATCCTCGCGGCGCACGTTGCGGCAGGTCTTGCCTATGACCACGCCCAGCTCGCACTCGAAGTGCATGTAGGCCACGTCGGCGGGCCGGTACGTGCGGCCGTGGTGGCCGTTCAGCGTGTTCGGGCCCTTGAGGAAGACCAGCGGTTCCTCGGGCGCCTTGTTGAAGGCGATTTCCTTGGCATGGTCCGCATAGTTCAGGCCCAGCGCGAAGACCGTGCCGAACTGCAGCGGCGGCAGCCACTGCACGGCGGTCTCCGCCACCAGGCGGCCATCGGGCAACTGCACCTGTCCGTGCGGGCCTTCGGTGACCTGCAGGGTCTGTCCTTCGAAGATGACGCGTCCGTGCTTCATGCTGCTGCTCCCTGTTCTGCCACCACCGAATGCGTGAGCCGGCCCAGGCCGGGCACCTCGATGACCACGCGGTCCCCGGGCCGCGCCAGCGGCGCGCCCTCGCCCGGGCCCAGCAGCAGCACGTCGCCGGGCGACAGCGTCATGAATTCGGTCACGTCGGCCAGCAGCCTTGCGGGCGAGCGCACCAGGTCGGCAAAGCCGCGCTGCCAGACCTGTTCACCATTGATGGACACCGTGAGCGTGGCCGCCTGTGCGTCAAAGCCTGTGCCGCGAACGAGAGCGCCCAGCGGGCAGAAACCGTCGCGGCAGCGCTGGCGGATGGCGGGGCGGTAGTAGTTCTCGTGCGGCAGCGTGAGGTCGCTGGCGATCAGCCAGCCGGCCACATGGTCCAGGGCCGTTGCTTCGCTGACGCGCGTGGCGCTGCGGCCGATCACCAGGCCGATGCTGGCATCGACGCGGACCTCGCCCGGATCGGCCGGCACGGCCACCGCAGCGCCATCGCGTGCCCAGGTGTTGCGCGGCTTGAGGTAGAGCACGGGGGCGCGCGGAGCGGCCTTGTAGGGCGCGCTGTCGAACTGCGGCGACAGGCGCTGCACGGTGGCCTGCTGGTTGAGCAGCGTGCCGTAGACCGTGCCCAGCGCAAGGCCGTCATCCAGGAGAAAGGGCTGAATCTGCATGGTGTGGATTTAGTTAACGTGGTAATTATTGTTTTTGCAACAAGCCCCGTCAACACGGTGGATTCAGGGTTTTCCCAGGCCGCAGCAAAAAGCCCCTGCGCGGCGAACCGTGCAGGGGCTTGAAGGGGGTACCGGGAGCTGCCGGTGCTGGCGGTGGCTGGCCGGTGCTGGCGTCAGCCGCGGCGGCGGCGCAGTGCGGCCATGCCGCCCAGGACCAGCGCCAGCAGCGCCTGGGCCAGTGTGGACAGGCCGGGCACGGGGGTGGCCGTGGCGCCGGGCGGCAGGGCCGCAGGCGCGGCCACCGCCACGGGGTCCACGATGACGCCGTTGACGGTCAGGTCGCTGTCTCCCGTCTGCCCGTCGGTGATGTCGAAGCTCACCGAGCGGCGGTCGGGTGCGAAGCGGTAGGCCGAGGCGCTCAGCTCATACCAGTGCGCCGTGGGCGTGGCGGCCGTGGGGCCGTACTTCCAGAGCGTGGCCTGGGCGGGTGCGGCTTCAGGCAGGTCCATGCGGATGGTGGCCATGGAGCCCGGCGTGCCGCCCATGAGCACGAAGCTCAGGCTGCCATAGGGCAGGCGCAGGTCGCCCGGCAGCGGGCTTTGCGAGGGCGCGGGCTGAAAGCCTGCCGAGTTCGAGGCGAACTGCCACTGGTCTGCACCCACGTTGCCGGTGCCGTTGCTCACGCCCGCCGTATTGCTGCCCGTGCCGATCTGCGTGCCGATGGGCACTGGCTTGCTCAGCGCCAGCACAGCCGGCGCGCTGGCCGTGCCCGATGCCGGCAGGTTGACCGCATGCACGCGGTAGCTCACGGCGGGGTCCAGGCCCGTGAAGGACAGCGTGGCGGCCGTGCCGGCTGCGGTGCTGACCGTATTGCTGGCAGGGGCCGGCAGGCCGGCGGCATCCAGGCCGGCCATGACCTGTTCCCAACTGGGGACGGGGGCGTTGGCAGGCAGGGCCACGGCGCGCAGGCTGCCGCCCATGCTGGGGGTGGCCTGGACCACGGCCGATGTCTGGTCCACGGCCTGGGCGGTCAGGGCCACGGTAGATAGCGCCGGCACCGCCAGGCTGTCCAGGCGCGCCTTTTTCCAGGCGGCATAGGGCAGGTCCTTGGCCGCGGTGCCATCGCCGTAGAAATCGGCATCGCCGCAGTCGCTGATGATGTCCACGCTGCCGCCTGCGTCCAGGCTGGCCGGCATGGCGCCTATGCCTTCGGCCGAGCAGGCGGTATTGGGCACGGTAATGGCGGCCAGGTCGGCAGCGCGCGGGCGCAGGTTCAGGGCCAGGCCTGCGCCGTTCACGCGGCCATCCCAGGAATAGAGCTGGAAGTTGCGCGGCGCGGTGCCCGTGGCGCTGGCCGAGGGACCGGCAATGATCAGGTACTCGCCGGCCGCGTTCTTGCGGATTTCGCGGATGCCTCGGCCGCCCAGGTCCAGGCGGATCGGCTGGCCCATGATGGCGCTGCCCTTGCTGCCGCCATCGGCCGCAGGCAGGGCCGCGAAGTTGGTCACGGGCACGATCAGCGCATGCGTGCGGCCCGTGGCGTCGTCGGCCGTGACGGCCGACGCGCCCGGTGCCGGCACCAGCGGCGCGCGAAAGCCCAGCCATGCGGCGCCGTCGTCGGGGCTGGTGGACATGCCTTCGATGGAAAAGCCGCTCATCGTCTCGGCCTCGGGCGCCTTGGTGGCGCCGCCGTCCGAGCTGGCCACCAGGCCCAGGTAGTTGGCGGCAAGGCCGTCATGCGCGGCCGCGTCCCAGCTGCGCAGGTCCTCGCGCAGCCAGCGGTAGTAGCCTCGTGTGGTCAGTGCCGTGGAGGCGCCGGAGCCGGTCACATCCATCGCCGCCAGGCGCCAGCGGTCGGTGCGCGACTTGCCGCTCTTGTTGTTGGAGTGCGAGCCCGCCACGTACACGCGGCTGCCCAGGGCAAAGCTGGCCTCGATGTCCATTTCCTCGTCGCTCTTGCAGCTGTCCAGGCCCGTGAGGCCGGGGGCGGTGCAGGCGGCGGCATCGGCCAGGCCCAGGGCGGTCCTGTCCAGCATCAGCGGCTTGATGGGCAGCCCGCCGGCCGGGCCATAGGCCGAGAAGGAGTTGCCGGCCGGCAGCGCATTGCCCGAGGCATCCTGGGCAGGCGCCTCGTCGTCGCCCACAAGCATGGTGGCGGCATCGATGACGATGGCCGTCGATGCGTCCGAGCGCCCGGCCAGCCAGCGCGGGCTGGTGTTGGCCGCGGTGTTGGCCGAGGCCGCGTACTTGATGGTGCGGCTGACGGAGGCGCCGCCCGCGTTGGTCAGCGTGACGGTGATGTCGGCATAGCCCACGCCGGTGGGCGTGATCCTGAGCACGGCGTTGCCGGCCTGGTTGGACGCGGCCAGGCCGGCGTCGGCCACCACGGCCTGGTTGCTCGAACGCGCAGTGACCTGTACGCCGCCAGCGCCCCCCGCATCCTGCACCGTGAAGCCGATGCCTGCCGAGGCCAGCGGGTCGTTGGCGTCGCCGACCACGCCGGAAAACGCGGTCAGTTCGGGCAGCGAGGCCGTCGGCGGGGCCGAGGCCATGAAAGGCACGCTCACTGCAGCCGTGCTCCCGCCGAGGCCGTTGACGGCGCGCACGCGCAGCGTATAGCTGCCGGGCTGCAGGCCTTCCAGCGCCTGGCTGTTGCCCAGGGCCACGGCCGTGGAGGCTACCGATGCAAAGCTGTCCTGCGACAGCTCCACCACGTAGTAGGCTGCGCCCGGCACGGCGTCCCAGGCGGCCGTCACGCGGTTGCCGGCCGGGGTGGCCGCCAGGTTGGAGGGGGCGGCGGGCACGGTCGCCGGCACGGTCTCCAGCGGAGCCCAGGCCACGCCATAGAACACGCCGCCCTGCGGCGCGGCGATGGACTCGGCCGTGCCCGACAGCGTGCCGGCGTAGCCGCCGTGATCGAAGGCGCGGTACAGGCGGCCCGTGGTGTCGGTGGCCATCAGCATCACATTGCCGCCGCCGGTATCGAAGGCGGCCAAGCCGTGGACCTTGGACAGGCCGGCAATGGAGCCTGCGGGCTGCCAGCTGGTGCCGTCCATCGAGAGGCGGAATTTCCGGATGGCGCCGGCATCGTTGTCCGCCACGTAGACGGTGTTCGCCAGGGCGGGGCCGCCATCGAGTTGCAGGAAGGCGATGCCGCGGTAGGTGGAGGGCGTCAGGCCCGCCAGGGGCAGGGCCGTCTGGATGCCCGTGGTCGGCAAATTCGTGCCGATCTGGTTGAGCGAGCCGCCGTTGATGGCGGCGATCAACTGGCCGCCGGCGACCGCCAGGCCCTGGACATTGCTGCTGTTCAGTTGGGAGATGCCCGTGCCGTCTGCAGCCACGTGCCAGACGCCATTGTTGGCCGTGGCCGTACCCTTGCCGCTGGCCCAGACGGCGCCGCAGTCGCTGCTGGCTGCACCGCGGATGGTGTCCTTGCTGAAAGCCGTGGTGCCGAGCGGGCGCAGGCTTTTCACGTCGGAGTCGAACCCCACCACGGCCACGGCGCGCTGGGCCGCCGCTGCCGTGACGCCGTTGGGCTCGGTGCCACCGGTGGCCACGGCATAGCCGGGAACCACCAGACACAGGCCATTGTCCGAGCGGTTGAGCAGGCCTTCCGAGCCCTTGCTGCTGGCCGTCAGCGGCGTTGCACCGCCTGACAGCGGCAGCGATTGGACCAGGGTGCCGTCCACGCGGTACTCGTCCAGGTACACAGGCAGGGCGCCCGTGCCTGTGCCCACGCGGTAGGCCACCAGGTTGCCCGGGGTGAAGGGCGCGGACCATGCAGCGCCACACAGGGCCAGGCAGGCCGTTGCAATCGCCTTGTGCCGCCAATCCAAAGTATCCATGCGCATGCTCACCATCCCCTGTGTGACAAATCGCGCGACTGTAAAAGGCGGCTGTGACAGCCCGGTGACGGCAGGCCATGCACGACGGCGGCAAGCTGCCATGCAAAAAAGACGGCTCCCGCGCGGGAGCCGTCTTTGGTTCATTGCGCCGTGAAGCCTGCGCTTTGCTTTTTCTGGTTATGGGCGCCGCATGTCCACGGTGCAGCGGATCAGCGGATCAGCAGCACTGGCACCTGGCTGCCGGCAAGCACCTGGGTGCTGACCGAGCCCATGACCAGGCGGCCCAGCGCGCCATGGCCATGCGTGCCCATGACCAGCAGGTCGAACTTGCCTTCCTCGGCGGCCTTGATGATGGAGTCGGCGACCGGGCCCACCTTGCTCAGGCGCGTGGCCTGCACGCCGTGTTCGGCCAGGTAGCTGCACACGGGGTCCAGCACCTTGGTCGATTCCTCGGCGTAGTACTCGTCCACCACCTCCTTGCCCAGGGCGGCGCGCGCGCGGGCCGGCAGCTGGGGCTGGACAGTGATGGCGCTGTAGCTGTGGGCGGAGCCCAGGATCTCGGGGTGCGAGGTCAGATAGGCCAGCATCTTCTGGGTGTAGGGGCTGCCATCGACTGCGAGCAGGATGTTCATGAAAGTCCTCCTTTGGTATGGCCCAAGACTAAGCCCAAGCCGGGATGGAGTGCTTGATCCAGGTCAAGCGCGGACCGGCGCATCTGCCACCTCTGCCGCCCCTGCGGTCACGTGCGCCGGCAACTCGATGGTAGAGCGCGGGAAAAAGCCCTCCTGCTCGCCCTTGCGTGCATAGCCCAGCGGGTTGGCCACCACGCGACATCGCCAGGCGCTGCCATCGTCGCGCAGGCCCTCGGCCACATAGTCGCTGGGCGAATGCAGGTGGCCGTGCAGCCACAGATCGGCAAAGGGCAGCAGATCGTCGAGCACATTGCAAAAGCCGGCCGTGCCGGGCACCAGGCCATAGCGCGGATCGGCGCTGCGCAGGCTGGGCGCGAAGTGCGTGACGGCCACCGTGGGGCCGTCGAAAGGCCGGGCCAGCGCCTGGCGCAGCCATTGCTGGCAGACCAGCGACTGCTCGCGCATGGGCTCGGCCAGGAAGGGCTCGCCGCCGCGCGTGCCGCCGGTCTTGTGCAGGTAGAAGTTGGCGGCGCGGAAGGCCTTCTCGCGCAGCTTGAGCAGCCGGGCCAGATCGGTCACGCCTTCGTGCATGGACATGGCGTCGTAGTCGCTCCACAGCGTGGTGCCCACGAAGCGCACGCCGCCCAGCACGGCGGTCTCGCGCTCCAGCCAGACCATGCCCATGCGCTCGCAGGCGGCGCGCAGGCGGGCATGGGCGGCGTCGAAGTCCTGCATGTCGTACTCATGGTTGCCCGGCACGAAGATCACGGGGCAGGGCCAGCCCGCGTACTGGGGCAGGGGAGAGAAGCGCTCCAGCCCGAAGTGCTCGCCTTGCAGCAGGCTGCCGCTTTGGTAGGAGCCTATGTCGCCGGCCAGCACCAGCACGTCGGCATCGGGTGCGGGCTCGGCGATGAAATGCGGATGGGCCTCGAGGTGCAGGTCGGACAGCAGCTGGATCTTCATGCGGCCAAGTGTAGAACCTGCGCTGGCGCGCGCCCCCGCAACACGCTCTCAGGTGTGCGGGAAGGTGGCTTCGGCCGAGCGCGTGAGCGTGCGCAGCAGCCAGTCGTAGGCCTGCGGATGCTGGCCGCGCCGGCGCCACAGCGCATCCACATGCACGGGCTGCACGTCGAAGGGCAGCTCGCGCAGCACCAGCTTGTCGGCCATGCCGGTCACGGGCACGAAGTGGCGCGGCAGGATGGTCAGCAGGTTGGAGTTCATGACCACGCGCCCGGCCGTGAAGAACTGGTTGACGGTGAGCACCACCTGGCGCGTGCGGCCCAGCGAGGCCAGGGCCTCGTCGATGAAACCGAAGGAGCGGCCCGAGAAGCTCACCAGCATGTGGCGCGCCGCGCAGTAGTTGTCCAGCGTCAGCGGCACATCGGCCAGCGGATGGCCCTGGCGCATCACGCACAGGTACTCGCCTTCATACAGGCGCCGGCTGTCGAAGGCCACCAGGGCGCCCGACTGCGCGCGCGCCGTCAGGTCGGCCAGCGCTGCGGGGAAGTAGCCCACGGCCATGTCGGCCTCGCCGGCCTCCAGCAGGCCGCGCGGGTCGCGCGTGGTCAGCGGCAGCACGCGGATGCCCACGCCGGGCGCCTCGCGCTCCAGCAGGCTGAACATGGGCGGGATCAGCGTGGCGGCCGTGGCGTCGGCCATGGCCAGCACAAAGGTGGCGGTGGCGGTGGAAGGGTGGAATTCGCCTGGCGTCAGCGTGTCCTGCAGTTGCTGCAGCGCCTCGCGGATCACGGGCCACAGCGCCAGCGCGCGCGGCGTGGGCTCCACGCCCTGGCCCTGGCGCACCAGGAGCTCGTCGCCCAGGGCCTCGCGCAGGCGTCGCAGGGCGTTGCTCACGGCCGGCTGGGTGATGGCCAGCTTGTGGGCCGCCCGCGTCAGGCTGCGCTCTGCCATCACCTCGTCGAAGACGCGCAGCAGGTTCAGATCCAGTGTGCGGAAGTTCAGGGCAGACATGGCGGCGGGCGCTGAGTCATCACTGGCGTGAATGCTACAGATTCAAGATATAAATTTGAAGAGCTCTAGGGTAAACCCTATAGTTACACCTAGTCGCCCGCCACGCCGTCAAAAGCGGCTATTTAACTGGGTTTATCTGCCATGAGCAACTTCATTTACAACTCCTACTGTGTCGAGCACCCTGGTGTGGTGCATGTCTATCAAGCCGCCGATGACCGCAAGAGCGCTGCCAAGCGTTTCTCCGGCAAGCGTGGCGCCAGCGCCCTGCTGCTCGCTGCCCTGGTGGCCGCGCTGATGGTGGTGGTCAACGAGGTCGCCCACAACTGGACCGACGGCCACATGCTGGGCGCCTGGGTGGTGCTGTGGGTTGCCGCCTTCATGGGCCTGGCCCTGTTCTCCGCTCCCGCCCGCCGCGCTGCCATGACGGCCCGCGCCGGCTACCGCGCCTGGACCGAAAGCCGCCAGCAGGCCGCCGCTGACGAGCGCATCTGGAACGCCGCCCTGCAGGACGCCCGCCTGATGGCCGACCTGGCCCGCGCCATGGATCGTCAAGGCAACTGATCTCTGCCTGGGGCGCCTTGCGGCGCTCCTCCAAAAAAGCCGCTGCCCACAAGGCGCGGCTTTTTTGTTGTCTGGGGGCGTCGTTGAAACGCCACAAAAAAGCCTCGCAGTGCGAGGCTTTTTCCATGGGCTGGCGCCGGATCAGGCCGCCAAGCGCTTTTCTAGTTCGGCCTTGGTCACCAGCAGCTCCTGGGGCAGCTTGTGGGCCAGCTTGTCGAAGTGCTCGGTGTGCAGCTGCATTTCCTCGGCCCAGGCGGCCTTGTCGATGCTGGTCACGCTGGCGAACTGGTCTGCGGAGAAGTCCAGGCCGGTCCAGTTGATCTCGGCGTACTGGGGCGCAATGCCGAAGGCTGTCTGCTCGCCCTGTGCCTGGCCTTCGAGGCGGTCGATCATCCACTTCAGCACGCGCATGTTCTCGCCGTAGCCGGGCCAGACGAACTTGCCGTCGGCGTTCTTGCGGAACCAGTTGGTGGTGAAGATCTTGGGCAGGACGGCGCCCTGGCCTTCGATCTTGGCGCCCAGCGTGAGCCAGTGCTGGAAATAGTCGCTCATGTTGTAGCCGGCAAACGGCAGCATGGCGAAGGGGTCGCGGCGCACCACGCCCTGGGCGCCGAAGGCGGCGGCCGTGGTTTCCGAACCCATGGTGGCGGCCATGTAGACGCCTTCGGTCCAGTTGCGGGCCTCGGTCACCAGCGGCACGGTGGTGGAGCGGCGGCCGCCGAAGATGATGGCGTCGATCTTCACGCCCTTGGGATCGTCCCAGGCTTCGTCCAGCGCGGGGTTGTTGGTCGCGGCCACGGTGAAGCGGGCATTGGGGTGGGCGGCCTTGGCGCCGGTCTCGCGGGCGATCTGGGGCGTCCAGTCCTTGCCTTGCCAGTCGATCAGGTGATCGGGCTGCTTGCCGGTGTCCTTGTCCATGCCTTCCCACCACACGTCGTTGTCATCGGTCAGCGCGACGTTCGTGAAGATCACGTTCTTGTCGAGGCTGGCCATGCAGTTGGGGTTGGTGTGGTAGTTCGTGCCCGGGGCCACGCCGAAGTAGCCGGCTTCGGGGTTGATGGCGCGCAGCGAGCCGTCGGCCTGGGGCTTGATCCAGGCGATGTCGTCGCCGATGGTGGTGACCTTCCAGCCTTCGAAGACCTTGGGCGGCACCAGCATCGAGAAATTGGTCTTGCCGCAGGCGCTGGGGAAGGCCGCAGCCACGTGGTACTTCTTGCCCTGGGGGCTGGTCACGCCCAGGATGAGCATGTGCTCGGCCAGCCAGCCCTGGTCGCGGCCCATGGTGGAGGCGATGCGCAGCGCAAAGCACTTCTTGCCCAGCAGGGCGTTGCCGCCGTAGCCCGAGCCATAGCTCCAGATTTCGCGCGTCTCGGGGTAGTGGACGATGTACTTGGTCTTGTTGCAGGGCCAGCTGGTCTGGTCCTTCTCGCCTTCGGCCAGGGGCGCGCCCACGGTGTGCACGCAGGGAACGAACTCGCCTTCCACGCCGATCACGTCATACACGGCACGGCCCATGCGGGTCATGATCTTCATGTTGACGGCCACGTAGGCGCTGTCGGACAGCTCCACGCCCACGTGGGCGATGGGCGAGCCCAGCGGGCCCATGGAGAAAGGCACCACATACATGGTGCGGCCGGCCATGCAGCCGTCGAACAGCGGCTGCAGCGTGGCGCGCATCTCGTTCGGGGCCATCCAGTTGTTGGTCGGGCCCGCATCTTCCTTGTTGGCCGAGCAGATGTAGGTGCGGTCCTCGACGCGTGCCACGTCGGACGGGTCGGACCAGGCCAGGTAGCTGCCGGGGCGCTTGACGGGATCGAGCTTCTTGAAGGTGCCGGCATCGACGAGCTGCTGGCACAGCTGCTCGTACTCTTCCTGGGAGCCGTCGCACCAATGGATCTTGGCGGGCTTGCACAGTGCGGCCATCTCGGCCACCCAGGCGATCAGGCGGCTGTTCTTGACGTAGGCAGGGGCCTGGATGTTCAGGCCTTGCATGACGGGTGCGTTCATCGCGGAGCTTCCTTCAATTGAAAAAACCAGTTTTTCAAAGGGGACGCGCCTGTTGCCGCGCCAACTTTGAGAAACGGGCTCTCGTTCAGTCGGCGCGCGAAGGAAGCTCTTCTCGGGGCGGCGAGGCGGCGCTGGCGGAAGCTGGCGGCGCACCGGCTGGGGATTCGATTCTAGGGAGCGGTCACGAATTTGTCAGCAAACGAATGGCAAAAACTATGCATTCTATGCATCAAAGTATGCAATATGGATGTTTGATTTGCCTGCCGAACAGGCAAGCAAAAAGCCCCGCAGGGCGGGGCTTTTGACGGGGGAAGGCAAGGCTTGGTCAGGCCATGTTCACCGCAATGAAGGCCAGCAGGAACATCATCACGGCACCGGCCAGCGGCAGGATGACGGGGATGTAGGGCACGACGGCCTCCGTGGCGTCGTCGGTGGCCGTGGCTTCGGTGGCGTGGTTCGCGGCGGGATCATGCGACATGCGGTGCGCTCCTGGCTGCAGTGGGGTTCGGACCATTCTAGGCAGTGTCGGCGGCACGCGCGTCTGGGGAAAGCCATGACGCGCGCGGTATCACGCCGCATTGACCTGCATGCCTTCGGCCTGCAGGGCAGCGATGACCTCTTCGATGTGGGCCTTGTTGCGGGTCTGCAGCACCAGCTCGATCTCCACGCTCTGCGCGGCCAGCATGGTGAAGGCGCGCTGGTGGTGGACCTCCTCGATATTGGCCCCCGCCGCCGTCACCGTGGCCGTGATGCGCGCCAGCACGCCGGGCACGTCGCGTGCGCTGACCTTGATGCGCGCCAGCCGCCCGGAGCGCACCATGCCGCGCCCGATGATGGCCGCCAGCAGCAGCGGGTCGATGTTGCCGCCCGACAGGATCAGCCCCACCTTCTTGCCCGCGAAGTGCTGCGGATGGCGCAGCAGCGCGGCCAGGCCCGCGGCGCCCGCACCCTCGACCAGGGTCTTCTCGATCTCCAGCAGCATGAGCACGGCCTGCTCGATGTCGCCTTCATCGACCAGCAGCATGTCGTCCACCAGGCGCGATACGACTTCCTGCGTGATCGCGCCGGGCTGGGTGACGGCAATGCCCTCGGCGATGGTCGAGGTGCCCATGGGCAGCCCGGCCTGGCGCACGGCATTGAACATGGACGGAAAGCGCTGGGTCTGCACGCCGATGATCTCGATGCCCGGGTTCAGTCCCTTGGCGGCCGTGGCCACGCCCGCGATCAGGCCGCCGCCGCCGATGGCCACGATGAGCTGGTCCAGGTCGGGCTGCTCGGCCAGCATCTCCAGCGCCAGCGTGCCCTGGCCCGCCGCGATCTGCTCGTCGTCATAGGGGTGGACGAAGCACAGGCCCTGCTGCTCGGCCAGCGTGTAGGCATGCTGGCGCGCCTCGGCCAGGGAGTCGCCGTGCAGCACGATCTCGGCGCCGAAGCCGCGCGTGCGCTCCACCTTCACGCCCGGCGTGAAGCGCGGCATGACGATGACGGCACGCACGCCCAGGCGCTGCGCGTGGTAGGCCACGCCCTGGGCATGGTTGCCGGCGCTCATGGCGACCACGCCGCGTGCGCGCTCCTCGGGCGAGAGCTGGGCCAGCTTGTTGAGGGCGCCGCGTTCCTTGAACGAGGCGGTGAACTGCAGGTTCTCGAACTTGAGATAGACCTGCGCTCCCGTGATCTGGGACAGCGTGCGCGATTCCACGCAGGGCGTATCGAGCACGGCGCCGCGCAGGCGGTCGGCGGCGTTCTGGATGTCTTGGAGGCTGAGCATCACGCATTGTGGCGCACGGCGGCCCGGGCGCGCGGCAGGGCACGCCATGGATTCCCCGCAGAAAGCGCCGCACCGGAGCGATCTTTAAAATGAGAATCATTCTTGTCTTTGGGGCGCGCACCGCTCCGGCTGGCCATGGCTCTTTCCTCTGTCCAAACACCTGCACGCCCTCCACGCTGGCTGGGGCGGGGCACGCTGCGTGCCTGCGACTTCAGCGGTCCCGACTACCGCATCCTCGACGCCGAGGTCACGGCCGAGGACGCGCTGCTGGCCGGGCACCTGCAGTCCTGGCAGGTCCAGCCCGGCCTGTGGCTGCATGGCGTGGAGGCGCGCGACCTGCGCACCATGAGCACGCGTTCGCCGGCCGTGCCGGGGCTGCACCTGGTCGTGCTGCTGGAGGGCTGCGTGGACGTGGCCTTCGGCAGCCAGGGTCTGCAGATGCAGGTGGCGCCCGCCAGCCCGGCCGGTGCCCATGTGCAGGCCTGCGGCGCCGTCATCCATTCACGGCCCGGCGACATGTTCATGCGGCATTGGCGGCGCGGCAAGTTCGAGCGCAAGCTCAGCATCACCGTGCAGCCGCAATGGTTTGCCGCCCAGGCCCTGCCCATGGTCGCGCCACCGCTGCTGCGGCACTGGATGGAGCAGCAGTTGCTGGCCATACGACCCTGGCAGCCATCGCCGCGCGCCGTGGCGGTGGCCGAGCAGATCATCCAGCTGGCGCGCGAAGGCTCTGCCCCCTTGCTGCTGGCCAGCCGCACGCTGGAGCTGGTGCACGAGGCCGTGCAGGCGCTCGACGCGCCCGAGCCCGACCCGGCGCAGACCGTGCCGGGCGTGCTGGGCGTGCGCGAACACCGGCGCATGGCACGCCTCAAGGCCTTGCTGGACAGTGGCGGCGACGGCTGCCGCCCGCTGGCCGAAATCGCGCGCGAGGTCGGCCTGAGCGCCAGCGCCCTGCAGCGCCAGTTCCGCCTGGCCTACGGATCGAGCATCGACGAGTACCGGCGCGAGCAGCGGCTGGAACGCGCCTGGGCCGCGCTGGAGCAGACGGGCTGCAGCGTCTCCGAGGTCGCGCATGCGGCCGGCTATTCCAGCGCCGCCAATTTCTCCACGGCCTTCAAGCGCCGCTTTGGCATCTCTCCCAAGCTGGTGCGCGCCAGGCTCTGAGGGCCAGGGTCGCTGTATGGGCTATGGGCCTATGGGCCTATGGACTTATGGGCGCGCTGCGCAAACGTCGGCGGGGCTGGCGCAAACCCCACGGGCGCCGGGCGATGCTGCAATCACCGAACGAAAGGACATCCGTCAATGACACAGCTGCAGGCACGCACTTCGGTGCGCATGGACAGGGCCGAGGAGGCCATCGCCGCCATCGTCGGGCACATGCAGGAGCACGACATCACCGTGCGCCGCGAAGGCTCGCGCTGGGTGGCCGACTACGAAGGCGGCCAGGGCCAGCTGTGGCTGGAGGGCCGGCAGGTCCATGCCGAGGTGGCGGCGCCCGGCGTGGAGCTGCTGCAGGACATGAAGCTCATGCTGGCCCACCTGCTGCTGGAGGCCACGGGCGCCGCCGACGGCTCCCTGGCCTGGGAGGGTGACGGCGCCGCGCTGCAGCGCCCGCCGGCCTTCCGCGAGCTGCGGGTGCTGGCCGTGCGCGATCTCACGCCGCACATGCGCCGCGTGCGCTTTGCCTGTGACGACATGGCGCGCTATGCGCAGGACACCAACATCCACGTCAAGCTGCTGTTCCCCCAGCCGGGCGTGGCCGAGCCCGAATGGCCCACGCTGTCGGCCAGCGGCCTGCTGCGCCTGCCCGAGGGTGACATGCGCCTGGACATGCGCACGTACACCATGCGTGCGATGGGAATGGCCCAAGACGGCGCCAACGGATGGATGGACGTGGACTTCGTGCTGCACGAGGACGCCGGCCCCGGGTCCGCCTGGGCCGCGCGCGCCCAGCCGGGCCAGCGCATCGGCATGACCGGCCCCGGCGGGCGCACGGCCACCCCGGCCGACTGGATGCTGCTGGCTGGCGACGACACCGGCCTGCCGGCCATGCTGCGCATTGCGGCCGCCCTGCCGGCGCACACGCGCGGCCATGTGTTTGCCGAAGTCCAGGGCCCGCAGGACGAGCAGCCCGTGCAGGCGCCCGAAGGCCTGCAATGGCACTGGCTGCACCGTGGCGCTGCCGAGGCCGGCACCACCACGCTGCTGATCGACGCGCTGCGCGCCGTGCGCTGGCCGGATGCGTTGGCCGGTCATCCCCCCAGCCGCTTCGTCTGGGCCGCTGGCGAATTCGACACCGCCCAGGCCGTGCGCCAGTGGGCGCGCGAGGAGCGCGGTCTGGAAAAGCACGAGCAGCTGATCGTGGCCTACTGGCGGCGCGGCATGAGCGAGTCGGATTTCAAGGCCGCGAAGTAGGCCACGCAGGAGGCCGGCGCCTCAGGTGGCGCTGCGCTCCTGACGCAGCAGGAATTTCTGCAGCTTGCCTGTGGGCGTGCGCGGCAGGCTGGCCGCAAAGACGAATTCACGCGGGATTTTGTAGCGCGCCAGCCTGTCGGCCAGGAACTGCTGCAGTGCCTCGGCTTCCGGCGCGGCCTCGCCGCGCGTCACCACGTGGGCGACGACGGTCTCGCCCCATTCGGGGTGGGGCCGGCCCACGACGGCGACATCGGCGACCTGGGGATGGGCCGACAGCGCGTCCTCCACCTCCTTGGAATACACGTTCTCGCCACCCGTGATGACCATGTCCTTGGTCCGGTCCACGATGAAGAGATAGCCCGCGTCGTCCAGGCGCGCAAGATCGCCCGTGCGGTACCAGCCGCCGGGCGCGAAGGCGGCAGCCGTGGCCTGGGCGTCGTGCAGGTAGCCGTCCATCACGCTGCCGGTGCGCAGCCAGATCTCGCCGGTGTCGCCCGGGCCGGCATCCTCGCCGTCGTCGCGCACCACGCGCATGTCCACGCCGGGCAGGGCCACGCGGCCGATGGAGCCGGCCCGCTCCACCTGCTCCTCGGGGTAGAGCGTGGTGCCCGTGGGGCCGGTCTCGGTCATGCCGTAGACCTGGTAGAAGCGGTCGCTGCGGTAGGCCGTGGCCAGCTTGCGCGCCATGTCGGCGCCGATGGGGCCGCCGCCGTAGACCCAGGCGCGCACGCTGCTCAGGTCGTAGCGGGCAAAGTCGGGCAGCATCTGCAGCGGTGCAAAGTAGGAGACGGGCGCGCCGAAGTACAGCGTCACGCCCTCGTCCTGCACGGCCTGCAGGAAATGCTGCGGGTGGTACTCGCGCAGCAGCACCACGGTGCCGCCCATGTACAACGTGCCGCCAAACCAGTTGTTGAGCGGCGAGGAGTGCCAGATGGGCATGGCCATCAGCGTGCGTTCCTCGCGCGTGATGGACAGGCCCAGCGCGGCCGTGATCGCCGCCAGCGTGACGGCGCGGTGACTCAGCAGGCAACCCTTGGGCCGGCCCGTGGTGCCCGAGGTGTAGAGCACCTGGGCGATGTCGCCATCGGCGGGCCGCGTGCCTTCCATGGGCCTGGCGGCCGCCACCAGCGTGTCCCAGTCCTGAACACCCGGGACGGCCTCTTGCGCCTCGGTCACAAGGCGGGCGCAGGGGTGTGGCGCGGCGGCGACCACGGGCGCGAGTGCGGCGTCAAACACCAGGGCCTTGCACTGCGCGTGGTCGAGGATGTACTGCAGCTCGGGCGCCTGCAGCTTGTGGTTGACGGGCATCAGCGCGGCGCCCAGGCGCCAGGCGCCGAACAGGGCTTCGACAAAGCCCGGCGCGTTCAGGCACATCAGGGCCACGGTATCGCCCCGGCCCACGCCCTGGGCCTGGAGCACGGCGGCCGCGCGCTGCGAGCGCCGCTGCATGTCGGCATAGCTGATGGAGGCGCCGCGGTCGCGCAGAAAGGCCTTGGCGGGCGTCTTGCGCACGGCGCTGTCGAAGGCGTCGAGCAGGTTCATGTCTTGTCTCCTTGTGCTTTGTTGTGTGGTGGGCCGGCGGCCACTTCAGGCGGGCAGCGCGCGCTGCACGATGGCGGCGATGTCCAGGCCTGCCGGGTCGAAGGCGCCCGCCACCATGGCGCCCTGCTGCGCCCCCAGGCGCGTGGCGATGAAGCCGTCGGCCATGGCGGGCGGCGCATGGCGGCGCAGCAGGCAGGCCTGGGCCAGCAGCACCAGGTCCTGCACCAGGCGGCGTGCCTGGGCCTCGAGCTGGTCAGGCGGGCCGGACAGGCGCCGTGCCAGCGATTGCGCCTGCTGCAGCAACGCGGGCTCGCCCGCCGCCGTGTCGATCAGGTCCTGCAGCAGCAGCTGCGCGCCGTCGGGCTCGCGCGAGATGGCGCGCAGCACGTCCAGGCACATGACGTTGCCCGAGCCTTCCCAGATCGAGTTCACGGGCGCCTCGCGGAACAGGCGCGCCATCACGCCCGTGTCCACATAGCCGTTGCCGCCCAGCACCTCCATGGCCTCGCCCGTCAGCTCCACGCCGCGCTTGCAGACCCAGAGCTTGGCCGCTGGCGTCATGATGCGTTTCCAGGCGCGCTCCAACGGATCGCCCTCGTCGCCTCCACGCTCATAGGCCTGGGCCAGGCGCATGGCGATCTGCAGCGCGGCCTCGCTTTCCAGCGCCAGATCGGCCAGCACGGTGCGCATCAGCGGCTGCTCGGCCAGCAGCTTGCCGAAGACGCTGCGCCGGCGCGCATAGGCCAGGGCCTGCACCGTGGCCGAGCGCAGGATGGCGGCGCTGCCCAGCACGCAGTTCAGGCGGGTGTAGGTGGCCATCTCGATGATGGTGGGAATGCCCCGGCCTTCCTCGCCCATCAGGATGCCCCAGGCGTCCTCGAACTCCACCTCGCTGCTGGAGTTGCTGCGGTTGCCCACCTTGTCCTTCAGGCGCTGCACGCGCACGGCATTCCTGCTGCCGTCCGGGCGCCAGCGCGGTACGTAGAAGCAGGCCTGCCCCCCGCTTTCCCCCATGCGCGCCACCACCAGGTGGGCATCGCACATGGGTGCCGAGAAGAACCACTTGTGGCCGCGCAACAGGTACTCGCCGCCGCGCCCGCCGGCGTGCACCGGCATGGCCACCGTCGTGTTGGCGCGCACGTCGGAGCCGCCCTGCTTCTCGGTCATGCCCATGCCCAGCCACATCGATGCCTTGTCGCCCACGGGCAGGTCACGCGGATCGTATTCGTGGCTGAACAGCTTGCCCTGCAGCTGCTGCCACAGCGCCGGTTCCTTTTGCAGCAGCGGGATGGCGGCCGTGGTCATGGTGGCCGGGCACAGCGTGCCCTGTTCGACCTGGCCGTGCAGGTAAAAACCTGCGGCCCAGGCGCTCCAGCGGCCCGCGCTGCTGTCCTCGAAGGGCAGGGAGATCAGCCCCTGCTGCCGGTATAGTCCCAGCAGCGTGTGCCAGCTCGGATGGAACTCCACGGCGTCGATGATGCGGCCGCGCGCGTCAAAGCGGTGCAGCTCGGGCGTGTGGCGGTTGGCCTGCTCGGCCAATTCCCAGGTGGCGCGTTCGCCCAGCTGCTGCGCATAGCGCGACAGCGACGGAATGTGGCGCGCGGCGCCGTTGCGCTGAAGGGCCTCGGCCAGGGCAGGGTCGGCCTCCAGCAGGTTGAAGTCGGTGAGTTCGTCGACCTGGTTCAGGACGTCGTGCGTGTTCCAGGTGTGCCCTGTCTGCAATGTCTGGCCGGTGCTCATGCGTGTCTCCGTGATCGTTGGTCTCAACGCAAAAGTCTAGGAAAAATGCCCAGCAAAGGTGTTCGGGTTTCACGGCAGCAGCCGCAGCCGCCCAAAGTGCGGCGCCGCCCCCTGCAATCGCGCGCGCAGGCCACATCGCAGGCGCTGCAGGACGCCTTTGTTCGGCTTGTGATCGAGCAGGGCTACGAGCGCACCACGGTGCGCGAGGTGGCCGCCGTGGCCGGCGTGGGCCTGGGCACCTTCTATGAATACTTCGGCAACATGGACACGCTGGCGGCCATGTGCATCCACCGCCAGGTGCAGGCCCTGCACGCCCAGGGGCTGCAGACGCTGCAGGACAGTGCCGGCATGCCGCTGGCCACGCGCGTGGACCGCCTGCTGGACACCCTGGTCGACGGCATTGCGCGCGAGGCGCCGATGTGGGCCGCGCTGTTCATGCTGGAGCGCAAGGTGTCCGCGCCCGAGCCCTTCCGCCGCCACTACCAGGCCTATGTACAGCTGTGGGGCACGGCATTGCAGGACTGCGATCCGCCACTGCCCGCGCCGGCCCAGCCCCTGGCACGGCTGCTGCACACGCTGACCTATGGCTGGGTGTCGCAGTCGCTGCTGGCGCTGGGGCCGCAGCAGACGCTGCAGCAGCTGCGCGCGCCGCTGGGCTGGGCCATCCATGCGCTGCTGCGCGAGGCGCAGGCTCCGTCCGCGTAGCGGACCCCGCAGCGGCCCCGGCGGCCTCCAGCGGCGCGGGATCAGACGCGCGGAAAGCGCAGCGTGAAGCGGGCACCGCCCTGCTCGGAGTCGTCGGCCTCCACGCTGCCGCCCTGGGAGACGGTCAGTGCCTTGACGATGGACAGGCCCAGGCCCGAGCCCTCGCGGCGGCGCTTGCCGGGCACCTGGGCAAAGCGCTGGAAGGGGTGGGCGCGCAGCTCGCTGGGCAGGCCGGGGCCGGCATCGCTGATGCGCAGCACGGCCCAGGCACGGCCTTCGATATCGGATTCCACCGTCAGCGCCACGCCCAGCCATGCGCCGCTGGCCGCATGGCGGATGGCGTTGCTGACGAGGTTGGAGAGGATCTGGCGCATGCGGTCGGCGTCGGCACGGATGTCGGCCATGCCGATGTCACTGGGCGCGGGCAGGTGCATCTCCAGCTGCATGCCATGCTGCAGGAGCTGGGGGTGCAGGTGGTCCAGCGTCTCGGCCACGAGTTCTGCCAGGTCCAGGCGCTGCTTTTGCAGCGACAGCTGGCCGGCATCGGCCATGGACAGCGTGTGCAGGTCGCCGACCAGCCGGCCCAGGTGCTCGACCTGGAACAGCAGCGTGTTCAGCTCGGTGTCGTCTGCGGCGATGACGCCGTCGCAGATGGCATGCAGGCGCGCCTGCAGCACGGTCAGCGGCGTGCGCAGCTCGTGCGAGATCGAGGCCGCCGTGGCGCGGCGCTCGGCCTCCAGCGTCTCCAGCGAATCGATCATGCGGTTGAAGGCCACCACCATCTCGGCCATCTCGCCATGGGCCTTGCCGGGCAGGGCGCGCGCGCTGAAGTCGCCCAGCTCCACGCGCTTGGCCACCTCGACCATGGAAGCCAGGGGCCGCGTCACCAGGCGAGACACCCAGAAGCCCACGGCCAGCCCGAAGGGCAGGCACACCAGCAGGCCGATGACCAGGGACCATTTCTCGCCGAACAGCAGATCGCCCGTCCAGTACTGGCCGTAGATCTGCATGGCGCGCGGGCTGTCTTCCAGCGACTGCGCGTTGAGTTCGTCCAGCTCGATCTGCACGGCCGGCGGCAGGCTGCTGTAGAAGTCGCGGTACTGGATCTCCGAGAACACCAGCACGCCGATGGCCAGCAGGGCAATGGTGCTGAGCACGGTGGCCGTGATCCACAGGCCGAAGCGCACCCAGATGCGGTTGGGCCTCAGTCCCAGGGCCATAGCCGGTAGCCAATGCCGCGCACGGTCTCGATCAGGCCTTCCTGGCCGGCCAGCTGCAGCTTGCGGCGCAGCTTGGACAGATGGGAGTCGATGACGCGCTCCAGCGCATCGCTCTCGGGCAGGCAGTGCTCGATCAGGTGGGAGCGCGAGAAGCAGCGCCGGGGCTGGGCCGCCAGGCAGGCCAGCAGGCGGAATTCGGTCAGCGTCAGGGGCAGCGGCAGGGCGCGGCCCTCGTTGTCGTAGACCACGGCGCTGTGCGCCTCGGCGTCGATCTCGATGGGCCCCACGCGGATGGGCGCGGGCGCCGGGTTCTTGCGCGCCTGGGTGCGGCGCAGCACGGCGCGCACGCGGGCCACGACCTCGGGCGGATTGAAGGGCTTGACCACGTAGTCGTCGGCGCCCAGGCGCAGGGCCAGCAGCTTGTCCACATCGTCGGCCAGGGCCGTGACCATGATCACGGGCGTCTGGCTGTCATCGCGGATGGCGCGCAGCACGTCGATGCCGTCCATGCCGGGAAGGTGGATGTCCAGCAGCACCAGGTCGGGCCGCAGCAGGCGGAACAGCTGCAGCGCCTCCTGGCCGTCCGAGGCCATGCGCGAACGCAGCCCGTCCCGCTCGAGATAGGCCGTCAGGATGCTGGCGATGGCGGGCTCGTCTTCGACGACGAGCACGAGGGGGGTGGTTGCCGTTGGCTGTGCTGTGGAGTTCATGGGAAAGCTGGCAGGGCCAGGCGCACATTATGGTGCGATGCCCTGCGTGCCGCAGTCCCTCCATATTGGCTCCACGAAGTCTGCAATCGCGCGCAAGGCTGGCGCTGTTCATTTCCTGCGGGCCCATCAGCGGCTATTGGTAGCTCATCGTGAAGGTCGCCCGGCCATAGGCCATGCCAGGTGTCACGCTGCCGGCCGTCTGCACCAGGCGCGCGCTCAGCGGAATCTTCAGGCTGTTCTGCCCCTGTGCGACCTGGCCCGCATTCCATTGGTTGGCATTGCCCAGGCTGCCGGAGTCGGGGCCGAAGCTCACGGGCACGTTGTTTCTCAGTACCTGTATGCCGACACCCCGGGCCTTGGAATTTTGCGCCAGCGTCAGCGTGCTCGATCGATTGGTGGCCTGGGTGGCATCCGTCAGCGTGATGAAGGCGGTCAGGCGTGTATTGGCTTCGCCTCCCGCGCAGGTCAACTCGATGCTGAAGTCCTTGGCTGCCGTGACGGACCCGATTCCCTTGAAATCGGCGAACGGGGCGGGGGCCATGGTCACGTCGATCTTGCCCGTGGACACCCGGCAGGTCGGCGGCCTGGGGCGGCTGCTGACGTTGACGGTGATGCCACTTGAAAAGAATACCGTGGCCAGCAAGTCACGGGCATTGCTGGTCCCTGAGTAGATTCGTGCGAAGCTGCCATTCAGGGAACCGCCAGATGTGAGTTCCCCGGTTTTCACGAGCTCGATGGTCATGTTGTTGCTTGGCAGTGAATGGAATATGCCCTGTTTCAGCATGGACCCTGAATAAGGCGCGGCTCTTTCCCACGTGATTCTCATGCCCAGACTGGGGATGGCGGTGGAATATATTCCACCGCTTTCCGTTCCAATGCCTTCTATGTAATAAAAATCATTGTCGCAAGAAATGTGGTAGCTGCCGGCCCCGGTATTTTGCAAAGCCATTGTCCTGGAATAGACAACGCTGCCAATCGGATAATTTTCATTGACGATGGTGGGGGTGTTGGCTGAACCCGGAAACTGGGCATTCCAGCCCTGGGAGGAACAACGGGCCCAGGATGAAATAGGGGCCATACAGAACATCAAGAGGAGAGGCGTGGCCAATCCATGGCGCAAGATGGCTGTGAAAGACATGCTGTGAACTCCAGCCTGGAAGATATGGATCAATGCCTTGGGACAGGTGGCATAGGGCGCGATATCCGGCCAATGTACTGACCTGCATGCGGCCTTGGAATTGGAGCGTTCTGAAAATAAACTCGGAATCATCCGAGTCCACAGTGATCGGGCGGTCCGCAACTGGCTCTCGCCCGGGTTGGGGCAGAGAGGCTCCCGCAAGGCGTCGCGTTCTCCATGTTTCCTCCATAAAGCCTGCAACCTCGCGCAAGCTTGGCCGCGTCCAATGGCTATCCGGGGACATGGTTCCCTGGCCTCGTTTTCCCGGCCCTTCCCTCGATCATCCCCTCCCGCCTGTCCATCCCGTGAACCACGCCGCCGCGACGCATCGCCTCTCCAGCCTGTGCCTGGGCGCCGCCCTGGCGCTGGCCGGTTGCTCCTCGCCGCCTCCGGCGCAGCTTGACGGCTCGGTGCCCACGCAGTGGACGCAGCCCTTGCCCGCCGCCGCGCCGGGTGCACCTGGCTCGGCCGCAGCGCCCGACCTGCAGGGCTGGTGGAAGGCCTGGGGCGACGAATCCCTCAACACCCTGGTCGAGGAGGCGCTGGCCGCCAACCTCGACCTGTCCCAGGCCCAGTCGCGCCTGCGCCAGCAACGGCTGCTGGCCGGCACGGCCGGCTCGGCCTTCCGGCCCGTGTTCACGGCCGGTGCGCGCACGCTGCAGGACATTGCGGCCATCGACTCGTATTTCCACGCCAGCATCGACGTGAGCTGGGACCTGGGCCTGTTCGGCGCCCGCGAGGCCGGCGAGCGCAATGCCGCCGCCTCCGTGCTTGACGCACGGGGTCGCCTGCAGGCGGCCCGCGTGGCCCTGGTGGCCGATGTGGTCCACCGCTATCTGGACATCCGCATGGCCCAGCGCCAGCGCGCCCTGATCGACGAACAGGCACTGCTGGATGCGCGTGCCCTGCAACTGGCCCAGGTGCGCCAGCAGCAGCGCCTGGGCACGGCAGAGGCCGTGCACCAGCTGCAACTGCAGGCCGGCCAGAGCGCCGCCTTGCGTGCCAGCCTGCGCGAAACCCAGGCCCGCAGCGCCCACATGCTGGCCGCCTTGCTGGGCCGCACGCGGCCCGATGCCCAGTGGCTGCAGGCCGATGCGAAGGCCCCGCTGCCCGGTGCCCAGGCACTGGGCGTGGCCGCCCTGCCGGCCGACCTGCTGCGCACGCGGCCCGACATCCAGGTGGCGCAGGCCGCCGTGGAACGCGCGGCGGCCGAGCAGGGCATAGCGCATGCCGCGCTGTACCCGCGCTTCGTGCTCGGCGGCTCGCTGCTGTACTCGTTCAACATCACCCAGAACTACCGCACCACGCAGGACAACGCACCCACCTTCGGGCCGCAGATCGACATTCCCCTGTTCGACTGGGGCCGCCGCCGCTCGCAGGCCGACGCCAGCGAGCTGGCGCTGCAGGCCGCCGTCCAGGCCTACCGCCAGAGCGTGCTCGACGGCGTGGCCGAGGTCGAGTCCGCACTGGCCGCGCTGGACGCCCAGCGCGAGCGCATTGCCTCGCTGCAGTCCACCCAGCAGGTGCTGGCCGAGCGCGAGCGCGTGCAGGACCAGCGCCTGAAGCTGGGCCTGGACAGCGAATTCGGCGGCCTGGCGCCCCGTCGCGCCGCGCTGCAGGCGCGCAGCGAGCAGACCACGGCCCTGGCCGCCCATGCGCTGGCCTATGTGGCGCTGTACAAGGCCCTGGGCGGCGCGCCGCTGCCGGCCGAGGACAGGGACGACGCCGACAGCGGCATGGCGCGGCCGGCTCCACAGGCAGAAGGGGCGCCCTCATGATCGCCCTGGCACGCAAGACGCTGGTGCACGAGTGGCGCCGCTTCATTCCCTCCGTCTTCGCGGTGGGCTTCTCCGGCGTGCTGCTGGCCATGCAGGCCGCGCTGGTGCTGGGCATCTTCGGATCGGCCGCGCTGTATGTGACGGCTTCCTCGGCCGACCTTTGGATCGGCTACCCGGGCACGCAGAGCGTGAACTTCGGCCGCACCATCGGCCGCGACGTAGACATGCGCTTGCGCATGGACCCCGATGTCGCGGCGGTCGAGCCCTATGTCTGGGTGGACGGCGACTGGCGCTCGGACTCGGCCGCCGGCGGCGCGGCGAGCGAGCACGGCGGCGGCGTGTCGGTCTACCTGTCGGGCATTGCCACCGATGACGCCTCCATGCTGTTTTCCCACGTGCTCCAGCCCTGGCAGCGCCAGCGCCTGCGCGAGACCGGCGCCGTGATCGTGGACCGGGCCGACCTGCAGACCCTGGGCACCAGCGAAGGCGGCGTGGCCTGGGTCAACAACCACCGCGTGCAGGTGGTGGCGGCTGTGGACGGCCTGCGTGGCCTGGGCGGCGTGAACGTATTGGCCTCGCTGGCCACGGCCCGCGAGATTGCGGGCGACCCCGGCCAGGGCAGTACCTATTTCGTGGCGCGCGTGCGCCCGGGCGCCTCGGCCAAGGCCGTGAAGCAGCGCCTGAACCAGCCCACACCCAGCTTCGGCCCCTACGAGGCCTGGACGGCCAGGGAATTCGCGCGGCGCTCGCAGCGCTACTGGATGTTCGACACGGGCGCCGGCGCGGGCGTGCTGTTCATGGCCGTCATCGTCTGCCTGGTGGGCTCGGTGGTCACCAGCCAGTCGCTCAAGGCCGTGGTGGCCGCTTCCTCGCGCGAGTACGCCGTGCTCAACGCGCTGGGCGTGAGCCGCGCGGCACTGGGCCGCGTGGTGGTCGAGCAGGCCTGCTGGATCGGCGGCCTGGGCTTTGTGATGGCCGCGCTGGCCAGCGCCGTATTGCTGGCCCTGGCCATGGCCTACCGCGTGCCCGTGGCGCTGAACGCATCGGCCGTGCTGGCCTGCGCCGTGCTGGTGGCCGTGCTGTCCCTGCTGTCGGGCCTGGGCGCCATGCGCAGCCTGCTGCGTGCCGACCCGGCCACGCTGCTGCGCTGAAGACGGCCAGACCCCATGAACGTGATGAATGCCCACTCCCCCGCGCCCACGGCGGCGCCCCGCACGGCACCCAGCCTGGAGGCCGTGCGCCTGTGCAAGTCTTTCCTGTCGGGCATGGTCAGCGTGCAGGTGCTGCAAGGCCTGTCCGTGTCGCTGTACCCGGGCGAGCTGAGCCTGATCTCCGGGCCCTCGGGCTGCGGCAAGAGCACGCTGCTGTCGCTGATGTCGGGCCTGCAGGCGCCCGACAGCGGCCACGCCATGGCGCTGGGCGAGGACCTGGGCAAGCTGGGCACGCGGGCGCTGGAGAAATTCCGCCTGCGCCACACGGGCTTCGTCTTCCAGGGCTTCAACCTGTTCCCGGCGCTGACGGCCATCGAGCAGGTACAGCTGCCCCTGGGCTACATGGGCCTGCGCAGCGACGAGGCCCTGCGCCGCGCCCAGCAGGCGCTGGACGAGGTCGGCCTGTCCCACCGCAGCCACATGCGCCCGGCCGAACTGTCGGGCGGCGAAAAGCAGCGCGTGGCCATCGCCCGCGCCATGGCCAAGGCGCCGCAGCTGCTGTTTGCCGACGAACCCACGAGTGCGCTGGATGCCGAAAGCGGCCAGCGCGTCATCGACATCCTGCACCGCGCGGCGCGCAACCATGGCACGACCGTGCTGTGCGTGAGCCATGACCCGCGCCTGGTGCGCCATGCCGACCGCGTGCTCGGCATGGAGGACGGCGCCATCCGCAGCGACTGGCGCCAGTCCTGCCCCATCAAGGAAAAAGAATGAAGCACCCACTGAGCGGCCTTTCCGCTTCCACTGCGGGCCTGGCTGCGGCGCTGGCCGCCGCCGCGCTGCTGGCGGGCTGCGGTCCTTCGCACGATGCGCCTGCCAATGCCGGCCAGGCCAGCGCCAAGGCGCAGCAAAACGGCCCGGCGTCCGTGGCCGTGGCGCGCGGCAAGATCGAGGTGGAAGGCGGCCTGCTGGACCTGTCGCCCGCCGTGGCCGGCGTGGTGCAGCAGCTGTCCGTCAAGGAAGGCCAGTCCGTGCAGCGCGGCCAGTTGCTGCTGAGGCTGGCCGACGACACGGGCCAGGCCGACCTGGCGGTGGCCGAGTCCGAGGCCCAGCTGGCCAAGGCCCGCCAGAAGGCACGCGCCGCGCGCCTGCCCCAGCTCAAGCAGACCCTGTCGCGCTGGCAGGCCGCAGCGCGCGAAGGCGCCGCCGATGCGCAGAACGTGGACGAGGCCGCGCAGGCGCTGCGCGATGCCCAGGCCGAGATCGACGTGGCCGCGGCCGAGGCCCAGGTGGCACAGCGCAAGCTCGAACAATTGCGCGCCCAGCACAAGCGCCAGGAACTGCGCGCGCCCGAGGCCGGCACCGTGGTGCGCCTGGCCACCCATGCGGGCAGCCAGGCCGTGCCCGGCACGCCGGCCGTGGTGCTCCTGCCGCAGCGCCCGCTGCAGGTGCGCGCCGAAATCAATGAAAGCTTCGCCGCCGCCGTGCGCGAAGGCATGCGGGCCACGGTGACGCTGGACGCCGATGGCGCCGCACAGCAGCAACTGCCCTCGGCACGCGTGCTGCGCATCAGCCCCGTCTATGGCACGGCGCGGCTGCAGGACGACCAGCAGCGCGGGCCGGTGCGTGTCATCGAGTGCGTGCTGGTCTTCGAGCAAGCTCCTGCCGCCGCCGTGCGCGTGGGTCAAAACGTAAGGGTGCAGTTTCATGAATAAGCGCATTCCCCTGTATCTGGACACCGCCGCCCCCGGCTGGATGGTGCAAAGCGACTTCGACGGCACGATCAGCCTGCTGGACGTGACCGACACCCTGCTCAACCGCTTCGGCAAGCCCGGCTGGCAGGAACTGGAAGACGCCTGGGAGCGCGGCGAGATCGGCTCGCGCGAATGCATGAAGGGCCAGGTCGCGCTGCTGGACATGGACGAGGCCGAGCTGCGCGCCCACCTGGACACCATCGAGATCGACCCCGGCTTTGCCGGCTTCGTGGCTGCCGCCCAGGCCCACGGCATGGTGGTGCAGGTGGTCAGCGACGGCATCGACTACGCCATACGCCATGTGCTGGAGCGCCATGGCCTGGGCCATCTGCAGGTCATCGCCAACCGCCTGGTGCAGACCGGCGAGCGCAGCTGGCGCCTGGACTCCCCCTGGGCCAGCGCGCAGTGCGCGCGCGCCAGCGGCAACTGCAAGTGCGAGCGCCTGGCCGAGCAGCAGGCCCTGCACGGCCGCGTGCTCTACGTGGGCGACAGCACCTCGGACTTCTGCGTCTCGGGACGGGCCGATTTCGTGCTGGCCAAGTACAAGCTCATCGCCCACTGCGAAAGCCGGGGCATCGCCCATGCGCCCTTCGAGCATTTCGAGCAGGCCACGTCCCTCCTCGACAAGGTCGTCCTGGGCCTGGAGGCGCTGGCATGAACATGGCCGATGGATTCGACGCCGTTCAGCGCAGCGAGCCTGCCACGGGGCTGGACAACGTTTGCGTGACCGAGCATGAATTCGTCATGCCCGGCACGGGCGTGGCCGCGCGCACCGGCGTGCTGCTGGTGCACGGGCTTACGGGCACGCCGGCCGAGATGCGCCTGCTGGCCAAGGGGCTGAACAAGCAGGGCTTCACCGTCTATGCGGTCCAGCTGGCCGGCCATTGCGGCAGCATGGAAGATCTCGTGGACACGCGCTGGACCGACTGGCTGGCCAGCGTGGAGGCCGGCCTGCAGCGGCTGTCGCAGCACATGGACCATGTGGTGGTCGGAGGCCTGTCCATGGGCGCCGTGCTCTCCCTGGCCGTGGCCCAGCGCCACCCCGACAAGGTGGACGGTGTCTGCGCCCTGTCCACCACCTTCCGCTACGACGGCTGGAGCATTCCCTTCTACACGCGCCTGGCCTTTTTGCTGCCGCTGTTCCGCGCACTGGGCATTGGCCGCCACAGCGTGTTCATGGAGCAGCCGCCCTACGGCATCAAGGACGAGGCCCTGCGCGCGCGCGTGGTCGAGCAAATGCATTCGGGCGACAGCGCGGCGGCCGGCCTGCCGGGCAATCCCTGGTGGTCCATCATCGAGCTGCGCCGCCTCTCGGCCCATGTGCTGGCGCGACTGCCCCAGCTGCGCTCGCCCTGCCTGGTCATCCATGCGCGCAACGACGACATCTCGTCGGTGGCCAACGCCCATGACATCGTGCATGGCGCCAGCCAGGCCCATGTCGAGCTGGTGCTGCTGGACAACAGCTACCACATGGTCACCATAGACCGCGACCGCCGCACCGTGATCGCGCGCACCACCGAATTCGTGGCGCGCATCGCCAGCGGTGCCGCCCCCCGCGAGGTGCGGGCTGCGGAGGCCGCACGGCATGGGCAGTGATCTCTCGCCGCTGGTCATCACGCTGTGGGTGCTGAACGTGCTGGTGGACAGCGGGGGCCAGCTGGCCTTCAAGGCCGCCGCCAGCCAGCCCGGTGACCTCGACGGCCTGGCGCGCTGGCGCTTCATGGCCTCCAGGCCCTGGCTGTGGCTGGGCGTGGGCTGCTACGTGGCCGAGTTCGTGCTGTGGCTGGCCTTTCTCTCGCTGGTGCCGCTGTCCGAGGGCGTGCTGCTGGGCTCCATCAACATCGTGGCCATCATGATCGCGGGCCGGCTGCTGTTTGCCGAGAAGCTGGCACCCATGCGGGTCGCCGGAATTGTCCTCGTGTCCATAGGCGTCGCCATCGTGGGCCTGCATTGAGATGAAACAGCACCCCCTGAGTCGCTTCGCGCCTTCCCCCTCTCTCGCTTCGCGGGAGGGGGACGACACCCTCGGGGCGGGGCGGCCCTTCCTCGGTGTCCCAGGCTTTGGGGCTCGCCAGTTTCATACGATGCGGGCGGCGCGCAGCCCCGTGAATAACTGAGATGAAACGTTTCTATTTCATTGGCTTTCTGGTGCTCATGGCCTTCGACACGCTGGCCCAGCTGAGCTTCAAGCAGGCCGGCAATGCGGCGCTGCCGCTGGAGTTCTCCACGGCCTGGCTGGCGCGCGTGTTCGGCCAGCCCTGGATCTATGGCGCCTTCGTGGGCTACATCGGCGCCTTTTTCTCGTGGATGACCTTGCTCAAGCGCGCGCCCATCGGCCCGGCCTTTGCGGCATCGCACCTGGAGATTCTTTCCGTGCTGGCGCTGTCGTACTGGCTGTTCGACGAGCGCATAGGCATGCCCCAGATCATCGGCTGCCTGTTCATCGTGGCCGGCATCGCCTGCCTGGCCGTCAGCGAGACGCAGGAGGCCGAGGGGCCCGGCGCAGACGATGACACGCCGGGCCATGCGGGCGGCAATCCGGGCGCGGGTTCGGCCAGCGCGGGCGCCGCGCATCTGGCGGCCTCGGCCGAGCACGGCACGCACCGTGGCTGAACGCGTGCTGCCGCCCACGGCGGGCCTGCCGCTGCGCGCGGCCGACCTGCTGCCCTGGGGCGATGCGGACCTGGCGACGGCGCTGGCGCAATGGCTGGGCGTGCCCGCCGTGCAGCTTGAATGCTCGGGCACCTCGGCGCTGATGGTGGCGCTGCAGACCCTGCGCCGCCTGGCGCCGGGCCGCAGCGAAGTCATCGCCCCCGCCTATACCTGCCCGCTGGTGGCCCTGGCCGTGGCGCACTGCGGCCTGCAACTGCGCCTGTGCGATCTGCATCCCGACACGCTGGACATGGACCCCGCGCGCCTGCGCTCCCTGTGCAGCGAATGCACCCTGGCCGTGCTGCCGACGCATCTGTGCGGCCGCGTGGCCGACGTGGCCACGGCCGTGGACTGCGCGCGCGCCGTGGGCGCCTGGGTGGTGGAGGACGCGGCCCAGGCCCTGGGCGCGCGCCTGCGCGGCGAGCCCGTGGGCTGGCAGGGCGATGTGGGCTTCTACAGCCTGGCCGTGGGCAAGGGCCTGACCACCTTCGAGGGCGGCGTGCTGCTGGCGCGCGACCCTGCGCTGCGCGAGGCACTGCGCGAGACACATGCAGCCAGCGTGCGCCAGGACCGGGGCTGGGAGTTGCGCCGCAGCCTGGAGCTGCTGGGCTATGCGGCGCTGTACCGCCCCGCCGGGCTGGACCTGGCCTATGGCCGCCCCCTGCGCGCTGCGCTGTCGCGCAGCGACTGGGTGCAGGCCGCCGGCGATGATTTCGACGACGCCATTCCCTGCCATGAACTGGGCGCCTGGCGCCGCCGCGTGGGCCGGCGCGCGCTGGCGCGGCTGGCGGATTTCCAGCAGCAACTGCAGCGCCAGGCCCGTGAGCGCGGCGCCTGGCTGTCGGCCATCGATGGGATCGAGGTGGTGGGTGACACCGTGCCGGGTGCGCAAGGCGTCTGGCCCGTGCTGCTGCTGCGCCTGCGCGATGCGGCCACGCGCGATGCGCTGCTGCGCGCGCAATGGGGGCTGGGCTGGGGTCTGTCGCTGCCCTTCGTCCATGTGCTGCCCGACTATGGCCGCTACGACCATGTGCTGGGCCTGGCGCGCCAGGACGTGGTGGACCAGGGGCGCGACTGGGCGCAGCGCCTGGTGGCCGTGGGCAACAGCCTGTGGTTCGACGACGCGCGCTTCGAGGCCTTGCTCAGTCTGCTGGAGGGGCCGCACGCCGCGCCTGGCTGACGGCTGCGGCCTGCGTGGCGCCGGGTTGTGTCGTGGCGCCGGGCGGTGGCTCGCGCCCGCGCAGGGCCTGGCTGCGTTCGGCGACATAGTCGCGCGTGAGCGGAACCGCTTCCTGGCGGCGTGCCAGCTGCACCTGGAAAATGGCGATGTCCTGGTAGCGGAAGGCGGCTTCCGACATGGACAGATAGAACTCCCACATGCGGCAAAAGCGCTCGTCGTAGAGCGCGGCGGCCTCGTCGCGGCGCGCCATGAAGCGCTCGCGCCACAGCCGCAGCGTGCGCGCATAGTGCAGGCGCAGCACTTCGATATCGGTGACCACGAGGCCGCTGCGTTCGATGGCCGGCGTGAACTCCGACAGGGACGGGATGTGGCCGCCCGGGAAGATGTAGCGCTCTATCCATGGATTGTTGAAGTCGGGCACATCGCTGTTGCCGATGAAGTGCAGCAGCATCACGCCATCGTCGGACAGCAGCTCCCGGCACTGGCGGAAGAAGGCGTCGTGAAAACGCGTGCCCACATGCTCGAACATGCCCACCGAGACGATGCGGTCGAAGGTGCCGCGCGTGTCGCGGTAGTCTTCCAGGCGGTAGCTGAGTCGGTCCGCGCACGGGGACTGGCCGGCACGCTGGCGGGCGCCCGCCAGCTGCTCGCCGGACAGCGTCACGCCCGTCACATGGCCCGCGCCAGCCACCTCGGCCAGGTAGCGCGACAGTCCGCCCCAGCCGCAGCCTATGTCCAGCACGCGGTGGCCGGGCTCCACGAGCAGCTTGGCGGCGATGTGGCGCATCTTGGCCCGCTGGGCCTGCTCCAGGCTTTCGTCGCCATGCTCGAAGTAGGCGCAGGAGTACTGGCGCTCGCCATCCAGAAAGAGCCGATAGAGCCGGTCGTCGAGGTCATAGTGGTGCGCCACGTTGGCGCGCGCCTTGCCGCGGCGGTTGTGCTGCAGCAGCGGGCGCAGCCGCATGCGCCAGGCATCGAGCAGCCGAACGCTGGCCGGCACGGGCAGGTTGCGCGCGTTGCGCAGCACGAGCTCCAGCACGTCGTAGATGCTGCCCCGCTCCACCACCAGGCGCTGCTGCATGAACATCTCGCCAAGGTTCAGGTCCGGGTCGCGCATCAGGGCCCACAGCGCGCGCCTGTCCGTGAAGCGGATGCGTGCCTGCGGCTGGCCGCCGTCGCCGAAGGCCAGCATGCGCCCCCAGGGCAGGCAGATTTCGAGCAGTCCCTCGCGCACCAGGGGTGTGAAACTGCGCTGCAGCAGTCTTTCGGTCAGCCGGTCGATCATGGGGTTGCCTCCTGTCTTGCGGTCGGCCGCGGTGCGCGGACGTGGGGGATGTGGGGTGTGCGGGGTGTGAACGGATCCTAGGGGCTGGTGCAGGTCTGGATGTATTCGACCAGCCGTTCGTTGAAGGCATGCTGGCCCAGTTGCCAGGTGGCCAGCGTCTGCGCGTCGATCTGCGTGTCCTGGCCGTCTCCGGCGCTCATCCAGCGCTTCCACCAGGTCGTGTAGCGCCAGGAGGACACATCGCCCGTGATGTCGCTGCCCACGATCTGGCCGGCCAGCGCGCCGATGATGTCCAGGGCCTCGCCTTCCTGCATGCGGCCCTGGTCCCAGTTGGTGCGCACCACCTCGGGCGCGAACACGTCCTTGTCGATGCTCAGGTAGGTGGGCTGGGCCTGCTCGCGCAGCATGCGCGCCAGCGTGCGCGACAGGTCGGCCACGCTGGCAAAGCCGCGAAAGGCGGCATCCACGCCCAGGCGGCGTGCCCAGCCCGTGTCCACGCCCGCGCTCCAGTAGCTCAGGCGGCCGGCGCGCAGCGGCGTGAGGTAGTTCTCCCAGGCGTGCGCGCGGCCGATGTCGCCGGAGGTGATGCCGGCCACATGCACATGCGAGACGGCCGGATGCAGGGCCACGCGCCGCACCCAGGAGCCGCAGTGCACGCCCCAGGGAAAGCGCATGTTGTCGGGGTGGTTGTCCAGCACGACCACGCGCAGCGGCCGGCCTGCGGACAGGGCCTGGGCGGTGATGCAGCGCTCGATCAGCGGCCAGCTCAGGTGGTGGAAGTCGCCACTGCCCATGAGGGCCGTGCCATGCGAGGCGGGCAGTTGCGCGTCGAGCGCCGCGCGGAACTGCGCAAAGCGGCGCAGGCCGCAGCCAAAGCGCACCTGCTCCTGCCAGTCCTGCAGCGGCAGGCGCAGCTCGCCGGGCAAGGTCCCCACCGAGCCATCCACATCCAGCACGACCGGCTGGGCATTCAGTTCTGTTCGCTCCATTGGCGATCGCTTTCGAAGTGGCCGGCAAAGCGCCGGCCCAGTGCGCGCAGCAGCGGATTGCGGATGAAGACCGCATGCTGCGTGAAGGTGAAGCTGGCGCCCAGCTGGGCCTTGACCTCGGGGTCGGTCCAGCCGGCCACGTAGTGGCTCAGGCCGCGTTCGATGGCGTATTCAAGGTTGACCATCCAGCTCACGAAGTAGAGATTGGCCTCGCGCGCGGCCGGGTAGGACAGGCCGATGTACTTGTCGATCAGCTTGCCGCCGTGCTCGAAGCACAGGTTCCAGCCCAGCAGCGCGCCGGGCGTGCCGTCGTCCTGCAGCGCGCGGTACTCGAACACGGTGCCGCCGTTGCCTGCATCGCGCAGCAGGGCCGCGAAGAAATCGCGCGTGAGTTTGTCGAAGTGGATCTCGCTTTGCGCATACACCGCATCGAACAGCGCGTAGTAGGCATCGACGCAGACGTCATCGGCAAAGGCCGCGCCCGTGGGAATGCGCTGCACCTGCAGCTGCGCGCGGCTCCTGAGCTTGCGGCGCAGGTTCTGGCGGCGGCTCCTGGACAGGCGCGCAAGGTATTCGTCCAGGCTGGAGAAGTCGATGGGCACATGGGCCAGGGCCTGGCCCTCGACCAGGATGAAGCCCGCATCGGCCAGGGCCTGCGCCAGCGCCCGTGCATGGGCGTTGTCGGCGTCCGGCAGCAGCGGTGAATCCTGGGGCAGGTCCTTGACGATGGTCAGCATGCGCCGGCCTGCGCGCGCGCGCAGCGCGGCAGCCTGCCGGGCGGCAGGGATGCCCATGGGCAGCACGGCGTACTCGCTGACCGTGGTGCCCACGAAGTCGGTGGACAGGCGCAGCCGGCGCGACAGCCAGCCGCCACCGGGCAACGACAAAAGACGCGCCTTGAGCGCGTCGTCCGCCGTGGTCAGAAGATCGAAGGGCGCCGTGAAGGCCGGCGCCGGCCAGTCCTGCAGCAGTGCGAAGCCCTCGGGAGGATGGGCCGCGAACTGCGCGAGCAGGCCTGGGGGTTCGAGCTGGTTGTGCAGGCGCTCTGCGGGCATCGCGCCTTCAGGCCGCCTTGGCTTTCGTGAGCAACTGGTCCAGCAGGACCATGGCTTCGTCGATCTCGGGGCGCGAGATCATCAGCGAGGGCGCGAAGGTGATCACGTTCTTGTAGTAGCCGCCCACGTCCAGCACCAGGCCGCGTTTCTGGCCCTGGTATTCCAGGCCGCCTTCGAGGCCGATGTCCACCATCTTGTCCAGCAGCGCCTTGTTGGGCGTGAAGCCGTCTTCGGTGCAGATCTCGGCGCGCAGCGCCAGGCCCAGGCCGTCCACGTCGCCGATTTCCTTGTGGCGCTTTTGCAGCTCCTTGAGGCCTTCGAGGAAGTAGGCGCCCGATTCGCGCACCTGGCGGCCGAAGTCCATCTCGTGGGTCATCTTCATGACTTCCAGGCCCAGGGCCGTGCCCAGCGGGTTGGAGGCGAAGGTGGAGTGCGTCGATCCCGGCGGGAAGATGGTGGGGTTGATCAGCTCCTCGCGCGCCCACAGGCCCGACAGGGCGTTGAGGCCGTTGGTCAGCGCCTTGGCGAAGACCAGCACGTCGGGCTTGACGCCGAAGTTCTCCACCGACCACAGCGTGCCGGTGCGCCAGAAGCCCATCTGGATTTCATCGACCACCATCAGCACGCCGTGGTCGTCCAGCACCTTCTTGAGGCCCTTGAAGAAGTTGGGCGGCGGCACGACGTAGCCGCCCGTGCCCTGGATGGGCTCCACGTAGAAGGCCGCGTACTCGCACTGGTTGGTCTTGGGGTCCCAGATGGCGTGGTACTCGTTCTCGAACTTGCGCGCGAATTCCCGGACGATGGAGTCCGCGTACTCCTCGGACGTCATGCCCTTGGGGCGGCGGAACGGGTAGGGGAAGGGGATGAACTGCGCGCGGTCGCCGAAGTGGCCGTAGCGGCGGCGGTAGCGGTAGCTGGAGGTGATGCTGGAGGCGCCCAGCGTGCGGCCGTGGTAGCCGCCCTCGAAGGCGAACATCAGGCTCTTGCCGCCGCTGGCATTGCGCACGACCTTGAGCGAGTCCTCGATGGCCTGGGCGCCGCCCACGTTGAAGTGCACGCGGCCGGCATGGCCCCACTTGCGCTCCGCATCCTGGGCGATGAACTTGGCCAGCTCGATCTTGGTGGGGTGCAGGTACTGGCTGGCGACCTGGGGCAGGGTCTGCAGCTGCTCGATCATCTTCTGCTCGAGGCGCTTGTTCTTGTAGCCGAAGTTCACGGCCGAATACCACATCTGCAGATCAAGGTAGGGCGTGCCGGCCTCGTCGTACATGTAGCTGCCTTCGCAGCCCGAGAAAATCTTGGGCGGGTTGACGTAGTGGACGGTATCCCCGAACGAGCAGTACTTGGCTTCGTCGGCCAGAAGTTGGGCGTTATTGATCACAGCAAAGGGCTCCAGATATTCAGCCGCCGCAGTGTGAGCGGGCAATCTTGCTGCGCTGTCGAGTCTTTGTGTGGGGTTTGTGGAGGAGGCCCGCGCGGAGCCTGGATCGGCCCCTGTGACGTAAATGAGACAAAACAAATGATAATCATTATCAATTGATGGGAGAATCACGGAAAGCCAGCAGGAACAATCACACACGGGGGAGCAATGGTCTCGCAAGAGCACTCCGCGGACAGGTCGGCAGCTAGCCAGCAACCCTCTTTCCCCGATTCCCGCCATGGCTGTGTCTTCGCGTTCGTCTTTCCTCTCCCTCTCCCGCAATCCCTCGCGCACGCCGGTATTGCGGCCCAGCCTGCTGGCCGTGGCCGTGCAGGCCGCCGTGATCGGTCTGGCCTCGCCCGGCGCCTGGGCACAGACGCAGACGCAGACGCAAACGCATGTGCAGACTGCGGACGATGAGGCCCGGCTGATGGCACAGGCTCCCACCAAGGCGCTGGCCCAGGTCGATGTGGTCGATGCAGCCGAGCCCGTGCAGCGCACGCCGGGCGCCTCCACCACCGTCAGCGGCCCGGCGCTGGAGCAGGCCGGCAGCATGGCCGACGTGGTGCGCTACCAGCCCCTGGTCTCCGCGCCGGGCACGGCCTCGGGCACCAGCCGCAACCGCAGCAGCTTCGACCGTTCGGGCACCACGGGCTACAACATCCGCGGCATCGAGGGCAACCGCATCGGCATGGATGTGGACGGCGTCGAGATGCCCGACGCCACCACGCGCCCCTATGTGAGCCGTGTCGGCGCCAACACCTTCGGCGTGGGCCGTGACTTCATCGACCCCGAGATGTTCTCGGCCGTGGACATCCTCTCCGGCACCACCACGGCGCGGCGCGCGGCCGGTGGCATCGGCGGCTCGGTGGGCTTTCGCACCAAGTCCGCCGAGGACTACCTGGTGGGCGGCAAGACCTCCTACCTGGGCGGCAAGATCGGCCACGACACGGCCGACCGCTCCTGGAACGAGAGCTTCACGGCCGCTGGCCGCTCGGGCGACCTCGACGGCCTGATCGCCTATTCGCGCCGCGACGGCCACGAGACGCGCAACCACAGCGCCATCGTCAACAGCTATCCCGATGACTGGAACTCCAACGCGCTGCTGCTCAAGGGCGGCCTGCGCATCAACCCGGCCCACCGCCTGGTGCTGTCGGCCGACCTGTACCGCCGCAAGAACGACACCTCCTTCCACGGCTGGGACACCACCAACACCAGCATCACCGAAAGCTCGCGCCAGAACAGCGACACCAGTCGCAACACGCTGCAGCTGCAGCACCTGTGGACACCGGCCGGCGCCTGGGTGGACCAGCTGGACACGCGGCTGTACTTCCAGAACACGGACACCAACGACGTCACCGACACCACCACGCTGGCCACGGGCGCCAAGGTGCACAACGTCTCGGGCAACGAGACGCGCACCTGGGGTTTCTCGAGCACGGGCGACAAGCGCATCGACCGCCACCGCCTGAGCTTTGGCGTGAATGCATCGACACAGGACACGGAGCGTCCGTGGAACGTTTTCGCTACCGGCACGCCCGTTATGAAGCCCCAGCCCGACACCACCACCCGCCGCTACGGCGCCTTCCTGCAGGACGAGATCAGCTTCCAGGCCGGCGGCCGCCGCCTGGCGCTGATTCCCGCGCTGCGCGTGGACCGCGTGGAGATCAAGACACGCGACCTGGACAACTTCGTCTCGGGCGTGCTCACGGCCGCCGATGTGGAAAAGATTTACGGAGGCACGCGCGGCAACACCATCCTCAGCCCCAGCCTGGCCCTGGTCTATGACCTCACGCCCACGTTCAGCGCCTATGCCCAGTTCAAGCGCAGCGGGCGAGTGCCCTCGGCCGGCGAGATCTTCGGCTCGTGGAACATGGCCAGCAACTACAACGCGGCAGGCCAGTACGCCCTGGTGGGCAACCCCAACCTGAAGGAGGAAAGCAGCAATGCCTTCGACTTCGGCCTCAAGGGTTCGCCCACGCCGGGCGTGACCTTCAACAGCTCGGTCTTCTATACCAGGTACTCCGACTTCATCGCCTACACGCGCTACCTGCGCGCGGGCCGTCCCGACCTGTTCGTCAACGTGCCCGCCCACATCGGCACCATCTACCAGGCCGAGAACCGCGACAGCGCAAAGATCTACGGCTTCGAGGCCAGCGCGCGCCTGGACCACGGCCAGTGGATGCCCGCCGCCAGGGGCCTGTACTCCACCTGGGCGCTGGGCATCAGCCGCGGCACCTCCAAGTCCTACTACGCAGGCGACAAGGATGTGCCGCTGGACAGCGTGCTGCCGCGCAAGGCCATCGTCGGCGTGGGCTATGACGCACCGGCCCGGCAATGGGGCCTGAACCTGACCGGCACCTTCGTCGCGGGCAAGCAGGCCGTGGCCACCAACCGCGACAGCTACCTGAACGCGGGCACCGGCCTGACCGACTCGACCACCGAGCTGTTCCGCGTGCCCGGCTATGCCATCTTCGACCTGGCCGGCTACTGGCAGGTCGCAAAGAACGTGCGCCTGAACGCCGGCATCTACAACCTGGGCGACAAGCGCTACTGGGACTATTCCAGCACCCGCAGCCTGCAGCCCGGCGTGGCGCGCGACCGCCGCGACATCGAGCTGCTGAGCAACCCGGGCCGCACCTTCGCCGTGTCCATGAACGTTGCGTTCTGAGCACCCTGCGCACCATGCCATTGCACCCACGCCACCTTCACTTGCCGCGTGGCGCGGATCCGAGGAGTTTCTCCAGGGGCCGGCCGGCCTTCCCTACAGCGGCGGTGTCGGCCGGAAAGCCTCCACCACCATCGCAGCCGCCGCTGTATCTGCCTACTTCAGGAGTCGTTTCATGATCGAGTTTTCTCTGTCCCACCGCATGCTGGCCGCTGCCGGCCTGGCGGCCCTGCTCACCGCCTGCGCATCGCCCACGGCACCGTCCGCCAGCGGCCCGGCCCAGCCTGCGGGCGGGCATGGCCAGTCTGCCTTCATGGGCAGCTACGACGCCAACCGTGATGGCGTGGTCACGCGCCAGGAGTACGACACCGTGCGCAAGCAGCGCTTCCTGGCCGGCGACACCAATGGCGACGGCTGGCTCAGCGAGAAGGAGTACGTGGACGAGTTCGAGGCCCGCCTCAAGCAGCAATACGCGGGCCGCCAGCCCGACGAGCGCTATGCCCAGTCCATGAAGCAGGCCCATGTGCGCTTCGGCATCGTGGACAGGAACCGCGACGGCAAATACACCGTGGAAGAAGACATGGCCATCGCCGAACGCAGCTTCAAGGAAGCCGACGTCAATGCCGATGGCGTCGTGGACAAGAACGACGTCAAGAAGCCCTGAGCGGACATGGCCAAAACCCCATCCAAGCGATTGGCCTGGTGGCTGCCGCTGCTGTCGGCCGTGTGCATCTCCGCCCAGGCCCATACGCCCTACCTGCTGCCCACCAGCTTCGAGGCTTCGCCCCGGGCCGTCATCAGCGTGGACGCCAGCTTTGCCGACAAGTTCTTCATCCCCGAAGTGGCTTTTGGCGAAACGCGCTTCACCGTGACGGCGCCCGACGGCTCGGTCACGCCCATGGCCGATGTGCGCCAGTTCAAGACCCGCACCGTCGCCGAGCACCAACTGCCCGACGAGAAGGGCACCTACCGCGTGAGCACCGGCCCGCGCCTGGGCGCCGTCTTCCGTTCGTGGGAGCGCAACGGCAAGGTGGAGACGGCGCGTGATCCCGCCACGCCCACGCCGGCCGATGCCAGGCTGCTGAGCCACTACCAGTCGCTGTCGGTCTCCGAGACCTACATCACGGTGGGCAAGCCCAGCCGGGCCGCGCTCGCGCCCTCAGGCAAGGGCCTGGAGATCGTGCCCGTCACGCATCCCGCCGACCTGTTCGCGGGCGAGAAGTTCGACTTCACCGTGCAATACGACGGCAAGCCGCTGGCCGCGCAGAAGGTGGAAATCTTCCGCTCGGCCATGGACCTGGCCAGCCAGCACAGCGTGGACGCGCTGACCACCGATGGCGAGGGCCGCATCTCCTACGCCCTGCCCAAGTCCGGCATCTACCTGGCCCTGGTGCGCTACCGCGCCGACGCCCCCGCCGGCGCCGCCGCGCCGCAGTACGGCAACAACTACACGCTGACCTTCAGGGTGCTGGCGCAGTAAGGGGTTCCGGTTTCACGAAAAAGGCCTGCCGCCATGGAGGTGCAGGCCTTTTCTCATGGTGAAGCCCAGCCCCAGGCGATGTGCATGAGGGCTATGCGCCTCAACCCGTGGCCACCACCCGCAGCACCTCGGCGCCATAGGCGTCGAGCTTCTTGGCGCCCATGCCGCTGATGCCCTGCAGGTCGTCCAGCGAGGCCGGGTTGCGTTCGGCAATGGCGGCCAGCGTGGCGTCGTGGAAGATGACGTAGGCGGGCAGGTTGTGCTCGCGCGCGACCTCGGCGCGCCAGGCCTTGAGGTTGATGAAGCGCACCTGGGCGTCGGGGCCCAGGCTGGCGGCGGCCGCGTTGGGCTGGGTGGCGCGCTTGGAGGTGCGCGTGCGCGGCGCGGCCACGGCCTCGCGCAGCTGCACGGGGACGTTGCCGCGCAGCACGTCGCGCGAGCCATCGGCCAGGCACAGCGTGTCGAAGCTGTGGCCGCTGTTCTCGCTGGTGATCTTGTGCAGGCCCAGGGCGCCCGTGGCCAGCAGCTGGCGCATCACGCCGCGCAGCTGGGGCTCGCTGTAGTCCTTGCCCAGGCCGAAGGTGGAGATCTTGTCGTGGCCGTACTGGCGCACCTTCTCGGTGTCCTTGCCGCGCAGCACGTCCATGATGTGGCCCGCGCCAAAGGTCAGCTGGCTGGCCTCGTGCACGCGGTAGATGGTGGACAGCAGCTTGCGCGCGGCGTCCGTGCCATCCCACAGGGCCGGGGGCTCCATGCAGTTGTCGCAGTTGCCGCAGGCGGTCTTTGCCACGCGCTGCAGCGGCCTGCCTTCAAGGTCCGTCTCTGCGTCTTCTCCCGGTGCGCCCAGGCCGTACTGCTCGCCGAAGTAGGCCAGCAGCCGCACGCGGCGGCAGTCCGTGGCCTCGGCCAGGCCCAGCAGGGCATCGAGCTTGCCGCGCATGACCTGCTTGAAGGTGTCCTCGGCCGGGCTTTCGTCGATCATGCGGCGCTGGTTGACCACGTCGGACAGGCCGTAGGCCATCCAGGCATCGGCGGGCAGCCCGTCGCGGCCTGCGCGGCCGGTTTCCTGGTAGTAGCCCTCGATGTTCTTGGGCATGTCCACGTGGGCCACGAAGCGCACATCGGGCTTGTTGATGCCCATGCCGAAGGCGATGGTGGCCACGATGACGATGCCGTCCTCGCGCAGGAAGCGGTCCTGGTGCAGCTGGCGCGTCTCGAAGGGCAGGCCCGCGTGGTAGGGCAGGGCGGGCACGCCGGCCTGGCTCAGCGTCTGGGCCAGCTCCTCCACGCGCTTGCGCGACTGGCAATAGACCACGCCGGCCTCGCCCTCGTGCTCGCGCTCGATGAAGCGCAGCAGCTGGTTGCTGACGTCCTTCTTCTCGGCGATGCGGTAGCGGATGTTGGGGCGGTCGAAGCTGCTGACGAAGTGCCGTGCGCTCTCCAGCTGCAGCCGCTCGACGATGTCGGCGCGCGTGAGTGCGTCGGCCGTGGCCGTGAGCGCAATGCGCGGCACGCCCGCATAGCGTTCGTGCAGCACGCTCAGCGCGCGGTACTCGGGCCGGAAGTCATGGCCCCACTGGCTCACGCAGTGCGCCTCGTCGATGGCGAACAGCGACAGCTTGCCCTGGGCATGCAGGTCGTCGAGCAGGCCCAGGAAGCGCGGCGTGTTCAGGCGCTCGGGCGCGGCATACAGCAATGTGATGTCGCCGCTTTGCAGGCGCCATTCGACTTCCTGCGTCTCGTCATAGGACAGCGTGGAGTTCAGGTAGGCGGCGCTCACGCCGGCCTCGTGCAGCGCGCCCACCTGGTCGTGCATGAGCGCGATCAGCGGCGACACCACCACCGCCACGCCGTGGCCCTGCTGCTGGCGCACGATGGCCGGCACCTGGTAGCACAGGCTCTTGCCGCCGCCCGTGGGCATGAGCACCAGCGCATCGCCGCCGGCGACCACGTGCGAGACGATGGCCTCCTGCGGACCGCGGAATTGTTCGTAGCCGAACACGGCTTGCAGGACGGAATGCGCGGCGGACAACGGGGACTTCTTTCGGCAGAGGCGGCTGGCGCGGGAGGGAGCGGGATGCGGGCGCTTCCCGCAAAAAATGCGCTGCGGCCCGGAGGCCGCAACAGCCGCCATTTTGCGCCCCCTCGCAAGGTCCAGGGAAGACCTGGGGTTTGAACCGCTCTGCATCAACGGCCTTTTCCGGGCGCGAGGGTGCCATTTTCAGATTTCTCCTAGCCACCCGCTGCTGCATTCAGCTGCCGCCCAGCACCCCGCGCGCAATGATGCTGCGCTGCACTTCGGACGAGCCCTCGTAGATGCGCAGGATGCGTGCATCGCGCACCAGGCGCTCCAGCGGCATTTCGCGCGTGTAGCCGTAGCCGCCGTGGATCTGCAGGGCCTCGTCGGTGACGAAGCCCACCATTTCGGACGCATGGAGCTTGGCCATGGCCGAGTGCTGGGTGAAGGGCTGGCCGGCCTGGCGCAAGGCCAGGGCCTGCATGGTCAGCGCCCACGAGGCCTCCAGCCGCAGCTTCATGTCTGCCAGCTTCCACTGGATGCCCTGTTTCGTGGCCAGTGGCTCGCCGCCGACCAGGCGCTGATTGGCCCATTGCGCGGCGGCGGCCAGGGCGGCCTCGGCCACGCCCAGGGCGGTGGCCGCCACGTCCAGGCGGCTGTTGTCCAGCACCTTCATCGCCGTCTTGAAGCCTGTGCCCTCGGCGCCCAGCCGGTGGCTGGCGGGCACGCGCACGCCGTCCAGCGAGACCTCGAAGGCATGGCCGCCGCGGATGCCCATGAGTTTTTCGGGCGCCGAGACCTGTATGCCGGGCAGATCGCGCGGCACGATGAAGGCGCTGACGCCGCGCGCGCCGGCATCCATGTCGGTCTTGGCGAAGACCACCATGAAGCGTGCCTCGGCGGCGTTGGAGATGAAGTGCTTGACGCCCGTGATCAGATAGTCGTCCCCATCGCGCACGGCGCGCGTGCGCATGTCGGCCGGGTGGGAGCCGCCGCGCGGCTCGGTCAGCGCAAAGGCGGCCAGCCATTCGCCGCTGGCGCAGCGCGGCAGCCACTGCTGGCGCTGGGCATCGTCGCCGCCGATGAGCACGGCGTCCGTGCCCAGGTAGTGGGCGCCGATCATGGACGAGGTGGCCGCGCAGGCGCGCGAGATGGCCACCAGGGACAGCAGCATGGCCGTGGGCGTGACGCCGGGGCCGCCCAGGGCCTCGGGCAGGTTCATGCCCATCACGCCCAGGGCCGACAGGCCCGGCACATGGCAGGTGGCGGACAGTGCCTCTTCGTCCATGCGCTGCGCCAGCGGGGCGAGTGCGTCGTCGGCAAAGCGGGCCACGGCATCGGCAATGGCGTGGTCGTCGGCGGTGGTGCCCAGTCGTTGGAAGTTCATGGAGGTTCGCTCAATGTGATGGGGAAGAGGGGGCCGCGGCTGCGGTGCCCAGGGCACCGGATGCGCGCAGCGCGGCAATGGCTTCGGCGCCCCGGCCCAGCCACTGCGAGAGCAGGGCGTCGGTGTGCTCGCCCAGGGCCGGTGCGCGCTCGGCGCGGTTGGGTGCGGCGCCGCTGAAATGCACGGGCTGGGTGGGCAGGCGCAGGCCGGGCAGGCGCGGGTCCTGCACCGCGCCGAGCAGGCCGCGTGCCTGGCTCTGGGGCGATTCCAGCGCCTGGGCAATGTTCCAGATGGGTGCGGCGGGCACGCCGGCTGCATCCAGCGCGGCCACCACCTGCGCCACTTCATGCCGGCCGGCCCAGGCCTCGATGGCCTCGCGCAGCGCGGGTTCGTGGGCCGAGCGTGATTCGTCGCTGGCAAAGCGCGGGTCGCCGGCCAGGCTGCCCAGTTCCATGGCCTGCAGGGCGGCGGCGAACAGCTTGTTGTTGAGCACGGCCAGCGCGAAGTGGCCGTCGCCTGCGCGGTACACGCCGAACGGCGCGGACAGCGGATGGCGGTTGCCTACGCGGCGCGCGGGCCGGCCCGTGAACAGGTAGCGCGCCACCGAGGTGGCCAGAAAGCTCAGCGTGGTGTCGAACATGGCCACGTCCACCTGCTGGCCCTGTCCCGTGGCGCGGGCCTGCAGCAGCGCGGCCAGCGTGGCCCAGGAGGCGAACAGGCCGGCCACCACGTCGCTGACGGCCTCGCCCACCACGGTGGGCGCGCCATCGGGCTCGCCCGTGGCCTCCATGAGGCCGCTCATGGCCTGCACGATGATGTCGTAGGCCGGCCGGTGGGCCAGCGGCCCGGTCTGGCCGAAACCCGAGACGCTGACATAGACCAGGCGCGGATTGAGCGCCCGCAACTGGCTTGCGCCTATGCCCAGGCGCTCGGCCACGCCGGGCCGGAAGTTCTCCACCACCACGTCGGCCTGGGCCGCCATCTCGTGGACCAGGGCCACGGCCTCGGGGTGCTTGAGGTCCAGCACCAGGCTTTGCTTGTTGCGGTTCATCACCGTGAACAGCGCGCTCTCGCCGTTGTTCATGGGGCCGATGGCGCGGTAGTCGTCGCCCTGCGGCGGCTCGATCTTGACGACCTCGGCGCCCAGGTCGGCCAGCAGGGCCGTGGACAGCGGCCCGGCCAGCACGCGCGTGAAGTCGAGAATGCGCACGCCGTCCAGCGGGCGGGCGGTAAGGGGGGAGGACTTGGTCATGGGTGCAGCCTTGGACGGGTGGTCTATGGCTGCATGCTGGCGCGTGATTGAATCAATGGAAAATATTCATTCCTGATTCACTGCATTCAAAAAGATGATTCAAATCAGCCTGCGCCAGCTGGAGTATTTCGTGGCCGCCTCGCGCCATGGCAGCACGGCGCGCGCGGCCGAGGCCATCGGCGTGTCCCAGCCGTCCATCTCCAAGGCGATTGCCGACCTGGAGGCGCTGTGGGGCGAGGCGCTGTTCGTGCGCCGCCATGCCAGGGGGCTGGATCTCACGGCGGCCGGCGCGGTGCGCAGCCGCGAGGCCCAGGCGCTGCTGGGCGGCGCACGCAGCCTGCAGGGGCCGCGCACGGCGGCGATGGCGGGCGTGCTGCGCCTGGGTTTTCTGAGCACGCTGGGCGCGCGCTGGGTGCCGGCCCTGCTGGCGCAGATGCAGCGCCTGCACCCCGGCATTGCGCTGGAGCTGGTGGAGGGCGACATCGCCTCGCTCACGCAGCAGGTGGAGCGCGGCGAGCTCGATGCGGCCCTGCAGTACGACACGGGCCTGGCGCGTCCCCGCATGGAGCTGCTGCCCGTGGCGGCGCTGCCGCCCTATGTGCTGCTGCCGCAGCGCCATGCGCTGGCGGCCAGGACCAGCGTGGGGCTGGCCGAGGTGGCCCGCTACCCGCTGGTCCTGATCAACCTGCCGCACAGCCGCGAGTATTTCCTGTCGCTGTTCCGCGAGGCCGGCGTGACGCCGCTGGTGGCCCATGAGTTCGCCTCCATCGAGATGCTGCGCTCCATGGTGGCCAACGGCCACGGCCTGAGCGTGCTGACCACGCGGCCGGTGGTGGACCGCGCCCACGATGGCCAGCGCCTGGCCTGCCGCCGCATCCGGGGCCGCGTGGCCCCCCAGGGCGTGGTGCTGGCCGTGCCGGCGGGCAATGCCTCGCCGCTGATTGCACCGTTCTTGAAGGTGGCGCGTGCCGTGATTGCACCGTAGCGGCGCGCAGCCCCGTGGCATGCACCACGGTGGTGAGCTGTTACCCGGGATTTTCCCCAGGTTGTATGGACAAGCTTGGTTGGCACGGCATTTGCTGTTGCTCTCCGTGTTGATCGCAGGTAGATGCAGGATGCTCGCTCCATCACCGGTTTGCCGGGTAATCCTGTATATACATGTCCGGTCGGCAAAAACACACTTCGGGCTCCCGCACTGGTCTGCCTGCGGACCCCGAAACTGCCATCGCCAACTTGCTTTCCCGACCGAGGAGTGCCACATGAGTTCGATCCCCACGTTCCGCCGCCTGCCCCTGGGGCCGCTGGCCGCCGCCCTCTGCCTTGCCGCCGCACTGCAGCCCGCTGCCGCGCAGGAGACCAAGATCACCCTGGGCATGTCGGGCTGGACCGGCTTCGCGCCGCTGACCCTGGCCGACAAGGCCGGCATCTTCAAGAAGAACGGCCTGGCGGTGGACCTGAAGATGATTCCGCAAAAGGACCGCCACCTGGCCCTGGCCTCGGGCGCCATCCAGTGCGCGGCCACCACCATCGAGACGCATGTGGCCTGGAACACCAACGGCGTGCCCATCGTGCAGATCTTCCAGATGGACAAGTCCTATGGCGCCGACGGCATCGCCGTGCGCAATGACGTCAAGGGCTTTGCCGACCTCAAGGGCAAGACCGTGGCCGTGAGCGCGCCGGGCACGGCGCCGTACTTCGGCCTGGCCTGGATGCTGCACAAGAACGGCATGACCATGAAGGATGTGAAGACCGTCTCGCTGGAGCCCCAGCCCGCGGCCCAGGCCTTCGTGGCCGGCCAGAACGATGCGGCCATGAGCTACGAGCCCTACCTGTCCACCATCCGCGCCAACCCGGCCGCGGGCAAGATCCTGGCCACCACCATCGACTACCCCATGGTCATGGACACGGTGGGCTGCGATCCCAAGTGGCTCAAGGCCAACGCGGCCGCCGCCAAGGCCCTGGCCCAGTCGTATTTCGATGCGGTGGCCATGATCGAGGCCGACAAGACCAAGTCCTTCGAGATCATGGGCGCGGCCGTCAAGCAGGGTGGCGAGCAGTTCGGCAAGTCGGCCTCCTACCTGAAGTGGTCCGACAAGGAAGCCAACCAGAAATTCTTCGCCAACGAGCTGGTGCCCTTCATGAAGGAGTCGGCCGTGATCCTCAAGGAGGCCGGCATCATCCGCTCCATCCCCGAGAACTATGGCGTGATGTACGACGCCAGCTTCATCCAGTAAGCCCGCCAGGGGATGACCATGCAAGCCGCATCCACTTCCGCAGTCCAGCCGGCTAACAAGCCCATGACCCACGCCACACCGCACGCTCCCGCTCCCGCCGCGGCGCCAGCCCCCGTCCGCCGCCGCCGCATGGCGCCGCTGGAGCCCGTCAGCCCCACGGCCAAGTGGGTGCTGGGTGTGGCCTTCTTCGTGCTGTTCTTTCTCGTCTGGGCGGCTGTGACGCTGGGCGGCTTCGTCTCCCCGACCTTCCTGGCCAGCCCCATGACCATGGCGCGCGAGGGCGTGCTGCTGTTCACCGAGTACGGCTTCCTGCACGACATCGGCATGACGGTATGGCGCGTGATGGGCGGCTTCATCCTGGCCTCGGTCGTGGCCGTGCCCCTGGGCATTGCCATGGGCGCCTGGAAGCCGGTCGAGGCCTTCTTCGAGCCCTTCGTCTCGTTCTGCCGCTACCTGCCGGCCTCGGCCTTCATCCCGCTGCTGATCCTGTGGGCCGGCGTGGGCGAGACGCAGAAGCTGCTGGTCATCTTCATCGGCTCGGTGTTCCAGATCACGCTGATGGTGGCCGTCACCGTGGGCGGCGCGCGCAAGGACCTGGTGGAGGCCGCCTATACGCTGGGCGCCTCCAACACCGGCGTGGTGCGCCGCGTGCTGATCCCGGGCGCCGCGCCCGGCATTGCCGAGACGCTGCGCCTGGTGCTGGGCTGGGCCTGGACCTATGTGATCGTGGCCGAGCTGATCGGCTCGTCCTCGGGCATCGGCCACATGATCACCGACAGCCAGGCGCTGCTGAACACGGGCCAGATCATCTTCGGCATCATCGTGATCGGCCTCATCGGCCTGGTGTCCGATTTCATCTTCAAATCTCTGAACCGTCGCATGTTCGAGTGGAGCACCCTGTGATGAATCTGCTGTCCATTCAAGGTGTTTCGCGCACCTTCACCAGCCACAAGGGCACGAGCACGCAGGCCCTGCTGCCTGTGGATTTCGAGGTCCGCGAGAACGACTTCGTCACCATCCTCGGCCCTTCGGGCTGCGGCAAGTCCACCATGCTGCGCATTGCGGCGGGGCTGGATTTCCCGACCACGGGCCAGGTGCTGCTGGACGGCCGCGCCGTGGACGGGCCGGGCGCCGACCGAGGCATGGTGTTCCAGAGCTACACGCTGTTCCCCTGGCTGACGGTGGCCCAGAACATCCGCTTCGGCCTGCGCGAGAAGGGTGTGAGCGAGGCGCTGCAAAAGGAGCGCAGCGACTACTTCATCGCCAAGGTGGGGCTGCGCGGCTTCGAGAACCACTTTCCCAAGCAGCTGTCGGGCGGCATGCAGCAGCGCACGGCCATTGCGCGCGCGCTGGCCAACGATCCCAAGATCCTGCTCATGGACGAGCCCTTCGGCGCACTCGACAACCAGACCCGCGTGCTCATGCAGGAGCTGCTGCTGGGCATCTGGGAGGCCGAGCGCAAGACCGTGATGTTCGTCACCCACGACATCGACGAGGCCATCTTCATGGCCAACCGCGTGGCCGTGTTCAGCGCGCGCCCGGGCCGCATCAAGGCCGATATCCCCGTGAACCTGCCGCATCCGCGCCACTACACGGTCAAGACATCGCCCGAGTTCATGGAGCTGAAAGCCCGGCTGACCGAAGAGATTCGCGCAGAGTCGCTGGCCGCTGCTGCACACTGACGCTTTCCCATGACCACTGCCCACACCATGTCTTCGCGTTCCACGGCTTCCCGACTTTCCGCAACGACGGCGGAGGTGCCCATGGCCCTGTACCAGCAGGTCAAGGACCATGTGCTGCGCAAGATCGCCGATGGCTCGCTGTCGGCCGGCGAGCGCGTGCCGTCCGAGCAGGAGCTGGTGCAGGAGTTCGGCGTGGCCCGCATGACGGCCAACCGCGCGCTGCGCGAGCTGGCCGAGCAGGGCGTGATCGTGCGCGTGGCCGGCGTGGGCTCCTTCGTGGCCGAGGAAAAGCCGCAGTCCACGCTGCTGCGCATCGCCAACATCGCCGAAGAGATCCGCCAGCGCGGCCATGACCACCGCTTCGAGCTGATCAGCGTGCGCCGCGAGTCGGCCTCGCCCGAGGCGGCGGCTTCGCTGCAGCTGTCTGCGGGCAGCTCGGTGTTCCACCTGCAGGGCGTGCATTTCGAGAACGACGTGCCCGTGCAGCTGGAAGACCGCCATGTGAACCCGCGCATGGCGCCGGACTTCATGGAGCAGGACTTCTCGCTGATCCAGCCTTCGGTGTATCTGGTGCGCAACGTGCCCTTCGACCAGATCGAGCATGTGGTGGACGCCATGCTGCCCACGCCCGAGCAGGCGCGCTGGCTGCAGATGGACGCTGACCAGCCCTGCCTGACGCTGACGCGCCGCACCTGGTACCTGGGCACGCCCGTGACCTGGGTGCACTGCGTGCATCCGGGCATGCGCTACCGGCTGGGCAGCCGCTTTCGCACCGACGGCGGATCGCACGACGGCTGAGGCCTGAAAGGCGGGGTTCCCGCTCTTGCGCTGTTCCGCTTCGATTGATATTGTATAGACAGGCATAGACATCCATCCCGGCACACCCTCCCAGACACCGACAGGGCATCACCATGAACACCATCACGACTCCCGGCCTCACCTCCCGTCCCGGCACCGCGCTGACGCTGCAGCCCGGCCAGGTCAGCCTGGCCCAGCTGCGGGCCATCCAGCAGGGCGGCGTGCGCCTGTCCATGGCGGCGTCCGCCTACGAGCGCATGCGCGCCGCCCAGGCCCATGTGCAGCACATCGTGGATGAGGACCAGGTCGTCTATGGCATCAACACCGGCTTCGGCAAGCTGGCCTCCACCAAGATCGCCCATGACCGCCTGGCAGAGCTGCAGCGCAACCTGGTGCTGTCGCACAGCGTGGGCACGGGCGATCCGCTGCCTGACGCCGTGGTGCGCCTGGTGCTGGCCACCAAGGCCGTGAGCCTGGCGCGCGGCCACTCGGGCGTGCGCCCCGAGCTGGTGGACGCGCTGCTGGCCCTGGCCAACGCCGACGTGCTGCCCGTGATTCCCGCCAAGGGCTCGGTGGGCGCCTCGGGCGACCTGGCGCCGCTGTCGCACCTGGCCTGCGTGCTGATCGGCGAAGGCCAGGCCAAGATCGATGGACAGGTGGTGTCCGGCACCGAGGCCATGCGCCACCTGGGCCTGGAGCCCTTCGTGCTCGGCCCCAAGGAAGGGCTGGCCCTGCTCAACGGCACCCAGGTGTCCACGGCCCTGGCCCTGGTGGGCCTGTTCCAGGGCGAGAGCGTGTTCGCGGCCGGCCTGGTGGCGGGCTGCCTGACGCTGGAGGCCATCAAGGGCTCGGTCAAGCCGTTCGACGCGCGCATCCACGAGGCGCGCGGCCAGCTTGGCCAGATCGCCGTGGCCGCCGCCGTGCGCGAGCTGCTGGACGGCAGCGCCATCGACACCTCCCACCCCCATTGCGGCCGCGTGCAGGACCCGTACTCCATCCGCTGCGTGCCCCAGGTCATGGGCGCCTGCCTGGACAACCTCAGCCATGCGGCCCGCGTGCTGGTGATCGAGGCCAACGCCGCCTCGGACAACCCGCTGGTCTTCGACAACGGCGACGTGATCTCGGGCGGCAACTTCCACGCCGAGCCCGTGGCCTTCGCGGCCGACATCATCGCCCTGGCCCTGGCCGAGATCGGCGCCATCTCCGAGCGCCGCATGGCCCTGCTGCTGGACACCGGCCTGTCGGGCCTGCCGGCCTTCCTGATTGCCGACAGCGGCGTGAACTCGGGCTTCATGATCGCCCAGGTCACGGCCGCCGCCCTGGCTGCCGAGAACCAGTGCCTGGCCCATCCCAGCAGCGTCACCAGCCTGCCCACCTCGGCCAACCAGGAAGACCATGTCTCCATGGCCACCTACGGCGCGCGGCGCCTGGGCGAGATGGCGCGCAACACCGCCGTCATCGTGGGCGTGGAAGCCATGGCCGCCGCCCAGGGCATGGACTTCGACCGCAGCCTGAACAGCTCCGAGTTGATCGAGGCGCAGTACGCGCTGATCCGCAGCCAGGTTCCGCACCTGGACCGTGACCGCTACCTGGCACCCGACATCGAAACCATGCGCCAGTGGGCGCTTGCCACGGACTGGCCCCAGGCCATCGTCCGCCACCTGCCCAGCCTCCAGGCTGCCTGAACCCCGCAACCGCTCACCCCCCGCATCCAGGAGATCGCCATGAACGCCAACGACGCCATCCTCAACGCCAACGCTGCCACGGCTGCCACCAATCCCCGCTATGACGCCAGCCGCGTCATCCGCGCCCCGCGCGGCAGCGAACTGCACTGCAAGAACTGGCTGGCCGAGGCCGCCTACCGCATGCTGCAGAACAACCTGGACCCCGACGTGGCCGAGAACCCCAAGGCCCTGGTGGTCTACGGCGGCATCGGCCGCGCGGCGCGCAACTGGGAGTGCTATGACCAGATCCTGGAGTCGCTGAAAAAGCTGGAGGCCGACGAGTCCCTGCTGATCCAGTCGGGCAAGCCCGTGGGCGTGTTCAAGACGCACGAGAACGCACCGCGCGTGCTGCTGGCCAACTCCAACCTCGTGCCCCAGTGGGCCAACTGGGAGCACTTCAACGAGCTCGACCAGAAGGGCCTGTTCATGTACGGCCAGATGACGGCCGGCAGCTGGATCTACATCGGCGCCCAGGGCATCGTGCAGGGCACGTTCGAGACCTTCGTCGAGGCCGGCCGCCAGCACTACAACAACGACCTCACGGGCAAGTGGATCCTCACGGCGGGCCTGGGCGGCATGGGCGGTGCCCAGCCCCTGGCCGGCGTGCTGGCCGGCGCCTGCGTGCTGGCCATCGAATGCCAGCAAAGCAGCATCGACTTCCGCCTGCGCACGCGCTACCTGGACAAGCAGGCGCGCGACATCGACCACGCGCTGGAGCTCATCGCCCAGCACACGGCTGCGGGCGAGGCCATCTCCATCGGCCTGCTGGGCAATGCCGCCGAAATCCTGCCCGAGCTGGTGCGCCGCGCCCAGGCCGGCGGCGCCCGCCCCGACATCGTGACCGACCAGACCTCGGCCCATGACCTGATCAACGGCTACCTGCCCGTGGGCTGGACCGTGGACGAGTGGCGTGCCGCCGCGGCCGATCCGTCGCGCCATGCCCAGCTCAAGGCCGCCGCTGCCCAGGGCTGCGCCCAGCACGTGCAGGCCATGCTGGACTTCCAGGCCATGGGCATTCCCACGGTGGACTACGGCAACAACATCCGCCAGGTGGCCCTGGACCAGGGCGTGAAGAACGCCTTTGATTTCCCCGGCTTCGTGCCCGCCTACATCCGCCCGCTGTTTTGCGAAGGCAAGGGCCCGTTCCGCTGGGTGGCCCTGTCCGGCGACCCCGAGGACATCTACAAGACCGACGCCAAGATCAAGGAACTGTTCCCCGACAACAAGCACACCCACCGCTGGCTGGACATGGCGCGCGAGCGCATCAGCTTCCAGGGCCTGCCCGCGCGCATCTGCTGGCTGGGACTGGGCGAGCGCCACAAGGCGGCCCTGGCCTTCAACGAGATGGTGAAGAACGGCGAACTCAAGGCCCCCATCGTGATCGGCCGCGACCACCTGGACTGCGGCTCGGTGGCCAGCCCCAACCGCGAGACCGAATCCATGAAGGACGGCACGGACGCCGTCAGCGACTGGCCGCTGCTCAACGCCCTGCTCAACACCGCAGGTGGCGCCACCTGGGTCAGCCTGCACCACGGCGGCGGCGTGGGCATGGGCTACTCCCAGCATGCGGGCGTGGTCATCGTGGCCGACGGCACGGACGAGGCCGCCGCCCGCCTGGGCCGCGTGCTCTGGAACGATCCGGCCACCGGCGTCATGCGCCATGCGGATGCGGGCTACGACATCGCCGTGGCTGCGGCCAAGCGCCATCAGCTGAACCTGCCCATGGTCAAGTGAGCCGCTTGCAGGACACCACGGCCATGCAGCGTTTCGACCTGAACCAGATCGCCGCCAGCCCCTGGAAGAACGGGGGCGGCAGCACGCGCGAGATCGCCTGCTGGCCGCCCGGGGCGGGCATGGAGGCTTTCGGCTGGCGCATCAGCGTGGCCACCATCGACCAGCCCGGCCCGTTCTCGGCCTTTGCGGGCGTGGACCGGCAGATCATGCTGCTCGATGGCGACGGCGTGCACCTGCGCGGCGAAGGCATCGACCATGTGCTGGACGCGCGCTGGCAGCCGTTTGCCTTCTCCGGCGATGTGGCGCTGGGCTGCTCGCTGCTGGGCGGCACTTCCACCGACTTCAACGTGATGGCGCGGCGCGGCCGGTGGCGGGCGCAGGTCCAGGTGCTGGACAGCGCTGCCGACGCCGGCCGCGCCGACGCCGGCCTGTGCATGGTGCTGCAGGGCAACTGGCAGGCGGATGGCGCTGCGCTCATCCCCGGCCAGGGCCTGTGGTGGAGCGCGCAGCAGCCCGACCCGCAGCAGCTGGTGCCGCAGACCGACGACGCGCGGCTGGTGCAGGTGCTGCTGCAAGCCTGCTGACGACCCACGACATCCAAGGAATCACCTCCATGACCGAGCCCCACGCACCCGCTTCTGCATCCGCTTGCGCACTCGCTCCATCCTCTTCGGCCGACGGCTGCTGGCAGAACCTGCGCCTGGCGCCTGACATGTTCGAGGCCGGCCAGGCCGTGGGTGACGGGGAGGATGCCTGCATCGTGGTGCAGCAGGGCCGCGTGGCCTGGGTGGGGCCGCAGCAGGCCCTGCCGCCCGCATATGCGTCCCTGCCGCGCCATGACGGCCAGGGCATGCTGGCCACGCCGGGCCTGGTCGATTGCCACACCCACTTGGTCTATGGCGGCGAGCGCGCCAACGAATTCGCCATGCGCCTGGACGGCGCCAGCTACGAAGAGGTGGCACGCGCCGGCGGCGGCATCGTCTCCAGCGTGCGTGCCACGCGCGAGGCCAGCGAGGACGAGCTGTTCGCCCAGGCCCTGCCGCGCCTGCAGCAGCTGCTGGACGAGGGCGTCTGCGCCATCGAGATCAAGTCGGGCTACGGCCTGGCGCTGGAGCACGAGCGCAAGCAGCTGCGCGTGGCGCGGCGCCTGGGCCAGACCCTGGGCGTGACCGTGCGCACCACCTTCCTGGGCGCTCATGCGCTGCCGCCCGAGTACGCAGGGCGCAGCCAGGACTACATCGACCTCGTCGCCGGCACCATGCTGCCCGCGCTGGCGGCCGAGGGCCTGGTCGATGCGGTCGATGTGTTCTGCGAGCGCATCGCCTTCTCGCTGGCCGAGACCGAGCAGGTCTTCCAGGCCGCACGCCGCCTGGGCCTGCCCGTCAAGCTGCATGCCGAGCAGCTGTCGAACATGGAGGGGGCGGCCCTCGCGGCCCGCTATGGCGCGCTGTCGTGCGACCACATCGAGCACCTGTCCGAATCCGGCATCACCGCCATGCGCGGCGCGGGTTCCGTGGCCGTGCTGCTGCCCGGCGCCTACTACACGCTGCACGACACCCACATGCCGCCCATCGCGGGCCTGCGCGCCGCGGGCGTTCCCATGGCCGTCTCTACCGATCACAATCCGGGCACCTCCCCCTGCCTGAGCCTTTTGCTCATGGCCAACATGGCCTGCACCCTGTTCCGGCTCACCGTGCCCGAGGCCCTGGCGGGCATCACCCGCCATGCCGCGCGCGCCCTGGGCCTGCAGGACGAGCATGGCCTGATCGCGGCCGGCCGTCCTGCCCACTTCGTGCTCTGGCCCGTGCGCCATGTGGCCGAGCTGGCCTACTGGTTCGGCAGCAAGCCGGACTGCACCATCGTGCGCCAGGGCCGCATCGTGCGGACCCGCAGGCAGGGGAGCCACTGAAAGCCTGCTCATGCCCCATGCACTGTTTCTCGATGAATTGATTTCCACCCTGGGCGCCGAAGTGGCGCAGCGCGGCGACGATGTGCCCGCGCGCTACCACACCGACTGGAGCGGCACGCCGCCCCAGCGCCCGCTGGCCCTGGTGCGCCCGCGCAGCACCGACGAGGTCAGCGCGCTCATGCGCCTGTGCACGGCCCACCGCGTGCCTGTCGTGCCCCAGGGCGGGCTCACGGGCCTGGCCGGGGCGGCCGTGCCCGTGGCGGGCGCCGTGGCCGTCTCCATGGAGCGCATGAACGCCATTGAGGACGTGAACGCGCGCACCGCGCTGATGACCGTGCAGGCCGGCGCCACGCTGCAGGCCGTGCAGGAGGCGGCCGTGGCCGCAGGCATGGTCTTCGGCGTGGACCTGGGCGCGCGCGGCAGCTGCCAGATCGGCGGCAACGTGGCCACCAATGCGGGCGGCAACGGCGTGCTGCAGCACGGCATGATGCGCGAGCAGGTGCTGGGCCTGGAGGTGGTGCTGGCCGACGGCACGGTGCTGCCCATGCTGCGCCCCATGCTCAAGAACAACACGGGCTACGACCTCAAGCAGTTCTTCATCGGCTCGGAGGGCACGCTGGGCATCGTCACGCGCGTGCTGCTGCGCCTGCGCCCCGCGCCCCAGGCCCGCGCCACGGCCCTGGTGGCCGTGCCGGACTTCGATGCGGCGCTGTCCGTGCTCGCGCGCATGCAGTCGCGCTTCGGCAACGGCGTGGCGGCCTTCGAGCTGATGTGGGACAGCTTCATCCAGGCCTCCATCCGCTGGCAGAAGCTGCAGCCGCCCTTTGGCCAGGCGCATGCGCTGCTGGCCCTGATCGATGTGGACGGCAAGGACGAGGCCACGCTGCGCGCCGACGTGGAAGAGGCCCTGGGCGAGGCCATGGAGGCCGGCGAGGTGGCCGATGCCGTCATCGCCCAGTCCGTGGCACAGGCGCGCCAGCTGTGGAAGCTTCGCGAGGCGCCGGCCGAGCTCAACACGAACATGCATCCGCCCGTCAACTTCGACGTCAGCCTGCCCCAGGCCGACATCGGCCGCTTCGCCGATGCCTGCCGCGCCGCGTTCGACGCGCGCTGGCCCGGCCACCACTCGCTGTTCTTCGGCCATGTGGGCGACGGCAACCTGCATGTCTCGGTGGACGGTGCCACCGCCAACGGTGATTGCGACGGCGTCGAGGCCGCGCTGTACCACCTGGTCGGCGAGTTCGGCGGCAGCGTCTCGGCCGAGCACGGCATCGGCCTGCACAAGAAGCCCTATCTCGGCGCCAGCCGCACGCCGGCTGAACTGGCCGTGATGCGCGCCATCAAGCAGGCGCTGGACCCCCTGCATCTGTTCAACCCCGGCAAGGTATTCGACCTATGAACGCTCCCGCCATCCACGCAATCCACACCCTGGCACGCCCCGAAGTGCCGCCGCTGCCGCCCTACAACGCAGGCCTGTCCTCCGAGGCCGTGCGGGCGCGCTACGGCGTCACCGAGATCGCGCGGCTGGCGAGCAACGAGAACCCCTTTGGCGCCAGCCCTGCCGTGGCCCGCGCCCTGGCCGACCTGGCCCTGCATGTGGGCACCTATCCCGATGCGCAATGCACGGCGCTGCGCGCGGCCATCGCAGTGCGCACCGGCGTGCCGGCCGAGGCCATTGCCGTGGGCAACGGCTCCGAGGACATCCTGCAGATGCTGTGCCAGGCGTTTCTCTCGCCCGGCGACCGCGTGCTCACCCAGCGCCCGGCCTTCGGCCTGCACGAGATCTACCCGCGCATGATGGGCGCCCGCGTCGAGCTGCTGGAGCTGACGCCCGCGCTGGGCTTCGATGTCGATGCCTGGTGCCAGGCGCTGGCGCGCGGCCCCAAGATCGCCATGCTGGCCAATCCCTCCAATCCCGTGGGCTGCATGTTCAGCGCCGGCGATTTCGCGCGCCTGCTGGACGCCACGCCGCCGCAGACCCTGATGGTGGTGGACGAGGCCTACTACGAGTACGCCCTGCACGCCGACGGCTACCCCGACGTGCTGGCCCTGCTGCGCGGCCGCGCCATGCCCTGGATCGTGCTGCGCACCTTCTCCAAGGCCTGGGGCCTCGCAGGCCTGCGCGTGGGCTACGGCCTGGCCAGCGACGCGGCCCTGGTGCAACTGCTGGACCGCGTGCGCACGCCCTTCAACGTCAACCAGGCCGCCCAGGCGGCGGCGCTGGCGGCCTGGGGCGATGAGGGCTTCATGCAGCGCGGCGTGGCCGAGACCGTGCGCCTGCGCGATGTGCTGGCGCAGCGGCTGGCCGCCCTGCCTGCACTGCCCGCGCTTCGGATGGCGCCTTCGGCCGCCAACTTCCTGTTCATCGACATCGGCCGTCCCAACGGTCCCGTGAACGAGGCGCTGCTGGCCCGGGGCATCATCACCAAGCCCTGGAAGGAGCCGGGCTTCGAGCACTTCATCCGCGTCTCCGTGGGTACGGAGGCCGACAACGAACGCTTCGTGCGCGCGCTGGCCGAGATCCTGGAGGCCGGGCAATGAGCGGCATCGACCCGACACCCGACAGCCGCACGCTGTTCGCCGAGCACGCGCTGCTGCCCACGGGCTGGGCGCGCAATGTGCTGCTGCGCTGGGATGGCGCAGGGCGCCTGCTGGCCGTACAGGCCGACGCCCCGCCCGGCAGCGCGCCGCGCGCGCCCGGCCCCGTGCTGCCCGGCATGCCCAACCTGCACTCGCATGCCTTCCAGCGCGCCTTTGCGGGCCTGACCGAATACCGCGCCGAGGCCCAGGACAGCTTCTGGAGCTGGCGCGACCTCATGTACCGCTTTGCCGCGCGCATCACGCCCGAGTCGCTGGAGGCCATCGCCACCTGGCTGTACGTGGAGATGCTGGAGGCCGGCTACACCTCGGTCTGCGAATTCCACTACGTGCACCACGACCGGGATGGCCGGCCCTATGCCGACGACGCCACGCTGTCCCTGGCCCTGCTGCGCGCCGCGCGCAAGGCCGGCATGGGCATCACCCTGCTGCCCGTGCTCTACCAGACCAGCGGCTTCGGCGGCAAGCCGCCGCGCGCCGACCAGGCGCGCTTCATCCGCAGCACCGACAACATGCTGGCTCTGCTGCAGCGCCTGCTGCCCGAGGCGCGCGCACAAGGCGCGGCCCTGGGCCTGGCGCCGCACTCGCTGCGCGCCGTGCCGCCCGACAGCCTGCGCGTGGCCGTGGAGGGCCTTGCGGCGCTGGACGCGCGCGCGCCCGTCCACATCCACATTGCCGAGCAGACCCAGGAGGTGGACGACTGCCTGGCCTGGAGCGGCCAGCGCCCCGTGCAATGGCTGCTGGAGCATGCCCCCGTGGACGCGCGCTGGTGCCTGGTCCACGCCACCCACATGACGCCCGGTGAATACGCGGGCGCCGCGCGCAGCGGCGCCGTGGCCGGCATCTGCCCCACCACCGAGGCCAACCTGGGCGATGGCATCTTCGACATGCCGCAATGGCTGGGCCACGGCGGCGCCTGGGGCGTGGGCTCGGACAGCCATGCCTGCGTCAATGCGGCCGAGGAACTGCTGATGCTCGAATACAGCCAGCGCCTGTCGCTGCGCCAGCGCAACGTGCTGGCCGGCTCCGACCCGCAGGTGGGCACCGCGCTGTGGACCGCCGCCGTGCAGGGCGGCGCCCAGGCCGCAGGCCGCTCCGTGGCCGGGCTGGCCGTGGGCCAGCAGGCCGACTTCCTGGCGCTGGACGCAGGCCATGTGGCGCTGGCCGGCCTGCCCGTGCAGGCCATGGTCTCAGCCCATGTCTTCGGCAGCCACCGCAGCAGCGCCCTGCACAGCCTGTGGGTGGGCGGCGAGCGCCGCGTGCAGGCCGGCCGGCATGCGCTGCACGAGGCGGCAGCCCATGGCTTTGTCGCGGCCCGCGCGGCCACCCTGCAATCCTGAGGCACCCGCATGCCATGGGCCCGCAAAATCCGCCAGAAACGTTCCAGAATCACACCATGACCGATACCGCTCCCCCTCCCTTCGTCTTCCACCAGGGCACGGCGCCGCTGCTGATCTCCATGCCGCATGCGGGCACCCATGTGCCGCCCGACATCGCCGCGCGCCTGACCGAGGAAGCCCGCCACGTGCCCGACACCGACTGGCACCTGCCGCGCCTGTACGAGTTCGCCAAGGCCATGGGCGCCTCCATCCTCGTGGCCACGCATTCGCGCTATGTGGTGGACCTGAACCGTCCGCCCGATGGCGCCAGCCTCTACCCGGGCCAGAGCGTCACCGGCCTGTGCCCCGTGGACACCTTCGACGACACGCCGCTGTACGCCGACCCGGCCGATGTGCCCACGGACGCCGAGATCGCCGCGCGCCGCGAAGCCATCTGGGGCCCGTACCACGCACAGCTGCGCGCCGAGCTGGACCGCCTCAAGGCCGTGCACGGCACCGTGGCGCTGTGGGATGCGCACTCCATCCGCTCGGTGCTGCCGCGCTTCTTCGAAGGCAAGCTGCCCGACCTGAACCTGGGCACCGGCAAGGGCACGAGCTGCGCGCTGGAGCTGGCCGAGCATCTGCTGGCCATTGCGCAGACCACGCCGGGCCACACCGCCATACTCAACGGCCGCTTCACGGGCGGCTACATCACGCGCCACTACGGCCAGCCCGAGGCCGGCATCCACGCCGTGCAGCTGGAGATGACGCAGTGCAGCTACATGCAGGAAGCCCTGCCCTTCGACTACCTTCCCGAGCGCGCCGAACAGATCCAGCCCACGCTGCAGCGCATGCTGCAGGCGGTGCTGGACTTCGTCACGACACGGCGCGTGTCCTGATCAGCCTTCGTCGTGGCAGTGGCCCGGGCAGGGCCCGCCCATGGCCACGGGCGGCGGGTCGCCCAGCCAGCGGCGCGGCCCCGGGCCGTTCTGTGCGCACAGGTCGCCGGGGTTGTGCAGCACGCAGTGGCGCAGTGACAGGCAACCGCAGCCAATGCACTGGTCCAGGCTCTCGCTGAGCCGCTGCAGCTCGCCTATGCGGTCGTCCAGCCGCTGCTTCCAGACCCGCGACATCTTCTGCCAGTCCCCGCCCGTGGGGACATGGCGGCTGGGCAGCTTGGCCAGCTGCTCGGCGATCTCCTCCAGCGTGAAGCCGATGCGCTGGGCGAACACCACGAAGGCGATGCGCCGCAGCGACGAGCGGTGGTAGCGCCGATGGCCGCTGGCGCTGCGCACGGACTCGATCAGGTTCAGCGACTCGTAAAAGCGCAGCGCCGAGGCCTTGACCCCGCTGCGCTGCGCCACGTCGCCGATGCTGAGCAGCGGATCATCCTCGGTTTTCATGGTGGCTTTCCTTTGTGGCTTGACTTCAAGTTCACTTGAACTCGAAGAATGCGGCCATTCTGAGCGAAAGCACAGGAACAGGGCAACCGGGTCTGTACCGCCCATGCGAGCGTCCTGGCCGGACTGCGAAATTCTTTGGCTGAGTGCTGCAATGACGCAGCTGCCGTTCATTCATACAGTAATGGGTCTCATTTGTATTGAATGGCATCGGCCGGAGGTTTCCATGTACATCGACAGCAGCAGCTTTCCCCTGGTCCGCATGGGCTACGAGCGCGACAAGGCCGTGCCCGTGGACCGCTTGCTGGAGGACTTCTCGGCCCTGCTGGCCCGCGGCCAGGCCTTTGTCTTCTTCAGCGACGGCGACATGTCCCAGGAGGAGCGCTCACCTGAGGAGCGCAAGCAGGTCGTGCTGTGGATGAAGGCCCGCCGCCCCGAGCTCAAAAGCCTGGTGCGCGCCCTGGTCCACGCCGAGCCCGATGCGCACAAGCGCGCCGAGGCCGAGGCCTTCGCACAGATGTTCGGCAAGGCCTGGGGCTATCCCATGCTGCTGGTGGCCTCCCCCGAGGAGGCGCAGCAGCGTGCACGGGAGCTGCTCGGGTCCGATTGATGACCGATTGACATGAACTGAGAGAAACACCATGAATGCCGTGGATTCAGCCCTGCTCAAAGTCCTGCCCGAGAGGTGGGACCCCGACCATGTGGACCGTCCCGTGATCGTCCTGCCCATGCGGTCGGGCCCCGGCGACTGGGGGATGAACTTCCATGCCCACCGCAAGAGCCAGCTCATGGTCACCCATGCGGGGCTGATCACGCTGGAGACCGATGCGGGCGTCTGCGTGGTGCCGCCGCGCAGCGCCGCCTGGATTCCGGGCGGCACGCTGCACCGCGTCAGCTGCAGCGGTGCGGCCAGCGGCTACGTGGTCTTTGTCGAGGCAGGGGCCGTGCGCCCCGTGCCCGGACCCTGCCATGCGCTGGCCGTCTCGCCCTTTCTCAGTGCGCTGCTGGACCGCGTGCAGGGCCTGCCGCAGGACTACGAGCCCGACAGCGGCGATGGCCGGCTCATGCAGGTGCTGCTCGACGAGATCCAGGCGGCGCAGCCCGAAGGACTGCACCTGCCCCTGCCGCACGACCGGCGCCTGCGCCGCATGACCAACGCCCTGTGCGAGCAGCCGCAGCTGCAGGCACGGCTGGCCGACTGGGCCCAGCGCATCGGCATGAGCGAGCGCAGCATGACGCGGCTGTTCCTGGCCGAGACCGGGCTTACGGTCAACCAGTGGCGCCGCCAGCTGCATGTGCTCACCGCACTGCAAAAGCTGTCCGAGGGACTGCGCATACAGACCGTGGCAGATGCCCTGGGCTATGAGAGCGCACCCGCCTTCGTGACCATGTTCCGCAAGGCGGTGGGCACCTCGCCGCGCCGCTTCCTGGCGCTGCGCAGCGCACCCGTGGCGGGCGGCGGCGCAGGCCTCTGAGGCCTGCGGGCCCGCGAACATCACGACAGCCGCAACCCCAGGCCCAGCAGCACGGCCACCACCATCGCAGCGGCAAAGACATCCCAGCGCCGTATGCGCCGGTAGCGCAGGAGCAGGACCAGCACGATGCCGATCAGCGTGATCAGGCGTGCCTGGAACACCGTGCCCAGCAAGAAGCAGATCACGATCTGCGCCCAGTAGGTCAGCAGGCCGGGCATCGGCGATGGGCCAGGGGCCTGTGCGTCGGGGCCCGGCGCCTGTGCGGGCTGCTGCTGCTGCGTGTCCACGGCCGGCCGGGCGGCCGCCGCTGCCTGGGCGCGTGCGGCCTCGCGCTCTTGCAGCCGCTGTTCGCGCCGCTGCTGGTCGGTTTTCTCGACCACGGGTGCCGCCGGCTCGGCCGGCTGCCACCACGTCTTGCCGCTGGCCAGCGCGGGAGCCTGCCCGCTGGCGGCCAGACGCCGGAACTGTGCGCTTGCGGGCGGCTGCGCACGCGCTGCCGCGCGGTCCTGCCGGCTGGCCTGCAGAAGGGCATCGTTGGCGCGGTCGATGGGGCTGCGCGTGAGCTGGCGGGCCTGGCCCAGCAGCGGGCCGCCCTGCACGGGGTCGACCTGGTACACGAACTGCGCCAGTCCCAGCAATTGCGAGGGCTGGGCTGCCTGCCCCTGCCAGTGCGCCGGCTTGCCGGCGCTGGCCTGCGTGGCGCGGTGCAGGGCGGCGCGCAGGCGCCTGCGCGTTTCGCGCGATACGCCGGGCTTGTCCGCGTTCACCACCAGCCCCGTGACCTCCTGGCGGCGGCCCTTGCGCATCACGCGCTCCTTGTCGGGGTGGGGCGTGAAGCCTTCGTCGCGCAGTATCCAGCGCACGCGGCCCAGCAGCCGGCCCACGTTGTCGCGCGCGGCCTCGCCCGAGGCCGAGAAGGTCAGGTCGTCCGCATAGCGCGTGTACACAAAGCCCAGCTGCCTGGCCAGGCCCAGCAGGCGGCGGTCCAGGCGGCGGCACAGCAGGTTGGTGAGCATGGGGCTGGTGGGCGCGCCCTGGGGCAGCACGCGCTCGCGCGCCTTGCCGCCGACGAAGAGCTTCTCGCCATCCACCTGCCAGGCCTGGGCGCGGTTTTCGCTGCACAGCAGGGCCAGGAGGGTGGCGATGGCCTCGCCATAGCCCAGATGCCGGAACACGCCCTTGATGCGGCCGAAGGCAATGCTGGGAAAGAAGTCCTTCACATCCAGGTTGATGACCACGTCGTGGCCCGCATGCGGCGCGGCATTGCTCACGATGGAGCGGCCGGCCAGGAAGCCGTGCGCGGCATCGTGCGCGGGCACCTTGGCGAGGATGTTGTCCAGCACCCAGTACTGCGCGCGCTTGAGGCGCGGCATGGGCGCGGAGATCAGCCGCTCGCCGCCGGTCTTCTTGGGCAGGGTGAACGAGTGGTAGTGGTGGGTGCGGGCCACCTCGCGGTGGAAGCCCAGGAAACGCAGCTCGGCCACGTTGATGCCCATGGCATCGGCCAGCTGCGCCGCATCGGCAAGTTCCGGCAGGCCATGCCGGGCCAGCCTTTGCGGGTCGGCCTGCCGGCGTTCCCCGGCAGCAGGCGGTGCCTCACCGGCCTGCGGCCCCTGCAGGGCAGCGGAGACGCCGGGGCCCAGATAGCCCACGTGCGTGGCCCGCTTCGCATGCCAGGCCAGCGCCTTGTCGTGGCGCTCCTGGGCCTGGCGGCGTTTGGTTTCCTCGCGCTGGGCCAGCGCCTTTTGCATGCGCTCCTTGCGCATCTGGCGCAATGCGCGCTCGGGGTTCTGGCGCACGGCGATCTGCTGGCGCAGCTCGGCCAGTTCGCGCTGCAGCTCGCCTTCGCGCTGGATGTGGGCTGCGGCCAGCTGCGGCTGTCCCTCGCCCTTGGGCCAGAAGCCCAGGCGCTGCATCTCGTCGAGGATGACTTCCTGTTTGCTGGAGGCCTTGATGCGCTCGTAGATCTCGGCGCGTGTGGGTTGCGGCTGGCTCATGCGGCCACCCCGGCAAGGCGGGCCCGGCCGCTGTGCGGCGGGCAAAGAAATGGAGCGACGCGCTTCTCGTCGAAGAGCCCGCAGGGCTCACGGGACGGGAGCTGTTCGCTCGACGCCACCCCGCGACGGTATGCGTGTTTCGCTTGTGGCAAGCCACTCAGGAAAACGCATACCGTCGCTGGGGTGGCACAGTGAAAACGGCGCCCGTGGTGCATGAAACGGCAGTTCACAAGGGTGGCGAAACACCACCCGGATTGCAAGAGCCTGCGCGTCGCTCCGCGTGGCAGTGTAGAGCAATTGAAGCGGTTCACGCGATTTCTCCTTGTCCTGCGGCCTTCATCTGCGGGCCGGTCGGCTGGCGGGCGGCATCGAGCTGGGGCTGCGCCACCAGGCGCAGCGCAATCATGTGCTCGCAGGGCCCCTGGCGCAGCCGGTACTGCTGGTAGTGGTTGCAGCTGCAGCGCGCATCGGTCAGGCGTTCGTCGGCATCGAGTTCGAGCTGGGTGTCGAACAGGCGCTTGCCGTCGGCGCGCGGGATCTGGCCGGTGATGCGGCTGAACCCGTCCTTGCGGTCGATGCGCGGCGGGGCAATGGCCTTGCCGCGCACCAGGGCCAGCGCCTTGTCCTCCTCGGGGTTGGCGGGCTGCAATTGCTGCGCCGTCAGCGGCTCGCGCAGCAGTTCGCGCCATGCGTAGCGCCCGGCGTCCAGGTCGTAGACCGCACGCCCGGCCTGCATCCAGCGTGTCATGGCCGTGTGCACCTGGGCCGGGGACAGGCCCGTGGCCTGGGCCAGATCCTGCGCGCCGGCCTGCCAGCACGACTGCAGTTGCCGGCCCACGGCCTCGACCTGGGCGGGCGTGACCTCGGCCTGCGGCGCCATCAGGTGAAAGCGTGCGCTGGCGGCCCAGTCGTTGGCGCTCCAGCCCGACAGGCCCAGCGTGACCGTGACCAGGCCCAGCTCGATCACCCAGAAGCTGGGCATGCCGCTGCCCAGCAGGTGCACGCGCACGCGCGTGGCCTGGGAGATCAGCCGCTCCAGCGTGAGCAGGCGGCGGCGCCCCCACAGGCGGATGGTGCCGCCGCCCGTGCCCATGGCATCGCTGACGACGTGCGAGCGCCGGGTGGCCAGGCGCTCCTCCCAGGGCTCGAAGACCACGGCGGGCGGCTGTCCCGGCGCCAGCTCGAAGCGCAGCGCGCGCGGGCCGTGGCGCTCGCGCCGGGCACGCAGCCGCGCGCAGATGTTGAACAGGTCCATGGGGTGCAGCTCCAGCACGGTGGCAGGCAGGGCCATGGCGCTGGAGACCTGCACGAAGCCGCGCAGCCAGCTGTCGGGCAGGTCGATCTTTTCCTCGCGCAGCGCGGGGTCGCCGCCCACCTGCACGGCAAAGCCGGCCGGGTCCAGCGTCAGCCGCGTGTCCCGGTAGTTGCGGATCTTCTGGAATTCTTCGTAGAGGCTGGCCGAGTAATCGATGTTGGTCGTGCCGCAGATGCGCTCGCCCGCATGCTCGAAGGCCTCGTGCCGGATGCTGACCGCGCAGTAGCTCGACTCGTCCTGGCTGAAGGCCTCGAACAGCAGCCGGTCCGGGTGCACGGTGATCACGGGATCCAGCACATACCAGGCATCGCGGTTGGCCACGAACAGCCAGTCGAAGTACTTGCGCTGGGCCTTGTAGAAGGGGGAGAGCACCTGGTTGCGGGTCTCGCGCAGGTCCTTGAGTTCGGCGCTGATTTCCTTGGCGCGCGCCTGGGCGCCGCCGGTGTCGGCCATGAAGGTGGCCAGCATTTGCGCTTCGTGCTCCTGCAGCCATTCGCGGTAGGCCGTCTTGTCGCGGCCGCGCGTGCGCAGGTCGCTGACCACCACGCTGTGCAGCGCGGACAGCCCTTCGCGCACCTGCAGGTAGGCCGGGCCGTCGCGCCGGAGCAGGCCGTCGAAGCGTGTGGGTGGGCGCAGCAGGTCGGGCGCGAAGGAGAAGGCCTGCTCGGCCGCCGTGTCGTTGACCTGCGTGCTGCCGTAGTACTGATAGCGAAATTCCATGTCCGATCGACTCCGTGCCTTGTTGCGTCGCTCAGGTTGAAGACGGGGCCTGGCCGCGCCGCTCCGCCGCCAGGGGCTGCATGAAGCTTTGCGCCAGCTGGGGATGGCGTTGCACGATGTCGCGCAGCCCGGCCACATAGTCGGGCTGGTCGGCATGGCTGGCGCTGACCACCTGCCGCGCAAAGATGGCCGCCACCACGGCGGCGGTCTCGGGCGCCTGCACCTGGCTGCGCAGGAAATGCAGCACGCGCGTCTTGCTGGCGCGCGCGCGGTGCACCTGGCTGAGCACGGCCAGGAAGTAGGGCTGCAGCTCCTGCAGGCGCGCCGCGCGCTGCGGCGCGGGCTCGTCGGGCAGGGCGAGCAGCCATTGCGTGACGAACAGCTGCACGCTGGTGGCGGGGTGCTGGGCCAGGCGCGTGAGGAAGAGGCTGGCCTCGGGCGCGCTCATGTGCTGCGCGAGCCGCTGGCGGCCCAGGGCCTGCACCCAGGGCTGGGCGTGATCGACCCAGCCGAGCAGCAGCTGCGGCGACAGGGCGCCGTCCGGCAGCCGCTGGCCGAACATCTCGCGTGCGTACTGCTGCGTGTCGGCAAACAGGGCGTCGGCCAGCGGCAGCAGCTGTTCGGCCTGCTCGGGCAGGGTCCGGTCCATGGGGGTGAGCCGCGCATCGATGCTCTGGCGGCTCAAGGCGCGCACGTCGGCATCGGCATGCCGGGCCAGCGTGGACCACTGGCGCAGCGTGTAGGCCTGCAGGTCCAGCGCCTTCAGGCCCCAGGCGCCGTAGCGCTGTGCGCCCTTGGCCTGCGCCTGCAGGGCGCGCCAGATGCCCGAGGCATCGCGGGCCGGGGCCACGGCGGCCAGCGGGCCGGTGAGCAGCCGCAGCGCCGCGTCGTGCACGCCTTCGGCCTTTTCCGCGCGGAACAGCACTTCGTGCAGGCGTTCGGCGATCTGGGCGTTGCAGCGCGTGTTGTAGAGGGGTATGCCGGCCAGGCGCTCGACCAGGGGCGCTGCCGCTGCGCGCAAGGCGGCATGCGGCGATACGGCGAATTCGGCCAGCATGGCGGCCTGCTCGCACAGCAGGTCATCGGCCAGGCTGCCCATGAGCCGGATGCCGCAGGCCATGCGCGCAGGTTCCCCGGATTCCAGCAGCCCGCGCAACGCCGCCGGGGGCAGGGTCTGCAGGCCCAGCGGGTGTGCCAGCAGCCAGGCGGTGGCCATTTCCACCAGCGCCGTCACCGAGTGCGCCAGCAGGCGGTGCAGCGGCGGGGCCGGGACGCTGGCGGCCTGCGCAGCCAGCGGGCCGTTGCCATCGAACAGCGCCTGCACGGCATCGCGGATATCGGCCAGCGCGGGGCTTTCTGCGTCCAGCGTGGGCAGCGCCGCCAGCAAGGCCAGGGCCACGGCTGCACCATCGGCATAAAACAGCAGGGCCAGGCCCTGGGTGCGCGAGCTGGCGGCCGGTGACAGCAGCAGGGCGGCCACCAGTTCGGCATCGCGTGCGGCGCCTGCGCGGTCACGCGACAGCCAGGCGCCCAGGTAGCTGGCGGCAGGCCCGTCGCCGCATTGCGCAAGCGCCAGCAGCCAGGGCCGGCGTGCCGCATCGTCGGTCAGCGAGACCATGCGCTGCTGGGCGATCTGAAGGCCCAGCGCAGCCGCCGGTGCATAGGTTTTGTGCAGCAGCGGCGCGGTGGCCGCTGCATCGAGGCCGTCCAGAAAGGCCTTCTGGTCCTGCAGGGCGCGCGTGAGCGACCACAGCAGCAGCGTGGACTGCGAACGGCCCACCAGTTGCAGCAGTTGCCCGGGGTGGGCGTCCCACATGGACGAAAGCCCTTCCACGCGCTGCGCGGGCAGCTGCTGCAGGTCCAGCGGCTCGTCGGTGTACCAGGTGTGGGCGCGGGCCGAGGCATGCAGTTGCGGCCAGCGCGGCAGCAGCAGCCGGGCGGCGATGAGCCAGCGCGATTCGGGCAGGCGGCCGGAGCGCGAGGCAGGCAGGCCCGCGCAGCAGCGGTCCATGGCCTGGAGCAGGGCTGCGGCATGGGCGGCGCTTTCGCTGTGGTCGGCCGAGGCCATGCGCCGCAGCTGGCGCCAGCCGCGCAGGCGCAGGTACAGCGAGGTGTCGCGGCTGAAGACGGCACCCTCGTCGCGCGGGCCATCGAAGCGCGCATGCAGCACGGCCAGCAGGGCGTGGTCGCGCCGCCACTCGGCACGCTTGTGGATGCGCCGCAGGGCCGGCCACCATGCGCGCGTGAAGGGGATGCGCTCCATCCAGGCCAGCAGCTGCTGGTGGACGGCGCCGTCGTAGGCGCCCAGCGCATCGGCCGCCAGCAGCGCCTGTGGCCCAAGTGCCTGGAAGAAGGCCTGTTCGGCCTGCGGTCCCTCCTCTTTCGGGCCGTTTTCCTGTGGGGGGATTCCGGCCCACTGCGCCTGGTACTCCTGCAGCGCCGCCTGGCGCTCCTGCGGCTCCAGCAGGGCCAGCCAGGCCTGGTGCGCCAGATCGCGCGTGGCCTCGCTGGTGCCGCGTTGCGAGAGCGCCTGCAGAGCCACCGCCGCGCCACCATCGCCCAGGCGCCCGATGAGGTAGGCCAGGCAGTAGTCGAGCAGATCGTCCCCCGTGCCCAGCAGTGCCACCAGGCGTGGAACCTGGGCATGCAGCAGGCGCTGGGCGGCGCCGCCGCGCGCGGGGTCCGCATACTCGGCCAGCCGCCACACCAGCCGGGCCTGCTGGCCCGAGGGCATCAGCCGCCAGGCGCTGCCGTCCAGGCGTTTGCACAGGGCGGAAATGGCGCCGGCCTGCAGGGCCGACTCCGGCAGGCCTGGCGGCACCGTGGCCTGTCCCGGGGCCGGGCCGGGGGAGGGCGCCGGGCCTGCTTCAGCATCCAGCTCCGCAAAGCCCTCATGGGACTGCAGCACATCGCCCGCGCCCAGGCGCTGGCGCAGGTAGGCCAGCGCGCGCTGGCGTGCAGGCTCCAGCGCCTGGGGCAAGGGGGTGAGCGTGCTGTCATCGACCTGCGCGACGACGCCGGCCTTCAATTGCGTGACCTGCAAGGTCACGACATGGCGCGCGGCGGTGGCCGTGGTGTCGCCGCCCGGCATCTCCAGGGCCAGCACCCTCACGGTGCTGATGCGTTCGTTGCGTCCCTGTGGCCGGGACAGTGTGGCGTGAGCAAGCAGATTCATGCGGCAGGCATCCAGTGCTTTTCCATGGAGGGTGTCGGCGTTCGTCGGCGGTAGTCGGCGGCTTTTGGCGGTACCTGGCGGTTCCTGGTGAAACCTGGCCGCCACCCTGGGTCAGATGGCCTTGCAGTGTAGTGGTGGCGTCCTGCAGGTACGGCAACGCGCGTGTGTCCGTCTGTGCGCGCGTGTCCAGGTCTTCTCAGGTCGTTCCTGGTCAATTGCCGCTGCGCTTGTCCGATCCGGCCAGCGATGTCCCCGGCAAACCGTCCTCAATTTTCGTGGTGTCTTTGCGCGCGGATCTTGACTTCAAGTTCACTTGAACTTGAAGAATGCAACCCATTGTGAGCAACCGCCTGGAAGGCCTCCAGAGCCCGCGGTCCCGCCCCTTTTTCCGGCCCCGCCGCAGCCCCGGCAGCAGGGCCTTGCCCATCCCCCTCAAGGAGAGTCGATCCATGCCCGTTCTTCCACCGCCGCCGTTGCGGCGTGCCCTGTTCGGAGGCGCCCTGGCGGCGCTGGCCCTGCTTGCCGGCTGCCGACCGCAGGCCGTGGGCGATGCCCACGCCAGCGACGGCCCGCCGCCTGCGCCCGAGGTGCTGGTGAGCGAGGTCGTGCCGGCCAGCGTGCGTGTCTGGGACGAGTTCAACGGCCGCATCGATGCCGTGGAGTCCGTGCAGCTGCGCCCGCGCGTGTCGGGCTATATCGAGCGCATTGCCTTCAGCGAGGGGCAGGAGGTCAGGAAGGGCCAGCTGCTGTTCGTGATCGACCAGCGGCCCTATCGCGCCGCCCTGGCCAGCGCCGAGGCCGAGCTGGAGCGCACGCGCGCAGGCGCCGCGCTGGCCCGCACCCAGGACCAGCGTGCCCGCCAGCTGGTGGCCGAGCATGCCGTCTCGCGCGAGGAGGCCGATACGCGTGCCGGCGCCCTGGCCCAGAGCGCCGCCCAGGTGCGTGCTGCCGAGGCCGCGCTGGCGGCAGCCCGGCTCAACCTGGATTTCACCGAGGTGCGCGCGCCGGTCTCCGGCCGCGCGGGCCGCGCCCTGCTCACCGTGGGCAACCTGGCCCAGGCCGACCAGAGCGTGCTGACCACCGTGGTTTCGCAGGACCCGGTGTATGTCTACTTCGATGCGGACGAGCACAGCTTCCTGCGGCAGCAGCAGGCCGCCAAGGACACCAAGGGGCGGCCCGGCGTGCAGCGGCCCGTGCGTGTGGGGCTGGCCGGCGACGAAGGCTTTCCGCATGCGGGCAGCCTGGACTTCACCGACAACCAGCTCAACGCGGGCACGGGCACGGTGCGCATGCGCGCCCGCCTGCCCAATCCCGACCGCCTGCTGACGCCGGGCCTGTTCGCGCGCGTGCAACTGCAAGACGCGCAGGGCGCGGGCGGCGAGCGGCAGACACTGCTGATCGACGACAAGGCCGTGCTCACCGACCAGGACCGCAAGTACGTCTATGTGGTGGGCGAGGGCAACAAGGCCGAGCGCCGCGACCTGGAGCTGGGCCGCATGGTCGATGGCCGGCGCGTGGTGGACAAGGGGCTGGCGGCGGGCGACAGCCTGGTGGTCGGCGGCCTGCAGCGCATCTACTACCCCGGCATGCCGATCAGCCCCAAGCCTGCGCCCGGCGATGGGCAGGCGGCGGTGGCCAAGGCGCCGGCCGTGGCCGCGCAGTGAACCGGGAAGCACCATGGACTTCTCCAAATTCTTCATAGACCGGCCGATCTTCGCGGTCGTGCTCTCCATCATCCTGTTCGCCGTGGGGCTGGTCGCGATTCCGCAGCTGCCCGTGGGCGAGTATCCCGAGGTCGTGCCGCCCAGCGTGGTGGTGCGCGCCACCTATCCGGGCGCCAATCCCAAGGAGGTCGCCGAGTCGGTGGCCGTGCCGCTGGAGGAGGCCATCAACGGCGTCGAAGGCCTGATGTACATGAAGTCGGTCGCGGCGTCCGACGGCAGCCTGCAGGTGGTCTCCACCTTCCGCCCCGACGTCGATCCCGACACGGCCGCCGTGCGCGTGCAAAACCGCGTCAGCCAGGCCCAGAGCCGTCTGCCCGAGGAGGTGCGCCAGTTCGGCGTGACCACGCAAAAGCAGTCGTCCACGCCGCTGATGTACGTGGGCCTGGTGTCCCAGGATGGCCAGCATGACGCGCTGTACCTGCGCAACTACGTCACGCTCAAGATCAAGGACGTGCTGGCACGCATTCCGGGCATTGGCGACGTGGGCATCTACGGCGCGGGCGACTACGCCATGCGCGTGTGGCTGGACCCGGACAAGGTGGCCGCGCGCCAGCTCACGGCGCCCGAGGTGATTGCCGCCATCCGCGAGCAGAACATCCAGGTCTCGGCCGGGCAATTGGGCGCGCAGCCCAGTCCGCAGAGCGCGGACAAGCTGCTGTCCATCAACGTGCGCGGGCGGCTGAAGACGCCCGAGGAATTCGGCAGCATCGTGCTCAAGGGCGGTGCGGACGGCCAGGTCGTGCGCCTGGCCGACGTGGCCCGCATCGAGCTGGGCGCCAGCGACTACACGCTGCGCTCGTGGAGCGACAAGAAGAACATGGCGGCCGTGGGCATCTTCCTGTCGCCCGGCGCCAATGCGCTGGGCGTGGCCGAGCAGGTCTACGCGGCCATGGACAAGCTCTCGCAGGACCTGCCCGAGGGCGTGGCCTTCGAGACGGTCTGGGACCCCACGGTCTTCGTGCGCGACTCCATCAAGGCGGTGCAGAGCACGCTGATCGAGGCCGTCATCCTCGTGGTGCTGGTGGTCATCGTCTTCCTGCAGACCTGGCGCGCCTCCATCATTCCGCTGCTGGCCGTGCCCGTGTCCATCGTCGGCACCTTCGCGGGGCTGTACCTGCTGGGCTACTCCATCAACACGCTGACCCTGTTCGGCCTGGTGCTGGCCATCGGCATCGTGGTGGACGACGCCATCGTGGTGGTGGAGAACGTGGAGCGCTATATCGAGGAAGGGCACACGCCCCTGGAGGCGGCCCACCTGGCGATGAAGGAGGTCTCGGGCCCCATCATCGCCATCGCCCTGGTGCTGTGCGCGGTCTTCGTGCCCATGGCCTTTCTCAGCGGCGTGACGGGGCAGTTCTACAAGCAGTTCGCCGTGACGATTGCCATCTCCACGGTGATCTCGGCCATCAACTCGCTGACGCTGTCGCCCGCGCTGGCGGCCAAGCTGCTGCAGCCGCGCGGCGCGCCGCGCGATCCGCTGGCGCGCGGGCTGGACCGCAGTCTGGGCTGGCTCTTCCGGCCCTTCAACCGCTTCTTCGACCGCAGCGCCCACGGCTACCAGAACTCTGTGGGGCATTCGCTGCGCCGCCGGGGCCTGGTGTTCGCGGTCTATGCGGCGCTGCTGGCGGGCACGGCCGTGCTGTTCCAGGCCGTGCCGGGCGGCTTCATCCCGCTGCAGGACAAGCTGTACCTGTTCGGCGGCGCCAAGCTGCCCGAGGGGGCTTCGCTGAACCGCACGGATGCGGTCACGCGCCAGATGGTCGATGCCGCCAAAAGCGTGGAAGGCGTGGACATGGTCGCCGCCTTCGCGGGCTTCAACGCGCTGCAGTCCACGACCACGCCCAACCTGACCAGCGCCTACATCATGCTCAAGCCCTTCGGCGAGCGCACGCGCAGCGCCGAGGCCATCAATGCCGAGCTGGGCGCCAAGTTCTCGCAGATCGAGGGCGGCTTCGCCTATGCGCTGATGCCCCCGCCCATCCAGGGCCTGGGCAACGGCTCGGGCTACTCGCTATTCCTGCAGGACCGCGCGGGCCTGGGCTACGCGGCGCTGCAGCAGGCGCTGCAGGCCTTCCAGGCCGAGATCGCCAAAACGCCGGGCATGACCTACCCGGTCAGCAGCTACCAGTCCAACATCCCGCAGCTGGAAGTCAAGGTGGACCGCACCAAGGCCAAGGCCCAGGGCCTGGCGCTGACCGACCTGTTCCAGACGCTGCAGGCCTACCTGGGATCGGTCTACGTCAACGACTTCAACGCCTTCGGCCGCGTCTGGCGCGTGATGCTGCAGGCCGACGCGGACCACCGCCAGACCGTGGAGGACATCGCCAGTCTGCGCACGCGCAATGCGCGCGGCGAGATGGTGCCCATAGGCTCCATGGTCACCGTGGTGCCCAGCTTCGGCCCCGACCCGGTGCTGCGCTACAACGGCTTCCCGGCGGCCGATCTGATCGGCGACTCCGACCCGCGCGTGCTGTCCTCGGGCGAGGTGCTGGCCAAGCTCCAGGAGATCGCGCAGCGCACGCTGCCGCGCGGCATCGAGCTGGCCTGGACCGACCTGAGCTACCAGCAGGTGGAGCAGAGCAACGCCGCGGCCGTGGTCTTCGCCATTGCCGTGATGCTGGTCTTCCTGGTGCTGGCCGCGCTCTACGAAAGCTGGACGCTGCCGCTGGCCGTGATCCTCATCGTGCCCGTGTGCATCTGCGCGGCGCTGTTCGGCGTCTGGCTGGCCGGGGGGGACAACAACGTCTTCGTGCAGGTGGGCCTGGTTGTGCTGATGGGGCTGGCCTGCAAGAACGCCATCCTGATCGTGGAATTCGCGCGCGAGCTGGAGCTGCGCGGCGTGGGCATCGTCGATGCCGCGCTGCAGGCCTGCCGCCTGCGGCTGCGCCCCATCGTCATGACCTCGATCGCCTTCATCGCGGGGGCCGTGCCTTTGCTCATCGGTGGCGGCGCGGGCAGCGAGGTGCGCGCGGCCACGGGCGTGACCGTGTTCTCGGGAATGCTGGGCGTGACCCTGTTCGGCCTGTTCCTCACGCCGGTGTTCTACGTCACGCTGCGCCGGCTTTCGGGCCGCGCGCTGACGGGGCATGCGCCTGCGCATTCCACCGGGCCTGCCCAGCCCGCCTCCCTGGAGTCCCCACATGCCTGAGATACGCAAGTCCCTGAGCCGCCACGCGCTGGCGCTGGCATCCGCCGCCCTGGTGGGCGGCTGCGCGGTCGGCCCCGACTTCAAGGCGCCTGCGGCGCCGCGGGCCGCAGCGCAGTTCGCGCGGGCCGAGCCTGCACCGGCCACCCCGCAGGCCGAGCCCGATGCCGCCTTCTGGCGCCAGTTCCAGGACCCGCAGCTGACGCAACTGGTGGAGCGCGCGCTGGGCGACAACCAGGACCTGCAGGTGGCGCTGGCGCGGCTGGACGGTGCCCAGGCGCTGCTGCGCGAAAGCCGCTTCGACCAGCTGCCCACGGTCACGATGTCGGGCCGGGCCACGCAGCAAAAGCTCAGCGAGAGCGAGGCCTTCTATGGCCCGCGCAGCCAGCGCAGCTACACGGCCGGATTGGCCGCCAGCTGGGAGATCGACGTGTTCGGCCGCGTGCGGCGCAGCATCGAGGCGCGGCATGCCGACCTGCGCGCCGATGCGGCCGACCTGGCGGCCCTGCAGGTGGCCATTGCGGCCCAGGTGGCGGGCAGCTACGCCGACCTGCGCGGCTGGCAGCAGCGCCTGGCCTTGGCGCAGGCCAATGCGGCCAACCAGCAGGACACGCTGCGCCTGGTGCAGCTGCGCCTGGCGCACGGCAGCGGCACCGAGTTCGACCTGGCGCGCGCCCAGGCCCAGCTGGAGGCCACGCGCTCGCGCATTCCCGCGCTGCAGGCGCAGATCGCCATGGCGCAGCACCGGTTGGCCGTGCTCACGGGCCAGGTGCCCGAGGCGCTGATTGCCGTGCTGGATGTGCCTGCCGCCCTGCCGCAGCTGCCGCCGGCCATCGACCCCGGCACGCCGGCCGGCCTGCTGCGCCGGCGCCCGGACGTGGCCGTGGCCGAGGCACGGCTGCATGCGGCCACGGCACGCATCGGCGTGGCCACGGCCGACCTGTTCCCGCGCCTGTCGCTGGGCGGCCTGCTGGGCAGCACGGCGTTGCACGGCGGCTCGCTGTTCGAGGGCGCCAGCGCCCGCAGCAGCGTGTTCCTGGGCGTGGACTGGTCCTTTCTCGACGTGGGCCGCGTGCGGGCGCGCATCGCGGCCAGCGAGGCCGGCGCCCAGGCCGCGCTGGCCCAGTACCAGCAGACCGTGCTGCTGGCGCTGGAGGACACGGAGAACGCCCTTGTGCGCCTGCAGCGCACGCGCAGCGAAGACGCCCACCTGGCCCAGGCCGCCGAGCAGCGCCAGCGTGCCGAGCAACTGGCGCAGCGCCGCTACCAGCTGGGCAGCGTGGGCCTGTACGAAGTGCTGGATGCGCAGCGCGACCTGTATGCGGCCCAGGACGCGGCCGCCGACAGCCGTGCGCGCGGCCTGCGCGCCGCCGTGGCGCTGTACCAGGCCCTGGCCGGCGGCTGGGACGGAAAGCTGCCGCCGGCCTGAGCGTGCGGCGCGCATTGCCACAAGGGACGGCCAGGCGCCGTCCCTTTTTTCTTGTCCGGCGCACCCGGTGAAAACCACGAGGACCAGGGGCTTGCCTCATTTTTTTCTTATCGGATAATTTTCTCATTGGAAAAAAAATGGAGCAATGGATGATGGAAAGCCAGGTTCTGGATTTCGCCGTGATCGGTGCCGGCATGGCCGGCGCCTCCGTGGCCTGGCGGCTGGCCGGGGGTGGCGCCTCGGTGCTGGTGCTGGAACGCGAGCCGCAGCCCGGATACCACGCCACGGGCCGCTCGGCCGCCATGTTCATGGAGAGCTACGGCACTGCGCAGATACGCGCGCTGACACGCGCCAGCCGTGGCTTCTACAGCGCGCCTCCGGAAGGTTTTTGCGAACACGCGCTGCTGCAGCCGCGCAGCGTGCTCTACATAGGGACGGCCGGCCAGGAACCCCAGCTGGACGAGGCCCTGGCCATGTACCGCCGCGACGGCCTGCGCGCCGAGCGCATCGACGCGCGCCAGGCCTGCGCCCTGGTGCCCTGCCTGCAGGAGAGCCTGCTCGTGGGCGCCGTGCATGACCTGGACGCCATGGACATCGACGTGGCCGAACTGCACCAGGGCTTTCTGCGCGGCATGGCGCGTGCCGGTGCGCGGCTGCGCTGCGGCGCCGAACTGTCGGGCGCCGAGCGTGAGGTGGATGGTGATGGCCAGGGCCTGTGGACCCTGGTGCTGCAGGACGGGTCACAGGTCCGCGCCCGCGCCGTGGTCAATGCCGCAGGCGCCTGGGCCGATGCCGTGGCCCGGCTGTGCGGCGCGCGGCCGCTGGGCATCGAGCCCCGGCGCCGCTCGGCCTTCACCTTTGCCGCGCCCGAGGGCGAGGACATCCACGGCTGGCCTGCCGTGATCGGCGTGGACGAGAGCTTCTACTTCAAGCCCGATGCGGGCCAGCTGCTGGGCTCGCCCGCCAATGCCGATCCCGTGCCGCCGCACGACGTGGTGGCCGAGGAACTGGACGTGGCCATGGGCATAGACCGCATCGAGACACTGACCCGCCTGCGCATACGCCGGCCGCGCCATGTCTGGGCCGGGCTGCGCAGCTTTGCGCCCGACGACGACTTCGTGATCGGCTGGGATGCGCAGCGCGAGGGATTTTTCTGGCTGGCCGGGCAGGGCGGCTACGGCATACAGACGGCGGCCGGCGCCTCGGCCGCCGCGGCCGCACTGCTGATGCGCGAGCCGCTGCCCGCCGAGCTGCTGGCGCAGGGCGTCGATGCCCTGCGGCTGAGTCCGGCGCGCTTCGCGGCCTGACCCGTCATCCCTTTTTCACCTTTTCAGCCCCCGCAACACACAACAATCCAAGGAGACAGGCATGGGTGCATTCAAGGAAGTGAGCAGGATTGCCGGCGCCTTCGTCGGCGTCATCGTCGGGGCGGGCTTCGCCTCGGGGCAGGAGATATTGCAGTTCTTCGCGGGCTTTGGCGCCATCGGCCTGGCGGGCTGCCTGGTGGCGGCCCTGGCCTTCGTCTTCCTGTCCATGGCGTTCTCCACCATGGGCCAGCGCCTGCAGGCCGGCTCGCACAAGGAGGTGGTGCAGGCCCTTCTGGGCCGGCATGTGGGCATGGTGTTCGATGTGCTGATCACCTTCTTCCTGTTTGCCATCACGGTGGTCATGCTGGCGGGCGCAGGCTCGCTGCTGCACCAGTGGCTGGGCCTGCCCGAGGTCTGGGGCAGCGTGCTGGCCACCGTGGCCACGGTGCTCATCGTCTGCCTGGACGTGGGCCGGGTGATCGCCTTCATCGGCGCCGTCACGCCGCTGCTGGTGTTCATGACCGTGGTGGTCGCCGGCTACGTGCTGCTGACTCCCCACGGCGACATGGCCGCGCTGGAAGCCGCCGCCGCCTCCCAGCCCCGGGGCGCCGGCCACTGGCTGGTGGCCGCGCTGCTCTATGTTTCCTACAACGTGGTGGCAGGCATGCCCTTCCTGGTGATCATGGGCGGGCAGGCCAGCTCGCGCCGCGTGGCGCTGTGGGGCGGCGTGGCGGGCGGGCTGCTGCTGGGCCTGCTGATGCTGATGATCGCGGCCGCGATGTACTGGCGCATGGACACGCTGGGCGGTCTGTCCATGCCCATGCTCTCGCTGGCCACGCAGATCTCGCCCTGGCTGGGGCACCTGATGTCGCTGGTCATCTTCGGCATGATCCTCAACACGGCCGTGGGCATGCTCTATGCCTTCGTGGCCCGCATCCTGCCGGCCGGCACGCCGCGTTTTCGCTGGGGAACGGGCGTGGCGGGCGTGCTGGCCCTGGGCGGCAGCTTCGCGGGCTTCATCACGCTGGTGGGCATGGTCTACCCGGTCTATGGCTACATCGGCTTCGCCCTCATGGCCTGCGCGCTGGTGGGCTGGCTGCGCATGGGCCGCAGGCAGGCGCCCGGGGCCGGCCTGCGCGGCGCCTGACGGCCGGGCCTGACCCTAGAATCGGGCGGTCGCCAGCCCCGATCGCCCGCTTCATGCCCAGCCCCCGCACCAGATCCAGCCCCAGGTCCAGCCCCAGGTCCAGCACTCTCCCCACGCCGGACCAGGTCCTCGCCGCCGTGCTGCCGGGCGCCCGCACGGCCGCCGCCATGCCTGCGGGCAAGCACGAAGTGGGCGCCAAGCTGCGCAAGGCGCGCAAGGAGCGCGGCCTGACGCTGCAGCAGGTGGCCGAAAGCAGCGGGCTGGCCGTGTCCACCATCTCCAAGGCCGAGCGCGGCCAGATCGCGCTGAGTTACGAGAAGGTGCTCATGCTGGGCAACGCGCTGGACATCGACATGACGCGGCTGTTCATGGTCGGGGACGCCCAGCAGGCGGCCGGCGATACGCCCACCGTGGTCAAGGACTGCTTCGAGGACGTGCAGCGCTACGAGACCGACCAGTACCTCTACAGCGTGCTGTGCGGCGCCTTCCCGGGCAAGAAGATGCAGCCCCTGGTGGCCGTGATCAATGCGCGCGAGGCCGGGGAATTCTCGGAGACCATCCGCCATGCGGGCCAGGAGTTCGTGATGGTGCTCTCGGGCCGGGTGCGCATCCTGTTCGAGAACGGCGAATCGGTGGAGCTGGGCCGCCACGAGGCCGCATATTTCGACAGCGGCGTGGGCCATGTGTATGTGAGCCTGAGCCGCCAGCCGGCGCAAGTCGTCTCTGTCTGCACCTGAAATGGTTAGCACCCCCTGAGCGGCTGCGCCGCTTCCCCCTCTCTCGCTACGCGGGAGGGGGACGACACCCTCGGTGCGGGGCGGCGCGGCCGGCATAGGCCCTTCCTCGGTGTCTCTGGCGTGGGGGTGCGCTAGTTTCATAGGTCGCGCCTCTTGTTTGGGGCGCAGGCCGTTTTTCTGGGGGAATCCTCGTGCCCGGCACGGCCGCCCCGGAGTTCCTACAATCGCTGCCCATGAGCCTGCCCCAGTACACCCGCGCCAAAGAGCTTCCCGCCATCCTTGCCAAGCGCCTCGTCATTCTTGACGGCGCCATGGGCACCATGATCCAGCGCTTCAAGCTGGGAGAGGCCCAGTACCGGGGCCAGGGCTACACGGGCCCCGGCAGCGTGGGCGACCGCTTCAAGGACTTCCCGCATGACGTCAAGGGCAACAACGAGCTGCTGTCGCTCACCCGCCCCGACGTGATCCGCGACATCCACGACAAGTACCTGGCCGCCGGCGCCGACCTGATCGAGACCAATACCTTCGGCGCGACCACGATTGCGCAGGACGACTACCACATGGCCGATCTGGCGCGCGAGATGAATCTCAAGAGCGCCCAGCTGGCCCGCGCGGCCTGCGACAAGTACAGCACGCCCGGCCATCCGCGCTACGTGGCCGGTGCCCTGGGCCCCACGCCCAAGACGGCCAGCATCAGCCCCGACGTGAACGATCCGGGCGCGCGCAACGTGAATTTCGAGCAGCTGCGCCAGGCCTACCTGGAGCAGACGCTGGCGCTGATCGAGGGCGGCGCCGACGTCATCCTGGTCGAGACCATCTTCGACACGCTCAACGCCAAGGCCGCGCTGTTCGCGGTGGACGAGGCCTTCGAGCAAAGCGGCGAATGCCTGCCCATCATGATCAGCGGCACGGTGACCGATGCCTCGGGCCGCATCCTGTCCGGGCAGACGGTGACGGCCTTCTGGCACAGCGTGCGCCATGCCAACCCGCTGTCCATCGGCCTGAACTGCGCGCTGGGCGCGGCGCTGATGCGCCCCTACGTCCAGGAACTGAACAAGGCCGCGCCCGAGACCTTCATCAGCTGCTACCCCAACGCCGGCCTGCCCAATCCCATGAGCGACACGGGCTTTGACGAGACGCCCGAGGTCACCAGCCGCCTGGTGCACGAATTCGCGTCCGAAGGCCTGGTCAACATCGTGGGCGGCTGCTGCGGCACCACGCCGGACCACATCGGCGCCATCGCCAAGGCCGTGGGCAGCACGCCCACGCGCCGCCTGTTCTACCCGGAATCGGCCTGATGGCCCGGGCGGAGCCTCTGACATGAGTTCGCCGCTGCCGCCCGTCCCGTCCCCTGCCGCAGGGCTGCCGCTGCCAGTGGCGGCGCCTGTGCCCGGCCCGGCCGCTGGTGCGCCGGTGGCGCCACAGGCTCCGTCCGCTGCGGTGGCGCCGGCTTCCCCCGCGTCACCCACTTCCCCCGCTCCACCCGCGTCATCCGCGTCACCCTCCATTCCCGTCACGCCGCCAGCGGCCACGGCCGTGCGCTGGTCGCCCGAGATGCTGCAAAGCCTGCGCCTGCAGGCCTTCGAGCAATTGGTGGCCCAGCTGGCGCGCCAGGTCCAGTCCAGCCCCGGCGCGCCCGCGCCGCAGTGGCCGGCCAGCGGCGTGTCCGAGGCGCTGGGCCGGCTGCTGGAGGCCTTGCTGGCCCAGGTAGGTACTCAGCAGGGCCAGGCCCTGCAGCTGCTGGCAGCCCAGCCGGGTTCGGCGGCCTTGCTGCAGGCGCTGGCCGCCGGCACGACAGCTGGTGCAGCGGCAGGTACAGCGGCAGGTACAGCGGCGGCCGGAGGGCAAGCGCAGTCGTCCCAGAGTCCGCAGACGGGGACATCGGCCTCTGCCCAGGCCGGCGCTGCGCCGCAGGCGACATCTTCCTCGCCTGCACTGCAGGCCGCAGCCTCCCTGCAGCCCTCTGCTGCCGCAGTGACGCTGGCCGTGGCAGCCGCCAAGGCCAAGGTGGTGGATGCGCTGCTGGCCGGATCGGGGCTGGCGCCGCAGGCCGGTGCCAGCGCGCCTGGAGGTGTTGCAGGCGGCCCAACCCAGACCCTGCCCGCGCTGCAAAGCTGGTGGGTGCAGCAGGGCACGCTGCTGACGCCCCAGGGCGAGCGCGGCTTCACGCTGAGCCTGCAGGTGCCCCAGGCCTGGGCCCAGGCGCAGGGCGCGGCCATGGCGCTGGCGGCCGCATCGGCTTCCGCGCCGGGTGCGGCCCTTTTCACGGCGGCTGCGGCCCTGCCTGCGGGCGCTGCGCTGCCCTTGGCGGGCGCCCAGGCCGCGGAGCCGGGCCTGCGCCTGCCGCTGGATGCCTCGCTGCAATCGCTGGCCTCGGGGCCGGTGGCCGTGGTGGTGCAGCCGCGTGGCGCCGATGCGCTGCGCACCAGCGCCCTGCTGCTGCTGGAGCTGCAGCCGCTGCGCCAGCCGGGTGGCGCCATGGCGACGCCGGCCGGCCTGGCCTCGGTGGCTTCGCTGTCGCCTGCGCTTGCGCAGGAGGTGCAGCAGATGCTGCAGCAGCGCAACGATCCCTGGCTGCACATGGCGGCGGCCCAGGCCTCGGGCGCCTTGCCGCGCGAGCGCCGCGCCTTCGAGCACCAGTCGCATTTCTGCACCACCGAAGGCTGCCAGTACGAGGGCCGCGCACCCTGCGCCCAGCCTTTTTGCAGCGAGATGAACCGTCTCTGGGACGTGTCGCGCACCGAGCGCAGCCGCTGACGACCTGACCCCGTCCCGGGGCCGCCACGCTACGAAACTGACCGGGCCTGACGGTGGCGTGGCCATCGCCGGCCCCAGCTTTCATAATGCCGGCTGTCGTTCGCCATCTGCGCGGATGACGTCTTTGGCCGGGATGTGCAATGAATGTGCAGCGATCATGCTGCGATCTGCATCCTGGCTGCCTCCAAGTCGCTGCAAGCCACCAGCCCGCCGCGCACCTTCCAGCCACCTCTGTCGTGGCAACCCCCGTCGCCGTTTGCGCATGCCCCCGGGCCGCGCCGGTGTTGTGCCATCTTTCATTTCCAGGAACCCGTTCAGGATGCGTTGTACCTCCCGCTTGACCCTTGCTTCTCTCGCCGTTGCGGCTGCCCTGCCGGTGGCTGCCCAGTCATCTGCCACAGGCTCCAACGTCACCATCAGCGGTTATCTCGACGCTGGCGTGTTCCGGGATTTCGACAAGACCAGCAAGCTGGGCACGATTCAGCGCAGCAACCTGGCGATTGCCGGTTTCGAGGACCTGGGCGGTGGCCTGAAGGCCACCTTCCGGCTGAGCACGCGCTTCGACCTGGACACGGGCCTGACCGAGGACTATCCGAAGAAGCCCTTCTGGCATGACGAGTCCACCGTGGGCCTGCAGGGCAGCTGGGGCCATCTGCGCCTGGGCCGCGCGCTCAGCGCCATGTGGAGCCAGGAGTGGCAGTTCGACCCCTGGGGCAACTTCAACCGCATCGCCTCGCCCGCCTGGCACATGGCCCACTACCTGACGCCGACCGACCGCGCCAGCAACAACGGCTCGCCCGAGTACGGCCGCATGTCCAACGGCGTGTTCTACGATTCGCCCAAGTTCGGCGGCTTTTCGCTGCACCTGAGCGCCTCGCCCGAGCGCACCGAGGCGCCGGGCCGCCAGGGCCGTGCGCGCTCGGTGTCGGTCAACTACGACCAGGGCGCAGTGGCGGCCATGCTGGCGCACGAGCGCAACGGCAGCGGCGACACCGACCTGTACATGGGCGGCAAGTACCGCATCGGCACGGCAGCGGTGATGCTGGCCTATGACCGCAGCAAGTCGGGCACGCCCGGCACGGGGCCCGACAAGTCGCGCATGGTCTCGCTGGGCGCCACCTACGGCATCGGGGCGACCACGCTCAAGGCCAGCTATGCACGCCAGCGGCTGGACCGCGATACCAACAACATGCTGTCGCTGGGCGCCGAGTACGCGCTGTCCAAGCGCACCATGCTCTACACCAGCCTGGGACACCAGCGCTACGAGAACCAGAGCTCGCGCACGGCCTTCGGCGTGGGCATGGCCCATTCCTTCTGATCAATGCGCTTCCCAGCGGCCTGACTGGGCAGCGCTGGCGATCCTGGCCAGGCCTGGAGCCGGCATGGGCTGAGGGGTGGCGGGCAGGGCGGTGAGTTCCAGGCCTTGCTCCAGCTTGAAGACGCTCACGGCCTGCTGCAGGCCATAGGCCTGCTCCTGCAGGGAATGGGCGGCGGCGGCGGCTTCCTCGACCAGGGCGGCGTTCTGCTGGGTGACCTGGTCCATCTGCGAGATGGCCTGGTTGATCTGCTCCAGGCCCGCCGTCTGCTCGACGCTGGCGGCCGTGATCTCTCCCATGATGTCGGTCACGTTGCGCACGCTGCTGACGATGTTCTGCATGGTCTGGCCGGCCTGCGCCACCAGGGCCGATCCGGTGCTGACCTTGCCGTTGGAGTCCTCGATGAGCAGCTTGATCTCCTTGGCCGCATCGGCGCAGCGCCGCGCCAGGGCGCGCACTTCGGCAGCCACCACGGCAAACCCACGGCCCTGCTCGCCGGCACGCGCGGCTTCCACGGCCGCGTTGAGCGCGAGGATGTTGGTCTGAAAGGCGATGGCGTCGATCACGCCGATGATGTCGGCGATCTTGCGCGAGGAGGCATGGATGGCGCCCATGGTGTCCACCACCTGGGAGACCACCTCGCCGCCTTGCTGGGCGACGGCCGAGGCCGAGGCCGCCAGCTGGTTGGCCTGGCGCGCGTTGTCGGTGTTCTGACGCACCGTGACGGTGAGCTGCTCCATGGAGGCAGCGGTTTCTTCCAGCGAGCTGGCCTGGTGCTCGGTGCGCACCGATAGATCGTTGTTGCCCGAGGCGATCTGGCAGGAGGCCGTGGCGATCGAGTCCGTGCCATTGCGCACCTGCCGGACGATGTGGATGAGGCTCTGGTCCATGCGGTGCAGTGCGTGCAGCAGCTGGCCTGTTTCGTCGGTGGTGGTGGCCTGGATGCGGCGCGTCAGGTCGCCTTCGGCCACGGCCTGGGCCACGCCCAGGGCCTCGTTCAGCGGACGCGCCACGATGCGCGCCAGCGTGAGCGCCAGGGCCAGCCCCAGCAAAATGCTGGCTCCCAGCAGGCCGACCACCCAGATGCGTGCGCTGCGGTAGAGGGCGTTGGCATGGTCGTTGGCCTGCTGTCCGCCTTCATGGTCGATCTGCACCATGCGGTCGATCTGGTCATACAGGCGTCGGCTCAGCTCCAGCGATTCGCCCTGGGCCAGCACCAGGGCTTCGTCCTTGCGGCCATTGCGCGCCAGGGCCATGACCATGGCGTGCTCCTTGGCGTACTCGTTGCGCAGCCGGCCCAGTTCGTCGTAGGCGGCCTTCTCCGGCGCGGAGCTGATGAAGCTGGCGTAGTTGTCGTAGCTGGTCTGGGTCTTCTTCCACAGCTCGCCCATGATCCTGTCGAAGGCACCGATGTCCTGCTCGCTGGTGGATATCAGGTACTGCAGCTCGTTGACGCGGTAGCGGGCCGTGGTGGCGCGGATGTCGAGCAACATGCGTGATGAAGGCATCCAGCGCGTGGCGATATCGATGGACGCCTGGTTGATCCGGCTGAGCTGCAGCACGGCATAGAGGCCCACGAAGGTGGTCAGCGCCAGGACGGCCACGAAGGCCAGCAGCAGCTTGGAGGAGATCTTGAGATTGCGAAAGGCTTGCATGGCGAAGTCCTGTAGGCGTGTCCCTTGAACGGCAAGGGGGAAAAAGGCGTGCAGCAGGGCGCACCTTGCCTGCCGTGCAGAGCAAGGTGGAACGGGTATCAGCGAAAGAGAAAACGAGGCCCGCAGTGCCCGCTCAGGGGGGGAACCAGCCCGAGGTCCGGCAGATGCGGCCCTTGATGCGGGGCCTCATGGCGCAGGCCCTGTCCGTGCGCCTGCGCTGCGGCGGGCGCTTCGCGGGCATGCCGCAGCAGCGGGGAAGATGCAGGGGATTGCGAACCGTCCGCCTGCACCGTTTGGCACGCGGATACCCGCTGCAGCCAGGCGTTCGGCGGCGGCTGCCGCGCGCTGGGGGCGGGCATTGCGGGTAGTTGTCCTAGGGACTTCGGACAGGGAAAAAGTGGCTATCTGCATCTGTGGTGGGAATTATTTCCGCACCGTCTGAGGATGAGGATGCCCGCCATCTGATTTTGGATAGGACGTGTCCTAAAAGCCGTTTGCAGGCCCGCAGCCCAGCCATCCGCGTCTGCGGACGGCCGGTTTCAAGGCATCGGAAACTTCAGCGCACCAAGGCGCCCTGGGCCTGTCGCCAGTCGCTCAGACCACGCCCTTGACGCGCAGGGCCTGCAGCTGCTGCGCATCCAGGCCCAGGCGCTCGCGCAGCACCTCGTCCGTGTGCTGGCCCAGGGCCGGCGGCGCATGGCGCAGCGTGGTGGGCGTGTCCGACAGGCGCAGCGGGCTGGCCGTGGTCACCACGCGGTTGATGGTCTCGCCCGCAGGCGGCGTGGCGCCCGGATAGCGCTCCTGCTCCACGCGCAGGCCGCGCGCGCGCACCTGGGCATCGTCGAAGGCCTGGCCGATGTGGTTGATGGGGCCGCAGGGCACGGCCTTGTCCTCCAGCAGCGCGATCCACTCGGCCGTGGGCCGGCCGCGCGTGAGATCGGACATCAGCGGGATCAGCGCGTCGCGGTGGATGACGCGGCCGGCATTGGTGGCAAAGCGCTCGTCGCGCGCCCAGTCCACGCCGGCCGCCCCGCAAAAGCGCGCGAACTGGCCGTCGTTGCCGATGGCCAGCAGCATGCGGCCGTCGGCCGTGGGGAAGTCCTGGTAGGGCACGACGCTGGGGTGGGTGTTGCCCTGGCGGCCCGGCACATGGCCGGTGTTCAGGAAGCCCGCGCCCTGGTTGGCCAGCACGGCCATGGCTACGTCCAGCAAGGCCATGTCGATGTGCTGGCCCCGCCCCGTGTGGTGGCGCGCCTCCACGGCGCCCAGGATGGCCGTGGTCGCATACATGCCGGTGAACAGGTCGATCACGGCCACGCCCACGCGCAGCGGGCCGCCGCCGGGCTCGCTGTCGGCGCGGCCCGTGATGCTCATGAGGCCGCTCATGGCCTGCACCAGCAGGTCGTAGCCGGCGCGCGGCGCATAGGGCCCGGTCTGTCCGAAGCCCGTGACCGAGCAGTAGATCAGGCGCGGGTTCAGCGCGCTCAGCGAGGCGTAGTCCAGGCCGTAGCGCTTGAGGCCTCCGGTCTTGAAGTTCTCCACCACCACATCGCTTTGCATGGCCAGCTCGCGGATCAGCTGCTGGCCCTCGGCCGTGGACATGTCCACGGTGATCGATCGCTTGTTACGGTTGCAGGCCGCGAAGTACACGGCGTTGTCCGAGGGATTGCCTTGCGCATCGGGGAAGAAGGGCGGGCCCCAGTGGCGCGTGTCGTCGCCCTCGCCGGGCTTTTCGATCTTGATCACGTCGGCCCCCATGTCGGCCAGGTTCTGGGTGCACCAGGGGCCGGCCAGCACGCGCGAGAGGTCGAGCACGCGCAGATGGCCCAGCGCTCCTGCGGTCTGGGTGGCCGTGTTGTGGATGGGGCTGGGGGAGGGGGTTTCTGTGTGGTTCATGGACTGAGGCGGCTATCCCGGGCAGATGGGCCCATGCTACGGCGCGCGGGCCTGCTGCGGCTTCGCATTTGTGAAAGCGCGCGTTCGCGCACGGGCCGGCACTGCGGTTTGTACTGACGCGCGCGGCTCAGTGCCGGAGCCTGCGGCTTTCTACAATGCCGGATGGCCATGCATTTCGATCTTGTGGATCTGCGCCTTATGGTGCACATCGCCGACGCCAACAGCATGACGCGTGGCGCGGAACTTTCCTTCATCTCCCTGCCGGCGGCCAGCACCCGCATCAAGAACCTGGAAGAGAGCATCGGCACCAAGCTGCTGTACCGCACCAGCCAGGGCGTGACGCTGACGCCGCCGGGCCAGGCCTTCGTCACCCATGCGCGCATGGTGCTGGGCCAGATCGAGCACCTGCGCGGCGACATGCAGGAGTACGTGCGCGGCATCAAGGGCCATGTGCGGGTGTTTGCCAACACCACCTCGCTGGGCGAGTTCCTGCCGCCCGTGCTGCGCCACTACCTGCGCCGCAATCCCGACGTGAACATCGACCTGCGCGAGCGCCTGTCGCACGACATCGTGCGTGCCGTGACCGAGGGGCAGACCGACATCGGCATCGTCGCCGGCCTGGTGCGCACCGAGAACCTGGAGACCCTGCCCTACCGCCGCGACCGCCTGGTGCTGGTCGTGCCGCGCGGCCATGCGCTCGATGGCGAGATGCAGATGGCCTTTGCCGACACGCTGGACCTGGACCATGTGGGCCTGCACGAATCCAGCGCCATCCATGCCTTCCTGCGCCAGGCCAGCGACCAGTTGCACCGGCCCATCAAGCAGCGCATCCAGGTGGGCAACTTCGAGACGGCCTGCCGCATGATCGAGTCCGGCGTGGGCGTGGGCGTGCTGCCCGAATCGGCCGCCAGCCGCCATGCGCATTCCATGGACATCGCCATCGTGCCGCTGTCCGATGCCTGGTCGGTGCGCGAGATGCAGATCTGCGTGCGCAGCCTGGAGGCCCTGCCGTCCTTCGCCCAGGAGCTGGTGGAGCTGCTGGTGGCCGACGCACAGGGCCGGCTCACGCTGGAGTAGCGGCCGGCCAACAGCAGCCCGCCGACAGCCGCCCGTTCAGTCGGCCTGGGCCGTGTCCCGGTCCAGCGTGGTCGGTGCCAGCCAGTATTTGAAGGTGCCGGTGGCCGTGGCCACCAGCTTGCCGTCCTCGTCCAGCAATTGCGCCGCGCAGCTGCACAGGCTGCGGCTGGCGTGCACCACCCAGCCTTCGGCCAGCAGCGCGCCCTTGCCCGGGCGGTGGAAGCGGCTGCTCATCTCCACCGTCACGGCGGTCTGCGATGGCGCACCGGGCAGCTCGCCCGCGGCGCGCGACATCACGGAGTCCAGCAGCGTCATGAGCACGCCGCCATGCGCGGCGGGCAGCTGGTTGAGCAGTTCCTCGCGCATGTGGGGCAGGCGCACATGGACCTTGCCGGGCGGCGCGGGCACCTGCGAGGCGCCGATCAGCCGCATGAAGGCATTGCGGTCGGGGGCCGGTGCGCTCATGCGGCGCGCGCCTCGCGCACCATGTTGCGCGCGATGATGACCTGCTGGATCTGTGTCGTGCCTTCGTACAGGCGGAACAGCCGCACGTCGCGGTAGAAGCGCTCGATGCCGAACTCGGCCAGGTAGCCCGAGCCGCCCAGGATCTGCACGGCGCGGTCGGCCACGCGGCCCACCATCTCGGTGGCGAACATCTTGCAGCACGAGGCCTCGGTGGAGACGTTGCGGCCCTCGTCGCGGCGGCGCGCGGCGTCGATCACCATGCACTCGGCCGCATACAGCTCGGCCTGGCTGTCGGCCAGCATGGCCTGCACCAGCTGGAACTCGCAGATGGGCTGGCCGAACTGCTTGCGCTCCAGCGCATAGTTCAGCGCGTCGCGCAGGATGCGCTGCGCCACGCCCACGCTCACGGCCGCGATGTGGATGCGGCCCTTGTCCAGCACCTTCATGGCGGTCTTGAAGCCCTGGCCTTCCTTCAGGCCGATGAGGTTGGCCGCCGGCACGCGCACGTTGTCGAAGAACACGTCGCAGGTGTGAGCGCCCTTCTGGCCCATCTTCACGTCGTTCTTGCCGAAGCTGATGCCTGGCGACTTCGCATCCACGATGAAGGCCGAGACGCCGCCCGCGCCCTTGTTGGCCGGGTCGGTGCGCGCCATCAGCGTGAACATGCCCGCATGCGGCGCGTTGGTGATGAAGCGCTTGTTGCCGTTGACCACGTAGTGGTCCCCATCCCTGATGGCGGTGGTGCGCAGCGAGGCCGCGTCCGAGCCCGCCTCGGGCTCGGTCAGCGCGAACGAGGCCATGATCTCGCCCGTGGCCAGCTTGGGCAGCCAGGCCGCCTGCTGCTCGGGCGTGCCGTCGATGAGGATGCCCTGCGAGCCTATGCCCACGGTCGTGCCGATCACCGAGCGGAAGGCCGGCGCGGTCTGGCACAGCTCGAAGAGCACGCGCACCTCTTCCTCCATGGTCAGCTCCAGCCCGCCGAACTGCTCGGGGATGGTCATGCCGAACAGGCCCAGGTTGCGCATCTCCTGCACGATGGACTCGGGAATTTCGTCGGTCTCGGCCACTTCGTTCTCGGCGGGCACCAGGCGCTCGCGCACAAATCGGCGCACGCTGTCCAGCAGGGCTTCGAGGGTTTCTTGGTCGCGGATCATTGCGGTGTGCTTCCTGTGCGGTTCAGAGGGTTTCGGCGGTTCCCAGCACCGCCGTGGATTGGCTGGATAGCGTGCCGCCATTGCCATGGACCACGGCCGTGCGGTGGCGTCCCAGCTGGCGCTGGCCGGCCTCGCCGCGCAGCTGGCGCACGGCCTCGATCAGCGCAAAGATGCCGTACATGCCCGGGTGCACGCAGGACAGGCCGCCGCCGTTGGTGTTGACGGCCAGCCGCCCGCCGGGCGCGATGCCGCCCTTGGACACGAAGGCGCCGCCCTCGCCCTTGGCGCAAAAGCCCAGGTCCTCCAGGAACAGCAGGGTGTTGATGGTGAAGGCGTCGTAGACCTGGGCCATGTCCATGTCGGCAGCGGTGAGCCCGGCCATGGCAAAGGCCTGGGCGCCAGACTGCGCGGCGGCCGTGGTGGTCAGGTCGGGCATGCAGGAGATCTGGCGGTTCCAGATGGCGGTGGCATTGCCCAGCACGTAGACGGGGGGGCGCGGCAGGTCGCGGGCGCGCTCGCCGCGCACCAGCACGATGGCGCCCGCGCCGTCCGTCACCAGGCAGCAGTCGCGCACGCTCAAGGGGCTGGCGATGGGGCGGGCCGAGAGCACGTCCTCGATGGTCAGCGGGTCGCGCATGAAGGCTTCGGGGTTGAGCTGGGCCCAGGCACGCGCGGCCACGGCCACCTCGGCCAGTTGCTCGCGCGTGGTGCCGAACTCGTGCATGTGGCGCGCGGCCGCCAGCGCATAGGCGGTCACGGGCAGCACGGGCTCGTAGGGGAACTCGTAGGGCTGCGGGTCCAGGAAACGCCGCGCCGCCTGGCCTTCCTTGCGGCCGAAGGTGGCCGAGCGCTGGGCGCTGCCGTAGCACACCAGCACGGCCTTGCACTGGCCGGCCTCCAGCGCGCGGATGGCGGGCAGCAGGTGGGCGATGAAGCTGCTGCCGCCGATCATCGTGCCGTCCACATAGGTGGGGTTGATGCCCAGGTGCTCGATCACGGGCATGGTCCACATGCTGGCGTTGACGCTGCAGGTGGCCAGGCCGTCGATGTCCTGCATGGTCAGGCCCGCATCGGCCACGGCCGCATGGGCGGCGCGCACCAGCAGGGTCATGTCGTCCATGCCGGGTGCCTCGCCGCAGCCATAGGTGGCGGCGCCGGCAATGGCCACGCGCCCGCGCAGCGGGCGGTTCACGGCGGCGGCGTCCAGGGTGGATTGGGGGATGCGGGCGCTCATGCTGCACCTCCCTGCGATCCCTGTGCCGCCTGTCCGAGCGCGGGCTGGAACAGCACCAGGCCGCGTCCGTCCTTGCTCGCCACATGGGCGCTCACGCGCTGGCCTATGCGCACGTCGGCCGGCGCAATGCCTTCGACGCGGCCCATCATGCGCACGCCTTCGTCCAGGTCGATCAGGGCCACGTTGTAGTCGCCACCGGCATCGCTCTTGCGCGCGACGGTGCTGGTGGAGTAGACCGTGCCCTGGCCGCTGGCGCGCACCCAGCGCAGCGGGCTGGCGCCGCAGTGCGGGCACAGCTCGCGCGGGGTGAAGACATGGCGCGTGCATTGCGTGCACTGCTGTATGCAGAAGCGGCCGGCATCGAGTTCGGCCTGGTAGTGGGTCTGTGCGCTCAGGTGCATGGGCGGTGTCTCCGTTCTCGGTGTTCTTGGCGCTGCACCCGGCACGCGGGCGCAGCGGCTGTCCGCCAGCATGCCCGCATCGCGGGGCCGCTTCAATTCGCCAATCTGGAAGGGTGGCTTCACCAGTGCCGGCGCCCGGCTGTCAACCCAGGGTTGCTGCCTAGGCGGGCCGGCGGGCACGGCTGCTATGGTGTTTATGCATTCCCGGCCTTTTCTTCATACCCGCCCTGCGCCGCCTGCCGGCGCACCGAGGGCGCGCCGCTGCTTTGGCACAGCGTGGCGCCACAGGAAGGCCGGCAATGGCGCGCCGCACCCCGGCCCGTTCTCCGCTGTCGATCCCCACCCACCCAGGAGGTTTTTGCACATGACGGATACGCTGATCAAGGTGGACCTGAACCGCCCGCCCACCGACAACGAAAGAGTCCACAACCGCTGGCACCCGGACATTCCCATGGCCTGCTGGGTCCAGCCCGGCGACGACTTCATCCTGGAGACCTACGACTGGACCGGCGGCTTCATCAAGAACAACGACAGCGCCGACGATGTGCGCGACATCGACCTGACCACGGTGCACTACCTGTCCGGACCCGTGGGCGTGAAGGGCGCCCAGCCCGGCGACCTGCTGGTGGTGGACCTGCTGGACATAGGCGCCAAGCCCGACAGCCTCTGGGGCTTCAACGGCTTTTTCTCCAAAAACAATGGCGGCGGCTTCCTGACCGACCATTTCCCCTCGGCCCAGAAATCGATCTGGGACTTCAAGGGCATGTTCACCAGCTCGCGCCATATCCCGGGCGTGAACTTCCCCGGCCTCATCCATCCCGGCCTCATCGGCTGCCTGCCTGACCGGCCCATGCTGGAGATGTGGAACGAGCGCGAGCGCGCCCTCATCGCCACCGACCCCGACCGCGTGCCCGGCCTGGCCAACCCGCCGTCGGCCGGCACGGCCCACATGGGCCAGATGCGCGGCGAGGCCCGCGACAAGGCCGCCGCCGAAGGCGCGCGCACCGTGCCGCCGCGCGAGCACGGCGGCAACTGCGACATCAAGGATCTGTCGCGCGGCGCCAAGGTGTTCTTCCCCGTCTATGTGGATGGCGCCGGCCTGAGCGTGGGCGACCTGCACTTCAGCCAGGGCGATGGCGAGATCACCTTCTGCGGCGCCATCGAGATGGCGGGCTGGGTGCACATGAAGGTCTCGCTGATCAAGGGCGGCATGGCCAAGTACGGCATCAAGAACCCCATCTTCAAGCCCAGCCCCATCACGCCGCGCTATGACGACTACCTGATCTTCGAGGGCATCTCGGTGGACGAGAGCGGCAGGCAGCACTACCTGGATGTCAACGTGGCCTACCGCCAGGCCTGCCTGAACGCCATCGAATACCTGAAGAAATTCGGCTACAGCGGCGCCCAGGCGTATTCCATCCTGGGCACGGCGCCCGTGCAGGGCCATATCAGCGGCGTGGTGGACGTGCCCAACTCCTGCGCCACGCTGTGGCTGCCCACGGGCATCTTCGACTTCGACATCAACCCCAACGCCGCAGGGCCGGTCGTCCAGTTCGACGGCAGCATCGACATGCCCCTGTCCCCCGACCTGCGCTGACGCCAAGGAGTCCGCCCATGCCCACCTACGACTATGACTGCGTGCAATGCGGCGGCTTCGAGGCCCTGCGGCCGCTGCGCCTGCGCGACGAGCCCGCGGCCTGCCCCGGCTGCGGCACGGCGTCCGCGCGCGTGCTGGCCGCCGCGCCCCGGCTGGCGCTGATGGCCGACGGCACGCGCCGCGCCATGGACACCAACGAGCGCGCGCGCCACGAGCCCGCCAGCTCGCGCGACTATGACCATGGCTATGCGCGCTTCAAGCACCCGGCAGGCTGCGGCTGCTGCGGATCGGGGCGGCGCAGCGCCACGGTGACGGCACCCAACGGCGCAAAGTCCGCGCCCTCGCGGCGGCCCTGGATGATCAGCCACTAGGCTGCATCGGAGTGGGCCGCTTCCCAGGGTTTCCACCGCTTGGGAGCCCTGGAAGCGCGCCTTCCACATTCGCGAAACACGGCGCAGGCCGGCTTGCCCAGAATGGGCCGCGCGGCAAGCCGCCGCCCGTTGCCCGGAGTTTCGCCATGCCCCCGTCTTCCCTCCCATCCTCTTGCCCGTCTTCCTTTTCGTCGCAGCGCCGCCGCCTGCTGTCCGCCGGCGGCGCGCTGGCTGCCAGCAGCCTGCTTCCCGCAGCCCGGGTGGCCCATGCGGCCGATGCCTGGCCCACGCGGCCCGTGCGCTTCATCGTGCCCTTTCCGCCCGGCGGTCCCGTGGACACCACGGCGCGCGCCTTCACCCAGAAGCTGGGCGAGATCTGGCAGCAGCCCAACCTGGTGGACAACCGTGCGGGCGCCGGCGGCATGGTGGGCGCGGCCCTTGCGGCCAAGGAGCCTGCCGACGGCTACACGCTGTTCGTGGGCTCCATCCACCATGCGGTGAACCCGGCGCTGCAGCCGAAGATGACCTACGACATAGAGCGCGACTTCGCGCCCGTGAGCTTTGCGGCCATGTTCCCGGTCTTCCTGGTGGCCCATCCCTCGGTGCCCGCCAGCAATGTGCGCGAGCTGATCGCGCTGGCCAAGTCCGGCAATGGCCTGAGCTTCGGCTCCTCGGGCAATGGCGGCGGCACGCACCTGGCTGGCGAGCTTTTCAACATGCATGCAGGCATCAAGCTGCAGCACATTCCCTACAAGGGCAGCGCGCCGGCCATGAACGACCTGCTGGGCGGCCAGGTGCAGCTGATGTTTGCCGATGCGCCCAGCGCGCTGCAGCACATCAAGTCCGGCCGCATCAAGGTGCTGGGCGTGGCCAGCCGCCAGCGCTCGGCCATGCTGCCCGAGGTGCCCACCATTGCCGAGTCGGGCCTGCCCGAGTACGAGGCCTATTCCTGGGCCGCGCTGTTTGCGCCGGCCCGCACACCGCCCGCCGTGCTGGCGCGCATCAACGCCGACTTCAACACCGCGCTGCGCGATGCCGCCGTGCGCCAGCGCCTGCTGACGGCGGGCGCCGAGGCCGACCCCGGCACCCAGCAGCAGATGCGCGAGCGCCTGAGCAGCGAGCTGCGCAAATGGGCCCAGGTGGTCAAGGTGGCCGGCATCCAGGCGGACTGAGCGCGGCGGCGGGCCGGAGTCGGGACAAACCCGGCTTCGCAGCGCTGCAACCCCGCCTTTCGCAATCGCGCATAGCCGGGCCGCTATGGCCTGCTTAGGCTTGCCTCCGGTATCCAGAAAAACAACCCCGAGACAAGGAGACGGATATGCGGAAAGGCTTGATGCGAGGCGGCTTGACCAAGGCGCGCGCTGCCGGCTGCGCGCTGGGCGCCGGCCTGCTGTGGACGGCGGCGGCGCAGGCGCAGCAGATATCGGACGATGTGGTGCGCATCGGAGTGCTCAGCGACATGTCGGGCCTGTACGCGGACACGGCGGGGCGCGGCTCCGTCGAGGCCGCGAAGATGGCCGTGGCCGACTTCGGCGGCCAGGTGCTGGGCAAGAAGATCGAGGTGGTCTGGGCCGACCACCAGAACAAGGCCGACGTGGGCGCCACCCATGCGCGCACCTGGTTCGACCGCGACGGCGTGGACCTGATCGTGGACATCAACAACACGGCCGTCGCCATCGCCGTCAACAACCTGGCGCGCGAGCGCGGCAAGATGGTGATCAACACCGGCGGCGCCTCGGACATCCTCACCAACGAGCACTGCGCGCCCACGGCCATCCACTACACCTACGACAGCTATGCGCTGGCCAATGGCGCGGTGCGCGGCATCCTGGCCCAGGGCAAGAAGGACTGGTTCATCCTGGGCGTGGACTATGCCTTCGGCAAGGCCATGACGGCCAACGTGACCGACTTCCTCAAGGAAGGCGGTGGCAAGCTGGTGGGCACCACCTTCCATCCGCTCAACGCCAGTGATTTCTCGTCCTTCCTGCTGCAGGCCCAGGCGTCCAAGGCCTCGGTGATCAACCTGGCCAATGCCACCAGCGACACGGTCAACGCGATCAAGGCCGCGCACGAGTTCGGCATCGCGCCCAGGCAGACCCTGGTGCCCAGCCTGCTGTTCATCAACGACGTGCATGCGCTGGGCCTGCGCTACGGCCAGGGCATGGTGCTGACCACGGGCTTTTACTGGGACCGCACCGAGGCCACGCGCGCCTGGTCGCGGCGCTTCTTCGAGAAGATGAAGAAGATGCCCTCCATGATCCATGCGGGCGCCTACTCGGCCGTCACCAACTACCTCAAGGCCGTGCAGGCCACCAGGGGCGACGACGGCAACGCGGTGGCGCGCCAGCTCAAGCAGATGCCCATCGAGGACTTCTTCGCCCAGAACGGCAAGGTGCGCGAGGACGGCCGCATGGTGCACGACATGTACCTTGTGCATATCAAGAAGCCCGAGGAATCCAGATACCCCTGGGACTACTACAAGGTGCTCTCCACCATCCCCGGTGACGAGGCCTTCCGCCCGCTGTCCAAGAGCAGCTGCAAGCTGGTGAAGACATCATGAAGACACGCGCCGCCGTACTCACGAGAACGGGCGCAGCCGCGCCCTATGCCGACAGCCGCCCGCTGGAGATCTGGGAGGTGGACCTGGCGCCGCCCGGCCCCGGCGAGGTGCTGGTCAAGGTGGCCGCCGCAGGCGTGTGCCACTCCGACCTGTCCATCATCAACGGCGACCGTCCGCGCGACACGCCCATCGTGCTCGGCCACGAGGCCGCAGGCGTGATCCAGGCGCTGGGCGAGGGTGTGACCGACCTGGAGGTGGGCGACCACGTGGTCATGCTCTTCGTGCCCGGCTGCGGCAACTGCCAGCCCTGCGCCGAAGGCCGGCCCGTGCTGTGCGAGCCCGCAGGCCAGGCCGGCGTGGCGGGCACCCTGCTGTCGGGCGCCAGGCGGCTGTCGCGCAATGGCCAGCCCATCTCGCACTTCGTCGGCGTCTCGGCCTTTGCCGAGCATGCCGTGCTCTCGCGCCGCGGCGTGCACCGCATCGACAAGTCGGTGCCGCTGGAGCTGGCCGCGCTGTTCGGCTGCGCCGTGATGACCGGCGTGGGCGCGGTGGCCAATACCGCCAGAGTGAGCCCCGGCCAGAGCGTGGCCGTGGTGGGGCTGGGCGGCGTGGGCCTGTCCTCGGTGATGGGCGCGGCGGCGGCGGGCGCGGCCCGCGTGGTGGCCGTGGACCTCAATGCCGACAAGCTGGCCATGGCGCGCGAATTCGGCGCCACCGATATCGTCAACGCTGGCGACGAGGATGCCGTCAAGCAGGTGCGCGAGCTGACAGGCGGCGGCGTGGACCATGCCTTCGAGATGGTGGGATCGGCCAAGGCACTGGAGATGGCCTACCGCATCACGCGGCGCGGCGGCCAGACCGTGACGGCGGGCCTGCCTTCCAGCGCCCAGGCGATCAGCCTGCCGGTCTGGCACCTGGTGGCCGAGGAGCGCACGCTCAAGGGCTGCTACATGGGCAGCTGCGTGCCGCGCCGCGACATCGACCGCTACCTGGCCCTGCATGCGGCCGGCAGGCTGCCCGTGGACCGCCTGGTCACCGGCCACCTGACGCTGGACCAGATCAACGAGGGCTTCGACCGCCTGGCGCGTGGCGAGGCCATACGCCAGATCATCCGCATGGATGCCTGAGGTCAGGCTGATCAGCGCGGACCGGGGCTGCTGCTGCGGCTGTGTCCAAGCCAAGCACGGCGGTCAGGTGCCGTCGGGCAGCAGCTGGTTTTCCCAGCCGGTCAGCCGCTCGATGGCACGGGCCACCTGCAGGATGCGGGCCTCGTCGAAGTAGCGACCCACCACCTGCACGGCCAGCGGCAGGCCTTGCGGCGACAGGCCGACCGGCACGCTGATGGCCGGGTGCCCGGTCACGTTGAAGGCATGGGTCTGCACCGGCCAGTGGCGGAAATGCGGCATGGGATCGAAGCGCGGCGCCGTATCCAGGGTGATGGCGGTCAGCAGCACGTCGCAGCGGTCCAGTGCCGCGTCCACGCGGGCCGCCAGCATGCGGCGCACGCGCAGGGCGTTCAGGTAGTCCTCCGAGGACACGGTGGCGCCCAGCAGCAGCCGCGCCGCCGTGAGCTCGCCATAGTCCAGCGGGCGCGAGCGCAGGTCCTGCGCATGGATGGTGAACATCTCGGCACTGAGGATGACGCGGCCGGCCGCCAGGAACTGCTGGCTGTGGGGCAGGCTCACGTGGATGGGACGGGCGCCGGCCTCGGCCAGCAGCGCGGCCGTGCGGTCGAAGGCCGACAGGAACGTGGGCGACGCCTGGGGCGACGACTGGAAGTGGTCCTGCGGCACGCCGATGGTCAGGCCCTTCACGCCCTGCTCAAGCCCCGTGCAGTAGTCGTCCACGGGTTCGGTGGAGCTGGCCGGGTCCAGCGGGTCGTGACCGGCCAGCACCTGCAGCGCGATGGCCGCATCCTCCACGCTGCGCGACAGCGGGCCGCAGTGGTCCAGCGTCCAGGCCAGCGGAAACACGCCGTGCTTGGAGACGCGGCCGTAGGTGGGTTTCAGCCCCACGGCGCCGCACCATGCGGCCGGTATGAGGATGGAGCCGCCCGTGCAGGTGCCCAGGGCCAGCCGCGTGAAGCCCGCCGCAATGGCGGCGCCCGAGCCCGATGACGATCCGCCCGGGATATGGGCCAGGTCCCAGGGATTGCGGGCCGCGGGAAAGGGCAGGTCGGGGCTGGGCGCGCCGATGGCGAACTCGTGCGTTGCCAGCTTGCCCAGGATGACGGCGCCGGCATCGCGCAGGCGCCGCACCGGCGTGGAATCCTCCTCGGGCACATAGTCCAGGCTCAGCCAGGACTGGCAGGTGGTCGGCAGGCCGGCCACGTCGTAGACGTCCTTGATGGCCACGGCAATGCCGTGGAGCAGCGGCAGGTCGGCGCTTTCGGCGCGTGCCATGTCTGCGCTGCGCGCAGCCTCCATGGCACCGCTGGCATCGAGATTGGTGAAGGCATGGATGTCGATGTCCATGGCGCGGATGCGTCCCAGCGCCGACCGGGTCAGCAGCTCCGAGGTGGTCTTGCCGGCGCGCAGCGCGCTGGCCATCTGCCGTATGGAAAGTTCAGGACTGCCGCGCATGGTTGCTCTGACGGGAAATGGTGGTGTGGATGTGCGAGGGACCCGCCTCATGCGCCAGTTCGTTGACGAGGCCGCGGTGCTCCATCAGCAGCTGGTGCTCCGCCAGGATGGGGCCCAGCCGCTCGAAGGGGATGTCGATGCCGTGCTTTTTCAGCGCATTGAGCAATTCGTGCAGCGCATTGACATCGGGCCCTGCCAGTTTCTGCGGCGAAGGGGGTATTTCAGATTTTCGCGATGCCGGCATCACTGACCACCTTTCTCCATTTTCTGGCGTCGTCGGATACGAATGCCTTGGTGCCGCCCACGGATTTCCAAAGGGGAATGCTGCCAAGCTCCATGAATTTGCGCTGCACCTTTTCATCGGCCAGGATATTTTTCATCTGTGCATTGATGGCGTTCACTATCGCGGCCGGCGTGCCCTTGGGTGCCATGAGCACATTCCATGCGGTCTCGTTGAAATTGCCGAGCCGGGCCGGGCTTTGCTCGCTGAGCGTCTGCCAGTCGGGCATGAGGGGCGAGCGCTCGCGCGTGGCCACGCCCACGCGATTGACCTTGCCCTGGCTCACATACTGCTTGGCCGTGATCAGCAGGTCGAAGGCGATATCGACCTGGCCGCTGACCAGGTCGGCCATCATGGGCGCGGCGCCCTGGTAGGGGATGTGCAGCATGCGTATGTCGGCGGCCAGGCTCAGGGCCTCGGCCGCCATGTGGCCCGCGCTGCCATAGCCCGGCGTGGCATAGGTCAGCTTGCCGGGGCTGCGCCGCGCCAGCTCGATCAGGTCCTGCACCGACGACAGCTGCAGGCCCGGGCGTGTGATGAGCACCAGGGGACTGTCGTTGATGGTGGAGATGGCTTCCAGGTCGTTGACCACGTCATACCCGGCCTGCGTGTACAGCGCGCCCGAGATGGTCTGGGCCGTGGTGCAGATCAGCAGCGTATATCCATCGGGACGGGCCTTGGAGACCTGGCGCGCGCCGATGTTGCCCGAGGCGCCAGGGCGGTTTTCCACCACCACGTTGACGCGCAGGCGTTGTGCAAGCTCCTTGGCGATGATGCGCCCCACGACATCAGTGCCACCGCCTGCCGGGAAAGGTACAACCAGCGTGATCTGCCGGTCTGGCCAGGCCGCATGAACCAGGCTGGCAGCGACCAGGAAAATACCTCCGAGAAACAGGCTGAGGATTCTTTTCATGGGCTTGATTCATAGGGTTGCGGGGGAGAGGATGCATGCCCTGTGCAGATCCGGGCCGACACGCCGGGATGCATCTCACGATGGATCCGGTAACTGCAGCCAAGGCCAAGGCAGGCGAAAAAATACGGAATTTGTCAAAACTATTGAAACATTGAGTGCCATAGTTTTACATCATGATGAATGGGGTGCAAGGCCTGCGGATGCGCAATGTAGGGGTGTTGCATCCATGCTGCAGAGGCCGGTTCCGGAAGGCAGTGGCGCGTGCGCACATCCGGGCTTGGGGCAGGGAAGGGGCAGGGCAAGGCAAAGGTTGCACCGGCAGCGGTGGCCGGCGCAACTGCTGGGCGGCCCGGGCTCAGGAAACGCGCAGCGCCTGTTCCTGCAGCAGGCGCTTGAGCACCTTGCCGTTGGGGCTGGTGGGCAGCTCGGACAGGGGCACGATGCGGGCGGGCAGCTTGTAGGGCGCCAGCCGTTCGCGCAGGTGGGAGCGTGCTGCGGCGCTGTCCAGCGTGGCGCCGGGCTGCAGCTCGACAAAGGCGATGACCTCCTCGTTGCCATCGCCCTCGGGCCGCCCGACCACGGCGCTGCGCTGCACGCCGGGCAGCTCGTTGAGCGCCAGTTCCACCTCTGCCGGATAGACGTTGAAGCCCGAGCGGATGATCATTTCCTTGAGCCGCCCCACCACGAAGAGCGCGCCGTCGGCATGCAGCTCGCCCAGGTCGCCGCTGGCGTACCAGCCGCCCTCGCGCATCACGGCGGCCGTGGCCTGGTCATCGCGGAAGTAGCCGTGCATCAGGCCGCGCCCGCGTATCCACAGCTCGCCGCGCTCGCCCACCGGCAGGCTGCGGCCCGTGGCCGGGTCCACGGCGCGCACCTCGGCGCCTTCCACCACGTAGCCCGCGCTGGTGTCGGGCCGCTGCTCGCCCTGTCGTGTGAGGTGGACCGACCCTGCGTATTCCGACAGGCCGTAGCCATGGTGCAGCGCCCGGCCGAAGGCGGCCTCCACGCGCTTTTTCAGCGTCAGGTCCAGCGGGCCGGCGCCGGTATAGACATAGCGCAGCGCAGGCGCCTGCGGGTGGGCAATGCCCTGCTCCTGCAGATAGGCCAGCAGGCGCGCGTACAGCGCAGGCGGCCCCTGCAGCTGGGAGATGCCGTGGCGGGCCAGCGCTCCCAGAAGATCGGCGGGGTCGAACTGCGGGCGCATCACCATCTGCGCGCCCGCATGCAGCGAGGCCAGCAGCACCGTGCCCAGCCCGAAGATGTGGGTCATGGGCACGAAGGCGTAGCTGCGGTCCTGCGGACCCAGGCCGCGCGATGCGGCCGAGACGCGCGCGAACAGCGTCAGCGCGTCATGCCCCACCATCACGCCCTTGGGCGTGCCCGTGGTGCCCGAGGTGAAGATCAGCGCTGCCACCTCGTCCTGCAGCGCGCCGGATTCGGCCACGGCCTGCGCGCGCACGGGGCTGTGCTGCATGCCGGCCAGGGCCGAGTCGCCTGCGCCAAAGCGCCGTGCGTGGCCGCTGGCGCTGTCCGATGCGGCCGAGGTGAAATACACCACGCGCGCATCGGCCTTGGCCGCAAAGGCATCGATCTCGCCAGGCGCCATGCGCGCGTTCACGCCGCAGGACCAGGCGCCCACGCGGCTGCAGGCCAGGATCAGCGCCGCATGCTCGGGGCAGTTCTCGGCCACGACCAGCACGCGGTCGCCGGGCCGCACCTGCAGCGCGCGCAACTCGGCCTCGGCCGTGTCCGCCAGCGCGCCCAGGTCGGCAAAGCTCAGGCTGCTGCCGTCGGGCAGGTGGATGAAGGGACGCTGCGGCGCTTCGGCCAGCCAGCGGTCCAGCAGATGGTGTATTCGTTGATTCATGCTCCGCGTATCCCTCAGTCCACCACAATGCCTTGCGTGACGGTGGCCCACATCGCGCGCTCCTTGGCACCGCGCTCGGCCAGTTTCTGGGGGGCGCCGGTCCACTCTTCGTAGCCCAGTTCCTTGAGGCGCTTGCGCAGCTCCGGCTGGGCCAGGGCGGCGTTGATGGACTTGTTCAGGCGGGCCACGAGTTCGGGCGACATGCCCTTGGGGCCGTAGACGCCATACCAGCCGCCCACGTCGAAGCCCTTGAGGCCTTCGATGCCGGACTCGGCAAAGGTGGGCACATCGGGCAGCGAGGCATTGCGCTGCGGCGAGGTCACGGCCACGGCGCGCACCTTGCCGCTCTGGATGTAGGTGCTGGCGGTGCTGATGATGTCCAGCATCATGCTCAGCTGGCCGCCGATCACGTCGGTCATGGCCGGTGCGTTGCCCTTGTAGGGGATGTGGTTCATCTCGATGCCGCTGCGCCGCGCGAACAGCAGCGCGCCCAGGTGGTTGGAGCCGCCCACGCCGGCCGAGCCGTAGTTGAGCTTTTGCGGATGGGCCTTGGCATAGGCCACGAGCTCGGCCGTGGTCTTGTAGGGCTCGTTGTTGTTGACCACCAGCACGTTGTAGTAGCTGAGCACGGGCGCCACGGGCGTGAGGTCACGGGCCGGGTCGAAGGACATCTTGCTCATCACGTTGGGGCTGATGGTGATGGTGGGGCTGGCCGCGAACCACAGCGTGAGGCCATCGGGCCTGGCGCGCACGACCTCGCTGCCGGCCATGGTGGCGTTGGCGCCGGGCTTGTTCTCCACCACCACCGAGGCGCCCAGCTCCTTGGTCAGCGCCACGCTGAGCAGGCGGGCGCCCTGGTCCACGGGGCCGCCGGCCGAGTAGCCCACGATGAGGCGCACGGGCTGCGCGTCCTGCGCGGCGGCGGGGAGGGTGGCTAGGGCGGCCACCAGGGACGCCAGAAGCGGGGCATGGGCCAGGGTGGCCAGGGCCTTGCGGCGGTGTTGGGCGGGCATGTGCATGTCTCCTGCAAAAAATGAATGAAGCGCTGCCGTGGCCTGCACGGCGGCGCGCCCGGTCTGCGCCGGACATGCAGGCAATGGTGCGCACGCAGGCGCTTCTTGGGAATCTGCTTTTGCCTAAGCCGGGGTTTGCCGGCTGTTAGGACGTCCTAGGAAGACAGGTCCGCGCCCGCCTCTTCGGCGCCCGCCTGCCAGCTGGGCGCGGCGGTGACGATGGCCTCGCGCAGGAACTGCTGGAAGGCGCGGGCCGCCATGGTGGGCTGGCGGTCGGGCATGCGCACCAGGTACATGGCATTGCCCAGGCCGGAGAACACCACCTGGTCCAGCACGGCCACCAGGGTGCCGCCGGCCAGTGCGGCCGAGGTCACGTAGTCCGGGAGCAGGGCCAGGCCCAGGCCGTCCAGCACGGCGTCGTACAGCAGGCGGTAGTCGCCCGATTGCAGCGAGGGCAGCACATCGAGGGCAGCGGAGACGCCATCGTCGCCGCTGCCTGTAAGCCAGGCCAGCCTGCCGCCCATGGCCAGCGGCAGGATGAGGCGGGCCTGCAGCAGGTCGGCAGGCGCGCGCAGGGGCCGGCCCAGCGACTGCTCCAGCGCCTGCAGGCAGGCGGGCGTGGCCACGAAGTTCCAGCGCACATCGCACAGCCGCGTGGCCACCAGATCGTCCAGCGGCGCGGAGGTGATCTGCACCGCCAGATCGACCTTGGAGGCCACGAGGTCGGCCATCTGGTCGTTGATCAGCAGGCGCAGGCGGATGTCGGGATGCTCCCGGCAAAAGCCCAGGATCAGCGGCTTGAGATAGAAATGCCCGAAGCCGGTGGGCACGCGCACGCCCACCTCGCCGCTCACGGTGGAGCGCAACTGGTGGATGGCATCGCGGGCGCGCTGCAGCTCCTCCATCATGGCCAGGCAGCGCCGGTACAGCAGCTGGCCGGCCTGGGTGAGCTCCACATTGCGCGTGGTGCGGCGCAGCAGCTGCGCACCCATCTCGGTCTCCAGCGCACGCAGCCGGCGCGAGACGTTGGAGCGCGTCATGCCGCCGCGCTCGGCCGCCCGCGTGAGGCTCTTGGCCTCGGCGATGTCGATGAAGACGCGGCACAGGTTCAGGTCCATCTCGGCATTCTTTGCGGGGCCGGGGCCGGCCATTGTTGATCGGGAGTCACCAGGCCTGGCCTGCTGGCGAGGATTGTGGCGCCTGCCCTGCCTCCCTAGCATGGAGGAAACCATGGCGAAAGGCCGCAGACCGTGAACCAAGAAGCTTTGCAAACCGCGCCGCCGGCGCCCCTGGCGCACTACCGTGTGCTCGATCTGAGCCAGGGCGTGGCCGGCCCCTACTGCACCCACCTGCTGTCGCGCCAGGGCGCCGAGGTGATCAAGGTCGATCCGCCCGAAGGCGACTGGGCGCGCCACGTGGGCATCTCGCGAAACGGGCACAGCAGCCTGTCTGCCACCTACAACGCGGGCAAGCGCAGCATTGCCGTCGATGCGCGCCAGGCTCAGGGGCGCGCGCTGCTGCTGCGGCTGGCGCGCGAGGCCGACATCGTGGTGCAGAACTTCCGCCCCCAGGTCGTGCAGCGCATGGGCGTGGACTACGACAGCCTGCGCGCGGCCGGCCTGGACCCGGTGTACGTCTCCATCAGCGGCTACGGACCCACGGGGCCGTATGCGGACCGGCCCGCCACCGACTCCGTCATGCAGGCGGACACGGGGCTGATGACCAGCAACCGCGACGCGCAGGGCCAGCCCCAGCGCGTGGGCCTGCTGCTGGCCGACATCGCGGCCGGCGTCTACGCCGCACAGGCCTGCACGGCGGCCCTGCTGGGCAAGGCGCGCAGCGGGCGCGGACGCCATGTGGAGCTGAACCTGTTCGAGGTCTGCTGTGCCCTGCAATCCACGGTGCTGGCCGAAGACACGCTGCGCGGCGGCCTGCCCGCCGAAGGCGTGAGCGCCCCCAACGGCGTGTTCGCCACGGCCGATGGCTTCATCACCGTGCTGGCCCTGAACAACGACCAGTTCGAGCGGCTGTGCCGCGCGCTGGACCTGCCGCACTGGCTGCAGGACGAGCGCTTTGCCTCCAATGCGGGCCGCATGGCCCACCGCCATGTCCTGCATGCCGGGCTGCAGGCCTTGCTGGCGCAGCAGCCGCGCGCCCACTGGGAGCAGCGCCTGGCGGCGCAGGGCGCCCTGCATGCGGGCGTGCGCACGCTGGCCGACGTGGTGGCGCATCCCCAGGCCGTGCACCGCGCATCGTTCGCCACGCTGGCGCAGCCCGGGTTCGGGCCGCTGCTGTATGCGGCATCACCCTGGCCGGCAGACGCAGCAGCCTGCGGTGCATCCCTTGGCGCCGCGCCGCGCACGGGCGAGCACACGCGCCAGATCCTGGCCGAGGCCGGCTGCACGCCGCAGGAGATGGAGCAATGGATGGCCAGCGGCGTGGTTCACCAGTGCGCGCAGGAGGTCATGGCATGAGCGCTTCCACATCCACGTTCACACCCCCCTCTCCGGACACATCCCTGGACACCTCCATGCAGGCCCTGGTCTGCCATCAATTCGGCGCGCCGCACGAGGTGGTCAGCCTGCAGTCCATGGACCGGCCCGGCCAGCCCCTGGGCGCGCACCAGGCGCGGATTGCCGTGGCCTACGCCAACGTCAGCCACGCCACGGGCCTGCTGATCGAGGGCCGCTACCAGCGGCGCCCGCCGCTGCCCTTCGTGCCCGGCACCGAAGGCGTGGGGCGCGTGCTGGAATGCGGCAGCGCGGTGCAGCACCTGCAGCCCGGCGATGCCGTGGCCTTCATTGCCGACTGGGGTGCCTTTGCGCAGGAGACGGTGGTGCATGCATCCACCGTCTACCGCCTGCCTGCGGGCACGCCCTGGCTGCAGGCCCTGCCCATTCCCCTGTCCTACGGCACGGCCTACACGGCCCTGCACTGGCGCGCGCGCCTGCAGGAAGGCGATGTGGTGCTGGTGCTGGGCGCCGGGTCCGGCGTGGGCGCCGCGGCGGTGGAAGTGGCCCGGCAGACGCCCGGCGTGCAGGTCATCGCCTGCGCCAGCACCGAGGCCAAGCGCGCCGATGCGCTGCGCCGTGGCGCGCACCAGGCAGTCACCCCGCAGGACCTGGCCGCCCAGGTCAAGCAGGCAACCCAGGGCCGGGGCGCCTCCCTGGTCTTCGACCCCGTGGGGGGCGATCTCTTGCTGCAGGCACTGCGCGCGGCCGCGCAGAACGCGCAACTGCTGAGCGTGGGCTTTGCCAGCGGCGCCATTCCCGCCGTGCCCATGAACCTGGCCCTGGTCAAGAACCTCACGCTGCACGGCTTCTTCTACGGCCGCTACATCGGCTGGACGCCGGCCGATGAGCGCCAGGCCTTCGCGGCGCAGCTGCAGCCCGTCATTGCCACGCTGCTCGACTGGGCTGCCCGGGGATGCATCCATCCCCAGGTCAGCCAGGTCTATGAAATGCATGAACTGCCGGCTGCGCTGGATGCGCTGCACGGCCGCAACGTGACCGGCAAGCTCGCACTCGCCATTCAAGGAGACAAGGTATGACAACGCAACGCACAGGCCCCGCGCTTTCCCGCCGCACCCTGCTGGGCGCCGCGGCGGCGCTGGCCGCATGGAGAACCGCAGGCGCGCAGCCATCCGCCGGGGCCCAGGGCTATCCCAAGGCGCCCATCCGCGTCGTCGTGCCCTATCCACCGGGCGGGCCTACCGACGTGGTCGGGCGCGTGGTCACCACGCGGCTGGGCGAGGCGCTGGGCCAGCCGCTGGTCGTGGACAACAAGGCCGGCGCCAGCGGCATGGTCGGCGCGGCCCTGGTGGCCAAGGCGCCGGCCGACGGCTACACGCTGCTGGTCAACGCCTCCATCCACGTCATCAACCCCTACGTCTATGCCAGCGCGCCCTACGACGCCTTCCGCGATTTCGAGCCGGTCACGCAGCTGGTCGATGTGCCCCTGGTGCTGGTCGTGGGCAGCCAGCTTCCGGTGCGCAATGTGCAGGAGCTGATCGCCTGGGCCAAGGCCCATCCCGGGCAGGTGAACTTCGGCTCGGCCGGCAATGCGTCGTCACAGCACCTGTCGGGCGAGCTGTTCCGCCTGAAGACCGGCGCGCAGATGCAGCATGTGCCCTACAAGGGCAGCTCGCCGGCCCTGACCGACCTGATGGGCGGGCAGATCCAGCTCATGTTCGACTCCATGCCCTCGGCCATGCCCTTCATCGCCTCGGGCCGGCTGCGTGCGCTGGCCGTCACCTCGGCCAGTCGCTCGTCCTCCCTGCCCGATGTGCCCACCATGGAAGAGGCCGGCATGCCGGGCTTTCGCACCAGCACCTGGTACGGACTGTGGGCGCCGAAGAACACGCCCCAGGACGTGGTGCAGAAACTGTGGACCGAGTCCCGCCGCGTGCTTGCCGAACCCCAGATCGCCGCGCAATACCGCCGCCTGGGCGCCGAGCCCGTGGGCTCCACGCCCGCCGAGTTCGCGCGCTACATCCAGGCCGAAGCCCGCAAGTGGGAAGAGATCGTGAAGGCTTCGGGGGCGCGGGCGGATTGAGGAGACCGCCGTCAGGCACCAGCCTTGATTCGGCTGGCTGCCTGCCTTCCCAGATCCGCGATAAAGAGGTCAAAGTCTTCATGCGGCACGTCAACGTAGTGACCCGAGGCGACATCCGCCCACCCCCGCATAGCCGCTTGCCGTAGCGCTTCCAGCTTGGTCGCTTGGGTCTGAGCTTCAACGATTCGATGTTGTTGCTGGCTCAGATTCACTGGACGTGTCGACATGACTGGTTCCTCACACCCGCTCGAACACCGCCGCAATCCCCTGGCCGCCGCCTATGCACATGGTCTCCAGCCCATAGCGGCCCTTGCGGCGCTCCAGTTCGTGCAGCAGGGTGGCCAGGATGCGCACGCCGGTGGCGCCGATGGGGTGGCCCAGGGAGATGCCAGAGCCGTTGACGTTGAGCTTGTGGTCGATGGCGCCCTGGTCGTTCCACTCCCAGCCCTTGAGCACGGACAGCACCTGGCAGGCAAAGGCTTCGTTGAGTTCGACCAGGTCCATCTGGTCCAGCGTGAGGTTCAGGCGTGCCAGCAGTTTCTTGACGGCGGGCACGGGGCCTATGCCCATGTGCGAGGGCTCGCAGCCTGCGGCGGCCCAGCCCACCAGGGTGGCCATGGGGGTGAGGCCCAGTTCGGCCAGCTTGTCCTCGGCCACGATCAGGCAGGCGGCGCTGGCGTCGTTCTGCTGGCTGGCGTTGCCGGCCGTGACCGTTCCATTGGGCATGAGCACGCGCAGCTTGCCCATGCTGTCGGTGGTGGCGTCGGCGCGAAAGCCCTCGTCGCGCGTGAACAGCACGGGGTCGCCCTTGCGCTGGGGCACCTTGACGGGGACGATCTCGTCGGCGAAGCGGCCCGCCTCCCAGGCGGCGGCGGCGCGCTGGTGGCTGCGCACGGCATAGGCGTCGGCTGCCTCGCGGCTGATGCCGTAGTCGCGCGCCAGGTTCTCGGCGGTCTCGATCATTCCCGAGATCTTGCCGAAGCGCTCCACGGGCTGGGAGCGCTCGCGGCCGCGGTCCAGGCGGTCGTAGAAGCGCACATTGCCCGAGCGCGCACCCCAGCGCATGTCGGTGCTGTAGTACTCGATGTTGCTCATGCTCTCCACGCCGCCTGCGATCACCACGTCGGCGGCGCCGCTTTGCACCATCATGGCCGCCGTGGCCACGGCCTGCAGGCCGCCGCCGCAGCGCCGGTCCAGCTGCATGCCCGGCACCGTCACCGGCAGGCCGGCCTGCAGCGCGGCCCAGCGGCCCACGCAGGGCGTCTCGCTGCTGGCGTAGGACTGGGCGAAGACCACGTCGTCGATGCGTGCGGGGTCGATGCCGCTTTTCTCGACCACGGCGCGCACCGTGGTGGCGGCCAGCTCCTCGACCGATACCGGCCGCAGGCTGCCGCCGAAGGTGCCCACGGGCGTGCGAAGGGGGGTGACGATGGCGGCTCTGCGCATGGTGTTGTCTCCTTGGGAATCAGTGGATCAGTGGATCAGGAAAAGGCTGCGCCGCATTGGCGCAGCAGGGTGTGTGCCTGTTGTTCCAGGTCGGCGCGGTGCTCCGGCGCCGCGATGTCGATCAGCCGTTTCACGCGGCGCGACAGCGTCTGGCCGCGCAGGTCGGCCACGCCGTGTTCGGTGACGATGAGGCCGGCATCGCTGCGCGGCGTGCTGACGGGGCCGGACAGCCGCGCAACGATGCGCGTGGCCCCCCTGGCCGTGGCGGACAGGGCGATGATGGGCAGGCCGCCGCGGCTGCGTGCCGCGCCGCGCAGAAAGTCCACGGCGCCCCCCACGGCGCCCACGTAGACGCCGCCCGCCACCTCGGAGTTGATCTGGCCCGTGAGGTCCACCTCCACCGCCGAATTGATGGCGGCCAGCCTGTGGCTGGCGGCCAGCACCTCGGGATCGTGCGTGTAGCGCGTCTCGCGCAGTTGCAGGGCGGGGTTGCGGTGTGCCCAGCGCCTGAGCGATTCGCCGCCCATGAGGATGCCGCCGATGCCCACGCCGCGGTCCTGGCTCTTGCGCGCGTGGGTCAGCACGCCGGCTTCGGCCAGGGCTGCAATGCCGTCGCCCACGGCGCCGCTGTGCAGGCCCAGGTCGCGGTGGCCGTGCAGGGCGGCGAGCACGGCCTCGGGCAGGTTGCCCACGCCCACCTGCAGCGTGGCGCCGTCTTCGATGAGGGCGGCCACATGGCCGGCAATGGCCTGCTCGGCAGGGCCGGGCGCGCTGCGCGCCTGGTCCAGCGGAGGGTGTTCGGCATCGACCAGCAGGGCGAAGTCGCCGGCCTGCAGGTGCAGGCTGCCGTGCGTCCACGGAATGGCGGGGTTGACCTCGCCGATCAGCACGCGCGCCTTGCGTATGGCGGCCGGCAGGTATTCATGGACCAGGCCCAGGCTGTAGCGGCCTTGTGCATCGGGTGGCGAGACCTGGAGCAGCACCACGTCGGCAGGCAGCAGGCCCTCGTCGATCAGGCCGGGCAGGTGGGAGTAGTGACTGGGCAGGATGTCCAGCACGCCGGCCTGGGCTAGCGCGCGGTGGGGGCCGCCGGCCGCGTAGCCGAAGAAGTCGATGGCGTCGGCATGCGCCGGTTGCAGCGTGTCCGATGCGCCCATGCCCACGAAGACGCGCAGCCGGCCCTGGCCACCGTGCCGGGCCAGTGCATGGCGGTGCGCGACCACGGCGCGCGTGAGCGTCAGCGGCTCGGCCGTGGCCTGGCCCCACCACAGGGTGTCGCCGGGGCGGATCAGGGCCTGCAGCCTTTCTTGCAGGGCGTCCGGCGACAGCACGCTCATGGCGCGCGGTCCCAGTCGAAGCGCGTGGGCTGCTTGTCCTTGAAGCGCTGCACCGCCTCCTGGTGGTAGTCGGAGCCACGGCACATCGTCTGGGCATAGGCTTCCAGCTCGGCCATGGCGCGTGCGTCCAGCTCGAAGGCCTGGTTCATGGCCGTCTTGGCCATGCCGATGGCGGCCGTGGATGCCTCGCCGAAGCGCCGCGCCAGCGCCACGGCGGCGGCCTGCAGGGCCTCGCCGTCTTCCACGATCTCGTAGACCATGCCCAGCGACCTGGCTTCCTCGGCCTGCACGGTGCGCGCGGTGAAGACCAGCTCCTTGGCCTTTTGCAGGCCCACGATGCGCGGCAGCATGTGCATGGCGCCCAGGTCGGGCACCAGGCCGATGCGGCCGAACACGGCGCAGAACTTCGCGCGCCGCGTGCACAGCACGAAGTCGGCGGCCAGCGCCAGGCTCAGGCCCGCGCCGAAGGCCGGGCCGTCCACGGCGGCGATCACGGGTTTTTCGAGGTTGACCAGCTCGGGGAACCACTGGTGCAGGCTGCGCATGCGCTGGCGCCAGGGCAGGCCGGCCTGGCTGGCATCCATCATCTGGCTGATGTCGCCGCCCGAGCAGAAGGCGCCGCCCGCGCCCGTGAGGATGACGGTGTGCACCTGCGCGTCATCGCGCATCTGCGCCACGGCGGCGGCCAGGGCCGGGCGCATGGCCTGGTTGAGCGCGTTGCGGGCCTCGGGCCGGTTCAGCGTGATCGTGCCTATGCCGTCCTGGACGGAGGTCAATACGGGGGAGGTGTTCATGGGAACTCCAGGGCAGGGGGAAGGAGCGGCCTCTTGCGAGGCCGCCGTGCATCAGGCGAGTTCGGCGTAGCCGTGGCTCAGAACGACCTTGTCACGTTCGAGCACGCGGGCGCGCAGTTGCAGCTGGCAGGGCTGATCGGGCGTGCGCCAGATCTCGGTGACCAGGGTTTCGCCAGGATAGACGGGCGCGGTGAAGCGCACATCCAGCGCCTTCAGGCGCGCGGGATTGCGGTCGCCGCATTGGCGCAGCACGGCATGGGCCACCAGACCGTAGCTGGCCAGGCCATGCAGGATGGGCCGCTCGAAGCCGGCCTTGCGCGCCACGGCCGGGTCGGCATGCAGCGGGTTGTAGTCGCCCATCAGGCGGTACAGCAGCGCGGCCTCAGGGCGTATGGCCTGGGTGTCGGTGAAGTCGGGCGCGCGGTCCTCCGGCGTGGGGCGCAGCGGCGCCAGGGGCGCGTCGCTTGGCTGGCCGCCGTCCAGCAGGCTGTAGCCGCCATCGCCGCGCAGAAAGCTGACCTGCTGCACGGTGGCCAGCAGCTCGCCGCCGGCGGTCTCCAGGCGCCGCTCGGTGACCATGATGGCGCCCTTGCCCTCACCCTTGTCCGTCAGGTGCGTGATGCGGTTGTGGCCCACCACGTCGGCGCTGGCCGGCAGCGGGCGGTGCAGCCGCATGCGCTGCTCGCCATGCAGCAGCTTCACCCAGTCGATGCCCGTATCGGCCTCGCGCGCCCAGAAGCCCGGGTAGCCCAGCACCACGGCCTGCGAGGGCAGGGCGCGCAGCCCGCCGGGCGCCCCTTCGTAGAAAAAGGGCAGGGCGTCGGCGCACAGCGGATCGCTGCCCAGGCCCAGGCTCAATGCATAGAGCATGGTGTCGCGCTCGCCATAGTGCTGGCGCACGGGCTCGAAGGGGCGCTGTTTCAGGTGGTCATAGCGAATGGTCATGGAACGGGTCATCTCGGTAATTGATTGCGCTGGCGCAATACCAACAGCCTTCAAAACCGGCGCACCCCAACCCAGGGGCGCCGAGCAAGAGCCGCCTCGCGGCGAGGGCGCCGTCCCCCTCCCGCGAAGCGAGAGAGGGGGAAGCGGCGCAGCCGCTCAGGGGGTGCTTTTCTAGACAGGATCCCAGCTGAAGACATCTGCCGAGCGGTCCAGGGGGACGAACGATGCCTTGAGCGCAGGCATGCCGTGCTCGGCAATGAACTGGGGCGACCAGCCCTCGCTGCGGTGCACCGAGCGCAGCGGGCGCGGCTGGCTCATGACGAAGATCTCGTTGTTGCGCACGGCGAAGACCTGGGCGTTCACGTCGCGGGCCGCGTCGGACAGCAGGTAGACGGCCAGCGGGGCGATCTTGTTGGGCGTCATCTGCTGGATCTTGGCCACGCGCGCCTGCTGCTCGGGCGTGTCGGTGGGGATGGAGCCGATCATGCGGCTCCAGGCGAACGGCGCGATGCAGTTGGAGCGCACGTTGAACTTCTGCATGTCCAGCGCAATGGACTTGGACAGGGCCGTCAGCCCCAGCTTGGCCGCGCTGTAGTTGGCCTGGCCCAGGTTGCCGATCAGGCCCGAGGTCGAGGTCATGTGCACGAAGGCGCCGCTTTCCTGCTCCTTGAAATGGTTGGCGGCCGCGCGGCTCATGTAGTAGCTGCCGTACAGGTGGACCTTGATGACGGCGTCCCACTCGTCCAGGCTCATCTTGTGGAAGAACCGGTCGCGCAGGATGCCGGCGTTGTTGACCACGCCGTCGATGCGGCCGAAGCTGTCCACGGCGCACTGCACGATGCGGCCCGCGCTGGCGGCCTCGGCCACGCTGTCGGTGTTGGCCACGGCCTGGCCGCCTGCGGCCTTGATCTCATCGACCACCTTCTGCGCCGGGCCGGCGTCCGTGCCCTCGCCCGTGGTGGAGGTGCCTATGTCGTTGACCACCACCTTGGCGCCCTCGGCCGCCATGGCCAGCGCCATGTCGCGCCCGATGCCGCCGCCGGCACCCGTCACCACCACTACCTTGTCCTGCATCATTTTCTGCGCCATGGCCTGTCGTCCCCGTTCAGTGTTCGTTGGAAAGAAGTCGGGACCAAGGATGCCGGCAAACGCCGCACCGCGCCATTCGCCAATCACAAGGGCGGACTTCGCGGGAATGAAAGCAGGGGCGGGCAGGCCGCGCCGGCCCAGCCTTCAGCGCGGCCAAAGGCTTGCTTAAGAAAACGCGGATTGCGGGCCGCCGCGCTTGCACCGACCATGGCGGCCATGACAGACAAGCAAGCTACCGACACCCTCGACGCCGCCGCGCTGGCGCACCTTCAGTCCTGGCAGGGCCGCAGCGAAACCCTGGCAGACAGCATCACGGCCGCGCCCGTGGCCGCGCTGTCGGCCACGCTGGACCGGGAAGACCCTGAGCCCGCCGACGGCACGGCGCTGCCGCCGCTGTGGCACTGGATGTACTTCCTGCCCCATGCACGCCAAAGCGAGCTCGGCCCCGACGGCCACCCGCGCCGTGGCGGCTTTCTGCCGCCCGTGCCGCTGCCGCGCCGCATGTGGGCCGGCGGGCGCCTGCGCTGGGAGGCAGGCAACGCGCTGCAGGTGGGCCAGAAGGTGCAGCGCCGCTCCACCATCGGCTCGGTCAGCCACAAGAGCGGCCGCTCGGGCGAGCTGCTGTTCGTGCTGGTCGAGCATGCCTACAGCAACGACCAGGGCCTGGCGCTGACCGAGGAGCACGACATCGTCTACCGCGCCGCTGCCCAGCCCGGCGATCCCGCGCCCACGCCCCAGAAGCCGCCGCTGGACGGCCAGCAAACCTGGTCGCGCACCATCGTTCCCGACGACGTGCTGCTGTTCCGCTACTCGGCCCTGACCTTCAACGGCCACCGCATCCACTACGACCGCCGCTACGTCACGGGCGTGGAGGGCTATCCGGGCCTGATCGTGCACGGCCCGCTGATCGCCACGCTGCTGCTGGACCTGCTGCGCCGCGAGCTGCCCCAGGCGCAGGTGCTGTCCTTCGAGTTCAAGGCCGTGCGCCCCACCTTCGACCTGCATGCCTTCAGCGTGCACGGCAAGCCTTCTGCGGACGGCAAGACCATTGAACTCTGGGCCCAGGACCACGAAGGCTGGCTGACCATGACCGGAAAAGCCACCCTGGCCTGAGACCCCTGAACACCGAGCCTTGAGACCACCATGATCGAACACACGCTTTCCAACAATTTCCCCGAAATCCGCGACGCCATCCGTGCGCTGTGCGCCGAGTTCCCTGACGAGTATTTCCGCAAGATCGACGAGCAGCGCGCCTATCCCGAGACCTTCGTGGACGCGCTGACCAAGGCCGGCTGGCTGGCCGCGCTGATCCCGCAGGAGTACGGCGGCTCGGGCCTGGGCCTGACCGAGGCCAGCGTGATCATGGAAGAGATCAACCGCTGCGGCGGCAACTCGGGCGCCTGCCACGGCCAGATGTACAACATGGGCACGCTGCTGCGCCACGGCTCGCAGGCGCAAAAGGAGAAGTACCTGCCGCGCATCGCCTCGGGCGAATGGCGCCTGCAGTCCATGGGCGTGACCGAGCCCACCACGGGCACGGACACCACCAAGATCAAGACCAGCGCCGTCAAGAAGGATGGCCGCTACGTGGTCAACGGCCAGAAGGTCTGGATCAGCCGCGTGCAGCACAGTGACTGGATGATCCTGCTGGCGCGCACCACGCCGCTGGCCGAGGTGAAGAAAAAGAGCGAGGGCATGTCCATCTTCATGGTGGACCTGGCCGAGGCCCAGAAGAGCGGCCTGACCGTACGCCCCATCCCCAACATGGTCAACCACGAGACCAACGAGCTGTTCTTCGAGAACCTGGAAATCCCCGAGGAGAACCTGATCGGCGAGGAAGGCAAGGGCTTCAAGTACATCCTGGACGGCCTCAATGCCGAGCGCACGCTGATTGCGGCCGAATGCATTGGCGACGGCTACTGGTTCCTGGACCGCGTGACCAACTACGTGCGCGACCGCAATGTGTTCGGCCGCCCCATCGGCCAGAACCAGGGCGTGCAGTTCCCGATTGCCGATGCCTTCATCGAGGTCGAGGCCGCCAACCTCATGCGCTGGAAGGCCTGCGAGATGTTCGACGCCAACCAGGCCATGGGCGCCCAGGCCAACATGGCCAAGTACCTGGCGGCCAAGGCCAGCTGGGAGGCGGCCAATGCCTGCATCCAGTTCCACGGCGGCTTCGGCTTTGCCTGCGAATACGACGTGGAGCGCAAGTTCCGCGAGACGCGCCTGTACCAGGTGGCGCCGATCTCCACGAACCTGATCTATTCCTACGTGGCCGAGCACATCCTTGGTCTGCCGCGTTCTTTCTGAAGGCTCGCGCATGACACAGCAACGCCTGAGGCCCCTGGACGGCACCACCGTCGTCTCGCTGGAACATGCGGTGGCCGCACCGTTTTGCACGCGCCAGCTGGCCGACCTGGGCGCGCGCGTGATCAAGGTCGAGCGGCCCGGCAGCGGCGACTTTGCGCGCGGCTATGACCAGCGCGTGCAGGGCCAGTCCTCGCACTTCACCTGGATCAACCGCAGCAAGCAGAGCCTGGCTCTGGACCTTAAGCAGGACGAGGCCATGCAGGCGCTGCTGCAGCTGCTGGAGGGTGCCGACGTGCTGGTGCAGAACCTGGCGCCCGGCGCGGCCGCGCGCATGGGCCTGTCCTACGCGGCGCTGCGCGAGCGCTTTCCGCGCCTCATCGTCTGCGACATCAGCGGCTACGGCGCTGACGGCCCCTACCGCGACAAGAAGGCCTACGACCTGCTGATCCAGAGCGAGGCGGGCTTTCTCTCGGTCACGGGCACGCCCGAGGTGCCGTCCAAGGCCGGCATCTCGGTGGCCGACATCGCGGCCGGAATGTACGCCTACACCAACATCCTGTCGGCCCTGCTGCTGCGCGGGCGCACGGGCGAGGGCAGCCACATCGACGTGTCCATGCTGGAGGCGCTGGGCGAGTGGATGGGTTACCCCATGTACTACGCCTTCGACGGCGCGCCGCCGCCGCCGCGCACCGGCGCCTCGCACGCCAGCATCTATCCCTACGGGCCTTTCGAGGCCGGTGACGGTGGGACGGTGATGCTGGGCCTGCAAAACGAACGCGAGTGGAAGCTCTTTTGTGAACAGGTGCTGCTGCAGCCCGCGCTGGCTGCAGACGCGCGCTTCGACAGCAACGCGCGCCGCAACGCCAACCGCGAGGAGCTGCGCGCGCTGATCCTGGGCGTGTTCAACGCGCTCGATGCCGCACAGGTGGTGCAGCGGCTGGATGCGGCCGGCATTGCCAATGCGCGCGTCAACGACATGGCCGGCCTGTGGGCCCATCCCCAGCTGGCCGCACGCCAGCGTTGGTGCAGCGTGGACACGCCGGCCGGTCCGGTGCAGGCCCTGCTGCCGCCCGGCGCCAACAGCGCCTTCGACTACCGCATGGAGGCCGTGCCCGCCGTGGGCGAGCACAGCGCCGCCATCCTGGCCGAGCTGGGCTGGAGCGCCGAGCGCATAGCCGCCCTGTGCCCGACCCCGGGAAAAACCGCCCCCTGAAACCAGGGCGCATGCCCAAGAATGCGCCGGAGACCCAACCCATGAAAAACGACACCCAAGTGAGCATCCATCCGCTGGCCCAATTCGCTGCCTCGCTGCGCTGGGACGACGTTCCCGCCGCCGTTCAGCAGCGCGCCGAAGACCTCTGGGTGGACTGGTTCGGCTCCGTGCTGGCAGGCCAGGGCGCGCGCCCCGTGCAGAGCATCACGCGCTTTGCGCTGTCCCAGGGACCGGCGCAGGGGCCTAGCGAGATCCTGGGCAGTGCCGACACCACCTCGCCCATGATGGCGGCCCTGGCCAATGCCGCGGCCTCGCATGTGGCCGAGCAGGACGATGTGCACAACGGCTCGGTCTTCCACCCCGCCGCCGTGGTCTTCCCGCCCGCGCTGGCCGTGGCACAGAGCATCGGCGCCAGCGGCGCCGAGCTCATGGCCGCCTGCGTGGCCGGCTATGAGGTCGGCATCCGCGTGGGCGAGTTCCTGGGCCGCAGCCACTACCGCATCTTCCACACCACGGCCACGGCCGGCACCCTGGCCGCTGCGGCCGCCGTGGGCCGGCTGCTGGGCCTCACGCCTGCGCAGATGCAGCATGCCTTCGGCTCGGCCGGCACGCAGTCGGCAGGGCTGTGGGAGTTCCTGCGCACGGGCGCCGACAGCAAGCAGCTGCACACGGCGCATGCGGCCGCTGCGGGCCTGATGTCGGCCTACCTGGCCCGGGACGGATTCACCGGTGCGCAGGACATCTTCACCGGGCCGCAGGGCCTGGCGGCAGGCATGTCCACGGACGCCGATCCCACGCGCCTCACGGACGGCATCGGCACGCGCTGGGCCACGGCCGAGACCTCGTTCAAATGGCATGCCTCCTGCCGCCACACGCACCCGGCCGCCGACGCGCTGCTGCAGGTCATGCAGGACCACGGCCTGGCCCCCGCCGACCTGGCGCAGGTCACCTGCCACGTGCACCAGGGCGCCATCGACGTGCTGGGCCCCGTGGTCGATCCCGGCACGGTGCACCAGAGCAAGTTCTCCATGGGCACGGTGCTGGCGCTGGCCGCGCGCCACGGCCATGCGGGCCTGGACGAGTTCGACAACGAATACCTGGCCGCCACCACCGTGGCCCTGCGCGAGAAGGTGGGCATGGTGCTGGACCCCGAGGTCGATGCCGCCTACCCGCAGCGCTGGATCGGCAAGGTCACCGTGCTCACCACCGATGGCCGCACGCTGCACGGCCGCGTGGAAGAGCCCAAGGGCGATCCGGGCAACACGCTGTCGCGCGAGGAGATCACGGCCAAGGCGCTGCGCCTGATCGCCTATGGCGGTGCCCTGCAGGACGACCCCGCACAGGCCGCCGTAGCGCGGCTGTGGCAGATCGCGCACTGGCCGCGCGTGCAGCGCCTGCTTGACTGAGTTCTTGACTGAGTTTTCGCGCCGGCCCCGGCCGGCGAATCCATGGGAAAGGCGCCGCCACAGAGCGCCTCCCGCTTCCACCAAAGTGCACAGGAGACAAACCATGCAACGCACCACTTCTTTCCGCCGCCGCCTCGTTTACGCAGCGGCCGCCGCCTGCGCCCTTGCCGCCGGCGGGGCGACCACCGGCGCCCTGGCCGCGGCCTGGCCCGAGAAGCCCGTCGTCCTTGTCGTGCCCTACAGCGCTGGCGGCCCCACCGATGTGGTGGCGCGCCTGCTGGCCGTGCCCATGGGCCAGGTGCTGGGCCAGAGCGTGCTGGTCGAGAACACCGTGGGAGCGGGCGGCACCATTGCGCCCAACCGCGTGGCCAAGGCCAAGGCCGACGGCTACACCATCCTCATCCACCACATGGGCATGGCCACGGCGCCTGCGCTGTACAAGAAGCTGCCCTATGACCCGCTCAAGGACTTCGAGTACATCGGCCAGGTGCTGGACGTGCCCATGACCCTGCTGTCGCGCAAGGACTTCCCGGCCAACAACTTCGCCGAGCTGCTGGACTACGTGAAGAAGAACCAGGAGAAGGTCTCGCTGGCCAATGCCGGCATCGGCGCCGTCTCCCAGCTGTGCGGCATGCTGTTCATGCACCAGGCGGGCGTCAAGCTCACCACCGTGCCCTACAAGGGCGCAGGCCCGGCCATGAACGACCTCATGGGCGGCCAGGTGGACCTGCTGTGCGACCAGACCACGCAGACCGTGCCCGTGATCAAGGACGGCCAGCGCGCCAAGGTCTTCGGCGTGACCACGCCCAAGCGCCTGTCCTCGCTGCCCGACATCCCCACGCTGGACGAGCAGGGCCTCAAGGGCTTCGACGTCAAGGTCTGGCACGGCATGTACGCGCCCAAGGGCACGCCCAAGGACGTGGTCATGGCCATCAACAAGGCGCTGAACGTGGCCATCAAGGACGAGAACGTCAAGAAACGCATCGCCGAACTCAGCTCCGACCTGGTCACGCCCGACAAGGCCACGCCGGAAGGCCTGCGCACCCACCTGCAGGCCGAGGTGGCGCGCTGGGACAAGGTCATCAAGGCCGCAGGCGTCTCGGCCGAATAAACCGCTCTCCCAAGGACATCCGCATGCACGATCTGGCGCGACAGGCCACTTCCTTTCTCTTCGTCCCCGCCACGCGGCCCGAGCGCCTGGGCAAGGCCCTGGACAGCGGCGCCGACATGGTCATCGCCGACTGGGAGGACGCCGTGGCCCCGGCCGACAAGGACGGCGCCCGCCAGGCGCTGGCCCAGGCCGTGGGTGCGCTGGAAGGCCCGGCCCGTGCCCGCCTGCTGGTGCGCATCAACGCCGAAGGCACGCCCTGGCATGCGGATGACCTGCGCGCGCTGGCGCAGCTGGTGGAGCAGGGCGTGGCCGGCGCCATGGTCTCCAAGGCCGAGCGCGCCCAGACCCTGCATGCGGTGGCCCAGGCTGCCGGCGCACGGGCAGCCGTGCTGCCCCTCATCGAAAGCGTAGCCGGCCTGGACGCGGCCGACGCCCTGGCTGCCGCGCCCCAGGTGGTGCGCCTGGCCTTCGGCCACCTGGACTTCCAGGTCGATGCGGGCATGGCCTGCGAGCAGGGCGAGGAAGAGCTGCTACCCATGCGCATGGCCCTGGTCCTGGCCTCGCGCCGCGCCGGCATCGGCGCGGCCGTGGACGGCGTGACGGTGGACACGCGCAACCCTGAACGCCTGGCCCAGGACGCGGCACGCGCGCGGCGCATGGGCTTTGGCGGCAAGCTGTGCATCCACCCGGCCCAGGTCCAGCCCCTGCACGCCGTATTCGACCCCGATGCAGCGGCCGTGGCCCACGCGCAGCGCCTGCGCCAGGCCCTGGCCGAGGCCGGAGGCGGCGTCTGCGTGCTGGACGGCCGCATGGTCGATGCGCCTGTGCTCAAGCAGGCCGAACAGGTGCTGCTGCGCCATGCCTGGGCGCAACAGAGATCTGCAGCACGATCTTGATAAAATGAGACGAAAAGTCCGTTTTGCACTCGGAGTTTTCTGATTATTGTGCAAGCAGTCCAATGATTTCCCTGATGGTGAATCCATTCGCCTCGAATACGCTTGGCCAACTCGATTGATTTCGAGACGGCGGTTTCTTGATCCGGTGTCTCCACCCATGGAGGCACCCAGGCAAAGGAGCGTGTGATGGCAGTGATCTCGGGGACGGCATCGAACAGCGGATTCAACGGCCAATTGAATGACCGACTGAATGACAGACTGAACAACCGATTGAATCGGCGCCAGGCGCTGGCCCTGGCGGCCGGCGCCGCGGCGGCAGGGCCCGCCAGCGTGCTGGCGCAGGCCGGCTTTGCCACGCGGCCCGTGCGCATCGTCGTGCCCTTTGCGGCGGGCGGCGCCACCGACGTGATTGCGCGCATCCTGGGCGAGCGCATGGCCCAGCAGCTGGGCCAGACCGTGGTGGTGGACAACAAGCCCGGCGCGGCTGGACTGATCGGCGGCGAGATGGTGGTCCGCTCCGCGCCCGACGGGCTCACCCTGCTGCTGGGCACCACCTCCACCATGCTCACCAACAAATACCTCTACAAGAAGACCGCCTACGACCCGCTGACCGACCTCACGCCCCTGTCGCGCGTGTGCATGGCGCCCATCGCCCTGGTGGTCACGGCCGACGTGCCCGCCACCAACCTGCGCGAATTCATGGCCTGGGCCCAGGCCAACGCGGGCAAGCTCTCATATGGCTCCTACGGCATAGGCTCGCACGGCCACCTGGCCTGCGCCGTGCTCAGCGACATGGCCGGTGCCGGCATGGCGCATGCGGCCTACCGGGGCGAGGCGCTGATGGTGCAGGACATGCTGGGCGGACGCATCCCCATCGGCATGGGCAGCCTGCTCACGCTCAAGCCCCACATCGATGCAGGCAAGCTGCGCGCCCTGGCCGTCACCGGCACGCGCCGCGTGCCCCTGCTGCCCGAGGTGCCCACCTTTGCCGAGGCCGGCTACCGCCACGAGGCCATGGAACTGTCCGGCTGGCTGGCCATCGCCGGCCCCAGGGGCCTGCCGGCCGACCTCACGCGGCAATGGGGCGAGATCTCCAACCGCGCCGTGGCCAGCCGCGAAGGCACGGCCCGCATCATCGCCGCCGGTTTCGTCCCTGTCGATGACGACAGCCCTCAGCGCTTCGGCAAGGCCTGGGCGCAAGAGGCTCCGGTCTGGGGGCGGCTGCTGCAGGCGGCGGGGGTGCAACCCGGTTGATGGCGCACAGCGGCCTTGGTTGCCCAAGGCTGCACTCATGCCCTGTGCTGTAATCGCCCCTCCTCAGGCGGCCCCGGTGGTGCAATGCCATGACGGGACAGCCCGTGGTTTCTCAAACATTCAAGAGAGGGTATTACCGTGAGTGCATTGGTCATCAAGGCCTGGAAGGCCAGCGAGCAACCCATAGACGACAAGGGCAACCACATTGCCATCACAGGCCGCGAAGGCGGCCTGGTCGCCTGGATCCTGTCCAAGGTCAACATCGATCCCACCACCACCATCCGCGTGGGCAGCGAGCGCCTGGAGTTCAGCAGCGCCTCGCTGTCGGGCACCCAGTCGCGCCTGATCCCGCTGCAGGGCATCTGCTCCACCTACTACGGCTATCACAAGCCCTGGAAGACGGCGCTGGGCATCGGTGCCCTGTCCCTGTTCATGGGCGGGTCCATGATGGCCCAGAGCTTCTTTGCAGGCCTGGTGGTCATGCTGATCGGCTGGGGCATCGCCGCCGTCATCTACTTCCTGAACCGCACCCTGACGCTGGGCTTCATCGAGAACAGCGGCGCAGTCAACGGCATCCAGTTCAAGCGCTCGGTGATCGAGAACATCGACATCACGCAGGAGCAGGCCAGGCAGGTCTGCGAACTGATGCAAAAGCTGATCGAGGCCAAGGAAAAGCGGCTCTGACCGCTTGAGTGAAAAGGAAAGCGCGGCATGCGCTTTCCTTGTGCGCGCCGCGATCTGGGGGCAAGACCCGGCGCGCGCTATTGGGCAGATGGGGAGCAGTTGGGCTCCACGTCCATGCCCAGCGGCAGGTAGTAGTGCTGCGCGCTTGCCCATCTTCCACTCGCCACCTGCTCACGCCACTGCACATGCAGGCCTTCGCGGGATAGGCAGTGATCCACCCGCGTCAGCCTCGGCCGATCCGGCCACCAGACAAGCAGGCGCTGCGGACCCAGCACCCGGACTCTCGCACCCTCGGCCAGTTGCAGGCCAATGAATCCCTCGGCGACGGGCGGCATGAACAACGCCGCACGTGCAGCCGCTGCAACGGCCTCCGTGTCCTTTTTGCCCTGGTAGCGCAGGATGCCGCTTTCCGCCGGTTGGCCTGCGGTGACGCAGCATTCGGGTGTCTGGCTGGGCTCGGGCAAGAGACGGATGTAAGGCCGTGGGGCTGTTGATGGCCGTGGTTCTTCCGATGACAGGTTGGCGGAATCGGGTCGGCGTGCATCCAGCAGGCCCACAAGCCCTGCGTCAGCGGCTGCCTGCGCCAGTGCTGCGCCTGTCAGGCCGATGGTCAGCACCAAGCGCCGGATTTTCGGCCTCACGCGGGAGGGTTTCATTGAGGCCCAGCTTGGCAGGGAAACTGTTTGGCAAGAATATCGGTGATGACGTGGGCAGCCCGAGTTGCGCGCTGTCTGGCATCCATGCTTCGCAAACTGCTGTGCAGCACCTCTGCCAGAGTGATGGTCTTGAGGTGCCGGTAGTCACACCAGGCCCGGCCTTCCGTGGCGTCGAGAACGCCGAGCAGGTACATCTCTGCATACCTTCTTTCCGGCACTTCCTTGCTCATGTAAGCCGAAAAGAATGCCTGCGCCGTCAGGTTGTTGTTCTCGATGATCAACCGCTGAGAGTCTGCCGTCGGGCGTGTCAACCGGGTGTCGGCGTGCGCACAGACCGATGTGCCGAGACCCCATGCCAAACAAAGCACGGAAATGGGCCGCAAGACCATGGCACGGATGCAGGTCATGGCCAAAACGCTCTGGTCAGGGACTGACACCTTGCGCCTCAGGCCTGAGCCCCGCCACGCGCCATCAGCTTGAAGGTGCCGGTGGCCAGGGCCACCAGGGTGCCATCCTCGGAACGAACTTCGCCGCGCGCGAAGCTGATGGAGCGGCCGCGCCGCTCGCAGTGGGCGGTGGCGATGAGATCACCGCTGCCGGCCGAGACGTAGTGCAGCGTGAGATCGATGGTGGCCACGCCGAAGGCCGTGGGGTCATGCGAGCGGCAGGCCGAGGCCAGGGCGCAGTCCAGCAGCGAGGCGATGGCGCCGCCGTGCACGTCGCCGCGGCTGTTGGCCTGATCCGGTTGAAAGCCCATGCGGATCTGGGCGCGGTCCTCGCCGATGCGTTCACCGCTGAGCTTCATGGCGCGGGCCATGGGCATGGGCAGGCCGAAGAGGATGCCGGGCGCCTCGCCTTCGAAGGGGTTGGCCGGGTGGTCTTTGATGGGTGTGTTCATGCGGGCAATCATCGCATCGGCATGACTCAATCCACACGTGCACCTGTCGATTTGACGACAGTGGCCCAGCGCGTGATTTCCTTGTCGATATGCGCCTGCAGCGCCTCGGGCGTGGAGCCCACGGGCTCGTAGCCGCCGGCGGCCAGCTGGGCCTGCAGCGCGGGCTGGCGCAGGGCGGAGGCGATCTCGCGGCTCAGGCGCTGGGTGGCTTCGGCGGGCGTGCCGGCCGGCGCGATGACGGCGTACCAGCCGGTCACGTCGAAGCCTGCGATGCCCTGCTCCTGGATGGTGGCCACCTCGGGCGCCAGCGCCGAGCGCTGCGGGCTGGTGACGGCCAGCGCGTGCATGCGCCCGCTGCGGATGTGGGGCATGGAGGTGGAGATGCTGTCGAAGGTCAGGTCGATGTCGCCGGCCAGCATGGCGTTGACCACGCCCGCGCTGCCCTTGTAGGGCACATGGGTCATGCGCACGCCTGCCATGGAGCCGAAGTACTCGGCCGCAAGATGCCCCGTGTTGCCGTTGCCCGCCGAGCCGAAGGTGAGCTTGCCGGGGTTGGCCTTGGCGGCCTGGATGAGTTCCTGGATGTTCTTTGCCGGCAGCTTGCTGCTGGCCGCAACCACCATGGGCAGGTTGGCCACCAAAGACACGGGCGCGAAGTCGCGGCGGGTGTCGTAGGGCAGCTTGGGATAGAGGCTGTCGTTGATGGCATGGGCAGCCAGCACCATGAGCACGGTGTAGCCATCGGGCCTGGCGCGCGCCACGTATTGCGAGGCCAGCGTGCCGCCCGCACCGGGCTTGTATTCCAGCACCACGGGCTGGCCCAGCTGCTGCTGCAGTTGCACGGCCAGCGGGCGGCCCAGCAGGTCGGCACTGCCGCCGGGCGGGTAGGGAATGACCAGCTGTATGGGCTTGGCAGGCCAGGCCTCGGCAGCATGGGCGGCCGGGGCCAGCAGGGCGCAGGTCGCCAGGGCCAGGCAGGACAGCAGGCGGCGGCGCGGGAGTGGGTGCATGGGCATGGGAGGACTCCGTTTCATGAAGAGGACAGGGCGCCGGCCTGGTACTGCTCGCGCAGCGCGCGCTTGAGCACTTTGCCGATCTCGCTGCGCGGCAGGCTGGCGGCCAGCCGCAGCTCGGCCACGCGCTGGGTCTTTCCCACGCGGGCGTTCAGCCATTCGCGCAGCTCGGCGGCCGAGGGCGTGGCATCGGGGCGCGCCACGGCGTAGGCCACGGGAGTCTCGCCCCATGCATCGGAGGGCACGCCGATCACCGCGCATTCGGCCACCTGCGGGTGCTGCAGCAGCACGGACTCGATGTCGCTCGGGTAGACGTTGAAGCCGCCCGTGATGATCATGTCCTTCTTGCGGTCACCCAGCACGATGAAGCCGTCCTCGTCCAGGCGGCCCACGTCGCCGCTGCGGATGAAGCGCAGGCCCTGGGCATCGAACCATTCGGCCTCCTGCGTCTTGTCGGGCAGGCGGTGGTAGCCGCTCATCATCCCGGCCGAGCGGCCCACGATCTCGCCCTGCTCGCCGGGCGGCAGTTCGCGGCCCTGCTCGTCGATGAAGCGGATGTCGGCGCCCGGCCCCGGCCTGCCCACGGTGTGCAGCTTGTCGGGGAAGTCATGGCAGTGCAGCTCGCAGCGCACGCCGCCTTCGGTCATGCCGTAGTACTCGATGAGCCGTCCAGGCCAGCGGCGCAGCACCTCGGCCTTGAGCGCGGGATGGAACGGCGCGCTGGTGCAGAACTTGTGCTGCAGGCGGCTCAGGTCGGCGCCGTCGAACCCCGGGCACTGCATCAGCCGCTGGTACTGCACGGGCACGAGCATGGTGTGGGTGGCATGGTGGCGCTCGGCCAGTTCCAGGTAGTGCGCCGCGTCGAACTTGCGCATCAGCACCAGGGTGCCGCCCAGCCCCAGGGTGGGCAGGGCCGCGACCAGGGTGGTGTTGGAGTACAGCGGCGTGGCGCACAGCGAGACGGCATCGGGCCCGTAGCCGTTGTGGATGGCGCGCTGCACGTGGGCCCAGCGCATGGCCCAGGACTGGACGATGCCCTTGGGCACACCCGTGGTGCCCGAGGAGTAGATGACGTTGAAGGGCCAGTCGGGCTGGGGGTGGATGGGCGTGGGTGCCGTGCCATGGTCCGCTTCGTCCGCAGCCAGCCATTGCGACCACGGCATGCCGGCTTCGACAGCGCCGTCCAGGGCCACGCATTGCAGATCCTGTCCGCCCTGCAGCGGCCATTGCGCGGCGGTGTCCGCGTCGCGCAGCACCAGCCGGGCGCCGCAGTTGTCCAGCATGGCGCTCAGGTGGCCGGCCGTGGCCGACGGGGCCAGCGGCGCCACGGCCACGCCCGCGCGCAGCGCGCCCAGGAAGGCCAGCACGTACTCGGGCGAGCTGCCCGCGCAGATGGCCACCACGTCGCCGGGGCCCAGGCCCTGGCGTTGCAGGCGCAGGGCCACGCGGTCCATGCCCAGGCGCAGCGCGGCGTAGTCGAGGCTGCGGCCGTCCATGGCCAGGGCGGTGTGGCGGGGGCGCTGGCTGGCCTGCAGCGCGACGAGTTCGGGCAGCGAGCCAAAGGGCTGGCGCAGCAGGGCGGCGATGTCTTCTTGCATGGGAGGGGGGGACGGACGGGAGGGGAGAACTATTCCAGCGACAGGCCTGCGGCCTTGACGATCTGGGCCCAGCTCTTGCGTTCCTGGGCGATGAAGGCGTCGTACTCGGCCGGTGTCTCGCCACCGGGCACGCCGCCCAGGTCGGCAAAGCGCTGGCGCACTTCGGCCGTCTGCATGGCGCGCCGGGCCGACTGCTGGATGCGCTCGACCACGGCATCGGGCGTGCCGGCAGGGGCCAGCAGCCCGAACCAGGCCGTGACCTGCATGGGCACGCCGGCCTCGGTCATGGTGGGCACCTCGGGCAACTGGGCCGAGCGCGTGGCGCTGGTGATGGCCAGCGCGCGGAACTTGCCGCTCCTGATGTGCGGCATGGAGCTGGGCAGGTTGTCGATCATGTAGTCCACCTGCTGGCCCAGCAGCGCCGTGACCGCAGGCGCGGCCCCGGGAAAGGGCACGAGCGTGACCTCGATGCCGGCCTTCTGGCGGAACATCTCCGAGGACATGTGCGGCGACTGGCCCACGCCCGAGGTGGACACGTTCAGGCGCCGGGTCCTGGCCAGCTCCACCAGCTCGCGCACGCTGCGCACGGGCGAATCGGCATGGACCACGAGGATGTTGGGCACGGAGATCACATTGGTGATGCCGCGCAGATCGCTTTCCTTGTAGCTGAGCTGCTTGTACAGGCTGAAATTGATGGCCACCGGGCCGATGTTGCCCATGAGCAGCGTGTAGCCATCGGGCCTGGCGCGCGCCACCTGGGCCGTGCCGATGCTGCCGCCGCCCCCGCCCTTGTTCTCCACCACCACCGAGGTGCCCAGGTCCTTGCCCATCTTCTCGGCCAGCACGCGCGCGGCAATGTCCGTGGTGCCGCCTGCGGCGGCCGGCACCACGATGGTGATGGGGCGTTCAGGCCAGGCCGCCGCCAGCGCGGCGGCAGGAGCCAGGGAGAAAAAAGGCAAAGCGGCCAGCAAGGCCAGCAGGCTGCGGCGGACGGTCATGGGCAGTCTCCAGTTCACTGCCCGCAACGATAGAAAACCCTGGGCCCCAGGGCACCAGGGTTTGACTGGAGATCCGCTTCGCCATTCGGAAACCCGCGCTTAGGCCCACTGGAACGCGTGCTAACCCGTTGCCGAAAAGGCGGCCACAAGAAAAAAGGCGCCGAAGCGCCTTTTCTTTTTCGCAGAATGCACAGCGCATGAAACTGGCGCGGCCCAAGTCAGGGACACCGAGCAAGGGCCGCCCCGCAGCGAGGGTGTCGTCCCCCTCCCTTGCGAAGCAAGCAGAGAGGGGGAAGGCGCGTCAGCGCCTCAGGGGGTGATCAGGGATACAGTCCCCGCATCTCGCGCGCATGCAGGATGCGCTGGCAGGCCACGATGAAGGTGGCGGTGCGCAGCGTCACGCCGTGCTGCTGGGCGACCTGCCAGATGGCCGCGAAGGCGTCCTGCATGATGCGCACCAGGCGGGCGTTGATCTCGTCCTCGCTCCAGAAGAAGCTGGAGAAGTCCTGCACCCATTCGAAGTAGCTCACCGTCACGCCGCCGGCATTGGCCAGCACATCGGGCAGCACCAGCACGCCCTTTTCGGTCAGGATGTCGTCGGCCTCGGTGGTGGTGGGGCCGTTGGCGCCCTCGATCACCATCTTGGCCTTGATCTTGCCGGCGTTTTCCTTGGTGATCTGGCCTTCCAGTGCGGCGGGGATCAGGATGTCGCAGTCCACGCTCCAGAAGTCGGCAGCGTCCATGGCCTCGGCGCCGTCAAAGCCGCCCACGCCGCCCTTGGCAGCCACGTGGGCCAGCAGGGCCGGCACGTCCAGGCCATTGGCGTTGTGGATGGTGCCGGTGTGGTCCTGCACGGCCACGACCTTGGCGCCCACGTCGGCGAACAGCTTGCCCGCCGTGCCGCCCACGTTGCCGAAGCCCTGCACGGCGATGCGCGCGCCCTGGACCGACAGGCCGGTCAGCTTGGCCGCTTCCACGCCCACGGTGAACACGCCGCGGCCGGTGGCCTCGACGCGGCCCAGCGAGCCGCCCAGGTCCACGGGCTTGCCCGTGACCACGCCGGTGGCGGTGGCGCCGGTGTTCATGGAGTACGTGTCCATCATCCAGGCCATGATCTGGCCATTGGTGTTGACGTCAGGCGCGGGGATGTCCTTGGAGGGGCCGATCAGCAGGCCGATCTCGCTGGTGTAGCGGCGCGTCAGGCGCTCCAGCTCACCGCGCGACAGCGTCTTGGGATCGACACGGATGCCGCCCTTGGCGCCACCATAGGGCACGTTGACGGCCGCGTTCTTGACCGACATCCAGGCCGACAGGGCCATGACTTCGGACAGGGTCACGTCCTGGTGGAAACGCACGCCGCCCTTGCCGGGACCGCGGCTCAGGTTGTGCTGCACGCGGTAGCCTTCGTAGTGGGCGATGGTGCCGTTGTCCAGCTCGATCGGCACATCGACGATCAGGATGCGCTTGGGGCGCTTGAGGGTTTCGACCCAGCGGGCGAGATGGCCCAGGTAGGGCGTGACGCGATCGACCTGCTGCAGGTAGTTGCCCCAGGGGCCGAGGTGATCGGCCTGCAGGTAGGAAGGGATGGCGTGGTTGGTAACGCCGGCCGAAGCGGGTTGCTGCATGGTGGTTCCACACAAGAGTTGTCTGAGGGTTTTGAGCTTATTCCCGGGGCTATGCGCTGTCCAACGCCTTATGAGCGAGAGCCTTATGCATTTAATGCATAACCCTGGGAGCGCCTTGTCCAGCGGACAATCGGGGCCGCTTGAGACCCACCGACGCACTCCAGGAAAGCCGCTCCATGATGAACACGCCCCGCACTCCCACAGCCTTGGCCCATGCGCTGCTCCAGGCACGCCACAGCGGCGAATTGCTGGACGCCGACGATTGGGCCGACGTGGTGCGCACGCCCGCAGATGCACAGGCCGTGCAGGCCGCCATGGCGCCCGCCCTGGGCTGGCGCGTGGCCGGCAGCCAGCAGGGACCGGGCCGCGTTCCGGGCTATTGGAAGTCTGGCGCGCCGCGCCGCGATGCCCCGCTGACCCATGCGCCGCTGCCCGAAGAAGGCGTCTGGGCCAGCCCCTCGGTCGCTGGCGGCGCGCCGCTGCACCTGCGCGGCATCGAAGCCGAGATCGCCCTGCGCCTGGGCCGCGATGTCACGGCCGAGATGGCCGCCGCCCTGCAGCCCGGCGAGGGCCTGGAGCTGATCGACGGCATCACCGCCGCCATCGAGGTGGTGGATACGCGCTGGCGCCAGCACCTGAAGGCACCGCCGCTGCTGCTGGCCGCCGACGGCCTGTGCCATGGCGCCCTGGTGCTGGGACCTTGGCAGGACGCTTCGCGGCTGCTGCCACGCGAGTCGCCGCGGGACTGGTCTGCCCAGGTCTGCCGGCTGCGCGTGGGCGCGGCGCCTCTGCAGGCGTTCACCGGAACGCATCCGCTGGGCGACCCGCTGTGGCTGCTGGCCGGCTGGCTGCAGGAACTGGTGCGCCGCTATGGCAGCGTGCCCGCAGGCACGGTGGTGACTACGGGCACGTGGAATGGCCTGGCCTTTGCGCAGGCCGGTGACCTGGTGGTGGCCGAGCTGGACGGCATCGCCGAGGCCCGCCTGCAGCTGTGAGGCTTCAGGCAGGCCATCGAGTGATCAGGTGATCTTGTAGTCCTTGAGGGCCGGATCGCCCTCGGGAAAGCGCAGGTCCAGGTTGCGCATCACCTCGCGCAGCAAGGTGGCGATCATGAGGTTGCGGTGCGTCTTGGAATCCGCGGGCACGATGGTCCAGGGCGCCCAGGGCGTGTGCGTGGCGCCCAGCAGCTGGCCGTAGGCCTGCTGGTAGTCCTTCCACTGCGTGCGCACCTTCATGTCGTTCTCGTCGAACTTCCAGTGCTTGGCCGGGTCGTCCAGGCGCTCCTGCAGGCGCGCGCGCTGCTCGTCGGCGCTGATGTGCAGCAGGAACTTGACGACCACGGTGCCCGTCTCGCTGAGCATGCGCTCGAAGTCGTTGATGTGGGCAAAGCGCTGGCGCTGCTGCTCGGGCGTGATCCAGCCGTTGACCACGGGCACCAGCACATCCTCATAGTGGCTGCGGTTGAAGACCGTGATCTCGCCTGCGCCCGGCACGCGCTGGTGGATGCGCCACAGGTAGTCGTGCGCGCGCTCCGCATCGGTTGGCGCCTTCCAGCCCACGGCGTTCACGCCCAGGGCGCTGGTGCGGCCGAAGACGCCACGGATGGTGCCGTCCTTGCCCGCCGTGTCCGTGCCCTGCAGCACGACCAGCAGCTTGTAGCGGCGGTCGGCGTACAGCAGGTTCTGCAGCGCGTCGATCTCTTCGGCCAGGGCCTCGACGGCGGCCTTGTCCTCGGTCTTGCCGTTGCCGTTGGAAAAGGGCTTGGCGCCCGGGTCGAAGTCGGCCAGGGCGATCGGCTTGTCCTTGTCGGACTTGGCGGAGCGCGGCTGCCACTGCTCCCAGAGCTTTTGCACGGCCGCATCGCGGCTGGAGAAAGGGTTGAAGGCGTCCATGGCTTGAGCGGTGGGTGAGCGGGGAAGGTCAGGGCTGGGCGCGAATGGACTGCACCTGCAGTTGCGGCGGCACCATCGAAGGCGCGGCGCCAGCGGCGGGCCTGGGGCCGGGCTGGCCCCGGACCTCCACGTTCTGCCGCTGCCACTGCGTGACCTGCTCGGCGCTCAGGCCCTTGAGCTGCCAGGTCTCGCCGGAGGCGGTCTGCAGCACGGGCTGCTCATGGGGCGCATTGCCACGCAGCACCAGACGGCCTTGCAGGGTCAGGGGCTGGCCGGCATCCGGCGCGGCGGGCGCGGCCGATGCCGAAGCGGGCGCCGGTGCGGTTGCAGGAGGTGGAGGTGGCGCGGCGCAGGCCGTGGCCAGCAGCGACAGGCTGCCGGCCAGCAGCAGGGGCAGGGCCCGGGCGACTGCGGTATGGGATGTCTGGGTCATGGCGGTCATTGCACGATGGCGGTGAGGGTGGTGCCGGCGGGAACGCGCAACTGCTCCTGGTACAGGCCCTGGGCGTCCGGCTGGCGTACGAAGGGGAAGTGGCCGCGCGCCGCGAGCTGGGCGGGCACGGTGGCGGGCAGGCGGCGTGCAGCCGCATAGCGCTGGCCGTCGATGCCCACCAGGGTGAAGCCCTGGTCCGTGCGTGCGGGCCAGCCGTAGCCGGCCGGGCCGCTGGAAGGCAGCAGGGCGATGTTGGCACCCCATCGCTGCAGCGTGACGGGCAAAGAGGGGCCACCGGCCTGTGCAATGGCGTTGCCGAGCACCTGCAGCGAGTCGGGCGAGGAGGTGTTCCTCAGCATCTGCTGGTAGAAGCCCACGCCGTGCTGGCGCAGCAGATAGGCGCCCAGGCTGCCCGTGACGTTGTAGCCGAAGCAGGTGGCGTTGACATCCGAGGCCCAACTGGCCAGGTCGCAGTTGAAGCCGGGCTTGGACATCCAGCCGGTAATGCGGCCGTCACGCATGGGATTGGTGCCGGGTGTGAGTCTTTCGGCCAGGATGTCCTCGGACATCAGGGCCGACATCTCTTCCAGGAAGGTGTCGAACATGTAGTCCGAACCCTTGAGCGCGCCGCGCTGGTAGAAGTTGATCATGTGGATGAACTCGTGCGACAGCGTGCTGATCTGCGTGGTCAGCCCGTTGGCGCCGCCCAGGTACAGCGTTTCCGTATCCATGTAGAACGACAGCGATTCGTTGCTGTACTGGAACTGCGAGTTGCCGGCCGTGCGCTTGAAGTTGTTCACGGCCCAGAAGTAGCCCAGCAAGCCGTAGGGCTGGCTGTCGGGCGTGAAGTTCACGAACACGATGTCGATCGGCTGGTCGGCCGCGATCAGCTCGCTGTGGGCCTGGGGTCCCCAGGGCTGGCCCGCCAGCCCCGTGACCAGGGCGTGCACGGAATCCGGCCCGCTGGCGAAGCGCTGTATCACGGTGTCCAGCAGGGCGTCGCTGACCTTGGCGCCGCCGTACTCGCTGTCTTCCAGCCACAGATTGATGGTGCGGGTGCCCGTGGGCGTGGGCGCGGTGGTCTGGCGCCGCAGCGTGGCGCTGCGCGTCTCGACCGTGGGGCTTTCCGTGTTGACGAACCAGCTGCGCTGGCTGCCCACAGGCAGCACGGCCGCCGACACCGCGCGCGAGGGCTGCACGCTTTGCCCTGCAACCGGGGCGGGCAGGCTCGGCTTGAAGTCACGTACGCGCTGGGGGATCTGGTTGACCAGCTGCGCAGCGCTCAGCGACTGTTGCGCCGCAATGCCCTGCGCCGCTGCGGCTGGCGGCGTGAGCGTGATGGGCGGCAGGGCCACGGCGGCATCGCCGGTGTTGGTATAGATCAGCGTCACGGGCCGGGTGCCCAGATTGCGCAGGCCTACGGCAACGGGCTGCTCTGCGGCGGTGGCGTTGGTGTAGCTCCAGACGCCGACGCCCTGGCCGGAATAGGTGGTGGCGTCGGTCGCGCCGCACGAGGCGCCCGTGCAGGCGGGGCTCAGCTGTGTCGTGATGGAGTCGCCCGGCGTGGAGCCGCCGCCCCCGCCGCCGCAGCCTGCCAGTCCCGCACCCAGTGCCAGTGCAACAAGGGCCTTGCCCCCAAAGTGATCTTGAAACATGGGTTCCTCTCGATGGTCCATGTCCAGCCAGAAGAAGAAGGAGGCGGCCGGACGCTTGCGCAACTATCCCAGGCCTGCCTGCAGGCGGCAAGCACCGGCCGGTTTCCCGCGTGTAGGCGCAGGGCTTGCCTGCAGGTCGAAAGCCGCAGGCCTCACCTGGGCTCCAACTGCACCGGCACCTGCAGCTGCTCCACGAACCGCCGCGCCGCCAGCCCCAGCGGGCGCTCCTTGGACCACACCCAGTCGACGAACAGCTGGGTGCCGTTGCTGATGTTGCACAGCGGGATGCGCAGCAGCGCGCCCGTTTGCAGCAGGGGCTCGGCGACGCTGAAGGGCAGCCACCCCCAGCCCAGGCCGGCCGAGACCAGGGACAGGGCTGCCAGGTGGCTGTCCGTGCGCCACAGCTGGTGCGAGAACACGAAGCGCGGATCGGTGTGGGCCAGGTCGCGGCTGGCCAGCAGGATCTGGCGCGCGCCGGCCAACTGGCCCACGTCCAGGCGCTGCTGACCGTCCACGCCCAGTTGCCGGGCCAGCGGGTGCCTGGCCGCCATCACGGCGACCATGGTTTCCTGGCCCATCTCCTGGAAATCCTCGCGGCCGTCGATGGCCGGGCGCTCGAAGACCAGGGCCAGATGCGCGCGGCCCGAATGCAGTTCCTTGAGCGCATCGACCTGGGCGGCCACCAGCACCTCCACCTCCAGCCCCGGGAATTCCTCGACCAGCGGCTGCAGCGGCGCGGCCCAGGCCGTGGACAGCAGCTCGGGCGCGATCACCAGGGTCAGCCGCTCCTCCAGTCCCTGGTGCAGGGCCAGCGCCTGGTGGTTGAGCTGCTGCAGCTGGGCGGCCAGCAGCCGGGCCTGGGGCTCCAGTGCGCGCGCCGCCGCCGTGGGCCGGGGCTCGCGGCCGCTGCGGTCGAACAGCTGCAGGTCCAGCTCCGCCTCCAGCTGGGCGATGGCCATGCTCACGGCCGAGGGCACCCGCCCCAGCCGGCGTGCGGCGGCAGAAAAGGAGCCGTGGTCCAGCACGGCAAGGAACAGCGGCACCTGGTCAGCGGGGAAGGACATGGCGGGAACCTGTCAGTTTTATTGAAAGAATCTGACTTTAACGTTCAATTCCGGACAAATAAACTGCGCCCCCTATGACCTTGCAGACACACAAAAAGGGCCTCCAGGGGCCCAAGCGCAAAGTGGTCTTCGTGACCCTGTATGAACTGATCGCCATCGCGGCCTCCAGCCTGCTGTTCATGGCCATCGGCCAGAGCGCCGGGCATTCGGGCGGCATGGCGATTGCCGCCTCCACGCTGGCCATCGTCTGGAACCTGACCTTCAACCACCTGTTCGAGCAATGGGAGGCGCGCCAGAGCGTCAAGGGCCGCTCGGTGATGCGCCGCGTGGTGCACGCCCTGGGCTTCGAGGGCGGGCTGGCCATGGTGCTGATCCCGCTGATGGCCTGGTGGTTCGGCGTCACGCTGTGGGAGGCCACGGTGATGGAGGCTGGCCTGCTGGTCTTCTTCCTGGTCTACACCTATGTCTTCAACTGGTGCTTCGACCATGTGTTCGGCCTGCCGGCCTCGGCCTCGGCGTCCGCTGCGGTGGCCCCGCGTGCTCAGGGCGAGCCGGCCTGCAGCAACTGACCGGCCACGGCGGCGGCGGCCGTGCGGGTCTCCACGCCGAGTTTCTCGAAGATGTGCTCCAGGTGCTTGTTCACCGTGCGCGGGCTCATGCCCAGGATGTCGGCGATGTCACGGTTGGTCTTGCCCTTGCTCAGCCATGACAGCACCTCGGTCTCGCGCGGGGTGAGCGCCACCTGCTGCAGCCGGCGCGCGGCAGGCGTCTGCGGCGCCTCGTGGCTGAGCAGCACCATCGACTCCCCCAGGCCGCTGGCGCCCATGTGGCGCGCCAGCAGCTGGCGGCCATCGGCCAGGGCCAGCGCCAGATCCTGGGGGGCGGGCTGGCCCTCCTGATCCGCCTGGCCGGGCTGATCCGCTTTGCCGTGCTGATCCGGCTGGCGGGCGCCGGCCAGCCAGTCCCCGGCCGCCTCCAGCGGGAAGGGCTGGTCCGCAAAGGCCTCCTCCAGCCAGCGCGATGCCTGGGGCGAGCGCCAGGCCACGCGGCCCTGGCCGTCGAGCACCACCACGCCCAGCCCCGCCACGTCCACGGCCTCCTGCGCCTGGCGCGTGGCGCGGGCGTTGCGCACATGGGTGGCCAGGCGCACCAGCACCTCGGGGATGCGCAGCGGCTTGACCACGTAGTCCACGCCACCGCTGGCAAAGCCGCGGATGATCTGGTCCGTGTCCGACAGGCCGGTCATGAACACCACGGGCACATGGGCCCAGGCCGGCGTGGCCTTGAGCGTGCGGCACAGCGTGAAGCCGTCCATGCCGGGCATGACGGCGTCCAGCAGCACGCCGTCGGGCACGGTGAGGGCGAAGCGCTGCAGGGCCTCGTCGGCGTCGCGGGCGGCGAGCACCACGTAGCCTTCGGCGGCCAGCGCGTCGCACAGCATGCGCAGGCTGTCCAGCGCGTCGTCCACCACAAGGATGACGTGGGCGTTGTGAGGGGGGTGGCTGGGGTGTCTGCTGCTGTCGGCGGTCGTCATCTGTGGCCTTTGCGGGTTCTCATTCATCGGTCTCCTCTCTTTCTTCGTCTTCTTCATCCTCTTGCTCGGGCCGCGGCAGCATGCGCGCCAGCGCATCGAAGTCGAAGCGGTTCGCGCAGGCCTGCAGCGCATCGAGCAGCGCGGCATGCGCGGGCGCCTGCTGGCGCGCCTGGCGCAGGCGCTCGCGCAGGGCCGTGGCCTGGCCCGAGCGCGCCAGCCGGGCCAGGTCTTCACGAAGGTCGGGCGGGAAGGGGGCGGCTGACGGCGCCTCCTCTGCCTTGGCCTCTGCCTGCTCTGCACGCGGCGCCGGCAGCAGCAGCGGGCGGTTGTCATGCACCCATTCCAGCCGCAGCACGCGCTCGAGCACCTGCAGCAGCTCGGACTCGGTCACGGGCTTGGCGACGAAGCCCTGGCAGCGCGCATCGGCCAGGCGCGGCGGGTCGTTGTCGAACAGGTTGGCCGAGACGAAGACCACGGGCAGCTGCTGCGCATCCCAGCGCGCGCGCAGCAGGGCGGCGGTCTGCCAGCCGTCCAGGTCGTCCATGCTGATGTCCAGCAGCACCAGGTCGGGCGGGCTTTGCTCCACGATCTCCAGGCACTCCCGGCCGCTGGCGGCCTCGCGGATCTCGAAGCCCAGCGGCAGCAGCAGGCCGGCCAGCAGCTGGCGCTGCAGCGGCTGGTCGTCCACCACCAGCAGGGTGCGCCGGGGCGGCAGATAGCCGATGACGGTGTGCAGCGTGGCGGCGGCGCCCGGAGGGACCCAGGACGCGTCGGGCGCCATCTCGGGCAGGTACAGGCGCACGGTGAAGCAGCTGCCCTCGCCGGGCGTGCTGCTCAGGGTGAGCTGCCCGCCCATCAGCTCGGTCAGCAGGTGGGTGATGGTCAGCCCCAGGCCCGTGCCCGCCTCGCTGACGCGCCGCCCCGCGCTGCCGCGCTCGAAAGGCACGAAGATGCGCTCCATGTCCTGCGGTTCGATCCCGATGCCGGTATCGATGACCTCGATGCGCGAGACATGGGGCCTGAAGTCCATGCGCAGCCGCACCTCGCCGCGTTGGGTGAAGCGCACGGCGTTGGACAGCAGGTTGATCAGGATCTGGCGCAGCCGCTTGGCGTCGGCCCGCACCCAGCGCGGCATGGTGCCCAGCGTCTCGACCGAGAACTGCAGCCCCCTGGCCTGTGCCTGGGGCCGCATCATGGCCTCGATGCCGTCGATCAGCGCGGGCAGGGGCAGGGGGGCGAGGTCCAGGCGCAGGCGGCCGGCCTCGATGCTGGCCAGCTCCAGCGATTCGTCGATCAGCGCGCGCAGGTGCTGGCCGCTGTGCTGCATGGTGGACAGGGTCTCGCGCACCCAGCCGTCGACCTGCGGGCTCTTGAGCAGGATCTGCGTATAGCCCAGCAGGCTGTTGAGCGGCGAGCGCAGCTCGTGCGTCATGCCGGCCACATAGCGCGTCTTGGCCTGGCTGGCCTGCTCGGCATGGTCCTTGGCGGCCTGCAGCTCGGCATCGGTGCGCTTGTGGGCGGCGATCTCCTGCAGCAGCAGCTGGTTCTGGCGCTCGGACTCGTCCTGGGCCATGCGCCGGCTGTCCGTGCTCAGCACCACCCACCAGGCGGCCACGGCGCACAGCAGGGCCAGCAGCGCGAAGACCTTGAGGAAGGGGATGCGCAGCGCGCCGCCATCGACGCTGCCTGCCTGCAGGCTTTCCTGCATGTAGACCACGCCCACCATGAAGGCCGTCACCGCGCACAGCGACAGCATCACCACCAGGTACTGGCCCGCGCGGAAGTTCACCTTGGTCGCCCAGCGCGGCGGCAGCAGGGCCGAGGCCAGCGCATGCAATTGCTCGCCCGCGCGCGATCCGGTCTTGCAGCGGTCATGGCAGCGCGACTCCAGCGAGCAGCACAGCGAGCAGATGGGCGCGCCGTAGGCGGGGCAGTGCGCCATGTCCTCGGATTCGAAATGCTTCTGGCAGACGGCGCAGCGCACGGTCTCGCCGGGCTTCCACAGGTTGCCTGCGGGCCGCGCCAGGTAGTAGCGCCCGCCCGTCAGCCAGGCCAGCAGCGGCGACAGCAGCATGGACAGCGCCAGCGCGATGAAGGGCGAGAACGCGGCCGCCGTCTCGCCCAGCAGGCCCGCATAGGCGCAGCAGGCCACGGCGGCGGCCAGCAGCATGGCGCCCGGGCCCACGGGATTGAAGTCGTACAGATGGGCGCGGCGGAACTCGATGCCCGGCGGGCTCAGTCCCAGCGGCTTGTTGATGACCAGGTCGGCCACCAGCGCGCCCACCCAGGCGATGGCCACGTTGCTGTAGATGGTCAGCACCTTCTCCAGCGCGCCGAACACGCCCAGCGTCATCAGCAAGGTGGCGATGACCACGTTGAACACCATCCAGACCACGCGCCCCGGATGGCTGCGCGTGATGCGCGCGAAGAAGTTGGACCAGGCAAGCGACCCCGCGTAGGCATTGGTCACGTTGATCTTGACCTGCGAGATGACCACGAAGACCACGGTCACCGCCACGGCCAGCCCCGGCAGGCCCAGGGCCTGCAGCACCTGCTGGAAGCCCACCAGGAACATCTGCGTGGGCTCGGCCGCGCGCGAGGCGTCCACCCCCTCCAGCTGCATGGCCGCGAAGGCGAGAAACGCGCCGCCCGCCATCTTGAGCATGCCCATCACGGCCCAGCCCGGCCCGGCCACCAGCACCGCGCCCCACCAGCGCAGGCGGTTGGCCCGGGTGCGCGGCGGCAGAAAGCGCAGGAAGTCCACCTGCTCGCCGATCTGCACCACCAGCGCGAAGATCACGGCCGCCGCCGCGCCGAACATCAGCGGATCGAACTGGCTGCTGCCCGAGCGCAGGCCGGTGAGGCTGGCGAAGTCGCGGTACAGCTGGGGCTGGGACAGCGCCATCCACACGAAGGGCAGCACCAGCAGGAACAGCCACAGCGGCTGCGTCCAGGCCTGCAGGCGCGAGATCAGCGTGATGCCGCGCATGGCCAGCGGCAGCACCACCAGGGCCGACAGCGCATAGCACCACTGCAGCGGCCAGTCCACCACCAGCTGCAGGGCCAGCGCCATGATGGCCGCCTCCAGCGCGAAGAAGATGAAGGTGAAGACGGCGTAGATCAGCGAGGTGATGGTCGAGCCCAGGTAGCCGAAGCCCGCGCCCCGCGTCAGCAGGTCCATGTCCAGCCCGTAGCGCGCGGCGCAGACGGCGATGGGCAGCCCCGTCAGGAAGATCACCAGGCCCACGGTGACGATGGCCCACATGGCGTTGGCAAAGCCGTAGTTCAGCGCAATGGCGCCGCCGATCGCCTCCAGCGCCAGGAAGGACAGCGAGCCGAAGGCCGTGTTGGCCACGCGGAACTCGCTCCAGCGCCGGAAGCTGCGCGGCGTGTAGCGCAGCGCGTAGTCCTCCATGGTCTCGTCGGCCACCCAGGCGTTGTATTCGCGCCGGAACCGGAAGATGGTCTGCGGCGCGGGCGAGGTGCTGGCGGGGCTGTCGGGCGGGGGTGCGGAGTGCATTCCCAGGTCTAGCAAGAAACGTGCGGGGCCAATGCTGGCGCGGCTTTCAAGAGGAGTGCGCGGGGTGCGTACGCAGATGGCTACGTCAATTGACGTATGGGCGGTTTCAAGGGTTCTTCCTAATCTTGGACCCAGCGCGGAAACAAGCCGTAACCGCAACGCCAGTTTTCAGCCACTTGCAGATCACCCAACCGATCCTTACAGGAGAGTCACCATGAGCCACCCCTCCGACCCCCGCACACCTGGTTCCCCCGGCACGGAAATGGGCCGCCGCCGCGTCCTGCAGGCGCTTGGCGCCGCCTCGGTGGCCGGGCTGCCGGCCTGGTCCTTCGCCCAGCCCACGGCCCAGGTCAACACCACCAAGCTGGCCGTGACCGACACCGAAGTCGTCGTGGGCCAGCTGCACTCGGCCACGGGCACCATGGCGATCTCCGAGACCGGCTCCATCCAGGCCGAGCAACTGGCCATCGACCAGATCAACGCCATGGGCGGCATCCTGGGCCGCAAGATCCGCGTGATCAAGGAAGACGGCGCCTCCGACTGGCCCACCTTCGCCGAGAAGTCCAAGAAACTGCTCATCAACGACCGCTGCGCCGCCGTCTTCGGCTGCTGGACCAGCGCCTCGCGCAAGGCCGTGCTGCCCGTGTTCGAGAAGGAAAACGGCCTGCTGTACTACCCCACCTTCTACGAAGGCCTGGAGCAGTCCAAGAACGTGATCTACACGGGCCAGGAAGCCACGCAGCAGATCCTGTACAGCCTGGACTGGGCCAAGGCCGAGAAGAAGGCCAAGACCTTCTTCCTGATCGGCTCGGACTACATCTGGCCGCGCACCTCCATGAAGATCGCGCGCAAGCACATCGAGAACTTCCAGAAGGGCAAGGTCGTCGGCGAGGAGTACTACCCGCTGGGCAGCACCAACTTCGGCTCGCTGGTCAACAAGATCAAGCTGCAAAAGCCGGACTGCATCTTCGTGGCCGTGGTGGGCGGCTCCAACGTGGCCTTCTACAAGGCGCTCAAAGCCGCGGGCATCACGGGTGACAAGCAATTGCTGGTCACGCTGTCGGTGACCGAGGACGAGATGACCGGCGTGGGCGGCGAGAACTTCACGGGTTTCTACTCCTCGATGAAGTACTTCCAGACGCTGGACAACGAGAACAACAAGAAGTTCGTGGCCGCCTTCAAGGCCAAGTACGGCCCCAATGCCGTCATCGGCGACGTCACCCAGGCCGGCTACCTGGGCCCCTGGCTGTGGAAGGCCGCCGTGGAAAAGGCCAAGAGCTTCGACGTGGACAAGGTGGTGGCCGCATCGCCGGGGCTGGAGCTCAAGACCGCGCCCGAAGGCTACGTGAAGGTGGACGCCAACCACCACCTGTGGAGCAAGTCGCGCATTGCCGTGGGGCAGCCGGACGGCACGTTCAAGGTGGTCTCGGAATCTCCGGAATTGATCAAACCCGATCCCTTCCCCAAGGGTTACCAGTAAGTCCTGATCCGTTCAGGCAGGTGATGCGTGGCGGCCTGCGGCCTGGTGGGCGGGCCGCCGCGTGAACCGTTTCCCCCTCTCCCGATTGGCTTGCGCGCAGGAGCAGCACCATGAGTTTTTCCGACATGATGAACATCGGCCTGATGCAGGGCTTCGCGGGGCTGAGCCTGTTCGCCGTGCTGCTGCTGATGGGCCTGGGCCTGGCCATCATCTTTGGCCAGATGGGCGTGATCAACATGGCGCATGGCGAGTTCATGACCATTGGCGCCTATACCATCTACCTGGGCTCCACGCTCACGGCGCAGCACGCGCCCGAGCTCATGCCCTACTACTTCCCGCTGGCCATCGTGGCCGCCTTCTTGTTCGCCTTCGCGGCCGGCTGGCTGGTGGAGTGGGGGCTGATCCGCCACCTCTACAAGCGCCCGCTGGACACGCTGCTGGCCACCTGGGGCGTGAGCCTGGCGCTGCAGCAGTGCTTTCGCACCTTCATCGGCCCCAAGGAAGTCAGCCCCACCCTGCCTGACTGGCTGATGGGCTCGTGGGCGCCGGCCGAGGGGCTGGACATTCCCATCAACGGCCTGTTCGTGCTGGCGCTGACCGCAGTGGTCACGGCCGGCGTGCTGATCGCGCTGCACAAGAGCCGCTGGGGCCTGCGCGTGCGTGCCACGGTCAGCAACCGCGTGATGGCCAATGCCATCGGCATCGACACCAAGAAGACCGACCGCCTGACCTTTGCCATCGGCTGCGGCATCGCAGGCGTGGCGGGCGCGGCCTTCACCACCATCGGATCCACCGGCCCCACCTCGGGCTCGCTGTACATCGTGGACGCCTTCCTGGTGGTCACCTTCGGCGGCGCGGCCAGCCTGCTGGGCACCGTGGTCTCGGCCTTCGGCATTGCGCAGACGCAGTCCATCACCGAGTTCTTCCTCGCGGGCTCCATGGCCAAGGTGATCACGCTGTCGCTGATCGTCTTCATCCTGATGCTGCGTCCCCAGGGCCTGTTCGCTTCCAAGGTGCGGCGCTGATCCCGGCGCCGGCCCTGTCCACGAATTCCCCGCGTTCCCCCGATTTCCCCTGAGTTCACCGGAGTCATTCCATGCAAGCCCTCAAAGCCTGGATACAGCGCTACCAGCTCGCCAGCCTGGTGCTGCTCACCGTCCTGCTGGCGGTGGTGCTGCCCCTGGCGCTGGACATCTTCCGCCTCAACCTGGTCGGCAAGTACCTGACCTATGCCTTCGTCGCCATCGGCCTGGTCATGGTCTGGGGCTATGGCGGCGTGCTCAGCCTGGGCCAGGGCGTGTTCTTCGGCCTGGGCGGCTACGCCATGGCCATGTTCCTGAAGCTGGAGGCGTCCGACCCCATCAGCACCAAGATCCAGTCCACGCCCGGCATCCCCGACTTCATGGACTGGAACCAGCTGACCGAGCTGCCCTCGTTCTGGCTGCCCTTCAAGAGCCTGCCGTTCTCGCTGGCCGCCGTCATCGCCGTGCCCACGCTGCTGGCCTGGCTCATCAGCTTCGCCATGTTCAAGCGCCGCGTGGGCGGGGTGTACTTCGCCATCATCACGCAGGCCGTGGCGCTGATCGTCACCGTGCTCATCATCGGCCAGCAGGGCTACACGGGCGGCGTCAACGGCATGACCGACCTCAAGACCCTGTGGGGCTGGGACACGCGCACGGACAGCGCCAAGTACATCCTCTACTACGTCTGCGTGGCCCTGCTGATCGGCGCCATCGTGCTGTGCCGCTGGATACAGACGGGCAAGGTGGGCACCCTGCTGCTGGCCATGCGCGACAAGGAAGACCGCGTGCGCTTTTCCGGCTACGACGTGGCCAACTTCAAGGTCTTCGTGTTCTGCCTGGCCGCTGCGCTGTCGGGCATAGGCGGCGCCATGTTCACGCTGCAGGTGGGCTTCATGTCGCCCAGCTTCGTGGGTATCGTGCCCTCCATCGAGATGGTCATCTACGCCGCCGTGGGCGGGCGCATGAGCCTGGTGGGCGCCGTGTACGGCACGCTGCTGGTCAACGCGGGCAAGACCTATTTCTCGGAGAGCTTCCCGGACCTGTGGCTGTTCCTCATGGCGGGCCTGTTCATCGGCGTGACCATGGCCTTCCCGATGGGGCTGGCCGGCCTGTGGGAAAGCCGCATCGTTCCGTGGTGGAACAGCCGCCGCAAGGGCACGGCACCTGCCGCAGCGCAGGGAGCCCAGGCAGCACCTGCCCCGGCCCCGGCCGCCACCAAGCCCACGTCCGCCCTGTCCGAAGGCATGGGCCGCCAGGGCGCCTGAACCACAGCGGGAGCACACCATGAGCAATACCGACTTCACGCTGGCCGTGGAAGACCTGACGGTCTCCTTCGACGGCTTCAAGGCCATCGACGCGCTGAACCTGTACATCGACAAGAACGAGCTGCGCGTCATCATCGGTCCCAACGGCGCGGGCAAGACCACGCTGCTGGACCTGATCTGCGGCAAGACCCGCGCCACGGCCGGCAGCATCAAGTTCAAGAACGAGGAACTCACGCGCATGGCCGAGCACAAGCGCGTGCGCCTGGGGATCGGGCGCAAGTTCCAGACACCGTCCATCTACGAGAACCTGTCGGTCTTCCAGAACCTGGAGGTCTCCTACCCGCAAGGCCGCTCGGTCTTCGGCGCGCTGGCCTTCAAGTGCACGGAGGCGGTGCGCGATCGCGTGCAGGCCGTGGCCGCCGACATCGGCCTGGACGAGCGCCTGGACACCGAGGCCGGCCTGCTCAGCCACGGCCAGAAGCAGTGGCTGGAGATCGGCATGCTGCTCATGCAGGAGCCCGAGTTGCTGATGCTGGACGAGCCCATCGCCGGCATGAGCGCCCGCGAGCGCGAACTGACGGCCGAGCTGCTGCAGCGCATCTGCAAGAACCGCTCCGTCATCGTCATCGAGCACGACATGGAGTTCGTGGCACGCATCGCGCACAAGGTCACCGTCATGCACCAGGGAAAGATCCTCGCCGAGGGTCCCATGGACAAGGTGCAGGCCGACCCCAAGGTCATCGACGTCTACCTCGGCCACTGAGGCACGCACAAGGAATTCACATGCTGCAAGTCAAGGATCTGTACGTGGCCTATGGCCAGAGCGAGGCGCTGCACGGCATCAGCTTCGAGGGCCGCGAGAACGAAACCGTGGCCATCATGGGCCGCAACGGCATGGGCAAGACCACGCTGTTCAAAAGCCTGATGGGCGTCATGCCCGCCAAGAGCGGCCAGATCACCGTGGCCGGCCAGGACGTCACGAAGGACGAGAGCTTCCGGCGCGTGGCCAAGGGCATTGCCTACGTGCCCCAGGGCCGCATGATCTTCCCCACGCTGACCGTGGAAGAGAACATACAGACGGGCCTGGAGAACGCGAAGACGCGCCAGGTGCCCGACGACATCTACGCCCTGTTCCCCGTGCTCTGGGACATGCGCCGGCGCAAGGGCGGCAACCTTTCGGGCGGGCAGCAGCAGCAGCTGGCCATTGCGCGCGCCCTGGTCACCGACCCCAAGGTGCTGCTGCTGGACGAGCCCACCGAGGGCATCCAGCCTTCCATCATCAAGGACATCGCCAAGGCGCTCAACGAGATCCGCAAGCTGCGCCGCATCACCATCGTGGTCAGCGAGCAGGTGCTTTCCTTCGCCATGGATGTGGCCGACCGGCTGTTCGTCATCGAGGGCGGGAGATTGGTACATGAAACCGCGCGTGCCGATACCGACGAGCAGCGCATCAAGTCCTACCTCTCCGTCTGATCCATTTTTTCCCACTGCCATCGCAAGGAGCACACCATGGCCGAAACCCTGATCAAGGTCGATCTCAACCAGTCCCCCTACGACAACCCGCAGGTGCACAACCGCTGGCATCCCGACATCCCCATGGCGGTCTGGGTGGAGCCGGGCGCGGAGTTCAAGCTGGAGACCTATGACTGGACCGGCGGCGCCATCAAGAACGACGACAGCGCCGAAGACGTGCGCGACGTGGACCTGTCCACCGTCCACTTCCTGTCCGGCCCCGTGGGCGTCAAGGGCGCCGAGCCCGGCGACCTGCTGGTGGTGGACCTGCTGGACATCGGCGCGCGCGACGACAGCCTCTGGGGCTTCAACGGCTTTTTCTCCAAGCAAAATGGCGGCGGCTTCCTGGACGAGCATTTCCCGCTGGCCCAGAAGTCCATCTGGGACTTCCACGGCATGTTCACCAAGAGCCGCCACATCCCCGGCGTCAACTTCGCAGGCCTCATCCACCCGGGCCTGATCGGCTGCCTGCCCGACCCCAAGATGCTGGCCAGCTGGAACGAGCGCGAGACCGGCCTCATCGCCACCGACCCCGACCGCATTCCCGGCCTGGCCAACCCGCCCAACGCCACCACCGCCCACATGGGCCAGATGCAGGGCGAGGCCCGCGACAAGGCCGCCGCCGAAGGCGCACGCACCGTGCCGCCGCGCGAGCACGGCGGCAACTGCGACATCAAGGACCTCTCGCGCGGCTCGCGCGTGTTCTTCCCCGTCTACGTGGACGGCGCGGGCCTGAGCGTGGGCGACCTGCACTTCAGCCAGGGCGATGGCGAGATCACCTTCTGCGGCGCCATCGAGATGGCCGGCTGGGTGCACATGAAGGTCTCGCTGATCAAGGGCGGCATGGCCAAGTACGGCATCAAGAACCCCATCTTCAAGCCCAGCCCCATGACGCCCAACTACAAGGACTACCTGATCTTCGAAGGCATCTCGGTGGACGAAAAGGGCAAGCAGCACTACCTGGACGTGACCGTGGCCTACCGCCAGGCCTGCCTGAACGCCATCGAGTACCTGAAGAAATTCGGCTACAGCGGCGCCCAGGCCTACTCGCTGCTGGGCACGGCGCCCGTGCAGGGCCACATCAGCGGCGTGGTGGACGTGCCCAATGCCTGCGCCACGCTGTGGCTGCCCACGGAGATCTTCGACTTCGACATCAATCCCACGGCCGAGGGACCACAGAAGATCATCACGGGCGGGGTGGATCTGCCCATCGCCCAGGACAAGTAAGCCCGGCATACGACACCCGCCATCCACCATCCGCCAGAGGCCGCCCATGCCCACCTATGACTACCACTGCACCGCATGCGGCGGCTTCGACGCGCTGCGCAGCCTCTCGCAGCGCAACGAGCCCGCGCCCTGCCCCAGCTGCGAGGCGGCCTCGCCCCGCGTCTTCGTCAGCGCGCCGCGCCTGGCCTGCACCAGCCCCGAACAGCGCCGCGCCCATGACACCAACGAGCGCGCCCGGCACGAGCCCAGGCGCTCACGCGATGTGGCCGAGGGCAGCTACGCGCGCATGCGCCACCCTTCGGGCTGCGGCTGCTGCAGCGGCGCCAGCAAGCGCGGCTCCACGGTCACGGCGCCCAACGGCGCCAAGACCTTCCCGACCAAGCGGCCCTGGATGATCAGCCACTGACAGCGGACCCTGCGCCGCACCAATGACAAAGGCCCGCGATGCGGGCCTTTGTCCTGCCTGGGCGTACCGCTCAGTGCACGGCGCCGATGAAGCCGGCCAGCTCCGGCGTCTGCGGGTTGGCGAACAGCTGCTTGGCCGGGCCGCTTTCGTGGATCAGGCCCTGGTGCATGAACACCAGCTGGTCGCCCACGTCGCGGGCAAAGCGCATCTCGTGCGTGACCATGATCAGCGTCATGCCCTCGGCGGCGAGCTGCTTGACCACGGCCAGCACCTCGTTGACCAGCTCCGGGTCCAGGGCCGAGGTGATCTCGTCGCACAGCAGCACCTTGGGCTGCATGGCCAGCGCGCGAGCAATCGCCACGCGCTGCTGCTGGCCGCCGCTGAGCTGGTCGGGGTAGCTGTCGTACTTGTCGCCCAGGCCGACCTTGGCCAGCATCTGGCGCGCCAGCGCCGCCGCCTCGGGTTTTTTCACGCCCTTGACCACGGTGGGCGACAGGGCCACGTTCTCGCCCGCCGTCAGGTGGGGGAACAGGTTGAACTGCTGGAACACCATGCCCACGTTCAGGCGCAGCGCGCGCAGCTGGGCGGGCGAGGGCGCGCTGCCCTCCGAGCCCTTGAGCACGGCGTCGTCCACCACGATCTGGCCGGACTGGATGGCCTCCAGCCCGTTGATGGAGCGCAGCAGCGTGCTCTTGCCCGAGCCGCTGCGGCCGATGATGGCGACCACCTGGCCGCTGTCCACGCTCAGGTCCACGCCCTTGAGCACATGGTTGTTGCCGTAATGCTTGTGAACGGCGCGCACATCAACGAGCGGCATAGAGTTTCTTCTCCAGATGGGATGCGTAGAGGGACAGGGGCCAGCACAGCAGGAAGTAGCCTGCGGCGACCAGGCCGTAGATGAGGAAGGGCTGGAAGGTGGCGTTGGCCAGCATGGAGCCGAGCTTGGTCAGCTCGCTGAAGCCGATGATCGAGGCCACCGCCGTGCCCTTGATGATCTGTACCGAGAAGCCGACCGTGGGCGCTATCGACAGGCGCAGCGCCTGCGGCAGCACCACATGGCGCATCTGCTGCAGGTAGCCCATGGCCAGGCTGGACGAGGCTTCCCACTGGCCGCTGGGGATGGACTCCACGCAGCCGCGCCAGACCTCGGCCAGGTAGGCGCTGGTGTACAGCGTCAGGCCGATGGCGGCCGCCGTCCAGGGCGAGATGTCCAGGCCGGCCATGGACGAGCCGAAGAACACGATGAACATCTGCATCAGCAGCGGCGTGTTCTGGAAGGCCTGGATATAGGCCTTGGCCAGGCGGCGCAGGTTCTGGCTGCGGCCCACGCGGGCGAACAGCACCAGCAATCCGGTGGCGCCGCCCAGCACGAAGGCCAGCAGCGACAGCGCCAGCGTGGCCAGCAGGCCCTCGGCCAGCTTGGCCAGGATGGGCAGCAGGGGAATGTCGGCAATCATGCGGCGTCTCCGGCAGTGGTCGCAGGTGCAGCGGGTGCAGCGGGCCGGGCTGCACGTGGCGTGCGGCGGCCCACCACGAAGCGCTGGCCTATCCAGGCCAGCAACTGGCGCAGTGCCAGGGCCAACACGAAGTACGCCGCCGTCACCACCAGGTAGGTCTCGAACGCGCGGAAGTTGCGCGACTGGATGAAGTTGGCCGCAAACGTCAGGTCCTGGGCGGCGATCTGCGAGACCACCGAGGTGCCCAGCATCACGATCACGATCTGGCTGCTCAGCGAGGGCCAGACCCGCTGCAGCGCAGGGCGCAGCACCACATGGCGGAAGAGCGCCCAGCGGCCCATGCCCAGCGCGCCAGCGGCTTCCAGCTGGCCGCGCTGCGTCTCCTGGATGCCGGCGCGCACGATCTCTGTGATGTAGGCGCCCAGGTTGATCACCGTGGTCAGCAGGCAGGCCTGCCATTCGTTGATCTGCACGCCCAGCGAAGGCAGGCCGAAGAACACGAACATCAGCTGCACCAGGAAGGGCGTGTTGCGTATGCCCTCCACGTACACCTTGAACAGCCAGTGCAGCGGCGCAATGCGCCAGGCGCGGCTGACGCCGCCGGCCACGCCGATGGCGCCGCCCAGCACGGCGCCCGCCGCCGTCAGCGCCAGCGTGAAGCCTGCGCCCTGTGCCAGCAGGCCGCTGTAGTCGAACACGGCGCCGAAGTCGAATTGATAGGCCATGGAAGGATTTCCGGGAACAGGGGCGCAGCGGTTACAGGGTGGCGGGCAGCGGCATCTTCATCCAGCGCTGGGACAGGCCGGTCAGGCGGCCGTCGGCCTTGAGCTTGGTGATGATGGCGTCCACCTTCTGCAGCAGCGCCGGCTCGCCCTTGGCCACGCCGATGTAGCAGGGCGTGTCCTCGACCGCGAACTTCACGTCCAGCTGGCGCAGCCTGGTGCGCTCGTTGACGGCGTTGGCCACGATGTTGCCCAGCGTCACCAACTGCACCTGGCCCGTCAGATAGCTTTGCGCGGTGGCGTTGTTGTCCTCGTAGCGCTTGATGGTGGCCGAGGCCGGCGCCACCTGCGTGAGGGCCAGGTCCTCGGTGGAGCCGCGCGTCACGCCCACGGTCTTGCCGGCCAGGTCGGCAGGGGCCTTGATGCTCACGTCCTTGGGGCCGTAGACGCTCTTGGGGAAGGGCGCATAGGCCTGGGTGAAGTCGATCACCTTGGCGCGCTCGGCGTTCTTGCCCAGGCTGGAGATGACGATGTCGGCCTTGCCCGTGGTCAGGAAGGGAATGCGGTTGGTGCTGGTCACGGGCACCAGCTCCACCTTCACGCCCAACTCCTGGGCGACCAGGGCCGCCATGTCGATGTCATAGCCCTGCAGCTTCAGGTCGGTGCCCAGCGAGCCGAAGGGCGGGAAGTCCTGCGGAATCGCCACGCGCAGCACGCCGGCCTTCTGGATGTTGGCCAGCATGTCGGCATGGGCTGCGCCGCCCAGGCCGGCAGCGGCCAGGGTGGCGGCCGCCAGGGCGGTGCGGATGAATGCGCGGCGGGTTGTCAGGGGGGAAGTCATGCGAAAGCTCCTTCGGAAGGTGGGGTGAGGCGAAAGGAAAGCGGGTCAGGGTCGGGCGCAGATGTATCGGGCGCCGTTGCGTCGGGCGCCGTCGCGTCGGACGCCGCCGCGTTGTCCGGCGTGTCGAGATCGATGCCGCTGCGCCTGGCGGCCGACAGCAGGTGGGCGCGCATGGCGCCCGCGGCACCCGGCGCATCGCCCGCGCAGACGGCCTGCACGATGGCGTCGTGCTCGCGCACGGGCTGGTCGTCGGCGCCGCTCCAGGCAAAGGGCAGGCGCAGGCTGTGGCTGATGGCCAGCTCCAGCTGACGCGCCATGGCCACCAGGCCCGGGTTGCCCGACAGCTGGGCCAGCAGCAGGTGGAACTGCAGGTCGGCGTCGGCGGCGGCCAGCAGGTCGCTGCGGGCGAGGGCGTGGGCCAGCTGGGACTGGGTCCATTGCAGCTGGCGCAGGCCGCTGTCGTCGGCGCGCACGGCCGCCAGCGCGGCCCAGCCCGGCTCCAGCACCAGGCGCAGCTCGATCAGCTGGCGCGGCGAAAGCGTGCCCAGCGCCGGGGTGGCGTAGGCGCGGTGCATGCGTGCACGGCCGCTGTGCGGGCCGTTGATGCGCACGCCCTTGCCCGGCTGGATCTCGACCAGGCCCAGGGCCTCCAGCATGGACAGCGCCTCGCGCAGCGAAGCGCGGCTGATGCCCAGCTGCCGGGCCAGCTCGCGCTGCGGCGGCAGCTGGCTGCCGCCGGGATAGTGGCCGCTCAGGATGTGCTGCTGCAGCGTCTGGGCCATCGAGATCGGAATGCTTTGCATGGGCTGGCGCGGGTGGAGGGTTTTGGCCTGACTGGTCAGACCACGTATCCAGCAGATAGCGAATTGCGTGCCAGATGCAAAAAAAGGAGCGTTGTCCTCAGGCGCTGCAAAGAATCCGGGGCGATGGGGTATCGACAATCCGCCCCGAAGGCAGCGCCGGCGGCCCGCGCTGCCGCGCTTTGGTGCAGTGCCGCATGGCTTTGTGCAGGCCTGCCCCGAATGCGGGCGTAAAACCCGCACTGCAGGCCGCCGCCAGCCGCCGTAGAATCCCGGGCTTTGGCCCGAGGAGCGTTGCAGCGCGGCACCCGCCCATCCGTACACCGGATCGCGTGCCGCGTCAGGCTTGGGCCAGGTGCAGGTTCCCGGCCGGACCGCGCCCACGGTGCCAACGACGCTCACCTGTTGCCATGCCGTTTTTGCAGGTGAGCTTGATGTCGTCCTCTTTCACTCCCCCTCCCATGCGTCTGTCGGGCCTGGAGCCTGTCTCCATCGGCGAGGGCACGCTGTTCGTCAACGTGGGCGAGCGCACCAACGTCACGGGCTCCAAGGCCTTTGCGCGCATGATCCTCAACGAGCAGTACGAGGAAGCGCTGTCCGTGGCACGCCAGCAGGTGGAAAACGGCGCCCAGGTCATCGACGTGAACATGGACGAGGCCATGCTGGACAGCAAGGCCGCCATGGTGCGCTTCCTGAACCTCATCGCCTCCGAGCCCGACATCGCCAAGGTGCCGGTCATGGTGGACAGCTCCAAGTGGGAAGTTATCGAGGCCGGACTGCGCTGCCTGCAGGGCAAGGGCATCGTCAACTCCATCTCCATGAAGGAAGGCCTGGATGAATTCAAGCGCCAGGCCCGGCTGATCAGGCGCTACGGCGCGGCCGCCGTGGTCATGGCCTTCGACGAGAAGGGCCAGGCCGACACCTACCAGCGCAAGATCGAGATCTGCGAGCGCGCCTACCGCATCCTGGTGGACGAGGTGGGCTTCCCGCCCGAGGACATCGTCTTCGACCCCAACATCTTCGCCGTGGCCACCGGCATCGAGGAGCACGACAACTACGCCGTGGACTTCATCGAGGCCGTGCGCTGGATCAAGAAGAATCTGCCCGGCGCCAAGGTCTCGGGCGGTGTCTCCAACGTGAGCTTCAGCTTCCGCGGCAACGACCCTGTGCGCGAGGCCATCCACACCGTGTTCCTGTACCACGCCATCTCGGCGGGCATGGACATGGGCATCGTCAACGCCGGCATGGTCGGCGTCTATGACGACCTGGAGCCCCAGCTGCGCGAGCGCGTGGAAGACGTGGTGCTCAACCGCCGCCCTGACGCCGCCGAGCGCCTGCTGGAGATTGCCGACGCCGCCAAGGGCGCTGCCAAGGACGACAGCAAGAAGCTCGAATGGCGCGGCACGCCCGAGAACCCGAAGACCGTGGGCGAGCGCCTGTCGCACGCCCTGGTGCACGGCATCACCGACTTCATCGTCACCGACACCGAAGAGGCCTACCAGCAGATCGTGGTGCAGGGCGGTGGTCGCCCGCTGCACGTGATCGAAGGCCCGCTCATGGACGGCATGAACATCGTGGGCGACCTGTTCGGCGCCGGCAAGATGTTCCTGCCCCAGGTGGTCAAGTCGGCGCGCGTGATGAAGCAGGCCGTGGCCCACCTCGTGCCCTACATCGAAGAGGAAAAGCGCCAGCAGGAAGCGGCGGGTCTGGACGTGTCCAGCAAGGGCAAGATCGTCATCGCCACCGTCAAGGGCGACGTGCACGACATCGGCAAGAACATCGTCACCGTGGTCCTGCAGTGCAACAACTTCGAGGTCATCAACATGGGCGTGATGGTGCCCTGCCATGAGATCCTGGCCCGGGCCAAGGCCGAGGGCGCGGACATCATCGGCCTGTCGGGCCTGATCACGCCCAGCCTCGAAGAGATGCAATACGTCGCCGGCGAGATGCACAAGGACGACTACTTCCGCATCAAGAAGATTCCGCTGCTGATCGGCGGTGCCACCTGCTCGCGCGTGCACACCGCCGTCAAGATCGCGCCCAAGTACGAAGGCCCCGTGGTCTACGTGCCCGATGCCTCGCGCAGCGTCAGCGTGGCCCAGAGCCTGCTGGGCGAGAACAAGGGCAACTACCTGGCCGAGATCCAGGCCGACTACGACAAGGTCCGCACCCAGCACGCCAACAAGAAGAAGACACCGCTGTGGCCTCTGGCAAAGGCCCGCGCCAACGCCACGCCCGTGGACTTTTCCCAGGCTCCCGTGGCGCCGCGCGCCCTGGGCCGCCGCGTGTTCCGCAACTTCGACCTGGCCGAGATCGCCGAATACATCGACTGGGGCCCGTTCTTCCAGACCTGGGACCTGGCAGGCCCCTACCCGGCCATCCTCGACGACGAGATCGTGGGCGTGCAGGCCCGCCAGGTGCTGGCCGACGGCCAGGCCATGCTCAAGAAGATCATCGAAGGCCGCTGGCTGCAGGCCAACGGCGCCATCGGCCTGTTCCCTGCCAACCGCGTGGGCGATGACATCGAGTTCTATGCCGACGAGTCCCGCAGCCAGGTGCTGATGACCTGGTACGGCATGCGCCAGCAGACCGAAAAGCAGATGGTGGAAGGCCCGGATGGCCAGCCCGTGATGCGCCCCAGCCGCTGCCTGTCCGACTTCGTGGCCACCAAGGAATCGGGCATCCAGGACTACGCGGGCCTGTTCGCCGTCACGGCCGGCATCGGCGCCGAGAAGAAGGACAAGGAGTTCGAAGACGCGCTGGACGACTACTCCGGCATCATGTTCAAGGCCCTGGCCGACCGCCTGGCCGAGGCCTTCGCCGAATGCCTGCACCAGCGCGTGCGCAAGGACCTATGGGGCTATGCGCCCGACGAGGACCTCAGCAACGAAGCGCTGATCAAGGAACAGTACAAGGGCGTGCGCCCCGCGCCCGGCTACCCGGCCTGCCCCGACCACAGCGCCAAGACCGACCTGTTCGCCGTGCTCAAGGCCGACGAGATCGGCATGACGCTGACCGAAAGCCTGGCCATGAACCCGGCCTCCAGCGTCAGCGGCTTCTACATCGGCCACCCCGACTCCGTCTACTTCAACGTCGGCGAGATCGGCGAGGACCAGCTCGCCGACATGGCCGCGCGCCGGGGCATGGACATCGAGGAGCTGCGCAGGCTGTTGGCGCCGAATCTCGCCTGATATTGGGTTGACCGCTGGCTTGGCTACGCCGGTCAGGCGTGCGATTTTTCGCTATTTTGGACAAAGGCATTCATCTTTGACTGGAATAGCGGACAGGGCGCGCCAGCGGCGCAGGCAGTCGATCAGAAGATGTGATCCGGCTGAGCGTTCAAGCGCGCCGATGCTGCAGGAGCCAGGATGCCCTACAAGGGCCCGGTGCACGCCAGCCGAACCCGCACCTCCTTGTTGGCGACCAGGGCCGGATCGGTCGCAAGGACGAGTTTTCTCTCTCCCCCGCTGCCCAGGTCGATCAGGCCTTCCTGCAGTACCTGCCGGACGCCCCCTCGGTTCACGCTGCTCGTGTAGGTCGCCAGAGCCGAAAGGCATCCGCACTCGCCAATCGATTTGCGCAGTTGAACACGGGTGTTCGCCCACACCACATTGGACTCTGTGGAAGTCTTCGTCGCCGTGATCGACACGCAGGCTGAAAGATCGTTCTGAAACGTTATCTGGTCGGCATGGGCGGCAAAGGCGGATCCGCCAAACAAGGCAGACCATATTAAAAATCGAGCCATGCTATGCACGTGTGCCTCCGTTTGTCACTCTTGCCGGGACGTAATTGACTTTCAGGATGAAATAGCTACGTGAACTGGACTTCGCCTTCGACCGAAGAATCGGGAAGAATCTATGCTCAACCTCAATACATCCGTGGCTGAAGCCTTTGGTTGAATCATGCAGATAAAAGCCGCTGCGGACGGGGTTGCAAGCGATGCGCGTTTGAGTGTCGGCGGGCTCCATCCGCGCCCGGTTCTGCCCCCAGTTTGCCCAATAGGCTTCGCAGCTTCCGGCGGCAGCTCCGCGTGGAATCGTCTGGACTCCCCATCCGGGAGACAGGTTGCATCTTCCCGCACCGTCGTCCTTCGCCGCCCCACGATCGGTGACGAGCACCTTGTACACCCCCTCCGGAATTGGTCCGCTGTCTTTGATGCACTGATTTTCTGGCATCTGAAAACCTGGAAGTCCTGTTGTTGCCTTGAAGCTACCGGAGCCATTCCATGTCAGCTTCTGCCCATCAAACTCCATATCTGGTATCACAAACGGTCCCTCCAATTTTCTAAAGTCGCATCAATCGAGTTTCTCGGTAGCCACGGTTTGATGCCATCCAGATTCATAAGCTTCATCTGGATCAGAGATCGGGGCAGCTTAATGCGCTTATTGCCTCGGAGGCAAGTTGGAGGGAAAGTGTTTTTGCGACATGCTGTAACGATCTTGTATACCAATTCGCTGCAATCGCATTCAGGTATACCTGATTGCCATGGATGAGATCGCCTGAATATGCCCACTGCCAGAGTCCAAAAAAACAAGGCGCACGAGGCGCCTTGTCATGGGTCAGCGGGATGGGAGTTTCAGAGCCCGATTTCCTTGTTGTACGCCTTGCGCGCCGCAACGGCCGTGTCCGTGAAGTCGGTGAACACGCCGTCGATGCCCAGGCGGTAGTAGGTCAGGTATTCCTGCACGGGGTCGCCCTTGTACAGGCCGGCCAGGCGGCCCGGCTCGTTGCGGAAGGTGAAGCTGTGCACGATCAGGCCGGCCTTGTGGGCGTCGCGGATCAGGCCCGTGTCCTTGACGGTGTTCACGTCCTTGAGGCCGGCGCCGTCCTTGTAGGGCACGACGGAGTGGGCCAGGACCTGGGGCTTCCAGGGGCCGATGCCGTCGGCATAGGTCTTGATGTCGGCCAGGCCTGCGGGCGTGAGCATGGCGGCGAAGGTGCGGGCGTCGCCGGCCAGGGTCCAGCTGTAGGGGCGGCCGCTGATGAAGGTCCACTCATCGTTGGTGATGTAGACCATGGAGCCGTCGCGCAGGCTGAAGTCGTTGCCGTCGATCAGCTGCACGCCCTTGGCCTTCATGCCGGCCTGGCGCAGGTACTTGAGGCTGGCCGGGTCGAAGCTCTGGATGTAGATGGGCGAATCCTTGGCGTTGAGCTTGTTCTGGTCCAGCAGCTTGATCACCGCGTCTTCAAACGGGCGCGAACCGGGCGCGCCGCAGCCGTTGGCGATCGCCTGCTGGTTGTTCCAGTAGGGGTTCTTGGTCTCGGCGTAGACGGGGATGGTGCGGCCCAGGGCCTTGCTCTTGGCGGCGGCGATGTCCAGCACGTCCTGGGCGCTGATCAGGGGCAGCTTGCCGTTCCACTCGGTGGGGCGCTCGCTGCGGTTGTCCAGGATGGTGCCGGTCAGCCAGCTGCGCAGCTCCTGCAGCGTGAAGTCGCTGATGGACCAGTCGTTGCGGTGGTCCTCGCCATCGACCACCAGGGCCTTGAGCACGGACTTGGGATCGTTGGCGTCCAACTGGTCGCTCAGGTACTGGGCCGGGCCGTTGGCTGGGATGGCCGGGTACTTCACGTTGACCAGCACGCCGGCCGCAGTGCGCTGGCGGCGTGCCACTTCGGCATTGGTCTTGGCCACGTCGGCCACGTTGGTGCTGTCGCTGAGCCAGGCGTTGTGGCGGGCGACCAGCTGGCAGTCCTTCGTCATGTGCATGTCGAGTTCAAGCATGTCCGCGCCTGCATCGGCGGCGGCCTCGTAGGCCATGCGCGTCTGCTCCGGGAACTTGCCCGAGAAGCCGCGGTGGGCGATCACCTGGGGCTGCTTTCCGTCGAGCGTGAGGTAGAACGAGCCGCCGTCACCGCCGCAGGCCGTGAGGACTGCAGCCGCGCACAGGGACGCGAGCAGGGGAGTGCGGGAAAAGGACATAGGACGTTGGGTCATATCCGAAGCAGTGGTGGGTTGATGAACGGCGCGCAATGCGCCAACTCAGCAGCGTATGCAGTCAGCCGTGTCGGCACCATGACAGTGCGTCCCGTATGACCCAGATTGGCGTTTTAGCGACGGTCGGTGGAAATTTGCCGACCCTCCGACACAGGGTTATCCCCCGAACAGGGGCGCCAGCGTGGCGCGCAGGCGGTCGCTGGCGTCGGGCGCCTCGGGCGGGCGGATCTCCAGCGAGCGCTCCACCGTGCCGATGTGCTCCAGCAGCAGGGCCTTGGCGCCCTCGGTGTCGCCGCGCTCCAGCGCCTCGACGATGCGCTCGTGCTCGGCGCAGGACTGGCTGGCGCTGTGCGTGGACTGGAACAATGTGGCCGCCAGCGTGGTGCGCGCCGTGAGGTCGCGCAGGGTGAGCGCCAGCAGGCGGTGGCCCATCTGCTCGGCCAGGCAGACGTGGAAGTCGGCCAGCAGGAAGGCGCGCGTGGCCGCGTCGGCGCCGGCAATGGCGTCCTGCTCCTGGGCGATGTGGCGGCGCAGCTGGCCGATCACGCTTTGCATCGGGCGGCCGGCCTCGCCCAGGATGCCGGTCTCGATGATGCGGCGCGCCGCGAAGGCGTCCTGCGCCTCCTCGGCCGAGGGCTGGACCACGTACCAGCCGCGCCGGGGCTGCACCTGCACGAAGCCGCGCGCCTGCAGCTGCATCAGCGCCTCGCGCACCATGGTGCGGCTGACCGCGAAGTTGTCGGCCAGCTCCTGCTCCCCCAGCCGTTCGCCGGGCGCCAGTTTCTGGGCCAGGATGGCTTCGACGACGCGCTCGGCAATGTGCTGGGGGCTTACAGGTGTCATTGCGTTGCAGGGTGGGCAGAAGTCACGGTTGCGGGGACGGCGGCGGCGCCGGAGGGCTCGGCGTCGGGCCCCTGATTGTCGGCCAGGCCGTTGAGCACGGCATGGGCGCGCTCGCGGTCGATGTCACCTTCCCAGGCGGCGATGGCCACGGTGGCCACGCAGTTGCCGATCAGGTTGCCCAGCGCGCGGGCAATGCCCATGAACCAGTCCACCGACAGCACCAGCACCAGGCCGATGGCGGGGATGGCCGGAATCGCATGCAGCGTGGCCGCCAGCACCACGATGGCCGAGCCCGGCACGCCGTGGGCGCCCTTGGAGGTCACCAGCGCAATCGCCAGGATGGTCAGCAGGTCGGCCATGCCGATGGGCGTGTTCGTGGCCTGGGCGATGAACACGGCCGCCAGCGTGATGTAGATGGAAAAGGCGTCCAGGTTGAACGAGTAGCCCGTGGGAATCACCAGGCCCACGGTGGAGTCGCGCACGCCCATGTTGCGCAGCTTGGCCATGATCTGGGGCAGCACGCTGTCCGAGGAGGTGGTGGCGAAGACCACCATCAGCTCCTCGCGCAGGTAGCGCAGCAGCTTGATCAGGCTGAAGCCCGAAAAGCGCATCACCAGCCCCAGCACCACGAAGACGAAGAAGATCACCGCCACGTAGAACAGCAGCACCAGCATGCCCAGCTGCTTGAGCGAGCCTATGCCGTACTGGCCCACGGTGAACGAGATCGCACCCAGCACGCCCAGCGGCGCCAGCTTGATGAGGATGCCCATGATCTTGAACAGCACGTTCGACAGCGTGTCGATCAGCGCATGCACGGGCGCGCCGCGCTCGCCCAGCATGGTCAGCGCGCAGCCGAACAGCACGGCGAACAGCAGCACCTGCAGCACGTCGCCCGTGGCAAAGGCCTGCACCACGGTGGTGGGGATGAGCTTCATCAGGAAGTCCACCGTGCCGCCACTGGTCAGCTTGTCGGCGTTGCTGGCGTAGGCGCTCATGGCCGAGGCGTCGAGCTTGCTCGGGTCCACGTTCATGCCCGCGCCGGGCTGGAACACGAAGGCCAGCACCAGGCCCAGCACCAGGGCGATGGTGGTCAGCACCTCGAAGTAGATCAGCGACTTGACGCCGACCCGGCCCACGCGCTTGAGGTCGCCTGCGCCCGCGATGCCGTGCACCACCACGCAGAACACCAGCACGGGAATGATCATCTTGATGAGCTTGATGAAGCCATCGCCCAGGGGCTTGAGCTTCACGGCCCATTCAGGGGCCAATATTCCGGCGAGCACACCCAGGATGAGTGCGATCACCACCTGTCCGAACAGTGATCTGGCAAAGCGGCGCATAGTCGTCTTTCGCAAGTTGTGGAATCTTGTATGCAAGTGGATTTACAACTTGCATGCAAGAATGTAGACAAGCGAAACGCGTGCCAGCAGAGGGTATTCCCTGCAGATTTGCGGCACTCCAGAGAGCATCAGCCCTGACTTTTTCTGCATGAAATCCGCCGATGCGGGCGGGCCTCCCCGCCGTGGTGCAGGGCGGGTGGCCGTCATGCCCGCGCATGGTGCGCAGGCGGGTGCGCGTGCGGGGCGCAGGCCCCGTGGCGGGGCATGCGGGGTATGCGCGGCATGCGCGGGCGCGGTGCCTTGCGCACCGCACCGGGATCAGCGCAGGTTGCGCTCCATCGCGCGGTCCTTGATGAAGAAGGCCGCGAACAGGCCCAGCGTCACGCCGAACATCACATAGAAGGCCGGCGCCATGGGCGAGCCCGTGGAGCGGATCAGCCAGGTCACGATGAACTGCGCGAAGCCGCCGAAGATCATCACCGCCACGTTGTAGGCCATGGACATGCCGGCCGAACGCACCTGGGGCGGGAACAGCTCGGCCATCACCGTGCTGAACACGCCGAAGAACACGGCCACGAACACGCAGACCACCAGCTGGGTGATCAGCAGCTTCTGCACCGTGGGGCCGTCCGTCAGCCAGGCATACAGCGGGTAGAGCACCACCAGGTAGCCGATCAGCGAGCCGATGGTCAGCATGCGGCGGCCCACGCGGTCCGACAGGGCGCCGAAGAACGGCATGATCACCACCATCAGCGCGGCGCCGGCCATCTGCACCATGAAGGCATCGCGCATGGGCAGCTTCAGCGTCACCGTGGCATAGGTCACCAGATAGGTGAAGGTGATGTAGATGGACACCGTGGCCGTGACCACCAGGCCCATGCCCACCAGCGTCTCGCGCGCATGCGTGCGCAGCATCTCCATGATGCCGATCTGGCGCGCCTTGCCGCTGGCCTGAGCGGCCTGCATTTCCTTGAAGACCTCGGGCTCCTCCACATGGCGGCGGATGTACAGCGCCACGGGAACGATCAGCAGGCCCACGGCGAAGGGCACGCGCCAGGCCCAGGCCATCAGCTCCTCCTCGGTGAAGATCTCGGTGATCAGCGTGCCCGTGGCCGCGCCGATCAGCAGGGCCAGCATCTGGCCGGCCATCTGCCAGGAGCCATAGAAGCCGCGCTTGCCGGGCGGTGCCAGCTCGATCAGCAGTGCCGTGGACGTGCCGAACTCGCCGCCGGCCGCAAAGCCCTGCAGCAGCCGTGCCAGCACGATGAACAGCGGCGCCAGGATGCCCACCGCTGCATAGGTGGGCGCCAGCGTGATCAGCGCGATCGCCACCGCCATCAGGCCCGTCACCATCACCATGGCCGCCTTGCGGCCCTTGCGGTCCCCGTACAGGCCCAGCAGGATGCCGCCCACGGGCCGCATGAAGAAGCCCACGCCGAACACGGCCGTGGTCATCAGGATGCGGTTGATGTTGTCGTCCGGATTGTCGGGATTGCTGGGAAAGAACAGCTTGGCGACGATGGGTGTCATGAAGGCGAACACCAGGAAGTCATACCACTCCAGCGCGTTGCCGATGACGGCAGCCACGATGTTGCGGGTCGAGACGGTTTGCTTGGTCAAAGCAGGGTCCATTTCCGAAAAGGGATTGAAAAGACGGCAGTCACGCCCGGGGCATGGGTCGGCGTGCCTGCCCGGGCCGCAACCCGGGCGTACACTGCTTCGCCATATGCAATGCCTATGCCATGGCCTGCGTCGTCCACGAAGGGCGGCGCAGGCCATGGCGCAGATGGAACCACATGACTACCTGGAAAAACACCCGCGACTGGCTGGAAACACTGGTCGCATTCGACACCACCAGCCGCAACTCCAACCTGGCGCTGATCGAGTGTGTACGCGATGAGTTGGCCACGCTGGGCGTGAGTGCCCGATTGTTCCACTCTCCGGACGGCGCCAAGGCCAATCTCTTCGCCACTTTGCCGGCCCACAACGGCGAAACGCAGGGTGGCATCGTGCTGTCCGGCCATACCGACGTGGTCCCGGTCGATGGCCAGCAGTGGAGCACCAACCCCTTTGCGCTCACCGAAAAGGGCGGGCGCCTGTATGGTCGCGGCAGCTGCGACATGAAGGGCTTCATCGCCGCCTCGCTGGCGCTGGTGCCCGAATTCCTGGCCACGCAGCGCGCCAGGCCCGTGCACCTGGCCTTCTCGTACGACGAGGAAATCGGCTGCGCGGGCGCACCCGTGATGATCAACCAGCTCAAGGCCGAGGGCGCGCGCTTCGACGGCTGCGTGGTCGGCGAGCCCACCAGCATGCAGGTGGTGGTGGCGCACAAGGGCATCAACCTCTACCGCTGCCGCGTGCACGGCAAGGCAGCGCACTCGTCGCTCACGCCGCGCGGTAGCAATGCCATCGAATACGCGGCGCGGCTGATCTGCCGCATCCGCGACATCGCCGACCACTTCAAGGCGCACGGCCCCTACGACGAATTCTTCGACGTGCCGTTCACCACCATGACCACCAACCAGATCCAGGGTGGCATCGCGGTCAACACCATCCCCGAGCTGTGCGAATTCGCCTATGAATTCCGCAACCTGCCCGGCATGTCGGTGGATGGCATCCAGGCCCAGGTCGAGTCCTATGTGCGCGACGAACTGCTGCCGCGCATGCGCGCCGAGTTCGCCGACGCGCGCATCGAGATCGAGACCGGCGCCAGCGCGCCCGCGCTGGAAGCCTCGGAAGAAGCCGCCATCACCCAGCTGGTGCGCGCGCTGACCGCCGACCAGGAAAAGCGCAAGGTGGCCTACGGCACCGAGGCCGGCCTGTTCCACAACGCCGGCATCCCCACCGTGGTTTGCGGCCCCGGCTCCATCGAGCAGGCGCACAAGCCCGACGAGTTCGTCGAGCTGGCCCAGCTCGATGCCTGCGAACGCTTCCTGCGCAAGATGGGCACGTCGCTCTGAACCAGGGCTGGGCGCGCAGCGCTCGGCGCAGCAACCCGCTCGGGTTTGCCAAGGCCAGCGCGTGGGGGCAGGGGCGACAATTGCCAGGTACGGCGCGCCCGCCGCGCCCCTTTGTCTTCACCGAATCTGTCCATCCCATGCCCCAGACTACTCCCGCCTGCCCCCAGTGCGGCCTTGAAAACACCTATCCCGACGCCACCAGCTACATCTGCCCCGACTGCGCCTTCGAATGGCCCATGCAGGCCGAAGAAGAGGCCGGCGAAGCCGCCGCTGGCGACGGCATCGTGCGCGACGCCAACGGCAATGCGCTGGCCGACGGCGATGCCGTGATCCTGGTCAAGGACCTCAAGGTCAAGGGCTCGTCCACCGTGCTCAAGAAGGGCAGCAAGATCAAGGGCATCCGCCTGGTCGATGGCGCCGACGGCCACAACGTGGACTGCAAGACCGAACTGGGCTCCATGCTGCTCAAGTCGGAGTTCCTCAAGAAGGCCTGAGCATGCTGGCGCTGTCGCTTGCGGTATCGGCGGTCCTCGGGCTGCTGGCGCTGTGGGTGTTTGCGCCCCTGTTCATTGCGCTGACCGCTGGCGCGGTGGTGGCCCTGCTGCTACTGACACTGGCTGGCCGTACGGGTCTCTCGGGTCTCATGGGCCGCACCGCGCGCACCCTGCCCGTGGCGGGCTGGTGGGCCGTTGCGCTGTGCGCCGGCGCGGCCTGCGTGGCCATGCTGGTGCTGCTGCCCGACCGGCTCGACGGCGCGCCCTTCCTCGCCTTCGGCATGGGCCTGCTGGCGGCCACCTGCGCGGGGGCGCTGGTCTGGTTGACGGGCTGGCTGATCGCCGGGCGGCAGCCTGTGCCGGTGTCCTGGTGGACCGGCTCGGCCATGGCCGGCCTGGGCGCCTTCCTCGCCCTGCTGCTGGGCGGCCCCGACACGGCGGGCTGGATGGCCTGGCGCGACCAGCTGCGCGGCTACGAGGCCGTGCCGCTGCGCATCACGCTGGCCGAAGCGCCCACGGCGCAGCGCGAGCAGGCCCTGGCCGAACTGCTGCAGCCCTTGCTGGAGCAGGGCAGCCGTGCCGTCCGCCATCGCCAGTCCACGCGCTTCGGCAACTCGGTAGAGCATGCCGTGGTGCCCGCCCGCTGGCGCATCGAGGGCAGGCTGCTGGAGATCATGCTGGCCGAGAAGCCGCCCGCGCCCCTGCTCAGTGCCCATGTCGCTTTGCTGGAGCAGTTCGCCGCCAGCGGCCCCGCCCAGGCGGGCCAGGCACCGTCCTGGCTGATGCTGGCCAGCGCCCAATGCCTGCCGCCGCCACGCCTGCGCGAGCTGTCGCGCCTGCTGGGCCAGGGCAGCGAGCTGCTGGCCCGCGCGCGGCGCTGCACGCAGCAGCGCTCGGCGCAATTGCAGCGCCTGTGGCCGCTGCTGGCCGGCAGTGTGGAGCGGGTGGAAGTGGGCGAGGCGCGGCGCTTTCGTCCGTGGCTCGGCCTGCAGCGCTGGCAGGCTGTGGCACCTACCGACAATCCGGAGCCTTAGGCGGGCTCCACGTCCTTCCACTGGCCGGGCTCCAGGCCGTCCAGCGTGTAGGGCCCGATGGCTGCGCGCACCAGCCGCAGCGTGGGGTGGCCAATGGCCGCCGTCATGCGGCGCACCTGGCGGTTGCGGCCTTCGCGGATGACCAGTTCGATCCAGCAATCGGGAATGTTCTGGCGCACGCGGATGGGCGGGTCGCGCTGCCACAGCACGGGCGGCGGCTCCAGCCGGCGCGCCTGCGCGGGCAGCGTCATGCCGTCGTTGAGCTGCACGCCCTGGCGCAGGGCCTGCAGCGCGGCCTCGTCGGGCAGGCCCTCGACCTGTACCCAGTAGGTCTTCTCCATCTTGAAGCGCGGATCGGCGATGCGCGCCTGCAGCGGGCCGTCATTGGTCAGCAGCAGCAGTCCTTCGCTGTCGGCGTCGAGCCGGCCTGCCGCATGCACGCCCGGCACGTCGATGTATTCCTTGAGGCCACGCCAGCGGCCCTCGGGGGTGAACTGGCTGAGTACGCCGTAGGGCTTGTTGAAGCACAGCAGGCGTGAGGGGCCGGTGTCGGGCCTGTCGGCGAAGGCGGTCTGCAGGCGCCGGGATGGGCCCGCAAAGGAGCGCGAGGGAGGGCGTTTTCTGGGTTGCATGGACTCAGCGATTGTCGTCGGGATAGACCGCGCGCACGCACTCCAGCCAGGCCCTCGCCGCGCGTGACAGATAGCCGCTGCGCCACAGCTGCACCACGTCCCAGTGCAGTTCAGGCCCCACCAGCGGGCGGCTGGACACGCGCCGGGGGTCGAACCGCGCGATCACATGCTCGAACATCACGGCCACGCCCACGCCTTCTGCCACCAGGTCGCCGATGAAGTCCCAGTAGCGCGTCTGCAGCCGCACCTGTGGGCTGAAGCCTGCCGCCGCGCAATGCTCCAGCACGGCCTGGTGCAGGGCGAAGTCCGAGGTGTAGAACACAAAGGGCCGCCGGGCCAGCTCGCTCCAGTGCACGGGGGCGTCCGGGTCGGGCACCTCGTGCGCGGCAAAGGCCACGCGTGTCTTCTGGTGGGCGATGGTGCAGTACTCCAGGCCCTCTCCGGCCAGGTCGCCACCCGCCTCGCCCGCGCCGTGCAGGCCCAGCGCCATGTCCAGCTTGCCGTCCAGCAGCAGCTGGCGCTGGGCGCGTGCGCCCTGCTCCTGCACATGCAGTTCCACGCCCGGATGCAGTTGCTGAAAGCGCGCGATCACGGGCGCCATGTAGTGCCCGGCCGTGGGCATGATGCCCACGCTCAGGCTGCCGCGCGCAATGCCGTCCACCTCGGCCACTTCCTGCAGCAGCTGGCGTGACTGCTCCAGCACCTGCAGGCCGCGCGCATGGACCACCTGGCCCGCGTCGGTCAGTTGCACACCGCGCCCCTCGCGCAGCAGCAGCGGGCCGCCCAGCTCCTCCTCCAGCGCCCGCACCATCTTGCTGATGGTGGGCTGGGTCACATGCAGCGCCTCGGCCGCACGCGTGAAGCTGTTGCAGCGCACCACCTCGACAAAGTAGCGCAGCGCGCGCAGGTCCATGAGGATTCCTTTTATGCATGGGAAAAATGGAGATTATTCATTTTACGAATCTGAGTGCAAACCCTAGGATTGCCCCATGTCAAAGATTTCCGCCATGCCCGTCCTGCGGCCGCAGGTGTTTCAGGGTCTGCTGCACCGCTGCTGGCCGCTGCTGCGCGGCGTGCTGCAGGTGGGGCTGCTCAGTGCGCTGTGGGTGGCCATGGAGGCCGTGCGCGCCCATTTCGGCTGGGGCATGCCGGCCGGGCTGATCGGCTTCGCGCTGCTGGCCACGGGCCTGTTCAGCGGGCTGGTCAAGGCGCGCTGGCTGCAGGGCGGCACCAACTGGCTGCTGGCCGAGATGCTGCTGTTCTTCGTGCCCGCCATGCTGGTCGTCACCGAATACACCGACCTGATCCAGCACCAGGGCCTGCGCATCCTGGGCGTCATCGTGGCCAGCACGGCCTGCGTGATGGCCGCCACGGCGCTGGCCGTGGACCGCGTCTACCGGCTGGAGCTGTGGCTGGCCCGGCGCCGCTCCACGCGCGCCGGGCTGCACAGGGAGCAGGAGTGAACGCCATGTCCGACCAGGCCATCGGCCTGCTGTCGCTGCTGGCCACGCTGGCCTGCTATGCGGCCAACAAGCGCGTGTACCGCCGCCATCCGCATCCGCTGCTCATGCCCATCGTCGCCACGCCCATGGTGCTGATCGCGCTGGCGCTGCCGACCCATGTGCGCTACCCGCAGTACATCGCCCAGACGCACTGGCTGGTCTGGCTGCTGGGCCCCACCACGGTGGCCTTTGCGCTGCCCCTGCACGAAAACCGCCACTTGCTGCGCAAGCACTGGATGTCGATCGCCACCGGCGTGCTCGTGGCCAGTGGCGTGTCCATTGCCACCACCATCTGGTTCGCACAGGCCTTCGGACTGCCCGTGGACCTGCAAAAGGGCCTGGCCGTGCGCTCGGTGACCACCCCCTTCGCCATCGAGGCCGAGCGCGTGCTGGGCGGGCCCACCGACCTGGCCGCGCTGTTCGTGCTGCTCACGGGCGTCAGCGGCATGCTCATGGGCGAGACCATCCTGCGGCTGCTGCCGCACGTGCGCAGCAAGCTGGCTGCGGGCGCCATTCTGGGGGGTGCCGCGCATGGCAGCGGGGTGGCGAAGGCGCGGCAGTTCGGGGATGTGCAGGCGGTGGTTGCTTCGTTGGTGATGATGATTGCGGGGGCGTTGAATGTGGTGGTGGCGCCTTGGGTGAGGGTGCTGTTTTTCTGAAGTGATTTTCTGAAGTGATGCGGGAGCTGCCATCCTTGGCCGGGGTTTGATGGCTGGGGCTTTTGGGGGCCTGGCTGTCTTTGGGTTTGGGGCGGGATGGGGCTGCCCGTGAGGGCGTCCGCATGCCTTGCACATGGTCTTGACTCCCGCCCACCTTGTTTGCTTTTGGCTTAGGTGCATTTTTTGCCCCTGCCGGGTGGTTGTTTTTCGAGGCCGGGTCTCGGCCCGGCAGCCGACTGCCCTTTCTTGATTCGCCAAGAAAGGTCAGATCAAAGAAGGCGACCCGGATGTCCGCGACCCCTTCGCTTCGCTGCGGGGCCACCTGCGCCGTGGCGGTTGCGGGGTTCGCCGTGAAACTCACTTCGCGCTGCGCGCTACGTTCAAACAATCACGGCGAGTCAGATGACGAAGCAGTCCTGTCCTTCGGCAGGACTGCAACCCCGCAACCGCCACGGCGCAGGCGCGGACATACGGGGAGTGGGTGCGGGCCTTCGCTGCGCTCGGCCTGGGGCTTCGGGGCGCTTGCGGTCCTGAATGCCTCTATCATTGCGGCGGCCCCCTGTTCAGGGGCTGGTGCGTAAGAACACCTTTAGAGTAAGCGGCGCTGCCTCCCCGTTAGCGAGGCCTTGTCACGTCTGATCACTCGGAAAGAGTGGGCATAGCGCCCGCTCGTCCATGCGGTTTTGGGCGGGATGGGGCTACCCGCAAGGGCGTCCGCACGGCTTGCTCTGTGTTCTTAACATCCCGTCCACCTGTCTGTGCGTAAGAACACGGGTCGGTGGGTTCGATCTCAGCAAGGAGCACGAAACCATGTACGCCGTTTTTCTCTCGGCCTTCTCCATCCAGTGTGCGCGCCGTCCAGGCGTCCCTGCCATGGGAGGGGTCGCGCCATGAGTACCGCTTCCACAACCCTGACCCAGCCCACGCCGCAGCAGTTGAGCCATGCCGTGACCGAAATCGGCCGGCTGACGCTGCAGGGCAGCAGCGAGGTGTACTCGCTGGGCCAGCTGGCGCTGGCCTGGCTGGAGCGGCCCGAGGGCTACCGCAATCTGGAGGTGGTGGCCAATGCGCTGCAGGCCATTTGCGGGGCTGCGCAGCGGATGGAGGAACTGGTGGAGGATGAGGTCAACCACGTGCATTGCCTGCAGGAAGACCCGGCGTATCTGCGGCGAATGGCGGCTGCTGCGGCGGCGTTCCAGCGCTGATTCGCTGGTCCGCTTGCCAGGGCGCCCCGGGCTGCTGACACCCGGAATCCGCCCAATGAAAAAGCACCTCGAAAGGTGCTTTTTTCTCGTCAGCCGGATGCTGTTCAGGCCAGCGTGTAGGCGGTCTTCACCGTCGTATAGAACTCCTGCGCATAGCGGCCCTGTTCGCGCGGGCCGTAGCTGCTGCCCTTGCGGCCGCCGAAGGGCACGTGGTAGTCCACGCCGGCCGTGGGCAGGTTGACCATGACCATGCCGGCCTGGCTGTGGCGCTTGAAGTGGGTGGCGTGCTTGAGGCTGGTGGTGGCAATGCCTGCGGCCAGGCCGAAGGGCGTGTCGTTGGCCACGGCCAGGGCTTCCTCGTAGTCCTTGACGCGGATGACGCTGGCCACGGGGCCGAAGACTTCCTCGCGGTTGATGCGCATGGCGGCGGCGGTGTCCACGAACAGGGTGGGCGCCATGTAGTAGCCCTTGTTGCCGCTGCCGGTGTGGCAGGCGGCGGCAGCGCCGCCGGCAGCCAGCACGGCGCCTTCGGCCTTGGCGATTTCCACGTAGCTCAGGTCCTGCTCCAGCTGGGCCTGGCTGACCACGGGGCCCATGTCGGTGCCTGCGGCGCGGGCGTCGCCCACCTTGATCCTGGCCATGCGGGCCTGCAGGGCCTCGATGAAGGCGGGGTAGATCCTGTCGGTGACGATGAGGCGGCTCGATGCCGTGCAGCGCTGGCCCGTGGAGTAGAAGCCGCTTTGCGCGGACAGCTCCACGGCCTGGGTGAGGTCGGCGTCGTCCAGCACGATCTGCGGGTTCTTGCCGCCCATCTCCAGCTGCACCTTCTTGCCGCTTTCCACGCAGGCGCGGGCAATGCCGCGGCCCACGCCGACGGAGCCGGTGAAGCTGATGGCGGCCACGTCGCTGTGGCGCACCAGGGCATCACCGATGACGCGGCCCGGGCCCATGACGAGGTTGAAGACGCCGGCCGGAATGCCCGAGCGGTGAATGATGTCGGCCAGCGCCCAGGCGCTGCCGGGCACGAGGTCGGCGGGCTTCAGGACCACGCAGTTGCCGAAGGCCAGGGCCGGGGCGATCTTCCAGGCGGGAATGGCGATGGGGAAGTTCCACGGCGTGATCAGGCCCACCACGCCGACGGGCTCGCGCGTGATTTCCACGCCGATGCCGGGGCGCACGGATGGCAGGGTCTCGCCGGCCAGGCGCAGGCATTCACCCGCGAAGAACTTGAAGATCTGGCCTGCGCGGCCGACTTCGCCAATGGCTTCGGGGCGGGTCTTGCCTTCCTCGCGCGCCAGCAGGTCGCCCAGCTCTTCCTTGCGGGCCAGGATTTCGTTGCCGATCCTGTCCAGGGCGTCGTGGCGGGCCTGGATGCCCGAGGTGCTCCAGGCGGGAAAGGCCGCGGCTGCCGCGGCGATGGCGGCTTCCACATCGGCGGCATTGCCCTGGGCGTACTCGCCGATCACATCGGACAGGTCGCTGGGGTTGGTGTTGGCGCTGTAGCCGTCGGCGGCCTTCCATTGGCCGTTGATGAGGTTGTCGTAGCGGGACATGAGGTGCTCCGGGAAAGGGGTAACGGAAGGAAGGGGTCAGCGGACCATGCAGGGGCGCTTGTTGTCGAAGGTCCAGCCGGGAATCAGGTACTGCATGGCCATGGCGTCATTGCGCGCGCCCAGGCCGTGCTCCAGGTACAGGGCGTTGGCGCGCTGCAGCGCGGCGCGGTCCACGGTGACGCCCAGGCCCGGGGTCTTGGGCACCTCGACGAAGCCGCCCTTGATCTGCAGCGGGTTCTGGGTGAGGTACTGGCCGTCCTGCCAGATCCAGTGCGTGTCGATGGCCGTGACCTTGCCGGGCACGGCGGCGGCCACGTGGGTGAACATGGCCAGCGAGATGTCGAAGTGGTTGTTGGAGTGCGAGCCCCAGGTCAGGCCCCAGTCGCGGCAGGTCTGGCCCACGCGCACGGAGCCGGCCATGGTCCAGAAATGCGGGTCGGCAAGGGGGATGTCCACGGACTGCAGCGACAGCGCATGCACCATCTGGCGCCAGTCGGTGGCGATCATGTTGGTGGCCGTGGGCAGGCCGGTGGCGCGGCGGAATTCGGCCATGACTTCGCGGCCCGAGAAGCCGTTCTCGGCGCCGCAGGGATCTTCGGCATAGGCGAGCACGCCGTGCATGTCGCGCATGAGGCGGATGGCGTCCTTGAGCAGCCAGCCACCGTTGGGGTCCAGCGTGACGCGCGCCTGCGGGAAGCGCCTGGCCAGCGCGGTGACGGCCTCCACCTCCTGCTCGCCGGCCAGCACGCCGCCCTTGAGCTTGAAGTCGTTGAAGCCGTAGCGCGCGTGCGCCGCCTCGGCCTGGCGCACGATGGCGGCCGGGTCCATGGCGGTCATGTGGCGCACCTGCGTCCAGTCGTCGGTGCCGCTTTGGTCTTCGCCGGGCTGGACGTAGGGCAGGTCGGTCTTGTCGGTGGGGCCGGTGAAGAACAGGTAGCCCAGCATCTCCACGCGGTCGCGCTGCTGGCCTTCGCCCAGCAGGGCTGCCACGGGCACGCCCAGGTGCTGGCCCAGCAGGTCCAGCAGGGCCGACTCCACGGCGGTGACGGCATGCACGGCAATGCGCAGATCGAAGGTCTGCAGGCCGCGCCCACCCGTGTCGCGCCCGGCCAGGGCCTGCTGCAGGTTCTGCAGCAGCTTGAGGTGGTTGCCCACGGACTGGCCGATGAGCAGCGCCTTGCTGTCCTCCAGCGCCTGGCGTATGCCTTCGCCGCCAGGCACCTCGCCCACACCGGTGTGGCCCGCGCTGTCGTGGATGAGCACGATGTTGCGCGTGAAGTAGGGCGCATGCGCGCCGCTGAGGTTCATGAGCATGCCGTCGCGGCCGGCGACGGGAATGACTTCGATCTCGGTGATGGTCGGGGTGGAGGACATGGCGTGCTCTTGGATCGTTTGGATCGGTCTCTGGGAAAAAACGGCTATGCGGCGGCGGTGGCCGCCTGCTGCGCGGCGGACCATGGCACCTCGGCCTCGGGCCGGCCCGTGGCGATGAACTGCGCCAGGTTGCGCAGCACGAGGTCGGCCATGGCGCGGCGGGTTTCGTGCGTGCCGCTGGCGATGTGGGGCGCCAGCACCACGTTGTCCTGCGACAGCAGCTCGGCATGGGGGCGTGGCTCGTCCTCGAACACATCCAGGCCCGCGCCCGCGATGCGGCCCTGCTGCAGGGCCTGGACCAGGGCGGCCTCGTCGACCACGCTGCCGCGTGCCACGTTGATCAGAAAGCCCTGCGGCCCCAGCGCGTCCAGCACCTCGGCGTTGACCAGGTGCTGCGTGCCGTCGCCGCCTGCGGCCGTGATGACGAGGAAGTCGGCCCAGCGCGCCAGCTCCAGCAGCGAGGGCTGGTAGAGGTGTGGCGATCCCTCGACCGGGCGGCGGTTGTGATAGGCCACCTCCATGTCGAAACCGGCCGCGCGGCGCGCCACGGTGGAGCCGATGCGGCCCATGCCGAAGATGCCCAGGCGCTTGCCGCTGGCGCGCGTGCGGATGCCGAAGCGGCCTCGGCTCCAGTCGCCCCGGCGCACGAAGCGGTCGGACTCGCTCAGGCCACGCGCCGCATCCAGCAGCAGCGCAAAGGCCATGTCGGCCACGCAGTCGTCCAGCACGCCGGGCGTGTAGCCCACGCGGGCGCCCTGGCGCAGCAGGGACTCGCGGTCCAGCGCGTCAAAGCCCACGCCGAAGCTGCTCACGAAGCGCAGCCTGGGCAGGGCCTGCACCACGCTCGCGGGCACGCCCATGGCGGCCGAGGTGACCAGGTATTCGAACTGCGCCCCGTGCTCGGCGAGAAAGCGCTCGCGGTCGGGCTGCTCGGACAGCAGCGTCACCTCATAGGCCTGGGCCAGCTCGGCATCGAGCTGGGGCAGCGGCATCTTGCCGAACTGGAGAACGCGTGGACGGGAGGTCGCCATGCCTTGGAATCCTTGGAACTTGCGGGGGCTGGAAGCCCCGGTGAAAAGGGCCTGCGGTGCGCAGGCCAGCGGGAACGGCCCTGGGGCCGGCCCGTTGTTTCTAGCTCAATCAGCGGTGATTTTTCGGGTCTGGATCAGCTGCTTCCAGCGCTCCGACTCCTGGGCCTGGTAGCGCGTGAATTCCTCGGGCGTGTTGCCCACGATCTCCAGGCCCTGCTCCACGAAGCGCTTGCGGATGTCGGGCTGCTGCACGGAGGCGATGGCGGCCTTGGCCAGCTTGGCCTTCACATCGGCGGGCAGGCCCTTGGGGGCGGCCAGGCCTTGCCAGGAGTAGACCTCGGCGCCCTTGACGCCGGCCTCGGCCAGCGTGGGCACATCGGGCAGCACGGGCGAGCGCTGGCTGCCGGTCACGGCGATCGCATGCAGCTTGCCGCTGCGCAGATGGGGCAGCACGGCGTTGACGTTCTGGAACGAGAAGTCCACCTGGCCGCCGATCAGGTCGGTGATGGCCGGGGCGCCGCCCTTGTAGGGAACGTGCATGCCTTCGGTGCCGCTTTGCTGCCAGAACAGCTCGGCCGACAGATGGTCCGAGGAGCCGTTGCCCGAACTCGCGAAACTGATCTTGCCGGGGTTGGCCTTGAGCGCGGCGATGACCTCGGCCACGGTGCGGGCCTTCTGCGCGGGGCTGGCCACGAGCACGTTGGGCGCCTGCACGGGGATGGTGATGTAGTCGAAGTCCTTGCCTGCGTCATAGGGCACGTTCTTGACCAGGTGCGGCGTGACCACGAAGGGGCCCAGCGAGGCCACCAGCAGGGTGTAGCCATCGGCCGGTGCGCGCTTGACGGCGCCCGCGCCGATGGTGCCGGTGGCGCCCGGGCGGTTTTCCACCACGAAGGGCTTGCCCAGCTGCTCGCCCATGCTCAGGGCCATGGCGCGCGCCACGGTGTCGGTGGAGCCGCCGGCCGGGAAGGGCACGATGATGTTGACGGCCTTGTCCGGAAAGCTGCCGGCCGCCTGCGCCGTGAGGGCCAGTGCGGCACCCAGCGTGATCAGAATCTTCTTCATGTTCTTGTCTCCTGGGGGGCGCAAGGGCCGGACTGGCCCCTGCGTCCGGTCTTGTGGCTTATTGCGGGCCGAGCTTGTCGATCAGGGCCTTGAGCTCTTCCAGCTCGGAGGGCTTGAGGTCCGTCAGCGGGGCGCGCACGGGGCCTGCGTCGTGGCCGACCAGCTTGGCGCCGGCCTTGATGATGCTCACGCCGTAGCCTTCGACGCGGTTGCGGATCTTCAGGTAGGGCATGAAGAATTCCTTGAGCAGCTTGTGCTGCGTGGCCATGTCGTCGGTGCGCACGGCTTCGTAGAACGCCATCGCCGTCTTGGGGATGAAGTTGAAGACGGCCGAGGAGTACACCGGCGTGCCCAGGGCCTTGTAGGCGGCCGCATAGACCTCGGCCGTGGGCAGGCCGCCCAGGTAGGCGAAGCGGTCGCCCATCTTCATGAAGATGGCGGACATGGTCTCGATGTTGCCCATGCCGTCCTTGAAGCCCACCAGGTTGGGGCAGCGCTCGGCCAGGATGGCCAGCGATTCGGGCGTGAAGCGGGTGCGGTCGCGGTTGTAGACGATGACGCCGAACTTCACGCTCTTGCAGACCTGCTCCACATGGGCGATCAGGCCTTCCTGGCCGGCTTCGGTCAGGTAGTGGGGCAGCAGCAGGACGCCGTGGGCGCCCAGGCGCTCCGCTTCCTGGGCATGGGCAATCGCCGTGCGCGTGGGGCCGCCGGCGCCCGCGATGATGGGCACCTTGCCGCGGCAGGTGTCCACGGCGGTCTTGATGATCTGGCCGTATTCCTCGCCGTACAGCGAGAAGTACTCGCCCGTGCCGCCTGCCGCGAACAGCGCGCTGGCGCCGTAGGGGGCCAGCCATTCGAGGCGGGCCGCATAGCCCTTGGCATTGAAGTTGCCGTTGCTGTCGAAGTCCGTCACGGGGAAGGACAGCAGGCCGGAACTCATCACGTCTTTGAGGTCTTGGGGGGTCATGGTGCTCTCGGGAATAAGGGTGGGGAAGAAAGAAAAAAGGGTGGAATCAGTCGAGCTTCAAACCGGCTGTTTGAACCACTTTTTGCCAGCGCTGGCGCTCGGTGGTCAGGAAGCGCGCGGTCTCGGCGGGGTTCATGGTCACGACCTCGGCGCCCTGGCCCGTGAGGCGGGCGCGCACCTCGGGCGATCGGATGGCGGTGATCAGGGCCTCATGCAGGCGCTGGACCACGGCCTCGGGCGTCTTGGCCGGAACGACCACGCCTTGCCAGGTGCCGGTCTCGAAGCCGGGCACGCCCTGCTCGGCGATGGTGGGCACGTTGGCGGCCAGCGGCATGCGCGTGCCCTTGGACAGGCCCAGCAGCTTGAGCTTGCCGCTTTGCACATGGGGGTAGGTGGCCAGCATGCCGTTCATCAGCACCTGGGTCTGGCCTGCCACCGTGTCCTGGATGGACTGCACGCCGCCCTTGTAGGGCACGTATTCCCAGCGGGCGCCCGTGGCGCGCGCCAGTTCCACGCCGGCCAGGTGCGGGGCGCTGCCCGTGGCGGTGACGGCAAAGCTCAGGTCTTCCTTCTTGGACAGGGCCACCAGCTCCTGCAGGTTGTTGGCCGGCACCGAAGGATGGACCACCAGCAGGTGGGGCGAGTAGGCCAGCATGGCCGTGCCGCGCAGGTCCCGGGACAGGTCGAAGGACAGCTTGGTGTAGAGCGAGGGCGAGATGGCCAGCGCACCCAGGTCGCACAGCATCAGCGTGTGGCCGTCGGGCTGGGCCTTGGCCACCATGTCGGCGCCCAGGTTGCCGTTGGCGCCGGGCTTGTTCTCGATGACCACGGGCTGCTTGAGTTCTGCCGACAGCAGCGGGCCGATGGCGCGCGCAATGATGTCCGAGCTGCCGCCCGGCGGGTAGGGCACCACCAGGCGCAGCGGGCGCGTGGGCCAGTTGCTCTGGGCCAGCGCACCGGCGCCGGAGGCCACGAGGGCGGTGGCGCCAGCGGCGCGCAGGAACTGCTTTCGGCTCAGGGTCATGCTCTTGTCTCCGGGTTTAATGTTGTCAGTTGTCGTACAACTGAAGCCGATTTTTAACCGAGATCTGCGAGCAGTGATAAAGGGTTTTCCCTTGGTTGTCTGAATTCCCGTGGCAAAGCCATGGGCCCCGAAAGGCCCATGGGGGCACTCAGGCGGCGCTGGTCTTTTGCGCCAGGCGCAGGCGTTCGCGGCTGTTGGTCAGGTGGATGCGCATGGCCGCGCGGGCCGAGTCGGCATCCTGGCGCTCGATGGCGGCGAGGATTTCCTCATGCTCGCGGTTGACGCGGCGCAGGTAATCGGGGTCGCGCTGGGGCTGGTGGATGGAGGCGATGCGCGTGCGCGGAATCAGCTGGGCGCCGAAGTGCCGCAGGATGTCGCCGAAGTAGCGGTTGCCCGTGGCCTCGGCGATCTGGGTGTGGAAGGCCAGGTCATGGGCCACCGTGTCCTCGCCGCGCGCAAAGGCGATTTCGAAGGCCTGCAGCGCCATGCGTATGCCCTGCAGCTGCTCGGGGCTGCGGCGCAGCGCGGCCAGGCCGGCGCTTTCGGTCTCCAGGCTGATGCGCAGCTCCAGCACGGCCATCACGTCCACGGCGGCCGTCAGCTCGTCGGCATTGAGCATCAGCGTGGATGCGGGCTGGGCGGCGCGCACGAAGGTGCCTATGCCGTGGCGCGTCTCCACCAGGCCCGAGGCCTGCAGGCGCGACAGCGCCTCGCGCACCACGGTGCGGCTGACTTCGTAGGTCTGCACCAGCGACGACTCCGTGGGCAGCTTCTCGCCTTCGGCCAGCAGGCCGTTGCGGATCTTGCTCGCGAACTCGTCGAACAGCAGGGCGGCCAGATTGCGGCCGCTGCGACCGGACTTTCCTCGCAGGGGAAGCTCGATCGTTGGGGGTGATGCGGGAAATCCCTTTGCCGAACTTTCCATGGTGCTGATCATAATCGCTCCAAGTTGTACGACAACGTATCACAAGACGTCCGCGCCATCGAGTTTTTTTGATCCTCCTGAACCCGCATTCCAGATGAGCACCACCCACGCGATCCACGCGATCCGCCACATACGCATCACGCCCATTGCCTTCCGCGATCCGCCGCTGCTCAATGCGGCCGGCATCCACGAGCCCTGGGCGCTGCGTTCCATCATCGAGATCGAGACGGCCTCGGGCCTGGTCGGCATCAACGAAAGCTATGGCGACCAGCCCATGCTCGATGCGCTGGCCAAGGCCGCGCCCGCGCTGGTGGGGCTGTCGCCCTGGGCGCTCAACGAGATGGAGGTCCGCGTCGCGGCCCTGGTGGCGCCGCCTGCGCTGACGGCCTCCGAATTCCTGGGCCAGCAGGTGTCGCTGGCGCCGGGCACGCATGTGTCCAAGACCGTGGCCAAGGTGGTCAGCGCCTTCGAGGTCGCCATGCTGGACCTGCAGGGCCAGATGGCGGGTGCCCCCATCGTGGACCTGCTGGGCGGCGCGGCGCGCGACAGCGTGCCGTTCTCGGCCTACCTGTTCTACAAGTACGCCGAGCACATCGACAGGCCCTATGGACCAGATTCTTCGCCCGACGCCTGGGGCGAGGCCCTGGCGCCGCAGCAGCTGGTGGAGCAGGCGCGGCGCATGATTGCGCAGTACGGCTTCCAGAGCATCAAGCTCAAGGCCGGCGCGCTGCCGCCCGAGCAGGAGGCGGCCGGCATCCTGGCGCTGGCCGATGCCTTTCCGGGCACGCCGCTGCGCATCGATCCCAATGGCAACTGGACGGTGGAGACCAGCCTGAAGATCGTGCAGCAGCTGCAGGGCGTGCTCGAGTACTACGAGGACCCGGCGCCGGGCCTGGACGGCATGGCCGCCGTGGCACGCGAGTGCGATGTGCCGCTGGCCACCAACATGGTGGTGACGGACTTTGCCGAGTTCCGCCGCAACGCCGACATGGGCTGCCCCGTGAAGATCGTGCTCAGCGACCACCACTACTGGGGCGGGCTGCGCGCCACCCAGCGCCTGTCCACGCTGTGCCGCACCTTCGACCTGGGCCTGTCCATGCACAGCAACTCGCACCTGGGCGTGAGCCTGGTGGCCATGACGCACCTGTGCGCCAGCGTGCCCCTGCTGACCTATGCCTGCGACACGCACTACCCCTGGCAGGACGAGGAAGTCGTCGAGGGCGGCCGGCTGCAGTTCGAGCAGGGCAGCCTGCGCGTGCCCACGGCGCCCGGCCTGGGTGTGCGGCTGGACCGCGAGGCCCTGGCCCGCCTGCACGACAACTACCTGCACTGCGGCATCCGCAACCGCGACGACCTGGGGCAGATGCGCAAGTACGACCCCGCGTTCACCGGCCACCAGCCGCGCTTCTGAACCCGCTTTCACACCATTCCAACGACAAGCCCTTCCCGGAGACAAGCACCATGCAACGCCGCACACTCATCCAACATTCCCTCGCCAGCGCCCTGCTGCTGGGCACGGCCCTGGCCGCCATGCCCGCCGCCGCGCAGGGCAACTGGCCCACGGGCAAGCCCATCACCTACCTGGTGCCGTTCCCGCCTGGCGGCAATACCGATACGCTGGCGCGCGTGATCGCCCAGCCGCTGAGCAAGGCCCTGGGCACGCCCGTGGTGATCGAGAACAAGGGCGGCGCAGGCGGCAGCGTGGGCTCGGCCATTGCGGCGCGCGCACCGGCCGATGGCTACACCATCCTGGGCGGCACCATCAGCTCGCACGCCATCAATGTGAGCCTGTACGCCAAGCTGGACTACGACCCGGTCAAGTCCTTCACGCCGGTGGCCATGCTGGGCTCGGGCCCGCTGGTGCTGGTGGTGCCGGCCTCCAGCCCCTACAAGACGCTGGCCGACGTGCTGGCCGCCAGCAAGGCCAAGGCGGCGGCGGGCGGCCTGACCTCGGCCTCGCCGGGCAGCGGCACCTCCAACCACATGGCGCTGGAGCTGCTGGGCTACCAGACGGGCGTGAAGTTCACCCACGTGCCCTACAAGGGCAGCGGCCCGGCCGTGCAGGACGTGATCGGCGGCCAGGTGGACATGATGTTCGACACCGCCCTGGTCGTCGGCCCCCACGTGCAGGCCGGCAAGCTGCGTCCCATTGCCGTTACCAGCGCCAAGCGCCTGGAGTCGCTGCCCGATGTGCCCACCATCGCCGAGGCCGGCGAGAAGGGCTTCGACATGGGATCGTGGCAGGCGGTGTTCGCGCCCGCAGGCACGCCCAAGCCCATCGTGGACCGGCTGCATGCGGAGATCATGAAGATCGTCGCCACGCCCGAGGTGCAGGCGCGCCTGAAGAACTTCGGCATGCTGCCCTCGCAGATGACGCCGGCCGAGCTGGGCGAGTACCAGAAGGCCGAGGTGGTCAAGTGGGGGAAGGTGATCAAGGCTGCTGGAATAAAGGCAGAGTGACCCCCTGAGGCGCTTCGCGCCTTCCCCCTTCTCGCTTCGCGGAGGGGGACGACACCCTCGCTGCGGGGCTGCCCTTGCTTGGTGTCCCTCGCTTTGGGCCGCGCCGGTTGCGTGGGCTGTGCCAGCTGCTTTACTGCTGTAGTGCCAGCCCTTTAGAAAATTGAGACATTGCCATGAGTACCCCACTTCCTCTTTCCATCCGCATGCATCCGGCCGACAACGTGGCCATCGTGGCCAATGACGGGGGGTTGCCTGCGGGCACGGTGATGCCCGGGGGGCTGGTGCTGGTCGACAAGGTGCCGCAGGCGCACAAGGTGGCGCTGGTGGACATTGCCGAGGGCGGCGAGGTGCGCCGCTACAACGTGGTGATCGGCTATGCGCTGCAGGCCATTGCCGCGGGCAGCTGGGTGCATGAGCGGCTGCTGCGCATGCCGGGGGCGCTGTCTCTTGAGGGGTTGCCGATCGCCACGGTGCAGCCGCCCGAGCTGCCGCCGCTGACGGGCTACACCTTCGAGGGCTACCGCAATGCCGATGGCACGGTGGGCACGCGCAATATCCTGGCCATCACCACGACGGTGCAGTGCGTGGCCGGGGTGCTGGATTTCGCGGTGGGCCGCATCAAGGCCGAGCTGCTGCCGCGCTATCCGAATGTGGACGATGTGGTGGGCCTGGAGCACAGCTATGGCTGCGGCGTGGCCATCGATGCCGTGGGCGCCGAGATTCCGCAGCGCACGCTGCGCAACATCAGCCACAACCCGAATTTTGGCGGCGAGGTGATGGTGGTGAGCCTGGGCTGCGAGAAGCTGCAGCCCGAGCGGCTGCTGCCGCCGGGGTCCTTCCCCATCGTCGATGAGCGCGAGCCCGCGCTGGACGTGGTCTGCCTGCAGGACGAGGCGCATGTGGGCTTCATGTCCATGGTGGACTCCATCATGGGCAGCGCCAGGGTGCATCTGGAGCGGCTGAACGCGCGCCGGCGCGAGACCGTGCCGGCCAGCGCCCTGGTGGTGGGCGTGCAGTGCGGCGGCAGCGATGCGTTCAGCGGCGTCACGGCCAACCCGGCCGTGGGCTTTTGCACCGATTTGCTGGTGCGCGCAGGCGCCACCGTGATGTTCAGCGAGGTGACCGAGGTGCGCGACGGCATCGACCAGCTCACCTCGCGCGCCTCCAGCCCCGAGGTGGCCCAGGCCATGATCGAGGAGATGGCCTGGTACGACGCCTACCTGGACAAGGGCCGCGTGGACCGCAGCGCCAACACCACGCCGGGCAACAAGAAGGGCGGCCTGTCCAACATCGTCGAGAAGGCGATGGGCTCCATCATCAAGAGCGGCACGGCGCCCATCACCGGCGTGCTGTCGCCGGGCCAGCGTCTGGCCGACCGGGGCATCCAAAGCGGCCTGGTCTATGCGGCCACGCCGGCCAGCGATTTCATCTGCGGCACGCTGCAACTGGCCGCCGGCATGAACCTGCATGTGTTCACCACGGGCCGGGGCACGCCCTACGGCCTGGCCCAGGTGCCCGTGATCAAGGTGGCCACGCGCAGCGACCTGGCGCGGCGCTGGCATGACCTGATGGACGTGAACGCGGGCCGCATCGCCGAAGGCCAGGCCAGCATCGAGGACGTGGGCTGGGAGATGTTCCGCCTGATGCTGGACGTGGCCAGCGGCCGCAGGAAGACCTGGGCCGAGCACTGGAAGCTGGCCAATCAATTGGTGCTGTTCAACCCCGCCCCCGTGACCTGAGCACAGGAGACAAGCCATGGATGCCCATTGCCATTCCGGCGGCGCCGCCACGCGCCGCAGCTTTGTGGCGGGCGCGCTGGCCACGGTGGCCGGCGCCGCCAGCGCGCAGGCCTTCGAGTTCAAGCCCCAGCAGCGCTATCCCGATCCCTCGGTGCAGGTGCTGGACCCCGAGTTCGCGCGCTACCGCATCTACAGCAGCAGCGTGGAGCAGATCGCCACGGGCTTTCGCTGGGTCGAGGGGCCGGTGTGGGTGGCGGACGGCCGCTACCTGCTGTTTTCCGACATTCCCAACAACCGCATGCTGCGCTGGGACGAGACCACCGGCCAGGTCGGCGTGTTCCGCAGCCCTGCCAACTTCTCCAACGGCCTGGCGCGCGACCGCCAGGGCCGGCTGCTGGCCTGCGAGCACCTGACGCGCCGCGTCACGCGCACCGAGTACGACGGCTCCATCACCGTGCTGGCCGATGGCTTTGGCGGCAAGAGTCTGAATTCGCCCAACGACATCGTCTGCGCGCGCGACGGCGGCATCTGGTTCACCGATCCTCCGTTCGGCATCGGCGGGCACTGGGAGGGCGACAAGGCCCAGGCCGAGCTGCCGCAGTCCGTCTACCGCATCGATCCGGCCAGCGGCCGGCTGGACGCCGTGCTCACCGACCTGGCCGGTCCCAACGGACTGTGCTTTTCGCCCGACGAAAAGCGGCTGTATGTGGTCGAGTCGCGCCACCAGCCCCATCGCGTGGTCTGGGCCTATGACGTGGGCGAGGGCGGGCGGCTGTCCAACAAGCGCCTGCACATCGATGCGAACGGGCCGGGCGCGCTGGACGGCATCAAGTGCGACGAGTTCGGCAATCTGTGGTGCGGCTGGGGCAGCAACGGCGCGCCTGGGGCACAGGCAGCCGAGCTGGACGGGGTCATGGTCTTCAACCCCGCAGGCAAGCCCATAGGCCATATCCGCCTGCCCGAGCGCTGCGCCAACCTGTGTTTTGGCGGATCGAAGAACAACCGCCTGTTCATGGCCAGCAGCCATTCCATCTATGCGCTGTACGTGGAGGCGCGCGGCGCGGCCTGAGTGCTGCCGGGCGGCTCCTCCCACCCTGTCGGCACAGGCTGACAGGGCGGGGGGCTGCCGCTCTGCACAATGAGGGCCATGCCCTCAGATACCCCGGAAACTCCCCCCGCCTCGCCTTGGTCCGCACGCCTGCAGCGCCTGATGGAGCTGAACCCGCTGCGCGCCATGTGGAATGCCGTGCAGCTGTGGCTGGACGCCGATGGCCTGCGCATGAGCGCGGCCATGTCCTTCTACGGCATCCTGAGCCTGGCGCCGCTGCTGCTGCTGCTGGTCGGCCTGCTGGGCTGGTGGGTGGACCGCAGCTATGTGGAACACCAGTTGATCGACCAGGTGCAGGACGTGATCGGCGAGCGCGGCGCCCAGGTGGTGCGCGGCGCGCTGGAAAGCGCCCAGCGGCCCGACGAGGGGCGGCTGGCCTCGCTGTTCGGCTTCATCCTGCTGATGTCCGGCGCCACGGGTGTGTTCGTGGAGCTGCAGTCCGCGCTGGAAAAGCTCTGGACCTCGAACGGCGAGCCACCGCCGCCCAAGGCCGTGTGGTGGCGCATGGCCGCGCTGCGGCTGCGCGGCCTGACCTATGTGCTGGCGCTGGGCTTCTTGCTGCTGGTGTCCATGGCCCTGTCCACGGCCATCCAGCTGATCACCAACTGGGCAGGCACCAAGCTGCAGATGCAGCCGCTGGGGCCGCTGATCAGCCTGATCAACGAATGCGTGTCCTTCGGCATCGCCGTGCTGCTCTTCGTGGGGCTGATGCGCATCGGCAGCGGCCCCAAGCCCCGGCTGCGCTATCTCATCTTCGGCGCCATCGTCGGTGCCCTGCTGTTCACGCTGGGCAAGCAGGCCCTGGCCTGGTATCTGTCCACGGCGGCCGTGGTCTCGGCCTATGGCGCGGCGGGTTCGCTGGTGGTGCTGTTGATGTGGATCTATTTCTCGTCGGCCATCCTGCTGCTGTCGGCCGCCACGGCCAAGGCCTTCAGCGACGCCGAGGTGCGCTTCACCCACCCCATCCGCTGGGCGCCGCCCGCCGGTCCAGCGCAGGCCAGGGACACTTCGGACGGCAAGGGCTGAGCGGCTGCATTTCGACGAAGATGAACGCCTGCGCCGCGGCCCGCAAAGCCGCGGCGCAGGGCGTTTGGGAGTGGAACAATGCAGCGAAAGTCCCCGGGCACCGAGGCCCGGGGCCAAGGACAACATGGACCGATTGCAGACCATGCGGGTGTTTCAGACCGTGGCCGACGAGGCCGGGTTTTCGGCGGCGGCGCGTCGCCTGGACATGTCCGTGCCCACGGTCACGCGCCTGGTGGCCGACCTGGAGCAGCACCTGGGCACGCGGCTGCTGCAGCGCACCACGCGCAGCGTGTCGCTGACCGAGGCCGGCGAGGCCTATCTGGAGCGCGTGCGCGGCATCCTGGCCGATGTGGAGGATGCCTTCAGCCTGGCGCAGGCGCACACGCTGGAGCTGTCGGGCGCCGTGCGCGTGCTCACGCCGCCCGTGTTTGCCGAGCATGTGCTGGCGCCGCTGGTGGCGGACTTCCACCGGCTGCACCCGCGCATCTGCATCGAGGTCTTCGTGGAGTCGGCCAGCGAGGCCGCCGTGGGCGAGTACGACATCACCTTCCTCAACGCCGAGGAGGGCTATGACGGCAACGTGGTGGCGCGGCCCATCGTCACCACCTGCGGCCTGGCCTGCGCCTCGCCCGAGTACCTGGACGCCCATGGCGTGCCCGCCGTGCCCGAGGATCTGGCGGGCCACCAGTGCCTGCTGCGCCGCCGCGCCCAGGGCCGCTCCGACGTGCTGCGCCTGCGCCGGCTCGATGGCAACGCGGGCGAGGCCGAGGTGGCCGTGCAGCCCGTGCTGGTGGCCAACCACACCGGCACGCTGCTGCGTGCCACGCTGGACGGCGCGGGCATCAGCACCCAGCCGCTGGACCTGATCGCGCGCCACCTGCGCTCGGGCCGCCTGCGCCATGTGTTGCCCGAATGGACCACGGGCCATTTCACGCTCTACGCCACCTTGCCCACGCGCAAGTTCATGCCGGCGCGCGTGCGCAGCTTCCTGGACTTCGTGGCCGAGCACACGCAGCGCTCCATGCAGGGCCTGCCCGCCAACTTGCCGGCCCTGTCCATCTGAGCGCGGCTGTCATCTAGGTTACTGGCGGGGGCCTGAGGGTCTCGGGGTTTCCCAGGTGAATTCCGCTGTGCGGAATCTTCGGGTTGATCGTGGCGCCGCCCCCCTCCTAAGCTGGCCTTGCCTGTCTGCCGCATGCGTTGTCGCGCCGCGCCGGCCGGCCATGCAAAGGAGACAAGACAATGCAAGCACAGACCCTGGCCGGGCGCCGAGCCGCGCCTTTCCGCAGGAGGCGTTGAATGGACGTTTTTCTGCAGCAAGTGCTCAACGGCCTGACCCTGGGCGGCATCTACGGCCTGGTGGCCCTGGGCCTGACCCTGGTCTACGGCATCCTGCACGTGCCCAATTTCGCGCACGGCGGCTTCTACATGATCGGCGCCTTCGTGGCCTTCCAGGCCATGGTGGCCTGGAGCTGGGGCTACTGGGCGGCCATGCTGACCGCAGCCGTCGCGGTGGCGGTGCTGGGCATCGTCAGCGAGCGGTTGATCTTCCATCCGCTGCGCAAGGCCTCGCCCCTGCATCCCAAGATCGCCTCCATCGGGCTGCTGCTGTTCCTGGAGGCGGGCGCTCAGGCGCTGTGGGGCGCGGACTTCCAGCGCATGCCCACGCCCTACACCTCCATCGTGGAGATGGGCGGCATCACGGCGCCCGCGCAGCGCCTGCTGATCATCGGCGCGGCCTTTGCGCTGATGGTGGCCCTGCACCTGTTCCTGACGCGCACCATCACGGGCGCGACCATCATCGCCATGGCGCAGAACCGAGAAGGCGCATCCATGGTGGGCATCGACGCCAACCGCGTGTCCATGCTGACCTTTGCCATCTCGGGCGTGCTCGCGGCCGTGGCGGCCACGCTGTATGCGCCCATCAACCTGGTCTATCCGGCCATGGGCCACCTGGTCATTACCAAGGCCTTCGTGATCATCATCCTGGGCGGCATGGGCAGCATCCCGGGCGCCGTGCTGGGCGGGCTGATCATCGGCTTTGCCGAGAGCTTCGGCGCCTACTACATCTCCACCGACTACAAGGACATCATCGCCTTCGTGCTGCTGGTGGTGATCCTGTCGCTGCGCCCGCAGGGCCTGTTCGCCAAGAGGAGTCATTGAATGAACGGATTCATCGACTCCCGCGTTGCCTGGGGCCTGCTGCTGGCCGCCGGCATCGCCTTCCCCTGGCTGGCGGGCAACGACTACCACCTCACGGTGATGAGCACGGCCTACATCTTCGCCATCGCCACGCTGGGCCTGAACCTGATCACGGGCTACACGGGCCAGCTCAATCTGGCGCACGCAGGCTTCATGGCCGCGGGCGCCTATACCGTGGGCATCCTCACGGTGGACCATGGCTGGCCGTTCTGGGGCGGGCTGGTGATGTCGGGCGTGGTGTGCGCGGTGCTGGGCTACCTGATCGGCATCGTCTCGCTGCGCCTGAAGGGGCACTACTTCTCGATCTTCACGCTGTGCGTGGGCTACATCATGTTCCTCGTGATCGAGAAGTGGGAGGGCCTGACCCACGGCACGGTGGGCATCATGGGCATCCCCGCGCCCGAGGCCCTGGGCGCGCTGAGCTTCGAGTCGCCGCTGGCGCTGTACTACCTGGTGCTGGCCTTCCTCGTGGCCTCGGTCTGGGTGATGCGGCGCATCGTCCGGTCGCTGCTGGGCCGCACCTTCATGGCCATCCGCAACAGCGACGAGCTGGCCGAGGCGCTGGGCATCAACCTCATGCGCAACAAGGTGCTGGCCTTCATGCTGAGCGTGGTCTACGCGGGCGTGGCGGGCGGCCTGTACGCCGGCTTCGTGCGCTTCATCGGTCCCGACATGGCCGGCGTGCACCACACCTTCGACATGATGATCTTCGCCATGGTCGGCGGCATGGGCACGGTGCTGGGGCCGCTGCTGGGCGCCATCGGCATGCCCTGGATCACGCAGTACCTGCAGTTCCTGCAGGAGTACCGCTTCATCGTCTTCGGCCCGATTCTCGTGATGCTGGTGATCTTCATGCCCTACGGCGTGGTGGGCAGCTTCACCGCATGGCGCGCGCGCCGCAATGCCAAGGAGGGCAAGCCGCATGCTCAAGATTGACCACCTGACCAAGACCTTCGGCGGGCTGGCCGCCGTGAGCGATGTCAGCACCGTGATCGAGGAAGGCCGCATCAACGCCATCATCGGCCCCAACGGTGCGGGCAAGACCACGTTCTTCAACCTGATCAGCTGCGTGCACAAGCCCACCTCGGGCACCATCACCTTCAACGGCCAGGACGTGACCTCGCTGCGCACCGACCAGGTGGCGAAACTGGGCGTGGCGCGCACCTTCCAGACCACGGCGCTGTTCGACCGCGCCACGGTGCTGGACAACCTCATCGTGGGCCACCGGCTGCGCACGCGCTCAGGCCTGTGGGACGTGCTGCGCGGCTCCAGCCGCCTGCGCGAGGAAGAGCGCGTGTGCCGCGAAAAGGCGCGCGACGCGCTGGACTTCGTGGGCCTGTCGCATGTGGCTGGCCGCATTGCGGGCGACATCACGCAGGAGGAGCGCAAGCGCGTGGCCTTCGCGCTGGCCCTGGCCACCGACCCCAAGCTGATGCTGCTCGACGAGCCTGCCGGCGGCGTCAACCCCGAGGAGACCGAGGGCCTGGCCGAGCTGATCCGCAAGCTGGTGCGCCACGGCATCACGGTGGCGCTGATCGAGCACAAGATGGGCATGATCATGAGCCTGGCCGACAAGATCCTGGTGCTCAGCTACGGCGAGAAGATCGCCGAGGGCACGCCCGAGGAAATACGCCGCAACCCCGCCGTCATCGATGCCTACCTGGGGAGCGAGCATGCTGAAGTTTGAGAACGTGTCGCTGCGCTACGGCAGCTTCCTGGCGCTGGACGGGGTCAGCCTGCATGCCGACCGCGGCGAGCTGGTGGTGCTGCTGGGCGCCAACGGCGCGGGCAAGAGTTCGCTGTTCCTCACGGCCAGCGGCATCCACAAGGCCGCTGGCGGCTCCATCGTCTGGAATGGCAGGGAGCTGGCTGGCAGCAAGCCCTCGGCCATCGTGCAGTCCGGCGTGGTGCAGTGCCCCGAGGGGCGCAAGCTGTTCCCCCAGATGTCGGTGCTGCGCAACCTGCAGCTGGGCGCCTACGTGCACCGCCGCGACCCCGGCCCCAGCCAGAAGACGCTGCAGGAGGTGATGGAGCTGTTTCCCATCCTGCGCGAGAAGCAGCACGACCCGGCCGGCTCGCTGTCGGGCGGCCAGCAGCAGATGGTGGCCATCGGCCGCGCCATGATGGGCCGGCCCCAGGCCCTGCTGCTGGACGAGCCCTCGCTGGGCCTGGCGCCCCTGGTCATCAAGCAGATGTTCGAGGCCATACAGCGCATCAACGCCGCTGGCACCACCGTGCTGCTGGCCGAGCAGAACGCCTATGCGGCGCTGAAGATCGCGCACCGCGCCTATGTGATGGAAAGCGGCCGCATCGTGCGCGAGGGCAAGCCGGCCGAGCTGCTGGCCGACGACTCCATCCGCAAGGCGTACATCGGCGCATGAGATGACACTGCACCCCCTGAGCCGCTGCGCGGCTTCCCCCTCTCTCTCGCTTCGCGAGGGAGGGGGACGACGCCCTCGCTGCGGGGCGGCCCTTGCTCGGCGTCCCTGGTCTGGGCTGCGCCGGATTTATGCGTTGCGTCAGCAGCGATTCGTTCTTCACTATCCAAGGAGACAGACATGACAGCATTCGCACCATTGACCCGCCGCAGGGTGGGCACGCTGGCCCTGGCCTGCGCCGCCGTGGCCGCCGCCGGCCCTGCATTGGCGCAGGAGGTGGTCAAGATCGGCTACTCCGGCCCGCTGTCGGGCGGCGCTGCCCAGTACGGCAAGAACGTGCTCGACGGCATGCAGATGGCCGTCTCCGAGATCAATGCCGCAGCTCCCGAGATCGGTGGCAAGAAGGTCAAGATCGAGATCGTGCCGCTGGACGACAAGTACAACCCGTCCGAGACCGCGATCAATGCCCAGCGCCTGGTGCAGCAGCACAAGACGGCGGCCATCCTGGTGCCGCATTCGGGCGGCATCTTCGCGCTGCAGACCACCAACGAGCGCAGCAACTTCATCGTGCTGGCCTACAGCTCGGTGCCGCAGATCACCAACCGGGGCAACAAGCTGACCCTGCGCATCCCGCCCGAGTTCACCTCGTACATCGACCCGTTCTCCAAGTACGTGATGGGCCGCTTCGGCAAGAAGGTGGCCCTGGTGGGCGCCGACCACGACTACGCCAAGGCCTGGGTCGCCGCCTTCAAGCCCGGCTGGGAAAAGCTGGGCGGCACCGTGGTGGCCGAGAACGCCATGAGCTACAACCGCGCCACCGACTTCTACAGCGGCGTGAGCAAGGCCCTGGCCGAGAAGCCCGACGTGCTCTTCGTGGGCGGTGCCTCCGAGCCCACGGCCCTGGTCGTCAAGCAGGCGCGCGAGCTGGGCTTCAAGGGTGGCTTCGTGGTCATGGACCAGGCCAAGCTCGACGAAATGGCCCGCGTGGTCGGCGGCTATGCGCCGCTGGAAGGCGCCATCGGCGTCATGCCCGTCTCCGAGGACACCAAGCCCGAGAACAAGGCCTTCGTCGAACGCTTCGGCAAGGTCTACCCGGGCCGCATCCCCGGCTCGGAGGCGCAGTGGAACTACACGGCCGTGCACGCCACCGTCAAGGCCATGCAGCTGGCCGGCTCGGCCTCGGACACCAAGGCCATCCACGCCAAGCTGGACGAAGCCTACAAATCCCTGCGCCCCGACGTGAACCCGGGCGGCGTCAAGGGCGTGGATGAGCGCGGCGGCACGTTGACCACGGAACGCGGCGCCGCTGTGCGCGACGGCAAGATCGAGGCGGTGATGACGGTGGGGAGCAGGTAAAGCTATTGAGCGCGGCCGTGCCTTCGTGTCCGGCCGCGTCTCAGAGGCTGCGCTTGAGGCGCCCGGATTCGATGTCCGCGCGCAGCAGTTCGTTGACGCGTGTTTGCCAGCCCTGGCCGGTGGCCTTGAGCGCTTGCAGTACGTCGGGGTCGAAGCGAATGTTGGTGGCGATCTTGGCATCTGCCTTGACCGAGCCTTGCGGGCGGCCCCGTTTGCGCGCGGCAATCTGCTCGGGCGTGTGCACGGCGGCAAACTGGCCTGTCTTGGCCTCTTGCAGCGCCTGACGCAGGCCGGGAACCGCCTCGCCCGCGTCGGCCTCGATGGCCTGGGCCAGCTTTTCCGTGTCCATGGCCTGCAGGGCCTTCAGGGACTTCACCATGGTCAACTCCTTCGGATGTCCTTGGGCAGGAGTTTGTTTGCTCGGCCTTGGCATACAAAGGCTTTTATTGAAACAAAAAGGAGCGCCTCGGCGCTCCTCTGTGGTCAGCGCGATGCGCCTTACAACAAGCTCGCTCCACCATCCAGCACCAACGCCTGCCCCGTCATGTGCCGAGACGCATCGGACGCCAGGTAGACCACGGCGCCCTTGAGGTCCTCCTCGCCGCCGATGCGGCGCAGCGGGGCGCGGGCGATGAGCTGGTCGCCGAGCTTGTCGATGAGGCCGTTGGCCAGCTTGCTGGGGAAAAAGCCCGGGCAGATGGAGTTGACGCGGATGCCGTAGTGGCCCCATTCCGAGGCCAGGGTGCGTGCCAGGTGAACGGCGGCCGCCTTGGAGGTGTTGTAGGCCACGGTGTTCATGCCGGGCGGCGTGCCCTTGAAGGCCGCGACCGAGGCCGTGATGATCACGTTGCCCTGGCCCTTGGGGATCATCACGCGCCTGGCCACTTCGCGGGTGAGGAAGAAGGGCGCCGAGACGTTGAGGTTCATGACCTTGTTCCAGGCCTCGTCCGGGTATTCCTCGGCCTTGGCGCCCCAGGTGGCGCCGGCGTTGTTGACGAGGATGTCGATGTCGCCGCAGCGTGTCAGCACGTCGTCGACCAGGGCGGGGATGGTGTCGAACTTCTGCAGGTCGTTGGTGAAGGTCTCGACCTGGTAGCCCAGGCCCTGCAGGTGGGCCTTGGCTTCGGCCAGTTCGTCGGACTTGCGCGCCGTGATGGCGAGGCGGGCGCCCATCTCGCCCAGCGCCTCGGCCATCTGCAGGCCCAGGCCGCGCGAGCCTCCGGTGATGAGGGCGGTCTTGCCGGTGAGGTTGAACAGTGCTTTCACGCTCATGCTGGGTGTCTCCTGCCTTGGTTTCCTGATGGTTGAGCAACGCCCTCCATGCTAGGGCGCCAGGGCGGCGCGCGCTGTCGTCTTGGCTACTGTGCGGGTACTGTGCGGGCGCCTGCGGGACAGCCGGCCAGGCCCGGTCTGCGGTCAGGCGCGGTCTATGTCCTGCTGCAGCCGCCGCACCATGCGCTGCAGCGCAGGCACGCCGTCCTGGCGCAGCGCATCGGCCGTGACAAAGCGCGAGGGCCCGCCCAGGCTGACGGCCATCAGCGGCAGGCCACGCCCCGGCGAGAAGGCCAGGGCGATGGCGTTGACCTCGGGCTGCCAGTCGCCGAACGAGCACGACAGCCAGGGTTGCGGATGGGTGCTGGCGCCGGGCCATAGCGGCAACTGGGCCTGGGCGGCGGCCCATTGCTCGGGGGCGTGCGATTGCAGGTAGTCCAGCGCGCGCTGGCGCTCGGATGCGGGGCTGGCGGCCAGCCAGGCGCGGCCCACGGCCGTGGTGGCCAGGGGGATGCGCGAGCCCATGTCCAGGTCGCGGTGCGTGAAGCGCGCGCTGGGGCAGTGCTCGATGTAGACCATGTTGTGCCGGTCGCGTGCGGCCAGGGCCACCTCGGCATCGGTGGTGGCGGCCAGCTTTTGCATCAGCGGGCGCGCGATCTGGCGCACGTCCAGGCGCGAGAGCATGGCGCTGCCCAGGGCCAGCGTGGCTGTGCCCAGGCGGTATTTGCCCTCTTCGGGCACGTGGATGAGGTAGCCCAGCGTGGTCAGTGTGTGCGTGAGGCGCGAAACCGTGGACCTGGGCAGTCCGCAGCGCCTGGCGATGTCCTGGTTGCCCAGCAGCTTTTCGCCGGAGCGAAAGCAGGACAGGACATCAAGGCCGCGCGCCAGGGCGACGATGAAGTTGCGGTCATCGTCGCCGGGCTGGGGCGGCGGGGTGCGGGAGGGCGGCATGCGCCGATTATCGGCAGCCGCCCCGCCGCGGGGTGTCGTGGGCTTTACTTCTCGACGAAGGCGCGCTCGACCACGAAGTCGCCGGGCGTGGTGGTGTTGCCTTCCTTGAAGCCGCGGTGCTCCAGCAGCTCCTTGAGTTCGTTCAGCATGGCGGGGCTGCCGCACAGCATGACGCGGTCGGTCTCGGGATTGAGCTCGGGCAGGCCGATGTTCTGCGGGAAGGTGCCGGCCGTGATCTGGTTGGAGATGCGGCCCTGGTTGCGGAAGGGCTCGCGCGTCACGGTGGGGTAGTAGACCAGCTTGTCCTTGACGATCTCGCCGAGGAATTCATGCTCGGGCAGTTCCTTCTCGAACAGCTCCTGGTAGGCCAGCTCGCTGGCGTGGCGCACGCCGTGCACGACGACGACCTTCTCGTAGCGCTCGTAGGTCTCGGGGTCGCGGGCCACGGCCAGCCAGGGGGCCAGGCCCGTGCCGGTGCCGATCAGGTACAGGTTCTTGCCGGGCAGCAGGTAGTCGATCAGCAGCGTGCCCGTGGGCTTCTTGCCGACGAGGATGGTGTCGCCGACCTGGATGTTCTGCAGGCGCGAGGTCAGCGGACCGTCGGGCACCTTGATCGACAGGAACTCGAGGTGCTCCTCGTAGTTGGGGCTGGCGATGGAGTAGGCACGCAGCAGGTTCTTGCCGTCGACCTTCAGCCCGATCATCGTGAAATGGCCGTTGGAAAAGCGCAGCGCGGTGTCACGGGTGGTGGTGAAGGAGAAAAGGCGGTCGGTCCAGTGGTGGACGGACAGCACGCGTTCTTCAAGAAAAGCACTCATGTTGGCAATACGGTGAATTCGGGGCAGGCAGTGCCCGCCGGGACGTTGCAATGAGAGGTCAGTGCCATTCAGGCACGCGGTGGCGGGAAGCACAGGGGGCAGGCGCGGTGTGCGCGTTGCCGCTGCTTCGTGGCGGCCGGTGACCGGGGCAAGGTCGCTATTGTCCGGTAAATGGCGTCAAAAGGGGCAGGCGCGAACCTTTGTCTTGATACGGATTAGTGATAAGCAAAATGACGCTGGCTGAATCGCTGCAGCGCTCGCTAGGGCTTTTCGGCCGGGCCAGCGCCAAGCGTCCAGGGCAGGACCGCTTCGGCCAGCCAATCCATGAGCACGCGCACGCGGCGCGGCAATTGGCGGCGCTGGGCGTAGATCAGGTACAGCGGCATGGGCGGCGGCGGGTGGCGGGGCAGCACCTCGACCAGTTCCCCTGCGTCCAGCAGCGGCTGCACGGCCAGGCGCGGAACCTGGATCAGGCCCAGGCCGGCCTGGCAGGCCGCGAGATACGCCTCGGCGTTGTTCACGGTGAGCGCGCCCGCCATCGGCAGGTACCGGGGCTGGCCATCCTCCTCGTACTCGAAGCCCAGCGGCCGCGCGCCCAGCGTGCGCTGGTAGTGCACCAGCCGGTGACCGCCCAGATCCTGCAGCGTGGCGGGCAGCCCGTGGGCCTGGACATAGCCGGGGCTGGCGCAGGTGGCCAGCGCCACCAGGCCCAGAGGGCGTGCCACCAGGCCGGGCTCGTCCACGGGGCCCAGGCGCAGCACGCAATCAAAGCCTTCGCGCACCAGGTCCACGCGGCGCTCGGTGCAGCTCAGCTCCAGCTCCAGCGCCGGATGGCTTTGCAGCAGTTGCGGCAGCAAGGGCATGACGACGTGGCGCGCCAGGCCGGTGGTCATGTCCAGCCGGACCTTGCCCTGCAGCGGCGCGTCGCCGGCCTGCTGGAACTGGCCCTGGAACTCGTCCACGTCGGCCAGCAGGTCCTGGCAGCGTTCGTAGCAGGCCTGGCCGTCCTGGGTGAGCTGCACGCGCCGCGTGGTCCGGTGCAGCAGCCGCGTGCCCAGCCGCGCCTCCAGTTGCTGCACGGCCTGGGAGACGCTGGCCTTGGGCAAACCCATGCTGTCGGCCGCACGCGTGAAGCTGGCCATCTCGGCCACGCGGCTGAAGATCTGCATCTGCTCCAGAAGCTTGATTGTTTGCATGAGGCGAACAAATAAATCAGAAACAGCCAATTTATCCAAAAATCGACCTTCAATACAGTCGCTGTCATTGCAAACCATCTAACGAGGTCCGCCATGACAGCTTCTCCTTCGACCGCTTCTTCCCCTGCCGCCCGCCGCATCGTCCTCATCACGGGCGGCAGCCGCGGCCTGGGCCGCAATACGGCCGGGCACCTGGCGCGCCAGGGCCTGGACGTGGTGCTGACCTACCGTGAGCGTGCCGACGAGGCCCAGGCCGCCGTGGCCGCCATCGAGGCGCTGGGCGGGCGGGCCGCCGCCCTGCAGCTGGACGTGGCGCGCAGCGCGGGCTTTGCGGACTTTGCGGCCCGCGTGCGCCAGGCGCTGGCCGATACCTGGCAGGCCGACCGCCTTGATGCGCTGGTGCACAACGCCGGCATCGGCATCAACGCGCCATTCGCCACCACCACCGAGGCGCAGTTCGATGAATTGGTCGCCATCCACCTGAAGGCGCCGTTCTTCCTGAGCCAGCACCTGCTGCCCCTGCTGCGCGATGGCGGCAGCATCATCCATCTGTCCAGCGGGCTCACGCGCTTCACCCAGCCGGGCTATGCGGCCTATGCATCCATGAAGGGCGGAGTGGAGGTGCTGACGCGCTACCTTGCGCGCGAACTGGGGGCGCGCGGCATTCGCGTCAACACGGTGGCGCCGGGCGCGATCGCCACGGATTTTGGCGGTGGCCGTGTGCGCGACGATGCGCAGATGGGCGCCGCCCTGGCCAGCCAGACGGCGCTGGGCCGCGTGGGCCAGCCCGACGACATCGGCCCCGTGATGGCCGCCCTGCTGCAGCCCGGCATGGGCTGGGTGCAGGGCCAGCGCATCGAGGCCTCGGGCGGCATGTTTCTCTGAAGGTGCCGGGAGGGCCGTCAGCGCAGGCGCTCGCGCGCCACCATGGACAGCAGCACGATGGCCGCTGCGGCGGCGATGTGGCCGAACCAGGCCACCAGCCCCAGCGACCAGGGCTCCACCTGCAGCGCCGCCCACAGCGACAGCGCCAGCAGCACCCAGCCGGCTGCGCGCAGGCGCCGGGTGCGGGCGGGTGGCAGTTCCTTGCCGAACAGGTCGCTCTGGTGGCGGTCCATGGCCAGGGCCAGGCAGGCGAAGGCGCCCAGGGCCAGCAGCTGACAGAACAGATGGGCCATGCTCATGCGCTGGTCTCCGCTGCGGCGGCCGCTGCCGTGGCGGCCACTGCCGTGGCGGCTGCTGCAGTGGCTGCCTTGGGCGCGGGCCGGGCGGCGCGCACCGGTTTGGCCTTGGGCTGGTGGCGCTGGGTGCGCAGGGCCAGATGGGCATGCAGTGCGGCCAGGGCCAGCAGCATGAGGTCCATGCCGGCGAACACCCAGTCGCCCGCGCGCAGGCTGGCCAAGAGGCCGCGATCCGTGGTCAGCGCGTTGACCACGGGCAGCAGGGCCAGGGCGGCGGCGCCGGCCCACAGCAACTCGATCCAGGCCCGCTTGGCGGGCCGGCCCAGTGCCCAGAACAGGGTGGCGCCCCAGGCGATGAACATGGCGTGCACCTCCCACTCGGCGCGCTGCGCCATCTCCACCGGCAGCAGGCGATTGGCCCAGAGCATGCCGGCCATGCCGATGGACAGGCCGGCGATGGTGGCGATGTTCAGCCGCTCCACGAGCCGGAACCCGAAATGCGGCCTTTCCGGGTCGGGCAGCTTGCTGCGCCGCTTCACGTTCCACAGCACCAGTCCCGTTCCCACCATGGCCGTGCCCGCAAGGCTGACGATGAAGTACAGCCAGCGCGTGGGCAGGTCGCCGAAGCGGCCCATGTGCAGCGCATAGAGCACGCCGCGCGTCTCGGCGGCGGCGCCCACGCTGTCCTGTGCCTGCAGCAGCTGGCCGCTGACGCCGTCGAACATCATGAACTGCGGGCTGATGGAGACGCGGCCGTTCTCGCCGCGGATGGCGGTCACGCGCGCATTGGCATCGCCGGGCAGGTTGACGTTCAGGCGTTCCACCTGGCCCGCGCCCCAGCGCTGCTCGGCCTGGCGAACCATGTCGGCCAGCGGTGCCAGGGGCGCGGCCTGGCCCGAGGGCTTGCCTGCGGGAACAAAGGCGCTGAGCTGCTGGCCGGCCACCACGCGTTGCTCGGGCGTCATGGTCGTGGCCAGATTGGCCCAGGGCATGTACATCAGGGCCAGGGTCACCAGCCCGGTGTACGTGATCATCAGGTGAAAGGGCAGGCCCAGCACCGACAGCGCGTTGTGCGCGTCCAGCCAGGAGCGCTGGCCCTTGCCCCAGCGGAAGGTGAAGAAGTCGGCAAAGATCTTCTTGTGCGTGATCACCCCGCTGACGATGGCCACCAGCATGAACATGGCGCACAGCCCCGCCAGATAGCGGCCCCAGAGCACGGGCATGTAGTGGAACTGGAAGTGGAAGCGGTAGAAGAACTCGCCGCCACGCGTCTCGCGCACCGGGCCTTCGAGGCGCGTGCCGGTGGCCGGGTCGAAGCGGCCGTTCTCGAAGCGGCGCTTGTCCTGGCCTTCGGGAGGGCTCCAGAACACCGTGGCGACCGTGCTGCGTTCATCGGGCAGGTTGATCAGCCACCGAGGGCTTTGCGGTGCCAGGCGCGCCATGGCGTCACCCACACGCTGGGCCACGAGCGCGGGCTCGCTCGCCTGGCTCTGGTGCGGCTGCTCGGGCTGCATCCACTGCGTGATCTCGTTCCTGAAATAGCTCACCGTGCCCGTGAGGAACATGGCGTAGAGGAACCAGCCCAGCAGCAGGCCGACCCAGGTGTGCAGGTCGGACATGGTCTGGCGGATGCCGGGCGCCTTGGCAGCTTTCCCGGGCTTGGCGGCTTTCGCGGGCTTGGTGGGCTTGCCGGCCGTGTTCGTGGTGTCCGTGGTGTTCGTGCTCATGCGCCCAGCCCCTTGCCCCAGGTCCACCATGCGACGGGCGCCAGCACCAGGGCGGCGACCAGCAGCCCGGCCCAGGCGCGCCAGGCGCTGCGCACGGCAAACACCCAGATCACCGCGCCCGCGTAGACGGCAAAGCTCAGCAAGGTGCCCGAGATCGCCGCCTGCGTGCGGTCTGCGGGCAGGGCCAGCACGGCCACGCTGGCCAGCGCCGCCACGGCGTAGCCGCCAAACAGCGCGGCGAGGATGCGGGAGATCAGCGGCCCGTAGTCACGGAACCAGTCACGGAACCAGTCATGGGTGCGGGCAAGAGTGGGAGATGGCATGGCACGGGGCCTGGAAAGGCTCGAAAACGCCGGCAGAGGGGGCGGCGGTGGCGCGGATGTTATTTGAGAATAAGTCCCATTACAAGCGGTGCAGTCAAGTGCGCCGCCACATCCAGCGCTGCCGCGCGCCAAGCGCCCCGGCGCTCAGCCCGCCGGCTGGCGCATGCGGGCCTGCAGGTTCTCGAAGATCTGGCGTGTCACGGGGCTGATCACATGGCTGCGGATGTACAGGCGGTAGACCAGGTCCGGCAGCGGCGGCATGCCGTCGCCCGCGCCCAGCACGCGCAGGCCCGGGTCGAGCTGCTCCACGCCGCGTGCCGTCACGCCCAGGCCGGCGCGCAGCGCCGCGCGTATGCCCACCAGGCTGGTGCAGGTGTGGCGCGGCGTCCAGGCAATGCCGGCCGCATCCAGCGCATCGCAGCCCAGGCGCCTGAAGATGCTGGGCCCGTCGGCCATGACCAGGGGCACGGGCTTGCCCGGGTCATGGGCATAGCCCGCGCCGCACAGCCACACGGTGGGTGTGGAGCGCAGGGCAAAGCCCTCGAAGCCCTCATCCTCCCGGTTGGAGATGGCCAGGTCCAGCTCGCCCTGCTTGAGCGACTCCATCAGGAACGGGCTGCGCCCCACATGGATGTCGATCTGCATGGCCGGAAAGTTCAGCGCGATCTCCTGCAGCACGGGCGGCAGCATGTTGTCGGCCGCGTCGTGGGGCGCGCCAATGCGCACCAGGCCCTGCACCTGGCGGTGCTGCAGGTTGCGCAGCGCCTCGTCGTGGATGGCCAGCATGTGGCGCGCATAGCCCAGCAGGCGCTGGCCGTGGTCGGTGAGGCGTTTTTGCCGGCCCTGCTTCTCGAACAGCGCGTGGCCGATCTTCTCCTCCAGCCGCTGCATCTGCTGGGTGATGGCCGATTGCGTGCGCCCCATCTGCACGGCGGCGGCGGCAAAGCTGTCGTGGCTGGCAATGGCGGCCAGGGTGCGCAGCAGGTCCAGGTCAAGCGTCTCCATACTTCAATTTTATTGAAGTATTTATTGGGCATGCGTGGATTGTTGCGGGCCGGGCGCCTCACTACAGTGGACTTCAACGACGACAAGGAGCCCCCTTTGAACACCACCACCACCACCAACAACAACACCATCACCGAACAGCGCAGCGCCGCAGTGGCAGCAGCCATCGACAGCATGAAGCAGGCCATTGGCGAGGACGCGGCCACGCGCGCCAGCCTGGACGCCGTGCTCCAGCAACTGCTGGGCCTGGCCGCGCGCCGCGACTTCTGGCAGCAGGCCGACTACGCCGCACCCGAAGAGGGCGAGCACCAGGCGCGCTACCTGATCGCCGAGGACGCCGACCAGAGCTATGCGCTGTACCTCAACGTCATGCGCCCGGGCAAGCGCATCGTGCCGCACAACCACACGACCTGGGCCTGCATTGCCGCCGTGGAAGGCACGGAGCACAACCGCGTCTACGAGCGCACCGACGACGGCTCCGTCCCCGGCAAGGGCACGCTGCGCGAGACGGAACTCGTGGTGGTGGCGCCAGGCCAGGGCATCGCCCTCATGCCCGAGGACATCCACTCCGTGGAGATCCAGGGCGATCAGGTCATCCGCCACCTGCACATGTACGGCCGCGCGCTGGAGACGCTCAACGAGCGCACCAGCTACGACCTGGCCACCGGCACCTGCCAGACCATGGCCATCGGCGTGCAGACGCGCCGCTGAGCCCCGGCCTCCCGGCCGCTACCTCCCGCTTCCTGCCTTTTCACTGTCCATGCCGCAGCGCGCCCCACGGGGCGCGCGTGGAAGGGCTTTGCCCGAAATTCCTTGCCGATCTTTTTCCCGGACCGCATGCAATGACCGCATCCATTGACGCCCACACCCTAAAATCCTGGCTGCACGACGGCCAGGAGATCGCGCTGCTCGACGTGCGCGAGCACGGCCAGTACGGCGAGTCGCACCTGTTCTACGCCACGCCCCTGCCCTACAGCCGGCTGGAGCTGGATGTGCCCCGCCTGGTGCCGCGCAGGCAGGTGCGCGTCGTCACCTACGACGGTGGCGAGGGCGATGCCAGCGCGGGCGTGGCCGAGCGCGCCGCGCGCCGCCTCGAAGCCCTGGGCTACACCCGGGTCGCCGTGCTCGAAGGCGGTGCCAAGGCCTGGAGCGCTGCGGGCTACACGCTGTTCGCCGGCGTGAACCTGCCTTCCAAGACCTTTGGCGAACTGGCCGAACACGCCTACGGCACGCCGCGCATCACGGCCCAGCAGCTGGCGGCGCGCCAGGCGGCGGGCCTGCCCCTGGTGGTGCTGGACGGCCGGCCCGTCTCCGAGTTCCACAAGATGAACATCCCCGGCGCCATCTGCTGCCCCAATGGCGAGCTGGCGCTGCGCGTGAGCCGCCTGGTGCCCGATGCGGCCACGCCCATCGTGGTCAATTGCGCGGGCCGCACGCGCTCCATCATCGGCGCGCAGACCTTGATCAACCTGGGCATTCCCAACCCCGTCTACGCGCTGGAGAACGGCACCCAGGGCTGGTACCTGGCCGACCTGCCGCTGGAGCACGGCGGAACGCAGCGCTATGGCGACGACTCGGCCAGCAGCGCGCTGCAGGCCCAGGCCCGCGCCCTGGCCGAACGCTTCGACGTGCCCGAGGTCGATGCCGACACCGTGCGCACCTGGAGCCAGGATGCTGCGCGCACGCTGTTCCTGTGCGATGTGCGCACGCCCGAGGAATTCAAGGCCGGTTCGCTGCCCGGTGCCCAGCACACGCCCGGCGGCCAGCTCATGCAGGCCGGCGACCAGTACGTGGGCGTGCGCGGTGCGCGCCTGGTGCTGTTCGACAGCGATGGCGTGCGCGCCCCCGTGGTGGCCAGCTGGCTGCGCCAGCTCGGCCATGACGCCTGCGTGCTGCGGGGCGGCCTGCACAGCGGCCTGGACCTGGCACCGGCCCAGCTGCCCCAGGCCCCCGCACTGGCAGGCATCACGGCGCAGGCCCTGCATGAGCGCATGCGCCAGGGCGAGGTGGCCGTGGTCGATCTGCGCGCGGGCATGAAGTACCGCGCAGGCCACATCGCCGGGGCCCGCTGGTCCATCCGCCCGTGTCTTGCCAGCGATCTGGCCGGCGAGACGCGCCAGATCGTGCTGGTGGCCGACGAGCCCGGCATGGCGCAATGGGCCGCGCTGGAGCTGCAGGGCGCCGCGCCGCTGCTGCTCGAAGGCGGCCTGGCCGCATGGCAGCAGGCCGGCCTGCCGGTGCAGGCCACGCCCGACAGCCCCACCGACGCCGAGTGCATCGACTACCTGTTCTTCGTGCACGACCGCCACGATGGCAACAAGGAAGCGGCACGCCGCTACCTGGCCTGGGAGACGGGCCTGGTGCCCCAACTGGACGCGCAGGAACTGGCCGCCTTCCGCCTGCCGAGTGCATGAAGCTCCCCCTGAGCGGCTTCGCCGCTTCCCCCTCTCTCTCGCTGCGCGGGAGGGGGACGGCACCCTCGCTGCGGGGGCGGCCCTTGCTTGGTGCCCCTGGCCAAAGTCACGTCAGTTGCAAAGGCAGCGCCATATATCGCTGACTTGCCGTAGAGCGACATAAATCAGATCACATAACGACAGGAGACAAGACATGTTCGCAATCCTCAACCTGGCCAGGATGCTGGCCGCCAGCCTCGCGGCCCTGGCCATGCTCTCGCAGGCCACGGCCGAGCCGCTGGCTGCGCGCAACGGCTATCCGGCCCAGCCGATCCGCTTCATCTCGCCCTTCCCGCCGGGCGGCGGCAACGACGCCAGCACACGCTGGGTCACCACGCGCCTGACCGAGGCCACGGGCCAGCCCTCCGTGGTGGAAAACCGGGGCGGTGCAGGCGGCAACATCGGCGCCAAGGCCGTGGCCGAGGCCAAGCCCGACGGCTACACCGTGCTCACGGGCCAGGTCTCGCTGATGGCGGTGAACCCCGCGCTCTACAGCGCGCCGGGCTTCGATCCGCTCAAGAACTTCGTGCCCATCACGCAGATCAACGCGGCGCCGCTGGCCATCGTGGTGGCCTCGGCCTCGCCCCTCAAGAGCTTTGCCGACCTGGTGGCGCGCAGCAAGGGCGAGCCGGGCCGCGTCACCTATGCCACGCCCGGCAACGGCACGCTGTCGCACCTGGTGGGCGTGGTGCTGTCCAAGGAAAACGGCGTGCCCATGACCCATGTGCCCTACAAGGGCGCGGGGCCGGCCATCAACGATCTGCTGGGCCAGCAGGTCGATGTGCTGATCACCTCCACCTCGTCCGTGGCCGGCATGATCCAGGCGGGCCAGGTGCGTGCGTTGGCCGTCACCAGCCCGCGCCGCATCGGCGTGTTCGGCAAGGTGCCCACGCTGGAGGAACTGGGCCTGCGCAATGCGCGCTTCGAGGACTGGTACGGCTTCTTCGCACCCGCCGGCACGCCGCCCGAGCGCGTGGCCTTCTTGCACGACGCCATCGTGCGCACCCTGCAACTGCCGGAAGTGACCAAGCTGGTCGTCGATGGCGGCAGCGAAGTCGTGGCCAATACGCCCGAGGCCTTTGCCGCCCAGCTGCGCCAGGACATGGAGCGCTGGTCGCGCGTGGTCAAGCTCTCGGGCGCGAAGATCGACTGATGGCTGCCGAACACGCCCCCTTGCCTGGCTCATCGGCCCCTGGCGCCCCCGCGCTGGACCTGCAGACCCGGCTGCTGCATGCGGGCAAGCGCCCGGCCTATGCGGGCGGCACGGCCGTCAACCCGCCCCTGGTGCGCGCCAGCACCGTGCTGTTCGAGAGCACGGCACAGCAGCGCGAGATGCGCGAGCGCCGCGCCGGCGAGCGCATCTTCAGCTACGGTGCGCGCGGCACGCCCACCGGCTTTGCGCTGGAAGACGCCGTCAGCGAGCTGGAAGGCGCCCACCGCACGCGGCTGCTGCCCACCGGCCTGGCGGCCATCGGCATGGCCCTGCTCAGCTACCTGCGCCCCGGCGACCATGTGCTGCTGACCGACAGCGCCTACCAGCCTGTGCGCCACCTGGCCGGGCAATGGCTGCGGCCCTACGGCATCGAGTACGACTTCTTCGCGGCCGATGGCAGCGACGCCCAGGCGCGCATGCGCCCCAACACCCGCATGGTCTATGCCGAATGCCCGGGCTCCCTGGTCTACGAGATGTGCGACCTGCCCGCGCTGGCGGCCATGGCCCATGCGCGCGGCGCCCTGGTCGTGGCCGACAACACCTGGGGGTCGGGCTGCCAGTACCGGCCGCTGGCGCTGGGGGCCGATGTCTCGGTGATGGCAGCCACCAAGTACCTGTCGGGCCACTCCGACGTGATGATGGGCACCGTGGCCACCACCGAGGCCGCCTGGGAGCCGCTGGCGGCGCGCTGCGATGCCTTCGGCATGGCGGTCAGCCCCGACGATGCCTGGCTGGTGCTGCGCGGCATGCGCTCGCTGGCCGCACGGTTGCAGATGCACGAGGCGCATGCGCTGGAGGTGGCGCACTGGCTGCAGCAGCACCCGGCCGTGGCCACCGTGTTCTGCCCCGCGCTGCCCACGCATCCCGGCCATGCGCTGTGGCTGCGCGACTGCCAGGGCACGAACGGCCTGGTGTCGCTGGAGCTGCAGCCCGGCACCGCCGAGGCCGCCGTGGACCGCTTCATCGACGGCCTGCGCCTCTTCGGCATCGGCGCCTCCTGGGGCGGCTACGAAAGCCTGGCGACGGCCGCGCACATGGCGCATGCGCGCAGCGTCACCGACTGGAGTGCGCGCGGGCCCGTGGTGCGCCTGCACATCGGCCTGGAGTCGCCGCGCGACCTCATCGCCGACCTGGAGCAGGGGCTGGCGGCACTTTAGTGGATAACACGCTCTAGCGGCCTGCCTGAGCACTCGCCAATTCGCCGGCCAGCGTTTGCACCAGCGCAGCGGCCGGCATCTCGCGCGCCAGCGGCGCACCCTGGCCGGCCCAGTGGGCTGCGTAGTCGGAGCTGCCTTGGGCGGACGCCGCCTGGTGCAGGGCCTTGCCTGCGTCGTAGACGCGCGGATAGTCGGGCAGGGGCTGGCCATGGCTGGCGCCCAGCGCATGCAGCCGGTTGACCATGCCGCGCGCCGGCCGGCCCGAGATGGCGGCGGTGATGCCTGTGTGGTGGGCGCGTTCGCTGCGCAGCTCGGCACGGAAGGCGGGGCTGGCGGACGATTCAGGGCAGAGGATGAAGGCCGTGCCCAGCTGCGCCGCACAGGCGCCCAGGCCCAGCGCGGCCGCAATGCCTTCGCCATCCATGATGCCGCCGGCCGCGATTACGGGCAGGGCCGTGTTGCGCGCCAGCACGCGCACCAGGGCGAAGGTGCCCATCATGCGGTCCTGCGCGGGATCGAACGTGCCGCGGTGCCCCCCGGCCTCCACGCCCTGGGCCACGATGGCATCGACACCGGCCTGCTCCACCTGGCGCGCCTCGTCCAGCGACGTGGCGCTGGCCAGGGTCACGACGCCGGCCGCGCGCAGCGCGTCGATGAAGCCCTGCTCAGGCAGCCCGAAATGAAAGCTCACCACGGCAGGCCGCTCCTGCAGCAGCATGGCCTGCAGCGCCGCGTTGCCGACGGCGGTGGCGTAGATCTCGTTCAGGCCGGCCGGCGGCTTGGCGCCGAAGCGCGCGAACTCGGGCGCCAGATGGGCCAGCCAGGCGGCCTCGCGCTGCGCATCGGCCCGGGCCGGCCGGTGGCAGAACAGGTTCACGTTGAAGGCGCCCGAGGTCAGCGCGCGCGTCTGCACGATCTGCTGGCGTGCCTGCTCCGTGCCGCTGGCGCCAATGCCCAGCGAGCCCAGGCCGCCGGCCTCGGTGACGGCTGCCGCCAGCGCGGGCGTGGACGTGCCGGCCATGGGGGCCTGGATGATGGGATGGCGCATGCCCAGGCGGGCCATCCACGCGGTCTTTTCGGTGCTCATACGACTCCTTGTTTCCTGTCTCGAATCCGCGCACTCATGCGGCAGCCTGCCGGCGCGCGCTGGCGCGGCTGGCGGCGATCATCAGCGTGCCCAGCAGCAGCGACACGCTGCCGATGACGAACAGGCGCTGGTACGAGCCCAGGCCCGCATAGCTCCAGGCCATGAAATACCCCGACACGGCCTGCATCAGCGCAAAGGCCGCCGTGGCATAGCCCCACATGCGCTTGTGCTGCGCGGGGCCGATCAGCTGCATCAGGTAGCCCGAGGTGATGGCCGCCATGCCCGGCGACAGGGCGCCCACCAGGAAGGACGAGGTCGCATGCCCCGCAAATCCCACCCAGAACAGCGGCATGGCAATGGCCAGGGTCTTGACCGCATAGGCGCCCGTGGTCGTGCCCCACCAGCCAAAGCGCGTGGCGCACAGCGAGGCCACCAGCGGCCCGGCAATGGCGCCCAGGCCGAACACGGCCCACTGCGTGGAGGCGTAGGCATCGCCCAACTGCAGCTCGCGCGCCAGGTAGTCCACCCAGAACACCGTGTGCGGCACAAAGCCGAAGGCGTCCGTCATATAGGCCAGCATCACCAGCACCACGGGCAGCGTCCACAGGGGGGCGGCGGGCACGGGCCGGGCATGGGGCGTGATGGCAATGGGCGCAGGCGCCGGCAGCCGCCGCACATGGCGCCAGCCCAGCCAGCCGGCCCAGGCGCAGACCGCCGCCAGCGCCCACCAGACGGCGCCCAGGCTCTGCCGCGCCAGCAGCGGTATCAGCGTGGCCGACAGCAGGGCGCCGGCGCCTATGCCGCAGAACATCAGCGGCCCCAGGGCCGCACGCCGCTGCAGGGGGGTGGCCGCCAGGGCCACGGAGGGGCCCAGCACCATCAGGATGGCGCCGCCAATGCCCGAGATGCAGCGCCAGGCAAAGAACCAGGGCATGGGCAGCGGCCAGGCGCAGGCCGCAAAGCTCAGCGCCAGGGCCACCCAGCACCACAGCAGCACGCGCAGCGCGCCCAGGCGTTCGGCCAGCGGCGCGGCGGCCAGCGCACCGATCAGATAGCCCAGCAGGTTGGCCGCGCCCAGGTAAGCCACCTGCTCGCCGCTGAACCAGCCGGCATGCACCATCTGCGGCATCAGCGCCGTGTAGGCAAAGCGCGCCAGGCCGACGCCGCTGAGCGTGGCCATGAAGCCGGTCAGCAGCAGGGAAGTTTCGTTGCGTTGGATCACGGAGTGGGCGCCATGCGGGGAGGATGGGCATACATTAGGCGCTGCCGCCCATCATGTCCAATGATTCAAAATGATGGCGTCAATCTCGATTGAAGATGGATGTCACTGGAGCCGCGATGCAACTGAAGTCCCTGCGCATGTTCCTGGCCGTCTGCGACAGCGGCAGCTTCGGCGCCGCCGCCCAGCAACTGCACACCGTGCAGTCCAACGTGACGGCCCATGTGAAAAAGCTCGAGGACGAGGCCGGCGTGCAACTGCTGGAGCGCAGCGCGCCCGTGCACGCCACGCCTGCCGGCCGCCTGCTGGAGCAATACGCGCGGCGCATGCTGGCCGACCATGACGAGGCGCTGGCCCTGCTGCAGGGCAGCTCCCGGGCCGCCGGCGCGCTGCGCATAGGCTCCATGGAAACCACGGCCGCGCTGCGCCTGCCGCCGCTGCTGGCGCGCCTGCACCAGGCCCAGCCCGGCCTGGACCTGGAGCTGCGCACGGCCACCACGGCCGAGCTGCTGGCCGACCTGCTTGCCGGGCGCCTGGACTGCGCCTTCGTCTCGGGCATGCCGCCCCAGTCCCGCCTGCAGGGCTGGCGCGTCTTCGAGGAGGAGCTGGTGCTGGTCACCGCCTTCGCGCTGCCGCGCTTTCCCGATGCCGCCCAGCTCAGCGCCGTGCCCTTCCTGGCCTTCCGCCAGGGCTGCAGCTACCGCCAGCGCATCGAACTGCTGCTGGCCGCGCGCGGCGTGGCGGCACGCATCATGGAAATGGGATCGCTGGACGCCATCCTCGGCTGCGTGGCCGCCGGCATGGGCTATGGCCTGCTGCCGCGCAGCGTGGTCCAGGCCCAGCAGCACCGCTTCGGCGTGCACATCACGGCCCTGCCCGGCGCACTCGCCCAGGAAGTCGCCCGCGTGGAAACCTGGTTCGTCGTGCCCGCGCGCCAGGGCTGGTCGCCTGCGCTGCATGCGTGCGTGGAGGTGTTGGGGATCGAGGGTGTGCAGGGCGAAGAGGCCCTGGGCATGGAAGCCGTCCCGGCAGCGTCTGCCTGAAACTCAGAACAGGTCGGAAGGCAATGCTGCTGCCTTCTGGGCGATGTCCACCAGTCTTTGGGCCTGGGTGGTCGCATAGGCGGCGATGCGCTGGGCGAAGGCGTGTTCTTCTGGCGTGTAAGGCGATTCGCGCAGAACCTTGGCCGCCGCAACAGGGGCTGCCTTGGCCATGCGCTGGGCTTCACGTGCGAGCAGCCTGCGGTCTATCGCACACAGGTGCGCGAAATGCGCAAACTCGAAGGGTGTGAGTTCCTCCAGCGCAAAGCAGTCGCCGAAGGCCATGGCCAGGTCCTGGGACACATCGGGATACTGGGCTACGCTGACGAGGTCGTACCAGGGTGCGGTCGCCAGGCCCTGCGGCAGCACGTGGAAGGAGAAGTTCTTGCCATGTGCGTCGCCATTGCCGATCAGTATCTGGAACAGCGCCCATCGGATCATTGCCAGCTTGTCCGCAGCCTTCGCCACCGAGTGCTCCAGTAGACCGAACAGCCGGGGAAAGCTCATGCCGTCGCGGTATAGCCGGGCATCTCCCACGCTGCCGATGTGGTGCTCGTACTTGTAGCTGACGGGCAGATCGCCCGCTTGGCATGCATCGATGATGTGGGTGCGCAGGACCCGCCTTTGCGGCGCCTGCCGCACACGGTCAAAGCGCCTGACTGCCAGCACCGGCTGTGGCACGTGCAGCATCTGCACCTCGGCTGCCGGCAAGCGCATGGCCGCTGCCAGGCGCATGCAGAAATGCTCGTTCACCACCATGTGCGGCATCGCGCTGTCGCGCGGCTGGGGTTTGAGGATGTGGGTGGACGGAACGTTGTCGGGAAGGAAGATGGTGCCTTCCTGCACGCTCTCGCCTTCCACGTGCACGGGCAGCTTGTCCTGGTAGCCGGCCACCGACATGCGCACTTTGCCATCCCACTCGATGAAAGGGCGTGTGTCTCGGTCTGCAATGCGTTGGGCGAGTTCGGCTGTCGATATGGGGCGAGCGGCATTGGCGGCCTGGGGATCGGGCTTGCTGCCGTCGGCCTGAAACCGGAAAGCCCCGGTGGTCTCGGCGCCGAGGGCGCGTATCAGACCGAAGATGTTGCCCTTGCCTATGCCCTGACTTCTGGCCACCACATCCAGCGCCGCGCCTTCGGGCAGCAGGTTCTCGATGAAACGCCGGATGGAGCGCGAGTCGTAGCCCCCTTCGGGAGCGGCCAGCGGCAGGCAGGGCGCCAGGTAGAAAGGCCGTTCCTGCTCCAGCCATGCAGGCGCATACCGCAGTCCCCAAAGATCGTTGTGCGGGTCGTGGGTCACATCGGCCACGTGCGTGCCGACATCGTTCCACAGCGAAAGCGAAAGCGACGGCGGCGTGGCCATGTGCGCTTCAGGCCCGTGGAAGTCGTGCCATCAGGGCGTCCTGCTTGGGCGCGATGACCATGGCCAGGCCCAGCCCGTCGAGTACGGCCAGCAGCTTGTCGGAGCCCACGCCGCCCTTGCCGTTCTCCAGACGGGAGAGCAGATCCAGCGACACGCCACACAGGGCTGCCGTGTCATCGATGCGCAGTTGCTGGGCCTTGCGCATGGCGCGGATCTGGGCGCCGAGCCCGGACAGGTCAGCGATGACCACGGCCGCGGGCTGCAGGGGCTCCTGCTGCGGGCCGTTCATGAGCGTGGAAGACGGCATGGATGGATCGGCCTTATTTCTGATATTCCGAAATTCTAGGATTTCTTCGGGAACTTTCAAAACAATTTCCAATATTCCGAAATTCAGGAGTACTTCGTCTCATTCAAGTGGAAATTTCGGAATTTCAGAAACAGATCCAACAAACCAGGCAACCGCGTCCAACGCAGAACCTCATGACGGCAACCGCAACACCCTCCGATACTGCATGGCCTCGGCCACATGCCCCGTCTCCACTGCCGCGCTACCGGCCAAGTCGGCAATGGTGCGCGCCACCTTGAGCGCGCGGTGGGTGCTGCGGGCCGACCAGCCCAGGCGTGCGGCGGCCTTGTGGGCGAAGGCCAGGGCCTCGGGCGAGAGGCCCAGGTGGTCGTCCAGGGCCTGGCCCTGGAGCTGGTGGTTGGCGCTCCCCTGGCGCTGCACGGCCAGCGCGCGGGCCTGGACCACGCGCTCGCGCACGGCCTCGCTGGTTTCGCCCGAGCGCGCGGCCAGCAGCTCCTGCGGGGGCAGGGCGCCAACTTCCACATGCAGGTCGATGCGATCCAGCAGCGGGCCGCTGATGCGCGCCTGGTAGCGCGCCACCTTGTCGGGCGTGCAGCGGCAGCGCTGCACCGTCGACCCCCAATGGCCGCAGGGGCAGGGATTCATGGCCGCGACGAGCTGAAAGCGCGCGGGAAATTCGCAGCGCTGGGCGGCTCTGGCGATGGTGATCTGGCCGGTCTCCAGCGGCTCGCGCAGCGCCTCCAGCGCACTGCGCGCGAACTCGGGAAATTCATCGAGGAAGAGCACGCCGTGGTGGGACTGCGAAATCTCGCCGGGGCGCGGTGGCGAGCCTCTGTCGATTACAACGAAAAGCTTAACCACGGCGTCACATCTTGCTACACAATGGTCTACCAGGTCTGTCGAATGGGTTGATTCAATACATTGAATTAGTTAACTGATATGAAAATTACAATAATTGACGTTACTGAAAGCGATCTTGGTGTGCGGCAGGTCCCCATGAACTACCGTTCGGTCACCGGGCGGGTGCAAACCTTGGATGGGCAGACGGTGTCATTCGAGAGCACCTTGGAGCGTGACCTGGTCTTGTTGATGGACTTCGATCCTCGGATAGCGCGCATCACCCACCAACCGATGAAGATCCGGTACCGTCTCGAATCTGGCGAGGAGCGCTCATACACGCCTGACTACTTGGCTACTTCTCGGGGCAGTCCGCTCAGGAAGCCTGCACGGCCCCTACTTTTTGAGGTCAAGTATCTGGATGAACTTCGGGATCGATGGAGCGACCTCGAAGCGGGCTTCCGGGCCGCCCGTATGGTTTGCGCACAGCGGCGTTGGGGGTTTCAGGTTGTCGATGAACGCTACATCCGCGACGACTATCTGAAAAATGTCACCTTTCTGCGTGACTACCGCTCGTATCCCTCCGATGGCAAGTCGGCTCTCATGCTCCTACAGACTCTGCAAGAGCTTCAAGTCTCCACACCTTCGGAACTGTTGGCTGCAACCTTCATGGACCTGACCAACCGCATGCAAGCTGTGGGCGCCATGTGGCGAATGGTGGCGAATGGCTCCATCGGCGCGAATCTCAGGCAAAGGCTAACGATGAAGTCAGAAATTTGGTACGAGGAACCTACGCTGTATGGCAAATGAACTGCATGCTTCTGGCTTCGCTGTCAGCCCTGGCGCCCCGGTGGTGTTCAAGCAGAAAGCTTGCATCGTGCGCCGTGTTCTCTCCACCGATCGGGTGATCATCGAAGACATTGATACCGGCCGCTCAGAGGTCGCGTTCATCAACCAGCTGTCTTCGATCACCACGCTCGTGCCCGAACATGAAGCTGGGGCTACAGGGGAGATGGTTGCTGGACCGTCAGCCCTGCCACCAGCGCTGCTGGCCTTTACTGCTGCCGAGATTGCGAAGGCTGAAAAGCGTCTGGACGTGATCGCCCCGTTGTTGGCAATGCGCAAGCGCTCTCGCAAAGATGTCGAGGACCATGCCAGGCAGTCCGGGGTTTCCGCTGTTACGCTCTACAAGTGGATCAAGAACTACAACGGGTGTGGCTCTCTCGTGGGCCTCATGGATGGCAAGCGAGGCGCCCCCAGCGTGAAGAAGCTTGATGAGCGGGTGGAGCAATTCATCCAGGAGGCGATAGACCAGCTCTACCTGTCGTCGCAACAACTGACGCCTCGGGATATCTATCAGACCGTGAAAGACCGTTGCGAGCTCGAGCGCAAGCCCGTTCCCCACGAAAACACCGTGCGCAACAGGATCGCTGCACTTCCTCTAAACCGGGTTCGGCGCAAGCGCGGTCAAGTTGCATTGGCAGACAAGGACATGCCTACTCCCGGTGTGTTCCCCGAACCCGTCAATCCTCTCAATCCGGTGCAGATCGATCATGTCCAACTCGACATGATCGTGGTCTTCTCTGACACACGTATGCCATGGGGACGGCCTTGGCTGACCCTGGTCATTGACTGCCTGACACGCGTGATCATCGGCTTCTATCTGAGTATGGACCGCCCTTCAGCAGTGGCTGCCGGCATGGCCCTGGCGATGGGCATGCTGCCAAAACAGGATTACCTCGCATCCCTCGGTTTGCCGGGCCGTTGGCCTGTGCACGGCAAGATTCGCAAGGTGCTGTGTGACAACGCCAAGGAATTTCGCGGGGAGGCCCTTAAGTTCGGCTGCAAGGAGAACGCTATCGATTTGGAACTTCGGCCTGTCAAGCAGCCACGCTACGGGGCCTACATCGAGCGCCTCGTGGGCAATGTCAACATGATGCTGCGCAAGAAGCCTGGCACGACGTTCTCCAACCCTCAGCAGCGGGGAACCTATGACTCCAAGAAAAAGTCTGCATACACCTTGCATGAGTTGGAGATCGAAATTGCGGACTGGGTTGTGAACCACTACCACGTTCACAAACACGGTGCCCTGATGAAGCCGCCATTGATCGTTTGGGAGGAGAAGATTCTGGGCACAGATGGCGCCATGGCAGCCGGACTTCCGATCCAGATTGCGGATCCAGAAAAGCTCAAGTTGGACTTTCTCCCGCTGGAGTCGCGTGTGGTGTCGCCCTCGGGCGTCCGAATGAACAAGGCTGACTACTATCACGAGGCTCTCAATCGATGGATCAATGCAAGCGATCCCGACCATCCTTCGGAGAAGCGCAAATTCACCGTCAAGTACCATCCTCGGCGCCGGCGTGAGGTGTGGTTTCTCGACCCCGAGGTCAAGCAGTACGTGAAGCTCGATCGCTATCCATTTCAAGCTCCCGGAGATGACGAGGTTGACGGCTACGTGGGCGTGGAAGAGCACATTGCGATTGAGGCCCGCAGGCAGCACGAAGGAAGCCAGCTGGAGGACAAGAAGGCCAAGGCAGGTTACCGCTTGCGTAGCGCCCACAGAGAGGCCAATGCTGTGGCAGACACGAAGAGAGTGAGGCGAAAGCCTCCATCCTCGTCGCCTCGAAGTGGTGGCGCAGACCGGTCGGTTGTCGAGACGCAAATGCAGCCTGCGCGGGAGCCTGTGGGATCGGGGGCCAACCCCTTTGAAGCATTCTTGAGCAAGAAAATTACGGGCTTCAATGCGTAGCGTGACGATGAACCAATTTCCTCATCTACACGAAGCTACGGCTCAAATGCTGGAGGCTTCACTGCCCGAAAAGCTGGAGTTCGTTCGCTCGAACCACCTGTTCGGCTACCCCGCCTACGACCATATTTTGCGAGACCTGCAGGATCTGGTGGCGTTCCCTCGTTCGCTTAAACCTGAGTGTCGCGCTGTCATCGCAGACAGCGACAATGGCAAGACCACGTTGACGCGGCAGTTCATTGCCAACAACCCCATCGTGCTGGATGAGGCCGGTTATCCGATCACCAAGGTGTTGTGGGTCGAGACACCTGCGAGTGCTGATGAACGACGGCTGTACAGCGCGATCCTAAGTGCCTTGAACGTGACGCATCGGCCCGACGCCCCCCCAGCACGGCTGGAAGCGCTTGCGCATGAAGAATTGGCCGTGCAGCGCACTTCTGTACTGGTCCTCGATGAGTTGCACGCCATGCTCAACAGCCCCGCGCGTCAGCAAAAGCAGTTCATGGCCTCGCTCAAGAGGCTCTCTAACATGCGTCAGTTAAGCATCGTAGCGTGCGGGACTGTCGACGTCTCAAGGGCCTTGGCTATCGATACTCAGTTCGTCAGTCGTTTCACTCGATTGGCGTTGCCCCGTTGGCAGGCAGATGAGAGTTTTCTCAAGCTGCTCGCATCTTTTGAGCGACTGATGCCGCTCGCCAGGCCCTCAAATCTGACCGCCCCCAAGATGGCGCTTGAGGTGTTCAAAAGCTGCGATGGCACCATCGGGTCCGTACGAAAGATCACGCTCCAAGCTGTCGAGCGCGTGCTCAAAGATGGTGGCGAGCGGGTGACGTTCGAGATTCTGCAAGGCGCCTGCCAGTCTTTTACAAGGAGCCGCTTGGTCACGGCACCGCGGCCGAGCTGAACAATCATGCAGCCATATTCCCAAGAGACGCTGGGCTCGTTCTTGGTGCGCTGGGCATGGGCTCGGGGGGAGCAGCCTGCAGTCTTGTCTCATCGACTGGGCCTGGGCTACTTCGTTTGGACCAGGGATCTGGACCGCAGCTTGTCCGAGGAGATGTTGCAAGCCATTGCAGCGGCCAGTGGCTGCAGGCTGGAGCAGGTTCGTTGTATGACCTATTGCAGTCAGCTGGCTGCAGCAGCAGTACCTGTGCACCGCAGCGGCTTTCTGCCTTGGCTGCTGCCTTTAGGGATCTACCATCGGCGCAGGCTTCGTTTTGGGCAGCTGTTCTGCCCTGCTTGCCTAAGGGAAGATATGCCGCGCCATCTGCATATGCACTGGCGCTTGGCTTCATCGTGGATTTGCCTCAGGCACGGCGTCAGTCTCATGGATGCGTGTCCGCACTGTGGCGCCCCGTTCGCTCCATATCGAAACGACTCTCTTGTTTTGGGGCGGTGCGAGTGTTGCGCCTTTGCTTTGTACAGCGCACATCCATCTACCTGTTCTGCGCGGCAGCAGGCGCAGCAAGAGCGTGTCGATGCGTTGTGGAGGCAGGCGTTTCTCGGGCACCCGCTGCCTTTGGCGTTGGCCTATCGGTTGATCACTCAGAGGGCGAAAAAGGCTCCTGATTTTTCAGGCGCAGGAGAACCGTGGAGCTACTGGCGAATCTTTGCTCGCAGCCACCTGCTGGAGAACGCCTTGGCCAGGTTTGACGAGGATATGGAGTGCTACACAAGAGAAGTTGGAGTCCACGAGTGTTACGTTCGTGCTTTGCCGCAGGCACGTACGACGCCAAGGTCGTGCTGGGAAGTGCCGCGTGATCCTCAGCTGCGGGCCCGCAGGATCCTTCAGATTGCATTGCGTTTGTCGGTCAGGCGCTCCACTGCATCGCGTGTGAAGGCACGGCTATGACCCAATCCAAAGCTGATGGGTCGCCCGGACAATATTTCGCACATGCACTGCGTTCAGCGTGCGGCAACTGTGGGCGATCGATGGACAAGGCCCACCGCATCCATCATGGAGTGAAGTACTGCAGCAATTGCTACCCAGCAGTTTTTCCTCCGCGAACCTGCCAGATCTGCGGCGAGACGGCCAGAGCCCACAAGCATGCAACCTCGTCGGTATGTGGGAAATGTGCACGGCAGGACCGCACATGTCTGCGTTGCGGCCGTTTGACTCCCCAAGCCGCTTTGCGGGTCGGAGACCGCGTTGCATGCGCATCATGTGCGCCTTATTACCGCACTTCAAGACCTTGCGATACGTGTGGAACGCCGAGCGCGAGGCTGAGCAGGTCGCGCGGCTTTCCTGAGCGTGGCCAGATGTGTGAGCGTTGTCTGCGCAAAGTTACTCAGGCTACCTGCAGCCACTGTCACAAGCACCGCACTCAGTACTTTATGACGCTCGCTGGTTGCCATCTTTGCAGCAAGTGCTGCGAACTGGATGGTCCCAGCCATGACTGTCCAGATTGCGGCTCGCGCGTGCAGGGAACGGGCTTCTCGCCTTGTTTCAGCTGTTCCATCAAGCGCGGGAATGTGAAACGGCAGCAGTCAGCCCAGCACATGCTAGTGACTCAACAGGCGAAGCAGCTGTACGCGGACTTCACGCAGTGGGGCAATTCATCGCAGCGGGCAAGCAAGTTGGCGGCGCATGCTTCGCGCTACTTGCAGTTCATCACTCGCATAGACATCGCGCTGCAGCAGGCATCCGTCCCGTTGGACCAGGCCGTGTTGCTGGAGACCTTCACAACGCAGGAGCTGCGGCAAATGGGGTTGCTAATGCAGTTTTTGGTGGAACAAGGCGCTTTCCTCCAAGACGCTGCAGCGCGCCGCCAAAACTCGGATGAGGCCTTGGTGCAAAGCAAGCTCAAGGGCGCTACAGGCAAGCCCTGGGCCGCCGATCTCCAAGCCTTTGATACGGCGTTGGCCCAACGGCAAAAGCCGCTGAATGTACGAAGTCGCAAGTCCTATCTTTCTGCTGCCATTGCCCTGTTGACTGCCGCCAAGGTGGGACGCGCAACGCAACTCAAGCAGGAAGCAGTCGATGCACTCTTGCGAAGCAAGCCAGGCCTGCGCGCATCACTGACCCCCTACTTGTCGCACTTGGCGAGCCGGCACGGGATGCGCCTGAAGGTGCCCGGCAAGCGCACGGCACCCAGACAATCTCTGCTGCCGCAAGCGCGGTACGCAAGGCTATTGATGGATGCCATTGCGGGCAAACCTCCTCGCCCAACTGAGTTGTCGTTGACCGCTACGTTACTTGCGCACCTACTGAACGTGCCACTGACGCAAATACTTCAGCTGAGACACCAGGACGTTGACTGGGCGACAGGGTTGCAGATGCGCCTGAAGGATCGCTGGATGGAGGTGCCGCAAGAAGTGGGCGCGTTTGTCCGAGCGCTGCAGTCACCAGAACATTTGGGTGGGTCAGACTTCAACCCTTGGGTGTTCCCGGGCCGACTGATAAGTGACTGCCTCAGCACATCTGCTGTTTCCTACCATCTGAGAAAGTACGAAATCCCGACGAACCGAAAGCAAGCACGCCACTGAACCGAAGATGCCCAAGGCATCTACAGGCTGTAGCGAGCTTCAGCAATCAGATGCGCTACGGAATACGTCAACGACGGTCTGGATCTATGTAAAGATGCCGGTGGGTAGCATCGTCGGATGCGCCACGGTGACAGGCCTGCACACACTCGCTCCCAGTACTCTGTGGAGGCGATTCGGCACTGTATCCGGGCTCAAGCGCCACGAGTTCTTTGAGTATTTTTCGGGTCTGCCAAAAGCCTTTGCACTGGGGCTGAGCGAACCTACACAACTCGCGTCTCCCATACCGCTGAGCAAGCTGCGCGACATGGCGGGCGGCTTTCATCCACCGCAGTTCTTCGCCAATGTCGCCAGCGATGGGCCTTTGCTGCACGTGATGAGCCAGGCTCTTCACGGCAGACCTCACAAGTCGCCCAACCTGCAGCGAGAGCTGGAACTGGCGTGAGGCGTTCTCGGAAAACGCCGGGACCGAGATTAGGCTCTACGGCGATCTGCCGCAGCAGCCATCTCTGCTAGGAACGGCCCTTCATGTTGGGCAGGTTGAGCGATGAGAAAGGCGTTGCGATCTTGGCCGACGATCCACGCAGGAGGCTTGCCCCGTCCTGTCCATGTGGCGCCAGTAGTTGGATTTTGGTACTTGGCCGCGCCTTGCTTTTTGCTTTTGGCGGGCAGCAACGGAAAGACTTGCTGAGAGGTGAGGCCAAACTCGGTGACGAGCTCTTGTACGCGACGAAGTGCGGCTGTGGCTTCAGTTTTCTTTGCCTTGGCGATTTCTGCATCCAGAGCAGCTTTCGCGGCCAGTAGTTCGGTCAAATTCATAGTCATACCTTGGTCCATGGGCGTTCGCCATCACGTGTGGCGCCAACAATTATCGGGCTTACTTGGAACTGACTGAGCCTCGCCGCCAGTAAAGATCAGGTCGGTGGGGATAGTGAACGGCAAGGAGCATCCGTCCCTGCTGCCGTCAGTTTCATTGCCCACGGGCATCCAGGGCCGTGGCGATCTGCAACTCCCTCGTTGCGTCGATAGTCAAACGCAGTGCACGGCGCACAGGGTCCACTTCAGCAACGGGGGAGCGCGACTGTGCTGCTATCGCACCGAGGCAGTGGTTGATGACGGATGTCGGGGCACCGAGTTGCTCGCGCTCGTACCGCGACAAACAAGAACGATCTACGCCAAGGAGCTTCGCGAATTCGGCTTGGGTGCGCTGTCCTCGTGCCTGCCTGATCAGTTCACTTTGTCGTGTAGGGAACGTTTGAATACTCATCGATGTGCTATAGATACATCATATGTGCAACAATAGCACAATTTGATAGTAGCCTCACCTACAATCAAAATTGGAAACAACATGGCAAGAGCAGACCAAATCAAAGCGCTTTTCAGAGCCTACGCAGGTAACGAAGACGCACAGTTCATCTCCGTGGCACTTCAAGTCGCTGCGGATGAAGCTCGCCGTGGTCACTCAAAACTTGCAGCGGAGCTGCGAGAGCTCATTGAAAAGGCGCGAGCCCCTGCTGCCCCCCGTGCGCGCGCACGGACATTACCTCTTGTGCAGCCTCGCGGCGAACTGGCTGAGCTGCTGACAGCGCAGTACCCCCAGCACCCTTTGAAGCACATGGTCCTGTCCAGGGAGGTGGAGCAGAAGCTGCAACGCGTGCTCCTGGAGCAGCGTCAGCATGAGCGCCTCAGTGAGCATGGATTGACGGCTCGCCGCAAGCTCTTGTTGGTAGGGCCTCCCGGCACTGGCAAGACGATGACGGCTGCCGTGCTCGCTACTGAGCTGAAGCTGCCGCTTTTCACCGCGCGGTTTGACAGCCTCATCACCAAGTTCATGGGGGAAAGCGCCTCTAAGCTTCGCTTGGTCTTCGAAGCTCTCAAGATCACCCGCGGTGTGTACTTTTTTGACGAGTTCGACTCGCTGGGCATGCAGCGGGGGGGGCAGCATGACGTTGCAGAGATGCGCCGCACGCTGAACATGTTCTTGCAGCTGATCGAGCAGGACACCTCGGACAGCATCATCGTGGCGGCAACGAACCACGGAGCTTCGCTTGATACTGCGCTCTTTCGCCGCTTCGATGATGTGATTCGATATGCCACCCCAGACGAAGCGCAAGTCGATGAACTGCTGCGCAATCGTTTGGCGATGATGGCTCCTGCAGACTTGAACTGGTCAAATCTGGTCCCCCGTGCAGTGGGGCTTTCCCACTCCGAGATCACCAAGGCTTGTGAGGACGCCATCAAGGACGCCATCCTTGAAGAACGATCGAGCATTTCAGAAAAAAGCGTTCTCACCCACCTGCAGGAGCGAGCTGCAAGCCAGCTGCACAACTGATCGGCCGGCCGTCCGGCCGGCCGGTCTGGTACATTGAGGTAACAAAATGCATCGTTGCCCTCACCATGCCAGATCTCGATCATTTGTCAGTTACGGGGTTCACTACCGACCGAAGCTTCCAGTCGACACACTCGTTTCCCAAGCCATCGGAGCTTCAGCGGGACCGGGAGCAGCATGGCAGCGCATTGCTGCGTCAACTCGCGAAACTACGGTTAGACGCTGAAGCTCTTTCCTTGGAGCGTGCAAAGCGCGGGCTGACTACGTCCACTGGAATGATCATTGCGATCGAGTTTTCGGCTCAGGCGAAATTTGATGTCAAAGCCCTCGAGTGGCGCAAAGACGAAATAGAGGTTTTAACTGTTGCCCAGTCCGGTGGCGGAGCCCAAGTCGTTGCGCTTCATGTTCCGGAAGGCAAGCTGAGTGCGCTTGAGACTCGGGTAAGGAAGTACCTGAGCGGCCCTATGACAAAGCATGGGAAGCCTCCCCATACACAGCTCGTCAATGCAATAGAGAAAATTCGTGGAGCGGCCTTTGCAGAGTTGTGGACAGAGGAAACGGCACCACCCGCGCCTGAGAAAGCAACTTGGCTGCAAATCTGGTTGCGCAACGGTGCCCAGACCGCGAGCGCAACAGCAAAGGCATTCCAAGCAGCTGCCGTGCAGTTCGGTATTCAGGTCGAAACGAGTTACCTCAGCTTCCCAGGTCGCGTTGTAGTTGCAGCATGGACGACTCGCAAAGCATTGGAGGGCGCACTCAGACTGTTGGATCTGATCGCCGAGATACGGTACGTTCAACCACACGCAGAGTTCTTTCTTTCAGATCTTGCGCCTCGTGAGCAGGCCCCCTGGGTGCAAGAGCTGCTGCAACGATGCACATTCGCCGAGTCAGACACAAGCCCCTATGTCACCTTGCTCGACACAGGGGTGAACCGAGCCCATCCTCTGCTGGAGAAGGCTGTCGCCCATGAGGACGTAATGGCGGTGGATTCAGAGTGGGGTCCAGGTGCGGATGTAGATGGACATGGAACCGAGATGGCAGGCGTCATCTGTCACGGCGACCTGGTGGCACCTTTGGCGCATGATCAGAAGCTCGATGTGCCTCATCGAATGGAGTCAGTGAAAATCTTCCCGCCTGCAGGAGCTAATCCACCACATCTGTACGGCTGGATCATGGCAAAAGCAGTGGACAAGGTCGAACAGAAGAATCCGGGACGCTCACGCATCTTTGTGACCATGACTACAGCGATCGGTCCCGGAGCAGGGATGCCTACGGAATGGTCGGCGTGCGTGGATCAATTGGCTTTTGGCTTGAACGGACTTGACCCTTACACCCAGGGCATCAGCTGGGGTACGGACTTTGCGCTCAAACAGCGGCTGTTCGTGATGTCCGCAGGAAACGTACCCTGGCAGGGTTGGACTCAGTACCCCGATATCAACCACTCTACTTCCATCGAGGACCCTGGCCAGTCTTGGAATGGCCTCACCGTAGGTGCCTGCACTGACCTGACCTATTTGGACATTCAGCGCTGGCCGACGTACGCCCTCATCGCACAGGGGGGGGCACTCTCCCCGGCATCGACTACATCGCGCTTGTGGCGAAACTCATGGCCATTGAAGCCAGACGTTGTAGCGGAAGGGGGAAATGCGACGATTGATGACACCAATGTTCCCGCAGTGGGGCCTAGCAGCTTACGAATATTGACGACATCCCACAGAATGCACCAGGGGCCTTTTGCCGAAACAGGGGATACCAGTGCAGCGGCCGCAGAAGTGGCAAGAATTTGCGCCCACATAAGAGCTAGGTATCCAAACTATTGGGAAGAAACCGTTCGTGCCTTGGTGATACACGGCGCGCGCTTCACTCCCCAAATGCTGGCTCAGCTGCCGAGAGGCGCGAAGAAAAGGGACATGAGGGAACTCTTGCGCACCTATGGCTTCGGTAAAGTCTCTCTGCAAAATTCCTTGGCTTCGGCCGAAGATGCTCCTACTCTCATCGTTCAGGACACAATCGTTCCGTATCAGCTTGAAAAGAGCAAGGTAAAACTCAAAGAGTTGAAATTGCACAAATTACCTTGGCCAGCCGATGAGCTAGAGGCCTTAGGTGAAGTTGCTGTGGAAATGAGGGTAACTCTATCCTTCTTTGTAGAGCCGAATCCCAGCCGCAGAGGGTGGCAAAGCAAATTCCGATATCAGTCTCATGGACTTCGATTTGCTGTCAAGGGCGCCAGCGAAGATGAGGTGCGCTTCAATCAACGAATCAACAAGCTCGATCGCCTTGAAGATTTTGACGAAGACGAAAGCCTGTCGGACCCCGATAAAAACGAGTGGCAAATCGGGGCAGTGCTCCGCGCTAGAGGCTCTGTGCATAGCGATGTCTGGAGGGGGACTGCGGCACAGCTGCGTGAGAAGTCGCACATCGCAGTGTTCCCCATAGGTGGTTGGTGGAAGGACTGGCCAGGAGCCGAACGCGCTGGCAAGGCTACTAGGTACTCGTTGGTCGTTTCGCTGCGACCCATCCAAGAGGTGGACGTGCCAGTAGATCTCTATACGCCGATCGCCACAGAAATCGCAATCGTCAACGCTGTTGACATCACTGCTTAGGCATACCCGCAGAACGTTATGCCCTAGCTGTACTTGGCCGTCAGTGCCAAGCGCTGGCCTTTCGCCTAGTTTGTCGTGCAATTCACCAGTCCAGCATGTCTCCGGTTTCAGATCCCCAATTCTCCCGACTACCTCTAAATGACACCTTGTACCGATTGGTTGGTGCCGCCAAAATACTCCCCAAAATTGATGAGATGGAGACGCCACGTGTGCAGCTGTGGTTTGCTGAGATTGATAATCATGAGCCCGAACGTCTTGCCTATGCCCGGAGAGCCAGCGGAGCTTATAGCCTATTGTCGGTGATTGAATCAGCGGGTTCTTTGCCAGCATTCCCGTTGGGTTCATTCTGGCACGATATGACCAGACAAAATGGTTTGATCATGGGCGATCAAATCAAGATTGAAAACCTTCGCATTCCCCCGCAAAAGTGGATACTTGTTCATCCAAAAGACTACATTCGTATCCACGGGCACTACGGTATACAAGAATTTCCCCTGAGCGGCGAAGACAGAGCTGGACAGCTTCACGATCTTAGAGATGCGCCCTATTATCGTTGCTATAGCGACACAGGACTGGAACTTATTATTCCTGCCTACGAGGTCTTCAGGAGATTTTATGGCGTGTGCTCCTTTTTATCAAATGCGTTACTATCCAATCATTGGAACAATGAGTTGGAGAATTTAATTGTAGGAAGTGAAACGGGATTCACGCCAGAGGGTGATGCCTATAAGATCCTAACAAAACAAAAATTGTCTTCCATCAGCTGCCGCGCCATTGCACATTTCCAGACTTCTGAATACGCCAACAAGCAGGCACAGGGCATATTTGTGGGTATACAAAACTCCCGGAGGTCGGGAGTAACTCACCCATGGGTTCAAGTTCATCCGCACTGGACTGAAGACAAGGAAAAAGACGATATAACACTATCATTTCTTGGTCAACAGCTTTCAAGCGGCGCAATTCTAGTGTTGTGGATTTATAACTCTGAATTTCCGCCTCCTCCCGTGCCTCTCGTTCGTGTCCTGGCCAACCAAAAAATACCGATCAATTCGCAGCAATCTTCACAAGCATTTTCTGAGCCTGCAGGACAACCCAAAGGCTTAAACGGAGACCCTGTGGTTATCCATCCGCCAGCAGATACCAGGCTGGGAAATTATGTATCTCATCTTGCGATCAACGAGATGTGGTCTGATTTACCTGACATGAGGATTGAATATAAAAAGGTTACTTTTACAGATCAGGCCCTAAAATCTGATGAAAAATCAAACAAACGCAAAAGGAACCATGGTACCGGGCATAAATCCTCGTCGGGAAGCCTCAGCAGCGCTTCCCTTAGCGCCCACGCGCAAAGCGGCATAAAGAACAGATTCAGCGCTCTGGCCGCGTGTTTCATGCAGCTTGAGAAAGAAAAAGTCATTAAACAGAGATTGGACTATGCATTAATAAATCCTGTCGCTGTTGGGGGTGCAGTATATTGCATGCTCCCTACTAAACTTGGAACGACAGATATTCCTTGGGCCATTGTGGGTAGAGGAGACGATGCCAGAGGACGGCTGTGCTGGGTGAGTGAAATTGAGCTGCCTGATGGCTCATTACAGTATTTCTTTGAACTTGAAGTTCTGGATGAAGAAGCCTTCTATGCTCTGATAGTCAAGCCAATTGAAAACGATGCGAGGCTTCCAGAAGAAAGTCTGAGTGAAATCCTAAAGCTTGCCGTTTTGACAAAGGGTCGATGGAATAATGGAGATTGGAGAAATCTGGAAAATACAATAGTTCGTGGGCGCATTAAACACAAGTTTGAAAATGGTGTGCTTAGTGCTGACTACGTCCGACGAAAATTTCTGTGAAGTGCGCCTTGTCTCTACAGGCTTAATAACCGCTCTGTAAGTTCTTCCGCTGTGACAGCAGTCAAACCAGTCCTTCCATCCACAAGGAATACGGATCTATTGAAGGGGCGAAAAAGCCAGGACCTATCGTCGATCGCAAGCCAGGGAAACACCATCCGATCGTTGTCCCGAAGCCAAGCATTGCACTCGGCCTCGCGTTCATAGGCAAGAAGTGAATTTGGAACGTCGTGAAGTTCCGCAAAGCGAGGTGTCACATCAAGGACGCGCGAAGCAACATCATCGGAAAAAAGTGAGCGCAGGCTCTCAAGCGAGCGTTGAAGGCGCCAAGTACTTGTGATGACCACGTCCCAACCCGTGCAACGTCGCAGCACGTTCTCGAACACAGGCAAGCAACACAAGTGCTTTGACTCGTGGCAGAACTCGGGATGGATCACTCCATCAAAGTCCAAGAATATTGTGTTCACGCTGCAATTGTAGTGTTGGCGGGTGCCCAAAGGCTTACACCCATCATCGTCATGGTCTAGTCGAGCTCTTTAACGATCCAAGGAGTTAACCAGTTATGCAGAGTTACCCGCAACGCGTTCGAGATAATATCCTTCCCTTATCTGTGGGTTCAACCCTTCCCGAAGCATTTGAAGAATGGTTATTCACCGATGAAGTAATTGATCATGATCATAAAGATGAGATCTGTGAACTGTGCGAGCAAGACGGCCTTCGCTATCATTTCCGCATAAAGAATCAGCTAACGCATCACCATTTATGGGTCGGATCACATTGTATCTTGCGATTCAACGTCTCTGTTTTCGAACAAGGACGCAGGCTTTCACCAGAGGAAGCCAAACGTAGACTGAATCGTCTCGAAGAACAAATGCGCATGGAATCTTGTATCAATGCGTTGGAGAGGGTGGCTGCGACTGAGAACAACGACATTCTGAAAAATGCACTTACCTATCTCAGGAAGAATAAAAATCTAACGCCGAAATATGCATTCGTCGTTTTATGGCGGCTCAAGATTAATAAAATAGAACATAATCCCGGATTTTTTAAGGTCACTCTAAAGACTGCCAAGCAAAGATCGGATTTGCTATCAATGGACGAGAGTAAGGTCCATTTAATATGGCCAGCATTGACGTCCACCCAACGCGACATCGCCATCCGCTTAGGACATACACCTCCCGGGTTGTGATGATAGAAATGTGAGCTTTACCCCCTTAGCTCGCTCAATGGCGAGGCGGCAGCCCGATTTTTTGAGTGCGCGCGGACTTAGGCCGGCGAGGCGCCTTGCGCAGCTGCACAGCGGCTTTTGCCACGCCGCGAGGTACCAGTGGATGTTGATTTTTGGAAGTTCTGGGTCAATGCGTTTGAAGAAGACCCTATGACTTTCAATGGTTGCCGACTAGCGCTGCATCACATTTCTGAAGCATGTCTCTAAGCGCCATGAGCGTCTGCGGATCAGAAAGTCCTGTCTTGCCATCACACGCCACCAAGCGATCCAAGATAGCGGGGGGCCAGTCCTCGATGTCATCGTCCAAGGCCAGCCATTGCCTGGGCTTTCTGCGGGTCACGTCCTCCAGGATTTGCTGGCCACGCGAAGTGTCCCGAAAGCTCGCCAGAAGCCAGGGATCCGCTCCGTGGACACGTTTGTGGAAAGTGCCACCGATGAAGCGGGCGCGCAGCTCCTTGGGCAACAGCTGCAGCGTCTTGGCATAGCCGGGGCGTATGCACCATGTACTGCTGAGCACGATGGCTACTTGGGGGTAGGGGGCGAGTTCTTCTTGCAAAAGGGGCAGCCACTCGAACAAGGAGTGCTCAGAGGCTTGGTATGGGCTCATGTAGATGCCACGTCGGGGATGCCAAAGCACAGCTTCATGGTGAACCACGCCGTCAAGATCAAGATACAAAACCACGTCAGCGCTGCGAGGCGAAGACGCAGGGATGTAGGGAGTCGAGCTGCCTGCGGACATGCTTGTCATGTCGGCATTTTCACGCCATGCGATGTGATCCTCGCCGGTGACCATGGGGGGCAAGGGGCATCCGCCTACGGCGTGCCATTGCCTGCACCACGACACTGATGCCAGTAGCCCAGCCCGCCAGCGGTCCTTGCGACAACCCGACCACTCGTCCATGTCTCTTCCATCCCCCTCTTCAGAATCTGCGAAGGCTCCTGCAGCCGCTCCTGCGCACCACGATCCCACGGCAGTGACCCACCCCACCGATGGCTGCATTCGTGTTCGTGGCGCGCGCGAGCACAACCTGAAGAACGTGGATGTGGTGATTCCACGCAACTGCCTTGTGGTCTTCACCGGGGTGTCCGGCTCGGGCAAGTCGTCGCTCGCCTTCGGCACCTTGTATGCCGAGGCGCAGCGCCGATACTTCGAATCGGTCGCGCCCTATGCGCGCAGACTCATCGACCAGGTGGGCGTTCCGCAGGTCGATGGCATCGATGGTCTGCCCCCTGCAGTGGCTCTGCAGCAGCATCGTGGCGCACCCACGGCGCGGTCATCGGTTGGCAGCGTCACCACTCTTTCGAACCTGGTGCGCATGCTTTACTCGCGTGCTGGAGCGTACCCCGCGCACCAACCCATGCTGTATGCGGAGGATTTTTCACCCAACACCCCGCAGGGCGCCTGCCCGCATTGCCATGGACTGGGCCGTCTTTACGACGTGACAGAGGCGTCCATGGTGCCGGATGATTCGCTCACCGTGCGCGAGCGGGCCGTTGCCGCTTGGCCAAGCGCTTGGCAGGGCCAAAATCTGCGCGACATTCTCACAACGCTGGGCCACGACATCGACGTGCCTTGGCGCAATTTGCCGCGCAAGACACGCGAATGGATCCTTTTCACCGACGAGCAGCCCACCGTGCCGGTGTACCCGGGACTCACGGTTGACGAGGCTCGGCGCGCGCGCCAAGCGGGCCAGCCGCCCAGCTACATGGGCACGTTCACCGGCGCACGCCGCTATGTGATGCAGACATTTGCCACCAGCCAGAGCGCGATGATGAAGCGCAAGGTGTCCAAGTTCATGGTGGGGACGCGCTGCCCAGTCTGCCATGGCAAGCGGCTGAAGCCCGAGTCGCTTTCGGTCACCTTTTGCGGTCTGGACATTGGCGATCTGGCTCGCCTGCCCCTTGACGCCTTGGCCGATGTGCTCCGACCTGTGGCCGAGGGCGCGACCACTCCAACCGTGACGGGCGATGCCGGTGCTGCCATGACTGCTGCTGCGCGCAAGCGCGCCGCACTTCAACGGAAGGCGGACGGCGCCTGCGCCCATGCTGCCGCACCCGATGTGCGCCGCACGCCCCACCTCTCGCCCGAAAAGCAGCTGGCTGCACAGCGCATCGCTCAGGAACTGCTGGTCCGCGTGCAGGCCCTGACCGGGCTGGGGCTGGGTTACCTCTCGCTCGACCGGGCGACGCCCACGCTGTCACCCGGCGAGCTGCAGCGCCTGCGGCTGGCCACGCAGTTGGCATCGCAACTCTTCGGCGTGGTGTATGTGTTGGACGAGCCGTCTGCCGGACTGCACCCGGCCGACACCGCTTCGCTGCTGACTGCGCTGCAACGCTTGAAGGACGCTGGCAATTCCATCTTCGTGGTCGAGCATGACGTGACCACCATGCAGCGCGCAGACTGGCTGGTGGATGTAGGCCCCGGGGCCGGCGAGCGTGGGGGTCGCGTCCTCTACAGCGGCCCGCCCGAAGGCCTCGCAGAGATATCCGAGTCGCAGACGCGTCGCTACCTGTTCGAGGACGGCACGCGTTCACGCCGCGAACGGCGCACCCTCAACCCCGAAAATCGAACTCAGGGTTGGCTGACGCTGCAGGGTGTACATCGCCACAATCTGCGTGGCGTCGACGTGGCGTTCCCTACAGCGTGCCTGACTGCCGTAACCGGCGTCTCCGGCTCGGGCAAATCGAGCCTGGTTAGCCAAGTACTGCTGGAGTTGGTCACCGCCCACTTGGGGCAGCCCCTTGCGTCGAGTGAAGGTGAAAGCCTGGCCGACGGGCCGCCTGATGCCACAGCGGACGGCGATGACCCGGTATCCATCAGGATGACAAATGAAGGCGCCACTACTTCAGGCCGACTTGGCGGGGCCACAGACCACGTTCGCCGGCTTGTGCGCGTGGACCAGCAACCGATCGGCCGTACGCCCCGCTCCAACCTTGCCACCTATACCGGCCTGTTTGATGCCGTGCGCAAGCTCTTCGCAGCTACACCGGCAGCGCGTAAAAGACGCTATGACGCGGGCCGCTTTTCGTTCAACGTCGCCAAAGGCCGCTGTTCCACCTGCGAGGGCGAAGGCTTCGTGAGCGTCGAACTGCTTTTTCTGCCCAGCGTGTACGCGCCGTGTCCCACCTGCCACGGCGCGCGTTACAACTCCGACACACTGTCCATCACATGGAACGGACTCAGCATCGCCGATGTACTTGGCCTCACGGTGGACGCTGCCTGCGAGGCGTTTGCCGCCGAGCCTGCCGTGCTGAGGCCGCTGCATGCGCTGCGCGACATCGGGCTGGGCTATTTGCGTCTGGGCCAGCCCGCGACAGAGCTGTCAGGGGGTGAAGCCCAGCGCATCAAACTTGCCACCGAGCTACAGCGTACCCAGCGGGGCCATACCCTGTACGTACTGGACGAACCTACGACGGGCCTGCATCCGGCCGACGTGGACCGCCTGTTGCTGCAGCTGGACGCACTGGTCCAGGCTGGCAATACCGTCGTGGTGGTCGAACATGACATGCACTTCGTTGCCTCCAGCGATTGGGTGATCGATATCGGTCCTGGTGCGGGTGCACAAGGTGGACACATCGTAGCGACTGGGACACCGCATCAGGTGGCAAGTTGCACCGCCTCGCGCACGGCACGGTATCTGGCGGCCGCATTGAACAACACCATCGCAAACTGAATGGCTCGCTTGCGATCCGCTACCTTGAAAAACCGCAATACGCGGTCGACAACAGCTTTTGCGTGGGCGCACGTCGATTGGCTTATGGCGCTATTCTCTGTTCAAGGCTTGTGTCAATTCATCGTCAATAGAATGAATTTCTTTGCATGCTTTTTTAGTACGCGCTTGGGTCGCCAATTGATCGTAGAAATTAGCGACCTCACGAAGTTGCTCTTCATCCAGGTCTTCAATCCCGATCATACGATTGCTGGCAGATTTACTCGCCGCCAGTAACTCGTTAAGTTTAAGATGTAGTGCGACGCTGTCCTTATTTTGGCTTTGTTGGATCAAAAAAACCATAAGAAATGTGACAATGGTCGTGCCGGTGTTAATCACCAGTTGCCAGTACTCCGAAAAAGAGAACACTGGTCCTGCGGCAGCCCAGACAAGCACGCAAGCTAACGCTATACAGAAAGCAACTGGAGAACCAGCCCACCGTGTCACTTTGCTTGCAAAATGGTCAAATGCCGTCAGTATTGGGGACCTGTCGGCGTAAGAGGCACTGGAGGTGTCCGGCATTGAACCCAGCACGTCTTTGGCAGAGCTATTTGGAGTATTCGTTTTAGACATGATGTGCTCTGGTAATGCTGGAGACCGTACGGTCTCCGGGCATATGTAAAACAATGAATCAGCTACACAGCAGGGGGATCGGTTTCGCGTTCGGGATGTCGATGGCGCGCAATTGCAGATACAAACTGTGCGATTGCTGAATCGTCAATCCCCACCACGATCCCGGGATCTTCATTACCTGAAGGCAGGAGCGGCGGGATTTGTGCCATGTGCATAAGAACCGTGGAAGCGGTCATGACCATTATGGGTTTGCAATGGCGATATTGATCTTTGATAAATTCAAGTGTGTGACCATCCTTAGCCAGTTCCCTGACGCCCCTTTCCCCATCAGGCAAGACCAAAGCATCGAAGAGGAATCCTGGTTCGTTTTCCAGTGATGCATCGGCATCGATGACCGCACCCTTACTGGTGGTTAACGGGCCAATGTGAGGGGCAACGAAACGTGGCACCGCTCCCAGCTCGAAGAGCTTGCTATGCAGCTTGATCAGGCTCTCGGCTTCAACGCCATTGGCAACCAAAAGTGCAACCTTGCGCCCCTGGATTCCTGTTTCTCCAGGTCGCGCGAGGAGCGACAACGAGGGCGACATGTTCACCTCAGCTGCAGGAGTGCTGGTCAGCGCCTTGGGCATCGGCTCGGGCATTTCCGTGATGCCCAGCTTAGCGGCTACCTGGTTTGCTAGCTCTTCAGAGACATTGCGTAAGGAAGACACCATTCGTTCACGGATGGCAGGAACCGTGACCTTGCTCAGCTCGAAACGGAAGGCTGCCGCGATGTGGGCCTGCTCAAACGGGCTTTGGCTATTGAAGAATAGTTTGGCCTGTGTGTAGTGGTCTGCGAATTTCTCGGGTTTCGCACGCACTTTTCCTTGGGCCGCTCTGGCTTCGATCCGTGCAGGAACGGACACAAATCCTTGGGCGGCACCTGCCTGAAAGGGGCAACCGCCGCCCAGAGAATTGGGCTCGTAGGCTACCTTGCCACGGTGAATGGCCTGCCGATGCATACCGTCACGTTGATTGTTATGTACCTGTGTCAAAGGGGTGTTTATTGGGATCTCATGGAAATTTGGGCCCCCAAGCCGCGAGATCTGGGTATCCACATAGGAGTGGATGCGGCCGGCAAGCAGGGGATCGTTGGAAAAGTCGATGCCTGGAACCACATGCGCAGCACAGAACGCCACTTGTTCCGTTTCGGCGAAGAAGTTATCGGGGTTGCGGTTCAAGACCATGCGGCCTATCGGGCGTACGGGAACCAGTTCCTCGGGGATGAGTTTGGTGGCGTCGAGAATGTCAAAACTGAATGCATCGGCCTCTTGTTCGGTGAAGACCTGCACGCCAAGTTCGTATTCAGGATAGGCGCCGGCCTCGATGCGTTCCCACAGGTCGCGCCGGTTGTAGTCCGGGTCCGCGCCCGAGATCTTGACCGCCTCGTCCCAGACCAGCGAATGCGTGCCCGCCTTGGGGTTCCAGTGGAACTTGACGAAGACCGACTGTCCCTCTGCATTGACGAAGCGGAAGGTGTGCACGCCAAAACCCTGCATCGTGGCGAAGCTGCGGGGGATGGCGCGATCCGACATCAGCCACATCAGCATGTGGGTGGACTCGGGCATGAGCGAGACGAAATCCCAGAACGTGTCATGGGCGCTCGCGGCCTGCGGCATCTGGTGATGTGGCTCAGGCTTGACGGCATGCACCAGGTCGGGGAACTTCATGGCGTCCTGGATGAAAAAAACCGGCATGTTGTTGCCGACCAGATCCCAGTTGCCTTCGTCGGTATAGAACTTCACTGCGAACCCGCGCACGTCTCGTGCCGTGTCCTTGGAGCCGCGCTCTCCAGCCACCGTCGAAAAGCGCACGAACACCGGGGTGATCTTGCCTGCCTCTTGGAAGGGCGCGGCGCGTGTCAGCTCAGTAAGCGGCTCATAGCACTCGAAGAAGCCGTGGGCGCCGGAGCCGCGCGCATGGACGATGCGTTCGGGGATGCGCTCATGGTCGAAATGGGTGATCTTTTCGCGGAGGATGAAGTCCTCAAGCAAAACGGGCCCGCGCTCGCCATACTTCAACGAGTTCTGGTTGTCCGCAATAGCCACGCCTTGGTTGGTGGTCAGCACCTGACCCGCCGCATCCACACGCACTCGGTCCAGCGTGTCTACGGTGGCATTGTTGCCCTGCACAGCCTCCGTACCTGTTTTGGCTGAGGAATTTTGCTCGGACAAGGTGCTGGCGGTTGCTAGGCGCGACGCAGAAGCACTCACAGCGCCAGGAGCAGGTCGTGTCCCGCTGTCAAATCCATGCTCGCCAGTCTTGATCGGGTTGTAAGGGCGGCCGGCAGCAAGCGTCTCAGTCTGAAGAGATTTTTCCGACAGTTGGTCCACTGCCTGTATAGAAGCAGGACCACTATCTGTATTTCGTGCTGGGGCCGCCTTGACGCTGTCCCCGGATACCTTGCCCGTCTTTTTCATCGTGATCTCCTGGGTTAAGAAAATCAGAGGATAAGGTGAGCTCGCAATAAGAATGTAGGAGGAGGTTGATAAGTTCTAGAGATGGCGTCTGGGCGAATATTGAATGGCGCAATATTTTCTGCAATTAATACCGAAACCGCAATTTTTACCTTTACCGGATTGGCTCGTTTGCGGCTTCCGCCTACTTGCCTAGGTGCCAAAATTTGGCACACACTGGGGAGCGCGTTTTCAATATCCCGAGTGTTTAATATCATGCAAATATACAGTGTCGAAATGCGGTTCGTCTACGATGTTCGTGATGCAAGTGGCGCTGACTTTATATTTGGCTTCCCTGTCGCGGCCGACAAACAGCAAGTTATTCTTGACGAGGCCATGAAGATCAATCAACCCGTTGAGTACAAATTGCCAGCCCGGCTACGACGTGGAAATCGTGTATTTCATCTCCATGCAGAGCAAGGGAATTTTGAGCTGCTCTATAACTCTACTTTTTCACTAACACAGCGTGTTTTCCAATCTCGCGAATATAACGAGGTCCCTATTGGTGTGCTACCGTCAAGCACTCTGCCATATTTATATCCCAGCAGATACTGTCAGTCAGATAAGCTAGCTGCAATATCTTATAGAAACTTTGGCAAATCTGAACCTGGACTCCAGCGAATCGCCGCAGTCAGGGCTTGGGTAAGGAACTATATAGCCTATTACCCCGCAGCCGGGGCCACCACAACATCCGCTCTCGACACCATGATTGACCGGGCAGGCGGAGGACGCGAGATTGCCCACCTCACTATTAGTTTTCTGAGGGCGCTAAACATACCTTCCCGTTTGGTCACGGGCATTAGTTTTACAGAAGGTCAAAGTCAACCTATGCCAATTTTCCACGCCTGCGTAGAGGCTTTTCTGAGCGGTGGGTGGGTGTTGTTAGATCCGATAACCACAGGAGATACGAAGAATTTTATAAGGATCGGCAGAGGACGTGATGCGGCGGATACCGCATATGCCACTATTTTCGGTGCGGTGATATCGATGCAGCCCACAGTGTCGATGGAAAGAGACTCAAGTAATTTGACACAGCTGGGCAAATCTCTGTCCACGGGTGATCTGAATTGCAAACAGCTTCGAAGATATTCCGGTGCTCGCCATCCTGCCGAACTTTTATTTTAATGAAACCATTGCAAGTTAAACCATTTCAACACAAATTAGGAGATGTTATCAGAATAAACACCTCAATAGGCGGTATCGTTTATTCACAAAATCCTATTTTTCGCCGGTCATGTGCGCAAAATTACATCAGCATCTCGCGCCAATATTAGAAATTATAGTAAGAGTTAAGAATAAATTGAGTTCGATTGAAGATCTTCATTGCTTCACATAAAATTCGCCAATCACTGCAATATTGCGTTTGAAAAGTGTAAATATGATGGCAGGAAGCCTGGGCAGATTCTCTGGAAAATACTACAGCAGCGTACGTGCAGGCCTACAAAATTCAATGGCGTTCGGTAGGATTATTAGTTTCCCTACCTTCATACTGGAGAAAGATGATGCCTAAGACACGCTATGACGAACGCCAGCTCAAGGATCTGCTATTGCAAATGATGGAAACGGAGCTTGGCGGAGAAAAGGTTTATCGGACCGCTTTGCAATGTGCTATCAACGAGGACCTGAAAGAGGAATGGGAAAAGTATCTGGAAGAGACGTTAAGCCACCAAAACGTCGTCCGCACAACATGTGAGTTCCTGGGCATTAATGCGGACGAAGTGACGCCTTCGCGCCAGGTGGTCAAGCACATCGGATTGTCGCTGGTAAAGGCCATGGAACTGGCGCTCAGTGCCGGTGATCGCAGTGCAGCGCAGCTAGTTGCTTGCGAATGTGTGGTGCATGCGGAGACCAAGGACCACGCAAATTGGGAGCTGCTGGGCATGGTGGCGGAAGTGGCCACCGGTGAGACAGGTAAAGCGCTCAAGGAAGCGCATGCGCGGGTGGAGAAGGATGAAGATCATCATCTCTATCACACAAAGGGCTGGTGCCGTGAACTCGCCATTCAGAGCCTCGGTCTGCCGGCCGTCCTGCCACCGCCTGAAGAGATCAAGCAAGTGGAGACTGCCATTGGTGCATCGCGTGCCGAGCAGCAGCGCAAATCTATGCTCTGACGACCAAAATGTCGCGTAGTCAGGTTTTAAAGCCTACCGACGTGCCTCGTAGTCCGGTGGTTCTGTTGCTGGTTGATGTAATCAACCCATTTAAATTCCCGAATGCCGGCGGTTTGGTTCGCGAGGCAGTACGAGCGGCATCCAGGATCTCGAAGCTTAAAGCCAAGCTTAAAAGTCGTAATATTCCGGCAATTTATGCCAATGACAACTATGGAACTTGGCAGAGCGAGTTTTCTGATATTCTTGTCGAATGCATGGGGTTACCTGGACCTCGTGGCGAGATAGCGCGGACTCTTGCCCCCAGTGAGACAGATCTCGTGATATTGAAACCCCAGCATTCGGCATTTCATTCCACTCCGCTTCAGCATCTCCTCGACCGCATGGAAGCGGAGAAATTGATTATCGTGGGATTTGCCACCGATATGTGCGTCATGCTTTCTGCCACCGATGCACGGATGTCAGGATATAGCGTGTGGGTGCCGAGCGATTGTACGGCAGCTGAAAATCCTTCAAGAAAAGCATTTGCTTTGCGGCATCTTCGCCAGTCATTCAAGTGTTCTGTAAGAGCATCAACCGGTCGGATGGAGAGCGATGATTAAGGACCTGATCCTTTATGCAATAGCGAAGCTTGCCATATATCACGCTGAACCGCGGCAAGCGATAGCATGTACAGACACTGGTGAAGCAGCGGAAAACCTTGCCATACCAGTGTAGAGGTCAACTACATCTTGTGCGTGATTGATATTTGGAAAAATGCGCCTCCAGCTTGACCGAGCCTCAATGCCTCACCGGATTCATGCGCGATGACCTCTTGGACTTTTGCATGTGCAAGCGCAGTCTTGGCACGCCAATCCTTGGCGCTTTCTGTACATCCCAAACTGGCGATATACCCGTCATAGAGCCCATAGGTACCGCCAAAGATGGTCAACATGGCTGTCTTGAAAGCATGCTCAGCAGCTTTGAGTTCCTCAGAGCCTAGGCTATGAGCATTTCGCAAGACCACTTCGATCTCGCAGTCGGGACTCGGGAGACCCTCAACATAGTCACGAGATGGACGTGCATCCCCGGGCGGAAGATAAGACATCCCTTCAAGGGCAGCAGCCAAGTTGGCATTTTTCTTGGCGTGAGTTTGGTAAACATTCATATTGCTCTCCGTTAACCGTAACTTTCGCTCCTGTGCATGCGAAATATTATCGAATCGGTCCAGCATCCATTACATGCTCACCTTTGCAGGAGCGTTCCACCAAGCTCCAAGTGCTCGACACAGATGTTCTGGATCAGCTGGCTTGGTAAAAATCAGATCGAACTCTGTCTCAGCTATGCGGCACCGCATCTGTGCCTGGCTATGTCCCGTAATGGCCACGATAAAAAGGCGCGCGCCTAGCGCTGAGTCTCGAATTACTTGGGCCACCTCCACTCCGTCCATTTCAGGCATCCCAATGTCCAAGAGGACAACGTTCCAGGAACCCTGCGCAAGTTTTTTCAAGGCTTCTCTTGCACTGGTGCATGGCGAAGCCTCGGCGCCGTCCATTTCCAACAGTGCTGCCATCGTCTCAGCGATATCGGAGTCATCATCCACAACCAAGATGCGCATGCCGTAAAGGGGGAGCGCTCCTACATCCTCATCCGTAGCATCCGTGTCGGGTTGATTTTGCACACTGCCCCCTTAAGGTATCGAGAATAAAAATTCTCATCCATTCGGATGAGAAAGTTTCACCGATGCCCAATTTATTTCAACTGTTGCCATTATTAACAAACCGGTGCAAGCTTAAGACCTGCCTACGACATTGAGGTGATAGAGAAATTCTAAGATCTCAGAGAAATTGCTCAATTCTGTCAAAGCTCGAAAATATTCCTCAGTACCTCGGCAAGATATCACGAGATGGATGTCAACAGCTCAAGCGATAGACCAAGGGATTTCCAGTTGTCACTATGGGATTCTCCAGCTGAGGATGCACTTTGTACATCTTTCTGTAATTGTTGGACTGTCGCAGCTTAGGCACTATCCCGATAAATGCATGAGGAGGTCTGAATCGGGGTCCGTGCGGCAAATGCCTACAGTTCCGCAGCCTTTCTTCTGGCGCGCGAGTCTTGCTGCCAGCTCGGCAGTAGGGTTCTACGCCTCAGATTATGGGCACAAAAATTGCTCCACTACCTGAGGTTGAAACTCAATTTCAGTGGCAGCGAATCTAACGACGGAGATTCTGATGAAGGCACTTACCTACCACGGTTCCAAGGACGTTCGTTACGAGACGGTGAAAGATCCTCAACTGCAAAATGAGGAGGACATCATCATCAAGGTAACTGCTACTGCTATATGCGGATCAGACCTTCATATCTATCGTGGAAAGATTCCTGAAATGAAGACCGGTGATATTCTGGGACATGAATTCATGGGGGTGGTCGAGGAAGCAGGAAGAGGTGTAAAGCACCTGAAAAAGGGAGATAGGGTAGTCGTGCCGTTCGTCATTGCTTGTGGCGAATGTTTTTTCTGCAATAGATCACTTTTTGCCGCTTGCGAAGAAACCAATTCGGGGCGCGGGGCCATTATCAACAAGAAGTCTGCGAGACCTGGAGCTGGACTGTTTGGCTACAGCCATCTGTACGGCGGGTACTCGGGTGGACAGGCGGAATATGCTCGAGTTCCCCAGGCCAACGCTGGACCAATTCTGATACCGGATTTTTTGGGTGATGACCAGGTGCTTTTCCTGTCGGATATCTTGCCTACCGGTTATCAGGCGGCACTCAATGCCCGTATCTCCAATGGGACCAAGGTAGCTATATTTGGTGCGGGACCTGTAGGGTTGATGAGCGCACTATGTGCGCGATTCCTTGGGGCTGAAACCATTTTCATGGTGGACGATAACGTTGACCGTCTGGAATTTGCAAAACAAACATATGGCGTGATACCTATCAATTTTTCGGACATTGATGATCCTGCCGAATTTATTCTTGAAAATACCCACAACCGAGGCGTGGATGCCACGATTGACGCTGTGGGCTTTGAGGCCAAGGGAAGCGCCGTGGAGACCGTCCTCACCACTCTGAAAATCGAGGGCTCCAGCGGGAAGGCACTGCGCCAGTGCATTGCGGCTACCCGACGCGGCGGTGTGGTCAGCGTTCCCGGCGTGTATGCGGGCTTCATCCACGGCTTTCTTTTTGGAGATGCCTTTGACAAGGGGCTGTGCTTTGAGATGGGGCAGACGCATGTTCAGAAATACCTGCCCGAGCTCCTTGATCACATTGCTAACGGATTGATGAAGCCTGAAGTCATTATCTCGCATCGCATGGACTTGAGCGAGATTGTCAAAGGATATGAAATATTTGAAAAGCAGGAAGAATCTTGTCGCAAGGTTGTACTAACTCCTTAGCGTGTTCAATGCTAACATGAATGAAATACCGAGTTCGCCGCACAGGGTGAATCGGCCTGTGCAGATTATCCGCAAAGGTTGTGATTGCATCTTGATTCTTGTTTTTTCGGAAATCTCTAGGAGTGGATTATGTCAAAGCAGAACCGCAAAAACATGAATCATGGCCTGGGTTTTTTCCAAGGTGTAGCAGGACAACCCGAGAAATCACGACAAGTCCATCAGAGGCAATGAGTAGCTTTAATGCCTTGCGTCGCTTGTGATATGCCAAGCACTTTTCAACGTAGTAGGAGCCTTCATGACCCAGTCCTTTACTCCGGAAGATGTGTATCTTGAAAGAGTTGTTTCCGGACTTGATGTTTCCGCGAAGAACCAAGTTGTCTGCTCCGTGAAAGGAGCCGACCGGGAAAAGGATGAGTATTTCTCGTGTCTATGGTTGCTTTCCGCGATGGGCGAAGAGCCCAGACAGCTTACCTGGGGATCGAGTCTTGACAGTGGGCCTCGATGGTCCCCCGATGCTTCCCAGATCGCTTATCTGTCCAACCGGAACCAAGGTTCGTCCCAGGTCTATCTCCTGCCTTGCAATGGTGGAGAGCCTCGCCAACTCACTAGCCTTGCGCGCGGCGCTTCGGATACGCGCTGGAGCCCCACCGGGGACAGGCTGCTGGTAATAGGCGATGTCACCGTTGACCCCAACCAGCGTCAAGAAGGATGCGTCAGGGACGACGGGGCCAAGGCCAGGGCGCCTGATCCAGATTCTCCGAAGCTGTGCTGGAGGCTTCCTTACAAGCTCAACGGAACAGGCTACATCCTCGACACCCGCAGTCACCTGTTCGTCGTGGATGTGAACGATGGGCAGACGACCCAGATCACTTCCGGAGATTACGAGGTCCGCAGTGCGGCGTGGAGCCCGGATGGAAAGAAAATATGCATTTCCAGAACCCGAGAGAAACCCAACGAATATCACTGTACGGATATTTGGGTGCTGGATGTCGAGAATGACAACGTGCGCAGGGCTGAGCGCATGTCCTTTGACCAGGCCAACAGTTCATCACCCAGCTGGTCGCCCGATGGCCGATGGATAGTCTTTACGGGCTCCCTGAATTCAGGTGATCCCAAGTGTAGGCTCTGGTTGGTAGATCTGGAAACCAAAGAGGTCAAAGGGCTGGGCTCCGAATCCTTGGAGGTGGTGCCCGGAGACCTGTGCTGGACCCGAAGCGGCGATTCGGTCGGTTTCATACAGGCGCGCGAGGGTGTGCAGTCCGCCACTTTGATCTCGGTGCCGGAGGGGCAATGCAAAGTGATTGCCAAAGGCAACCGTCATCTGGATTCATTGGCCCTAGGGGATGGGTTTGTGTACACGGCAGAAGATCCGACAAGCCCACAGGAAGTCTATTACAAGGCAATCGGCGGGGAGCAAGAGCAGAAAATCAGCAGCTTCAATGCTTGGTGGAATGAAAGAGACAAGCTGGCTGTGATGTATAGGAGCTTTTGCGCGCCTGACGGCGATGGCGGAACGGAGGATATAGACGGCTGGGTGTTGCAACTGCAAGGCGGTATCGAGAGAAAAAGAAAAACGAAGGGCCCGCTGCTTGTTGATTTCCATGGCGGGCCGGCAAGCTACGTAGATTTGAGGTTTTCCGCCCATTCCTATTGGCAGATATTAGCCTGCGCTGGTTGGACGATATTGTCAGCCAACACTGTTGGATCATGCAGTTATGGCCGAAAGTTCTCGGACAGGCTGCGCGGCAAATGGGGGGAACTTGATTTGCCGCAGCATCTGGCCATCGTGAAGCAGCTGCAGATTGAGGGGGTTGTTGGCGACAGCATTGCGGTCAGTGGAACCTCCTATGGAGGTTTCATGGCAGCCTATAGCATTGGAAAGTGTGAATGGATTAGCGCTGCCGTTGTGTGCGCTCCGGTCGGAAATATCGAGTCTCATTTTGGTACTTCCGACGGCGGGTATTATTCTGACACCTACTCCATAGATGCGAAGAAGATTGAGTTCCACCAGCTCGCGTATCGATTGTCGCCAACGTTCCTTATGGATAACGTGAGAACTCCTACGCTGTTCATACAGGGCATGGAAGACGAGCGTTGTCCAAAGTCGCAGACGGAAGAGCTTTATGTGAAACTGGCTTGGGCTGGAAAAGTTAAGACGGAAATGGTGCTCTACCCTGGAGCTGATCATTCATTTTCTGCCTCAGGACGGCCTTCGCATCGCGTTGACGCGCTTCAGCGAATATGTGAATGGCTTGAAGTTGTATAGAAAATAGGATTTGAGATTCTTATGAGTCCGTGAAAGGGGGTCATATGCGATCTATGGGCAGCCGCCCTGACGGAATATTGAAACGCAAGCAAGCCGAGACGATAAAGCGTATTGCAATTGATTCGACTTCGATATTCGGTCAATTTCAGCTAAATATTTCTGATGGGAATCTGAAGATTTTTCAGAGCCTGGATGGGAGTGTAAATATTTGGCGAATCAGAGACGGCCAGATAAGAAAGGAGCATCACATCAGTATTGGCGATTTTTCCAGGGCTTATGGAATGTGCGCAGTGAATAAGCGTCTCGCACGAATGACAACCATACAGGGAAATATCTTGTAGTGCAAAAAATTGTGCCTATTGATTTTTTACAAAGTTGGATTGGAATTTGATATGACCAAGATGAAAACTCCCACGTCTGCCGAAGAGCATGCTCGATATATGAAGGAAGGGTCTAATGGCAGGGCGAACTACAAGGCTTCTGTCGGAAATATTGGTGAGCCCAGAAACGTCAGAAACGAGCCGGATCCGAAAAATAGAGGTGGAGATTATTTTTCGGGCAGCCCCAGTAGCTTTGGGGGCGCCAGGAATGCTTCTCTGAGTAAGCAAGCAGGAAAAATTGACCATTCTCACGGCGAAGAACCCGCGCAGCACCAACGGACGCGGGAAGACACGTCGGAGGATAAAAACGAAGATTCCGCCAGTTGGCGCAAAGAAAAGAATGACGAAAAACGGTAATGTTAGTTAAGGATCCGTTTATCAGTGAGAGTGGCAGAACTTCTTTGCCATACATGTATTGAAAGGAGTGAATATGAAAAAGGTATCCGTGATGGTGGCCGCAATTCTTGGTCTGGCCCTTTCCGTCGGTGCGAACGCCCAAGTCAGCAAGAAGGACCAAGAGTTCCTGAACAAGGCTGCAGTTGGTGGTCTTTATGAAGTGGAGGCAGGACGTTTAGCCCAAGAAAAGGCGAACTCATCTGATGTCAAGGCCTTTGGCGAAATGTTGGTCAAGGACCATTCCTCAGCGAACGATGAACTGAAGGCTTTGGCTACCAGCAAGAGCGCGGTCCTGCCTTCTGAGTTGCCTGCAGAAAAGAAAAACCGCTTGGCCAAGGTCGCCGAGGCCAAGCATTTCGACAAGGAGTTCATCCGGGAAGTGGGCATTGATGACCACCGCAAGGACATCAAACTTTTTGAGAAGGCCAGCAAGAACGCTGACGATCCGCAGATCAAGGCTTTTGCTGCCAAAACGCTGCCTGCCCTTGTCAACCATCGTGAGCATGCCCAGGACCTGCAGAAAAGTCTAGGCAAGTAGGAATCTTTCCTCATCCCTGCCTACATCTTTTGAAGACTACGCTCAGGCAAGGGTAGAGGAGAGCTACTCCCAGTCGCGTCTCCTGCCCTTGAAGGAGTTTTCGTGGATAGCGTGTCGCCAGCCTCGCAGCCTTTCAAGGCGATGTCTCCTGCAAGGCCGCTTAGACGGGGGTCTAAGCCACCGTCCTGCCCAGCGAATGGGGCCTGTGACTTACTTGACCTTGGTACGGAACATGGCCCTGTCGCTGCCTTCGTCGATGAAGCTGACTGTAGTCAGACCGGTATTCGGTGCGCTGATGATGGACTGTCCGCCCCTCCGCGCGTTTGCCCATGTCCTCTCGGGAGGTCACGTGCACACAGGAGGCCTTTCTGAGAATTGCCGGTTTGCGCGCCACGCTGATCCTGGGGCTGACCTCCATCAGGGCGAACTTGCGATCCCCCTGGCCAGCACCAAGTCGGACTCGGTGCCCTGCGCGGCCTGCAGGCACGTCAAGAAATCGCGCTTGAGAGCTTCGCGCCTCGATGGAGTGCGCCTAATAGAAGGCTTCTTCGCAGAGGACATCGACGGCCCATAGCGGGAAGTACAGCAGCAACTTACGCGATCACAAGGTGCGCCAGGCACCCAACCCGGGAACTACACAAGCGAGGTAGAGGCTTGCTTCGAGTGGCCTCTCTCAACGGCGAGAACGCGCTGGTTCCTTCTTGCCGTGGGCTCTTCGTGCTGAGGTTTACCAATATATATTGGTAAAATGTCAATACCAAAAAATTCAAGTAAAGAGTGGCAAGGAACTAAGCATGGCAGCTGATTTTCCAATTCGGACATCGGACCAGCTAACGGCTGTCCTTCAGGCTTTCCGCAAGGAGTCGGGAATGACGCAAAACGACGTGGCCGCACGCATGGGGCTGACGCAGCAAAAGCTATCTCACCTAGAACTGAACGCCCCGAACGTCAGCGCTGATCGCCTACTGCGTCTGCTCAGTGTCCTGGGCGTCGAGTTGGTGCTCCGGCGCCCCGCCGCTGCGTCGCAAACCACCGACGGCAGTAGCGCCTACCCGTGGTGACCAGTGTGTCGTGCTCCTGAGCTCGCGACGCCTTCGAAGTAGTGCAGGGTTCTGCGGCTTTTGGTCAACGCTGTTGAGTTCGGGCTGCATAAACCATGTGCTGATCGGTCGGGTCGTAAGAACCTTGCGCACTGGGCGCGGGTGTTCGGTGCTTCAGTGCAAGCCCCAACCTGTTTGACCGCCTCGAGGTTGACGACGCGGCTGGAGGGCCTTCTTCCCCGCCGCCGACCGCTCCAAGCTGGTCGGATGCCTATTGAGAAAGGCGTGCTTGCTTCACAAGCCAATCGAAGAACGCACGCATAGGGCTAGTCATATGCACAGTCCTGTTCCTATCTTCAAAGATAAGCGTTAGGACGGGGCCGGGGAATCAGGGGGCTATCTGAGACGAGAAGGGCTGGCCGCTGTACTTTAAGCGCTACGGCGAAGCGATGCTGGTCACCACTGTGCTCGTGCCCAACAAGGCCTACACCTCCGCCGTGATGCGGATGCCGTCGGGCGAGGCAAAACTGACGCAGCCGTCCCAACCGCTGTATGGGATCAACACCGCAGACCCGCATGTGGTGCTGTTCGCGGGCGGCTACCCGCTTTTCGTGAATGGTAAGTTCGTTGGGGCGTTCGGCGTTGGCGGAGGAAGCTGGGGCCAAGATGAGAAAATCGGCCGAACGGTTCTGAAGGCCTTCGAGGCGGAGACCAAGTAAAGCGGCTGCTGGAGTTTAGAAAATACCTATGCAGGGGTTGAGCGCTCGGCCGCCCTGCCACACTGGCGGGATAAGGGGTGAGCATCGTCTGGATGGGATTCCGGAGCTACCGGATGGGGCCGAATCCAAAGTAGGCAGCGTTCGTTGGCCCCTTGGGCGAGGCAGCATCCTTCCCATCGGATGTCGCTGGCTGAATCCTTCCTTCAGGTGGGGTCTGCTGTCGGTCGGTCTGCTCAGCGTCTCTTCGCGGCCCCACATCCAGGTCGGCGATCATCTCTTCCAATGCCATCAGTCCGCTGGCCATGGCGGTTTTGTAGGTTTTGTATCCTTCCTTGGCGCGATCGATTTCCTTCCATTGATCCTCGTTCACACGTTCAGTGATGACCCATTCAAACATCCCGGGGTCAGGCTCCGCAACATGAACGGCGAGGAGGCGTAGTACATCGGCCATGCCGAAGTATAGGCACGGACAACTGGTGCTGGAATGTGCCCAAACCTACGGAAACGTTAAGTCGCTGCCTACATCCGTCAACAAGGCAGCCGAGCAAACTTTCTGCAGTCAAACTGCGGAGAGCTCCATGGCTACTGGCAGCCGCACCCTCTGGAAGGGTGCCATCACGTTCGGATTGGTTCACATCCCTGTTGGCCTCCACACAGCGGCTACAGAGGAAGGCGTGGACTTTGACTGGCTGGACAAGCGCAGCATGGACCCGGTGGGCTACAAGCGCGTGAACAAGCGCACCGGCCGCGAAATCACCAAAGAGAATATCGTCAAGGGCGTCGAGTACGAAGATGACAAGTACGTGATCATCAGCCCCGAAGAGATAGAAGCAGTCTTTCCCAAGACCACACAAACCATCACCATCGAGCGGTTCATCGAAGCCAACGAACTGCCGTTTGTCTTCTTAGAGCGCCCATACTACGTCGCGCCGATCAACAAGAGTGACAAGGTCTATACCCTCCTGAGGGAAGCATTAATCTCCACCGGAAAAATCGGCTTGGCCAAAGTGGTGATTGCGACAAAGCAGCACCTGGCGGCACTCGTACCGTCCGGACCAGCGCTGGTGCTGTCTTTGCTGCGCTGGGGCGACGAAGTCAAAACGCTGGACAGCCTCGATCTCCCTGCGGAGGGCCGCAAGTCTGTGAGCGCAGCTGAACTCAAGATGGCCACCCAGCTGGTCGAAGAAATGTCCGGAAAGTGGAACCCCGCCGACTTCAAGGATGAGTTCCGTATTCAGGTCATGAAACTCGTCGAGAAGAAAGCCAAGGCCGGGGAAGGAAAGACGGTGCTTGAACCTGAGGAGGAAGCACTTCAGTCCGCCGATGTCATCGATCTCACCGCGTTGCTGCAGCGCAGCCTCAAAGGCGGCGGAAAGCCCAGCGACAAGTCAGCTACCAAAGCCCCGGCCAAGCAGGCGAGCAAGGCCTCCGCCAAGAAGGCACCGGCCAAGTCTGCCGCGCGAAAGTCCGGTACTGAACGCAAAGCCGCTTGATCTACAGTTTCACCTCAGGAGCCAACATGCCCGACGACAAATCCCAATCCGGCGGCCAGGACCGCAAACGCATCAGCCTCTCCCAAGAGTACGAGGTTCGCGACTGGGCGAAGAAGTTCAACGTGACGCCGGAGCAACTCGAAGCCGCTGTCCGCGCCGTGGGCAACGATGCTGCCGCTGTCGAGGAACACCTGAAGGGCATCCGGTGAGCCTGTGCGCGTCGCGACGTGGAACGTCAACAACGTCAACAAGCGTGTAGCGCTGTTGGTGGACTGGCTGCAACGCACCCAGCCCGATGTGGTCGCGCTGCAGGAAATCAAATGCCCGACGGCTGATTTTCCGACCGCCGCGCTGCAGGAGGCCGGGTACAGCAGCCTGGTGGTGGGGCAGCGCACCTGGAACGGCGTTGCCATACTGAGCCGCAATGCGGACCCTCTGCCCATCGTCACGGCGTTGCCTGGTGACTCGACAGACAAGGAGGCGCGCTACCTGGAGGCGGCCATCACGGGGATCTTGTTTGCCTGCCTGTATTTGCCCAACGGCAATCCCCAGCCGGGTCCCAAGTTCGACTACAAGCTTCGCTGGTTCGAGCGCCTACGGCGCCGTACCGAGGAGCTCTGGCATTCCGGGCACCCTGTGGTGCTGTTGGGGGACTGGAACGTTGTGCCCACGGACGCAGATATCTACAAACCCGATACTTGGCGCGATGACGCGCTGTTGCAGCCGGAGGCGCGTGCCGCCTTTGCCAGCATCCTGGCGCAAGGTTGGACGGATGCCATCGGCAAGGTCCATAGCAAGGTGCCCTTCACGTTCTGGGATTACCGGCGCAAGCGGTGGGAACGCGACGCCGGGCTGCGCATCGACCACATTCTCGTTGGACACTCGCTGAAGCTGCTGGACGCGGGAGTGGAACGCAAGGAGCGCGGCAAGGAGAGTCCGAGCGACCATGCCCCGGTGTGGGCGGAGCTCACTGTCGAGAAAGCACGAGCGGTGCGCAAACCGACCATAGCTGCCACGAAATCGCTTTCCACGAAGAAGGCCGAGAGGACGGCGAAAGCCAAACCCCCCTCCACTCCTGAACCGCTCGCACAGTACAAGGCCAAGCGCGATTTCACGAAGACTTCCGAACCCACCGGCGCAGCTGCGAAGCTGCCTCGTCGCGCAAAGGGCGCGGCGGATCCATTGCAGTTTGTGATCCAGAAACACTGGGCGTCCCGTCTGCACTACGACTTCCGGCTGGAGATGGACGGCGTCATGGTGAGCTGGGCGGTGCCAAAAGGTCCATCGTTCGACCCCAAGGTCAAGTCCATGGCCATTCATGTCGAGGACCACCCCACCGACTACAACACCTTCGAGGGGACCATTCCGAAAGGCGAGTACGGCGCCGGCAAGGTCATCATCTGGGACCGCGGAACGTGGGAGCCCATGGGCGATCCTCGCGACGGGCTGGCCAAGGGCAAAATCATGTTCCACCTCCACGGCCAAAAGCTTGCGGGTCTTTGGGAACTTGTGCGCATCTCGAAGCCTGGCGAGAAAAAGCAGGATCAGTGGATGCTGTTCAAGAAACGCGGCGACGCCTGGGCACGGCCGAGCACGGAGTACGACGTCATCGCCGCGCTGCCCGACAGCGTGGTCGAGACGCCGCTGGGACTCGCGGAGGAACGTGTGCCGGTCGTTGGCACGACGGGATCCGCACTTGGCGCCACATCTCAACCGCTGGCGAAGGCCAGAAAATCCCGCCTTCCTGCCAAGCTGGAGCCGCAACTCGCCACGCTGGTGTCGTCGGTCCCTGATGGCGACTGGATCATCGAGACCAAGTTCGACGGCTATCGCATTCTTGCGCGCGTGAAGGGAGACGAGGTTCGCCTCTATACGCGCAACGGTAATGACTGGACAGAGAAGCTGCAGCAGGTGGCCGATGGCATCGCCGAGCTTGGCCTGACGCGCGCTTGGCTTGATGGGGAGATCGTGGTGCTGAATGACGCCGGTATCCCGGATTTCAACCGCCTTCAGAACGCGATCGACAACGCTCGCACGCGGGACATCGTGATGTTCGTGTTCGATGTGCCCTACCTGGGCGATCAGGACCTTCGCAGCGTACCGCTGGTAGCGCGGCGGCAGCTGCTCCAGGAGCTCTTCGACAAACGCGAGAGCAGCACCGTCCGGTTCAGCCAGGCTTTCGAGGTCGCGCCCTCCCAGCTTTTGGGCGTCGCCTGCGACATGGGGCTGGAGGGCCTGATCATCAAGCGGGCGGATGCAACGTATGTATCCGGGAGGACCGACAGCTGGATGAAGCTCAAGTGCCAGCACAGGCAGGAGTTCGTGGTTCTGGGATTCACCGACCGCACTGGCGCTCCCAAAGAGGTCGGGAGTCTGCTGCTGGGTTATCACGAGGAGGGGAAGCTTGTGGCGGCCGGATCCGTAGGCACGGGATGGGGTTCCTCGACGGGGGCCGAACTGCATGCCCGATTGGTGAAGCTCGAAGTTCCGGACCCGCCACTGGACGCAGCCGAGTTCAAGCCGGGCCGGTGGTCCAAGCGCAAGGTCGGTGCCGAGCGGTGGGTCCGTCCCTCCCTGGTGGTGGAGGTGGCTTTTGGCGAATGGACCGCCGACAAACGCATTCGGCACGCGGTTTTCCGAGGTATCCGCACGGACAAGCCGGCGAAGATGATCGTCCGCGAGCGCGTGAAGAACCCAGCCGCCCCAGCGCTTGCCCCCGTTGCGCCAGAGTCCAAGGCAGCGCGGACGATCTCCAAGGTCAATATCACCCATCCCGACCGGGTGATTGACCCCACCACGGGATTGCGCAAGATTGATCTTGTGCGCTACTACGAGAGCGTTGCCGAGTGGATGCTGCCCCATCTCAAGGATCGCCCGGCATCGCTGGTCCGAGCGCCAACCGGGATTACGGGGCAGTTGTTTTTTCAGAAGCACCCAGAAAGCAAGATGCCCGGGCTCAAGGAGCTGGACCCCGCCCTGTGGCCCGGACACGAGGCGCTGTTGGCTGTGAACTCCGCCTACGCGCTGATTGCGGCAGCGCAGATGAACGTGGTTGAGTTCCACACGTGGAACTCCAAGGTCGCCCGCATCGACCAGCCGGACCGGTTCGTGCTCGACCTTGATCCTGGAGAGGGTGTCACCTGGCCGATGCTTCAGGAGGCCGCGCAGCTCACCCGCGTGATGCTCGCCGAGCTGGGGCTGGAGTGCTGGCTCAAGACCAGCGGTGGAAAGGGACTGCACGTAGTGGTGCCGATCACGCCCAAGCGCGACTACACCGAGGTGAAAGCGTTCTCGCAAGGCGTGGTGAAGCACATAGCGCGGGTGATCCCAAGCCGGTTCGTTTCTGTGATGGGCGGCAAAAACCGCGTCGGGAGAATCTTCATCGACTACCTTCGCAACGGTCATGGGCAGACCACCGCGTGCGCCTTCTCAGCGCGCTCGCGGCCTGGGATGGGGGTTTCGATGCCGGTGGGTTGGGAGCAGCTCAAGGAGCTCAAGGGCGGCGCGCAGTGGACGGTTGCGACGGCGCGGGAGTATTTGAGTTTTCAGCAGGAAGATCCCTGGAGGGAATTCTGGAAGAAGCGGCAGTCAGTCGACAGTGCCATAAAAATACTCGCTGAAACATAGGGAGGCGTGGGCCGTGATCGTTGGATCGGGGGCCACCTGCGAAGCACGTCGGCTTTAGGCTGTTAGCGGTCTGTCGACGGACAGCAGACTTGATGCGGCGGTACGACAAGCCTGAGGTCCCCATCAGCTGTCGTTCGTGTCGGCCAGCATCGACCCAAAGCTGATGTTTACGCATGTGACTTGTCGGCCTCCGCAGTGCGCCTAGCTACCTAGTTGGCCCATGAACCCGCATCGTCCACAAGACCATGAACGCGCTCAGCCCGAGCAACGAAGACAGCCACAGAGCGCCAACACCCCAATGTGATCGCTATGCCGAAAATGAACGGGGATCCTGCTTGCACAATGCGGGCGGGTATCGTCAGCCACCCTGCCGTTGCCCATATCCCCGCGCCCCAAACACCTTCAGCGGCAGGGTTCCCACAGCGATTGTCAAGATGCCGTTCCCGCCGCGAAGGCAGCCCTCCTTGTACGGAGATTTACACAAAATAACGTACTCACAGTCAAAATTTCGAACCAATAGTGCGTAATATGCATCTCGGCGGCGCGTGATCGCGCTGCTGCGGTTGAAGAGATTTGTGATTCCTAACCCAAAAGGCAAAAGCTCAGTGATCAGGGCTTCACTCGTGAAGTCCCGCTACGCAGACAGTGAGCGTAGCTTGCAACGCGGTGCAGTTGGCTCAGCCTATTGCGACCAGCCGGACGCCCAGATCCTCTGGTGCGCGAAGTCCTGTGCGTCTTCGTACTCTGAGAGGGGAAGGATGAGCCAGCAGCGGGCAACTGTGGTGGGCTTGGTTGGTGTCGAGTTGGCTCCTTTACGGCGCTGCCTTGAAAGGGGAAGCAGGGCATGGTGCCTTGTAGAAGGAGTCCTAATGGACAAGCAAATCTTGGAAAACAACATCAAGGGCTTGAAGAAAGCCCGCGATGCATGCAGAAGCCAACTCGACATTGGTGCTATGAAGGAACTGGAGGATGCAATTTCGAAGCTTGAACAGCTGAGAGACCATCATCCAAGCGCGGCAGAAGCTCAACAGCACAAGCTGCGCATTCTCCAGGCCATCGCGGCGGTCGTCGTTATCGTGACGAACATCCGAGATTGGCTATGAGACCGTCATGGGCACCCCAAGCCCATTCTTAGTTCTGAGATTCACATATGAACATCGGACAGGCCATCCAGCTCGCTCGCAAAAAGCGCAGGCTTTCACAAGCCGCGTTGGCGGAGCGAGCAGAAATTTCGGTCTCCTACCTGTCGTTGCTTGAACGCGGCCGACGCGACCCGCCGTTGTCCACCATCAAGCGAATCGCTGCAGCGCTCGTCATGCCCGTGGAAATCCTGTTTTTCCTGGGAGCAGAGGACGGAGAGCTTGGGCAACTGAATCGGGATCTAGCCGGCCAGTTGGCGATCACCGCCTTGGAGCTTCTGAATGAGCCTCTGCCTGAGCAAACCGAGCTACCAAGCTAAGCCGATTCGGTCCATTGCCGCGCTGGCCCGAGCCTTGCGCTGGGGCGAACAAGCGCTTGTGCAGTTGGCGGACCGCTCTGAAAGCATGTGGCGGACGGTCAAGCCCCAGCCGGGATCGACCAGGCAGACCTTCGATGCGATGGGGCAGCTCAAAGAATTACATACACGCTTGAAGCTGCATATTTTTTCGAAAGTTGTGTTCCCAGACTACCTGCAAGGCAGCCTCGCGGGACGCGATTACGTCACCAATGCCTCGCTTCATGCAAAGAAAAAAATACTCATCTGCGAGGACGTAAAGCGTTTTTTCCCTTCTGTGGGGGCGATTTACATCGAGCAGGTCTGGCGCGATTGCTTGGGCTTTGCTCCGGATGTCGCCCGGCTGTTAACCAAGCTGACAACCAAAGGGGGCTACCTTCCACAAGGGGCCATCACCAGCTCGTTCTTGGCCAATCTGGTGCTGTGGCGCCATGAGCCCCTGCTGCATGCCAAGCTCAAGCAACGTGGCATCAGCTACTCACGCTATGTGGATGACATGGCCTTGTCTTCTGCCAGTCATTTGGACAAGGACACACAAACCTGGGCCATTGCCCAGGTGTATGGGATGCTTGCTCGCCACGACTTGAAGGCCAGTCGGGACAAGCATGATGTGTTCGCAGCGTCCCGCCCGATGATCGCCACGAAGCTCATCGTGAATCACAGCCCGTCCTTGGGCGCAAAGAAGCGGTCACAGGTGCGAGCTCAAGTCCTGCAGTTGGAGATGGCTGCAGCCAGTGTCGTAGATGCCGATCAGATCCGAGGCCTTGCGAACAAGGCAGCTCAACGGGTCGGCCAATTGGGGCGATTCCACAAGACAGCTGCAGCACACCTTAAAAGCCGCATCGCCACTGTCCGGGATACTTTGACTGCAGATAGCAGAGTTGCCATAACAGGGGAGCGGGCCGCTCACTGGGAGCATTTAGAAGGAGAGAATCCCTGGTCATACTAGGTGGTCTACACCACCAGTAAGCTACTTCAAGCCGGTCATTTTCAACCGGCACAGCTGGCTAATCAGACTGGCATCCGCGGTCATCGCGCTGAGGCACCGAATCTTGCGTCAGGGAACGACCGCTCACGTTGGCAGCAGTCATTGGGTGCAGAGGCGCGAACGACAGCAATGGGGTCGAAAGCAGTCACGCGCGATGCCAGACACGAACGGCTGCTACCAGCCTGAAGCTGCCGCTCAGAAGTTTGCCGTTGCCTGCTGCTCTTGGCCGACAGCAGCCTCTACGTGAGGACCAGACTTTTCAAGGCCGTACCGCCATCCTGCCGAGCGCCGTAGATGGCCCGCATAAAAGTGCACTGTAGGGGGGTGGTGTGACCGCCGCGAAGGCCCAGGGCGCTTCACCCGCGCCAGAATTCTAGGCATCCAAACGATGCACACCCCTTCATCGTGCCGGTGCGCCAGTGCGGTAGGGCTGGCAGAGCACTCGAACTCCCTCCGCATAGGTCAACGTCCGAGCCTTCGATCCTCGTTCGTGCCCCCCCCCAGCGCGTTCGCCCAGTACGGCCAGCTCAGCGTGGATGCCTTCGACGCCGAGGCCTCGGGTGGTCTCGATGCACGGGACCCACTCACGCCAGGCAGCCCCTGGTGACCCAGCTCAGACCTACCGCCGCGAGTCCTATGTGCCTGCAGGCCACGCTTCGCCGCTGGCCAGCGCGGGCGCGCTCCGAAAAAACAAAGATCAGTGGCGGAAAAACGAATGTGCAGTGGCGTTCCGCAGTCCATCGCGGCTGCGCCCTGCAAAAACAGTAGGTCAATGTGGAAAACTAATGTGCTGTGGGCTTCCGCCCGAGTTAAGAATTTTATTGTGCAGTTCGGTCTTTTGGTGGAATCCACAGCCTCCTCCGACCAGGGCCACGGCGCTGGCCGTGTGGTGCGGGCTGGCCGTGGGGCGCTGGCGCCAGCGCTCCGGCGTGAAGCGGCCGGCCAGGCTGGCGATGGCGGCGGCCTCCAGCGCCTCGTCATCGCTCATGGGCGGCAGCAGGTCGGCAAAGCGCTGGGCCAGCATGGACTTGCCCGAGCCCGGCGGCCCCACCAGCAGCAGGCCGTGGCCTCCGGCCGCAGCGATTTCCAGCGCGCGCCGCGCCTGCGCCTGGCCGCGCACCTCGGCCAGGTCCAGGCTGCTGCGCACTGGGGCGGCGGGCTGCGGCTGCACCGCATGCCAGCCCGGGCCGGAGCATGTCTGGGTGTCGCCTGCTGCCGGCAAGGCGTCGGTTTCGTCGGTTTCGTCGATCTCGCCGGTGTCCTCGCTTTCGTCGCTGCAGCAGGCATCGTCCGTTTCCTGCTCCGTCTGCACCAGGGCATTGGCCGAGCGTGTGATGAAGCGGCGCACCACGTCCAGCAGGTGGTGCGCGCAGAACACCTGGGCCGATGGCACGAAGGCCGCCTCCTGCGCGCTGCCCGGCGGCAGGACCAAGCGGGCGCCGTCCTGCTGGCGGTGCAGGGCCAGGGCCGTGGCCAGCGCGCCGCGCACGGGCCGCAGGGCGCCCGACAGCGACAGCTCGCCTGCGAATTCGTAGTCGGCCAGCGCATCGCCATTGATCTGGCCGCTGGCCGCGAGAATGCCCAGCGCAATCGGCAGGTCGAAGCGCCCCGAATCCTTGGGCAGGTCGGCGGGCGCCAGGTTGACGATGATGCGTTTGTTGCTCGGGAACTCCAGCCCGGAGTTCAGCAGCGCCGAGCGCACGCGTTCACGCGCTTCCTTGACCTCGACATCGGCCAGACCCACCAGCGTGAACGACGGCAGGCCGTTGGCCAGATGCACTTCCACGGTGACACGCGGGGCGGCCAGCCCCAGCAGCGCACGACTTTGAACCAGGGCCAGACCCATGGGCACCTCGCAGGAACGACAGACACAAAGCCAGACACAAAGGAAGAGGCCGCCAGCGGTGCGGCGGCCTCGGTGACCCAGTATGGCAACGGCCTCGGACCTTGTGGGCGGCGGGTGCGGCGCTGCCCCCAAATCTCAGAATGTTCTGACCCTTGCGGCGCAAAAATCAGAACAGCTTCACCAGCGCCGGCACGCTCAGCACGGCCGTGTAGTAGCCCATGAACTGCACGCCGGTGTTGAAGCCGAAGCCGCGCGACAGCAGGCCGCCGAGCAGGCCCATGGTCAGGATCACGAGCAGGCCCAGCAACTGGCCTTCCCAGACGCTGATGACGATGATCAGGCCCACGAAGGTGGCGATGATGGCCTCGTGGCTGACCCGGCGCGAGACGAACAGCGCCGCGCTGCGCGCGAAGTTCATGGCGAAGGGGTAGGACACGAGGGCCGCCAGCAGCACGGCCAGCATGCCGTAGCCCAGGAACTCCCAGTGGCTGAGCAGGTTGTGCAGGTTGTTCACCTGGCCCGTGGCGGCATCGACGGTGAAGCGCGGCGGCGCGTTGAACAGCGGCGCGGCGGGGCCGGCGGCCACGGGGCTCAGCGGCAGGCCGAAGGCGATCAGCGGGATCAGCGCCTCGGCGATGTAGGTGGCCTCGGTCACGCCGTTGCGCGCGCTCAGCACCGTGGTCAGGCGGTGGTAGGCATGCTTGATGCGCGAGCCCACCAGCTCGCCCAGCACCACGGTCATGGCCACGGGGCTGAAGACGAAGGTGGCGCTGGAGATGGTGGCCGTGGCCAGGGTCCAGCGCGTCTGCACGCGGTCCAGCACCTTGAGCGGGTTGGGGAAGTAGCCCGACCAGCCCTTCACGTCGGGCGCCAGGTTGAACTGGCGCACCTTGTCGCGCAGCATGCGCTGGCGGCCGGCCGGCGAGATCACGGTGAACAGGTCGGCGATCAGCGGCCCGATGGCAATGCCCAGGAAGTAGCTGATGCTGAGCTTGACCTCGTATTTGGCGGTGAGGCTTTGCAGCGCAATGATGACGACCACGAACGGAATCAGCAGCATGACCGAGGCCCAGCGCCCCGCCGAGAAGTAGGCGATGAGGAGGGCGGCGGCCAGGAAGATCCAGGGCGCCGTCTTGGTGATCATGCTGCCGAAGGGCGCTAGCATCACGGCGAACAGCACGGCCAGCGGCACGGCGACAAAGGCCGCGACGATGCCGCCCGAGACCATCTTGCGCAGCGCGATGTGGGGCACGCCCAGCTTGCGCAGCATGTTGGCGTCCTGCAGCAGCGGCGTGGCCAGCGTGTCGCCGGGAATGCCCAGCAGCGCCGTGGGCACGGCATGCGTCATGTGCTTGGCCACGGCGCCCGCCAGGAAGAAGGTGAATACGCCCGCAGGTGGCACGCCCAGCAGCACCACCAGCAGGGTGAGCGGGGCCAGCGTGGTGGTCTCGTCCGTTCCGGAGACCAGGCCGATGGCGGCGAACACCACGGCGCCTATCAGTCCCATGGCGGCTGCGACGGCGATGTCATTGGTCAGCAGGGCTTCCATTTCATGCCCTCCCGGCCTTGTCGGCAAACAGCTCGTAGAGCTTGAGCTCCTTGAGTTCCTGCACCACGGCGGGCGGCAGGTCCTGCACCGTGCCCAGGCCTCCGGGCTGGCGCGCCAGTTCCTCCAGTACTTCGCGGCGCCATTCGGGGTCGTTCGAGGTGTCCAGCTCGGTCACTTCCCGCTTGGGCGCAAAGGCGCGTGCGCAGATCACGCCGGCGATCACGCAGCCGGCCAGGCCCGCGAGCATGGCGTAGGCGTGGGCCAACTGGCGCGACTCGACCACCGTGACCAGCCAGCGGCTGGCCAGGTAGAAGCCCAGCACGCTGATGCCGGTGCCGATGGCAATCGCCCAGGCCAGGTGGCGCAGGTCCACGGTGTCGCCCCAGACCTCGGCCAGCCGCCAGTCGGCGGGATCCTTGCTTGTCATGTGTGTCTCCTTGGGTTTTTGTTTGTGTGGCCGCGCGCTGGTCAGGCCCTGGCGCGCAGCGCGGCCAGCACTTCCAGCGCGCGGTCGGTGCGCACGTCGTGCTCGGCGGCCAGCTGGCGCGCCACGGCATCGACCTCGTCGCCCGTGGCGCCGGCCACCAGGGCGATGTTGCGGGCGTGCAGGGCCATGTGGCCGCGCTGAATGCCTTCGGTGGCCAGGGCGCGCAGGGCGCCCAGGTTCTGCGCCAGGCCCACGGCGGCGGCGATCTCGCCCAGCTGCTGGGCGGACTGCAGGTCCATGATCTTCAGCGCCAGGCGTGCCAGCGGATGGGTCTTGGTGGCGCCGCCGACAAGGCCCACCGGCATGGGCAGCTCGATGCTGCCGACCAGGGCGCCGCCGGCATCCTTTTCCCAGCGCGTCAGCGAGGTGTAGCTGCCGCTGCGGCTGGCATAGGCATGGGCGCCGGCCTCGACCGCGCGCCAGTCGTTGCCCGTGGCCACGATGACGGGGTCGATGCCGTTCATGATTCCCTTGTTGTGCGTGGCCGCGCGGTAGGGGTCGATGGCCGCGAAGGTATAGGCGTCCAGCACGCCTTCGATGATCTCCTCGCCGCTGCGATCCTGCGTGGCCAGGGTCTGCGGCGTGAGCCGCACGCGGGCGCGGGCCAGCCGCAGGTCGGCCAGGTTGGACAGGATGCGCAGCCGCACGCTGCCGCCCGTGATCTTCTCGACCAGGGGCGCCACCGATTCGGCCATGGTGTTGACGGTGTTGGCGCCCATGGCGTCGCGCACGTCCACGATCAGGTGGACCACCAGCATGGGGCCGCGCGGCGTGTCGGGGAAGACATGGACCTCGATGTCCTTGCAGCCGCCGCCCAGGCCGATCAGCACCTTGTCGCGGCTGTTGGCGCGCTCGATGATCTGCGCACGCGCCTGCAGCACGGCCAGGCGCGCGCCGTGTGGATCGGTCACGCCCAGCACCTGGACCTGGGCGCGCATCAGCGGCAGCGTGCTTGAGGTCTGAAAGCCCCCGTCCTCGCGCGCCAGCTTGGCCATGTACGAGGCGGCGGCCACCACCGAGGGCTCCTCCACCGCCATGGGCACCAGCACGTCGCGGCCGTTGACGCGGAAGTTGCCGGCCACGCCCAGCGGCAGCTCGAAGCTGCCGAACACGTTCTCGATCATGCCGTCGGCCAGCGCCAGGGGCAGGGCACCGGGGGCAGCGAGCAGGGCGCGCTCGGCATCGGACAGGCCGCAGGCATCGGCCAGGAAATCCCGGCGCTGGGCCGGTGTGAGGGCGCGGAAATTGGGCAGTCGCGAATCGGCAACCATGGAAGACATCTCCTCGAATCAAAACTCTGGTCGCCGGACTGTAGGAAAACTGTACCGCTTTCAAAAGGTACAGTTTCGGGGAACAGTACCATCGCACTGCAACATGAACGGAGGGCGCATGGCAGACACCAGAGGGCGCTCGGCCCCCATTGCCGAGAAGCTGGCCGACCTGATCGGCCAGCAGATCGCCGACGGCGTGTACCGCCCCGGCGACAAGCTGCCTTCGCTGCGCGAGCTGGCGCAGCTGCACCGCTATGCCAAGAACACCGTGGTCTCGGCCTTCGACCTGCTGGTCTCGCGCGGCATCGTGGAGCCGCGCCGGGGCTCGGGCTTTTACGTGCTGGGCTCGGGCCGCGGTGCCCAGCGCACCGATGAGGACGCGGGCCAGCTGGGCCGCGCCATGGACATCGTCTGGCTGATGCGCGAGCAGCTCAAGACCCAGCCCGACTGCGTGGGCGTGGGCGACGGCTTTCCGCCCGTGGAATGGCTGGCCGACATGCGGCTGGACCGCTACCACCAGAAGGTGGTGCGCACGGGGCTGGGATCGCTGTTCCGCTACGGCAGCCGCTACGGCTATGCGCCGCTGCGCGACAGCCTGGTGCGCAAGCTGGGTGACTTCGGCCTGCAGGCCACGCCGGGCCAGCTGGTGCTGACCCATGGCGCCAACGAGGCCATGGACCTGGTCATCCGCTACTTCGTGCCGCCGGGCGCCACCGTGCTCGTGGACGAGCCCGGCTACTACCCGCTGTTCGGCAAGCTCAGGCTGGCCGGCGCCCATGTGGTCGGCGTGCCGCGCCTGGCCGACGGGCCCGACGTGGCCGCGCTCGAATCACTGCTGGCCCAGCACCGGCCGCGCCTGTTCTTCACGCAGTCGCTGGCCCACAATCCCACGGGCTCGGACATCTCGGCCGCCAAGGCCTACAAGGTGCTGCAGCTGGCCGAGCGCCACAACCTGCTCATCGTCGAGGACGATCCGCTGGCCGACTTCAAGCCCACCTCGGCCGTGCGCCTGTCCACGCTGGACCAGCTGGAGCGCACCATCTACATCGGCAGCTTCTCCAAGTCCTTCTCGGCCGCGCTGCGCGTGGGCTTCATCGCCTGCAACGATGCGCTGGCCAGCGACCTGGCCGACCTCAAGGCGCTGATCCACGTCAGCGGCTCCGAGTACTGCGAGCGCATGGTGGACGTGATGCTGCGCGAAGGCCACTACGAGCGCCACCTGGTGCGCCTGCGCCACAAGCTGGGCCAGGCCACGGCCCAGGCGCTGGGCTGGCTCGATGCCCACGGCTGCGAGGTCTTTGCGCGCAGCCCGCAAAGCCTGTACCTGTGGGTGGCCTTCCCAGGTGTGCAGGACTCGCTGCGGCTGGCCGAGCAACTGGTGCCGCGCAAGCTCAGCATGGCGCCGGGCCGTGTCTTCCATGTCGATCCCTCGGCCGTCTCGCGCTGGTCGCGCTGCAACGTCAGCGCCATGCTCGATCCGAGGTTCCAGGCCGCGATGGGGCAGGTGCTGGCTCACCCCGCCTGAGCCAGCCCCCGGGCCTGCGCACGCAGCAGCGCGATGAAGCGCTGCTGCTCCTGCGTGGGCGCGTCGTCGGTGCGGGTGAGGATGCCGAAGGGCGCCATGGGCACGTCGATGCAGACCGGCAGAGCCCTGACCAGGCCCATGCGCAGATAGTCCTTGAGCGCGGATTCGGACAGCAGCATCACGGCATCGGTCAGCTGCACCAGTTGCTGCATGGAGTACACCGAGCTGCATTCGATGATGTCGGCGGGCACGGGCAGCTCCAGGCGCTGCAGCAGCTGGTCGAGCGCGATGCGCGCGGGGCTGGTGGCCGGCTGCAGTATCCAGGGCCAGTCGCCGACAAGCTCTTGCCAGCCCAGCTTGCGCCGGCGTGTCAGCGGATGGCCGCTGCGCACGACGACCAGCAGCCGCTCGTTGCCCAGTTCCTCGAAGCTGTAGCTGCTGCTGTGGGCCGCAGGGCTGCGCCGCGCAATGGCCATGTCGATGCGGCGCTGGTCCAGCAGGCGAAGGATCTGGTCGCTGGTGTCGCCCATGATGCGCAGGCGCAGCTGCGGGCTTTGCGCCTTCATGCGCGCCACGGCCGTCATCACCAGGTCGGGTGCGGCGCCCATGATGGTGCCGATGGACAGGTAGCCGTAGCCGCCCTGGCGGCGCGCGGCCAGGTCCTCGGCGCAGCGGTCCAGGCTGTTGAGCGAAGCCTCGGCAAAGCGCACCAGCTGCGCGCCCAGCGCCGTGGGCCGCATGCCGCGCGGCAGGCGCTCGAAGAGCTGGCAGCCGAACATGTCCTCGATCTCGCGCAGCATGCGCGTGGCCGCAGGCTGGGACATGGCCAGGCTCAGCGATGCGCGGTGCAGGTTCAGGCTCGATCCCAGCGCCACCAGCATGTGCAGGTGCTTGTAGCGCAGACGGTTGAGCAGGCTGCGGTGCAGCACGGGCGGAGCGGATTCGGGCGTATTCGCAGGCATAAGCGCAAGGTATCGGATGTGACCGAAATTCGATTTGTTGAGCATCGATCATGCGCCGTACATTGGCCCTGCGACAAGAAAAAACAGACCCAATCCAGGAGACAAGACATGCACAGCCCATCGCCTGTTTCATGACGCGCAGACGCGGCCGGCACCAACGCCGCGGCCGCGCTCGCACCTTCACAAAGCACGCCTTCAGCGCTCCGGACGACCGGGCGTGATGGCCTCTCATTGCCTGCAAGGAAAGTCATGAAAAAACTCCCCGCTCCCCTGCTCGCCAGGATCTCCTGGCGCCTGCTGCCCTTTTTGCTGCTCATGTACATCATGGCCTTCCTGGACCGGGCCAACGTGGGCTTTGCCAAGGTGGCCTTCCAGGCCGACACCGGCATCAGCGATGCGGCCTTCGCCTTTGGCGCGGGCGTGTTCTTCGCAGGCTATGCGCTGCTGGAAGTGCCCAGCAACCTGATCATGCACCGCGTGGGCGCACGCATGTGGATGTGCCGGATCATGGTCACCTGGGGCCTGGTGTCGGCGGCCATGATGTTCGCCCACGACCAGACCACGTTCTACGTGCTGCGCTTTTTGCTGGGCGTGGCCGAGGCGGGGTTCTTCCCCGGCGTCATCCTGTACCTGACCTACTGGTTCCCGGCGGCGCACCGCGCGCAGGCCATGGGCTTTTTCTACTTCGGCGCGCCGCTGGCCTTCATCTTCGGCAGCCCGCTGTCGGGCCTGCTGCTGGAGCTGGACGGCATGGGTGGCTGGCACGGCTGGCAGTGGCTGTTCGCGGTGGAGGGGCTGATGGCCGTGGCCGTGGGCATCTGGGCGTATTTCCACCTGGACAACCGCCCCGCCGACGCCACCTGGCTCAGCCGCGAGGACAAGGCGCTGCTGCAGGACATCCTCGACAGCGAAGAGCGCGCCAAGGGCAGCCACGGCCACAGCCTGCTGGCCGCGCTGTGCCAGCCGCGCGTGCTCTACCTGGCGCTGATCTACCTGCTGATCCAGGCCAGCGTCTATGGCGTGGTGTTCTACCTGCCCAGCCAGGTGGCGGGCCTGCTGGGCACCAAGGTGGGCCTGCTGGTGGGCGTGGTCTCGGCCATTCCCTGGCTGTGCGCGCTGCTGGCCGCCTGGTGGATTCCGGGCCATGCCGAGCGAACAGGCCAGCCGCGCGGCATCGCCAGCCTGACGCTGGTGATGGCTGCCGTGGGCATGGCTGCATCGGTGAGTTTCTCCAGCCCCCTGCTGGGTGTGGCCGCGCTGTGCCTGGCGGCGGCCGGCTTCATCGCCGTGCAGCCCGTGTTCTGGACCTTTCCCGCCAACACGCTGGCCGGCGCTGCGGCCGCTGGCGGCATCGCCTTCATCAACTCCCTCGGCGCCGTGGGCGGTTTCATCGCCCCCATCGTCAAGAACTGGGCCGAGGGCTTTTTCCACTCCCCGGCGGCCGGCCTGTACCTGCTGGCCGGCACCACGCTGCTGGCTGCGGCCCTGGTGCTGGGCGTGCGCGCACGCCTGGCGCCGGCCTTGGCCGCACCGTCGGCCGCCTGAACCACTTGCACACGGAGCAGAACCATCCCATGACACAGATCCCCACCATCAAGCAGGTGCGCGCCTTCACGCTCAAGGGCGGCGGCGCCGACTACCACGACCAGTCCGACGGCCACTGGATCGACGACCACATCGCCACGCCCATGGCCAAGTACCCCGAGTACCGGCAAAGCCGCCGCAGCTTCGGCATCAACGTGCTGGGCACGCTGGTGGTGGAGATCGAGGACAGCGCCGGGCGCGTGGGCTTTGCCGTGACCACGGGCGGCGAGCCTGCGGCCTACATCGTCGAAAAGCACCTGGCGCGTTTCCTCGAAGGCGCCCGGGTCACCGACATCGAGCGCATCTGGGACCAGATGTACCTGTCCACGCTGTACTACGGCCGCAAGGGCATCGTCATCAACACCATCTCCGGCGTGGACCTGGCGCTGTGGGACCTGCTGGGCAAGGTGCGCGGCGAGCCCGTGCACCAGCTGCTGGGCGGCGCCGTGCGCGACGAGCTGCAGTTCTACGCCACGGGCGCGCGGCCCGACCTGGCGCAGAAGATGGGCTTCATCGGCGGCAAGATGCCGCTGCACCACGGCCCGGCCGAGGGCGAGGAAGGGCTGCGCCGCAACCTGCAGGAGCTGGCCACCATGCGCGAGCGCGTGGGCCCGGACTTCTGGCTCATGCTGGACTGCTGGATGAGCCTGGACGTGAACTACGCCACGCGCCTGGCCCAGGGTGCGCAGGCCCATGGCCTCAAGTGGATCGAGGAGGCCCTGCCGCCCGACGACTACTGGGGCTACGCGGCCCTGCGCAAGAACGTGCCCACCGGCATGCTGGTGACCACGGGCGAGCACGAGGCCACGCGCTGGGGCTTTCGCCAGCTGCTGGAGATGGGCTGCTGCGACATCATCCAGCCCGACGTGGGCTGGTGCGGCGGCATTACCGAGCTGCTCAAGATCTCGGCCCTGGCCGATGCCCACCAAGCCCTGGTCATCCCGCATGGCTCCAGCGTCTACAGCTATCACTTCGTGGCCACGCGCCACAACAGCCCGTTTGCCGAGTTCCTGATGATGGCCCCCAAGGCCGACGAGGTCGTGCCCATGTTCCACCCGCAGCTGCTGGGCGAGCCCGTGCCCGTCAACGGCCGCATGCGCCTGTCGGCGCTGGACAGGCCTGGCTTCGGCGTGGAGCTCAATCCCGAGTGCGCCCTGCACCGCCCGTACACGCACTGAAGGAGCCCGCCATGCAACTGCCTGCCAACCCCTTCAAGGCCGCGCTGCGGCGCGCCGAGCCGCTGTACGGCATCTGGGCCGGCTTTGCCACGCCCTATGCGGCCGAGATCATCGCCACCACGGGCTACGACTGGATGCTGGTCGATGGCGAGCATGCCCCCAACACCGTGCCCACGCTGCTGGGCCAGCTGCAGGCCGTGGCGCCCTACGCCACGCACCCGGTGGTGCGTGCCGTGCAGGGCGACACCGTGCTCATCAAGCAACTGCTGGACGTGGGCGTGCAGACGCTGATGGTGCCCATGGTGGAGACGGCCGAACAGGCGCGCGAGCTGGTGCGCGCCATGCGCTACCCGCCCCACGGCGTGCGCGGTGTGGGCGGCGGCCTGACGCGGGCCACGCGCTGGGATGCTGTGCCCGACTACATCCGCACGGCGCATGAACAGCTGTGCCTGATCGTGCAGATCGAGTCGCCCCGGGGCGTGGCCCATGCGGCCGAGATTGCGGCCGTCGAGGGCGTGGACGCCGTCTTCATCGGCCCGGCCGACCTGTCCACGGGCATGGGCCATGCGGGCGACGCCAGCCAGGGCGAGGTGCAGGAGGCCATACGCCGCACCGTCCAGGCCACGCTGGCCGCCGGCAAGGCCTGCGGCATCCTCGCGCCGCGCGAGGAAGATGCGCGCCGCTATGCGGACTGGGGCTGCCGCTTCATCGCCGTGGGCATAGACATCAGCCTGCTGCGCCAGGCCGCGCTGGCCAACCTGGGTCGCTATCGCGCCACGCAAGCCACGGACCAGGCGGCCCCTGCATCCCGCACCTACTGAACCCAAGGAGAACTCCATGGCATCCCTTCCCGTGCTGCGCAATTTCATCGCCGGCAGCTTCACCGACAGCGCCGAACTGCATGAGGTGACCAACCCCGCCACGGGCGCGGTGCTGGCGCGCTCGCCCCTGTCCAGCCAGGCCGATGTGGACCGCGCCATTGCCGCTGCGCGCGGCGCCCACAAAGCCTGGGCGCGCCGCCCGGCCGTGGAGCGCGCGCAGTACCTGCGCCGCGTGGCGGCCCGCATCCGCGACAACGCCGCGCGCATTGCGCGCACCATCACCGAGGAGCAGGGCAAGGTCCTGGGCCTGGCCGAGGTGGAGGTGAACTTCACCGCCGACTATCTGGACTACATGGCCGAATGGGCGCGCCGCATCGAGGGCGAGGTCATCACCAGCGACCGGGCCAACGAGCAGATCTTTTTGCTGCGCAAGCCACTGGGCGTGGTCGCGGGCATCCTGCCCTGGAACTTTCCCTTCTTCCTGATCGCCCGCAAGATGGCGCCGGCCCTGCTCACGGGCAACACCATCGTCATCAAGCCCAGCGAGGAAACGCCCATCAACTGCCATGCCTTCACCGAGCTGCTGGCCCAGTGCGAGCTGCCGGCCGGCGTGTTCAACGTGGTCTATGGCCAGGGCGGCACGGGCGCTGCGCTGGCCGGGCATGCGGGCGTGGACATGGTCAGCTTCACGGGCAGCGTGGCCACGGGCGAGCGCATCGCCGCAGCCGCCGCGCCCCACATCACCAAGCTCAACCTGGAGCTGGGCGGCAAGGCCCCGGCCATCGTGCTGGCCGATGCCGACCTGGACCTGGCCGTGCGCGCCATCCGCGACTCGCGCATCACCAACACCGGGCAGGTCTGCAACTGCGCCGAACGCGTCTACGTGCAGCGCCAGGTGGCCGACGAGTTCACGGCCCGCATCGCCCAGGCCATGGCAGCCACGCGCTACGGCGACCCGATTGCGCGGCCCGACGTGGAAATGGGCCCGCTGATCAACCAAAAGGGCCTGGACAGCGTGCAGGCCAAGGTGCGCCAGGCCATCGCCGACGGCGCGCAACTGGTCACGGGCGGGCAGGCCGCAGACCTGGGCGCGGGCTTTCACTTCCAGCCCACGGTGCTGGCCGGCTGCCATGCCGGCATGGAGATCATGCGCAAGGAAATCTTCGGCCCCGTGCTGCCCATCCAGGTGGTGGAGGACCTGGACGAGGCCATCGCCCTGGCCAACGACTGCGAATACGGCCTGACCTCGTCGCTGTACACGCGCGACCTGTCCAAGGCCATGCAGGCCATGCGCGAGATCGACTTCGGGGAGACCTACATCAACCGCGAGAACTTCGAGGCCATGCAGGGCTTCCACGCGGGCGTGCGCAAGTCCGGCGTGGGCGGGGCCGACGGCAAGCACGGCCTGTACGAGTACACGCACACGCATGTGGTGTACCTGCAGGGGTGATTGACCTTCTGGACCTTGGCTTCAGGGCGCTGCCGGTTTCCTGCGGTTGCGCGGCGCCTTGGGCGGCGGGCTGCTGGCCTCCAGCTCCCGCGCCCGCGTGCGGATGCGGGCAAAGGCGCTGGCCATGGCCTGCAGCTCGGGCTCGGGCACGGCGTCCATGAGCTCGCGGTTGATGGCCTGCACCTGCGGGAACAGCTCGGCATGCAGGGCGCGGCCCGTGTCGCTCAGGCGCAGCAGCGCGCGGCGCGCATCGCCCACCTGGCTCTCTTTCCACAACAGCCCCTTGGCCAGCAGCGCCGTGACCGCGCGCGAGGTGCGCGTGCGGTCCAGCTGCGCCTGCTCGGCCAGCTGCGAGGGCTGCAGCTGCCCGGCCTCGGCCAGCAGGCAGAGCATGCGCCACTCGCGCCGCGTGATGCCGTAGCGGCCCTCGCACAGGCGCACCACGCGGCTGCCAGCGGCCGCCTGCAGCCGCGCCAAGTGGTAGAGGAACATGTCGTCGAGCACGGCGGGGTGGCGCCAGCGGTGGAGGTCGGTCATGGGCTCGCGGGCCGGTTTCGGGTTTACGCTAGGGATGATGGATTAGATGCATTGTCTGCGGCCTGCGTACATTGGCCGCAAGACAACGACAAGGAGACAAGTATGCCCAGCCCCCTCGCAGCAATGGCGCGTGCCGCCGTGGCCCTGACCGCCGCCGTGCTGTGCGCGGCGCCCGCCCTGGCCCAGGAATGGCCCAAGGCCAGGCCCATACGCATCGTCGTGCCCAATCCGCCGGCCGGCCCGTCCGACATCTCGCTGCGCCCCGTGGCCGCCGCCATGCAGGCCGCGCTGGGCCAGGCCGTGGTCGTGGACAACAAGCCGGGCGCCAACGGCAACATCGGCGCGGCCGAGGTCGCGCGCTCCGCGCCCGATGGCTACACCTGGCTGTGGGCCATGGACCCCGTGCTCACCGTCAACCCCCATGTCTACAAGAACATGGGCTACAAGGCCGACGCTCTGGAAACCCTGGTCGTGGCTGCGCGCTTCTCGCAGACCCTGGTCTGCAGCCCGGGCACGGGCTTCAAGTCCGTCAAGGACATGGTGGCCGCCAGCAAGACGCGCGAGCTGACCTATGCCTCGGGCGGGGCGGGCTCGCCGGGCCACCTGGTCATGGAATCGCTGCTGGCCACTTCGGGCGCCAAGATGGTCCACGTACCCTACAAGGGCCCCGCGCCGGCCATGCAGGACCTGCTGGGCGGCCAGGTGGACTGCGGCTTCCTGGCCGGCCCCACGGTCTTCCCCCAGGTCCAGAGCGGCAAGCTGATCGCCCTGGCCACCTCGGGCAAGACGCGCTCGGCGCTGGCGCCCGAGCTGCCTACCATTGCCGAATCGGGCTTTCCCGAGTTCGACGGCACCTTCTGGATCCTGCTGGCCGCGCCCAAGGGCGTGCCGCCCGCCGTGCAAAAGCGCTTTGTCGACGCCATGAACGAGGCCATCCGCGCGCCCGAGCAAAAGGAGCGCGCCAAGGCCCTGGACATCGAGATGGTCGGCTCCACCGTGGCCGAGGCCCAGGCGCGCGCCAAGGGACAGTCCGCGCAGTGGGCCGCCCTGGTCAAGCGCATCCACCTGACCAACGACTGAAGCCGCCACTAGGGCCTGTGGCCCTGAGGCACCGCCGTTTTGGCGATACTCCCTTTCCCAACGCATCCACTGTCTTCTGGCTCCCATGGCAACCCAGCGCCCCAATCTGATCTTCATCCTGGCCGATGACCTCGGCTATGCCGACCTCGGCTGCACGGGCGCGCGCGATGCGCACAGCCGCGCCACCGATGTCTCGCCCCGCCTGGACGCCATGGCCGCGCAGGGCATGCGCTTCACGCGTGGCTATTCCAACTCGGCCGTGTGCTCGCCCACGCGCTTTGCGCTGGCCACGGGCCGCTGGCAGTACCGCCTGCGCGGCGCGGCCGAGGAGCCGATTGCCAGCGTCCACGGCGACAAGGTGCTGGGCCTGCCGCCCGACCATCCCACCGTGGCCTCGCTGCTGCGCGACGCCGGCTACGCCACCGCCCTGGTCGGCAAATGGCACCTGGGCTACCCGCCGCATTTCGGCCCGCGCATGTCGGGCTACGAGGAGTTCTACGGCTTTCACGCAGGCGGCGCCGACTACTTCGCCCACTGCGACCCGCGTGGCCGCCCCGACTTCTGGATCAACGAGGAGCCGCACGAGGAAGAGGGCTACCTCACCGACCTGCTGAGCCGCCGCGCCGTGGACTTCGTCGAGCGCCAGACGGCCGACAAGCCCTTCTACCTGTCCCTGCACTACAGCGCCCCGCACTGGCCCTGGCTCACGCGCGACGACCTGGAGGAATCGCGGCGCATCGGCGGCTTCGGCAAGCACACCGACGGCGGCACCATCGAGACCTACCAGCGCATGATCCACCACATGGACGAAGGCATTGGCTGGGTGCTGGACGCGCTCGAGAAAAAGGGCATGGCCGAGAACACGCTCATCGTCTTCACCAGCGACAACGGCGGCGAACGCTTCTCCAACAACTGGCCCTTCATCGGCCAGAAGATGGACCTGCTCGAAGGCGGCATCCGCGTGCCCCTGGTGGCGCGCTGGCCTGACCGCATGCCGGCAGGCGCCGTCAGCGACACCCCCAACCTGACCATGGACTGGTCAGCCACCTTCCTGGCCGCCGCCGGCGTGCACGGCCACGCCGACTACCCGCTGGACGGCATCAGCCTGCTGCCCCTCATGGACGATGGCGCCTGGAACCCCGAGCGAGACCTGTGCTGGCGCATGAAGCACCGCGCCCAGCGCGCCCTGGTGCGCGGCGACTGGAAATACCTGCAGATCGAAGGCGTGGAGTACCTCTTCAACGTCGCCCAGGACCCGCGCGAACGCGCCAACCTGCGCGACCGCGAGCCCCAGCGCCTGGCCGAGCTACGCGCAGCCTGGCAGCAATGGGATGCTTCACTGCCGCCCATTCCGGAAGAAGCCAAGGTGTCGCTGGTGTTCAGTCGGCAGGATCTGCCTTCGGCGACGTTTTGAGGGTGTGTGTGCCCGCAGGCTGTGGGCGATAAAACAAGGCAGGCCTTTGGGCCTGCCTTGTTTCCTGATTACTGGTACGTCCTGACCATGCCCGCCCGTGCGGCCTCCGAGTTTTCGCACATGTCCTTGGCCTGTTTGTAGAGGGCCTGGGCCTTGCTCTTGTCCTTCTCCATGACTTCGTAATGGCTGGCCTTGGCAAGCACCAGGTTGTATTGGAGATAGCTGGCGCTGGCCGAAGGCAGCGACTTCACGGCCTGTGACACCATCTGGTCCAGGCCCTCCAAGGACCCGCCCCAGCGCGGGCTCAGGTAATTGAGGGCATTGACGCGGGCCGCCAGGTTCTTGGGATCGGCCTGATCGGCCGCCTGCAGCCACTGCGCCGCAGTACGTCCACCCACCTGGTTTTCCATCGCGGCCAATCCAATCAGCATCGTCTGCGGCAAGGCCGAGCGGGCATCCAGCACCATGGCCTTTTGCAGATACGGCTGGGCCTTCGCGCTGAGCTGCTTGACATTGTTCCACTGGCTGCCCGTCACCCTGGAGGCCGGCGCCTCGCCACGGGCGCCAAATGCCTTGTTGCCGTAATAGAGGCCCGCATTGAGCTGGGCAAAGAACGACTTGGGCTGCTGATCCGCCCACATGCGCATCACGTTCTCTTCCTGCAGGCTCAGTTGCTGCAGTCCCAGCATATCCCGCATGGTCAACAAGTCCCCGCCCGAGGAAGAAAGATTCTTCTTGTGCTTGCGGGCCAATTCCTTGTCCAGCGCCTCGAACTTGAACTCGCTGAGCAGTGCAGCCCTCTCGGACTCTTCCAGAGTGGCATTGCCATCGGGAATCAGCGGGCACTGTGCGGCGTAGGTGGCAGTGGCTGCGGAGAGAGACAGGGTGGCGAGCAGGATGCGAATCAGGGTTTGGGTGGGTTTTGCGGTCATGTGTCCCTCTTGGAAATGGTTGTGTTATTTAATGATTTAAAACTAATAAGCAAATATTTATTTTCTAAACTCCTGTTTAAATCAAAGTGCCGTGAGAAATAGAAGCAGAACAATAAAAAATGGAAGAAGATATGCTGCAAGGAACATTATTGCATCGCCATTCTTCCAGAAGAGCTTGTAGCCATGCTCGTACAAGAATGCGAAGAAAACTGCAGTCTGAAATAAATTCCCAATAAGACTGAACTTGGAATTGTATAAGTTAGAAGATATAAGAATAAATAGCGTGATGTAAAATAATATTGCAAATACCCTAGTCATTATTCCGTAAACCCAGTGATGGAATTAGATTGATTCATGAATAGATAATCGGAAAGCAATCGCTGAAGAAATGAAGGGCTCAAGAACTATTTGCAATATTAATTAAATCCCATGGGTTCAATTAATCGCCGCCAAATATGCTTTTGGCGTTTGTTGAAGAATGAATAATCAACCCAAAAATTCCAAGAACAGCTCCAATCAGACCAACAACGGCACCGCCTCGCGGTACCCATAAAAAAGCCAGAATACCACCGACGACAGCCGTTAAAACACCTATTATCATAACTAACATTCCATATTCATTTTTGTATATTTTCATCACAATTGATTTTTCGTGCATGTAGTTGAATATGTGCATGTTTGATATCCGATGGATGTTCCCCCGTCAACATCGTCTGTGCCTTTACCGTTGAGTAATGCTTTCATCTGCCCTTTCATCACCAGGCAGACCCTGTAATAACGCTGTCGTTGCCCAAAAGGGCCTCATATGTCGCTCTTACTAATGCTGCTGCATCAGAAGTCGATCCCAGGGAATTCCATATTATTTTTAATATTCAACTTTTACCAATCGGCCCGAAGAGAAAATAAATCTAACATCACCATACCATATCAAATCATTTTCCATTTTTATTTGAGAATCAATTTCTTTTTTATTTATTGATGCGGTTTTTATCTTATATTTAATCTGCTCCATATCCAGTCCTCTCCATTCACGCTCGATGAGCGAAATGACATTATCAATATCTGCACGAGCTGATTCGCAACCTTGATTTGAGTAAGATAATGTTATTGATTTATCTACAACCGAGTATGATAAGTAAATAATCACCAAGATTAGAGCAATTATTAAGATAAATGATTTGTTTATTTTCATGAAATTATTGCCCTGCTTTGGCGGCATCTCTTGCAAAAGTGCGGCAGTGATTGGAATTGAATGGATTCCAATTATATTTTTCTCTATCTTTATTTTCTGAAATTTCTTTTGCGTAGTCAGCAACTTTTTTAGGGTCGGCAGAACTACAGGTTAACTTTGCCGGTGTCCCTTTGCCTGATCTCTTTGAAAGCTGCTCCTCCAGATTTCTCATGGAGTCATCTGTTGGAACACCATCTTTGCCTATTTTTAGATTAGGCATTGGAGTTTGCCGAACGTTTCCGTCGTCTTGGGGTAGTTTAGAGCCCATAATTCCTTTTGCATTTGGGTTGTATCTACCGTATTCGAAGTATTGTGTTTTCCCTGAAGTATCATATGTCAACACACCACTATGCCCACCAAGCCATGTGCTTGTTTTACCTTCGGCGTACTCAACCGGATAATCTGGAAAATTAACAACGCAGGCTTGCTGTAAGCCTAACGAATCTATCCACCCCGTGGGATTTACAGGGTAGATATAGTGATTATTGCCTCCCATCAAACCAATCGGATCCTGATTGATATAACTCCCCACCACCGGATCGTAATACCGATGCCGGTTGTAATACAGCCCCGTCTCCCTGTCATGGTGCTGCCCTGGCAGCCGGATCGCCTGGTGGATGCCCTGCGGGTTGTACTCCTGCAGCACATTGCCCCAGGGGTCCAGCTTTGCGGCCCAGGCCACCTGGCCGGTCTGGTCCGTCAGGGCCATGGGTGCCCCCAGGTGGTCGCAGTGGTAGTGGTGGATGGCGATGCGGGCGTGCTGTTCTTTTTCCTGTTTCTGCAGTTGGGCCTGCATGCCGTTGAGCAGGCGTGTAGTGCTGTCTGCCTGTTCACCCAGCATGGCTTGGGCGCTGGGCGGCAGGCCGTGGTCCAGGGTGTGGCGCAGATGGCGGGCGGCGTCTTGCTGCATGTCGCGCGGCATGGCGCTGAGCATGGTTTGCATCATGGCCAGGGCCGGCGTGTGATTGGGGTCGTCCTGGTCGGGCAGGCCTGCGGCGATGGCCTGCACCAGCAGGTGGGGCTCGTTTTGGGGGTCGCCGCTGGCCGTAGTGCTCAGGCGCACCAGGGGCGTGAAGCTGCCGGGTTC